>Ga0153994_1000003_pt1 | contig 608706 bp, 545 predicted proteins | sample TSNC078MetaG_FD_104735 | JGI IMG/M metagenome (GOLD analysis project Ga0153994, IMG submission 104735) | Attine ant fungus gardens microbial communities from North Carolina, USA - TSNC078 MetaG | ecosystem: Host-associated > Fungi > Mycelium > Unclassified | place: USA: North Carolina, Lumber...
GGTCAACACCACCGGATCAAGGGTTGTGTTACCCGTGTTGGCACCGGTCACCGTGTACGTGATCGTCTGACCAGCCGCAACATTGGTACCCGAGGCCGGATCCGCAGTCTTCGCGACCGTGAAACCCGGAACCAAGTGATTCGTCTCCACAGAAGGAGGAGTGATCTCCGGACCGGTCGGCGGCTTCGCAGTACCGGTGACCTTGTTGTTCAAGACTGTGCCCGCGGCAACGCCGTCGTTGACCTTCACCTCATAGGTGAGAACGACGGACTTACCGGCTTCGAGAAAACCAGTCCACGAAAGGGTGGTGCCCGACAGAGTCGGATCAGCGGCAGGAGCACCGTCGACGGTCGCCTTCAGCGAACCGGGAACGACAGCAGCGTTATTGAGAACCGCACCCAGATCATCGTTGATCTTTACCGGATCGAGCTTCGTCTTGCCGGTGTTGGTTCCGGTGACGGTGTACTTGATCGACTCGCCGGCCTGAACCGTCGAACCGGAAATCGGATCAGCAGTCTTCTCCAGTTTGAAGCCGGGAACCGAGTGATTCGTCTCCACCGTAGGAGGAGTGATGTCCGGACCGGTGGGTGGCTTCGCAGTACCGGTGACCTTGTTGTTCAGAACCGTGCCCGCGGCAACGCCGGCATTGACCTTCACCTGGTAGGTCAGAACAACAGACTTACCAGCCTGGAGATTGGCGGACCACGACAAAGTGCTGCCCGACAGAGTCGGAGCAGTAGCAGGAGCACCGTCGACGGTCGCCTTCAGCGAACCAGGAACGACGGCAGCGTTATTGAGAACCGCACTCAGATCGTCAGTGATCGTCGCGGGAGTCAGTGCCGTCTTGCCGGTGTTGGTACCGGTGACGGTGTACGTAATGGTGTCGCCGGCCCGAACCGTCGAACCGGAAGCCGGATCCGCCGTCTTCGTCAGCGTGAAACCAGGCATGGGATGCGTCGTGCAGAGATTGGTTGCAGGATCGCATGTTGTGGGAGGAGTTGTTGTCCCCGGAACGAGGTAGTTGTTCAGGACTTTGTTACCACCGTCTTTGACCGTGACGGTGTATGTGACTGTCCCTTTGCCGCCGGCTGGCAATGTGCCCCCGACTTTGATCTTGTCGGTGCCATTCAATGCAGCGGTGAGTCCGCCGGTGGCAGCACCGACCGCAACCGTTCCGTCATCAATGACGTCGGCGAGGAAGTCCGTGTAGTCGATCGTTGCCGGCGCAGTGCCGGGATTCTCGAAATTCAGAGTGTAGGTGATTGTTTGGCCGATATTGACCGTCTCACCGGTAGGTGGTGACGACGACTTCTTCACGAGAACCGGTGTGTTCTTGACCTTGCAGTACACGTTGTCGCCCGGCGTAAGTGCTGCCTGCGCGACGTCACCGACCCTGAGTGTCTGGGTCTCACCGTTTACCTGGCAATCCCATGACGTCGCATAGTTCGCGGTCTTGGTAGCCGAGGTAGTTGGCTTCTCCCAGAAAGTGACAGGGGTGGGCGTGGTATCCGCGAGGAGCGTCCGCCAGCCAGTCGATGCCGTCGTATCAGTCGCACCGGTCGTGGTGCTCTTGATCTCGGTTGCTGCGGCAGCGCCCGCGTTTGCGTGGTGCCCGGTGCTCATGCCGATCGTGAAATCGTCACCGGGGGTGACGCGCGTGAGGTCCTTGTCGATCTTGACCTTCGAGAGAAGGACACCGAACGCCAGGCCCTGACGAGAGGTGGCCTGAACGGTATTTCCGAAAGTGGCTGCGAAACTTGTCGGAGCAGTCGATGCAACGACCAGCGTTCCGGGCGTGCGCCCCTGGCCATTGACGTTGTTCCACGAATCGCATCGGACGGTATTGGCTGGCATACCCGTCAGCCCACCGTCACAGGCCCGAATTCCGGGGTAGGCAGGATCACTGTCGTCACCGACGGTACGTGCGATCTGCCGTAGAGGTTTGTCCGAATTGAAAGTGAGGAATTCACGGTCGTTCGTAGTATTGATATTCGCGTCTGTCGACTCGGCGTCGGCTGCTACAAGCCCGTAGTTGTTGACGGCGCCATTCGGCCCCGTCATCACGATGTTCTTCAGCGAGACTGTTCCACCGGACTGACCAGCGGTGGCTGAGGTCTGGTAGATCGCCGGCTTGATCGTCGTCGGCACACCCGTGTACGCGGAAGTTCCCAACGCTGCATAGTGCAACGTGGGAAATGCCTTCGTTTCGATCCCCTGGTGATTCTTTCCTGCAACCGAGTCGGTGAGGAAAGCCTTGAAGTTGATCTTGTAACCGTCGGTGAGCTGGATTTCCATCGACTGCCCTGCCGCAGAAGCAGCCGTTGCCGCATCGAGCGTCGACATATCGATCCAGCAGATGTTCTGCGAGAACGGACCGGTGCCGGGGGCGCTGAATGCGCAGCCTTTTGCAGGCTGTTCATCCGGAAGAACAGCGGCGCGAGCCGGCGCCTGAGCCTGAACGAGACCGCCGAGCGTCGCGGCCGGCTGCGCTGACGCAACCACTGACGTCGCGCCGGAGATACCGAGAATCATCGCGATGGCGGTCCACACCACCGTCCACGCTCGCACCCAGGGCGGGAGCCCTGCGGTGAATAAGGCCGACCTTGTCGGCGGAATGTCGTTAGGCATTTCTTACTCCCCAGGATGTGCCTGATCGATGTTCGGTGGACGGATATGCGAGAGCGCTGGCGCGAACTCCCGATCGATCGGTTGGTTCGGGTCGATGCGCCTGTTTTCGGCTGATCGACCTCACACTGGACGCTGTTGCCGGTCCTGTCATTCGAGCTCCTCTTCGGAAACACCTACGTGTTGGAAGAGCCGTCCCGAACAGGACCTTGGCCCTCGAAATCCGTGCAAATCGAGAGCAACCTTCCAGTTATCTGGACCAAGATAACAGATAACCGGGAGCTTGCCCATCGAAAGTCAGACAAAGCAGACCGATCGCCGTTTTTGTTCGTAGATCGGACAACATCCGGGAAGCGGTGTTGTCCAAGCGGACAATTCACCCACCGGAGTACGTCGCGACACCGAACGCGATGAAATTCGACGTTTTCGCTGGCCAGATCGGGTGAAAACCCGCGTCGAGTACGGCACCCAATCTGGACAAATGCCCAATATGCATAAGGCCTGTTGAGTGCACCACAACCATCTGAACCCGAGGCAAATCCTCGTCACTGAGTGGCGCAATACCATCCGAACAAACCGCTGAAATTGATCGAATTGATCCAGACCGCACCCAGCGACGCTGCCGGTAACGAAGCCCCCCGAGGCTCCGATATTTTGATTGCGAGGCGCAACATTCGACCCGAAACCGGGCGTCCACCCTGGCACCAGACCGAACTTCAAGTCCGTTTTGTAGCTTTTCGGAAGGAGCGATTCTGCTCACTAGCTGCCGTGGCTATCTTCTGATCATGACCAGCTAGTCGCAAATTCAGGGGCCGTGGCTACCGTTGGGCAGAATTCTCGTAACTGGCGAGCAACAACCGGACTAACCAGCCAAGCATCGCAAGAGCGCCAAAAAGGGCCCTTCCACGCGCCTCGAGACAAATGCCCCGAGGGCGAAAGGGCCCGAAACAGGCACCACGGAGAAAAAGGCCCGCCGCAAACTAGCTGCTGCCGAACCCCACACTGTTGGCGTAGCGATCGAAATCGCCCTGCGCTCCGCTGTAGACGTTGATATCAGTGTTTCCGGTGATCCCGGGGATACGTCCGGTGCTGGTGTACTGCCAGAAGGTCCAGTTGGACCAACCACCGGGCAGCGGGCCCGGTGCGTTCTGCCCGTTGTAATCGGCGATCCACAGCGGGTAGTGGTTGAACTCTGTGGTGTTGGCCATCTGAGTACGCCAGAAGTTGGGGTACGTGTAGATGATGGGCTGCCGCCCGGTAAGTGCCTGGACGGTGTTCAGGTAGCGATGAGTCCAGTCGATGACCTGACCGGCAGGCAGTCCTTTTGCGTCCTCTAGATCCAGAACTGGCGGGAGGTCACCGGGTCCGTTGATACCCAGGACGATCGCCGAATAGAAGGCGGCCTGGGCTTCGGGGGACTGGCGAACGTCTGCGTAGTGGTAGGCCCCGCGCGAGACGCCGGCAGCACGCATGACCAGGCAATCCTGAATGAAGTACGGATTGACGTAGTTGAGCGACTCGGTGGCCTTGACCATCGCGAACTCGTGCCCTGACGCCTTGACCTGGAACCAGTCGATTCCGGTTCCGTCCACGTGCTGCCACGAAGACACGTCCGGGCCACGTGGCGCGTCGGCAGCGGCGAGGCCAGGTGCCGTGATCGCGATGGCAGCAGCCATCGCGATCGGGGTGAGCTTGCCCAGTGTCCTGACGATCCGTCGCTCGACCATTTCCCGAGAGTAAGGTTGACTGGTCCGTTTTGTCCGCTAATTCAGCGAATGTTCACTCAACCGAGCCAGTCGAGAACGGCCGCCGCAGTCCACGACTGCTGCATGCTCCCCAACGGTTCTCCGGTGAAAGGCTCGTAGTACTCGGCAAATGTGCCGTCGCTGGCCTGCCTCAACCCCTCCGAACGCAGGACGTGTGATCGCTCGGCCCATCCCCGACGCGCGAATGCCCACGAGAACAACCACGTGATGACCGGCCACACCGGGCCACGCCAATACTCCCGAGGACGGAAATCGCCGGAAACCGGAGACGTCGACGGTGGGACAGCAAATCGCATGTCCGGGTGACCACAGAATTTGGGCCCCTCGAAAGTTCGCAACAGAGCGCGCTCGGCATCACGGCTCAGGCCGCCGCACAGCAACGGCGCAAACATCGCGATGGTCTCGGTATGAACCCATCGCCCGGTTCGAAGATCGAAATCCTTTGCTGCACCCGATCGTTCATCAGTGGTGGCAATAACACCCTGCCGGAATCGATCTGCCCAACCGCGCAGATCACGGACGTCGGAGTTTGGCCGCGAATGCTCCTCGCCGATGGTTGCCAAGACGTCGCATGCCATCGAGAAGACGGCACTGACAAACACGTCCTCGACGGCAAAACTCATGGCCGTTGCAAGCTGCGAATCCTCGTACCGCACGGCCTTCATCTCTTCGAGAAGCCAAAGGTAGCGGTCGTATTCGTGATCCTTGGGTCGCTGAGACAAGTCGGTCACCACCGCGAGATCAGCGCGCTGATACGCAGGCACTTGTCCCGCAACAACATTCGCGTACGCCAGATCCCATCGCGGAGAGTTGTCCATCCCCGATTCCCACCCGTGATAAAGCGCGATGCGGCCGTTGCCGTCGAGGTCGCGGGCCTCCGCCAACCACCGGTGCCACCGGACCAGATCGCTCCAGCGCCGGTCGAGGAACTCTTCCGCGACCGCACGCGTCGTACGTCCGTGCCGACGCGAATGATCGAGAATCCGCTGCACCGCGATCGCGTGAACAGGGGGTTGGGTGATTCCCGATGTAGCGGTACCCAAAGGAGCATGAGCTGCCAACGCATTGACATCCCAGCGCGTCGGGCCGGGGAAGTAGCCGTCGACACCGTTCGCGAACACAATGTGCGGAATCATTCCGTTCTTCCACTGAGCCGAGAGCAAGGTATCGAGCTCTACTACCGCCCGTTCGACGCTGAGCGGCGCCAAACCTACCGCGACGAACGCGGCGTCCCAGCTCCACATGTGGGGATAGAGCTTCGGGGCAGCGCTGGTCATCGTGCCCAGGTCGTTTCCGCGCAGCAGGTAGGCAGCTCGGGCGGCGAGCTGAGTCGGGGTAAATCCGCGGTCGGCCATAGATGTCTATTTTGCGACGCGCGGCGTCTTTGCGCTCATCGAGCACGAATCGGGCGCCGTAACCGCAATAATGTGTGAAGTCCGTCAGGCGATCTCGGAATGGAGGCCTAGTGCGCGAGAAGATCAAAGCACTGCTGTTCGACGTCCAGGGCACAGCGACCGATTTTCACAGCACACTGTGCCGAGAGGCCCGTCGAATCACCGACGCGGACGTCGACTGGCCAAGATTCGTCAATCTCTGGCGCGCTGAGTACTTCGCGAACACCTCTGAGGTCGACAACGCTTCAGACGAATGGGTGACAGTACATTCGGTGTACCGCGAGGCTCTGCGCAAGCTGTTGGTCCGCGAGAGCATCGAGCTTTCCGACGCCGAACAGGAAGAGCTCACCACCGCCTGGAAATTCCTGGACCCGTGGCCCGACACTGTCGCCGGCCTGACAACCCTGCGCCAGCAGTACACAATCGCTGCCTTGTCCAACGCGGACGTGAACGCAGCGGTCAGTATCTCGCGCCACGGAAACCTGCCCTGGCATGCCGTCTTCACTGCCGAAATGGCCGGTGTCTTCAAACCGGACCCGAAGATCTACCACCTTGCCGCTCGGTACCTCGGATACGACCCGGCCGAGATCATGATGGTTGCCAGCCACAAATACGACATACGGGCAGCCAAGGCTCTCGGATTTCGCACCGCCTTCATCGCCCGACCGCTCGAATTCGGAGCAAAGGGAAATCCCGACGTGACCTATTCCGACGAGTTCGACATCAACGCCGACGACTTTCTGGATCTGGCAGCGCAATTGGTCCACTGATGCCGTGCCTGCGCGTCGTTGCTGGTATTCCTACGTGAAGGAATATCGAAACGGACAGGCGGTTTGAAATTCATGGGCTCCAAGGAAGACACCGCTACCCGCGAACGCACGGCCCTGCGGTACTCGCTCGTGGTCGCAACCGCGTTGGCTGTGCTCGCCGCATTCTGGGGCTGGATCTCGCAGTCCCAGGTGATCCTGCTCGACGGTGTGTACGCCCTCATCGGAATGGTGTTGACGGCGCTGTCACTGCGGGTTTCACGGATAGCCGACTCGGGCCCCACCGCACGCTTTCCCTTCGGCAAAGAGGCATTGATCCCGGTAGTCATCGCTGTCCAGGGCATGGCACTACTGGCGACGCTCGCCTACGCCGCAGTCGAGGCGGTACGGGTCATCCTCGCGGGAGGAGCCGACGTCACTGCCGGATCATTGGTGGCATACGGCGCTGTCAGCGCAGTGGTGTCGATCATCATCTGGCGCTACGTCGGGCAAGTCGACCGCACGTCCGATCTACTCGTCGCCGAAGCCAGGCAGTGGGGAGCGTCGGCTGCATTCAGTGCGCTGGTCGCAGTAGGTGCTGTCGCCGCAATGATCCTGGGCCGCACCGATTTCTCCGACGCAGACCGCTATGTCGACTCCGTCTTGGTTCTCCTCGGCTGCGCGATGTTGGTCCCACAACCGTACGCACTTCTGCGAACCGCACTGATCGAACTCCTCGAAGGTGCTCCCGGCGAGAATGTTCAGGCCCGCGTGCACGAAGCCATCACTGCCGTCCGCGACGAATTCGGTTTGGACGAACCGACTCTCACCATGAGCAAGGTGGGCCGCAAGCTGTATATCGAAGCGACGTTCATGGTCGCGCCACACAGCTGGGACATCGACGGTGAAGACGCAGTACGACGCTCGTTCGCCACCAGCCTCGCCGACCTTCCCTACGAACCATGGCTGAACATCGAACTGACTACAGATCCGGCACTGATGCTCTAACGACGGAATCTACTCTCGAACAACACAATCACGAAGACCGGACCCGGCTCGCCTTCTCGAAAAAATTCTTGACTCGAATGTATGTTCGAGTATGATGGGAGATGGAACGGGGGGTTCTCATGACGATCGACATCACCGACGACGCTGTCACCGACGTGGTCAACAGCTCCGCCGTGGGTGTGCGCGCCCGACTGTGGCGGTTGCACCCCACCGACGTCCGCGAGATCGCCATCACCGCATCAGCGGAAATCCTTCGCCTGGAAGCTATTCGAGTAGCCGCCGTCGACACCCTGACGTTGAACCCGGACGAACAAGTACTGTGCTACCGCGGCACCGGACAGTGGCTCGCGAACCACACCATGCTGCAAATCCCGGCCGGCAGAAGAATCGCGGCCCTGGGAAAAGCCCTTCGCTCGTTCCCTGAGATCGAAGACCAATTCGACTCCGGCGACCTTACTTTCGAACACGCAGCACTGATCGTGGCGTTCTGCGAATCCCCACCCAAAGGAATGCCCGACGCTGCGCTACCGTACTGCCGCGACACGCTCCTCGCCGCAGCATCCGGCGTCGAAGCAACCACGGTCAAACTGCGCTACGCCATCAGCGTCCTCGAACACATGTTCGAATCCGACGACGTACCACCGAGCGAAGACACCGACCGCAACGAACTACGCATCTCCGCGACCCTCAACGGAAGAGTCGCCGTCCGAGGCGATTTCGACGGCGTGACCGGAGAAATGCTTCTCTCCGCCCTCTCCAACCTCTCGATGCCCACCCCCGCCACAGACGGCACACCCGACAAACGATCCGCCGCCACACGCAACGCAGACGCCATGGCAGAGCTCATCCGCCGCTACCTCGACAACGCCGCCACCGGCATCGACGGCGGCCAACGCCCACACCTGAACGTGCACATCAACGCCAAAGACCTCGCCTACCACCGCGAATGCGCCGCAGTCGCCGGCACCACAACAGGTGACGGCTCAACACCTGGCCCGTCCGAGGACGACGATCCCGGCATGCTGGATCTCGACATTCCCGATCTCGACAAACAAGATCTCGATGTCGGCCACATGCCCTGGATGGGACCACTGAGCATCGGCCGCACCCGCATGATCGCCTGCGACTGCATGCTCGGCACCGTCCTCCTCGACGAAAACGGCGCCCCACTCGACGTCACCCCACTCAAAAGGCTTGTCACCGCGGCACAACGCACCGCCCTGATCGCCCGCGACAAAGGATGCGCCTTCCCCGGCTGCGACTGCGTCCCCGCCTGGACCGACGCCCACCACATCAAACACTGGGCCAAAGGAGGACCAACCGTCATGGACAACCTGGTCCTGCTCTGCCGAACCCACCACACCCTGATGCACCGAAAACCCGGATTCACCGGGCAATGGGAAATCCGGATAGGCACCGATCACCTGCCCTGGTTCATCCCACCACCAGGCATCGACCCCGACCAAAAACCCCGCCGCTCCACCACCCGGATCTGAACCCGGAGGTCACCGAGCAAACGCCTCGGTGACCCATTCCGGCGTGCTTCGATAGCCGGAAAGGGCGGCGCGGCGACATCCATCCAACTCCACGCTCACAGGAGTACCGCCCGAACCGTCAACCCGTAGGAGGGTTGATGATGCTGTCGCTGTCGCGATCTGATCACACGGCGGGGCTATAGGAGCATCGGCTATGGCGGCAACCACGTCTCGACTCTCCGCTTCGGTCACGCGAATAACGTCCACGTCTGTCTGAGATTCATGCCGGCACACGGATAGTCCTGCAACATCAGCGACAGGCGTAGCCAGCTCATTGTCGAGCGGGTCATAGCCTTCGCCTCTCTCGAACTGCTCGCGTGCCTTGTCAACTCCTCTGGCATCTGTCCGGTCGAATTGAACGGCAGACGAGCGATCGCAATTCGCCATCGTCGGAGAAAGACTCAACGAAGTTCGGACACGTTCGACTTCATGCAGCGATCGAAGCGAATCGAGAGGCCCGACTTGAAAACCGCACGGACTCGACGGCCAGGCCGGAAACATCACTTGTCCGGCGCTGTTGACCATCCACAGTTTGACGGGAACCAGTTCGCTTGTGACACAACTCGCAACGACATTGTCGGGAAAGCGTTTGGAGTCGACACGATATGCATCCTTGACGGCGGCTACGTCACCTTCGAGTCGAACCATGTCGACGGTTAACGCTCCGGAGGCGCCTTCGCCGACTTCGCAACGAAAAACTGCCACTGGATCGAAATCAGATGGAGGATACCCTGTTTCGTGTTTCGGACGCGAATACAGATCGACACCGAACAGGCCCCATGCGACTTCAATTCCGAGACAGTCGGCAGTCTCGAACACCCGAGCCTCAGGAGGTGTGAAGTACACCGAATCTCGCCAGAACGGAGCCGAACAAGCGGTGGCCAGGCAAAGCGACGCCACCAACGGCACCGACAGCAGCGCGCGTGCCGAGACCGTCAATTGCCCGCCCACTCCAAAAGATCTTCGGCGGTCCAGGTATTGATCACCCGATCGGCTTCGACACCGCACTTTTCGGCCCGGTCACAGCCGTAGCCCTGCCAGGCCAGCTGACCGGGGGCATGGGCGTCGGTATCGATGGAGAAGAGACAATCGAGATCGCGGGCCAACTCGATCAAACGCGAAGGCGGGTCACGACGCTCCGGTCTGGAGTTGATCTCGACGGCGGTGCCTGATTCGCGGCAGGCCTCGAACACTTTCTCCGCGTCGAACTGCGACTCGGGCCGGGTTCCGCGAGCACCCTCGACAAGACGCCCGGTGCAGTGTCCGAGAATGTCGACACGCGGGTTTCGCACTGCAGCAAGCATTCTGCGGGTCATCGCCTCACGTTCGGACCGCAGCTTCGAGTGCACGCTCGCCACCACGATGTCGAGTTCGTCGAGTAGATCGGGATCTTGGTCGAGTGAACCGTCTTCGAGAATGTCCACTTCGATTCCAGTGAGGATGCGGAAGGGGGCCAGCTCGGCGTTCAACCCTGCAATGACGTCGAGTTGAGAACGTAGGCGCTCCGCGGACAGCCCGTTGGCGACAGTCAGCCGAGGCGAATGGTCAGTCAGAGCGCAGTAGTCATGGCCCAGTGCTGCTGCGCCTCGCATCATCTCTTCGATGGGGCTGCCACCGTCGGACCAGTCGGAGTGTGTGTGGAGGTCGCCGCGCAGGGCTTGTCGCAATGGACTGTCTCCGATGGGCTCAGCCTGCCCCCGCAGTTCCTCGAGATACTCGGGGACGCCGTCGTACGACTGGGCGATGATCATTGCAGTTTTGGGCCCGATGCCGGTGAGAGCCTTCCAACTGTCGGACTTCCGGCGAGACTCCTTCTGCTCGTCCGACAATCCTGCAAAGACCTCCGCAGCTCGGCGATAGGCCTTGACGCGGTGCGTTTCGGCGCGTGATCGTTCGAGCCAGTAGGCGATCTCCCGAAGCGCTTCATCCGGTTCCATGAGACCACTGTTCCGTCAGCGGCGGCTTGCGGCAACCCTTGATCCACTTACGCTGTGGTTATGGACGATCCGAGAGCACGATTCGAAGCCGCGCGGGTGGCTCACCTGGCGACGGCTGACGCAGCCGGCGTTCCGCACATTGTGCCGCTCGTATTCGCCCTACTCGGCGATACCGTCTACTCCTGCGTCGACCACAAGCCGAAAACCACGACCGCTCTTCGCCGGCTCCGGAACATCACCGAGACGGGGCGTGCGAGCCTGCTGGTCGATCATTACGACGACGACTGGTCCGCCCTCTGGTGGGTCCGCGTCGACGGCCGCGCAGAGGTCCTCGACCCCGGCACCAAGGAGTCCGAGAGTGCAATCGATGCTTTGGCCGCGAAGTATCCGCAGTACGTGGATCACCGACCGCACGGACAGGTGATAGCTGTTCGCGATGTGGAGTGGTCGTCATGGTCCGCAGCAGCCTAAGGTTCTGTCCTAGTGTTCAAGGAGCGAAAGTGATTGCAACACTCTCAATTCGGACAATTTGGCGGGGGATCGATGAAACGACGGCAGTTACTTCAGCGCGCAGCCACAGGCCTGGCGCTGGTAGCGGGACCTCAGGTCATCGACATGGGTAGCAGTTCCGGAAGCAGTCAAGACGCAACAACCCCGTTGAACGAGCTCTTGTCGGTTGTTTCGCTCTCACACGTGAACGACCCAGCGTCGACGCCGATTTTTCCCGGCGATCCCGAGTTCACTCTCGACACGGCGGCAACCATTGCCGACGACGGCTACTACCTCCAGTACGTCAAGGAAGGTGAACACACGGGTACGCATTGGGGCGCACCCGCGCACTTCCAGGAAGGTGGACTCACCGCCGACCAACTCGATCCGGCCGACCTCTTCCTACCCGCAGTGAAGATCGACATCCGGGACAAGGCTGCCGCCGATTCCGACTACGCCCTCACCGTCGCAGACATTGAGGAGTGGGAGACGCGTAACGGCAAGATTCCCGATGGAGCGGCCGTAGTCCTCTGGACCGGATGGGAATCGCGCTGGGGTAGCGAACAATATGTCAACTCCGACGCCGAGGGTGTCACCCACCAACCCGGCTTCTCGGTGGACGCGGCGCAGTGGCTGATAGACACTGGGCGCCTGGGCACGCGTGGCGCATTGGGAACCGACACCTTCGGTCCCGACCTCGGAAACGACGAAACCTACCCCGTCTCGACGCGCCTGTACGACAAGCGTCGAATCAGCCTGGAGAACCTGAACAATCTTGCCGCCCTGCCGACCACCGGGGCGAGCATCCTCGTCGGTAGCGCCATCAACAGGGCGGGATCTGGTTCCCCGGCAACGATCTTCGCTCTCCTGCGGCGTTAGGCTTCGCGGCGATCTCGGTAGACGACGACAGCGCCCTTCCCGCTTCTCTTCGCCTCGTACATCGCCGCATCTGCTCGGCGAAGCAGAGTGTGTGCGCTGAGCGGCTCATCCGCAGAGTCGAACTGCGCGGACCCGAACTGCGCCGACTCGAGCTGCGCCGACTCGAACTGCACGGACCCGAATACCGCTACACCGACACTCGCACCCACCGACACCGATTTCTCGCCGGCAATCTCGTCGCTGCTGAGGGCGTCGACGATCCTGCGAGCGACGACGACGGCATCGTCGAGCGGGCCCTGCAGGAGCACAGTGAACTCGTCGCCTCCGAATCGAGCGACAAACGCACTTTCGGGAACCGCTTCGCGCAAACGCGCAGTGAGAGCAACCAGTAACCGGTCACCGGCCGGATGCCCGTATCGATCGTTGACCTGCTTGAAATCGTCCAGATCAACGAGCATCAGCACCCAATCGGAGTTCGTCAGGCGGTAGTTTTCGATGGCGCTCGCGAAGTGTTCGTCGAACGCGGCCCGGTTGGCGAGCTCGGTGAGCGGGTCGTGATGCGCTCGGTACCGGAGCTCGTCCTGGGCAGCGGAGATCTGTTGGAGGAGCGCGTCGTTCTCGAGGAGCGTGAGTATTTGGCGCACCAGCGCGAGAACCAGCACGACGACACCGAGTATCACGACCACGGCATCGAGGTTGCCGACGATGAGTGCCTGCACCGTCACGATCGTCGCGATGACCGCGATCAAGAGATACGGCAGCAGCAATTGAGTCCGATCGCTTCGCCAAGGTTGTAGGGCTGTGCGCGGTCGGGGCTCGGCTCGTTCGGCCAGTGCCGCCAGCGCGATCAACGGCGGCCCGGCGATGAACCCGGCGTCGGCGATGGTCGGCATACTCTCGGCGCCGATCGCCACCAAATACGCGTAAACGCTGTCCGACAGGGAGAGCATTACCAACCCGCACCCGAGGAACGTCAGCGGTACGCGAATCTCGGCAACGGCCTTGGGTCCGATGACCATCAGCAAGACCATCGCGATCAGAACGAAGTCGGTGATCGGGTACATCACCGCGACGAGAAACCCGAGAGACCCCGTAGGACCGGTGTGAACGACGGCGCCGAGGGCAGTCGTCCACGTGAGGATGAACAACCCACCGACCACGACAAGACCGTCGAGCGTCAGCACCAGCCACAGATGGATCGGACCGATCGCCTCACGCCGGGGCGACTGGCGCACCAACGACAGAAGCGCCGGCACGGCAAACACCGGGAACATGAAGAATCCGATGTCCGCGATCGACGGCGACGGGAGTGGTACGTGGAGAACCGAGCGGTAGAACGCCCAGAAGAACATTCCCAGGGTCCAGCCGGCCATACCGAGAGCCATCAGAGTTCGCCAGCGACGCTCGACTCCGTGATGGCGCCGCGATGTCCACCAACAGACCGCAGTCGCGGTGGCGCCGCCGACGATCTGGGCGATATCGTCCACCAGAACCGAAGTTCGTGGGCTGAGCAGTCCGGATCCGGCGAGGGCGATGACCGCGACGACGACGCCGAGAACCAGCCACGTGCGTCGTGCTCGGAACTGCGTCATCGAAGGGCCCATCGGTGTTCAAGGCGTCACCACCGATTGTCTTTCAGCCGGCTTCGTTGCGGCCGGCATGGTTGTGGTGACGAATGCCCGTACGAACCTACCCGATTTGGTAGCGGATTGTTAACTGGACGAACGATCAAGACCGTCCGTTAGGCCACGGCGCTGTACTCCGTTCGGGCCCTACGCCGCTGCGAAGTCCACTTCGCAATGACCCCCTGCGACGGGCTGAACAGGTACACCAGGGCGAACACGATGCCCTGCGTCATCACGACCATGCCCCCGGAAGCTGTGTCGAGGTAGTAGCTGACGTAGATACCGGTAATCGCGCAGATTGCGGAGATGACGGGAGCTGTCACCAGCATCCGTGAGAACTTGTCGGTGAGAAGGTAGGCCGTCGCCCCGGGGATGATCAGCATTGCCACCACCAGCACAACTCCGACAGCTTGCAGCGCCACTACCGAGGTGAGTGCGAGAACCCCGAGGAGTAAGGCGCCGAGACGTTTGGGCGAGAGACCGATCGCGTTGGCATGGACCGGGTCGAAAGCGAACAACGTCAGATCACGACGCTTGATCAACAGAATGCTCAACGCCAACGCACCGAGTATCGCGACCTGCAGAAGATCGGACGAGCTCACCCCCAGCAGGTTGCCGAAAATGATGTGGTTGAGATCGGTCTGACTGGGGGTCACCGAGATGAGAACCAAACCGAACGCGAAGAGAGTCGTGAAGACGATACCGATCGCGGCGTCTTCCTTGACGCGGCTGGTGTTACGGATCAGCCCGATCAGTGCGACGGCGATCAACCCGAAGATCAAGGCCCCTATGGCAAACGGAGCGCCGACGACGTAGGCGAGGACAACACCGGGCAGGACGGCGTGCGAGACGGCATCGCCCATCAGTGACCACCCGATGAGCACCAACCAACAACTGAGCACCGCGCAGACAACCGCCGCCACAACGGCAACGGCCAACGCGCGCAACATGAATCCGTACTGGAGAGGGTCGAGGAGCAGTTCTACGATGTTCATCGATCAGGTCCTGTCCATCACGTCGAGACCGAAAGCCAGGGCGAGGTTTTCCGGTTGAAGCACGGTGTTCGGGTCGGAATGCACCAGAACCTTGCGCATGAGCAGTACCGCCTCGTCGCAGAGTTTCGGCACCGCGTGAAGATCGTGGGTCGAGACCAAGATCGATCGGCCGTCGGCGGCCAACTCTCGTAGCAGCGTCGAAATCGTTGCCTCGGAACGCTTGTCAACGCCCGCGAACGGTTCGTCCAGCAACAGTATCGACGCGTCCTGCGCGATACCGCGTGCCACGAAGGCGCGCTTCTTCTGACCACCCGAGAGCTGTCCGATCTGGCGATCCGCGAATTCCGTGAGCTCCACCCGCTCCAGTGCCGCGGCCACCGCCTCGCGATCTGCACGTCGCGGACGCCGCAAGAACCCGAGATGGCCGTACCTACCCATCATCACGACGTCACGGACGCTGATCGGGAAGGTCCAGTCGACGTCTTCACTCTGCGGCACGTATCCGACGCGGCCACTCTTGCGCGCAGCGGCTGCGTCGAGACCCGCGATTCTCACAGAGCCGTTGTCCGGCTTGATCATTCCCATGATCACCTTGAACAGGGTCGACTTGCCTGAACCGTTCATTCCGATCAGTCCGCAGACGCTACCGGAGTTCAATGTCAGATCGACATGGTCCAGGGCATGGACCTCGCCGTAGTGAACGCTGACGTTTTCGACGCGAATGGCTTCGTTCATGATTTGCCGCCAGTGAGGCCGCCGAGAATGACGTCGGTGTCGTGGCGAATCATGTCCAGGTAGGTGGGCACGGGACCGTCAGCTTCGGACAGCGAGTCGACGTACAACGTTCCACCGAATTTCGCCCCGGTCGCGCCGACGACCTGCTGCATGGGAGCATCCGAGACCGTCGACTCGCAGAAGACTGCGGGAACGGAATTGGCCCGGACGAAGTCGATCGCCGCGATGATCTGCTGCGGCGTCGCCTGCTGCTCGGCGTTGACCGGCCAGATGTACGCCTCGCCGAGTCCTGCGTCCCTGGCCAGATAGGAGAACGCACCCTCGCAACTGACGAGTGCACGCTGACCTGCGGGCAATACTGCCAGGCCACTGACCAGGCCGTCCTGCACTGCTTGTAGTTCCGCTTTGTACTTCGCGCCGTTCTCCGCAAATGCCGAGGCGTTGTCCGGGTCGAGGTCACTGAAAGCAGTCACCATGTTGTCGACGTAGATCTGCGTATTCAACGGAGACATCCACGCATGCGGATTGGGCTTGCCTGCATAGGCGTCGCCGGCGATCGGAATGCCTTCGACACCATCGCTGACCACGACGTGCGGCACATCCAGTCCGTCGACGAACTTGGCGAACCATGCTTCGAGGTTCATGCCGTTGTCGAGGATCAGATCGGCTTCGTTGGCCCGGCGAATGTCGCCAGGTGTCGGCTCGTAACCGTGAATCTCCGCTCCCGCCTTGGTGATCGACTCGACGCGCAGATGATCACCTGCGACGTTCTGGGCAATGTCCGAGAGCACGGTGAACGTGGTGAGCACTACCGGGCGGCCGTCGTCGGAAGCGAAATTCATTGCCGAACAGCTGGAAAGAAGCAGGGCGGCGAGGGCAGCAATTCCCAGGCGGCGGAAATTCTTCGCGTCGCGATTCGTCATGATCGAACTCTAATATGTGGGTAAACAAATACACAAGTTCGTCCGGCCGAACATTCTTCACTCGATAGGCTCGAACCATGCGTCCTACTGCCTTGATCACCGGTTCCAGTCGCGGCCTCGGAGCTGCCATCGCACGCGAGCTGGCACCGACCCACGACCTGCTGCTCGGTGCACGATCCGCGCAGGCCCTCGAGCCGATCTGCGCCGAACTGCCCGGGTCGACGCCCTTACCCCTCGACCTCACGGACTACGACGCCGTCGCGGCCGCCGCCTCGACCGTCACGACGCTCGACGTGCTGGTACACAACGCCGGAGTGGCCGACATCGGCACCATCGAGGAATCCTCGGTCGATCAGTGGCGACGAACCCTCGAGGCCAACGTCATCGCCGTCGCCGAGCTCACGCGTGTGCTCCTGCCCGCGCTTCGTGCTGCCGGAGGCCACGTAGTGCTGATCAATTCGGGTGCCGGGTTGCGCGCCAACGCCGGCTGGGGCTCGTACGCGGCCAGCAAGTTCGCGCTGCGTGCTTTCGGAGACGCACTGCGCCTGGAAGAGCCGTCCTTGCGGGTCACCTCCATTCACCCCGGTCGGATCGACACCGACATGCAGCGCGACATCGTCGCCGGTGAGGGCGACGAGTACGACCCGGAGCGCTTCCTGAAGGCCTCCACTGTGGCGCGTGCCGTACTCACTGCCGTCGAAACACCGTCCGACGCACACCCCACGGAGATCGTGCTTCGACCTACCGGCCGGTAAATCCCCAGTTCGCCGGTAACGGAATGATGACGATGGGCATCCGGATATCGCTTTTCCGGGCACTGGCCCGATACTGACATCAGTTGTCGGACAAAGAGACTGGACTTGTTCTCAGGAGTTCATCGAGAGGCGGTGTGCGATGCATGATCATACGAATACGTGGGGAATTTCCACCGAGGCTTTCCTCGGGTGCTACGTCGCCGCTGCCACCGGAGCGGTGGTGATCGCGCTTGTGATCCGCGGCGTCGGCCTGCGCAAGCCCACACCGGAATTGCGCACGCTCACACCACCGGAGATGGGTGTACCGACCAGCGACGAGCCTGCAGTACGCGCTGCCGTGGCAGAACTCGAGAGTGCTGCACATACTGCCTGCCAGGGTCGACATGGCAGCGGGTCTTCACCGTCCCGTTGCTCGACCTACGCGAGCACCGTCAGCTGTGGGGGGTGAGTGCTGTGAACAACTACTACTCAGCTGACACATGGGGGATCCCCAGCCAGACCTTCTTGCAGTGGTATCTGGTGGCCGCGGCCGTCGCGGTCGGACTCTCGCTCTACAGCAGGATGTCCGCGCGCCGCTCACCCGCGATCGTCGACGCGGTTCGTCGGCCGCTCACTCCGCCCGAGATCGGTGCCTTGACCAGTGATTACCAAGCTGTGCTCGCGTCGATGGCCATACTGCGCAGCGCCGAGCTGATCAGCACCGAAGGAAAGACCAAGCTGGCACTCACCGCGGAGGACAAGAGTCGTCTCGACTGGTTCACCCGCACGGTGCACAAGCGGCTCGGCAACGGAAAGGTCCCGCTGCGACAGGTGCGCCTGATGGGACGACTGAACGTCGCACTCGCACAACTACGTACGACGCTGATCGACGAGGGCTACTTGCAACGCCCGCAGGACGGCCCGGCTGCCGCTCTTCGGACCGTTCCGATCGTGGCGGTAATCGCTCTCGGCGTGATCCGGCTTATCGCGGGGATCATCGGCGGGAAGCCGGTCGGGTTTCTTCTCCTGACCATCATCGTTCTCGCGCTGATGATTCCACTTCTTCGCATCAAGCGTCGTCGGACAGCTTTGGGCGACAGTGAGCTTCGACGTCTCAAGCACGAAAACTCGTACCTCTCACCGAAACTACGGCCCGCCTATACAAGCTACGGTCCCTCACTCGCCGGGCTCTCGGCCGCGCTCTTCGGTTCGGGCGCTCTGGTTCTGATCGATCCGGCGCTGGCAGGAGCGGTGGCTGCGGGCGCCGCGTACAGCCCGGGCGGCGGCAGTTCGAGCTACTACAGTTGTGGCTCCTCTTCCGGATCATCCGGCTCGGACGGCGGTGGCGGCAGTGGTAGCAGTTGCGGCGGCGGGGGGTGTGGGGGATGAGCACTCGTGCCGGCGACACGTGGGGGATCCCCAGCGAGGATTTCCTGTACGGCTACACAGCCGTTTCGGTCACGCTCATGGTTCTCACTCTGGTGTGGCGTCTGATGATTCGAGCACGCCGGTACAGGTACTCAACCGAGCACGGGTATTCCGCCGAGCAACTGACCCCTCCGGAAGTCGGCATGCTGACCGGCGAGTCACGCGCCATCGCAGCATCATTGGCAATCCTGCGTAGCGCTGATCTGATCACCACCGACGGCGCTGTCCTGCGCCCGTTGGGCCCTGCCGACGAGACCCTGGACTGGTACACCCTCACCGTGTACCAGCGCCTGGCCCAGCAGGCCCTGCCCCATCGTCGGCGGCAACTCGCCGAGCGTATGACGGTGGAAACAGCTCGCCTACGAAACTCTTTGGCGGACCGGGGGTACCTGACCTCCGACAGCACCAGGCGTTCGATCTTTCTCTCCACAGTTCCGCTGAAGATCCTGGTGGCCGTGGGTATCGTCCGCATTGCCTTCGGCCTGCACAACGACAAGCCCGTCGAGTTTCTGATTCTCGCCGTACTCGTCACCGGGTTCAGCATCCCGCTGCTCGGGCTCAACTTCGATCGCACTACCTCGGGCAATGCAGCACGGTCGGAACTGACCACAGCACACGCCTACCTGTCCCCGCGCAACAAGCCTGCCTTCTCCGCTTACGGACCGCGCTTGGCGGGGATGTCCGCCGCCCTGTTCGCCGGTTCGGCAATGCTGATGATCAATCCCGCCTTGGCCTCCGCCGCCGGAATCGGTGCCGACGGCAGCGGAGGTAGCGGGGGTTCGGACGGCGGTAGTTCAGACGGGGGAGGCGGCAGCTGCAGCGGGGGCGGCGGATGTGGCGGCGGCGGTGGCGGATGCGGGGGATAACCGCGCCCGGGCGAGCAGAAGCGCTGCCGCCTCGGTAGTGATGCCACGTTCCTCGCTCAAGGAATACACCTCGTCCAGAGTTCGACCGATCCCTCGGGTTCGTTCGACGACGTCGTCTTCGTTCCACCCCAGGACTTCTCGCCCGACGAGGTGAAAGGCTCCGCCTGCGTTCGCGACGAAATCAGGGGCACAGAGAACCCCGCGGCTTCGCAGAACCTCGCCCGCCGCAGGATCGGTCAAGATGTTGTTTGCTGCGCCCGCCACGGCCAGAGTCGGAATCGACGCAGCGGCACCGGAATCGATGATGCCTCCCATCGCGCAGGGAGCGAAGAGATCACACGGTGTTCGGAGTACCTCGCCGGCAGGAACGACCGTGTGCCCCGCGAGAGAAGCAGCCTCGAGGCGCTGCGGGTCCGTATCGGCAACCAGCAGGCGTGCCCCAGCCTGGGCTGCGAGACGTACAACATCCCCGCCGACGGCGCCGAGTCCCTGCACCAGTACCGTTCGGCCGTCGAGTGTTCCGAGTCCACGACGACGCGCCGTGGCCTTCATCGCTTCGAACACGCCCAGAGCCGTTGCGTGCGCGCTGGAACCGGCGCCACCGTTGTCGACCGAACGCCCGAAGACGTACTTGGTGGTTCGACTGAGCTGATCCATGTCCGAGGAGTTGGTGTTGACGTCAGGACCGGTCCAGTAGTTTCCCTCGAGCTTGTCGATGTTCTCCGCGTGAATGTCGAGGATACGAGTCCAAGTCGCCGAGTCGATCCGATTGCGCGGTGCGGGCAGTGCTATCACCGACTTCCCGCCACCCATCGGCAGGTCGGAGACCGCCATTTTCAATGTCATTGCGCCGGCGAGCTTCCCGGCGTCCGCCAGAGCGTGACCGATCGAGGGATAATGCGCGGCCCGCGTGCCACCCGACGCCGGTCCCAGTCGGGTGGAGTCGATTCGGATCACAAAGGTCGTGTCGGTCTCCCGATCATGTCGGGTGACGGTCAGTTCACCGTCCCAGCGCAGTTCGTCGTCGATGCTCATTGCAGATCCTCTCCTGGTTATGGGTCAACCGTGCGCGTGTAGTGGTGTTCCCGCGAGGGCGAGCATGGCCTCACCCAACGCTTCGCTCTGGCTGGGGTGTGCGTGGATGAAACGCCCCACTTCATCGGGAAGTGCTTCCCAGGCAACGGCCAACTGCGCTTCACCGATCAGCTCGCCAACCCGGTCGCCCACCAGGTGGACGCCGACGACGGGACCTCTGGTTCCGCTGCGAATCACTTTGATTCCCCCGGTGGTTCGCAGGATCTGACTCTTGCCGTTACCCGCCAGGTCGTAGACGACGGTGGAGATGTCGCCGTACTGCGTGCGCGCCGCCTCTTCGCCGAGTCCGACTGATGCAACTTCGGGATGTGAGTACGTCACGCGAGGAATCAAGTGTTCGGCGACCGGTAGCGGATCCTTCCCGGCGATCTGTTCAGCCACAAAGATTCCTTGTTGGAAACCTCGGTGCGCCAACGCAAGACCGGGCACGATGTCGCCGACCGCGTGCACACCGTCCATGGATGTACGGAGGCGTTCGTCGGTGACGACAGAACCCTTGTCGAGGCTGATTCCATTCTCTTCGAAGCCGCAACCTTCCGTGCGGGGTCCGCGGCCGACGGCGACCAACAGTAGGTCGGTATCGAATATCGTTCCGTCACCTAGTTCGATGCGGACCGAATCGGCTGCTTCTTTCGCGGAAACGATCTTTGTGTCTGTCTTACAGACGATTCCGCGTTTCCGGTAGGCCCGCTCCAGCTGCTTCGACGACCACGGATCCTCGGCGGCGAGGAGTCGGGGGTGGGCCTCGACGATCGTGACTTCGGCGCCGAAGGAGCGCCACAGGCTCGCGAACTCGACACCGATGACACCGCCACCGAGCACTGTTGCGCTGCTGGGCACCCGGTCGAGTTCGAGCGCCTGGTCGCTGGTGAGGATCCGGCGGCCGAGCTCTATGCCGGGCAGTTCCCGCGGATACGAACCGGTCGCCAGAACGAGTGATGTTCCGGTATAGCGGGTTCCGTCGACGTCGATGCTTCGCCCACCGACGTACGTTCCGTATCCGTTGACAATAGTGATCTTGTGTTGCGCCAACAAACCTTGCAGACCGCTGTACAGCCGCTCGACTGTCCCGTTCTTGTAGTCGTGCACCTGCGCGATGTCGATGCCGTCCAATGTTGCCCGGACTCCGAATTGCTCACTGGTGCGTGCCGAGTCGGCCACCTCGGCGGAATGCAGCAGCGCCTTGGTCGGGATGCATCCGCGGTGCAGGCACGTTCCGCCGACCTTGTCCGCCTCGATCAGCGTGACCGACAATCCGAGTTGGGCGGCGCGGATGGCGCAGGCATAGCCGCCCGATCCGCCACCGAGGATCACGACATCACTGTGCCGTTTGCCAGCCGTCATCGAAGCCTTGGTCATCGGAGCCGTGGTCATCAGAGCCTTCCCAGGATGCGGATCGGGTTCTCGATGTAGTCACCGAACAGCCGTAGGAATCCGCCGGCTTCGCCGCCGTCACAGACGCGGTGGTCGAAGCTCAACGAGATCTGAGTGACCTTACGGACGGTCAACTCGCCGTTCACCACCCACGGCTTGTCGATGATGCGCCCGATCCCCAGAATTGCCGCCTCGGGGTGATTGATGATCGGAGTCGATCCGTCGACCCCGAATACCCCGTAGTTGTTGAGTGTGAAGGTGCCGCCGGTCAAGCGGGCGGGTTCGAGTTTGCCGTCGCGGGCAAGGTCGGTGATCACCCGAAGTGCTTGTGCGAGTTCGAGAGTGTTCAGTGAATCGGCATTGCGAATGACCGGCACCATCAATCCCTTCGGTGTCTGAGCGGCGATTCCGAGGTGGATGCGGGCGTGTCGAACTATCTCGCCTCGAGCCGTGTCGACCGACGAGTTCAGTTCGGGGTACTGCGCCAATGCGGCGGTGGTCAGCCGAGCCAGGAGCGCCATCAGGCTGATCTTGTCGGAATCGGGCAGTGACTTGTTGATCTCGCCTCGCGCCGCCAACAGTTCGGTGGCGTCGACGTCGACCCAGGTTGTCGCGTCGGGAATCTCGCGGCGGCTGGTGGACAGCTTGTCGGCCACCACCTTGCGTAGCCCCTTGATCGGGATGCGTTGGTCGCTCACGTGCGACGTTTCCGTCTCCGTGCCGGTGTTCGAACCTGCCTCGACATCAGCGCGGGTGATGACCCCGCCTGCACCGGATCCGGAGAGGATAGACAGGTCGATATCGTTGTCGGCAGCCAGTTTACGGACGATCGGCGAGATCACGCGTACCGACGAAGAAGTCCGACGTCGGCGTCTCGGTGCATCCTCACTGGTGCCGTAGCCGATCAGGACGTTACCCGAACCGGCACGTTCTTCTTCGCGGTATCGCTCGTGGTTAGCCGAGACGACCGCGTCGACACTGTCGCCCCCACTCACAGTGATCAGCGGCGTACCCACCTTCACGGTGTCACCGTCTTTGCCGTGGAGTTCGATCACGGTCCCGGCGAACGGGATAGGCACATCCACAGCAGCTTTCGCGGTCTCGACCTCGACGACAATCTGATCGATGGTGACCACGTCGCCTACCTTGACGTGCCACTCCGCAATGTCGGCCTCGGCCAATCCTTCACCCAGGTCCGGAAGCATGAATACCTGATTGCTCATGCCGTCACCGCCCAACGGGTGTCGGGAGTGTCGTTCCACTGCAGACGATCGACGGCATCGAGGACACGGTCGACGCTGGGCAGGTGGTGACGCTCGAGCTTCGGCGCGGGGTAGGGGATGTCGAATCCGCTGACCCGGAGCACCGGGGCGTGGAGATGGTGGAAGCACCGCTCCTGCACGCGGGCAGCAATTTCCGCACCCACGCCGGCAAAACCTTGCGCCTCCTGGATGACGATGCAGCGTCCGGTCTTTCGCACCGATGCAGTGACCGTCTCGTCGTCGAACGGCACTATCGAGCGGATGTCGATCACCTCGATGTCGCGGCCGTCGGCTGCAGCGGCCTCGGCCGACTTCAGTGCAACCTCCACGGACGGGCCGTAGGCAATGAGCGTCGCGTCACGACCGGGGCGCCGGACGACCGCGCGACCGATCGGCTCACGTGCGGTCAGTTCGACATCGGCACGGGAGAAATACAGCTTCTTGGGTTCGAGGAAGATCACCGGGTCGGGGTCCTCGATCGCCGAACGTAGCAGCGAGTACGCATCTTCCACCGTGGACGGCGCCACGACCTTCAGGCCGGGCGTGTGTGCGTAGTAGCCCTCGCTGGAATCACAGTGATGCTCCACCCCGCCGATACCGCCGGCAAAAGGAACACGGATGACTATCGGAATCGACAGTGCGCCCTTCGTGCGGTTGCGGATCTTTGCGACGTGGGAGGCGATCTGCTCGAACGCCGGATAGGCAAACGCGTCGAACTGCATTTCCACGACCGGACGAAAACCGGCCATGGCCATGCCGATTGCGAATCCGATAATGCCGGACTCGGCGAGGGGAGTGTCGAAGCACCGGTCGTCGCCGAAGTCGCGGGTGAGGCCGTCGGTGACGCGGAAAACCCCGCCCAGGGTACCGACGTCCTCACCGAAGACGACAACGTTGTCGTCCGCAGCCAGAGAGTCACGTAGCGCGGTGTTGAGGGCTTGAGCCATCGTGAGCATGGGCATGGTCAGTGTCCCCCTGTGTCAGCGGCTTCGGCGGCAAGTTCGGTTTCGAGTTGGGCTTGTTGCTCACGCAATTGCGGTGTCTGCTCGGCGAAGACGTACCGGAACAGATCGAGCGGATCGTGCGGGCGGTCGACGTTCATGCCGGCGCGCAGTGTGGCGGCCTCGGCTTCTGCCTCTGCGGTCAGTGATTCCACGAACGCGTCGTCGATCAGATCGTGTGCGCGCAGATACTTTTCGAGACGCGGCAACGGGTCTCGCCCGAGCCAGCTTTCCACCTCGGCGCTGTCGCGGTAGCGGGTGGCGTCGTCGGCGTTGGTGTGGGCGTCGATGCGATAGGTGTGTGCTTCGACGATCACCGGTCCGTTTCCGCTGCGGACGAAGCGCGCCGCCTCGTCCATGACGGCCATCATCGCAACAGGATCGTTGCCGTCGACCTGCTCGCTGCCGATCCCGTAGCCGACGCCCTTGTGCGCCAACGTCGGTGCTGCGCTTTGACGTGACAACGGCACGCTGATCGCAAATCCGTTGTTCTGCACCAGAAAGACGACCGGCGCCTTGAAGACGGCGGCGAAGTTCAGCGCTTCGTGGAAATCACCCTCACTGGTGGCCCCGTCACCGCAGAGCGCGAGCGCGACGGTGTTCAGGCCCCGTCGGGACTCCCCGTACGCCACTCCCGCTGCGTGCAGCAACTGCGTCGCCAGCGGGGTGCACTGCGGCGCACTGCGCAGTGCGACGGGGTCGTACCCGCAATGCCAGTCGCCGGCAAGCATGCTCAGAATCTGAACCGGATCGACACCTCTGGCCGCCAACGCCATCGAATCCCGGTATGTGGGGAAGAGCCAGTCACTCGGCTCCAAACTCATCGCTGCCGCGATCTGACATGCCTCCTGCCCCCGTGAGGACGGATACACAGCCAGGCGCCCCTGTTTGGTGAGCGCCGTCGCCTGTTGGTCGAAGCGCCTGCCCAGGAACATCTTTCGATACATGTCGATCAGGCGATCGTCGCTCGGTCTTGCGTAGCGGGCCTCACTGCGAGTCAGTTCTCCCGCAGGGTCGAGGTACTGCACCGCGGAATCGGCCGGCAGGAACTTTTGATACCGCAGTTCCCCCAAGGGCTCGACAAGAGTCACTTCTACCTCCAGAAGACGTTGTGTCCATCAGTATTCGCACTTCGGCGACGTAATGGCAGAAGGCGTCGAAGATTCAAGACAAACGGCCTATCATGAGGATTCGGGCAGCAATATGTCCATCAACCGACTCGACTACCGAAGCAGGAATGGACAGATGGCCACCGAGCCGCACGCTCTCGATGCGATCGACCGCCGCATCATCGCCGAACTGGTCGCAGACAGTCGCATCTCCATGCGTGCACTGGCCGAGAAGGCGCACATATCTCGCGCTCACGCCTACGTCCGCATCGAAAGGCTCGAGGACGCCGGAATCATCACCGGATTCACGACGCGGATCGCCCATGAGAAGGCCGGACTCGGCTCCTCGGCGTACGTGGCGCTCTCGATCAGGCAGCACTCGTGGCGAGGTCTGGCGGCGTCGTTGAAGGCACTGCCGTTTGTCGAGCACTTCTCCCTCCTCGGCGGCGACTTCGACGTTCTGGTGCTGGTCCGCGCCCCGGACAACCAGGAACTACGCCACACCGTGCTCGAAGAACTCCAGGGACTCGACGGGGTCCTCTCGACCAAAACGTGGCTGATCTTCGAGGAAGGCAACGGTCCGGGACCCAACTGGCTGCCCGGCTGATCCGTCTATAGTCGCCGTTAGCAGTTGCACACGGGAGGTGACTCGAATGACCCTGTACGGCCTGGGAATCGGTTGGCGTCCCGAGGTATCCGGAATCATCGCGCAGCTGGACGGCCTGGCGTTCTGCGAAGTCATTGCCGAATCCATCGGAAATGAGATACCGCCGCACCTCGGTTCGCTGGGAGTTCCGGTGATCCCGCACGGAATCTCGCTCTCCCTTGGCGGGGCCGAGGCGGTAGATCAGGCACGGATCGATCACCTTGCGCATGCAGCCCAGCTACTGGACGCCCCCTTGGCGAGTGAGCACATTGCATTCGTGCGGGCGGGCGGCATCGAGGCCGGGCACCTGCTCCCACTGCCACGCACCTACGAAGCGATCGATGTCTTGGTACGCAACATCACCCGCACTCAGGACGGTCTACCGGTGCCGTTCGCCGTCGAAAACGTTGCCGCCCTTTTCGACTGGCCCGACGACGAGTTGACCGAAGGGGAGTTTCTCTCGGAGATCGTCGAACGCACCGGGGCTCTGCTGGTTCTCGACATCGCGAACGTCTATGCCAATGCCCTCAACCGAGGGCGTGATCCCTGGGCCGAACTGAGCCGGCTACCACTCGAACGAATCGCGTACTGCCACATCGCCGGTGGCAGTATCAGCGACGGCAAATACCACGACACGCATACCGATCCGGTGCCCGAAGCCGTGCTGGAACTTCTTGCGCAATTCACCGCCGCCGGTCACCGTCCCGCGATCATGCTCGAGCGCGACGGAAACTATCCGCCGGCACTGGAATTGCTCGACGAGCTCGATGCCATCGCCGACGCAGCGGGTCTGGATCGCATCACCGCGGGCACCGATTGGTCACGCACATGAGCACGCTCGGTGAGCGTCAAGAGGCGCTGATTCGGGCACTTGTGGCAGGCGGCGAACTACCCGAAGGTTTCGACACAGACGATGCCGCCGTTGTCTCGGCGGCACTGCTCCGAAAGCGCGCAGGAGAAGTGGCGCACCACCTTCCGGTCGTGCGCCACACTCTCGGCGATCGGTATCTTCAGTTGTTCACAGCGTGGGTAGACGGACGGCCGAAGACGACTTCACACGCGGATGCCCAGGCCTTTGTCGCCCATCTCCAGGACATCGGCGAACTGCCTCGCCCGCCCTGGTATCAGAGGTTTCGAAAGCTCTCACGCAAGTGAGACAACAGCTTCGCTGGTGTACATGAGGAACGTCATCGATTCCTGGAAATACAGCTCGACGGAGTTCGCATCGTGCGAGAGATAGCCGATGGACAGGTCCTGGCCCAGATGCAGTTCGTAGTCGCCGCCACGTGTCGAAAGCAGGAAAGCGCCGTCGATGGCCGGGGCCCAGATGATCTCGCCGTCGAGGACGCGTCGCAGATGCTCGCGGATCGGGTAGCCGTGATCGGAGGTCTCGTTGATCGCGGTGAACGCGTCGGCGTTCAGGAGCAGTGAGTACGGTCCGTTGACACCGGCCAGTCGCAGCGATGTGATCGCCTGGCTGATGGCTTCCGGGTAGTCCTTGGCGTCGACGGGGAGCTTCAGTTCCGGGTTGGAACCGCTGGCCCGCACGCCGGTGATGCTGGCTGCGGGGTATCCCTCGAAGATGGCGCGGTCCTCGGCGAACGCGATCTGCTTGGCCGCGTCCTTGACGGGCTGCCAGTCGGAGTCCTTCGCGCCGCGTTCGACGTCGTCGATGGCCTGACGGCTGACGGTGAAGGGGACCCGCAGTTCGATGATCGGCTGCGACTGGCGAGCGTGTGCGATGACGCCGTCGGCCAAGGGATTGATCGGCACCTGATGCCCGAGCGGGATGGCCGCGAGATCGTCACCCGACGGTCCCTCCACATCCACGACACGACGACCGGCGACGTGACGCTTGAAGGTGCGGCTGGCCTCTTCTTCGATCTCGGCCCAGGCTGCTGCCGAAATGGGTGCTAGGTCGCGGTGCAGGTTTGTCATTGCTGGGCACTCCTTTTGAGGCTGCCGATTCCGAGAGAACCGTCAGAGTTGGGCGCTGTGAACGTCGCTTCGGGAACGAGCCTGGTCGGCAGGTCCGGGGGATCGTCGAGAAAGTCCGCCGTCGGAACGAAGAAATTGATTCCGGTGACGGCCGTCGAGAAATCGAGAATGCGGTCGTAGTTGCCGACGGGATTCCCGATGAACATGTTGGTGAGCATCTGCTCGGTCACCGTCGGCGACGCCGAGTAACCGATGAAGTAGGTTCCCATTTCAGCGGAGCCGACGTGGCCGAACGGCATGTTGTCGCGCAGGATCTGGATCTGCTCACCGGATTCGTCCTCGATGACGGTGAGTGCGGTGTGCGAGTTGGCGGGTTTGGTGTCGTCGTCCATCTCGAGGTCTTCGAGCTTGGAGCGCCCGATCACGTTCTCCTGCTCCTCGACGGGCAGGGAATTCCACTCCGACATGTCGTGGAGGTACTTCTGGACGATGACGTAACTGCTGCCCGCGAAGTCCGGATCCTCGTCACCGACGGTGACCGCAACGTATGCGGCCTGCCCGGACGGGTTCTCGGTGCCGTCGACAAAACCCATGAGATCGCGTTGCTCGAAGTACTTGAACCCGTGGACCTCGTCGATCACCGACGCGGCGCCGGCCAACCTGTTGGTCACGACCGTGGCGAACTCGAAGCACAGGTCCATCTGACGGGCCCGGATGTGGAACAACAGATCGCCCGGTGTGCGGGGAGCGTGGTGTTTGTCACCAGTCAACTCGATGAACGGGTGCAATTCCGCCGGGCGCGGTCCGTCGAAAAGCCGGTCCCATGCGTCCGAACCGATGCCGACGACGGCAGCCAAGCCACCGGCGGGAACCCGGAATCCGATCGAGCGCTGCAGCCCGGAAATATCCGCCAGAACGTCGTGAACTGCCTGCTCACCACCCTCGTCGATGGTGAAAACCAGGAAGATCGCAGCTTCCGTGAGCGGGGTCAGCAACGGCTGCGGTATCGCGGGAAGGGCCACCTCGGCCTCGTCGATCTCACTCGTTTCCGCCATGCAGACCAGTATGGACGATTCCGGCAGTCCCGGCATCAGTAGTGGGTAAGTCGCGTCAGGGTGTCGCGTTACGGGGTTGCCGCCTGGGCGCCCGCGTCGAAGCCGGCCGGAATCTCGAAGATCTTTCCGTCGAACCCAGCGCGGTAGAGATGCCCGGCCGCGAAACCGGAATTGCCACGCCCGTAGGTCAACACGCTCGACGCTTGCAGTCCGCTGGTGAGCGAGCAGTACTGGCCGGGCCCGTCGATCCGCCACACCTCACCACTGATGTCCGTGGGGACAATCGCGCGATCGCGCGAATCCAAGGTCAAACCATCTGGGGCAGAGAAGGTTTCGAGACCGCCGAGATCGACCAACGATTCCGAATATCCCGGATTGTCCACGGAGATTCGGCTGACGCCCGGGTTTGCGAACGTGCGCGACACGTAGAGCCAGCGATTATCGGCACTCAGGGCGGCGCCGTTTGCACTCGGGAAGGTTGCCCACGCCGGGTCGACGGCACCGCCTGGGCTGACCTTTCCGATCAGCGAACCGAAATCGTTGGTGGCATAAATCGTTCCGTCGTGCGCGACAGCGAGGCCGTTTGCAGCGCTCAGACCACCGGCTATGGGCGTCACGGCACCGGAGTTCACGTCCACCCGAGCGACCGACGCAGCCCGCGTCAGATCGCCGATCAGCACGCCGGCGTTTGCTCCGGTTCCCACCAGCAGTGAACCGTCCGGGCTCCACGCCAGCGCGCCCGCACCGCCGGGAACCGTCGCGATCGGAACTGCAGCCTGACCAGGCGCGTCGACGCGGAAGATTCGCCCACTCACCAGGTCTGTCGTGTACAGGCGCCCCTGCCCGTCCACCGTGACACCCTCGAGAGCTGCGCCCGGAATCTGGGCGCTGAGGACGGCGGGGGACGATCCGGGGCAGGGCGCCGCGGCGGCGGCACCGGACACACCCAGAGCCAGAAGCGACCCGGCAACAAGAGCACCGGTGACACCTACCCGAATACTGCGATCGAAGATCCTGGTGCGCATCTGCGCAACGCTAGACCTTCTGCCCGATTTCGCCTAGAGAGACCGAAGGAAAGAGATCAAAAGTTCATTGACCTCGGCAGCACGTTCCTGTTGGACGAAGTGCCCCGCGCCACTGAGGAGGTGCACACCCCGCAGGTCGGGGACGGTGTCCTTCATCCGTTCCAGTGCCTTGGGGCCGCTCATCGCGATGACCGGATCTTCGGCTCCCGCGACGAAGAGCGTCGGGACGCCGATGTGCGCGCCGTCCAGATCCGCACTGCGTTCCCAGTTGGCGTCGTACGCCCGGTACCAGTTCAAGCCACCTGTGAAACCTGTTGCCGTAAAGGCCTTTACATAGACGTCCAGATCGCCCTCGGTGAGCCACGACCACGGCAATGCAGGCGCCTCGGGAAGTACGTCGAGGTAGCCGTTTCCGTCGGACGGATTCTTCCAGACGTCGAGGTACCGGTAAGCCCCGGACAAGGCATGGAAGAGCCGTTGAAGGAATTCACGTGGACGGGCGTCGAGTTCGCGCTCGGCGACACCCGGTTCCTGGAAATAGTGAATGTGCAGAAAGTGCTTGCGCGCCATGCCGGCGTAGATCGTCGACGGCTTGGCCGGGAACCGGTCGGGCGCATAGGGGACCGCCAACGAGACCAGTCCCGCAACACGATCGGGGTGGCGCAGAGCGGTGGTCCATGCGACCGGCGCGCCGAAATCGTGACCGACGAATACCGCCTTGTCGATTCCGAGAGCGTCGAGTAAATCGATCAACCGGTTCGCGACGGCGTCGTTGGTGTAGTCGTCGACGGTATCCGGGCACGTGGTGCCGCCGTACCCGGGCATGTCGAGCGCAATCGCTCGAAAGCCGGCTTCCGCCAACGCTGCCGACTGATGGCGATAGCTGTATCCGAGGCCGGGAAAGCCGTGGCACATAACCACGGCTGTCCCAGAACCGGAATCGTCGATCTGCCAACGGAATCCGTCGACATCGATCGTCTTCACCGTCATATCAGGCGGTGATCATGTCTTCCTGGTTCCAGAATGCGCGCATCGACAGGATCTTGCCGTCGTCGTCGAAAGTCATGACGTCGATGGGTGCGATGGTCAGCGTCTGCTCGCCGAGCTTGGTGATCAGCGAGAAGTGGAATGCCGCTTCGTTTCCGGCGATGCGGAGGGTGTGAAGGTGAGCTTCCTGGTCGAAGTTCTCGATCACGGAGTAGAACTCGAGAATGGACTCGCGAGTGGTGCGCACGTCGGTGCCAACCGGGTCTTCGACCGTTGCACCCTCGGCGTACAGGGCCACAACCTGGGCGGCAGTGCCCGTGGCAACTGTCTCGATGTAGGCGTCGACGGTCTTGCGGATTACCTCTGCGGACGGTGCCATGGTCTACCCCTCGTAGTTAGAACAGGTTCTAATTCTGAGGATAACCTACGTCTCTGATCCAGGGGTCAGGTTTCGAGCACCTTGCGCAGGCGGGCCTTCTTCCGGTTCTCCCGCACGATCCAGACGACATCGGCGTCGTCCGACGCCTCCAGGGGGACGAATGCCGACAGTGCATTCTTCGGGTCCGCTGCGACCGCGACGCTCCAGCAGTATCCGAGCGCCTGCCGGAGAGTGCGTGTGTCGGCTTCACGACGGGCATCAGCCGGTTGCGAGACAATCCATTCGGTAGCGTCTCGGCACACCTGAACTGCCAGCGCAGCGTTGGTCTTGTCCTTCAGCAACCGCGGCTCGCAGATCCCGGCGGCTGCTGCGCGCAGCGTCAATGGATGGGCGGAACGTGCCCACTGCTCGATGATCGCCCGCAACAATTCCGGATCCGTGTCACCTATCGCCTGAACGGCCATCGCGGCAGCTTCACGTGCACGCCACGACGCACTGGTGGTTGCCGCCGTCAGACTGACCAGAACAGCCTTGTCGCGTGAACGAACAAGGATGAACCCGAGCCCGACGATCCCACAGCAGCGGGTGTATTCGTCTTCGGACTCCACCGCCTGCAGGATGTCGTCACTGTCGGCGCCGCGCGCGAACTCGAGCATGAGCGCGAGGTTCGCGCGCGGGCCGGGCAATCCTGAACGCTCCTGCAGATAACTCCACAGTTCGTCACCGTCAAGATCCGCGAACGTCATGGGGAGTCCTACTTTCTCGAGTGCGGGCGCACCCATCATTTCACCGAAGCCCACTCACGACGGGAGTTCGAAGCTCACTTGCTTCCGTCGACGCGCATAGAGGAACCCGCCGACAAACGCGAGCATCAGCACCCCGGTCATCACTACTGCCAGTACGTTGCCACCCAGAAGAAGCGGGAGGTTTCCGGCAATGGCGATCGCAAATCCGATGAGTCCGACGAGCCCCAGGCTCGGGGCAAGTTTGGTGTGCCAGAAGCGCTGATCGACCTTCGTACGATGAAAGAATACGAGAACGGCGAGGCACGTGAGCAACATGAGAGCCACGATCCCCACCGTCGCGACACCGGCGAACCACGCGAAGATCTGTGTCACCGGATCCAGACCGATGACGATGCAAGCACCGAGAAGCACCAGAGCACAGCAGGACTGCACCACAGACGCGATGTGCGGCGAACCATGCACGCGGTGCGTACGCCCACCTGCACCTGGCAGAACGCCGGTGTTCGACAGAACAAAGATGTACCTGGCCAAGACATTGTGGAGAGACAAAACTGCGGCAAAGAGACTGGACACCAACAGAATTTGAATCAGATGGGCCGTCACCGATCCGGCAAAGTCGGTGGCAGTGGTGATCAACATGCCGTCGGGGTCGGTGCCCGCAATGTCCACGGCACCCGTATCACCCCAAGCCGTCACGACCGCCCAACTGGAGAGAGCATAGAAGCCTCCGATGAGGATCAAGGCAGCGTACGTCGCTCGTGGGATCGTCCGCGCCGGATCCTTCGCCTCGTCGCGGAAGATCGCCGTCGACTCGAAGCCGATGTAACCGGCAAGCGCGAATACCAATGCGACGCCGGGGGATCCGGAGAAGATTTCCGACGGAGAGAACATTGCCGTCGACGGGCCTTCGGGACCACCGTCGGCGATGATGAAAGCGTCGAGGACGACGACGATCCCGACCTCTGTGATCAACAGGATGCCGAGCACCTTGCCCGACAATTCGATATGACGAAATCCGAGGACTGCGACCAGAGCCAACGAGGCGAGCGAGAAGATCCACCACGGCATCTCCGGACCACCGTACGAGGTGATTAACGAACTCATTGCCGGGCCGAGGTAGCCGTAAACGGCCAATTGCACTGTGCTGTAACTGACAAGCGCCAACATCGCACTGCCAACGCCGGCACCACGGCCGAGACCATGTCCGATGTAGAGATAGAACGCGCCGGTTCCCGGGATGTAACGCGACATCGCGGTGAATCCGACTGCGAAGAGCAGAAGCACACCGGTTGTCACGGCGAAGGTCATCGGGAAGCCTGCACCGTTACCCCCGGAAATGCCCAGCGGCACAAGCCCACTGATCACAGTCAGGGGAGCGGCCGCGGCAACGACCATAAGGACTATCGAACCGGTACCCAGCGAGCCTCGAAGAGTTCGGTCATCGCCGGATGCATCGCGTGAAGCATTGACGGAAGTATGGGTCATACCGGCGATGTTAGAACCATTGAAGTTGATTCGGGACCCAATTCACAAAACTTTTACTTGCGAAAAACGGGACGAACCGTCCGTTCGTCGCGCTCCCGTCAGCCTTCTTCCTGCAGCGCCAAGCGTTTGAGCTCGTCTTTTGCGTGCAGAATGTGACGTTCCATCGCTTCCGCCGCGCGAGCGCTGTCGCCCCGCTTGATCGCCTCGAAGATCTCCTTGTGCTCCACCCTCGAAGCCTCGACCTGGTCTTCGAATACGAGATGATCGACGGGGACGAACATTTCGCCGCGAGCCTCGACCACAGCGGCCTCCAACCTGCTGTTTCCCGCCGCTCTGGCGATACCGCCGTGGAACCTGGCGTCACAAGCCCGGAACGATCCCCGACTTCCGGAAACCCCCAATTGCTCAATGGATTCGAGTAACTCGAGAAGATGACGATCGGTTCGCCGGACCGCCGCGAGGCTCGCCGTGCGCATTTCCAACCCGATACGGAGGTCGACGATCTCGTCGATATCTGCCTCTCGCGCTTTCAACTGGCCAACCCAGTCTTCATAAGGCCTGGTCAACTCCGAAACGAACGATCCGCCGGTGGCTCCTCGCCGAACCTCGATGTATCCCATCGCCTGAAGGATTCGGATCGCTTCTCGCACACTGACTCGACCGACTTCGAGTTGCTGAGACAGTTCACGCTCGGACGGCAGGCGATCACCGGGGCTGAGCGCGCCGCTGTGAATGAGCAGTCGCAAGCGTCGAGCGATATCCTCCCCCAACGTCGGTGCACTGACCATGAATTCAATGGCCGGCAGCTTGTCGATCTGCACGTCTCGTACCCCCTACTCGGTGCCTGGACCGACTCTTACGCTTCGTCTTGACCTACGAAATCGAACGCTCCCATTCGCAACTGTCCTTGAATAGATACAGCAGCGCGCGGCACTTCGAACCCGTTACCCCAACTTTACAAGCCAAACTCTAGCGAAAAGCCCTTCAATGGTTCTATGCTCGCTCCTATGACCCAATTCACGATGACGGCGGAGGCACTCCCCGCCATGCCCCTGATCGGAGTCACCGGCCGGGTCGACCGCGGCGGGCCGTCACTACCCAACGTCGTCGGCGACGCGTTGATGGAAATGTTCTTCACCGATTTTCCCTCGAAAATCCGCGCGGCCGGTGGTCAACCGATCCTGCTGAGTATCCACAGTGATCCGCGCCGAATCGTCGAGCATCTCGACGCCCTCGTACTCAGCGGTGGTTCCGACGTGGACCCCAGGCGATACGGGCGCACCCCCGGACCAAACTCCTCGATGATCGACCCCGCTCGGGACGAATTCGAGTTCTCCCTGGTCGATGCGGCCTGGGAAATCGGACTGCCGATCCTGGGTGTGTGTCGAGGACACCAGGTCGTCAACGTCGCGCGCGGGGGCACACTGATTGCCGACCTTCCGACCGACGCCGGTGAGGCACACAGTTTCTTCGGTTACCCGCGTTCGTACCGACCGCAACACGTCGCTCTGGAATCCGGTTCCGTCCCACACAGTCTGTTCGGCAACAGCATTCACGTGAACAGCCTTCACCACCAAGCCGTGGACGCCCCGGGGAACGGCCTTCGGATCGTCGGACGCGCGCTCGACGGCGTCGCCGAAGCCATCCAGGCCGACGATCGCCCCGTGGTGGGCGTGCAGTGGCACCCCGAATTCTTCGTCGACATCGACCCGCTCTTCTCGTGGCTCGTCGACGCTGCAACCTCTCACCAGACCGATCCTTCACGCCAGACCGATCCTTACAGAATGGAAGACAACAATGTCACGTACGCATGAGAACAAGGTCGCCCTCATCACCGGTGCAGGTTCCGGAATCGGCCGCGGTATCGCACTGCGCCTCGCCTCCGATGGTGCCCGCGTCGCGGTCGTTGACCTTCACATCGAAAGTGCAAAAGAGACCGTCGCACTGATCGAATCGCAGTACGGCACACCCGCGCTCGCTCTCGAGGCCGACGTGCGCGACCGCGCCGCCGTGAGCGCCGCTTTCGAGGCCACCGTCGCCGAATGGGGACGCTTCGACTACCTCGTCAACAACGCCGGTCTGATCACGATGAGTTCTCTGGAGAACCTCACCGACGAAGAGTGGGATCTCGTCCTCGACGTCAATCTCAAGGGCATGTTCATCGTCACGCAGATCGCCACCCCGTACTTCCGCGACGGCAACAGCGGCGCTGTGGTGAACTTGTCGACGGTGGAAGCGGACGTCGTCGTGTCCTCTCAGGGCTTCGCCCAGGTCCACTACAACGCGTCGAAGGGTGGAGTGAAGATGCTGACGAAGGCTCTGGCCGTCGAACTCTCGCGGTACAACGTACGGGTCAACGCAATCGCCCCGGGCCCGGTCCCCACCGCCTTCCTACCTGGCATCGACGTCTCCTCCGGCGAAGTTCTCGACTTCATGAAGTCCAGGCTCCTGGTGCCGCGCGTCGGACGCCCCGAGGACATGGGTGCTGCAGTCTCCTTCCTCCTGTCCGACGACGCCTCCTACATCAGTGGGGTCCAGCTGCCCGTCGACGGCGGATGGCTCGCCCGATGAAAGGCCGGCTCACCACAGCCGAGCTGGCCGAGTCCGACATCGACACCGTCCTCATCGCCGGTATCGACCTCTACGGACGATTGATCGGCAAGCGGGTCCCGACGCGAATTTTCCTCGGGAACATCGACGAGGGCCTGCATGTGTGCACCTGCGTGTATGCCTGGGATGCCAACCAGCGCATGGACAAACTGGTTGTCGACTACGCCGGCGGGCACACCGGCTGGCACGACTTCCGCTTGCGCCCTGATCTGGGAACACTACGACGCGCGTCGTGGCTGGAATCCACTGCCATCGTCATCGCCGACTCGGTAGACGAACACACCGGCGAGCTGGTCCCGATCGCACCGCGCACGATCCTGCGCAAACAGATCGACAAGCTCGAATCCGACGGTCACACCGTCTATGCGGCAACGGAACTCGAGTTCCACCTCTATCGGGGTACCCCCGACGCGTTGAGGCGAAGCGGCTATCGGGATCTCGAACCCACCACCCTGGTGCCCTCGGACTACACCATCACCGCCGGCAATGCGATGGAACCCTTCTTCCGCAAGGTACGAACCGCCCTGGAGGAGAGCGCAATTCCCGTCGAGGTCTCTCAGGTCGAGTACGGGCTGGGCCAGTGGGAGATCAACCTCGAATACGGAACGGCTCTCGAGATGGCCGACCGCCATGTGCTCTTCAAGCAGGTGGTCCACGATGTCGCGGCGGCGGAAGGGCTCACTGCGACCTTCATGGCACGCCCGAGCACCGACGGCATGGGCTCGTCGTGTCATATTCACGCGTCCATGCGTAGCGACGACACCTTCCCGTTCCACGACGAAAACGCAGAAAACACGGCGAGTACCGAACTGCTGCACGCGGTCGGCGGCGTTCTCGAACATTGCCCGGAACTCATGCTGTTCTACACGCCGACCATCAACTCGATGCGCCGGACCCGAGCCAGTCACGATTTCTCGGGGAACGGCTTGACCTGGGGTTTCGATAACAGGACGACTACCTGCCGACTCATTACCGGGGCGCCGTCCGCCAACCGTCTCGAAATGAGACTGCCAGGGGCGGACGCAAATCCATATCTCGCACTGGCCGCAGTCTTGGCATCGATGAACGACGGTCTGACACGAAAGCTCGATCCCGGCGCACCGGTACGACGCGACGGGTACAGCGACACGGACACACTCGAGAAGGTGAAGCAGCAACCGCTGCCCAGCACACTCGACGAGGCGGCGCGTGCGCTCGAAGCCAGTGAGTTCGCACTCGCGGCGTTCGGCGCCGAGGTCGTGTCGCACTACGCGGCTGTCGCCAAGGACGAATGGGATTCCTTCATGTCCGCGGTCACCGACTGGGAACGCGAACGCTACCTCGACAACATCTGACCTACACACGATTTCGCCACGAAGGACAGTCATGACCACTTCATGCTCACTCGTGCCCCAGAACAACACGATCGACGGAAACGTCGAACCACCAGCTGTCGAACTCGGCCAATTTCTCACCGATCCCGACACCGGAGAGAAACTGCAAGCCCAACTCTCGTCTTCCGCCGATCAGGTGGAGAGGGCAATCACCGCCGCGACAGAACTCCATCGATCGGGTGTCTGGACCCGTCGATCGGTAGCCGACCGAGTGCTCTTACTCGAGAGAACTGCCGAACTTGTCGAGGAACGAACAACGGCGATCGCTCGTGAGGACTCGAAGAACAACGGTCTTCCGCTTTCGATCAGCACACTGTTCGCGAGCGGACTTCCCGATCTGTTCCGTAGTGCTGCAAAGCATCTGGAGGACTCCTCGGGGTTCGAGCAGTTGGCGTCGGGCGCACAATTACATCGTCTGGCTTGGGGCCCGACCGCTGTGATCGCACCGTGGAATGCACCGAGCTTCATCACCGCGAAGAAGACCGCATTCGCATTGGCCGCGGGCGCTCCTGTCATCGCCAAGCCCTCCAACTGGGCTCCGTCAGGCCCCAATGTGCTCGCCGAGGCGATCTCGCGTGCCATTGCCGAACTCGACGCACCGAAAGCTCTGTTTCAACTCGTTCACGGCGGCGGGGACGTCGGGCATCTACTGGCCGCCGATCGACGAATCCGAGCACTGGCGTTCACCGGCGGCCGAGCAGCCGGCAGTTCCATCGCCGCTGCGGCCTCGGCCGACTTCAAGGCGCTTCAACTCGAACTCGGCAGCAACAATCCCGTGATCGTCCGCGCCGACGCCGATATCGATCTGACTGCGACCGCACTCGTCGACGGGTTCACCAAACTCAACGGGCAATGGTGTGAGAGTCCGGGAAGCGTCTTCGTGCCACCGCACCTTCACGACCGTCTTGTCGACGCAATACTCGACCGCACGGCCGAAATCGTGCTCGGGCGAACCGGTGACGACAACACTACGATGGGTCCGCAGGCGAACGAGCCTCAACTGCAACGAATGCGCGCGACTGTCGACTTCCTCCACGGCGTGGGCGGCACAGCTGTCTCGAGCACTCCTGTGCCGGACCTTTCCGGATGGTTCTTCCCTCCGACAGTGGTGCACGGGATCTCGTCGGAGCACACCAAGTCGGAGACCTTCGGACCGATCCTGACCGTGCACCGCGCGTCAACCGACGAGCAGGCACTGCTCGAGGCGAACGCTCTCGATACCGGCCTGGCCGGTTACGTGTTCGGTGCGGACGTCGACGCCGCTCGTGAACTTGCGACCCGGATCGAGTGCGGCGAGAACAAGATCAACAGCACCAGTCTCCTGGACCTCGACGATCACTCGACCCAGAGTTTCTGGGGCGGAAGCGGTATCGGCGCACACGGCGACAAAGAGCTTCTCGACTTCTTCCGGGGATCGCGAATCGTCGGTGTCGATGCGCCCGGACTGCCTCTCTGAGCCGAAAGAGGTCGTGGGAATGGGTGAACCGACACGGGTTGGCACCATGGTCGTCGAATGCCATGACACCGCAGCAGTTCTCGCCCGTATTTCTTCGCTGGGGTGGAAGCTCGGCGTCGAGGTCGTCAGTCTGTCGACGTGGGTGTCCGTGACATCGCCGGGAGTCAGCGGGATGTCGATCGCATACAGTTGCCCGGCAACGATTTCCGACGCCATGTTGATCAAGCGTCTCAACAAGATCGTCGGGATAGTTCGAATCAAGACGGACCACGGTCCGTTCGTTCCGGTGACACCACAGGTCGGCCTACACGTCACCGCGACTTTCCAACGCGTCGATCCAGTCGCGCTCGTGGCGTACCGGCACGGCGCAACCGTGTGCAGTCAGGCGAACAACGTTCTGTCGGTTCAACTCACCACTACCCGATCGATCGCGGACACATTCGTCTCTGATCTGGCACAAGTTGCAGAGCGTCCGCTGCGGGGTGAGATCTCGCTGCAGAAGATTCATCTTGCATGACGTCGAGGTGCGACCATGGAGACGTGCGGCTACGGGCGTTGGCTCGTAGCCGCAGGTCATCGCATGATCAGTGAGCCGGAAGGAGGGACGTCTCCTGCGCCGCGCCGTCCTCCGCACCGATCTGGACGATATTTCGCGGCAGGAACACAGCCGCGATCGCGCCGAGAACCGCTGCAGCAGCACCGATCAGGAACGCGATACGCATGCCCTCGTCGGTGTAGAACACAGCACCCTCCATCGCCATCGCAATGTGCGAGTTCAAGACCGTGAAAGCGATGACAGGAAGCACAGCGGGGAAGATGCTCTGGAAGACCGCAACCATGCTCGCCGTGGTTGCCTGCAACTGCGGCGGCACCGCCTCGATGAGCAGGTTCGGGATGGAGGCGTAGCCCATACCCATACCGACGCCGAAGATTCCGGCAAAGATGATGAGCAGCGGCTTGTTGTCGTGAATGGTGGCCGTCAAGGTGAACCCGACTGCCATGAGGATCATTCCGATGATCATCAGCAAGCGCGGCCGGATGTTGCGACCCACGAGGAAGCCCACGATCAAGCCGCCGACCACCACCATGCCACCCAGCGGCGCCTGGAAGATCGCGAATCCCTCTGCCGTGACACCGAATCCGTATCCCAGGCCGAGAACTGCGGGAGTCATCACCATCATCGGCAGCAGAATCGTGAAGACTCCCGACGCGCCGTAGCAGAACCCGGCTCCGACGGCGGTGAGCATCACCGAACGCTTGCCGAAGTAGCGCAGGTCGATCAAGGGTTCACGGATGGCCCGGGCAGAGGCAACCCACGCCACCAGCAGTGCAACGCCGCCGATCAGATAGGCCAGTGTCGAGCCGTTCTTCCAGCCCCAGGTCGGTCCGAAGCTGACGCCGATGAGAATTCCGGCGATGCCTGATCCGAGCAGTACCGCACCGATCAGATCCAGCGAAGAGCGCAGTCGCACAGCTGATTCCGCCGTCGAAGCGAAAATCATTCCACCGAGCAGAACCAAACCGATGACGAAGAACCAGAAGATGCTCCGGAACCCGTGGTTGTCGATCAACCAACCGGTGAGGAACGGCGCCGGAATAGCGATCAGGCCCATGCCGGAGGTCGCGATACTGACCGCCAGAGCAACGGTTTTCGGCGGAAACACGTCGCGGATGAGGGAGTAGCTCAAGAACAGGCAGGGGACGAGTAGGCCCGTCAGCGACCGGCCCAGAATCAGGACGGCATAACTGGGCGCAACCGCCGAAATGAAGGATCCGACCGCCGCGCCGGCGACCGCCAGGAGCAGGACTTTTCGTTTGCCGTACATGTCGGCGAGCTTGCCGAGCAGCGGAGACGCAACTGCGCCCAGCAGCAGGAACGACGTGAGCAGCCAGGCGCCCTGCGTCGTTTGATAATGCACCGAGATGGCGGGCAGCGCAGTGGAAATCATCATGTAGCTCACCGCGAGCATTTCGAGAAGAAGAACGATCGACGCGAGCGAGAACACCAGTCGCGGAGTCCACCGCTCCGGCATCGACGTCGATTCGGGCAGACTGGGAGACGAACCGTCGCTGTGGACATGAGACGCCATGGCTGAAGAATCCTTTCGGGACACCTGCGAATTCGATTGACCCCCTGCCGAATACCGTCGGGCGGGGCCTTGCGGGGAAGTGCAGTGGAACGACAGCTACCGTTCTCGGCAACGTGTTACCTGCATCACAGCCCTCGCGTCGAACACGCGCTACAGAATGTTCCGCGGAGCGGGACAATCAGGACAAGGTCTGATTGGCGCCCCAGATGCAGCCCCAGATACGACTGTGCGCCGTCTCGGTAGCGGTAACTACCAAAACGGCGCACAGAGGCCGAAGGCCTCAGAGAACTATGTTCACCATCTTGCCCGGCACAACGATCACCTTGCGTGGTGCGTTGCCCTCGAGCAGCGCGACGATCTTCTCGTCGGCCAGGGCGATCTCCTCGACTGCCTTGCGATCGGCATCCGCCGGGACGCTGATGCGGCTACGGACCTTGCCGTTGACCTGGATCGGGTACTCGACGGTGTCCTCGACGAGCCACTTCTCCTCGACAGCGGGGAAGGGGCCGTGCGCAAGAGATTCCGTGTGTCCCAGACGCGACCACAGCTCCTCCGCGAGGTGCGGCGCCAGGGGAGCGAGCATCAGCACCAAAGGTTCGACGGCAGCACGGGGCGCGCCACCCGGGAAGGCCTTGGTGAGGTGGTTGTTGTACTCGATCAGCTTCGCAGCGGCCGTGTTGTCGCGCAGCGCCGTGTAATCCTCGATGACACCGGAAATCGCCTTGTTGAGCGCACGCAGCGTCTCCTCACCGGGTGCTTCGTCGGTGACACGGGGCTTGCCGGTTTCCTCGTCGATGACGACGCGCCACACGCGCTGCAGGAATCGCGCAGCACCGACGACATCCTTGGTCGCCCACGGACGCGAGGTGTCCAGCGGACCCATCGACATCTCGTACACACGCAGGGTGTCTGCACCGAACTCGGCGCAGATATCGTCCGGCGCAACGGCATTCTTCAGGCTCTTGCCCATCTTGCCGTACTCGCGGTTGACCTCGGCGCCCTCGTAGAAGAACTTGCCGTCACGCTCGACGACGTCTTCTGCGGGCACGTAGACGCCGCGGGCATCGGTGTACGCGAATGCCTGGATGTAGCCCTGGTTGTAGAGGCGGCGGTACGGCTCGCTCGAGGATACGTAGCCCAGGTCGAACAGGACCTTGTGCCAGAAGCGCGAGTACAGCAGGTGCAGCACCGCATGCTCGACGCCGCCGACGTACAGGTCGACTCCACCGGGATCGTTGGGGCCGTGCAGTTCCGGACGGGGACCCGTCCAGTACGCCTCGTTCTGCGGGTCGCAGAAGGCGTCCTGGTTGGTGGGGTCGATGTAACGCAGCTGGTACCACGAGCTGCCCGCCCACTGCGGCATGACATTGGTGTCGCGGTGGTAGGTCTGCAGTCCGTCGCCGAGATCGAGCTCGACGTTGACCCAGTCGGTCGCCTTGTTCAGCGGGGGAGAGGGCTCGGAGTTGGCGTCGTCCGGATCGAAGGACACGGGTGCGTAGTCCTCGACCTCCGGAAGCACCACGGGCAGAGCCGAATCCGGCAGGGCGTGCGCGTTGCCGTCCGCGTCGTAGACGATCGGGAAAGGCTCGCCCCAGTAACGCTGACGCGCGAAGAGCCAGTCGCGCAGCTTGTACTGGATGGTGCCCTTGCCCTGCCCGCTCTCCTCGAGGCGGCTGATGACGGTCGCCTTGGCCTCAGCCACATCCAGGCCGTCGAGGTAGTCGGAGTTCACCAGCGGGCCGTCACCGGAGTACGCAGCCTCCGAAACATTGCCACCGGCAATAACTTCGAGAATCTCCAGACCGAACGCGTTCGCGAACTCCCAGTCACGGTGATCGTGTCCCGGAACTGCCATGATCGCGCCGGTGCCGTAGCCGGTCAGCACGTAGTCGGCGATGAAGATCGGGACCTTGTGGCCGTTGACCGGATTGACAGCGTAGGAACCGAGGAAGACGCCCGTCTTCTCCTTGTTTTCCTGACGCTCCAGGTCGGTCTTGGCGGCAATCGACTTACGGTATGCAGCAACAGCTTCCGCCGGCTTCGTGGCACCGCCGGTCCAGCGTGCGTCGACACCTTCGGGCCACTCGTCCGCGACGAGCTTGTCCACCAAGTCGTGCTCAGGAGCCAGCGTCACATAGGTGGCGCCGAACAGCGTGTCAGGGCGCGTCGTGAACACATCGACGCCGTACCGGCCTGCGGCAAAGGTAACTTCGGCGCCGTAGGAGCGTCCGATCCAGTTGCGCTGCATGGCCTTGACCTTGTCCGGCCAATCCAGGTACTCGAGGTCGTCGACCAGGCGATCGGAGTACGCGGTGATGCGCATCATCCACTGCTGGAGGTGCTTGCGGAAGACCGGGAAGTTTCCGCGGTCACTACGACCGTCGGCGGTAACTTCCTCGTTGGCCAGCACGGTCCCCAAACCGGGGCACCAGTTGACCATCGAATCCGACTGGTAGACAAGGCGGTACGAATCCAGAACCTTGGCCTTTTCGGCCACTGTCAGCGATGTCCACTCGCGTCCGTCTTCCAGAGCGCGCTCACCGGAATCGAACTCGGCTTCCAGCTCGGAGATACGACGGGCCTTACCGGCGGCCTTGTCGTACCAGGCGCCGTGGATCTGCAGGAAGATCCACTGCGTCCAGTGGTAGAAGTCGACGTCGGTGGTCGCGAGGCTACGACGCTCGTCGTGTCCCAGACCCAGGCGTCGCAGCTGGCGCTTCATGTTGGCGATGTTGGACTCGGTGGTGGTCCGCGGGTGGGTGCCCGTCTGCACGGCGTACTGCTCGGCCGGGAGCCCGAAGGCGTCGTAGCCGAGGGTGTGCAGGACATTGCGGCCCTGCATGCGATGGAAGCGCGCGAAGACGTCCGTGGCGATGTATCCGAGTGGGTGACCGACGTGCAGGCCCGAACCCGAGGGGTACGGGAACATGTCCTGAACGAAGAGCTTGTCGGCAGGAACACCGTCGGGCGAGGAGAGCGGACCGACCGGATTGGGCGCGTTGAACGTGCCTTCCTCACTCCAGCGGTCCTGCCAGTGCTGCTCGATCTGGCCGGCGAGCTCCGCGGTGTAGCGGTGCTGCGGAGTTGCGTCGGCTGGTGAATCGGGGGACTGCGGAGACTCGGTCACTGTGGTCGCTATCTACTTGGCTGACGGAAATACCGATAACCAGGGTAGAGCCTGCGCGACCCGGGCATACCATCAACTCCACTCGCGCCTATCCTGTATGGGTGATCGTTGTCGCTGTGGTGCTATTCGTGCTCGCTGTCGCCGTCGGTGGAGTTGCTGTCGCCGGACTGATCGGCAAACTCCCGCGGAACCGCTGGGCCGGTGTCCGCACCGAAGATTCCCTGCGGAGCGAGGAGTCGTTCGCCCTCGCCAACAAGGTGGCCGGTCCGACCATGCTCGCGGCCGCCGGAATGTTGGTCATCGGCGGAGTCGCAGCATTGACCATCGGCGGAGTCTTCGGCGTCGCGGTCGCGATCATCGCCGTCGTCGTCGCCGTCCTCACTGCCGGTTTCGGTGGAGGCATCGGTGCCCGCGCTGCCGCCGCACTCCCGCAGCAGAGCGGATGCGGTAACGACTGCAACTGCGGCGGACACTCCGAGCCTGCCGCAGACGAGCAGGTGGCGGAGACCCCCGAGGCCAAGGCGAACGCTGCCGCTTGCGGCACCGCTTCCTGCGGTGCCTGCGCGCTCAAGGATGCTTGCCAGCCGGCTCATTGATTCACGTGAAACATCGCGTGGTCGACCCGGCCGGGGTCGTATTCGGGCTAGTCGTTCCGCTGTTGTGTGCGGTCTTCGGCTTCGTCCTGACAAAAATGTGGGAGCCTCGCCTCCCGGAACAGATCGCGACTCACTGGATCACTACCTCGCCGGACGGCTTCTCCACCCCGTCTTCCAACGCGTGGACCATCGCACTTCTGACGCTGCTCTTCGGTGGCGGTCTCAGCGCAATTGCCGCTCTTGCTCCCGCGATGTTGATGATGCGTCGATTCATGTTGGTTGTCGGACTGAGCGTGGTCGGGCTCATCACGACAGTGAACTTCGCTCTGCTCTACACCCAACTCGATGTCACCGATCCGACTACAACGTCACTCCCGCTGTGGTCTCTCGGTGTCGGCTTTGTCGTCGGCGCGGTGCTGGGTTGGATCGGTGCCTCATTCCTGCGCGACTACCGCGGCCGCACGCTTGCCGCGACCAAACCATCGGCCGGGTTGCCACGAAGCAGCTGCCCTCTACCCATCTCCGACGACGTCGGATTCAGCACCAAGGGTTCGGCGATCCTCACTGCGATCACTCTGGCACCCGGAGTCGTCATGGCGTTGTCGATGCGGTCACTCTGGCCGCTGTTCATCTTCGGTGCACTCGGACTGCTCGTCGTCAGCCTGGTTCGCTTCCGGGTGATCGTCGACGAACGGGAAATTCGGGTGATCAACATGGGGATGGCTGCGATGACCTACGGCATCGACGAAGTTGTCGAAGCCGACGTCGCGGAGATCAAACCGTTCGCGGACTTCGGCGGCTGGGGACTCAAGACCAAGGGTCGTCGCAACTACGGCGTCGTCACCCGCACCGGGCCGGCGGTGGTTGTCACCTTCACCGGTGGCGACCGGCTCACGATCACGACACCGAAGGCCGAAGACATCGCCGGGTCCCTCAACCGGGTGGCCGACGCCCGGACTCGGTAACCGCCGAGCCTGAGCCGATCGCTTCCTGAGTCTTTTCCAGGTACCCACACGCCGCCGCCCTGGCTTTGCTGACATCTCGTTCGGCAATTGCTTCGGCGACTCCCCGGTGATGCGAGGACGTCAGCGACGGCGGATGCACCCCTTCGGTCACCTCGTAGGTGGCGCGAACGGTTTCGAGGATCCCGGCAAACAGATCTTTCAGAACCGGATTGTGAGCGGCATCGACGACGGCAATGTGAAATGCGAGATCCACGTCGACGAAGTTCTCCGCCGGGACGTCACGCTTGGCGGCCAGCTCACGAAGTGTCCGAACATCGTCGGCGCTGCGACGCTCACACGCCAAGCGGACTGCTTCCATCTCGAGCGCACGACGCACTTCGAAGACGTATTTCATCTCGTCCACGGACGCGTGTTTGCCGAGCAGGCCGCCGATGTCGGTCCGAGCACGCACGAAGGTCCCTGATCCGCGACGGATCTCGAGGACTCCCGTCGACGTCAGTGTCTTGATCGCTTCGCGCACGGTGTTCCGGCCGACGCCGAGAACACTCATCAACTCCGGCTCGGTCGGAACCCGGTTGCCGACGGTCCAGGCGCCGTCGGAGATCTGCGCGCGCATCCAGTCGAGGGATTGCTCGTACGCGGACTCCTTGCGAACAACGGTCATCTACTCATCCTCACAGCATTCGCGGCGATCATTCCACTCACCTACGATACGTAGGACGACCCATGTATTTTCGAACTCAGTCTTCAGGAGGGGCTTCCCACGTCCGCCACCGCTGTCGCCACCGAACAACGCACACGCCGCACCAACCGACACTTCTACGGCGTGGGCTACGTCCTCACCGTGATCCTTCTGGGCGCGAACATGCCCACCTCCGTCTACGGGCTGTACCGGACCGAGTTCGGGTTCACGCCCACCGTCCAGACGCTCATCTACGGCGTCTACGTCGCCGGGCTCGTTCCGGCATTGCTCTTCTTCGGACCGCTGTCCGACGCCCTCGGTCGACGCACCGTGCTTCTGGCTGCGCTCGCACTGAGCGTCGTCGGCACGCTCGTCCTGGCATTCGCCGACGCGACGGTGTGGTTGTTCGTCGGACGCGTCGCTCAGGGCATCGCGGTTGGCGCGGCCAGTGCGGCGGGTAGCGCCGCACTGGTGGAGCAGGAACCGAAGTTCGATCACCGACGGGCAGCGCTCGTCTCGACGGTGACGGGTGCGTTGGGCGGTGCACTCGGACCACTTGTGTCCGGTGCGATCGCCCAGTACCTTCCGCAGCCACTGCGGTTGCCGTATCTGATCTTCCTTGTCGCGTTCATCCCCGCACTGATCGTGTTGCTGCTACTGCCGCGGATCGGGGACGTCACACGCCCGAAGCGGTTCTTCCAGATGCCACACGTTCCCGCCACCATTCGAGAGACTTTCTGGCTCAGCTCGCTCGCCGTCGCGCTGTCGTGGGGCGCAGTCGGGCTCTTCCAGTCGGTGGTCCCGTCGTGGATGACCAGCCTGCTGAACATCGACAACCTTCTGCTCGGCGGTGGGGCAGCCGCACTGGTCATGATCTGCTCGGTGATCGCGCAGCTTGGCGGAAGCCGCATGGACCCGCGCACGTCCGTCACCGTCGGTCTGGGAATCCTCGCTCTGGGAATGATCGGCCTCCTCGTGGTCGACCTCGTACCCAGCCTCGCGCTGCTGGGCGCCATCACCATCGTGGTCGGAGCCGGACACGGTCTGGCGTTTGCCGGCGGTATGAAACGCGTCAACGCCGCTGCCCGAATCCACGCCCGCGAGAGCCACGGCGGAGTCCTGGCGGCATTCTTCACCGTCAGCTACGCGGGACTCGCGATTCCGTCGATCATCGCGGGTATCGCCATCACCATCCAGGGAATGCAGACGGCCATCATCGAGCTGTCGATCGTCGGGACGCTGCTGTGCCTGGCCGTGATGGGCTTCAACCTTCGTGGGGCTCGAGAGCCCGTCGACGCACGCCGTTATCCTTAGCCAGGTGAAGTTTCTCAGTAGGTTCTACATCGACGGGTTCATCCTCGGCATCATCATCGCCGGCGTGCTCGGAAGTGTGTTCCCGGTATCGGGTACCGCGGAGAGCATTCTGAACTGGGCCACCAAGATCGCCATCGGCTTCCTGTTCCTGCTCTACGGCGCACGGCTCTCACCGCAGGAAGCGTGGAAGGGCGTCAAGCACTGGCGACTGCACACCGTCGTCCTTGCCGCGACATTTGTGCTCTTCCCGTTGATCGGCCTAGCTCTGCGATTCCTGTCGCCGACCCTGATCAGCGACGACCTCTACACCGGCCTCCTCTACATGTGCCTCGTTCCGTCGACGGTTCAGTCGTCGATCGCGTTCACCTCGATCGCCAAGGGAAACGTCGCCGGCGCGATCGTCAGTGCGTCGTTCTCCAACCTGATCGGCGTCTTCGTCACGCCGCTGCTGGTGGTTCTGCTGATGAACACCACCGGCCAGGCGACCGTCGACTTCTCGTCGATCCTCGACATCGTCGTGCAGCTGCTGATCCCGTTCATCGTCGGTCAGCTGATCCGCCCGCTGGTGATCGGATGGCTGCAGAAGTACGCCGAACCCACCAAGTACGTCGATCGTGGATCGATCATCCTTGTTGTCTTCGCCGCCTTCAGTGAAAGCATGAAAGAGGGGATCTGGAGCACCGTCACGATCTGGCAGATCGTGATCCTCACAATCGTGTGCTGCCTGATCCTCGCGCTGGTTCTCGGCGTCACTGCCTTCGCGGGGCGCAAACTCGGCTTCGATCTTCCCGATCAGATCGTCATCATCTTCTGCGGGTCGAAGAAGTCCTTGGCAACGGGCCTACCGATGGCGGCCGTGCTGTTCGCGGGCCAGCCCGTCGGCCTGATCGTGTTGCCGCTGATGATCTTCCATCAGATCCAACTGATCGTCTGTGCTGCCATGGCGCAACGCTTCGCGAATCGGGATCCGGTGAGCGTCAGCTAGCGAGCAATTCGTCCCGGGTCGCATCGACGCAGCCACAACCGCCCTGCAGTTCAGCACAATCGATGGACAACGCATGGCGACTCGATGCCAGGTCGACACAGTTCACCCCGGTGCATTCGAGCGATCCGTCGACATGTCGCAGCCGAGAATCGTGGCAGTGATCGACATCCGAAACACAATCCGCGCACTGGATCTGACGCTCAGCGATCATTACTGCCACCTCTCTCGAAAACGATGACACAGGAATATCATCGACCTCCGACAGATCAGTTCCGTTCGACCTCGATGGGGTGACTGGCCAGCATCGCTACGGGCAGCGGCTGGCGTCGTAGCACCCGTGCCCAGACATCGACTCGGGGCGGCGTCAGCACATCCGACGGCAGTGAGCTGATCACCATCCAGTCTTCACGCTCGAGCTCCGAATCCAGCTGCCCCAGAGTCCAACCCGAGTACCCGGCAAAAATGCGGATCCCTTCGACCAGAGGAGCGATCACCTCCGGGTCCGAGTCCAGATCCACCATGACTACCTTGCCGTCCACCCGCCGCAGGCCGGCGACGCCGTCGATCCGTGCACCGTTACGAGCGATTCCCAGGCAAAGCGCCGAGTCACGCTTGACTGGTCCACCGATGTACAGCGCCGAAGGATGCGCGGTCAACGGCGCCCACTGCGGCAACACGTTCTGCACGGCCGTCTCACTCGGCCGATTGACGACGACGCCCAAGCTCCCGGCGTCGTTGTGCTCGATCATGTAGATGACGGTGCGGCGAAATGCAGGTTCCGTGAGATCGGTCGACGACACCAACAAACTGCCCGGACGAACCTCCGGTTCTATCCAGGCCATTCGATCCTCGGGTTCTTCTGCGTGCGCCACAAAGACATCATCTCACCGACAACTGCGTGCGGAGGAACGAGACACAGGCGTGTTCAGGTCAGACCCGCCACATCGGCAAGTAGTGCCAGATGCCGCTCGAAAATCTCGCTCGCGTCGCTGAACGTATCGCTTCCGTACTGCCCGAACACCTCGAAGTTCACCGAGCCGAACAGCGATACCCAGACGAGAGTTGCGCGCACTGCGGCATCCGGCGGCAGGTCGGTGCCCAGTTCTTTCCGCACTCCCTCGAGGTCCATTGCCAGCGTGTCACTCAGGTCCGCACCCTCTCGCACCGTGAGTGCGCCCGCTCGATGTGCGGCGTCGATGATCCCGATCAGCCGGGTCACGACGAGAGTGCCAGGACCGGTGGTCTGCTCGCCCGGAGCGTCGTAACCGGGGACGGGGCTGCCGAACAGCAGACCGTAGCGGGCCGGTTCCCGGATCGCCCAACTCCGGACGGCACGCCCGAGGGCAACGAACTGTCCGCGAAAGTCTTCTGCTGCAACGGCATTCACGGCGGCGTCCACTTCCGAGCCCAGTTCCGTGTACCCGTCCACCACCAGCAAGGTCAGCAGTTCGTCGCGACTGGCGACGTAGCGGTACACCGCTGAGGACACGACTCCCAGGTCACGTGCGACGGCCCGCAGAGACAAAGCTGCGGCACCGACGGCAGCAAGATGCTCGCGTCCGATCCGGGTGATGTCCTGCAGCGTCTGTTCGCGCGCCCGCTCACGGGGAGTCCCAACCATGAGTCCATCTTGCCCCATGGTCGAGAGCAGTATCAACAAAAGAGAGCACTGCTCTTGACAGTGCTGAGGCGCGGGTGCATTCTTGAAAACGAGAGCAGTGCTCTCAGTTCACCCGAAACGAGAAGGAGCACACCATGTCGAACCTCGAAATCGTCACCGGAGCAGGACCTGTCGGATCCGCCGTCGCGCTACAGCTCGCCGAGCAGGGCATCAATGTCCGCCTCCTGACCAGGTCCGGCAGCGGGCCGGAGCACCCGTTGATCGACCGTCGACGCGTCGACGTCTCGGATTCCGAGGCCCTGCGTTCCGTCAGCGAAGGCGCCACGGCCATCTACCACTGCATCCACGCCGCCTACAACGCAGCCGATTGGGAGCGGGAACTCCCGGCGGCCGAGAAGGTCGTGCTCGACGCGGCCGCATCCATCGGCGCCGTCGTGGTCTTCCCCGAAAGCCTCTACGCCTACAACTCCGACACCTTGATGACCGAATCCGATCCACGCAACGCCACCGGCGGCAAGCGTGGCGTGCGGACCGCGCTGCTGCGTGCTCGCGAGGCTTCGGCAACACCTACCGTCAGCGTCGTCGCCTCGGACTTCTTCGGCCCCCGCGTCCGCACCGCCCACGCCGGCGAGCGCATGGTTCCGAAGGTCATGGCAGGTAAGAAGATTCGTGTCATCGGTTCCGCAGACCAGTCGCACTCCTTCACCTACATTCCCGATCTCGCCGCAGCGATGATCGCCGCAGCACACAACCCCGAACTCTGGAACTCCGTCATCCACGCACCCACCGGCCCCGCGCTCACCCAACGCAAGATCGCCGAAGCCTTCGCCCGAGCCGCCGGGACATCCCCCGCCAAGGTGGGCGTCCTGCCCGCCTGGGTGCTCGACGCAGTCGGCAAGGTCAACACCGACAGCCGCGAACTCGCGGAGATGAATTACCAGTTCACCAAGCCGTTTGTCATGGACTCGAGTGCCAGTGAAGTGCTGCTCGGACTCTCACCGACACCGATCGATCAGGCCGCCAAGGAGACCGTCGCGTGGTGGCGCGCGGAACAGGCTCGCACCGCTGCTGCCTGAATCTGGAGGTGGGCCGGGCATCACTCAGAGCTGCGTGAGATAGCGTCGACTGAGAGCGACGATGGCCACGAAACACGCTGCGACGAAGATCATCCCGATGCGTGCCCCACCAACGGAGTTCGACGCACTCAGAGCGATGCCCAGGGCCGCGACGCCGATCGCCATGCCCGTTTGCCGGGAGGTATTCAGAACCCCCGAGGCAAGTCCGGCGAACGATTTGTCGATCGCTGCCATCGCCGCTCCATTGCAGCTGGGGCCGAACACACCACACCCGAGACCGACGAGGGCCGTGCCCGCCATCACCACAGGCCAGGTATCGCTGTCCCCGATCGCGGTGCACAGCAGCGCGCCGATCGCAGCAGTGGACGCACCGACAGTCAGGAGCCAGCACATACCGCGACCTGCCCACACACGGTTGAGGATCAGTGTTCCGAACGTCCACAACACCGCAAACGGCAGAAAGAACAGTCCTGTCCGCAGCGCCGAACAGCCCCAGTAGGACTGAATGAATATCGCGAGCATGAATTGCATGCCGTAGGCCCCGAATTGAAAGGCGAATCCGTTCGCTATGGAAGCCGAAAACGCCGGTCTACGGAAGATCGACAGCGGCAGAACCGGATGCCGGGTCCGGCCCTCGACGACGAAGAACCCAACGAGCGCTGGCACACATCCGAGTAGCAACGCCAGCGCCAACGGATCAGCCCATCCGCGGGAGCCGCCTTCGATCAAACCGGCCACCAGGAGGGCAAGTCCGGCGATGCCGAGAAGCTGCCCGGGAAGGTCGTAGGATTCCGCATCGCGCGTCGCGGTTTCACGGACATGCCGCCAGCACAGCCACAGAGCCAGAAGCCCGATGGGTACATTGACGAAGAAGATCGAGCGCCAACCGATGAACTCGGTCAACATGCCTCCTCCGATCGGTCCTGCGACCAATGCGATTCCGCCCGTTGCTCCCCAAATGGTGATTGCCTTGGCACGCGCGATCGGATCCGGATAAGTGCGTGCAATGATCGCCAGTGTCGTTGGAAGAAGCCCGGCAGCAGCGATACCCTGCAGGCACCGAAATGCCGCCAGCGATAGAAGGTTTGGGCTGATGGCGCACAACAGAGAAGCCGCCGTGAAGCCGCCCAACGACCACAGGAAGACACTGCGGGAACCGACTCGGTCCGCCAGAACTCCCGCTGTGAGCAACAGGCTTGCCAGAGGAATCGTGTAGATGTTCACCAACCATTGCAACGCGGCAATGGAGCCACCGATGTCGCGTTCGATTGCCGGTAACGCGACATTGAGAGCGCTACCGTCCAACAGGATCATGAAGAATCCAAGACAAACCGCAGTCAGTGCCAGTGCTTGAACCATTGAATCCCGCACTGGTGCAATATTTTTCGTTCCTTCAGAGACTGCGTCGCCGACCGAACTGTCATGTGAGATGTTGCTCGTATCCATAGGAGGCCCCCGTCTCCGGAAATTCTGTACCTGTAAGTACAAACGGCTGTCGCTCAGACTGTACATACCCATAGGTACAATGTCTCTATGGACAGTGCCGAACGGCTGATCGCGAGCATGCAAGAACTGTTGTGGGAGCGTGGTTACTCCGGAACCAGCCCACGTGCCGTGCAGAAAATGGCTGACGTCGGGCAAGGCAGCATGTATCACCACTTCCAGGGGAAAGCGGACCTGGCGGTGGCCGCGGAACATCTCATGGGGCGCGAACTGCAAACGCAAATCAACGAACGACTCAGCTCCGGTGCGACCACCGTCGACAAGATCGCCGCCTTCCTCACGATCGACGAACATGTCCTCCGAGGGTGTCGGCTCGGGAGATTGGTCCAAGACACTGAGGTCGCATCCAACGACGAGTTGCGAGCACCGATCCAGACCATGTTCGTGTGGATTCAACAGAACATTGCATCCACGCTCGAAGACGGGCGCAGCAACGGTGAAATCCGTCCCGATGCGAACATCGAAGCTCTCGCCGCCACCATTCTCGCAGTGCGGCAAGGTGCTTACGTCCTCGCTCGTGCCGCCCAATCCGAAGAACCGTTTCGCAAGGCGGCCGACGGGCTGATCGAAATGTTCACCCACGGGGTCTGCGTGTAAAAGTTCAACGATGCACCAGTAGCCATGTCGCCGTCCTGCGCCAGTCAGCTCTTGACGCAAGAACGGAACGGGTGTTCACTTCTTCACATGGCCTATCGCCGCACTCCGGCAGTGCAGGAACGATTGGACGCCCAACGCGCCCGACTGCTCGAGGCCGCCACGACGGCAGTGGCAACCCACGGCTATGCGGGGTGTTCCATCGCCACGGTGGCCAAGAACGCCGGCGTCGGCACCGGGACGCTGTATCGACATTTCGACGGCAAGGGCGAACTGTTCGCCGAAGTATTCCAATCAGTCTGCAGCCGTGAGGTATCCGCGGCCCGGGACGCCGGAGACAGCGCCCGAATCCTGGAAGGCAACCATCGCTCCGCCGTATCAGCGTCGGTTCGCACGTTCGCCGAACGCGCCATGCGTGCACCGGTTCTCGCTTATGCACTACTGGTGGAACCGGTGGATCCACTCGTCGACGAACAGCGACTCATGTTTCGCGAATCGTTCCGCGATTGCCTGGCCACCGCAATCCGCTCGGCCGTCGACACCGGTGAGATACCTCCGCAGGACGCCACTCTGACGGCAGCGTGCATCGTCGGGGCAATCGGGGAGGCCCTGATCCTTCCGTTGCGCGGCGGCACCACGGATCCCGCTGCGATCGATGCCATCCTCGCCTTCACCCTTCGATCGTTAGGGAGCTTCGATGACACCCACGCATGAAGTCACCAATCAGGTACCGCCTCTGATCGATTACGACGCAGCCGAATACGCGCCGATCCTCGAGGCACTGCACCGTGAGGGAGCATCGGACGCGCTCGAAGAGGTTCATCGCGTCGGGGTCCGCGCCGGAAGCGCGCAAGCCCAGGAGTGGGGCGATCTGGCCGAGGAGCACCCGCCCGTCCTGCGAACCCACGACCGCTACGGCAACCGTATCGACGAGGTCCGCTACGACCCCGCCTATCACCAACTCATGAGCACCGCAGTCGAATTGGGACTGCACGGTGCTCCGTGGGCTGACCCGGACCCACACGCACACCTCGTCCGAGCCGCGAAGATGGCCGTGTGGGGTCAATCCGACGCCGGCCACGGCTGCCCCATCTCGATGACGTACGCGGTGGTGCCCGCGCTGCGGCACAACGCGGACCTGGCGGCGCAGTACGAACCACTCCTGACCGCCCGGCACTACGATCCAGAGCTGAAAGCTCCCCTCACCAAGCCCGGATTGATCGCCGGTATGTCGATGACGGAAAAGCAGGGCGGTTCGGACGTTCGTGCCGGAACCACAAGAGCGGTACCACAATCCGACGGAAGCTACCTGCTGACCGGTCACAAGTGGTTCACCTCCGCGCCGATGTCGGACGTGTTCCTCGTCCTCGCCCAGGCACCGGGTGGCCTGTCGTGCTTCTTCCTTCCGCGGATCCTGCCGGACGGCTCGCTCAACAACATGTACCTACAGCGCCTGAAGGACAAGTTGGGGAATCATTCCAACGCGAGCAGCGAGGTCGAGTACCGCGACGCTCTCGCGTGGATGGTCGGCGAGGAAGGCCGGGGCGTGCGCACCATCATCGAGATGGTCAACATGACCAGGCTGGACTGCACGATCGGCACGGCCACCGGCATGCGCGTCGGCACTCTGCAGGCAGTTCACCATGCGAATCACCGAAGTGCGTTCGGCGCCAACCTGATCGACCAACCTTTGATGCGCAATGTTCTGGCTGATCTGGCGGTGGAATCGGAGGCGTCGACTACCGTCGCGATGTGGCTGGCCGCTCTGACCGACCGCGCAACCGCGGGCGATGCCCACGCCACCGCACTACGACGCATTTCGTTGGCCGTGAGCAAGTACTTCGTCTGCAAGCGCGGACCGATCCACGCTGCCGAGGCACTCGAATGTCTGGGCGGAAACGGATACGTGGAGGAATCCCGGATGCCGCGCCTCTATCGCGAGGCTCCGCTGCTCTCGGTGTGGGAGGGGTCGGGCAACGTCGCGGCGCTCGACACACTCCGGGCGATGGCGAAGCAACCCGAAACGCTGCAGGTGTTCTTCGACGAACTGAAAGAAGCGAGTGGCGTGGACGCCCGCTTCGATCAGGCCGTGCGGAATCTCGAAACGGCATTCGGCGATTTCGGCGACATCGAATACCGGGCGCGAAAGATCGTCGGTGACATGGCACTCGCACTGCAAGCCTCGCTGCTGCTCCGCTACGGGCACCCCGCGGTGGCCGACGCGTTCTGTGCGAGTCGACTCGGAAGCGACTGGGGGAGCGTGTTCGGAACGCTGCCGAGGGGAATCGACATCGCGCCGATCCTCGAGCGGGCGACCGTCAAGATCGGTGCCTGACCCACCCACTACAGTTTCCGCTTATGAACCGAGCCTCGAACCGCCGCGAGGCCTGGCAGCGCGTACTGCACACCCTGCGTGAATCACCCGGCCTCGGAAGGCTGGCGCTCGTCCGCTTTTCCAGCCAGTTCGGCGACGGAATGTTCCAGGCCGCGCTCGGCGGCGCAATCCTCTTCAACCCGGAACGCGAAACCGATCCGGTGGCGATAGCTGCCGGCTTTGCCGTACTGCTCCTTCCCTATTCGGTGATCGGCCCCTTTGCCGGGGCCCTGCTGGATCGTTGGGACCGCCGCCTGGTGCTCCTGTGGGCGAGCGTGCTCCGCGGGCTCTTCATTCTGACCACCGCGGTGCTGTTGGTCGCCGGCGGCGGTGACACTCTGTTGTTGACGTGTGCGCTTGCTGCCATCGGAGTCAGCCGCTTCGTCGGGGCAGGCGTATCCGCAGCCCTGCCGAAGGTCGTCCGACAATCGTGGCTGGTGGCAACCAATTCCGTTCTCACAACGGCTGGTTCGGTGGTAGCCGCTCTTGGTGCTTCGGCAGCGGTGGCGATCATCGGCGTGATCGGCGCGGGGGATCGAGCGTCAGGCGCAGCCGTCGCGATCGCAGCGCTGGGATCGGTGATTGCTGCCCTCGCCGCGGCCAGGTTCACGGCCCGCTCACTTGGTCCGGTGGCCGACGAGGTGGTCCGCGCCAGCGCCGTTCGTTCGGTAACAGCCGGACTGCGCACCGGTGCAACCGCTGTCTGGGAGGCGCCCGGCGTCACCACGGCAATGATCGGAATCGGCGCACACCGCATCTGCTTCGGCATCAACACCCTCATCATGGTGCTGGTCCTACGCGACACCTCGAACGGCTCCCAATTACCTGGAGGGATGGCCGGATTCGGCGTCGCCGTCGGTGCGACGGCCATCGGAATGCTGATCGCGGCCTTGATCACACCGTTCCTCATTCCGCGGATCGGCCGCTCACGGACGATCACGTACGCCCTGGTGTGCGCGGTTCTCGTCCAACTCGTCTTCGTGACCACCCTGACGCAAGGCTCGCTGCTGATCGCCGCATTCCTGCTCGGCATCGCCGGCCAGTCCGTGAAACTCAGCGGCGACGCGGCCATGCAGATCGACATCGACGACGACCGTCGTGGCCAGGTATTCGCCTTGCAGGACACCGTGTTCAACGTCGCGTTCATCGGTGCGATCGCGGCAGCGTCGACGGTGATCGCGCCCGACGGCAAGAGCGTCGGCCTTGCCCTTGCCGGCGCGGTCGTCTACGCCGCGGGATTGTCGGCAGTACTGATCAACCGCAAGAAACGAGAAACCAGCCCTACTGGGTAGCCCACCACTTCAGCAGTTCGGCTTCGGCCTCGTCACGTTCGAGCGGCCCGCGATCCAGACGTAGTTCCTTGAGGAACGTCCATGCCTTGCCCACCTGCGGACCGGCCGGGATGCCGAGCAGTTCCATGATGGCGTTGCCATCGAGATCCGGACGCACCCGAGCGAGGTCTTCCTGCTCCGCGATGCGCGCGATCCGCTCTTCGATGTCGTCGTACGTGGCCTGCAACTGCGCGGCGCGGCGCTTGTTGCGCGTGGTGCAGTCGGCCCGCACGAGCTTGTGCAAGCGGGGGAGCAACTCGCCCGCGTCGGTGACGTACCGCCGCACCGCCGAATCGGTCCACTGCCCCTTGCCGTAACCGTGAAAACGCAAGTGCAGGAACACGAGCTGCGAAACGTCGTCGACCATCTGCTTCGAGAACTTCAAGGCCCGCATGCGCTTGCGCACCAGCTTGGCACCGACCACCTCGTGGTGGTGGAAGCTGACGCCGCCGCCCGGCTCGTTGCGCTTGGTGTCCGGCTTTCCGATGTCGTGGAGCAGTGCAGCCCAACGCAATACGAGGTCGGGATCGCCTTCTTCGAGGTCGATCGCCTGCTGGAGCACGGTGAGAGAGTGCTGGTAGACGTCCTTGTGCTGGTGATGCTCGTCGATCTCGAGCTTCATCTGCGGAACCTCGGGCAGCACGTACGCGGCCAGCCCGGAGTCGACCATCATGTTGATGCCGTCCACCGGGTACATGCCCAGCATCAGTTTGTTCAGCTCCACCTGCACGCGCTCGGCGGTAATCCGCTCGATCTGCGACGCCATCTCCTTGATGGCCTCGAAAACACGATTGTTCAACGTGAAACCAAGCTGCGAGACGAACCGGGCTGCGCGCAGCATCCGCAACGGATCGTCGTTGAACGAGTTCTCCGGCGCCGACGGCGTATCGAGCTCTCCGGCCAGCAGGGCGTCCATGCCGTTCAGCGGATCGACAAAAGTGTAGGAACCGTCCGCGCCGATCTTCATCGCCATCGCATTGACGGTGAAATCGCGGCGCACCAGATCGTCGGCCAACGTCGTTCCGTACTCGACTATCGGATTGCGGGAGACGCGGTCGTAAGCGTCCGCCCGGAAGGTCGTGATCTCGATCTCCTGGCCGTGCTTGATGGCGCTGATGGTCCCGAACTCGATGCCGGTGTCCCACTGCTTGTCCACCCAGCCCTTGAGCAGAGCCTGAACCTTCTCCGGCCTGGCGTCCGTCGTGAAGTCCAGATCGCCACTGAAGCGGCCGAGGATCGCGTCGCGAACACTGCCACCCACCAGGAACAGCTCGTGACCGGCCGCAGCAAAACGCTCACCGAGCGGGTTCAACACGTCGGACAACGTGCCGAGCGTTGCAGTGGCGTCGGCAAGCAGTCGTAGGCGGCGATCAGCGTCGGAGGTAGGGACAGTCACGTGAAAGGAGCTTACTTAAGGTGCGCAAATAGCAGAACGCGCATACGAACGCGATAGACCGCTTTGCGCGGGTTACCGGGCAACGCAGCAAGGCCAACTAGTATCGATGAGGTGTCTGGTGCCGAACGAACAAACAGGAGTCGCCGCAACCCGCGGCGTCGACCTGCCGTCGGCAACCCCGATAAACCTTTGATGCGAACCGTCCGTGAAACTTCTGCGGGCGGCTTGGTCGTCGATGGCTGGGGAGGACCCCCGGAACGCCTCTGCGCTGCACTGATCGGCCGTACCGACCGCCGTGGACGCCTGCTCTGGTCGCTACCCAAGGGCCATATCGAGCAGGGTGAGACCGCCGAGCAGACCGCGATGCGTGAGGTCGAAGAAGAAACCGGCATTCAGGGAACTGTCCTGGCACCGCTGGGCAGCATCGACTACTGGTTCGTGACCGAAGGACGACGCGTCCACAAGACCGTGCACCACTATCTCCTCCGCTTTCTCGGCGGTGAACTCTCCGACGAGGACATCGAGGTCACCGAAGTCGCCTGGGTGCCGCTGACGGAACTGCACTCGCGGCTTGCATACGCCGACGAGCGCAAGCTGGCCGAACTCGCATCGCAGATGATCGCCGAAATGCCGCGAACGGAAATACGACAAGAACAGCACCCGAAGGAACCGGACGCCGGATGAGAATGGCTCTGCGGCGGGCCGGTGTGGCCGCTCTGGTGATGGCCGCTGTCGGTTTCGGGCCTGCAACGACTGCCGTCTCCTGGGCCGCTCCGTCCAGCCAGCCCAGTGAGCGCGCCCCGGCGCGAAACACCAACGATGCCAAATTTCTGCAGCTGACCATCGACTCCACCGCACCGACCACGGTGACGACCACCAGTGACCGCAACGTCGTGGTCAAAGGCACGGTGAAGAATGTCGGTGACCGTCCCGTCGAGGACGTCGGAGTGAGGCTGCAACGCGCTCCCGCGATCGACTCCAGTTCGGACGTGCGCGCAGCACTCGATTTCGATCAGGCTGTTTTCGACACGGTCGGCGAATTCGACACCGTTGCCACCACCCTCGACACCGGCCAGTCCAAGCAGTTCACACTCACCCTGCCGCTCCGAAGCACCACCGGTCTGTCTCTCGACATCACCGAACCCGGCGTGTACCCGATGCTCGTCAACGTGAACGGCACCCCCGAGTACGGCGGTGCCGCCCGGCTCGACGACGCACGCTTCCTGCTCCCCGTCCTCGGTGTGCCGGCCGCAGCCGAATCGAACGCCACATCCGGAACACCCAGTTCGTCGGCGACGGCCGTCGTTCCCCCCGACACGTCCGCCCCGATCGGCGTCACGCTCATGTGGCCGCTGGCCGACTCTCCCCGACTCGTCGGCGGAATCCCCGGCTCGGTCAACGAGCCCGTCCGCCTGATCGACGACGAACTTGCCACCGAACTTTCCGACGGCGGCCGCCTGGACGCGTTGGTAGATGCGGTGGAGAGCGCCACCAAGCCCGAGAGCGACACCGATCGCCGCGTCACCGACGCCCTCTGCCTGGCAATCGACCCGGATCTTCTGATCACCGTCGAGAACATGACTCGCGGATACCTCGTGGCCGACAACTCGTCCGATCCCACCGGGCCGTCGCACGAAGGCCGTGGCAGCGACGCCGCCAACCAATGGCTCGGCCGAGTGAAGACTCTCGCGTCCTCGATGTGCACGACGGCGGTTCCGTTCGCGCAGGCCGATCTCGCCGCGGTCACCTCGGTGGCCAATCCGGAACTGACGGCTACCGCGCTCGCACGCCCGGCAGACATCGTCGACAACATCCTCGGCGTGACTTCACTGCGAGATTTCGTCTGGCCCGATTCGGGTGTCCTCGACTCGGCCACCGCAGAGGTGCTGAGCGTGAATCCCACCACAGCGATGGTGGCTGACACCTCCGTCGACTCGGCAGCCCCGCAACTGTCGTCGCGGATAACCGGCTCACTCGACGCGCTTGCCTTCGACACCTCGGCAGCCGCAGCATTGGCCGCCACCGGCTCGGAACCGCAGGTCCCGTCGTACATCCCCGACGACACCGCGCCGACCATCGACATCGAATCGCGCAGCGCCCGGCGTCAGGACGCGCTGGGAGCGATGGCCTGGGCGGCGCTGACGCCGACGTCATTGCCGCGCAATCAGATCTTCGCGCCGCCGCAGTTGTGGACCGCAGACAGCAACGACGCCACCGCGGTGCTCTCGATGCTCGCGACCCTCATCCGCTCCGGTCTCGCCTCACCGCAGGCCCTGCCGGCGCTGCTCGGCAGACAACCGGGTGCCACGGACGCAGCCACGCTCGACTACCCGGACCGAGCTACCCAGGACGGCCCGCAGACGTCCGTCGTCGAGACCGCAACCACCCAATTTCCGCGTATCGACGGGCTCGAAGCTTCGCTCGTGGACGATCCGGCGGTGTTGCTCACCCCCCGGGGATTCACGGCGCCGCTCCGCGAAGATCTACTCCGCTCGATGACTTTGGCCGATCGCCGCAACGTCGACTCCGCCTCGGTCAATCGGGCGGAGCGCGCCGCGACCATCCGCGCCGACAACGTCACCGAAGCCGTAGACGGGATGTACCGGGCCGTCAGTGTCGTGTCGCCGGGCGGCGTCTACACCCTCGCGTCGGGGCAGAGTCCGCTCCTGCTGGTGGCGCGCAACGAGCTGCCCATCGCCATCAACGTCGACCTGCGTGTGGAAGCCCCACCCGAGATGCAGATCAGTGACATCGGTCCCAAACAGCTGCCGCCGCGAGGTAGCCGACAGTTGACTGTGCCCGCGGAAATGAACGATTCTCGCAAGCTGGAAGTCAACTTCTCGCTGACCACGACAGATGGCCGCCAATTGGGTACGCCGACCAGCGTGACCGTACGGTCGAATGCGTACGGTCGTCCCCTGGCCGCCGTGACGGCGACAGCGGGAGGGTTGCTGCTGTTCCTGGCAGGGCGACGGCTGTGGCATCGATTCAAGGGTCAGCCGGACCCAGCAGATGAAGGGTACGAACGCTCATGACCGGGAATCCACCCGAGGAGGGTCGCCGCTCGGCGATCACCCGCAAGAGTGCCACGACCCGCTCGCATCCTCGGATGCCACCGTGGGAGCGCGGTTACCCGATTCAGCCGGTCAACCCGGACGCACGTTTCGACGACGCACCCACCATGACCATCCCGGTGATCCGCGACTACCCCAGGTACCGCGAAGCCGAGATGGAGTTCGCGGACCGGCAGACGATCAAGTCGGACGAGTTCGACACCGACGCCCACGTCCAGGTCGGGGAACGCAAGGAGACGAACTCTCGACTCCTCGCGGCGACGGGTTCCATCGCGATCGCGACGCTGACGAGCCGCATCACGGGATTCGCCAAGCAGTTGATGATCCTGATGGTCCTCGGTCCGGCCATCGCCAGCTCGTTCACCGTCGCCAGCCAGATCCCGAACATGATCGCGGAACTGGTTCTGGGCGCCGTGCTGACCGCCATCGTCGTCCCCGTGCTGGTTCGCGCCGAGCGGGAGGACGCCGATCACGGCGAAGCGTTCGTCCGACGCCTCTTCACGGCGTCGCTGGTTCTACTCGGCATGGCCGCGCTGCTCGCGACCCTGGCAGCACCCGTACTCACCAAATACGTCTTCCTGTCCGAAGACGGCAAGGTCAGCACCGACCTGACCACCGCGCTGTCGTATCTGCTTCTGCCGGCGATCCTGTTCTACGGGCTGTCGGCGCTGTTCACAGCGTTTCTGAACACCAGACAGATCTTCAAGCCCGGAGCCTGGGCTCCCGTACTCAACAATGTCGTCGTCCTCGTGGTGCTCGTGGTCTACCGCCTGACTCCGGGCGAGATCTCGCTTGATCCGGTCTCGATGGGCGATGCAAAGCTGCTCACCCTCGGCATCGGCATCACCATCGGCGTCATCGTGCAGGCAGCCAGCCTGATCCCCGCGCTTCGCCGCGAGAAGATCTCGCTCAAGCCGCTGTGGGGTCTCGACGATCGCCTGCGCCAGTTCGGCGGCATGGCCGTCGCCATCGTCTTGTACGTCCTGATCAGCCAGATGGGCATGATCTTCGCGACCAAGATCTCCTCCCACGCCGACGAAGCCGGCCCTGCCATCTACAGCCAGGCCTGGTTGCTTCTGCAACTCCCGTACGGCGTGCTCGGGGTGACGGTTCTGACGGCAATCATGCCGCGCCTGAGCCGCAACGCAGCTGCCGACGACACCCCGGCTGTCGTGGACGATCTGTCAGTCGCTACGCGTCTGACCATGATCACGCTGGTTCCGATCATCATGTTCCTGACCTTCATGGGTCCGCAGGTCGGAGAAGCGCTCTACGGTTACGGACGCTTCGGGCCCGAACAGGCCGAACGACTCGGCACCGCCGTGAGCTGGTCGGCATTCACGTTGATTCCGTACGCGCTGGTCCTGATCCAACTTCGAGTGTTCTACGCCCGCGAACAGGCCTGGACGCCGACGTGGATCGTTCTCGGCATCACTGCAGTGAAGATCGCTTTCTCGGCGCTGGCTCCGGTCTTCGCCTCCAACAGCGATCAGGTGGTGATCCTGCTCGGTGCGGCCAACGGTCTCGGCTACATCACCGGCGCCGTCATCGGCGGATACCTCCTGCACCGCAGCCTCGGAAACCTGCAGATGGCCAACGTGGGCAAGACGGTCTGGTCCGTCGTACTCGCCTCGCTGGCCGGTTCGCTGACCATGCTCGCGGTCGACCGAGTCCTCGGATTCGATCAACTCACCGAGCGTTTCGGCGGACCTGGCTCGATGGTTCGCGTCGCCGTCGGCGGCATCCTGATGCTCGCGATCACCTTCACGATTCTCTACTTCAAGAAGGTTCCGGAAGTTCTGTCGGTAACGGTTGCGGTCTCCCGCAAGATTCGTTCACTGACAGGTCGCGCCGAACCGGACACACGTAACAACACCGACGACGACGTCACCGAGCTGATTCCTGCAATCAGAACGGAATCAAACGAGCAAGAACGACCGGGTGCGCTCCCGTACCCTGGTCATGGGCGTACAGGATCGCAACCCGCGCGTATTCGGGGACGGGCTATCGATGGAGAAGGAGCGAGGGTGAGCGACGACAACGTTTCCGGCAACAAGAGTGCCGGGACTTCTGCCGTGAAAGCGTCCGAACAGAAGTCAACGGCATCGTCGGGCACACCTGCATCCACGAGTTCCTCCGCCTCTGCCGGCCAGAAACCACAGCAGGGTCAGAAGCCTGCACAGCGACCGCAGCAGGGCCAAAGCCCGCAGGGTCAGAAGCCACAGCAGCCGGTGCAGAAGGCCGCTCCGCCGGTGCCTCCGGTCAGTGTGTCGAAGACACCTTCAGCACCCGTGTCGAAGACACCCGCGGCACCCGTGTCGAAGACACCTGCTCCGGACAAGAAGGCACCCGAACCTCAGAAGACGGCTGCCGCTCAGACACCGCCGCCAGCTGCGCCTCGCACACCTGCCGCCGGATCCGCATCACGACCGGCCCAGCGACCGATGCCCCGTGGACCCAAGCTCATCCCGGGCGCCTCAGTCGCCGGCGGACGCTACCGTCTGCTCGCGCCGCACGGCGGAACCCGCGGATTGCAGTTCTGGGAAGCTCTCGACGTCAAGCTCGATCGTGAAGTAGCCCTGACGTTCGTCGACGCCGATCAGCGCGGCGACGACGACAGCCAGTCCGGACCACAGGCGGTTCTCTCGCGCACGCTGCGCCTGGGACGGATCAACTCGCCCGGTCTGGCTCGCGTCCTCGACGTCGTCCGCGGAAGCTCGGGCGGCATCGTCGTCGCCGAATGGACTCCCGGTCGCTCGCTGCGGGAGATGGCCGAGACCACGCCGTCACCGATCGGTGCTGCCCGCGCCATTCGCGCCCTCGCGGCCGCTGCCGAAGCTGCTCACCGCACCGGCGGCGCGCTGTCCATCGATCACCCGGACCGCGTTCGCATCAGCATCAACGGTGACGCCGTACTGGCGTTCCCGGCGACGCTTGCCGACGCCGATTCCACCAGCGACGTTCGCGGTCTCGGCGCCATGCTGTACTCGCTCATCACGGCGCGCTGGCCGCTGGCCGAACCGTCCGCCGGTCCCGTCGGTGGTTTGCTTCCCGCCGGACGCGGCGCCGACGGCAACATCGTCGAGCCTCGAGTCGTCCGTCCGGAGGTTCCGTTCGACATCTCGGCCGTGGCAGTTCGAGCGTTGCAGTCGGAGAGCGGAATCCGCACTGCTGCCACCGTGCAGCACATCCTCGATCAGGCATCCGTCGTCAACGACAAGACGGAAATGATTCCGGCACTTCGTCTCGGCCACCGCGAACAGGGAGCGTCCGGTCATGCACTGAACGACCCCGAAGCCATCGAGGCCGAGAAGAAGAAGTCGACGCGGATGCTCGCGGCACTGACGGCGCTCGGTGTCTTCACCGTGATCGTCCTGATTCTCCTTGTGGTGTGGGTGGCGAGCTTCCTCTCGGGTGGTAGTAACGACACCCCTCTCAGCGAGCAGAGTTTCGGATTGACCACCGAAGCCACTGCGCCCGAGAACAATTCACCCGCGCCCGCACCGGCGGCGGCAACCGTGCCGGTAGCTGCCTCGGCCGTAACGGTGTTCTCACCCCAGGGCACGCCGGATCAACCGGCAACGGCCAAGAACGCCATCGACGGCAATCCGGCCACTGCGTGGTCGTCGGACTCGTACTTCCAGCCGTTCCCGTCACTGAAGAACGGTGTCGGCCTGATGGTGAGTCTTGCCGATGCAGCCAACCTGAAGAACGTTGCGATCACGTCTGATTCGCCGGGAACCGTCGTTGAAATCCGTTCTGCCCCTTCTGCGAATACTTCACTGGATCAGACCAAGGAAATCGGATCGGGTGTCCTGAAGAACGGTGTGACCGACATTCCAGTCACTTCGGATGGCTCGGGTCAGTATGTCCTGGTTTGGATTACGCAGCTCAGCACCGAATCCGGACAAAACCAGACATCCATCTCGGAGATTGCTTTCACTGCTGCAAAGTGATCGCCCTTGGCCCTTCCGAAACCTACCGACTGGGCTAATATCCGCCCGTGCACAGTTATCGGGGGGGCACCGGGGGCGGAGCCGGAAATTTCGAATCCAGAAGTCTCGAGAACAAAAATCTCGAGGCGACGGATTTCGAATTGTTGACCGCTCATGTCGCGGGCGATCGACACGCGTTCCGTGAACTACTGCTCCGGCATCAGGATCATCTGTGGCACGTTGCCCGGCGAACGAGCTACTCGGACGAGGACGCGGCAGACGCTCTCCAGGAGGGTCTGCTGTCCGCGCACCGCAAGGCGGCGAAGTTTCGCGGTGACGCGGCGGTGCGTAGCTGGCTCCACACCATCGTGGTCAATGCCTGCCTCGACCGGATCCGACGCAACAAATCGCGGGCCGCATTCTCTCTGTCTTCCGAGAATGCGGAGGAACCCCGCGATCACCGCGATTACGCGGCAGGAGTGGACATGAGCCTGACCGTCGAACAGGCACTGGCATCGCTGCCCCCTGAGCAGCGTGCTGCCGTCGTCGCCGTCGATGTCGAGGGGTATCCGGTGGCCGAGGCCGCCGAGAGGTTGGGAGTACCCGTAGGGACCGTGAAGAGTCGCTGCGCCCGCGCGCGTAAGCGCCTCGCCACCCAGTTGGAAGACTTTCGCGAAGGCGGGAACCATTCGTGAACCGGACGCGTCCTATCTTGTAAGCGTCCACACCGACTGCCGAGGGAGGGTTCATGACAGATCCGTCTGTTCGTGTTCCGTCGCCTCCGTATTCGGAAGACCTACTAGCGGATCTTCACGCCGGGGTTCTCGATCCCGAAACCAGTGCAGCCCTGTGGCCGCTGGTGCACGCAGACCCCGACGCCCATGCATTTGTCACTACTCTCGACAGCGTCACAGCATCACTCGCGACACTGAACTCGCGCGAGGCCACTCACGAACGGATTCCGAATTCGCTTGCCGAGCGAATCAATTCGGCACTGGATAAACAGTCCAGCCAGGTCGAGCCGCCAGCAGAGACAACCGTCGTGCCGTTCCGGCGACGCCCACAAGCTTGGGTGCTCGGTGCCGCAGCAGCCGTGTTGGTGGCCTTCGTGATCGTTGTGGTCGGAACCCGAGATTCCGAGCCTGCCGAAAGCGTTGTCGCTCAACCAAGCACACCGGCGACGTCTGCTGTCGACGATCCGGATTCGGCGTCCCTTCTCTCACTCATCGGCTCGGAAAACCTTGGACCACTGGAAGATCCGTCCAAGCTTGCCGGCTGCCTCAGCGCCAATGGCATCGACGAGGGCAGGCCTGTCCTCGGCTCCGGTGAGGTTCGCATCGACGGTGCACCTGCGATAGTCCTCCTCTTCGCGGGATCGCAGCCGCGTCAGATCACCGCACTGACTGTTGGCATCAACTGCAGCGACGGTAATCCGAATACGTTGTCAATCAAGAACATCGGTTGACGGTGTCAGCGCGGCGTTGCCGCGGGAAGCAGGAGCTCGAGGATTCTCCCGCGCAATGCATCCGTATCGTCCTCGACCGCTATCAGACTCGAAAACATCGCTGCTCCGGCCGCCAATACCAGCACGGCCTTGGCATCGAGCAGTGCCGATTCGGGATCTTCGGCATTCTGAAGGAAGAGTTGCGTGCTCGGCCCGCTGAAACCGCGCCACAATTCGTTGCGTAAGTCGTCATGGTCGCGCAGCGCAGCCAGCAGTCCCGGCGACGCGGCGCGAACCTCGGGCCGCGAGAACAGCTGAGCACTTCCCTCCACCACCCAACGGATCCAACCGTCACGGTCGGTGCCCTCGAACGGTGTCAGGTCTGGTGTCGCGCCCAGAATGGACCCGAGAACAAGATGCGCCTTCGACGGCCATCGCCGTGACATCGAAGCTCGGCTGACCCCTGCCCGTGCCGCGATCGCCCGGAGACTGAGTTGCTCCCATCCGACCTCGAGGAGCATCGCTCGGGTGACCTCGAGGACTGTGTCATCGATGCGTGGGTCTCGTGGGCGACCTGATCCTGTGGCGTTCATCGTGTCGAATTGTCGGACAGATTGGGAGTAGGCGCTATATCGTCGTAGTTACGAGTCCACTGGCATCGTAAAGATCAGGCCGCCGCAGGAAGTTGAAAATGACCACAGCGCCCACACCGTCGATATTCGAACCCGCACGTCTCGGCCCCCTGACCTTGCGTAACCGCATCGTCAAGGCTGCGACGTTCGAGGGCGTCATGCCCAGGGGAGCGGTCTCGGACGATCTGATCAACTTCCACGCCGAAGTGGCTCGGGGCGGAGCCGCGATGACCACTGTCGCCTACTGCGCCGTCTCACCAGGTGGACGCGTCCACCGCGACACCCTTGTCATGGACGAGCGCGCGCTGCCGGGACTGCGCAGGCTGACCGACGCCGTCCACGCCGAAGGCGCACTTGCCGCGGCGCAGATCGGCCACGCGGGACTGGTCGCCAACACACTTTCCAACAAGACGAAGACTCTGGCGCCGTCGACCCGGCTGAGTCCGCCCGCGATGGGCCTCGTCAAAGGCGCGACACTTGCCGAACTCGACGGTGTCGTCTCCGACTTCGAACGGACCGCCCGCGTCGCAGTGGACGCAGGATTCGACGCCATCGAGGTCCATCTCGGTCACAACTATCTACTCAGTTCTTTCATGAGCCCCAATCTGAACAAGCGCCACGATCGATACGGTGGCAGCGTCGCCAAGCGCGCCGAGTATCCGCGTCGAGTCATCGAAGCGGTGCGACGGGCCGCTGGATCCAGCGTGGCGGTCACCGCGAAATTCAACATGTCCGACGGGGTGCCGAAAGGTCTGTGGCTCGACCAGAGTCTGCCGATCGCACAGATCCTCGAAGGCGACGGCCACCTGGACGCGATGCAATTGACCGGTGGCAGTTCACTTCTCAACGGAATGTACTTCTTCCGTGGCGAGGTCCCACTGGCTGAATTCGTCGCCTCCCAACCGAAACTCGTCGGGTACGGGTTGAAGTTCTACGGTCCCAAACTCTTTCCGACGTACCCGTTCGAGGAGGGCTTCTTCCTGCCCTTCGCCCGTCAGTTCCGGCAGGCACTGAGGATGCCGCTGATCCTGCTCGGCGGCATCAACCGCGTCGACACCATCAACCACGCACTGGATGAAGGATTCGAATTCGTCGCCATGGCGCGTGCGCTCCTCAGGGACCCGCAACTGGTCAACAAATTCCAGGCCGAGAGCGCCGACGAGGGACTGTGCATCCACTGCAACAAGTGCATGCCCACCATCTACACCGGCACGCGCTGTGTGGTTCGGGACGCGCTGGTGGTTCGGGAGGCACTGCGCCCCGCCCAGTGAGCCCCGCGCTGTGAGCTGCGGAGTGTGAGCCACTTTCCAGCCGAGTGCGGGAACAACACCCCTTATCCTGGTGTTGATCGGTACGGCTCTCCAAGAAGCGGAGGGTCTGCACTCACTATTGGAAGGCTCGCATGACCACCCAGCTGGAAAACACGCCCGCGGTCCATGACGTCATTATTGTCGGTTCCGGACCGGCCGGCTACACCGCTGGTGTCTACACCGCGCGCGCTGAGCTCCAGCCCCTGCTCTTCGAGGGAACCCAGTTCGGTGGCGCCCTGATGACCACCACCGAGGTCGAGAACTTCCCCGGATTCCGCGAAGGAATCATGGGCCCCGACCTGATGGAACAGATGCGTGAGCAGGCACTTCGCTTCGACACCGACATCCGCACCGAGGACGTCGAGGAGATCGATCTCAGCGGCCCGATCAAGACTGTTGTCGCGAACGGCGAAACATACGCCGCGCACGCGATCATCCTCGCCATGGGTGCGGCTGCCCGTTACCTCGGCATTCCCGGTGAAGAACGTCTCCTCGGCCGCGGCGTCAGCGCCTGCGCCACCTGCGATGGCTTCTTCTTCCGTGACCAGGACATCGTCGTGGTCGGCGGCGGCGACTCTGCGATGGAAGAAGCAACCTTCCTCACCCGCTTCGCTCGCTCGGTCACCCTGGTGCACCGCCGCGAGGAGTTCCGCGCCTCACGGATCATGCTCGAGCGCGCCAAGGCCAACGAGAAGATCCGCTTCCTGACCAATGCAGAGCCCGTCGAGGTGCTCGGCGAGAACAGCGTCACCGGCCTCGTCGTGCGCGACACTGTCACCGGCGAGACCTCCACACTCGAGATCACCGGCATGTTCGTCGCCATCGGCCACGACCCGCGCAGTGAGCTCGTCAAGGGCCAGGTAGACCTCGACGACGCCGGATACGTCCGCGTCGCCCCCGGTTCCACCGCGACCTCCGTCGACGGCGTCTTCGCTGCCGGTGACCTGGTCGATCACACGTACCGTCAGGCGATCACCGCTGCCGGCACCGGATGCTCCGCAGCTATCGACGCCGAACGCTGGCTGGCCGACCGCGGCGACATCACCGCCAACACGCTCGACGCAGCCGGCCACACGGTCGACGTCGTCGGCGCTCCCTGATTCACCAAGCTGTCGTACCCAACCCTCGAGGAGTAACAGTGTCGAATACCGTCACCATCACCGACGATTCCTTCAAGCAGGACGTCCTGGGCAGCGACAAGCCCGTTCTGGTCGATTTCTGGGCAACCTGGTGCGGCCCGTGCAAGATGGTCGCCCCGGTCCTCGAGGAGATCGCCGGCGAGAACAGCGAGAAGCTGACCGTCGCGAAGCTCGACATCGATGCCAACCCGGCAGCCGCGCGCGATTTCCAGGTCATGTCGATCCCGACGATGATCCTGTTCAAGGACGGCAAGCCGATCAAGACGATCGTCGGCGCCAAGGGCAAGGCCGCGCTGCTCAAGGACCTCGCAGACGTTCTCTGACGGGCGAGTGAGCATCGTGGATTCTCGCAATCCACAGAATTTCTGAGATAATCGATCGATGTGCCTGATCGGGTCTACGACCAGGCACATCGATCGAATTCGTTAACCGATCCGAGAGGCTTTCACGCATGCACAGACTCCGACACGGCGATCACGGCCCGGCCGTCGCCGAGATTCGGGGCACATTGACGAAGCTGGGATACCTCCATCACGGAACTTCCGGCATTCGACGTGAAAGCGCCGACGGTGCCCACTGGGTTGCACCCGACGCCATCTTCGATCATCAACTCGACAGTGCCGTTCGTGCCTTCCAGCAGCAGCGTGGGCTCCTTGTCGACGGCATTGTGGGTCCGGCAACCTATCGGTCACTTCGTGAGGCCTCGTACCGCTTGGGTGCCCGTACGTTGATTTACCAGTTGTCAGCGCCGCTCTACGGCGACGACGTCGCAGCTCTGCAGGCCAAACTGCAGGACCTCGGCTTCTACGCAGGCCGGGTCGACGGTTTCTTCGGCCCGCAGACCCACGAGTCTCTCTCGTCTTTCCAGCGTGAAATCGGGATTGCGGCCGACGGTATCTGCGGACCGCAGACACTGCGCTCACTGGAACTGCTGGGAACCCGCGTCACCGGTGGTTCCCCACATGCGATCAGCGAAGAGGAATTGGTCAGGCGCAAGGGCCCGCAGCTGGGCGGCAAGCGCATCGTCATCGACCCAGGCCTCGGTGGGCCGTCCACCGGCACCATCGTCAACGGCATCTCCGAAGCCGACATCCTCTGGGATCTGGCCATGCGCCTCGAGGGGAGGATGGCTGCAACCGGGATGGAAACCTTCCTCTCCCGACCGCACAACGCCGATCCGACCGAGGCCGAACGTGCACTGACGTCCAACGCATTCGACGCCGATCTGATGATCTCGCTGCGCTGCGACAGCAACTCGAGCCCATCGGCGAACGGCGTCGCGAGCTTCCACTTCGGCAATTCGCACGGTTCGGTCTCGATGATCGGGCAGGTGTTGACCGGTTTCGTTCAGCGCGAGATCGTTGCGCGAACCCCGTTGCGGGACTGCAGAACTCACGGTCGGACGTGGGAGTTGTTGCGCCTCACCAACATGCCGACGGTGCAGATCGATCTCGGCTACCTGTCAAACGCGTCCGACGTTGCGGTACTGACGAATCCGCGGATGCGTGACACCATCGCCGAAGCCATCTTGATCTCGGTCAAGCGGCTGTACCTGCTGGGTCAAGACGATCAGCCGACCGGCACCTTCACCTTCGCCGAGCTTCTCGCAGAAGAACTTTCGGTAGCCGACCGCATTTCGTAGGTCCTGCGGTCGGCACCTGTTCACACTCTGGCGAGTTCGCTGATCTCCACCATCTCGAGAGCTGCGGCCTTCAGTAGACGGTCGAGGGCTTCTTCGACGTCGACTTTCCATTCGTGGTCTCGATTGAGCTCGAGACGAAGGCGCGGGTAACGATGGTGCGGTGCCACAACCTCGAAACCGTAATCCTCGAGGAACTCGGCACTGATCATGCATTCTGCGGGTGAACATTCCAGAGCTGCCGTTGCACTGGCCACGTCGGAAGCAGGTCCCAGGTCGTCGCTACGGATACCGAATGCCTCGAGCGCACGAACTCCGCGTCGAACCAGATCTGTCACGACAGCGGCCAGCAGGCTTGGTCCTAGCTCTTCCTCAATGCCCGAGGGCTCGAGGCGAAGGCTTGTGAGAAGCACTGCGTCCGAGCTGACCGGGCTGGTGGGAAACAGTTGCGCGCGCGGGATCATGCGGGGAGGGGCGTACAGCGCGCTGCCGAGCGGCTTTCCGTCGCGGACGGCGACCTGGCCGCACGAACCCCACTCGAGCATGACCATCGACAGCCAGGCTTCCTTCTCGAATTCCTGATCGCAGAATCCTCGGGCGTCGTGAAGCGCGCCCGGGTCCATCTCCCAGAACACGCAACGACGCGCATGGGCGGAAAGCTGATCGAGGCTGTCAAGCGTGAGAGAGGTGATGACGTGAGTCGACACTGACTAACTCACTCTCCGTAGGTCCCCGAAGCGGTTTCGATGCTCGCCCGCCGCTTTTTTCTTCTCCAGGATAGGCCAGCTGTACCGAGTCGGCAGTGGCGCGAGAGTTGATCGCTCTAATGTATTGCTGTTCAACATCTTTCGTCCCGGTTCAAGATTTCGAGAAGCTCGGACCACCTAAATTCGTCACAGTGACGAAAATAGGTGGTGTGCCCGGTCATCGTCATTACGTCACAAAACGGGCGTCCGAGTTCACTACGTCGATTTCTGCGCTTCCATCATTCCGACGATGCGTTGTAGGTCGTCGACCGAGCCGAATTCGACCACAATCTTTCCCTTCCGCTTGCCCAGACTGACGGTCACCCGGGTGTCGAACGAGTCCGACAAACGTTCGGCCACATCCTGCAGACCCGGCATCACGATGGGCTTGCGCTTCTGCGGGGGAGCGATCTCATTGTCCGCCCGGTTGGCAAGAGTGACGGCTTCCTCCGTCGCCCGAACCGACATTCCTTCCGCGACGATGCGCGCCGCCATGACTTCCTGCGCGTCGGCACCCGCCTCCAGGGACAGTAGTGCGCGAGCATGGCCGGCCGAAAGTACGCCGGCCGCCACACGGCGCTGAACCGCCACCGGCAGCTTCAGCAGACGAATCATGTTGGTCACGACGGGACGCGAACGTCCGATCCGATTGGCCAATTCTTCGTGCGTTACTTCGAACTCCTCGAGCAACTGCTGATACGCCGCTGCCTCCTCGAGGGGGTTCAACTGCACTCGATGGATGTTCTCGAGGAGCGCGTCGCGCAACATCGAGTCGTCATCGGTTTCGCGAATGATCGCCGGAATCTTCTCCAGTCCGGCTTCCTGGCTCGCACGCCAGCGACGCTCACCCATGACAAGTTGGTACTTGTCACCGTGACGACGGACCACGATCGGCTGCATCAAGCCGAACTCGCGGATCGAGTGAACCAACTCCGCGAGTGCTTCCTCGTCGAAAACGCTGCGAGGCTGCTTCGGGTTCGTCTCGATCAGACTCGGTTCGATCTCGAGATAGACCGCGCCGGTCGGCTCGAGTTCTGTCTCCGGCTCCGCTTCGACGGCGGCCTTGGCAGCCGTCGCCTTGGTGGCTTTCGGCGTTTTCGGGGCGGCCTTCGTCGGTGGGGGAGGGGAGGGGTTGCGCTTGTCGACGCCGATTACGACGTCCGCTGCAGCCGATCCCAGACCCGGCGCCGTCGCCGGCCCAGTGGGAATGAGAGCAGCCAAGCCGCGGCCCAATCCACCTTTGCGTGCTTGACTCATCTCACTGCTCCTGGGTCGTCGTGGTGGCAGAGCGGGCGGCAAGTTCGCGTCCGGCGTCGAGGTAACTCATGGCGCCACGTGAACCTGGGTCGTAATCGAGAACTGTCATTCCGTATCCGGGAGCTTCGGAAACCTTCACGCTGCGCGGAATCACTGCGCGCAGAACGGCCTCACCGAAGTGTTTGCGTACTTCTTCGGCGACCTGATCGGCCAGCTTGGTACGCCCGTCGTACATCGTCAGTAGGACGGTGGAGACATGCAGATCCGGGTTCAGATGAGCCTGGACGAGTTCGATGTTGCGGAGCAGCTGACCGACCCCCTCGAGGGCGTAGTACTCGCACTGGATCGGGATCAGAACTTCCTTGGCGGCGACCATCGCGTTGACGGTCAGCAGTCCCAGCGAGGGTGGGCAGTCGATGAGGACGAAGTCGACGTCGAGCTCTGCGAGCACCTTGTCGTTGAGCGCCCCTTTGAGTCGATTCTCGCGGGCAACCATGGAGACCAATTCGATCTCGGCGCCTGCCAGATCGATCGTCGCGGGAATGCAGAGAAGCCGCTCACTGTGCGGGCTGGTCTGGATCGCCTCTGGGGCCTTCACTTCGCCTATGAGCAACTCGTAGCTGGACGGGGTGCCCGAGGTATGGACGACGCCCAGCGCCGTGCTGGCGTTGCCCTGAGGGTCCAAATCGACTACCAGGACCGTGAGGCCTTGAAGAGCGAGCGCCGACGCAAGGTTCACCGTGGTCGTCGTCTTGCCGACGCCACCCTTCTGGTTCGCGATGGTGATCACGCGACGGAACGCCGGTTTCGGCAGTGTCACCGAGTGGGGATGAAGCACCTGGCTCGCTCGATGCGCTGCCGCCCCGATGGGAGTCTCCTCCGACGAGATCGCCGCGTAGGGGGCGGTGAAATTGTCGTCGTCGTTGACAATCTGATCCGCACCCGCGCTCGTGTGCTGCTTCGGTGTTTCACGTGAAACGGCGGATTCAGATCGACCCGACATTGACTGCTCCTTCGATTGGGAATCGATCACTAGGTGCTCTCATCATCTGTACATTGCTCTCGATTGCATGCGTGTAAATCATCAACGCTGGCGACGCTTCGGGAGACGTTCGGCCTTCACCACCACGGTGGGGGTGCGGAGAATCTTGGCTCCACATTCGAGTATTTCCAACTTACCTGCGCCCAATTTGGTGAGCGCCGTACGGTCCCGCTCGATCTCCTCGGCGGCGCTCGAACCCTTGAGTGCCAGCATCCGACCGTGCTCGTGGATGAGCGGAAGGGACCAACGTGCGAGCTTCTCGAGAGGCGCCACGGCCCGTGAGGTGACCACGTCCGCACCGCCTGCTTCCTTCACGACACCCGATTCCTCGGCTCGCCCGCGGACAACCAGGACGTCCAATCCATTCGACTCGATGAACTCCGCGAGGTACACCGAACGTCGAAGCAACGGTTCGACGAGAGTCACCTTCAAGTCCGGGCGGGCGATCGCGAGAGGGATTCCGGGTAGGCCGGCGCCGCTTCCTACGTCCACAACCGACTCACCTTCGGCGATCAGTTCACCGATCACTGCGCAATTGAGAAGGTGTCGCTCCCACAGTCGAGGAACCTCACGGGGACCAATGAGCCCGCGCTCGACACCATCCGTCGCAAGGGATTGGTAGTACCGTTCCGCGATCTCGTATCTGTCACCGAACACTGCGCGCGCAGTCTCTTGTTCGTCCCAGTCAACCGACGCCGCACCATTCTGTTCCACGTGAAACATCCTCCCGCGTAAACCGCGAAATCAACAATCAAGACCGAAATCATTATCCGCTCTGAAGCCGACATGTGTTCGCTTCTGCACACCGACTCGCTGTGAGTCTGCCGACTCGATCATTCTTTGGGAAGCATTCGGAGCAAAATTCAAGCGGGGGAGGGGAGGGGTTCACGTTCCACGTGAAACATCGCGCTGACAAATCTTCAGTACCGACGAGTTTCACGTGAAACATAGCCGGGCGATCGAACGCGGATGGCAGCGCGATTCTTAGTATCATCACAGTGACGAAACTGCCATGGGTAGTTACATGGATGGAATTCTGACCCAAAATGGGCAATTTTCAACGAAAAAGTGGTTGCAGAAAATTGCGGGCGTCGGGCTGCCGAGCCGACTCGGTCAGTCTGACGCAGTCCATCTTTTGACGCGGATGTTCTTCGGTACCAAGTCTCGGACAGTTCCGATATCTCATCGCCGGCGGCATGACTCTCCCGTTGCGGGGGACCGGAAAATCGGCATCACAAACCGCGAATCAATCCGAAGAGCTTCGCAACACATATCGCTCATCGGAGAGTTCGCCTTCGATGTGGAGACCGATGTCGGCGGGAAGATCAAAGTCGAGCAGGTGACACTGGCCTATGTGCAGGATGAATTCCTGCGCCTGGATTCGAAAGCGCTGCAGGCTCTGCGCGATTACGATCCGCGCTTGGAGCAGGAGTTGTTGGACGGCAAGGACTACGACTATCTGTTGGTGCATACCGAACCCGGAACCAACAAGATCACCGCTTACTAGTTCGATCCGGGCACCGCCAAGTCATTCCACCTCGAACAGCCCGGACCCGCTCTCGTGCCGACACCAGCAGTGGGTGTGGGCGCGACGCCGATCGCGCACACCCCGCGAGTCAACCGAGCTCAGGGCGGTCCCGTGATTACCCCGACCCGGTCCGCAGTGTATTGACCGGAGCCCTTGTAAATGAGGTCGATTCCCGCTTGCTCGGCAAAGTAGTCGCCGCCGATCTCACCCCCGAAGCACACAACAGCATCATCGACTTTGCGTGGCGACGAAGCCCATTCGATGTGAGTGGTCCGATTCGTGTGAGGAGCGCGCAAACCTGTTCCCACACCGGATGCGATCTCGCCGACCTCGATCGCTAGTCCTCGTCCTCGTACTCCGGTTCGGGCTCATCCACCCATGCCTGATATCCCGGACTCGTCAGACGCAAGTCGATCGCATTGACACCCAGGTGTAGTGAAATGACCGCTTTCGGCAGGTCCCACCGGAGAGCTGCCTTTGATTCGGGTTCGGCGCTCGTGGCTGTCCCCAGGAGTGCGGTAAATGCCACATCGAGGTTCGTGAACCCTTCGTCCAGCAGCGGGCGCACCACTGTCATGGGCGTAGCGTCATCTGCCACGTCCGTGACGAAGATCGAGATCCAATTCATTCTGTGTTGCCGCCCGAACATTATCGATTCGGGCCGACCGACACGGAGTCCGGTCCGAATCGAGGCGCCGGTTTGATCCAATTCAACGACCTCCCATCCAGCTCGTGCGCAGAAGGGTTCCAGGTCGTCGACGGCCCAGGTCCAGTCGAATTCTGCGGCGAGGCGGGCAATGCGGGCGGCGCCCTCGATGTCGACGTGCATGTGTGGATGCTGCTCCTTCTTGATCGTTGTTGATGACGCCCCAATCCGGGGGCCGTCGAAGTGAGGGCTGGCGGGTTGTCGGTCATCGGATGCCAGCGCCGGAGGTGACGACCTTGCCAGCAGGCCTGACGACATCACGTCGGTGATCCATTGTGGCGGCAATCTGGGGCGGAGATCGAGGGCGCGGGGCAACAACCATCGATCTGGTTTCACGTGAAACGAAGGCTGGCTATTCGGTCTGGGGGAGGGGAGGGGCTCACATGTAGTACGGCATGTTGTCGATCGAATATCCGAACATGCACAGTGCACCCCCGACTAACAAGAAGGCAATCGCGAAGCTGAGCATGACCGGTCTCCCGGATCGCCAAGCCAATGCAAGTGGAATGAATACGACGGCGACTACTCCCAGCGGCAACAACCAGCAGAGCCAATACTTCAGACCGCCCGGCGGAAAGGACTGGACTTCCATTTTCTGCTGTAGTTCGAAGACCACGGGCCAATAGCTCAGGCCGCACACGAGCATCCCTATCAAGGCCCCAAGGGTCATCAATCCGAGAGGGAATCCGGAGCGCTCGTTGGACATGTCGACAACGATAGGCAGCGGACCTTCACCGTGCCGCCGGATTCGGTTTCACGTGAAACACCTCTCGGACACAAAAGCGGGCCCCGGAAAATCCGGGGCCCGCATTCGGTCAAGGGGGAGTGTCAGTCCTTGAGGACAACCACTCGACGAGACGGCTCAGCGCCTTCGCTCTCGCTGGAAACACCGGCGACCTTGGCGACGGCGTCGTGCACGATCTTGCGTTCGAACGGCGTCATCGGAGCAAGCTCTTCGCGTTCGCCGGTCTCGAGAACACGCTGTGCAGCTTCCGCACCGAGAGCACTGAGTGCCTCGCGCCGGCCCGCACGCCACCCGGCGATGTCGAGCATCAAGCGGCTGCGCTCTCCGGTCGACTGCTGAACTGCCAGACGAGTCAGCTCCTGGAGAGCATCCAGAACCTCACCCTTGCGTCCCACGAGCTTGGTCAGGTCGTCGCCGCCGTCGATGCTGACGATCGCCCGATCGCCCTCGACGTCAAGGTCGATGTCTCCGTCGAAATCGAGAACGTCGAGCAACTGCTCGAGGTAGTCGCCGGCGATCTCGCCCTCTTCGATCAGGTCGTCATCGGAATCGTCGATGTCTACATCCACATCGGTAACCGGCGCAGTGGTCTCGGTGCTCACGTCTGCGTTCTCTCCATCCACAACGATGTCAGCTTCACTGGACATTGGTCGTTCTCTTTCCTGGATCAGCGCCGTTTATTGCGCTTGGGGGAGTTGCCGCGGTTGCTCTGTGGCCGGTTCTGTTTCGGTTTCGACGTGGAACCACCACTGGAACCCGAGGGCTTCGGCTGTGGCTTCTTGAGCGAAACTTCCGGGGCGTCACCGTCGTCGTCGGCTGAATCCGCGGTCTTCAGCGCAGCCGGAGATCCCTTCTTCTTGCTGGGATCAGGACGGGCACCGGGCTTGGGCGCATTGTCGTTGCGGCGAGTGATCGCTTCCTGCTTCTTGGCTTCTTCTTCCGCGTCGATCTTGCGGAAGACGAGGTGCTGCTGACCGTAGGTCCAGATGTTGTTCGACACCCAGTACAGGAGGATCGCGATCGGAAGGAACGGTCCACCGACCAGAACACCGAGCGGGAAGACGTACAGGGCGAGCTTGTTCATGATCGCGGACTGCGGGTTCGCGGCAGCTGCTTCGCTCTGACGGGCAACAGAAGCGCGTGAGTTGAAGTGCGTCGCGATGCTGGCGATGATCATCAGCGGAGCTGCCACGAGAATGATGTTCAGGCGTGACGGAAGCTCGGGAACGTTCTCGGTGACGTAAGCCTGGAGCTGAGCAACCGGCGTCGTGATTGCCGCCGAGATGGGTGCGCCGAACAGACGAGCATCCAGGAACGACTGGACGTCAGTGGCCGAGAAGACGTAGTTCGGGGTGTTGAGGTTGTCCTCAGCGCTCATGCCCAGCTGGCCCATGCCGGTGCCGGTGCGGTTGAACGAGCGCAGGACGTGGAACAGACCGATGAACACCGGTGCCTGAGCCAAGACCGGCAGACAGCCCATGATCGGGTTGAATCCGTGCTCCTTCTGGAGCTTCTGCATCTCGACGGCCTGGCGCTGACGGTCGCCCGAATACTTCTTCTGCAATGCCTTGATCTGCGGCTGCAGTTCCTGCATCTGGCGGGTCGTGCGGACCTGCTTCACGAACGGCTTGTACAGAACCGCACGCAAGGTGAACACCAGGAACACCACGGAAAGCGCCCAGGCTATTCCGTTGTCCGGGCCGAGAATGAACCCGAAGACCTTGTGCCAGACCCACAGAATCGCGGATACCGGATAGTAGATGAAATTGAGCACGGCTCTAAGTACTCCTCTGTTCGTCCGTCGGACTGTGACACGCTGCGCGTGCTTCCGGACAGCTATGGCGGCTACCCGCATCACGGTCACGACGGGCAGGGACAGGGTCCCACCCTCCAGAATGCCAGGGGGCACACTTCGCCAACCGCACCACAGTCAAGAAAAGGCCTTTGATCGCCCCGTGAGTGCGCAGCGCTTCGACTGCGTATTCACTGCAGGTGGGGGTGAACCGGCAGGTCGGCATCCTCAAGGGCGACACATACGTCCGGTACAACTCGATACAGAAGATGAGAACAGTGGCGGGAGCGCGACGCACAGCCTTCAACACCGTGATGACACGGGAGGCTCTGGGAGTCTCGATCTGCTCAGAGAGCGGAGTACTCATGGCTCTTCACTTACCGACACCAATAGGTTCATTTTGGTCAGGCCCCCACGCAACTGCTTGGCCAGTTCAGCTGAACTGGCGGTAGCTGCGCCCGGAAGTGCGCGGATCACCACGTCCGTCTCCGGTGAAACCTGTCCGACGAAATCTGCACAGATATGACGAAGCCGGCGTGCGACTCGATGTCGAATCACCGCCGGCCCGACAGCCTTGCTCACGATCAGCCCGAAACGGGGACCGTGATTTGTTACTACCAGCGCCTCTACTTGCTCGCGATCGAACGCGTGCACGACAAGGTCGCGTCTTCCCATACGACGCCCACGTCGCACCGCCACGGAGAAATCCGCGTGGCGACGCAACCGGAACGGCTCAGGCAACACCCCGAGCTCCTGAACTCGAAATCAGATCAGGCGGTGAGGGAATCGCGGCCCTTACGGCGACGCGCCGAAACGATTGCACGACCCGCACGGGTACGCATACGAAGACGGAAGCCGTGAACACGCGCGCGGCGGCGATTATTCGGCTGGAACGTCCGCTTGCCCTTGGCCACGGTCAACACTCCTCGAAGTTCATTGACGCCTCCCGGCGTCATTCAGTGATCGACGCCTTACGGCGTCTTTGGATCCAACAGGTACAGAACAATCAACTTCACTCGTTGTGGCTTGGAAGACCGATCCGACCTGACATATGTAGCCAGCACGAAGCGATCACCACCAGCGGGTGACCGTTCGAGGTTACTTACCACCGTTGCCAAGGTCAAACCAGCCCGATTCGGAGCCCTTCCGCGGCAACTGCGGCGACACGCCGACACTTCCATTATTCCGCAGATTCCATTCTCGGTGTGCATACGGCCGTGACCTCGAGCGAGGCAGCAAGTGTGACCTTGGCAACAGTTCCGCTACGGACCGCAGGTGGCCTGCAGGCAACCCGGACAGTTCCACCTGCGCGTGCTCTCGACAAGGCCTCATCAGCACATACGGGGATGAGCGCCGGACGCGACCCCGAATCCCGAGTTTCCACATTCATCCACAGGGCTGTGAGTGTTGACGCATCCCCGACACCAAGTGGCGAACGCCTCGAGTTCCAGCAAAGTTGCAGGTAGATCAATTTCTCGATCACTTTGACGAATCTGGTTGACGAAAAAACCGACTCAGTGCAGGTTTGTCCACATCTGTGGATAATTGTGTGGAAACACAGCCCAGGTGGCATATTCGTAGCCTGTTACGGGGTTCTCACCCCGGGTGGTAATCCACCGAATCATTCGACGCCGCAGCCATACGCTCGGCAGCTGCAGCACACCCACTGTCGGCGAAACACGGGAAGGAACCACGTGAACGACGATCCCAACGCGCTCGCACGGGTCTGGGTCGACGTGGTTGCAGAACTCACGAGTGATGACCCCGGAAGTAATCTTCCGGCTTTGAGCAGCAAGCAGAAGGCATTCGTCCGTCTGGTGAGGCCTCTCACACTTGCTCAGGGTTTTGCACTCCTCTCGGTTCCATCGCCATTTGCTCAAGAAACGATCGAGCGCGATCTCCGCGAGCCGATCCTGCAGGCACTCGGCCGCCACCTCGGCGGCCAGGTCGAGGGACTCGGTGTCCGCATCGCACTCGAGGACGATGCCGACGCACCCGCCGAACCGGTCGAGGAGCGCACGGGCAGCCGTCAGTTCGAGTCGGTCAACTCATCCGGCGCATACCGTCGTCGACGGTTCACCGAAGGCGACGGTGAACCCTCGGACTCCGAGACTGCCGAGTCCGAAGAAGTCGACGACGACCGCGAAGCGCTGGCAAGCGTTCACGAATCGTGGCCGTCGTACTTCACGAAGCCGCCTGCTACTCCTTCTGCTTCGGGGTCCGGCGCGAACAGCCTCAACGCGAAGTACACCTTCGACACTTTCGTGATCGGATCGTCCAACCGATTCGCGCATGCCGCTGCCGTCGCGATCGCGGAGGCGCCGGCGCGTGCGTACAACCCGTTGTTCATCTGGGGAGCTTCGGGACTGGGCAAGACCCACCTTCTTCACGCCGCCGGCCACTACGCGCAGCGACTGTTCCCCGGCATGCGTGTCAAGTACGTCTCGACCGAAGAATTCACCAACGACTTCATCAACAGTCTTCGTGACGACCGCAAGGTCGCGTTCAAGCGTCGATACCGGGAAACGGATGTCCTGTTGGTCGACGACATCCAGTTCATCGAGGGCAAGGAAGGTATCCAGGAGGAGTTCTTCCATACCTTCAACACCTTGCACAACGCGAACAAGCAGATCGTCGTCTCCTCGGACCGTCCGCCAAAGCAGTTGGCAACCCTCGAGGAGCGTCTGCGGACGCGCTTCGAGTGGGGCCTGATCACCGACGTTCAGCCGCCTGAGCTCGAGACGCGCATCGCGATTCTGAGCAAGAAGGCGAGGATGGATCGCCTCGAGGTCCCGCACGACGTCCTCGAGCTGATCGCCAGCCGTATCGAGCGCAACATTCGTGAACTCGAGGGCGCGTTGATCCGCGTGACGGCTTTTGCCTCGCTCAACCGTCAGCCGTTGGATCTGACGTTGGCCGAGGTGGTCCTGCGAGATCTGATGCCCGATTCGTCGAGCCTCGAGATCAACGCGGCGACGATCATGGCGGTGACGGCCGAATACTTCAACATGTCGATCGACGACCTGTGTGGGCCGGGTAAGGCCAGGCCACTCGCTCAGGCCCGCCAGATCTCGATGTATCTGTGCCGTGAGCTCACCGATTTGTCATTGCCGAAGATCGGTCAGACGTTCGGCCGTGACCACACGACGGTCATGTACGCCGACAAGAAGATCCGTAAAGAAATGACGGAACGTCGCAAGGTGTACGACCAGGTTCAGGAGTTGACCGCAAGGATCAAGCAGCGCTCCAAGCGTTGACCTGCACTTATTTCGATCGATGCCGCTCGAGGCAGAGGTTTCCCTCGAGCGGCATCGGTGTATTCGAAGGGTTCCACATGCGGTCCCTCGAGGGCGGTTGTCCACCTCGAGGGACGACACGCCGGAGTCGGACACGCCGATGAGAACAAACTCTTCGTTTCTTGTGAAAAGTATTCACATCTGTGGATAACTGTGTTGATAACTCTCAAAGTCTGTGGAGTTCTCGAGGAGGAATCCGAAAACTTTCAGAGAGTGCACAGAGGGGGTCGATTGGTCCTCGAGTCTGTCCTCGAGAAGTGCACAGGCCCTCGAGGGGACCTACCAGCGTCGACAACCGTTGCTCCACAGATTGCACAGGACTTATTACTACTACTGAGAATTTCCTAGGAAAAGCTCTTTGAAAATAGTTCTGGGGACAACTCCTGTTGAGAACCTCGCCTCAGGCTGCGCTCGTCCCGGCTTCGGCTTTCCACTTGCGCCCTCGAGGGCATACGGTGGGCATCGCTTGGTCTGTGTCAGACTTCAAGTGAGCTGATGCAGATCCGCAGCAGACGAACATGCCTACCGAGAGGAATAACCCGGCGATGGAGCTTGGAAGCCTGAAGTTTCGCGTTTCCCGGGAAGAGTTCGCTGATTCAGTAGCGTGGGTTGCTCGTAGCCTGCCCTCGAGGCCGCCTGTGCCGGTTCTCGGCGGAGTTCTTCTCGACGCAACCGAAGCCGGCCTCACCGTTTCCGGGTTCGACTACGAGGTATCTGCGCAGGTCCGCGTCTCGGCAGATGTCACAACTGCAGGTCAGGCACTCGTCTCCGGTCGCCTCCTTGCCGATATCACCAAGTCGCTTCCCAACAAGCCAGTGGATGTGACCCTCGAGGGCACTCGCGTGCTCATCTCGTGCGGAAGCGCCAAGTTCTCCCTGCCCACGATGCCGGTCGAGGACTACCCCCAGCTTCCGACGCTTCCCCAGCAGTCCGGGTCCATTCCCGTCGACCTGTTCTCCGAAGCCATCAGCCAGGTAGCCGTTGCAGCCGGCAAGGACGACACCCTTCCGATGCTCACGGGTATCCGTGTCGAGATCGAACAGAATTCGATCGTCCTCGCCGCTACCGACCGTTTCCGTCTCGCCGTGCGTGAACTCGAGTGGACTCCGGCAAATCCCGACGTCCAGGCTGCTGTTCTCATCCCGGCCAAGACTCTGTCGGAGTCCGCGAAAACGCTTGCCGGCAATGCAAATTCGCCGGTCGAGTTGGCTCTCGGTTCCGGTACGACCATCGGAAACGACGGACTTCTCGGCATCGTCAACGACGGACGCCGCACCACGACGCGTCTCCTCGACGCCGAGTTCCCGAAGTTCCGTCAGCTGCTGCCCGCTCAGCACACCGCGATGGCAACCGTCGAGGTCACGCCTCTCATCGAGGCCATCAAGCGTGTGGCACTCGTCGCCGAGCGTGGCGCACAGGTTCGCATGCAGTTCTCCGCTGACGGCCTACTCCTCTCCGCTGGTGGCGACGACGCCGGCCGCGCGGAAGAGACGCTCAACGCGTCGTTCCAAGGCGAAGCACTCACCATTGCGTTCAACCCCGGTTACCTGATCGACGGGTTGAACTCGCTTCACAGCGAAAACGTTCTGTTCGGCTTCACCACTCCCAGCCGCCCGGCTGTTCTTCGCCCCGCGGCCGAGGAAGAGCCCACGGCAGACGAGTCCGGTAACTTCGCTGCGCCCTCGAGCGAATACACGTACCTGCTGATGCCGGTTCGCCTTCCGGGCTGAGTGGTACCCCGCACTTCAGTTCGCGCCTGACCAGGGAGAACAGTATGAAGATCGGACTCGTAGGTCTCGGCAAGATGGGCTTCAACATGCGTGAGCGCTTGCGCGCGCATGGCCTCGAGGTGATCGGATACGACCCTCGACCTGAAGTCACCGACGTCGGGTCTCTTGCCGAACTCGCTGCTTCCCTCGAGGGACCTCGAGTCGTGTGGGTGATGGTTCCTGCCGGCGAAATCACTCAGAGCACCATTGCCGAACTGGCGGATGCCCTCGAGGGCAACGATCTGGTCATCGACGGTGGAAACTCTCGGTACACCGACGACTCTGTCCATGCCGAGCTGTTGGGCGCCCGTGGGATCGGTTTCCTCGACTGCGGTGTCTCCGGTGGCATCTGGGGCCGTGAGAACGGCTACGGACTGATGGTGGGCGGATCCGAACCCGACGTGGCAAAGGCAATGCCGATCTTCGACGCCCTTCGCCCCGACGGCGACGCGGCCGACGGTTTTGTCCATGCCGGCCCGGTCGGTGCTGGTCATTACGCAAAGATGGTGCACAACGGCATCGAATACGGCCTGATGCAGGCGTATGCCGAAGGGTACGAGCTCCTCGAGGCGGAAAGCCTGATCGCGGACGTTCCCGGTGTGCTCCGAGCCTGGTCGAAGGGAACCGTCGTACGTTCGTGGTTGCTCGATCTGCTTGTCGACGCCCTCGAGGAGGATCCGGAGCTTGCGCAGATCACGGGCTATACCGAGGATTCCGGCGAGGGCCGCTGGACCGTCGAGGAAGCCATCAAGCACGCTGTGCCCGCTCCCGTCATCTCCGCTGCTCTGTTCGCGAGATTTGCTTCACGACAGGATGATTCACCGGCCATGAAGGCTGTGTCCGCCTTGCGCAATCAGTTCGGTGGTCACGCGGTAAAGAGCGCTTCGCCCAAGAATTCGGCTTCTGGAAGCTAAGTGTTCGTTCGTAGATTTTCGCTGCGGGACTTCCGATCCTGGGATTCGCTGACGCTTGACCTCACACCGGGAACAACCGTTTTCCTCGGTTCGAACGGGCACGGTAAAACGAACGTCCTCGAGTCACTCGGGTATCTGTCGACGCTGTCGTCTCATCGAGTGTCCACGGATGCACCGATGATCCGCAGCGGTTCCGCTAGTGCTTTTGCCGGTGCAACAGTGGTCAACAACGGGCGCGAACTGACCATCGACGTCGAACTGATCGAGGGAAAGTCCAACCGCGCCAGGATAAATCAGTCTCCGACGCGTCGCCCACGCGAAGTGCTGGGGATTTTGCAGTCGGTGATGTTCGCGCCGGAAGATCTGTCGTTGGTACGTGGTGATCCTGGTGATCGTCGACGCTATCTCGACGAGTTGTTGACGTCGCGGATTCCCCGAATGGCTGCTGTCCGTGCGGATTACGACAAAGTTTTACGCCAGCGTTCGGCGCTGCTCAAAACTGCCGGTGCGGCTTTGCGCCGCGGTTCTCGTGGTGGTGAGTCGGACAACGTCCTCTCCACCCTCGAGGTGTGGGACGGGCATCTGGCCGCTCACGGCGCACAATTGTTGGCCGGGCGCCTCGAGTTGGTCCACGATCTGGCGCCGCACCTGGCGGAGTCGTATCGTTCCATCGCACCCGAATCCCGGCCGGCCTCGATTCGATACAAGAGCAGCCTGGGTGCGTCGTTGGATCCCGAATTCACCGACCCTGCAAGGATTTCCGGTATCGACGACGTTGCGTACCTCGAGGAGCGATTCCATCTCGAGTTGGCGCAGATGCGTTCGAAGGAAATTGATCGCGGAGTGTGTCTGGTCGGTCCGCATCGGGACGACCTGGAGCTGATTCTCGGCGACACTCCGGCGAAAGGCTTTGCCAGTCATGGTGAATCGTGGTCTTTCGCGCTTTCGCTGAGACTGGCAGGTTTCGCCCTGCTACGCGCCGACGGCAGCGACCCGGTATTGATGCTCGACGACGTGTTCGCGGAATTGGACCGTCGTCGGCGTCGTGCGCTCGCCACCGTTGCCGCCACCGCAGAACAGGTGCTGATCACGGCCGCTGTTCCCGAGGACGTGCCGGACGAACTCGAGGCGACCAAGTTCGGCGTCGAAGCTTTCGATACCGGAGACGGTCGGATATCGCGGATAGTGCCCGTAGGCTCGACGGATCAGGAGGTCGAGATCGATGACTGAAGACAGCAGCGCGGCTCCGGAGCCCGAGCTCAAGGGGATCGATCTGGCGCGCCGTGCCCTCGAGGAGGCGCGCGCGACAGCCAAGGCCAACGGCAAGGCCGTCGGGCAGGGGCGTTCTTCGCCCAAATACGGAAGCGGCCGCCCGCGTCGGCGCAGCGGTTGGTCAGGCCCCGGCCCTGATGCGCGGGACCCTCAGCCGTTCGGTGCTCTCACCAGCGCTATCTCCAAGTCGCGTGGGTGGTCCCCCAAGGTGTCCGAGGGCACGGTCCTCGGTCGGTGGCCGCAGGTCGTCGGTGAAGACATCTCCGCGCACGCCGAGCCGATTTCTCTGAAAGAAGGTGTTCTCAGTATCTCCGCCGAGTCGACGGCGTGGGCTACTCAGTTGCGCATGATGCAGTCCCAGATCCTGGCCAAGATCGCTGCTGCCGTCGGTGACGGTGTCGTGAAGACGCTGCGCATCACCGGTCCGAGCGCGCCTAGCTGGCGCAAGGGTGAAAGGCATGTGAAAGGCCGCGGACCTCGCGATACGTACGGCTGAGGAAAACTCAACCAGGCTCTGGTTCTACCTATTACTTCGTGTTACAGTTAAAACTCGCTAGTGAGTGAACTGTGTCACAAGGCTGTCGTTCCCTACCGATCGGCAGGCATGAAGGAGTAGCTAGATGTCGCAGAAGATATCGACACCCGCTTCGTCGTTCGCCGAGCCGGATCACATCCTGTTGCAGGCTCGCAATGTCGAGTTCGACTGGTCCGATCTGCCCATGCACTGGATTCCGGGCGATCCGTTCAGCACACACGTTCTCAACGTGCTCCATCTTCTTCTCCCTGCCGGTGAGGAATGGTTTGTCGAGACCTTCAAGGAAGCTCTTCCTCTCATCGAGGACGAGAAACTCCGTGAAGACGTCGTCGGATTCATCGGTCAAGAGGCGATGCACTCCAACGCGCACTCGGGCGTCCTGGTCCATCTCAAGGAAAACGGGCTCGATCCGACGCCGTACACGCAGCAGATGGAGTGGACCTTCTCGAAACTGCTCGGACCGCGTCCGATGACAGGACTGCGTGCCGAGAATCACCTGGTGGAGCGCTTGGCGATCATCGCGGCCATCGAACACATCACGGCTTTCCTCGGTGACTGGGTGCTCAACGCCAAAGGGCTCGACAAAGCCGGTATGCACCCGACCATGCTCGATCTGCTCCGCTGGCACGGCGCCGAAGAGGTCGAACACCGCTCCGTCGCGTACGACGTGATGCGCTACTTCGACAAGCGCGAGACACGCCGCATCCGGACACAGATCGTCGTCACGCCGGTACTGGTGTGGCTGTGGATTCGTGGCACCAGGTTCCTCATGCGCAATGATCCCGAACTGGCCGCTCAGGCTCCCAGCCGTCGACGCCCTCACCTGTCCGATTTCATCGCGGCGGGTAAGCGAGGCACAGTTCCCACGTCGTTCGAGCTGGCCAAGCGGATGTCGACCTACTTCAGCAAGTCGTACCACCCCAGTAAAGAGGGCTCGACCGCCCAGGCGGTGCAATACCTGGCGTCGTCACCCGCAGCGCAGGCGGCCGCACGGTGATTTCGCTCTCGAGGGTCAAGGACGTCATCTCCGGTCACGACGGGTTGCCGCGTTTTCCGGCGCCACCCGATCTGTCCGGCAAGAGCCGTCCTGACCGTGCCATGCGCATCACGGAATTGTTGGCGGACAAGTACCTTCGGGTGTTGACGGCCTACGACTACAACCCCCAGATCGCGGGCCACAACCCCGACACGGCCATGACCATGGTGGTCACCACGCGTGAGGTGGTGGCCACCGACGAGAACGTCGTTCGCCTGCGTTTCGAATCTGCCGACGGTTCAGCGATCCCGCAGTGGCATCCGGGTTCGCACTTGGACTTCCATCTACCTTCGGGTCTGCGGCGGCAGTACTCCCTGTGCGGCGACCCTGCCGATCGCACGGGATACAGCGTCGCGGTGCGCCGAATCCCCGACGGCGGTGGCGGTTCCATCGAGATGCACGCCCTGCAGCCCGGCGAGCACGTCACTGTTCGCGGCCCTCGTAACGGATTCCCGTTCGTCGGAGAAGGTAGCGCTCTGTTCGTTGCCGGTGGCATCGGCATCACGCCGATCATCGCAATGGTCCGTGCAGCAAGAGAATTGGGAATGGACTGGTACTTCGTGTACTCGGGCCGCTCCCGTGAATCCATGCCGTTCCTCGACGAGATCGCAACCTGGGATCCCGAGCGTGTCTTCGTGCGTCCGGACGACGAGTTCGGATTGCCCACCACCGCAGACCTTCTCGGGCGAGCACCGGTCGGCGGCGCCGTGTACTGCTGTGGCCCGACGCCCATGCTCGACGCCGTCCGCCGGGGTTTCCGCGATACACCCTCCACTGCTTTGCATTTCGAGCGGTTCGGGGCTCCGCCGGTGATCGACGGCAAAGAATTCGAAGTGCAGCTGGTCAATTCGGGACAGGTGCTCGCCGTGCCCGCCGACGAGTCCGCGCTCGACGTCATCAAGAAGACGTTGCCCGGTGTTGGGTACTCGTGTCAGCAGGGTTTCTGCGGAACCTGTCGCGTGAAGGTGCTCGCGGGTAAACCCGATCACCGCGAAAGGCGTCTGACCGACACCGAACAGGAAACGGAAATGCTCATCTGCGTATCCCGTTCCGACGGTGGACGTCTCGTTCTCGATCTCTAGATATTCCCGACTCCGAAGGGTTCGACAATGTCGAAGCACTCTCCTGTCCATGCCGTGACCGCGCGTCGTGTGACCAACGGTTCCGTCAGCCTGGCCGTGTTCGAGCAGGGCAAAGCGGACGGCGAGACCATCGTCCTGGTGCATGGTTGGCCCGACACCCATGAATTGTGGAACCGCATCGTGCCGTTGCTGGCGGACGATTTCCGCGTCGTCAGCTACGACAGCCGCGGGGCCGGCGAGAGCACGATCCCCTCGAGGGTGCAGGACTACCAACTGAGCGCACTGGCCGGCGATCTGTTTGCCGTCATCGACGCGGTCAGTCCCGGCAAGCCGGTGCACGTCCTGGCGCATGACTGGGGGTCCGTCGAAACCTGGGAAGCGGTCTGCGAGCCGGGTGCCGAGGAGAAGATCGCGTCGTTCTCGTCCATCTCGGGCCCGAATCTCGATCATCTCGGCAAGTGGATCCGGGCGAGCGCGTCCAAGCGTCGTTTCCTCGGTCCGGCGGCGCAGGGAATCGCGTCGGCCTACACCGTTCTGTTCCAGATTCCGGGCCTCTGCACGCTTCCGTTGCGTCTGTGGTTCTCCAAGCACTGGCCGGCATTTCTGGGCTTCTTCGACGGTCTGGACCCCCGTGTGGTCAACACCGCGCCCACCATCGCGGACGACATGGTGAACGGACTCAAGCTCTATCGCGCGAATATCCGGCCGTCTCTCGGCAAGCCGCGGGATCGGTACACGGACGTGCCTGTTCAGCTCATCTTGAACAAGTACGACAAAGCCGTTCGTCCGGTGGGATACGAAGACACCGAAAAATGGGTCTCCGACCTGCAGCGACGTGAAATTGCCGCGGGACACTGGTCGCCGTTTTCACATCCGGGCGAGGTTGCCGAACATGCGCGGGCATTTATCGCGAGCCTGAGAGAGCGTCGCTCGGAGAAGCAAAGTTCCTAGCGTTTCACCTTCAGGGGATCGTAAAAATTCGTCTGCGGCGCAGCCAGGGGTGTCATTGGCCGCTTCTAGTCGGTGCTTACCAGTAAGATGGTCAACGGTAACTAGCGGCAACATTCTCGAACCCGCTCCGACGACACCCGCAAGGGCTTGCTGACGGCTGCGCTCGAGTATTGACGGAGAAGGAGAGCTACCCACCCGTGGCTGCCCAGAAGTCAGATACAAGCACTTCCAGCAAGGACTACAACGCGTCGTCCATCACCGTCCTCGAGGGACTCGAGGCGGTACGTAAGCGTCCAGGCATGTACATCGGTTCCACCGGTGAACGCGGCCTGCACCACCTCATTTGGGAGGTCGTCGACAACTCGGTCGACGAGGCGATGGCCGGACACGCCACCAAGGTCGAGGTCACCCTCCTCGAAGACGGCGGAATCCGCGTCATCGACGACGGCCGTGGCATCCCGGTCGGCATGCACGCCTCCGGAGTCCCCACCGTCGAGGTCGTGCTGACCCAGCTGCATGCCGGCGGCAAGTTCGACTCCGACTCCTACGCTGTCTCCGGTGGTCTGCACGGCGTCGGTATCTCGGTGGTCAACGCGCTTTCCACCCGGCTCGACGTAGACATCAAGGTCGACGGCTACCGGTGGCAGCAGACGTACACCGATTCCAAGCCGGGAGAGCTCGTACAGGGCGACCCGACGAAGGAAACCGGCACCACCGTCAGTTTCTGGGCCGATCCCGAGATCTTCGAGACCACCCGCTACAACTTCGAGACCGTTGCGCGTCGTCTGCAGGAAATGGCCTTCCTCAACAAGGGCCTGACCATCACGCTGACCGACGAGCGCGCCGAGGTCATCGACGACGAAGCTGCCGAGGTGGCCGAGGCTCCCAAGTCTGCTGCCGAAGAAGCCGAAGAAGCTGCTCAGGCAGCGCCGCGTAAGTCCAAGACTCGCATCTACCACTACCCCGGTGGACTCGAGGACTACGTCCGGCACATCAACAAGAGCAAGACCCCGATCCACAACTCGGTCGTGGGATTCACCGCCAAGGGCACCGGCCACGAGCTCGAGGTCGCAATGCAGTGGAACTCCGGCTACTCGGAGTCCGTGCACACCTTCGCCAACACGATCAACACCCACGAGGGTGGCACCCACGAAGAGGGCTTCCGCGCCGCACTGACCGCAACGGTCAACAAGTACGCGCTCGAGAAGAAGCTGCTCAAGGACAAGGATCCCAAGCTCACCGGTGACGACATCCGTGAGGGACTCGCGGCCATCATCTCGGTGAAGGTTGGTGAACCCCAGTTCGAGGGTCAGACCAAGACCAAGCTCGGCAACACCGAGGTCAAGTCCTTCGTGCAGAAGGCGTGCAACGAGCACCTCGCACACTGGTTCGAGGCGAACCCCGCCGACGCGAAAACCATTGTGAACAAGGCTGTTTCGTCGGCGCAGGCCCGCGTCGCCGCACGTAAGGCGCGTGAGCTGGTCCGTCGTAAGAGCGCGACCGACCTCGGTGGCCTGCCAGGCAAGCTCGCCGATTGCCGCTCCAACGATCCGGAGAAGTCCGAGATCTACATCGTGGAGGGCGACTCCGCAGGCGGCTCGGCCAAGTCCGGCCGAGACTCGATGTACCAGGCGATCCTCCCGCTTCGCGGAAAGATCATCAACGTCGAGAAGGCGCGTATCGATCGCGTCCTCAAGAACACCGAAGTCCAGTCGATCATCACCGCGTTCGGCACGGGTATCCACGACGAGTTCGACATCGCCAAGCTGCGCTATCACAAGATCGTGCTCATGGCCGACGCCGACGTCGACGGTCAGCACATCGCGACGCTGCTGCTCACGCTGCTGTTCCGCTTCATGCGGCCGCTCGTCGAGCACGGCAAGGTCTACCTCGCGCAGCCGCCGCTGTACAAGCTCAAGTGGCAGAAGGGTGCGCAGCCGGAATTCGCGTACTCCGACCGCGAGCGCGACGCGATGGTCAAGGCCGGCCTCGAGTCCGGCAAGAAGATCAACAAGGACGACGGCATCCAGCGCTACAAAGGCCTCGGCGAGATGAACGCCAAGGAGCTGTGGGAAACCACGATGGACCCGACGGTGCGCGTTCTGCGTCTCGTCACGCTCGACGACGCGGCTGCTGCCGACGAGCTGTTCAGCGTGCTGATGGGCGAAGACGTCGAAGCACGACGCAGCTTCATCACCCGCAATGCCCGGGACGTTCGTTTCCTCGACGTGTAGGGCCTGCGGCCCTGTGCGCGGTTGAGGAGTCCCTGGACTCCCTTTCCGCGCACAGGGGCTTGCCCCCTCTTTTAAGAAAGTGAGCTCATGACCGACACCACGTTGCCACCGGACGGTCCGCAACACGACCGGATCGAACCGGTCGACATCCAGCAGGAAATGCAGAACAGCTACATCGACTACGCCATGAGCGTCATCGTCGGTCGCGCTCTGCCGGATGTCCGCGACGGACTGAAGCCGGTGCACCGCCGCGTGCTCTACGCGATGTACGACAACGGATATCGTCCGGACCGCGGATACGTGAAGTCTGCCCGACCGGTCGCCGAGACCATGGGTAACTACCACCCCCACGGCGACTCCTCGATCTACGACACGTTGGTCCGTATGGCCCAGCCGTGGTCGTTGCGTTACCCGCTCGTCGACGGTCAGGGAAACTTCGGCTCCCGCGGCAACGACGGCGCAGCCGCCATGCGTTACACCGAGTGCAGGCTCACGCCGCTCGCGATGGAAATGCTGCGCGAAATCGACCACGAGACAGTCGATTTCACCCCGAACTACGACGGCAAGACGCAGGAACCGACGGTTCTGCCCAGCCGTATCCCGAACCTGCTGATCAACGGTTCCAACGGCATCGCCGTCGGTATGGCCACCAACATTCCGCCGCACAACCTGCGTGAAGTTGCCGAGGCCATCTACTGGGCGCTCGACAACTTCGAAGCGGACGAGGAAGCCACCCTCGCGGCCGTCATGGAGCGCATCAAGGGACCCGACTTCCCGACGCACGGGCTCATCGTCGGTGGACAGGGCATCCAGGACGCCTACACCACCGGCCGTGGCTCCGTTCGTATGCGCGGCGTCGTCGAGATCGAAGAAGATGCCAAGGGCCGCACCACGATCGTCATCACCGAGCTGCCCTACCAGGTCAACCCGGACAACCTGATCACCTCCATCGCCGAGCAGGTTCGTGACGCCAAGATCGGTGGCATCTCCGACATCCACGACGAGTCCTCGGACCGCGTCGGCATGCGCATCGTCGTCACCGTCAAGCGTGACGCCGTTGCCAAGGTCGTGCTGAACAACCTTTACAAGCACACCCAGCTGCAGACCAGCTTCGGCTGCAACATGCTCTCCATCGTCGACGGAGTGCCGCGCACGCTGCGCCTCGACCAGATGATCCGTCTGTACACGGCGCATCAGCTCGAGGTCATCGTCCGGCGTACCAGGTACCTGCTTCGCAAGGCACAGGAGCGCGCCCACATCCTGCGCGGTCTGGTCAAGGCCCTCGACGCTCTGGACGAGGTCATCGCCTTGATCCGTGCGTCGCAGACCGTCGACATCGCTCGCGCCGGATTGATGGAACTCCTCGACGTCGACGAGATCCAGGCCGACGCCATCCTCGGAATGCAGTTGCGTCGTCTGGCCGCCCTCGAGCGTCAGAAGATCGTCGACGAGTTGGCCGAGATCGAACTCGAAATCGCGGACCTCGAAGATATTCTGGCTCGCCCGGAGCGTCAGCGCGCGATCGTTCGTGACGAGCTCAAGGAAATCGTCGACAAGTACGGCGACGACCGTCGTACCCGCATCATCGCCGCCGACGGAGACGTCAACGACGAGGATCTGATCGCCCGCGAAGACGTTGTCGTCACGATCACCGAGACCGGCTACGCCAAGCGCACCAAGACCGATCTCTACCGCTCGCAGAAGCGCGGCGGCAAGGGTGTTCAGGGTGCCGGCCTCAAGCAGGACGACATCGTCTCGCACTTCTTCGTCACCTCGACGCACGACTGGCTGCTGTTCTTCACCACGAAGGGCCGCGTCTACCGCGCGAAGGCTTACGAGCTGCCCGAGGCGAGCCGTACCGCTCGCGGCCAGCACGTTGCCAACCTGCTGGCCTTCCAGCCGGACGAGCGCATCCAGTCCGTCATCCAGATCAAGACGTACGAAGACGCGCCATACCTGGTGCTCGCCACTCGCAACGGTCTGGTCAAGAAGTCCAAGCTCACCGACTTCGACTCCAATCGCAGTGGTGGCATCGTCGCCATCAACCTGCGTGGTGAGGACGAACTGGTCGGCGCTGTTCTCTGCTCCGCCGACGACGACCTGCTCCTGGTCTCGGCACAGGGCCAGTCGATCCGCTTCTCTGCCACCGACGAGGCACTGCGTCCGATGGGCCGCGCCACTTCCGGTGTCCAGGGCATGCGTTTCAACGGCGACGACGAGCTGCTTTCGCTCAACGTCGTTCGTGAAGGAACGTTCCTCCTGGTCGCCACCTCGGGCGGTTACTCCAAGCGAACCGGCATGGAGGATTACCCGGTGCAGGGTCGCGGCGGCAAGGGCGTACTCACGATTCAGTACGACAAGAAACGTGGCACTCTGGTCGGTGCGCTCATCGTCGACGACGACGACGAGCTGTACGCGATCACCTCGGGCGGCGGCGTCATCAGGACGGCTGCCAAGCAGGTTCGTAAGGCGGGACGCCAGACCAAGGGCGTGCGTCTGATGAACCTCGGCGAAGGCGACACACTGCTCGCGATTGCGCGCAACGCCGACGAGCCCGAAGAGCTCGCTGCAGAGACCACCGACAACGCAGACAATGCCGATGGAGCTAAGGAGTCCTAGTGAGCACTCCCAACCAGCCGGGCAGTGACCGGAAGAGCGAAAGCCCTTCAGGTCAGGTGCCACCGAAGCCGGAGCAGGTAACTGCTCCGGCGGGGCCGCAGACCTCGAAACCTGCAGCTCCAGCGGACGGCGGACCCAAAGCTTCCGAGGCAGCTCCGGCGCCCAAGGCACCGGAGCCGCCTCGCGGCCCGTCGGATTCGGCTCAGAAGCCGGCGGCGGCGGCTCCCGAGGCCGCGGGTGCGGGTGCGGCCAAGGGACAGGCTCCTTCTGCTCCTTCTGCTCCTTCTGTGGCTCCGGGTGCGCCGGTAACTCCGGCGAAGGGTGATGGTCAGGCTCCGCCGCAACCGGTTGCCAATCAGGCTCGTGGCAGCCAGGCACCGCCGTGGCAGCGCGGACCCCAGCCGTCAGGCCAGCCCCAGGGTCAGCCGTCTCAGGCGCCGAAGGCTCCTGCTCAGAACCCGAGTGCTCAGAACCCGGCTGTTCAGAACCCAGTCAAGGCTCCGGCACCGCAGAACCAGGTTCCGCAAAGTCAGCCGCAGACCAACATCACGCGCTCTGCCGGCGCGGGTGCCCCTGCGGGTCGACCGGCAGCTCCGGCCGGGGGTAAGCCGCCTGCGGGTCCGCAGCGTCCTACCGCGGCCGGTCCGGCGCAGGGTGGCCCGGCTAAATCTCCCGCACCCAAGGGACAGCCGCAATCGGGCCGACCCGCCGGTGCACAGCCGGCACGTCCCGTCGTGACAGGAACGGCAGCGGCTGCAGCTACCGGTGGTATCGCCGGTGCGGCAGCAGCCAAGAGCAACGCACCGACCGTCGCAGCCAAGGCAGTTGCACCCGCGGGCGCAGATCCGAGGGCTGCAAATCCGAAAGCAAAAGCCGCCGCGATCGACGGGCCCACCCGGCACATCGATCGCAAGGATCTGCCGAAGGACATGCCTGACCTCTCCGAGGCCAAGCATCCGTTGCCTGCCGCGGTGAAGGGTGAGAAAACTCACGCGGGACCGGCTTCGGTCGTCGACGGTGCGCCGCTGCGCGCAACGGTCCAGATCCGTCGGATCGACCCGTGGTCCACGCTCAAGATCACCTCCGTGATCTCGGTGTCGCTGTTCTTCGTGTGGATGGTGGCCGTCGGACTGCTCTACGTCGTCCTCGACGGTATGGGCGTCTGGGATCGCCTGAACAACGCGTTCACCGACATCGTTGCCGACGGCGGCTCGGACGGTCTGGTGACGGCCGGCCAGGTGTTCGGCTACGCCGCACTGATCGGTATCGCGAACATGGTGCTTTTCACGGCACTCGTCACGATCGGATCGTTCATCTACAACCTCTGCAGCGACCTGGTTGGCGGCGTCGAGGTAACTCTCGCCGACCGCGACTGACCTGCGAAAACATTGCTCCGCCGGGCCCGTTTTGGTGTCAGCGGCCCGGTGGGGTAATCTTTGGAATCGGTTCAGGGGCCTATAGCTCAGGTGGTTAGAGCGCTTTACTGATAATGAAGAGGTCGGAGGTTCAAGTCCTCCTAGGCCCACTCCCATGTGCCGAAGAAGGGTTGCTGGAATGAAGGTTTTCCTGCTTGTCGGGGCCGGAATTCTGGTAGCTCTCGGGGTCACCAAGCTGATCAAAAGTCAGCGCGGAGACAAGGTTTGGCACGATTTGGAAACAGGATAGAACCTAGGTACTCTGACTCCGGTCAGAAAACCGAACGGGGCCTTAGCTCAGTTGGTAGAGCGCTGCCTTTGCAAGGCAGATGTCAGGAGTTCGAATCTCCTAGGCTCCACAGTAAGAAAACACCCTCCCGGGATCCGGGAGGGTGTTTTTGTATCTCCACCCACCGTTTGTCGACCCTCTGTTTGTCGACCCACCGACGGGCTCGTGGCCCTCCCCCTTTTGAGCGAACGGCACTTTCGGCGCACTGGAGGCGATGAACATGCCGTTCGCTCGGAGTGGGGTGGCTAGAACCGCGCCCACTATGGACCGTTCGTCCCGAATTCTCCGGAAAGTCTAGTGGTCATAACCAGCCGGGCGTAGCGTGAGGAGAACCCAATTTCAGGAGGTTCGTAGTGCTTCACAACGACATTCCCAGCCACGGTGAAATTGCCGCACTCGCGGAGGTTGAAGGGCCCACCTGCATCACCATCGTGACTCCGACTGAAGATGCGCCGCAGGATCATGACAAAGCGCGCATCGCCTTCAAGGACCAGGTCCGCTCGGCACTCGCGTCGGTGGAGGATCCGGCCGAGCGCAAACTGTTCGAGGCCGAATACGCAGAGCTCGACGACGACGACGATTTCTGGCGCTTCCAGTCGCGCTCATTGGTCACGTACGCGACGCCGGAGCGTCTGGTGACCTTCCGCCTCCCCAACCGTCTGCAGGCGCTCGAAACGGTCAGCGATCGGTTCCACCTCAAGCCGCTGCTCCGTTCGGTGACCTTCCCTCAGACGGCGTTCGTTCTCGCTCTGGCGGAGGGGTCGGTGCGACTGATCGAGATTGCCGCCGATCAGCCCGCCGACGAGGTTCGTGTCCAGGGAATGCCGAAGAACGCTGCGGATCACGCGGGCAAGTCCTCCATCAACAGTCGCACCGAAGCGGGTCGACTGTCGGGGTCGGACAGCCGAAAGTTGCGCGTCAATCAGTACGCCCGCGCAGTCGATCACGAGGTTCGCGGTGTGCTCGCCGGCCGTGACGTCCCCTTGATCCTGGCCGCTGCGGAACCCATCGCGTCGGTGTACCGCTCCGTGAACTCGTACCGCCACCTGGTCGACAAAACCGTCGAGGGAAACCCGGAAGCCTTGTCGACGCAGGAAGTGGCGGACGGTTCGCGTCCTGCGCTCGACGATTTCCACGCCGAGCAGCTCGCGGCGGTGCGTGACACCTTCAACGTGCGCACCGAACAGGGACGCACTCAAACCGACGTAGCCGACGTGGCCACCGCCGCGACCTACGGCCAGGTCGACACCGTTTTCATCGACATCGATTCCGTCGTACCCGGAAGTCTCGATCCCCAGACGGGCGCTCTCACGACCGGCGAGTCGACCAACGGAAGCACCTACGGGGTCGTCGACGAGATCGCTCGTCGTGCGCTCCTGACGGGTGCTCGGGTACTCGCTGTACGCGCAGAGGACATTCCGGGCGGCGGCGCAGTTGCCGCGATTTTGCGCTTCGCCCCGTAAACAGACTGGACGCGTGTGCGCCTCGTGACCTTATTCGGGCACGGGGCGCATACGATTCCGGCATGAAACGTGTGTGGGAACGGCTGCGCCTCTATTGCAAGACGCTGCACCCGGTCGGGCTTGCCTTTGCTCTGGTCTTCTTCACCTGGTCGATGAGTCCCTCCCTGTTGCCGCGCGCGTGGTACCTGCAGGGCGTTGCGACAGGCATATCGCTCGCGATGGGATACGGCGTCGGCGTGACGGTTGCCTGGATGATCCGCAAGTGCGGCGTCGAACCGCAGTGGTCGGATCGCACCAAGAAGATCGGCTGGCGAGTCCTGTTGGTCGCGGCCGTCATTCTTGTTCCGACGTTCTTGGTCCTCGGTTCGTGGTGGCAGCAGATCGTCCGGGATCTTGTCGAAGCTCCCCGCACCAATCAGGCGAATTACCTTCTGGTGCTGATGATTTCACTCGGCATTTGGTTCATCCTGCTCGAGGCCGGTCGCGGTCTTCGGTTCACCACCAACAAGCTCACCGCAGTCGCACTTCGGTTCGTTCCCCTCGAGGCGGCGAAGGTCGGCAGCTTGATCGTCATCTTCGCGCTCGGCATCTTCATCGTGAACGGTGCGCTGTACAACGGGTTGATCGCGTTCGCGAACTGGAGTTTCTCCGGTGCCGATCACGAAACACCGGACGGCATCGAGCAACCCATGATCGCCGAGCGCAGTGGTTCGCCGATGTCGGCGGAAGCCTGGGATTCCCTGGGCCAGGAGGGGCGCACCTTCATGGGCAGCGGTCCCACCGCAGCCGAGATCTCTGCGCTGACCGGACGTGAAGCGAAACAACCCATCCGCGTGTACGCCGGACGTGAATCCTCGGACTCGATCAACGGTGTTGCCGAGCGCGTCGTCGACGAGTTGGAGCGCACAGGCGGCTTCGACCGCGGAACTCTCGCAGTCGTGACGACCACCGGTCGTGGTTGGGTGAACGAGGACGTCGCGTCGGCGTTCGAGTACGTCGAGGGCGGCGACACGGCGATCGCGTCGATGCAGTACTCGTTCCTTCCGAGTCCGTTGGCCTTCATCGCAGACCGCGAGACGCCGATGATCGCCGGGCGGGCACTCTTCAACGCGGTCTACGCCAAGTGGATCGACCTGCCCGTGGAGACGCGGCCGGAGCTGGTTGTCTTCGGTGAGAGCCTCGGCTCCTACGGTGGCCAGGCCGCATTTGCCGGCGCCCAGGACATGATGACGCGCGTCGACGGCGCACTGTGGGTCGGAACCCCCAACTTCACTGCCCAATGGCAGGAAATCACGGACAGTCGCGACTCGGGGTCGAAGGAAATTCTGCCGGTGATCGACGGTGGACGCGCCATTCGGTTTGCCGGTGATCCGGAGGATCTGGAGCTGAAGTCGTATTGGGACGACGATCGCATCGTGTACTGGCAGCACGCCAGCGACCCGATCACGTGGTGGTCCTTCGACCTGCTGCTCAACAAGCCGGATTGGCTCAAGGAACCGCTGGGCCGCGACGTGGATCCGGGAATGACGTGGGTGCCTCTCGTGACCTTCTGGCAGGTCACGCTCGACATGGTCTTCTCGGCGGACGTCCCGTCCGGGCATGGTCACAATTACGGCGAGGATGCAGCGGACATGTGGGCCAAGATCCTGCATCCCGAGGCCTGGACCTCGGCTGATACCGACAAGCTTCGTGCGCTGCTGACCACCAATCTGGAGCCCACGAAGTAGTCGTAAACGGTTGTAATACAGCCTGTTAAGGCGAAAACCTCACGAAAAAGTGTTACGTGAGGTATGTGTTACTCTGCGTTCGCTGTGTGCCAAGCCACAGCGCAGGCGAACGTGGGGAGATCGAAACGTGAAGAGCAGAGCATGGTGGGCGGCCGGGGTCTCCGTCGCAGCACTGGTCATGGGTGCTGTGACGGCCCCCGCCGCAATGGCTGAACCGGCGGATTTCTACACGCCGCCGTCCGAGCTTCCGGCAGGTGCCAACGGAGATCTCATCAAGAGTGAGCCGTCACCACTGCTGCTGAGCGTGCCCGGATCGAATGGTGCATGGCCGGCAACCGCCACCAAGATCATGTACCGAAGCGAGGACGCCAAGGGCGCCCCCGTTGCCGTGACGGGCACCTATCTCGAACCGTCGAATCCGTGGACCGGGCAGGGGGCGCGTCCACTGGTTGCCGCAGCGGTGGGAACGCACGGACAGGGCGATCAGTGCGCACCGTCCAAGCTGTTCAACACCGGCATCGAGTACCAGTTCCCGACGGACGTCATGGTCGGCTACGAGTCCATCTGGGTGAACACGTTGCTGCTCAACGGCATTGCCGTCGTAGTCACCGATTACGAGGGCCTCGGGACTCCGGGCGATCACACCTACGTCAACCGTGAAGCCGAAGCACACGCGGTTCTGGACTCGGTGCGCGCCGCGCAGCAGCTCCCGAACACGAACATTCCCGCCGACGGCCCCGTCGGACTGTGGGGTTACTCGCAAGGTGGTGGAGCTGCCGCTGCCGCAACGGAATTGAAGCCGTCGTACGCTCCCGAGCTTGATCTCAAGGGCACCTACGCAGGTGCACCGCCCGCCGATCTGGCGGCGACGCTGCAGCAGGTCGACGGCACGTTCCTGACCGGAGTGATCGGCTACGCGCTCAACGGGATCCTTGCGCAGTACCCCGAGGTTCAGCCGCTGCTCGACGCCGAGATCAACGATCGTGGCCGACAGATGTTGGCCGCCACCAAGAACCAGTGCGTCGCCGAAAGTGGATTGCAGTTCGGCTTTCAGCAGTCGTCGAGCTTCACCAATTCCGGTGAATCACTGTCCGCGGTTCTGGCCCGTCTGCCCATGGCGCAGGCGATCCTCGACGAGCAGAAGATCGGCAAGCTGACGCCGGAGTCGCCCGTGCTGATTCAGCATGGCCGCTCCGATGACATCGTTCCGTTCGGCCAGGGACAGCAACTGGCGCGAGACTGGTGCGGTAAGGGCGCAACGGTGCAGTTCTCCGTCAACGAGCTGCCCCCGATCATTCCGGGCTTGGCAATCAATCACGCGACGCCGTATCTGGTGGGCACCCCCGAATCCGTCGGGTACATGATCGATCGCTTCAACAACGTCCCGGCACCGTCCAACTGCTGAACGTGAACATCGAAAAGCCCCGGAACGCAATATGTTCCGGGGCTTTTCTCATGTCTACTAAGCGGTCTTTTCGGCCGAGTTCTCCTCGAGGCGAGGGGGTGCGGAAGCGACCGGCGGATGTTCGCGTCGGCGGCTCTTGAAGAACACCGCGCCGCCGATCACCGCGACACCGGCGATGACGAACACGGTGACGCGCTTGCGGCCGCGAGGCTTCTCGGTGCGTTCCGCGGACTTGGCGGGGATGGCCTTGGCGCGCTCGACGCCCTTCTTGGCGAGGACTTTGCCCTGGCGACCCAGGAACAACCCGACCTGCCCGGCGCCGCGAGCAACCGAAGTGGCGACCACCGCGGCGATGCGGCGAGCGTTGTCGGCTGCCTCGGACTCTTTGATACGAGCCGCTGTCTCTTCGAGGTAGGCGGCAGTCTCGTCGAAGGTGTCCTCGACGCGGGCGCGCGCGTGATCGAAGGTGTCGGGCAACTGCGTGCTGAGGGACTCGGTCACTCGTGTCATGACTTCACTGTGCCATAACAGGGAGGCGGGGACAGGGAGAGTTTTGCGGGGCGACATCCGCGAGAACGTCGGCAATGGCACGATGGTGGTGTGACTTCAACTCATCAGACCGCAACCGCAACGCTGCACACGAACCGCGGCGACATCAAGATCGCTCTGTTCGGCAACCATGCGCCGAAGACCGTCGAGAACTTCGTCGGCCTCGCCGACGGCTCGAAGGAGTACACCACCGCAAACGCCGCCGGCACCAAGACCGGCCCGTTCTACGACGGTGCCATCTTCCACCGCGTCATCGACGGCTTCATGATCCAGGGTGGCGACCCCACCGGCACCGGCACCGGCGGCCCGGGCTACAAGTTCGGTGACGAGTTCCACCCGGAACTGCAGTTCGACCGCTCCTACCTGCTGGCCATGGCCAACGCAGGCCCGGGAACCAACGGCTCGCAGTTCTTCATCACCACCGGCCCGACGCCGCACCTGAACCGTCGCCACACCATCTTCGGTGAGGTTCTCGACGACGATTCCAAGAAGGTTGTCGACGCTATCTCCTCGACCGCCGTCGATCGTGGCGATCGTCCGGTCGAGCCCGTCGTGATCAACAGCATCACCATCTCCTGAACAGGTAAAACAAGCAGATGACGAACCCCGGTTGGGGCGGCGGTGCGAGTGAGGGCATCCCGCCCCAACCGCGGTGCGTCCGCCATCCAGATCGACCTACCGCACTTTCCTGCAATCGTTGTGGACGCCCGGCGTGCCCGGACTGCCTTCGCGAGGCGGCGGTGGGATACCAATGTGTCGACTGTGTAGCTGCCGGTCAACGCGATGTCCGTCCCGTTCGGGGCGTCGCCGGAAACACCGTGAGCCCCACCCGCGCGGTCCCGGTCGTGACGTACACCTTGATGGGGCTCAACGTCCTGGCGTTCCTCGCGACCTTCGCGCAGTCGCGAAGCATCATGAACAATCAGGTCGGCTCGTCGATCTTCGCGAACTGGGCACTCAATCCGGGTCTGGTCGCCAGCGGTGACTGGTTCAGACTCATCGGCTCCGGGTTCCTGCACTTCGGCATCCTGCACCTTGCGGTCAACATGTACGCGCTCTACATCCTGGGGCGCGACACCGAAATCGTGATGGGCCGCTCGAGGTACATCGGTATCTACCTGGTTTCGCTTCTCGGCGGTTCCGCCTCGGTGATGGCCTTCCAGCCGGTGTTCTCTTCGCTCACGGCCTTGTCCTGGACTGCTGGGGCGTCGGGTGCGATCTTCGGCATCATGGGCGCACAGGCAGTTCTTCTCCTGCGTTTGCGTCGAAGCCCGGTCCCGATCATCTCGGTGATCGCGATCAACGTGATCATCAGCATCTCGCTGCCCGGGATCTCGTTCTGGGGTCACGCGGGAGGCCTGGTGGCCGGTGCCGCAACGGCAGCTGCCTTCCTGTACGTCCCGCAGTGGTTGGGCGCAGGCGAGAACCGAGTGAAAGCAGTGCGGATCGGCTGGATCGCTTTTGGTGCCGTCACCGTGGTGACAATCGGAGTCATCGTGCTCCGCGTCGTCCAACTTCGCGAACAGCTGGGAATCAGCTAGCAAGAATCCTAGGGCCCAGCCGTTCTATGGCTCAGCCGCCGATGATGGACTCGCAGGCGAACGTGATCTCGAAGCTCGACGTCTCCGTCGGGTTGCTCCCGTCACGGGCGCCGATTCCCTCGCCCGTCACCACGAAGGTATTGCCGTCCTGCTTGGCACTGGCAGACCCGCCGGGCAGACCCGGTGCGAATCCGGCGGTGTACGGCAGACCGTTCGATCCACCCTCGCTTCCGGCGATTCCAGCAGTCTGAACCGTGCCGGATTCATCGATGATGGCCGAGACGGTCAATACGCCGTAGGTCGCATTTTCCGCGTCGAGCAGTGTCATCACGGTCGTGCCGCCGTCCTTTGCGCACTTCGTCTCGAATTTGGCGTCAAGTGCCTTCCCACCGACGCTGACCGAGGACGTAGCGGACGAAGCGCCGGTAGCGGTCTTTTCCGAGTCAGTCTTGTCGGAGTCGCTGCCGCAGGCGGCGGTGAAAAAAGCGACCGCCGCGATGGTGGCAGCGACTGCGGTGGAGGACCGGCGGGTCATCGTGGTCCGAACCAACTTCGTCATGTTCTGTCCTTCAAGTCATGCGGTGCGTGCGCACTTGCTCCGGCTATTTCGCCGACAACACTAGCCACTGACTCGATGCCAGTAGCTCTAAACCCTCAGCTCAGACGGTTTTGCCGCGTTCGACTGTTCAAGGACGTTCGTCGGGCTGCCCGGAATCATTTGCCGGATCGTCGGGAGTAATCGCACATGCGGGGACGGCTTCTGTAGAGATTGTCCACATAGGTTGAGCTCGGTGGTGCTTCTACTGTGGCTTGAGTCACTTCGTCGATAGCACCGCTGACCTTTTCCGAGGAGTACCCCTGCCATGACCTCCACCGATAGCACCACCACTGACGGTGGGGTTGCACCGAGCGAGATCGAATCTCGCGTGGTGAAGAAGGTAGCGCGACGGCTGATCCCCTTTCTGATCCTGCTCTATTTCGTGAACTATCTGGATCGTACGAACATCGCCTTCGCGAAGCTCACCATGAGCGCCGACCTCGGGATGACCGAGACCATGTTCGGCCTCGCCTCCGGACTCTTCTTCGTCGGCTATCTACTGTTCGAGGTGCCGAGCAACCTGGCCCTGCACCGCTTCGGCGCCCGGCTGTGGATCGCGCGCATCATGCTCACCTGGGGCATCCTCGCCGCTGCGCTGGCATTCGTGCCCAACGTGGGCAGCCTCTACTTCCTGCGCATCCTGCTGGGAATCGCCGAGGCCGGCTTCTTCCCCGGAGTTCTTCTCTACCTGACCTTCTGGTTCCCGAAGAAGTACCGCGTACGCCTGATGGGCTTGTTCCTGCTGACGCTTCCGCTCTCGTCGGCGCTCGGCGCCCCGCTCTCGGCCGCCATCATCCAGTACGGCGACGGTCTGTTCGGCCTGGCCGGATGGCGCGTGATGTACTTGATCGAGGGTCTGCCCGCCGTGATCTTGGCGTTTGTCGTCTGGTTCTACCTCACCGATCGTCCCGCCGACGCCAAGTGGTTGACCCTCGAGGAGCGCACGTGGCTGATGAAGTCCATGGCGGACGAGGAAAAGGAACTCGGCGACGCCGGTCACCAGTCGGCCGGCAAGACCCTGCGTGATCCCCGCGTCATCGGGTTCGGTCTGGTCTACTTCGGAATCACCTACGGCCTCTACGCTTTGAGCTTCTTCCTGCCGAGCATCGTCGCGGGATTCAAGCAGACGTTCAATACTGATTTCTCGCTCGTCGAGACGGGTCTGATCGTGGCCGTCCCCTACGCGATCGGCGCTGTCGCGATGGTGCTGTGGAGCCGCCATTCCGACAAGACGGGTGAACGAATGTGGCACGTTGCAGCACCGACGCTCCTGGGTGCGGTATCCATTCCGATTGCGCTGTATCTGGATTCACCGTTCACCGTCATGATTGCGGTCTCGCTCACGGCCGTCGGCGTCCTGTGCGCGCTCCCCGTCTTCTGGTACCTGCCCACCACGTTCCTGACGGGCGCCAGCGCGGCTGCGGGTATCGCGATGATCAACTCGATCGGCAATGCGTCGGGCTTCGGCGCTCCCTACATCACCGGCTGGCTCACCGATGTGACCGGAAATGCCAAGGCAGGTTTGTGGGTGGTGGGCGCCGTGATGCTCTGCGCCGCAATCCTTGTAGTGGTTCTGGCAAAGCGATCGAGCAAGCCCGCTCAGATCTGACCGAGTTTCCCCGCACTGGCACGCAGCCGGATCAGGAGCGCAAGATCGAGCGCCTGGTCCGGCTGACGCCACTGTGTGCCGATCAACCGGTCGATCGATTCGAGGCGTTGGTACAGGGTGTTGGCGTGAATCGCGAGCGCTGCGGCGGTCGCGGAGTGCTTGCAATTGTGCGACAGGTACGACGCGAGGGTGTCCAAGAGCGGAACGCCGCGTCGCTGCTCCTCCTCGAGGAGTGGGCCGAGGGAGCGCTGCGTCAGTGCTTCCAGTTCTTCGCGGCCGGTGCGGCTGAGCAGAATTCGGTAGATGCCGAGTGAACTTGCCGGTTCCACGTGTGAGGCCCGCCCGAGCGTCTCGAGGACGTCGACAGTGTGCTGCGCCTCGACATAGGCTCGCGCCAGACCTTCCGCTCCCACCGCGGGATCGGCGATTCCGACGGTCGGGTTCTCCGCCGGCTGCACCCACGCCGCCGCGACCTCTGCCGGTGACATTCCGGGAATCAATGCGATGACCCGTGAACCATGCTCGGCAACAACAGTTCCCGAGGGAAATGCAATTTCCTCGATACTGCGACGAGTACGGTCGACGGCGTCTGCCGGGCGGGCCACCACGACAGTGTACGAGCGGTCGGGGTTGAGCCCGGCCAGGCGGAACTGGCCGGTGACCTCGGCCGGCGTCGGCGCTGGCCTGGTGATCAGATCGACCAGAAATGCGTCGCGTGCTCGACGTGTGGCTTCCCGGGCCGCCCGTTCGCCCACCAGGGCAAGCGCAATGGCCGGGGCCGACCTTTCGAGTGCCAATCTCATGGCGGCGGTGGGTTCTCGGCGCGAGAGCAGGAACAGAACCCCGAGTTGGTCACCGGCGCTGCGCACTTCGGTGGCGAAGAGGAACTGCTCACCGACGATGAGCGTCACTTCCTGCTCGCGTCGGTCTGCGGCGAAGATGTCGAAAACCCGACGAACACTCTCGCTCACCCGTTGCAATCCCGGTGGAATCTCGGATGTTCCGGTCACGAAGAACACCGGCGAACCCGTCGACGCCGAGGTTTCTTCCACGAGTTCACGGACTCCACCGCCGCGCAGGACAACTTGTGTGAGCGATCGGTCCCAGGTCAGTGTCTGTTCGAGAAGTGCTGTGCGCTCGGCAAGTTCGGTGTTCGCTGCATTCACTTCTGCAACCGTCGCGCGATAGCGTTCGAGAGAGCGGGCATTCTCGATCGCCACCGAGGCATGAGCTGCGAGGGCGGACAGCAACGCAACTTCCTCGTTGCCGAATCGGCGCTCCTGACGTTTGCACGCGCACAGAGCACCCAGAATCTTGCCGTTCAACGTCAGTGGCACGGCCAGCAGGCCGCGCATGTTCTCGGCCCGTGCTGCGTCGTCGGCCGGCCCGATGTGTGCAAACGACGGATCGTTGCGATAGTCCGAAGACCAAGCAGGAGAGGAGTTCTCGACCACACGACCGATCAGACCTTCGCGGAACGGAACCGTGAGGCCGAGCAGCTGCGACGTATACGCCCCGCTCGTCACTTCGATGATCAAGATGTCGTCATGAATGAGAGCAAGGTACGAAAGGTCGACGCCGAGTAGTCGTTTGGCCTGATCCACGATCTCCTGCAGGAGGGCGTGGTGATCGTGCATCGTGGTGAGCAGCGACGCGATGTCGTTGAGCGCCCCCAGTTCGGTGGCGCGCTGTCGGCGCTGAGCCAGGAGACTTCGTAGTTGAAGCGCCGATCGGGCTTCTCGCTCGATCTCGGCAGCGGCCTCCGGGGCTGACCCGGCGGCCAACTGATCGCGATGCTCGATCAGTTCCTCGGTGGATGCCTCGGCCAGGAGAAGCTGCAGCCAGTTCTCGTGCATCGGCACTCCCTTGTCAGACGGACGGCGAGTATGGAGAGAATGCCCATACGGTCTCCGGTTTCTCGGAGTAAATCTACATGGGGTGGTGTAGCCGCCGTCACTATCGTGGAGGCATGACACTCCTCGAGGCGCTCGGCTCGCAGATCGATGCGGATCGACTGATCACCGACCCCGACATCATGGCGAGCTACATCCACGACGACGCCGAGTGGGCTCCGTACGAGATGCCCGTAGCGGTGGTCCGTCCGCGCACAGCCGAGCAGGTGCAGACAGTTGTGCAGGCGTGCATCGCCCACGGTGCGCCCGTCGTCACGCGCGGCGCCGGCACCGGTCTGTCGGGTGGAGCCAACGCGGTTGCCGGTGGCGTCGTGATCGCCTTCGACGCGATGAACGCCATCAAGGAGATCAACACCCTCGAGCGTTTGGCCGTGGTCGAACCCGGAGTGGTCAATGATCACCTCCGCGACGCCTGCGCCGAGCACGGCCTCTGGTATCCGCCCGATCCAGCCAGCGCGCCTTGGTCGACGATCGGAGGCAACGTCGCGACCAATGCCGGCGGCCTGTGCTGCGTCAAGTACGGCGTCACCAAGGATTACGTGCTGGGCATGCAGGTGGTTACCGGAACCGGTGAGCTGGTTCGGCTCGGGCGTCGAACTGCCAAGGGAGTGGCTGGGTTTGATCTCTCGGCACTCATGGTCGGCTCCGAAGGCACTCTCGGGGTGATCACCGAGGTGACCGTCAAGCTTCGTCCTCAGCGCGATCCCGAGCGCACCATCGTCGGATACTTCGACTCCATCGTTGCTGCGGGCAAGGCAGTCGAAGCCGTCGCGGCAGACGGTCTCACGCCGTCTGCCCTCGAGTTGATCGATCGACAGTGCCTGCTTGCCGTCGACGCCTGGAAGAACATGGGCCTCTCGGCCGACGCCGAGGTTGTCCTGCTCGGCCGCATCGACACACCGGGCGAGATCGGCGACGCCGAAGCCGAGCGAATGTTGGCCTGCTTCAACCGTTCCGGGGCAACCTGGAGCGCCAGATCCACCGATCAGGAGGAAGCCGACGCTTTGTTCTCTGCCCGGCGTCTGGCTTACCCCGCCCTCGAGCGGCTCGGCCCGGTGCTCACCGAGGACATCTGTGTTCCCAAGGCGGCGGTTCCGGAGATGTTGGCGCGCATCGAGGCCATCTCGGCCAGGCACGACACGCACATCGCGAACATCGCGCATGCGGGTGACGGCAACCTGCATCCGCTGCTGATCACGCCACACGACGACGAAGCGGCGCGGAGGCGTGCTCAGGCGGCTTTTGCCGAGATCATCGACAACGCCCTCGAGTTGGGCGGAACCGTCACCGGTGAACACGGCGTCGGCCTGCTGAAGATGGGCGGCCTCGCGCAAGAACTGTCGCCGGCCGTCGTCGCGATGCATCATGCAATCAAGGGCGCACTCGACCCGTACGGAATCATGAACCCCGGCAAGGTGATCTGAAGGAAGGCTAGCTCCGTAACCGAATCGGTTTCCGGGGTTACGCCGTCGAAATGACGAGTTCCTACGCTCGAGTTGAACCGTTTGGCCAACTCGACGTATGGAGTCATGAATGTTCTCTTCCGATTTGACGCTGGCAAGTGTTGTTCCGCGGCGCGTGGACACGGTCGAGGCCGTCCGGGCGGCAATCGCTCTCGACGGCGCCGCGGTCTTCGGTGGGCTGCACACCGAGGAAGATGCCATTGCATTCGCGTCGAAGTTGCTCGGTGAGAAGTGCATTCGCGTCGGCCGCCAGTTCGAGGCGAGCGCCAAAAGTCAGGATGCCGAAGCCGCTGTCGTCGACACCCAACCGGTGGACGAACGCGGCCGCAAGCGCTCGTTCGGGATCTCCGGCGAGCGGATGACCGCCCACAACGACGGTTTTGCTTTCGGTGATTACGCGCCCGACTATCTATTTCTGTGGTGCAAGCGTCCGGCATACCCGAGTGGGGGCGACTCGTTTCTCATCGACGCGGTCAAACTGACGCGATTGCTCGCCTTCGATCCCGCAACAGCGGAACTGGCCGAATTCTGTTGGAGCACAGACATCGACCATTCGGAACCGAACTTCCCGCAGGACACCTTCGCGCCGATCGCCCGGACTGTGCCGAGTGGACGCAACCAAGTTCGCTATCACCCGTACCTCGCGCCGATCGCCGGTGAATCGGAGGAAGCGCAGTGGCCGCTGGTGAAGCAGTGGAGTGAGGCCGTGATCCACGTGCGAGACAGCGGGCCGATGTTCCGTGCCGAAGCCGGCGAGATGATCTGCATCGACAACTACCGGGTGCTTCACGGCCGCGACGGGTACACCGACCCCGGCCGCGAGCTGTACTCGATCTGGGGATGGTCGAGCGACGCCGTCGCGGTGCCGCAGCAGGCCCTCGACATCGTGCAACCGGACCTCGCGGCACTGGCCATGTAACCCGCGCTTACTTCTCCGGCGGCACCAAACCGTGGACGGCGAGCACGTCCAAGACATCCTCCGGCGACGTGCCGAGATCCCAGCGTCCGAAGATCAACAGCTTCTCCGTGTCGGTGGGCCGGTCGACGATGTCGATCTCGAGCATCGGGACGCGTCGGCCCAGACGCGGGTAGCGGACTAGCCGCACGCGGTCGATCTGTTCGCGGGTGAACTCGTGGCGGGCGCGCAATCGCTGCACCGCGATCGACTTGGTTCCCGCGCCTTCGATCACAGCCAGGCGGGGACGCTGACGCAGGGCGAGTCCGCCCATCACGAACAGCCCGATCACCGCGAGGGCGAGCAGGAAGCGTCCGGCAGGCTCGGTGGGCGCGATTATCGAGGCGATCGCGAGGGCAATTCCGCCGCCGAACATCGCGTAGACAACACCCATCGGAGTGGCCCACGAGACGACCTCCGTGGCGTTGTCACGAGGCTGTGGATGAAATTCATCCTCGAGCATGTGGATAACTTCCTAGGTTGTCCACAGGAGTTATCCACAATGGGGATGAATGACACCCATGTAATTGAATGACGGTCACGATCCGGGTCGAATCAGATACTCGCTGGTCAGCGCCATCTCATGGTCATCACAAGGCCCACAACCATGAAGCCGAAGCCGACGAGGAAGTTATAGTTTCCCAAGTCGTTCATCCACGTGATCGAATCCGCGGCCAAGTAGTACACAATCAGCCACGCCAGGCCGACAAGCATGAATCCGAGCATCACCGAGACGTACAACGTGCTCGACGGACCCATCTTCACCTTCACCGGAGTGCGGTTTGCCGGGTTGACTGTGTAGTCGTTCTTCTTACGGACCTTCGACTTGGGCATGACGTCCTCGCTCTACGGTGTGACCTGCATGTGTTACCTACACGCTAACGTAGCTGTGTCCAGTTGGTCACCGGCCGACCTGCACAATCCGGGAGGAGCCACGTGTCTTCGGGTGAATCTTCACGAACCGTCTGGCACATCGGTGTACTTGCCGTCTGCCTGGTAGCCGGTCTGATGGTCGCCACGGCGCAGAGATCCGCCGAGGAAAATCAGCTCCAGGTCACCGAAAGCACCAGGCTCTCCGATCTGGTCCGCAGCGCCCAGGCCAATGCCGAGAAAGTTTCGGCCGATCGGGACGAACTTGCCGCTCAGCTCGATTCGCTGCAGGAAGACGCCGCTCGGTCCGACGCCGGCGTGGCAGCGGCTCTCGGTGACATCAAGAACATTTCCGCCGACGCAGGGCTGACGGAGATGACCGGCCCCGGTGTCGTGGTCACCATGACGGACGCCCCGCGCAACGCCGACGGCAAGTATCCGGTCGACGCCACCCCGGACGACCTCGTCGTGCATCAGCAGGACGTCCAGAGCGTCCTGAACGCACTGTGGGCGGGCGGGGCCGAAGCGGTGGGCATGCAGGACCAACGGATCATCAGTACGTCGGCGCCGCGATGCATCGGAAACACCCTCCTTCTTCACGGCCGCACCTACAGCCCGCCGTATGTGATGAGCGCGATCGGCGATGTTGCGCGCCTCGAGGCGGCACTCGCTGCCGAACCGGGCATTCGGATCTACAAGCAGTACGCGACCCGCTTCGGCCTCGGGTACACGCAGGCGACGCCGTCGCAGATCACGGTCCCCGCCTATACCGGCGGATAGCACGGGCGTTTACCCTGCTCTCATGAGGATTCTCGTCGTCGACAACTACGACAGCTTTGTGTTCAACCTGGTGCAGTACCTCGGCCAGCTCGGAACCGAAGCCGTGGTCTGGCGCAACGACGATCCACAACTGACGGCCGACCTCGAGGGTGCAGTAGCTCAGTTCGACGGCATTCTCCTGAGCCCCGGCCCCGGAACCCCGCAGCGTGCGGGAGCGACGATGGATCTGGTGAAGGTCTGCGCCGACACCAAGACCCCGTTGCTCGGCGTCTGCCTCGGACACCAGGCGATCGGTGCGGCTTTCGGCGGAACCGTCGACCGCGCGCCCGAACTGCTCCACGGCAAGACGAGTCTGGTTCACCACAAGGACGTCGGCGTCCTGGCCGGGCTACCCGATCCGTTCACCGCTACCCGCTACCACTCGCTGACGGTTCTCGAGGACACCATTCCCGAGGAACTCGAGGTGACCGCCCACACCGAGAGCGGCGTCGTTATGGCGATGCGCCACCGCGAACTGCCGATTCACGGCGTCCAGTTCCACCCCGAGTCCGTACTCACTCAGGGTGGGCACCGGATGCTCGCTAACTGGCTCGCAGTCTGCGGTGAGGCGCCGCCGGAAGGGCTCGTCGCAGCCCTCGAGGCCGAGGTCGCGTCGGCGCTCGGTGGAGCCCTGCCCGCAATTCTCTGACACCTGTCCACAAAAAAGTGCCTCCCGGAAATCTCCGGGAGGCACTTTTTCAGTTTGCTAGCGGCCGGGGATTCCGAGCGCTCCGACGCTGACGGTGATGACCGCGTCCTTGGAGATCTCCGATCCCGGAGGCTGGGTCTGCGAGACGATCTTGCCCACCATTTCCGGGGTGAGCGTCGTGCTCTGGTTCTGCACCAGCTGCGACGCAGTTCCCGCCCAACCGGCTGCGCGAAGCGTGCTCAACGCCTCGGACACCGTCTTGTTGGTCAGATCAGGCATCGCGACCTGGTTGCCGTTGGACACTCGCAGCGTCACGGTCGAACCCTTGGTGGCCGACGTGCCACCGGTCGGGTCGGTCGAAACGACCTGTCCCTTCGGCAGTCCCGAATCGATCTCCGTGATTTGGACGACGAACCCGGCACCTTCGATGTTGGGCCTCGCCACCTCTTCACGCTGACCGGTGACATCCGGGACACGAACCTGCTCCGGTCCGGTGCCCACGGTGATCGAGACCGCGGAATCGAGAACCACCGATACTCCGACGGCAGGATCCTGATTGACGATCTTGTCGACCTCGGCGACGGTCGATGCCGCCTTGCCGATGGTCGGATCAAGTCGGAGACCGACGGAGTTGAGCTTCTTCTCGGCGTCGTCCTGGCTCAGGCCGGTCAAGCGCGGGATCGCGACCTGCTCGGGGCCGGTGGACACGTCGATGGTGACGGTGCTGCCCTTCTCGATGCGAACCCCGGCAACCGGACGCGTCGTGATGACGTTTCCGGCAGCGATCACCTTGTCGGTCTTCTGCTGACGCTCCACCTGGAATCCGGCGTTGGTCAGCGTCGCCTCGGCGACGTCGGCGGGCTGGTTGGTCAGGTCACCCGGAACGGTCACCATCTCGACCTTCGGCGAGTTCACCCGAATGAGGAAGAACGTCACCAGGCCGATCACCAGAAGCGCCGCGATGCCCATCAGGGCGTAGCGTCCGCCCTTCTTCTTGGCAGGCGGCTCGGCGGCGCGAGTAGTCCGCGCAGGAACCGGCTCGACCGGATCAGGCGCAGTGCGGTAGTTCCCGGTATCGGAGCCGACGGCGCCGAGGATGGTGGTGCGGTCCTCGTCGTTCATCACCATCGGCGCACTCGGACGCTGACCGCCCAGAACGCGTACCAAGTCGCTGCGCATGTCGCCGGCGCTCTGGTAGCGGTTGGCCGGGTTCTTGCTCATCGCCTTGAGAATGATCGAATCCAGCTCGCGCGGAATGTCGGGATTGATCTCCGACGGCGTCTGCGGATCTTCACGAACGTGCTGGTACGCCACGGCGACCGGTGAATCACCCTTGAAGGGCGGCTCTCCCGTCAGAATCTCGAACAGCACACAACCGAGCGAGTAGACGTCCGAACGCGCGTCCACCTGCTCACCTCGCGCCTGTTCCGGCGACAGGTACTGAGCGGTGCCGATCACGGCGGCCGTCTGCGTCATCGGGCTCGACGCGTCGGAGATCGCGCGGGCGATGCCGAAGTCCATCACCTTCACGGCGCCGGCACGGTTGATCATGATGTTGGCGGGCTTGACGTCGCGGTGCACGATGCCGTTGCGGTGGCTGAAGTCCAAAGCGGCACAGACGTCCGCGATCACTTCCATCGCCTTACGCGGAGCCATCGGCCCGGTGCTGCGCACGATGTCACGCAACGTGTCGCCGTCGACGTACTCCATGACGATGTACGGCAGCGGCCCGGCGTCGGTCTCGGCTTCACCTGTGTCGTAGACGGCGACGATCGCCGGATGGTTCAGCGCGGCAGCGTTCTGCGCCTCACGACGGAACCGCAAGTAGAACGTGGGGTCGCGCGCGAGGTCTGCACGCAGCACCTTGATCGCGACGTCGCGGCTGAGTCGGAGGTCGCGCGCCAGGTGAACCTCGGACATTCCGCCGAAGCCGAGAATCTCACCCAGCTCGTAGCGGGAGGAGAGATTGCGGGGTGTCGTCATTGGTCTTGTCCTAGCGGTTCTTCAGCGTCTCCGGGATCCGCCAACGGCTCAGTGGTCGTTGTGGTCGTCGTTGTCGTCGTGGTGGTGGTTGTGGTCGTCGGAGTTGTTGTTGTCGTGGTCGGCGTTGTCGTGGTGGTTGTCGGCTCGGTGGTGGTTGTCGTCGGCCGAGTCGTCGTTGTTGTCGGCTCGGTCGTCGTCGTCGTCGGCCGAGTCGTCGTCGTGGTGGGCTTGGTCGTCGTGGTGGTCGGCAACGTCGTGGACGTGACGACGGGCGGCGTCGGGTCGCTGGGACCATCGGTCGCGATCCAGACTCCGCCGATGATCAATGCCAACAAGATCAATCCGCCGCCGGCCCATGCCACGGCCTTCTGCCCACTGGTCATTCCGCCGGCTGCCGCGTCGTCCGCTGCAGCTGCGCCCGTCACCGGGCCCGCGTACGTCGGCGGCATGACCTGCGTGGCACCTGTTGCCGGCAACGCGCTCGCGGCACCGGTGGCGAGCAGACCGGGCGGCGGTGGACGCCTCCCTGCCCGAACGGCTGCAACGGCGTCGGCGAACTCGCCGCCACTGGCGTATCGACCGGCTGGATCCTTGGTCAACGTGATGTCGATGAGCTCGCGGATATTCGGCGGCAGATCTGCCGGCATCGGTGCCGGGGTTTCCTGCACGTGCTTCATCGCGACGGTCAGCGCGCCGTCACCGGTGAACGGGCGTCGACCCGAAAGTGCTTCGTATCCGACGATTCCCAACGAGTACACGTCACTCGCCGCGGTCGCGTCCTGACCGAGAGCCTGCTCGGGCGCGATGTACTGGGCGGTGCCCATCACCATTCCCGTACGCGTGACGGGCGAGTTCTCGACGGCCTTGGCGATGCCGAAGTCCGTGATCTTCACCTGGCCCGTCGGCGTGATGAGGATGTTGCCCGGCTTCACATCGCGGTGCACGACACCGGCGTCGTGTGCGACCTGCAGGGCGCGGCCGGTCTGCTCGAGCATGTCGAGGGCATGCGGAACCGCCAGGCGGCCGACGCGTGCCAGGACGGCGTTGAGCGGTTCACCGTTGACGAGTTCCATCACCAGGTACGCCGTGGAATCGCCCGAGCTGTCGCGGGTCTCGCCGTAGTCGTAGATTCCGGCGATACCGGGGTGGTTGAGCTGCGCGGTGGTGCGGGCCTCGAAGCGGAAGCGCTCCAAGAACTCCGGATCGGAAGAGAACTCGGACTTGAGTACCTTGACGGCGACGCGACGGTTGAGGCGGGAGTCGGTGGCTTCCCACACCTGACCCATCCCACCGGTGGCGATGAGACGGATCAATCGGTAACGATCGGCGATCAAAGCGCCGTTGTTCAACGCCACGGTTCAGCCCCCTTGGATTCCGGCTGCGATGACTGCACGACCGATCGGCGCAGCAACCGAGCCACCGGTAGCGGCAAGTCCGCGGTCACCACCGTTCTCGACGATGACGGCCACGGCGACCGTCGGATTCTGCGCCGGTGCAAAAGCGATGTACCAGGCGTGCGGCGGAGTTTCCCGCGGGTTCACGCCGTGCTCGGCGGTACCGGTCTTGGACGCGATCTGAACCCCGGGGATCTTGCCGTCGCCGCCGGTGAAGTTCTCCGAGCCGATCATCAGATCGGTCAGCGTTGCCGCCACTGCCGGCGAGATGGCCTGACCCATCGACACCGGTGACGGCGTACTGAGATCGGTCAGATCCGGTGCCTGCAGCTGGGAGATCAGGTTGGGCTGCATGCGCACACCGCCGTTGGCGACGGTCGCTGCGATCACTGCATTCTCGAGCGGGGTCACCGCGACGTCGCGCTGGCCGATGCTGGTCTGGCCGAGAGCCGCGTCGTCGGAGATGTCGCCGACGGTGCTGTCAGCAACCGGCAGCGGGATCGCGGGAGTGTTGGGTCCGATGCCGAAGGCGCTGGCCTCGTCCTTGATGGCGTCGGCGCCGTCCTTGATGCCCAGTTCGACGAACGCCGTGTTGCACGAGCGCGCGAACGCGTCGCGCAACGACGCCGTCGGGTTGGGGCCGCACGTGCTGCCGTTGTAGTTCTCGAGGGTCGTGCTAGTGCCGGGCAGCGTGATCTGCGGCGCCGCGGTCAGCTGGTCGTCCGGGGTCGCACCGTTGCCAAGAGCTGCGGCCGTGGTGAGCACCTTGAACGTCGAGCCGGGCGGGTAGGTCTGCGAGATCGCGCGGTTGACCAACGGATCGTTGGGATCGGCATTGAGCTCGTCCCACGCCTTCGTGGTTTCGGCGCCGTCGTGGCTGGCAAGCAGGTTCGGGTCGTAGCTCGGAGTGCTGACCATCGTCAGGATGCGTCCGGTGCTCGGCTCGATGGCGACGACGGAACCGGTGTAGCCCTTGCTGGTCAGCTGGTCGTACGCCACCTGCTGCATGGCCGGATTGAGCGTCGTGACGACGTTGCCGCCGCGCGGATCGCGTCCGGACACCAGGTCGAAGAAGCGCTGACTGAACAGCCGGTTGTCCGAGCCGTTGAGAATCGGATCCTCGGTGCGCTCGAGGCCGGCGCTGCCGTACTGCATCGAGTAGAAGCCCGTGACCGGCGCGTACGGGTACGGATTCGGATACTCGCGCAGGTACTTGTACCGGTCGTCGGTGGCGCGGGAGGCGGCAAGCACCTGACCGGAAGCCGAGATCTGACCTCGCTGGCGTGAGTACTCGTCGAGCAGCACCCGCGAGTTGCGCGGGTCTGCTCGCAGGTCGTCAGCCTTGATGACCTGTACGTACGTGGCGTTGGCGAGGAGCGCGACGACCATCACCATGACGGCCATCGCGACGCGGCGCAGTGGAGTGTTCATACGCGCGGCATCATCTCGGTATTGGCGTCAGCGATTGGGGGCGGACCTTTCTTCTTCGTCACTACCGGCGCACGAGCCGCGTCCGAGATCCGGACGAGGATGGCCAGCAGTAGGTAGTTCGCGAGCAGCGACGAGCCGCCGTACGACATGAACGGTGTTGTCAGACCCGTCAGCGGGATCAGTTTGGTGACGCCGCCGACGACGACGAAAATCTGGATCGCGATGGTGAACGACAGACCGGCGGCGAGCAGTTTGCCGAAGCTGTCGCGCACTGCCAGTGCCGTACGCAGGCCGCGCACGATGAGGAGCAGGAACAGCATCAGCACAGCGGCCAGGCCGATCAGGCCGAGCTCTTCTCCGATGGTCGCGATGATGAAGTCCGTCTTCGCGAACGGCACCTGGTTGGGGCGGCCGCTGCCCAGACCTGTTCCGGCGATACCACCGGTGGCCAGGCCGAACAGCGATTGCGAGATCTGATAACCGGTGTTGGCGTAGTCGCCGAGCGGGTCCAGCCAGGTGTCGACGCGCACGCGCACGTGTCCGAACATCTTGTAGGCGAAGAAGAATCCGATGGCGAGCAGTCCGCCGCCGATCACCAGCCAGCCCACACGTTCGGTCGCGATGTAGAGCATCACCAGCACGGTGCTGAAGAGCAGCAACGACGTGCCGAGGTCGGTTTCGAAGACGAGCACGCCCACCGAGACGATCCAGGCGAGCAGGATCGGACCGAGGTCGCGGGCACGCGGAAAGTCCATGCCCAGGAAGTGTTTGCCGGCCGAGGTGAACAGGTCGCGCTTGGCGACGAGTACCGACGCGAAGAAGATGATGAGCAGGATCTTCGCGAACTCGCCTGGCTGAATGCTGAATCCGGGCAGGCGAATCCAGATTTTTGCGCCGTTCACGCTCGAGAACTTCGCCGGCAGGATCGCAGGAATCGCCAGGAACACCAGACCTGCGAGGCCGAGCGTGTAGCTGAACCGCGCCATCAGGCGGTAGTCCTTCAAGAACACGAGCAGCAGCACGAAACCGGTGATCGCCAATGCAGTCCACATGACCTGCTGGTTCGCATCCGGTGACGGCGCCTCGACGCCGTTGTAGAGCGCTGTCTGTTCGTCGGCGAGGTCGAGTCGGTGGATGAGCACCAACCCCAGGCCGTTGAGCAGGGCGACGATCGGCAGCAGCAGCGGATCGGCGTACGGCGCATACCGTCGAATTGCCAAGTGCGCGATCAGGAACAGGCCCGTGTACGCGAGCGCGTACTTGGCGAGGTCCAGCGTGATCTTCTGTTCCTGGCTCGCCTCGACGAGCAGAAGCGAGACCGTCGTGATGATGACGGCAAAGCCCAGGAGCAGTAGCTCCATGTTTCGACGGGTCGACTGGACCGGCGCCGGGGCAAAACCTCCGGGCGGACTCGGAAAAGCCGTCCCCGCAGCTGCGTTGGACGACATCAGTTGACCGTCCTGCAAGTCTGACCGGGAATGTCGGTCGGCGTAGGCGTAGTCGTGGGTGCTGCCGTCGTCGGCGTGGCCGGCTCCGCGGGCGGTACGGGGGGCGGCGTGGTCTCCGGTGCCGGCGGGGGAGTGGGCGTTGCCGTCGTCGTCGGAACCGGCTCACAACGAGGCAGCAGATCGCCGCCGATGAGACGGATCATCTGGCTCTGCGCATCTTCACGCTTGCCGGACGGCAACCCGGCGCGCACCTGCTCCTGCGCCGACGGCTGCAGATCCGTCACCTCGAGAATGTTGCAGTTGCTGGGAATCGCGTCGGGGGAGACGAGGGTCAGGACGTCGTCGTCGCCGACGCAACCCACCAGATCCGCGTCTTGCAGCGAGTAGCCGAGCACCGAACCGGGGATTCCGCGCAGCACCGTCACGCGGCCGTTGTCTTCGCCGACGTAGTAGTTGTTGCGGATGACGGCGCGGCCGATCACGGCGCCGACGCCGACCAGCGCGATCAGCACCACGGCGAGGACCACCCACCACAACCGGTTCCGCTTCTTCTTCGGTTCCGGTTCGGGTTGGGAGACAACTCGCTTGGGCGTCGCGCGCGGCGGACGCATGGCAGCGGCGCGGCCGGCAGCGGTGTTGGGGGGAGGGGCCTCCTCTTCCTCTTCCGTCGACGCGGCGCCCGCGACAATGGGGTGAGACTGGCCGTAGTCGAGGTCGATGACATCGGCGACGACGACGGTGACGTTGTCGGGACCGCCGCTGCGCAGCGCCAATTCGATGAGACGGTCGGCGCACTGCTCCTGCGAGCCTTCGCGCATCGTGTTCTCGATGGTCTCGTCGCTGACCACGTCGGAGAGGCCGTCGGAGCACAGCAAGTAGCGATCACCGGCGCGGGCTTCGCGCACGGTGAGCGTCGGCTCGATCTCGTTGCCGGTCAACGCCCGCATGATCAGGGATCGCTGCGGGTGCGTGTGTGCCTGTTCGGCGGTGATCCTGCCCTCGTCGACCAACGACTGAACGAACGTGTCGTCGCGGGTGATCTGCGTCAGGTGATCGTCGCGCAGCAGGTAGGCGCGCGAGTCGCCGATGTGCACGAGACCGAGCTTGCTGCCGGAGAAGAGGATCGCGGTGAGCGTGGTGCCCATGCCGTCGAGTTCGGGCTCTTCCTCGACGTGATCGGCGATGGAATCGTTGCCCTCGCGGGTGGCTGCCTCGAGCTTGCCGAGCAGATCCTCGCCGGGCTCGTCGTCGTCGAGATGCGCCAGAGCGGCAATCATCAACTGCGACGCGACCTCACCGGCCGCGTGCCCGCCCATACCGTCGGCCAAGGCCAGCAGACGGGCACCGGCGTACACGGAATCTTCGTTGTTGGAGCGCACGAGACCGCGGTCGCTGCGCGCCGCGTAGCGGAGAACAAGGGTCACGGGCGTAGCTCGATTACCGTCTTGCCGACGCGAACCGGAGTGCCCAGCGGGACGCGCACCGCAGTGGTGACCTTGGCGCGGTCCAGATAGGTGCCGTTGGTTGAACCGAGATCCTCGACGTACCAGTCAGCTCCGCGCTGAGAGAGCCTCGCATGGCGCGTCGACGCGTAGTCGTCGGTGAGAACGAGCGTCGAATCGTCGGCTCGGCCGATCATGACCGGCTGAGAACCCAGGGTGATGCGGGTGCCGGCGAGGGCGCCCTGCGTGACCACCAGGTACCGAGGCACCTTCGCCTTGCCCAGCGAGGGCAGGACCTTTCCGGCGCGGGTGTACCGCGGCGGAACCCTGACCCCGGAGCCGGCATAGATGTCGGAGCGGAGAGTGCGGAGGACTGCCCAGACGAACAGCCACAGTAGGAGCAGGAAGCCCGCCCGTGTGAGTTGCAGAATCAGGCCCTGCACGGCTGTCCACCTCCTTCTATGGCTCGAGCCCCGCCGCAGCGGGGTTCGAGCATTGTCGACTGGCAGCATCATAGGGGGCTCTGGGCCCCGAAGATCACGATACTGACAGCCGCGTGACGGCGGCGCGCCGACGGACCGCCGAATGTTCGATTGTTATCGGAAAAATCCTGGCGTCCGTTTCTCAGCTCAGAGAATGCGAACCAGAATCTCCGAGTGACCTGCACGAATGATGTCGCCGTCTGCCAGCTGCCAGTCCTGGACCGGTGCTCCGTTGACGGTGGTGCCGTTCGTGGATCCCAAATCGGACAGCATCGCGGTGCGGCCGTCCCAACGGATGTCGATGTGGCGACGTGAGACGCCCGTGTCCGGGAGGCGGAACTGAGCTTCCTGGCCGCGGCCGATGACATTGCTGCCGTCGCGAAGCTGGAAGTGGCGTCCGCTGCCGTCCTCGAGCTGCAAGGTTGCCGTCAGGCTCTGCGCCGTCGGTGCGTAACCGCCCTGCGGCTGGGCGTAGCCCTGCTGCGGGTAGGCCTGCGTCTGCTCGAAGTTGCCGCCCTGCTCGTAGCCGGCCTGCTCGTACGGCTGCTGTGTGTACGCCTGCTGGTCGTAGCCGCCCTGCTGGTAGCTCTGCTGGTCGTAGCCCGGCTGATCGTAGGACTGGCCGTTGTACGGCTGCTGCTGGTAGCCCTGCTGGTCGTAACCGCCGCCCTGCTGGTAGCCCTGTTGGTCGTACCCACCCTGGTACGCCTGCTGGCCGTAGCCCTGCTGGTCGTACGGCTGCTGCTGGTAACCCTGCTGGTCATAACCTTGCTGGTCGTAACCGGCCTGCTCGTACGGCTGCTGCTGGTTCGGGTACGCCTGCTGGTCGTAGCCACCCTGCTGCTGGTTGTAGCCCTGCTGGTCGTCGCCCGTGCGGTAACCGTCGCCGCGGTCGTAACCGTTCTGGTACGGCGCTTCCTGGCCCTGCGGAGCGGCGTAACCGCCGTCGTCGTGGGAGTACCCGTTCCGTGCCGGCTGCTGCGGTTCGGGCTGGCGACCCGCCGGTTCGCGGCTTGGTTCGTAGCCTGAGTTCTGCGTCATGGGGCCGGCTCCTGGTTGTGACGGGACTGGATTGGAAACAGGGGGAACAATCGGTGCGGGTCGCTGAGGCGGCCGTTGTGGAGGCCGCGACGAAACCTGCGGAACATGCGACGGCGGTGATGCCTGCTCGGCGTCACCATCCGGGTCGACGGTTCCGCGGGTGCGGAACTGACCGGTGTGGAGCGTAGGCGAAGGCTCGAAAGTGACCGAGATGTCGCCGTACGTCTGCCAACCCTGATCGCGGATGAAATCCTGCAGGTGTCGGCTGAAAGCTTTGGTCGTCAGTTCGCGATCTGCTGCCAACTCTTCGTGATCGGAGTTGTTGATGGTGATCACGTAGTTGTTGGGGGCGAGAAGGATTCCGCCGCCGAGGTGCTCGACGCGGTCACGTGCCTCCTGCTGGAGCGCCGCCTCTACTTCCTGCGGCACAACACCACCACCGAAGACCCGCGCGAATGCGTCGCCGACAGCTCCTTGGAGCTTTCGTTCGAATCGCTGCACGATGCCCATCGGGCCCTCCTCTCGCCTCGCATCTCGACGGCAAAATGCTCGGCAAGTAGCGCCGGCACCGCCTTGTCGCGTGTCGTCCAAACTGCTGTACAGGTTCCACGGTACTGTCAAATGTCGCTTCGGCAGTACCTGGCCGCTGTTTCAGCATGGTATCGGTTCTGGGCTTTCGGGTGCTCGGTGTTCACCGATTCGTGCCCTGATCTGCACGAATAGAACTTTCAAAGTTTGTCGTGATAATGTTTCGGCGTTGCTCGGGCGAGTGGCGGAATGGCAGACGCGCTGGCTTCAGGTGCCAGTGTCCTTCGGGACGTGGGGGTTCAAGTCCCCCTTCGCCCACCACAAGACGAGGCCCCAACTCCTTTGAGTTGGGGCCTCGTTTTTTGTTGTCGGCTATCTGGCCGCAGCCTGGATGAAGCTCAGGACGAAGTCCAGTGCGGTGCCAGCAAAGGAGTCGTTGACCGGTTGAGTGGCCGCGGCGGGCGCAGTGATCTGAGGGTTCATCATCCCTGGCGGCAGTGTGCCGGGTGGGAGATTGATGATGGCGTTGATGTCGTAGATGGTGTTGTCGGGACCGTTGGTCACCGAGAAAGAGATACTGCCGAAGTCGACGACCGGAGTGTCGGCTGATGCAGTACCCACTGCACTGCCGAAGGTGATCGCGGCAGCGAGCGCGCCGACACCGAGGGCCGCGGTGGTCCGGGACAAACGAGTGGGCGTTTCGAGTCCATTCACAGATGTGCTCCCTTTCGTGGTGACAGCATCCGTGCGCGGGACGCCGAGCAGCCAGGAGATTGCAACCACTACCGAGGAAGATAACGGACATTCACTCCATGGCGGGGTGGTTCGGCACGAAGTGCTTCGTCGTTCTGGAGCTATCGGATGGGGTTGCCGACTGAGCGTCGGTGCAGGACTTCGCAATGACGTGTTTGTAGTCACCGCTTTGATCGTGGTTTGCCTACCGTGTGCCGCGGCTGTAAAGGGTATGGCACCAGCGGCATTTTGAAGAACCGGTTGGCGAGGTCAATGAAGATCGCCTCGGCCCACGGCCGGGTCTGTTGTGCCATACACCGTGCGTGGATCGCCGAATATCCCCTTGTCGTACAACTGTTTTCGCCGCCGGGGCCCGCCTCGCTAAACCTCCAGGTCCGATAACCGCCCCTTATGTTCGTTAAGCCGCTGACAGAGATCGGAACGTCGAAGATCCAGCCTTCGGACGGCGATGCGGACCGGTTGATAGTAGTCCGGTATGCGGAATGTCACTGTCCGCCAGGGTCACTCAAACAGCATCGGCAGATCGCAGCAAATCGTCGTCCGAACCTGGCCGTGGCCACCGGCTTAAGTGGGCCAGTCGAGCACCCCCGCATCCTCTTCAGAGCCGGAGCGCTCAGCCGACAACCTTCTGATCGATTGCTGACTCGTAGAAGGCGTCCGCTAGCGCAACGATGACACCGTTGATGCCGGACCCGTCGGTGAAGAAGTAGTCGGCCATAGTGTTGTGGGCATCCTGATTATCGACGACCGCCTCAGTAACCGCCGCTTGGAAGTCCTGCGACTCCATGAACTGCTTCTTCGAGTTCACCTTGGTCTGGTTGACCAGGTCGGGGTAGGCGAGGAGTCGCTGTACCAGCCCCAGTACGAACTCACGGATCTGCGACTCGGCGAACGCATCGGCGCCGAAGAGGTCGTTCATCTTGTCGATGACGACCTGCAAGGCAACGTATTTCGGTTCCTTCCGAGCACCGGTGCCGGCGGCGCTGATGCCCTTGAGTTGGCCGTCACCGGTCAGCGAGATGTCGACCGCAACCGCCTTATTGTGCGTGACCCCGACCAGGACCACGTCGGAGAGGTCGATCTCCGCGGCCCAAGACGAGTCTGCAATGACTTTGTCCAACAGCCGCAGGAAGATCGACAGCATCTCCATGTACGGGTCGCCGTAGTCAACGATCTGGCTCATGAAGTCGTAGAGCCGGACGTAGGTGGAGACGTCCTTGCGGAACAGTGCGAGGGTATTAAGCGTGACTTTGTCGTCGGCCTCGATCGCCGCCGCGTAGCGGCGCGCGAAGTTGTGTTTGGCCGGGCTGATCGCGGCCGAGAGCGCGTTGTTGCCCTTGCGGGTGACCCACAGTTCAGCGACGTCACGCACCTGCTCCGGGGTGTAGATCCCGGCCTGGGCGAGCTTGGTGGCGAGGTGGACGACGACGTACGGGTCGGTCTCGGTTTCCAGGGTGGCGTTGGTGAAGTACGGCTCAAACGCAGCCCGGATGTCCTCGGGTTTGTTCACGAAGTCGATGACGAACGTCTTACGCTTCTGCTCCCCGCTCGCAGTGCGATGGGTGCGGTTGAGCCGGGACAGCGTCTGCACGGTAGTGACCCCGGAGAGCTTCTTGTCGACATACATCGCTGAGAGCAGCGGCTGGTCGAACCCTGTCTGGAACTTGTTGGCGACCAGCATGATCCTGTACGTCGTGCCCTTGAACGCGGCGGCCAAGTCCGAGCCGGCACCGGGGTTCAGGTTGGCCTCGGTGAACTCGTCGTCCTTGCTCGGCTGCGGCCCCCACTCCGACGCCCACTGCTCGTCCTCGTCCATCGTGACCGAGCCGGAGAACGCGACCAGGGTGCGGTAGTTGTACGAGACATCCAAGGCGGCCCGCTTGGCGATGTAGGCGTCGATCGCCTTCTTGTACTTCACCGCTGCCTTGCGCCCGTCGGTTACGACCATCGCCTTCGCCTTGCCCTCGAGCAGGTGGGCGACGTTGGTGTGGAAGTGCTCGACGATGATCTGCACCTTCTGGCTGATGTTGGTTGGGTGCAGTTTCACCCATCGCATCAGGCCCTTGCGCGCCGCGGCCTCCTCCACCTCGCCACCGTCGCCGCTCTCGGCTTTGCCGGCGATCTTCAACGCGGTGTCGTAGGTCTGGTAGCCCTTGAGCACGTCGAGGATGTAGCCCTCCTCGATCGCTTGGCGCATCGAGTAGAGGTGGAACTCGACAGGCTTCCCGTCAGGCCCCTTACGGCCGAACAGCTCGAGGGTCTTGTTCTTCGGCGTCGCGGTGAACGCGAGGTAGGAGATGTTCTCCGAATCAGCCCGATCGGTCATCTCCGCAGCGAGGTGTGCCTCGACGTCGACCTCACCGCCATCCTCGATTTCTTTGACCTCTTCCGCTGTCAGGACGGCTTTAAGCTTGGAGGAGATCTGGCCGGACTGCGAGGAATGCGCCTCATCGGCGATCACCGCGAACCGCCGACCCTTGAGCGAGGAGTCCTTGCTGATCTCGTCGAGCGCGAAAGGGAAGGTTTGCACCGTCACCGCGATGATCAACTCCCCGTTCTTCAGCGCGGTTGCCAGCAGCCCGGATTTCGACTTCGCTCCCGCTTTGCGGACGTCTTCGGGGCTGATCGTGGCCACGATTTTGCCGGATCCGTCGATCTGCCGGATCGCGTCCTGGAGTTGGCCGTCGAGCACGGTGCGGTCCACGACCACGATCACCGAGTCGAAGACCTTCTCGTTGTTGATATGCAGCCGCGCGAGCCGGTGTGCGGTCCAGGCGATGGTGTTCGTCTTCCCAGACCCTGCCGAGTGCTCGATCAGGTAGCGCCCTCCAACCCCCTCCTCGTGGACGGCCGCCACGATGTTAGTCACGGCCTCCCACTGGTGGAACCGAGGGAACAGCATGCTTGTCCGCGACACCGATGTCCCGGTCGCGACATCCCATTCCTGCTTGGTCTCGACGATCATCAGCCGGCCGATGATGGTGAGCCAGGCGTCCTTGTCCCAGACTCGCTCCCACAGGTACGCCGTCGCCGACCGCCCACCCTCGGCCGGCGGGTTCCCCGCGCCGCCCTTGTGCCCCATATTGAACGGAAGGAAGTGCGTCTTCTCGCCCTCGAGGCGGGTGGTCATCGCGGCCAGGTCGTTGGAGACCGCGAAATGAACCAGCGCCCGGTGCCCGAACGACAACAGCGGCTCTGGTCGCCCGTTGGTCAGCGGATGCCGGTCCTTGCGGTACTGGTTGATCGCGTCATCGAGAGACTGGGTGAAGTCGGTCTTCAACTCCACGGTCGCCACTGGGATCCCGTTGATGAAGAAGACCAGGTCGATGCTGCGCCGGTCGGCGGTGGAGAAATGCACCTGCCGCATCACCCGCACCCGCATCGCCGCGTACTGCTCTTTGGTCGTCGCGTTCAGGCTGGTCTCGGGGCGGAACTGCGCCATCTTCAGACGGCCACCGCCGATGTACTGCACCCCGTTCCGCAGGATGTTCAGCGTCCCCCCACCGTGTTCGAGGGGTTTGTCGAGCGCCGCGGTCAGCACGTCGAGAAACTTCGCCTGCGACCCCGCCGCCTTCAACGCTTTTTCGTACGCAGCCTGCTGCGTCTCCTGCAGCCAGGCGAACAGGTCCTCGGGGAACAGTGCCCGCTCCCGGTCGTAGCCGGCGTCGTTTTCCGAGTACAGCCACCCGTGGGACTTCAGGTATGCGCAGATCTCGGACTCGAAAAAGACCTCGTTATGGTCGGCCACTACACCATCTCCCGCACGTCGATCTGACCCGTCACCGCCGCCGTGATCAACGCCGACCGGCGCTCGCGGGCGAGCCCAATGAACCGCTCTGCCTCGACAATCAAGCTGTCAATCTTCGCGGTCTCGGCGTCCGATTGGGCTACAAGCGCATCCTGCGTGTCCCTGTCGGGAAGGGGGATCCCAACTTGTTGCACGACCTTCGTGTTGAGGCGTGCACGGGTCGAGCCACGAGCAAGCAACATGACCTGTGAGCGCGTCTGCGGAGCAGACATCACCCAAGCAAGGTACGCCGCACTTACTTGTTCGCCGGGTCGGAGGCGATAGCAATCGGCTTTCACGATCGCCGGCCCAAGTGCGGGCACCACCGCCGCCCTACCGAGCGGCATCTTGTCGTCGCCAAGCCCAGCGACAACGACATCACCTGATTCGACGGCGTGTGCGTTGAGCTCCTCGGCGTAAGCAAGAGGGATGAACGCGGCGTCACCGCCCTTGAATTCGTTCACGCCGATATTGCCGAGCCTGATCACGCGGGCACCCTCGTCCGAGTAATGAGCTGACGTGAGTGAAGATCCGAACGGACCATCGACGATCGACTCGATGACGCGACGAACAGTAACAGGACGTCCGAGGCGTCCAGCTGTCTCGACACGCGCCGCCCACACCGAGTCCCGGCGCTCTCGCAGCATCTCGATCAGGCGCTGTTGCTCCTCGATGAGCGTGTCGATGCGGTCGGTCTCACGGTCGAGGTAGTTGGCAATCGCCAGCTGCTCGTCCAGCGAGGGAACTAGCCACGGCGCATCGGCCAACTCTTCACGATTGACCTTCGGCATTTTGACGCGCATCGAGAGAATCGTCGCAAACGTGTGGAATGGCCGCGCCAAGAAGTAGTAGAGCGCGAAACGCGGCTCGACTCTGTCGGCGAATGAGATCGCGTACATATCCGCACTGCATAGCGCTTGGGTCTCAGCGATCGCCGCCTTGTTGAGCGCTGGCCGGATCTTCGAATACACGAGTTGGCCCTGGTCTACGAGGTACTTTCCGCTGTCGGCGCCCTGGTCTTCTGCCGTTTCGACGCTGATGATTCGTCCCGTGTTGCTTTCGATGTGGTTGGGTGCGATCAGTGTCATCGTGCTCCACGGCTTTTCGCGAGGATCTACCTGTCCGCCGTTGATCACCGCTTCATAGCGGAAACGGCTGAGCTCCCAATGTGCTGGTACCTCGCCCAACCATGGGGAGTTTGTTGGCTTCATCTCGGCGTAGAACTTCATCAGTCCTCGACCTCTCGTAGCAGGTCGAGGATCTTGGCGACCTGCTTCTCCAGGTCCGCGTCGATCTCAGGGAGGGGACGCGGCGGGACGTACTTGTAGAAATGGCGGGTGAAGGGGATTTCGTAGCTGGTCTTGGTCTTTGCCCAGTCGATCCAAGCGTCGGGAACGTGGGGTTTCACCTCGGCGTCAAAGTACGCCTGGATAACGTCGGGCTTGCCCGCGGCACCGGCAGTCGAGTCGCCGTAGGTGAAGGGTACGTTTTCCGTATCGCGCTTCTTCGAGTCCGGCTTGGCCTTGCCCTTGCGGTCCACGAACGGCGTTCCGTCCTCGTCTAACAGTGGACGGTCGACCGTGATGGTCCAGTAACCGAACTCGTCGTTGCGCAGCACCTTGGAGTAGTCGGGGTCGGCGTCGGTGAAGGCGGCATACAGCTTCACCACTTCGGTGCGATCGTCCTCGCTGATCTCACGGTTCTTGGCGCCGAGGTTCTTGCGCATCTTGCTCCAGAACGATGAACCGTCGATGAGCTGGACCAGGCCCTCGCGGTCGGGGTGCTTGGTGTTGTCGAGGATCCAGATGTAGGTGGCGAGGCCAGTGTTGAAGAACATGTGGGTCGGCAGCGCGACGATCGCCTCGACCAGGTCGTTCTCCAGCAGCCACTTGCGAATGTTGGAGGGGCCGGACTCGGCGGCGCCGGTGAAGAGCGGCGAGCCGCTCATGACGATGCCGACGCGGCCGCCGCCGTCCTCCGGCGCCCGCATCTTGTGGGCCAAGTGGAGCAAGAAGAGCATCTGCCCGTCCGAGGTCGCTGGCAGGCCCGGGGCGAACCGGCCGTAGGGGCCCGCCTCGTCTCGTTCCTTCGTGACTGCCTTGGCGTACTGCTTCCAGTCGACGCCGTACGGCGGATTGGACATGCAGAAGTCGAACTTTCTGTCCTTGAACGCGTCGTCGGTCAGGGTGTTGCCGAACGCGATGTTGGTCGCGTCGTGGCCTTTGGCGAGCAGGTCGGACTTGCAGATCGCATACGACTGCCCGTTGTATTCCTGCCCGTACAGGCTCAGCTTTGCGTCGGGGTTCTGTTCGAGGAGGTGTTCCTCAGCCAGGGCGAGCATGCCGCCGGTGCCTGCGGTGGGGTCGTACAGGGTGCGGATGATGCCGGCTTCGGTCAGGTCGGCGTCCTTCTCGGCGAAAAGTAGGTCGACCAGGAGCCGGATCGCGTCCCGCGGGGTGTAGTGATCTCCGGAGGTCTCGTTCGCGGCCTCGTTGAACTTGCGGATGATGTACTCGAACGCATCGCCCATATCGGCATTAGAGACGACGTCCGGGTGCAGGTCGATGGCTTTGAACGACGTGACGATCTCGCGTAGCAGCTCCGCCTTCTCGAGGGCAAGGATCTCCTTCTTGAAGTCGAAGTACTCGAACACATCGACGTCGGGAGAGAACCTGTCGATGTAGTCGGCCAGGTTGTCCGCCAGCCCGTCAACGTCAGCTAGCAGGTTGGCGAAGGAATAGTTTGAGGTGTTGTAGAACGGCCGCCCCGTGGCCTTCTTGACCTCGACCTTGAGGCGGTTGGGGTTGTTGTACTTCGCCGCCAGCGCGCGCACCGTGTCCCTGTCGGGTTCGATGATGCAGTCGAGGCGGCGCAGGATTGTGAGCGGGAGGATCACGTTGCCGTATTGGTTGGGGCGGTAGGGACCCCGAAGTTGGTCGGCGATCGACCAGATGAAGCTACCGAGGGTGCTCACAATGCTCCTTACGAGGCTCACTCAACGACGAATATTGGACGCCCAGCGCGAGCCCGTGCATAGCGTCCAAACAGGCGGCGCACAGTCTTTAGCAGCGGTGCGTCACACGAACATCATTGCGCACCACGAGGACCGCGTGTGCCGTGAGGTCGGCAGAATCAGTGAATGCGTTGCGGTCGCCTTCCTCGCAGTAAAAGTTCCCTGGCTCCGCGGTCCGGATATCAGAAACGTGTGTCTCATTTCCTTGGAATTGAGACACACGGCCGTTCGGGTGTGAGATCGAGATTTGCCCCAGCTCGTCGTGTCTCAGAAGTACGCACCAAAACTAGCGTCCCAGCATTGTGCAATGTGCCGACTTGAGAGACCGTTCCAGTATGAGTACAGCGACCCACACTGGACACCTCGTAGGTCAAGCCATCGTCACCATGCGATGCGATGCGCTCCAGGATGGCGCGTCCAATGGCCGAGCTCGGCACCACGGCCAAAGACTGCTCGGGTCATGGCCGCATATGTGGTGCGGACCCTATTGCGAACTCTATGCAGATTACTGATTTCAGAAAAGACTGTATGTGGCCTAAGTAATGAGACTTCCTGGAACGGTCAAGACAACCACCTTCCCCATGGCTGGCCCGACACCGCGGCGCTACCTGCCGATGTGAAAACCTCGGCTTGATTCGCTAAATCCACTTGATTTCTAAGGACTCCTCCGGCCACTCCCGGTCGCTAGTTGGATCCTTGCTGCGAAGGCCGATGGTTCGAAGCATTCGCCCGCCGCTTTCCGTCTACGCGTGTCCAAAATGTCGTCCCCATCGGGGACGCCTCAACCCCGCGCCTTCAGCGCCGCCCGCGCGGCATTGAAACCACCCATCCCGTGGACCCCGCCGCCCGGGGGAGTCGCGGACGAGCAGAGGTACACGCCCGGGGCGCCGGTGGCATAGGGGTTGAGTCCGAACCGGGGGCGCGCGATGATCTGCCGCGCAGTGTTCGCCCCCGCGGAGATGTCGCCGCCCACATAGTTGGGGTTGTACGCCTGCATCTGCGGCACATTGCGCACGTGGACGCCCACGATCCGGTCCCGGAATCCCGGCGCAAACCGCTCGATCTGACGTGTGATCGCATCGGTCGCGTCACCCGGATAGCCGTGCGGCACATGCGCATACGCCCACACCGGGTGAATGTCTCCGACGGAACGGGAGGGGTCCGCCAAGAATTGCTGGCCCAACAGAATGAAGGGCTTGTCCGGCATCTGACCCCGCACGGTCTGGCGTTCGACAGTAGCGATTTCAGGCATCGTTCCGGACAGATGCAGGGTGCCGGCCTTGCGGGCATGCGGATTCGTCCACGGCACGACGCTTCCGTCGGAGTCACCACGCACGGCGTAGTCGACCTTGTAGGCGGCGGTGCCGTAGCGGAATTTGCGGTAGGCCCGGGCAATGCGGTCGGGCTGCCGGCCGTCGAGCAGACGACCGGCCGCGTCGGGGGCGATGTCGAGCATGACGATGTCGTAACCGGCGATCTGTGAGTAGTTGGTGACCCAGTTCCCGGATTCGATGGTGCCACCGAGGCTGCGCAGGATCGACGCGAGCGCCTCCGCAATTGATCCTGAACCACCTTGCGCCACAGGCCAACCGTGAGCATGAGCGGCCGCGGTGAGCATCGAGCCGACTGCACTGGAGAGTGGAAGGGTCAGCGTCCCGAACATGTGCGCCGCGACGCCACCGAACAGTGCCCGCGCCTGTGGGGTCTTGAACATCCGAGCGAAACCCGTCGCGGGAAGCAGAGCGCCCGTCCCGAAACGGGCGAGCATCAGCGGGTGCTTCGGGACGTGGACGATCGGCTTGAAGACGTCCTGCACCAACTCGTCGAAGTTCTCGGCGAGGTATCCGAAGACGTCGAGCCACCTCTTACCGTCGACGCCCAGTCCCTCAGCGGTCCGGTTGATGTCGCGCCACAGAACCCCGGCGGTGCCGTCGTCGAGTGGATGGACCAGATCGATCTCGGGCCACAGCCACGTCAGGCCATGTTTGGCGAGGCCGAATTCGCGGTCGAGTTCCTTGAAGTAGGGAGAAGCCAAAGCGGTGGGATGGAAGGCGGAGCAATCGTCGTGGACGAGTCCGTCGACGATGTATTCGCTACTGCGGGTGCCACCGCCGATCTTGTCCGCACCCTCGATGACATGGACGTCGATCCCGGCGCGGGCGAGTTCGATCGCCGCCGCGAGACCGTTGGGACCACTGCCCACCACTACTGCTGTTGTCATTTGCTCTTCGCCACCCGTCTTCTCAAGGGTGAGCCTACGGAAATTACAGCGATGGCATTCTGCGAGCAAACAATTCAGGCCTAGACCTTGGTTGATCGATCAACTTTTGTTACAGTTCGAGGCGCACTGGCCGCAGCTGATTTTTATCGCTGCGGCCAGTTGTTGCATTCATCGCCCATCGCGCCTGTTTCCTGCGGATTCGGTATCCTGTGAATCGGAACTTCTCTGCACAGACGCAGCTCCGAAATCTGTCGAGGGGCCTTCTGGCTCCCTGCATCGCCGCAGTTCAGAGCAATTATAGGGCTACCTTAGTTGCGCCCGTGCCGGGGTTCTGAATTATCGTTTTCGTTACACGGTTGACTCACAAAAGTTTCAACCGACCGAAGACTCACGTCGCCGGGTGCCAGAACGCACACCATCGCGTCTGCGCAGGGCGGCTACTTCGGTGGTACCGAACACATCGTCGTGTCGGTGCTTTGAAGGACTTGCATTGCAAGTTGATGGCCATCAGCGCTGCTGGTCGTCGGTGCATCTTTATGGCATACGAAGGCTGGGTATGAAGCAACTTCCAGGCCCCCAGGGCCTCTATCACCCGTCCAATGAGCACGACTCCTGTGGAGTCGCATTTGTTGTCGACATGCATGGTCGCCGCAGCAGGGACATCGTCGAAAAGGCGATCACCGCTCTGGTCAACCTCGAGCATCGCGGCGCTGCCGGATCAGAACCCAACACGGGTGACGGTGCGGGCATTCTGCTGCAGGTTCCCGACAAGTTCTTCCGAGCTGTCGTGGACTTCGCGCTGCCCGCCGAAGGCGCGTACGCAACCGGTATCGCATTCCTCCCGCAGGGCGATGCCGATGCACACGAGGCTGCTGCTGCAGTCGAGAAGATCGTCGTCGAAGAGGGCCTGAAGGTTCTCGGTTGGCGCGAGGTCGGAACCGACGACTCCTCGCTGGGCGCACTGGCGCGCGACGCGATGCCGACGTTCCGTCAGATCTTCATCGGCTCCGAGGGTGACAAGTACACCGGCATGGATCTCGAGCGTCGTGCATACGTGGTGCGTAAGCGCACCGAGCACGAACTCGGCTCCGAAGGCGCCGGCAAGGGTGGCCCGGGTAGCGAGACCGTGTACTTCCCCAGCCTGTCCGGCCAGACGTTCGTCTACAAGGGCATGCTCACCACCCCGCAGCTCAAGGGTTTCTACCTCGATCTGCAGGACGATCGTGTCGAGAGCGCACTGGGCCTGGTCCACTCGCGCTTCTCCACCAACACGTTCCCGTCGTGGCCGCTGGCGCACCCGTTCCGCCGGGTCGCTCACAACGGTGAGATCAACACCGTCACCGGCAACGAGAACTGGATGCGCGCTCGCGAGTCCCTGATCGACAGCGACGTCTTCGGTGGCCGCGAGAACCTGGACAAGATCTTCCCGATCTGCACCCAGGGCGCCAGTGACACCGCTCGTTTCGACGAGGTGCTCGAGATGCTGCACCTCGCCGGCCGCAGCTTGCCGCACGCAGTTCTCATGATGATCCCGGAAGCCTGGGAGAAGCACGAGAGCATGGACCCCGCTCGTCGGGCGTTCTACGAGTACCACTCGGCTCTCATGGAGCCCTGGGACGGACCGGCGTCGGTGTGCTTCACCGACGGCACCGTCATCGGCGCCGTGCTGGACCGTAACGGTCTGCGTCCGTCGCGTCTGTGGATCACCGAAGACGGCCTCGTCGTCATGGCGTCGGAGGTCGGCGTTCTGCCGATCGATCCGTCCACCGTTGTCCGCAAGGTCCGCCTCCAGCCCGGCCGCATGTTCCTCGTGGACACCGCGCAGGGCCGGGTCATCAGCGACGAGGAACTGAAGAACGAACTCGCTGCCGAGCACCCGTACCAGCAGTGGATCGACGAAGGTCTGATCCACATGGACGACCTGCCGGACCGTCCGTACACGTACATGTCGCACGAGCGCGTCGTGCTGCGTCAGCAGCTCTTCGGTTTCACCAACGAAGAGGTCAACCTGCTGGTCAAGCCGATGGCTCTCTCCGGTGCCGAGGCACTGGGCTCGATGGGTACCGACACTCCGATCGCCGTGCTCTCGTCACGTCCCCGGATGCTGTTCGACTACTTCTCGCAGCTCTTCGCTCAGGTCACCAACCCGCCTCTCGACGCGATTCGTGAAGAGGTTGTCACCAGCCTCGGCGCGACCATCGGCCCCGAGGGCGACCTGCTGCACCCGAATGCGGACTCCTGCAAGCAGATTGCGCTCCCGCAGCCGATCCTGCACAACGACGATCTGTCGAAGCTCGTTCACGTCAACGACGACGGCGAATTCCCGGGCTTCCGCAGCGTCGTGATCCGCGGCCTGTACCCCGTCAAGGAAGGCGGCGACGGTATCCGTCGTGCGCTCGAGGGCATCAAGTACCAGGTCTCGCAGGCAATCGAGGGTGGCGCACGCATCGTCGTGCTCTCGGACCGCGAGTCCACCGAGGATTACGCGCCGATCCCGTCGCTGCTCCTCACCTCGGCCGTGCACCACCACCTGGTTCGTGAGAAGTCGCGCACCAAGGTCGGTCTCATCGTCGAGGCCGGCGACGCCCGCGAGGTGCACCACATGGCGCTCCTCATCGGCTTCGGTGCCGCAGCGGTCAACCCGTACATGGCTTTCGAGACCATCGACGAGTTCCTGCAGAACGGCGAGCTCGAGGGTCTGACCCTCGAGAAGGGCATCGCGAACTACATCAAGGCAGCCGGCAAGGGTGTCCTGAAGGTGATGTCCAAGATGGGCATCTCGACGCTCGCGTCGTACACCGGTGCTCAGCTGTTCCAGGTCATCGGCCTCTCGCAGGAGCTGACGGACGAGTACTTCACCGGTCTGCAGTCGCAGCTCGGTGGCATCGGCCTCGACCAGATCGCAGCCGACGTCGAAGCACGTCACCGTATCGCGTACCTCGATCGCCCCGAAGAGCGCGCTCACCGCGAGCTCGAGGTCGGCGGCGAGTACCAGTGGCGTCGTGAAGGCGAGTACCACCTGTTCAACCCGGACACGGTCTTCAAGCTCCAGCACGCAACTCGCACAGGTCAGTACGAGGTGTTCAAGGAGTACACGACCATGGTCAACGACCAGTCGGAGCGCCTTGCCGCTCTGCGTGGTCTGTTCGACTTCAACATCGGCAAGCGGCCGTCGATCTCGATCGACGAGGTCGAGCCGGCCAGCGAGATCGTCAAGCGTTTCTCGACGGGTGCGATGAGCTACGGCTCCATCTCCGCCGAGGCTCACGAGACGCTCGCCATCGCGATGAACCGTCTGGGCGCCCGCTCCAATTCCGGTGAGGGCGGCGAACATCCGTCGCGCTTCACGCCGGACGAGAACGGCGATCTGCGTCGCAGTGCCATCAAGCAGGTCGCGTCGGGACGCTTCGGTGTCACCTCGCACTACCTGAGCAACTGCACCGACATCCAGATCAAGATGGCGCAGGGAGCCAAGCCCGGTGAGGGCGGCCAGCTTCCGGCTCACAAGGTGTACCCGTGGGTGGCCGAGGTTCGGCACTCCACGCCTGGCGTCGGCCTGATTTCGCCGCCGCCGCACCACGACATCTACTCGATCGAGGATCTCGCTCAGCTGATCCACGACCTGAAGAACGCCAACCCGCAGGCTCGCATCCACGTGAAGCTGGTCTCCGAGGTCGGCGTCGGAACCGTCGCGGCCGGTGTCTCCAAGGCACATGCCGACGTCGTTCTGATCTCCGGTCACGACGGCGGCACCGGTGCCACCCCGCTGACCTCCGTCAAGCACGCGGGCGCACCGTGGGAACTCGGCCTCGCCGAGACCCAGCAGACGTTGCTGCTCAACGGTCTCCGTGACCGCATCGTCGTGCAGGTCGACGGCCAGCTCAAGACGGGTCGCGACGTCGTCGTCGCTGCCCTGCTCGGCGGCGAGGAGTTCGGTTTCGCCACCGCACCGCTGGTTGTCTCGGGCTGCATCATGATGCGCGTCTGCCACCTCGACACCTGCCCCGTCGGTGTCGCGACGCAGAACCCGTTGCTGCGTCAGCGTTTCAGTGGCAAGCCGGAATTCGTCGAGAACTTCTTCATGTTCATCGCCGAAGAGGTTCGCGAGCTTCTCGCGGAACTCGGTTTCCGCACGCTGCTCGAAGCCGTCGGCCAGGTCGACATGCTGGACACCACGCGCGCTCTCGATCACTGGAAGGGAAGCAAGGCAGGCAATCTCGATCTGTCGCCGATCCTCACCCAGGTCGAGTCCGCGTTCATGGACCAGGACGTCCACTGCACCGGCACGCAGGATCACGGTCTCGACAAGGCACTCGATCAGCAGTTGATCGTTTCGGCCCGCAACGCACTCGACAAGGGTGAGGCGGTCTCCTTCGAGTCCGCGATCACCAACGTCAACCGCACGGTCGGCACCATGCTCGGCCACGAGGTCACCAAGGCGTTCGGTGGAGAGGGCTTGCCCGAGGGCACCATCGACATCACGTTCACCGGTTCCGCCGGTAACAGCTTCGGTGCTTTCGTGCCCAGCGGTATGACCCTGCGCCTGCACGGCGACGCCAACGACTTCGTCGGCAAGGGCCTTTCGGGTGGACGCATCGTCGTACGCCCGCCGCTCGATGCAGCGGAAGGCTTTGTCGCCGAGGACAACATCATCGGTGGCAACGTCATCCTGTTCGGCGCCACCAGTGGCGAGGCTCTGCTTCGCGGTGTCGTCGGCGAACGCTTCGCAGTCCGTAACTCCGGCGCCACTGCCGTCGTCGAGGGTGTGGGCGATCATGGTTGCGAGTACATGACGGGTGGAAAGGTGGTCATCCTCGGAGCCACCGGACGTAACTTCGGCGCCGGCATGTCCGGTGGCGTCGCGTACATCTACAACCCCGACAAGGCTTTCGAGAAGAACCTCAACACCGAACTGGTGGACCTCGAGGATCTTTCGGGCGACGACTTCACCTGGTTGAAGGGCGCCATCGAACGTCATCGCGACGAAACCGGCTCCGAGGTTGCAACGCGCATCCTCGCTGACTGGTCGCAGCAGGTGGGTCACTTCGCAAAGGTGATGCCCCGCGACTACAAGAAGGTTCTTTTGGCCATCGCGGCCGCAGAGAAGGATGGCAAGAACGTGGACGAGGCAGTTATGGAGGCAGCTCGTGGGTGATCCAAGCGGCTTCCTGAAGCACACGTCGCGCGAACTTCCGGTTCGCCGGCCGGTGCCGTTGCGCCTGCTCGACTGGAAAGAGGTCTACGAGGAGTTCCCGAAGGAAACCCTCAAGACCCAGGCCAGCCGTTGCATGGACTGCGGAATTCCTTTCTGCCACAACGGTTGCCCTCTCGGAAACTTGATTCCCGAGTGGAACGACCTGGTCTACAAGGACCACTGGCACGACGCCATCGAGCGTCTGCACGCGACCAACAACTTCCCGGAGTTCACCGGTCGTCTGTGCCCCGCACCCTGTGAGGCGTCCTGTGTTCTGGGCATCAACCAGGATCCGGTCACCATCAAGCAGGTCGAGGTCGAGATCATCGACAAGGCCTTCGACGAAGGGTGGGTCAAGCCGGTTCGCGCCGCGCACGCCACCAACAAGAAGGTTGCGGTTGTCGGCAGTGGTCCGGCCGGTCTGGCTGCAGCGCAGCAGCTGACCCGCGCCGGTCACGCAGTGACGGTCTTCGAGCGGGCAGACCGCATCGGCGGCCTGCTTCGCTACGGCATCCCCGAGTTCAAGATGGAGAAGCGGCACATCGACCGCCGTCTCGAGCAGATGGAAGCCGAAGGCACCGTCTTCAAGACCAACGTCAATGTCGGCGTGGACATCACCGCGGACGAGCTGCGTGAGCAGTTCGACGCAGTGGTTCTGGCCGGCGGCGCCACCGCAGCTCGCGATCTTCCGATCCCGGGCCGCGAACTGGACGGCATCCACCAGGCGATGGAGTTCCTGCCGATCGCCAACCGCGTGCAGTTGGGTGACCTCGACGCTCCCACCATCACCGCTGAGGGCAAGAAGGTTGTCATCATCGGCGGCGGCGACACCGGAGCGGACTGCCTCGGCACCTCGCACCGTCAGGGCGCGGCCAGCGTCCACCAGTTCGAGATCATGCCGCGTCCGCCGGAGACTCGCGCCGAGCAGACTCCGTGGCCGACGTACCCGCTCATGTTCCGCGTGGCTTCGGCTCACGAGGAGGGCGGCGAGCGTCTGTTCTCCGTCAACACCGAGAACTTCGTCGGTGAAAACGGCAAGGTCACCGGACTCAAGGCTCACGAGGTCGAGATGAAGTCGGGTCGCTTCGAGAAGGTCGAGGGCTCGGACTTCGAGCTCGAAGCCGATCTCGTGCTCCTGGCCATGGGCTTCGTCGGTCCCGAGAAGCCGGGTCTGCTCACCGATCTCGGTGTCGACTTGAACGAGCGTGGCAACGTCGCCCGCACGTCGAAGTGGAACACCAACGTCGACGGCGTGTTCGTGGCCGGCGACATGGGCCGCGGCCAGTCCCTGATCGTCTGGGCCATCGCCGAGGGACGTTCCGCAGCAGCCGCTGTGGACACCTACCTCGAGGGTGTCACGGCCCTTCCGTCACCGATCCACCCGACAGCGGCTCCGCAGCGCTAGAGGCTCTCACAAAGCCGCACCCCACCGCATTCGGTGGGGTGCGGCTTTGTTTCTGCAAGCAATTCGCACGATCTGTAACAAACCTTCATCAATCGTGCATCGGACAGACACAACGCCCAGACAGTATGATTCCGGAGCACCGATAGTGGTGTATGGGTTGCTGAAGGTAAAACAGGGGAGTTTCATGCGTGCGAGGCGTCTCGTTGCGGTGTTGTCGGCACTTGCTGCGGCAGTAGTGGTACCGGTTGTCAGTGCTCCCGTGGCGTCGGCTGATCCCTGCCCCAGCCTGTACGTCGTGGCCATCCCGGGAACCTGGGAGCCCTCGGGCACCAGGCCCGGCGCCGGCATGCTCGCCCCGGTGACCAACGGGCTTCCGGGCTCCGTACGCACCGATTACGTCACCTACTCGGCGACGGCCTTCCCGTGGGAGTCCAACGTCTACGCCAAGTCGAAGCAGCAGGCCGTCGACAATGCCCGCGGCATGATCGGCGCCATGGCCGCCTCGTGCGGTGACACTCGCTTCGCCATCGTCGGATACAGCCAGGGCGCCGACGCGGCAGGCGATCTCGCCGCCGAGATCGGAACCGGCATCGGCGTGGTCCCCCCGACTCGCGTCGAGGGCGTCGGCTTGCTGTCCGATCCCCGTCGTTCCGAGTCCGACGTCCTGATCGGCCCCGCTGTCGGCGGTAACGGTGCCAGCGGCCCTCGCATCGGTGGATTCGGTTGGCTGTCAGGCAAAACGGTGACGCTGTGCGCGGTCGGTGACCTGTACTGCTCGACGCCGAAGGATGATTTCGTGATGCGTCTGGCCGGATTCATGGCTCAGGCGTCCGATCCCACTCCGGCCAGTGCGCTCGCGCTGCGCGACGAGGCCGCCGTGATCGTCAATGATCTGATCACCGCGGGCGGTCTCCCCGCTTTGATGGCCCAGCTCGATCCGGGCGCGAACTCGCGGCGCATCGATCAGTTGGTCGACTTCTACGGCTCACAGGTCCACACCGACTACACGCGTTACGTCGTTGACGGCGCAGGCAATTCGGCTACATCCTGGCTGCACGGCTGGTTGGCCGGCAAGGCCTGATCAGCAGTACGTCTGCTCCGCCGTGTCGACGTAGATCTCGGCAACGCGCTGCGAGGACATCGGCGTGATCTGTGAGTACACCTCGCCGACGGAGTTGAACTCTGCCAGCATTTCGGACCGAGGCATACCGTCAGCGAGCGCCTTGCAGGTGCCGTCGGCGTAGAGGATCTCTGCGGAATCCATTCCGGCGGGCGGGATCCCGGCCAGACGCAGAGCGGCGATGTACCGCTGCCCCTTCTCGCCGGCGTTCGCGACGATCTCTTCCGGTGAGCGGGCGTCGATCGGTGCATTGGCCGCTGGCGCTACCGGTAGCGATACCGGCGGGGGCGTCGATTCGACGACGCTCGGCGCCGCTTCCGGAGTTGTTGCGGCGAGCGGGCTGGTCGGCAGCTCGGAAAGCGTACTGGGGGCAGTCGAACTCGACGTCGCCGCGACCGACGTGCTGGTGGCAGCAGAAGTGGATTCCGATGCATCGCTGTCGGATTGGCTACTGCAGCCGCTGAGGAGTAGGCCTGCTGCCGCGACGCAGAGGACCAGTCTGTTCGTGTTCATCACCCGTGAGTGTTACATACCGTACCGCTTATTTTGTCCGTTTTAAGGAAACTCCCTTTTGCCCTGTTTTTAAGTCTAAGTCCTGTGATATACATCTGTTCAGTTGTTACTTGTGAGTAGGAGCACACCGCAAAGACCTTGTCGGCGGCGGTCGAAACACAAGCAATGACTGCGAGTTTCGTCCCCCATCACATAAACGGCAGGGAGAAATCAGTGCAGAAATCTCACAAGAACGGCAACAGACGTCTCGGCACGCGCGTGGCCGTCATTGCAGGTACCGCAGGTGCGGTCCTCGCGTTCGCGGCGCCGATGGCCTCGGCTCAGGATCCGGTCGACAATTCGATACCCGGTGCCGCAGTGTGTCCGGCTACTGCCGAATCCTGTGTGTCGGTTGTGGTTCAGAGCGGAACCTTCGACAACAACGGCTTCAACCTCCCGATCGGAAAAGGCGACATGATCATCGCCGCCGAGGCCGGCTCCGGTGAAGGTGAGTCCACCGTTCTTCTCCCGCGCGACGACGGACACCACGGTGTCTACTCCAAGCCGTTGACCGTTCCGGGTGGAGTCCTCGGAATCGACCTGCCGTTCGGCAATCTGTTCGGCCTCGCCGCAGTCACCGCCGAGGTGCAGGCGACCGCTGCCCCGACCCTCAACGGCATCATCACCGACATGGATCTGAGCATCCCGGTGCGGATGAAGATCAACAACGCGTTCCTCGGCGACAACTGCTACCTGGGCTCCGCGGCTGCGCCGGTGAATCTTCGTCTCGCGCCTGACCCGTCGGTGGTACCGACCTACACGGTGCTCCCGGACAATGCACTGAAGGTGAGCCCGGTCGGGAACCAGGCCACCGGCTTCGCGCTGCCCGCCGCCAGTGGTTGCGGACCGTTCGGAGTGCTGAACCCGATCGTCAACTGGCGAGCAAAGGTACCGGCCACGTCCGGAACCTCGCTCAGCACGATCTCCGACGCCTACCTGTACCCGGGCGGCCTCACCGGTAGCGATCCTCTCGACGATCTCGGTGGCGGAACAGGATCCAGCGGTTCCAGTGGCTCGAGCGGTTCGTCCGGAAGCTCCGGTTCCTGAAAAATCGGAAGCCTAGACGCAGCGGTGGTGACGGAATGTCACCACCGCTGCGGTGTCCGACCTGTAATAACCTGTGCCTCAGGGTGGGCGAAGGCGGCACTCCATCAGGAGCACCTGCGCGGCCACGAAATCACAGGGGAGTCCTCAAACATGTTTCGAGACAGCGTTCTTGCCGGTCCGGTCCTGCGCCGGGGTGTGACGGCACTGGCAGTTGCGGCCGCAGCCACCATGTTTGTCGGTACTGCAGCGACGGCGGAGCCGGCAGCAGTTGTCGGTGAGGTGTCCGCGGACTCCATCGCGGCAGCCCGTGCGCAGGCCATCGGAACGACGGTCACCGTCGTGGGAACCGCGACTACGCCGTCTGGAGTGTTCGAATCCAGCTTCTACGACAAGGGCTTTGGTCTCCAGAGCGGCAATTCGGGCATCTACATCAGCGATCCGAACAACTCCGGGATTGCTCTCGGCGATCAGGTTCAGGTCACCGGAGTCCTCGCGGATCAGGAAGGCCTGCTCGTCGTCCGCCCGACTGGCGTCGAGGTAATCGGCACGACTACGCAGATCAGCCCGGCGCGACTGCCCCTCAATGCAATCGGTGAGGGCAGCGAAGGTCGTCTCGTGACGGTGTCCGGAATCGTGAGCGGACCCGTTGTCGACGATCTGCCGTACGGCCACAAGATCCTGGTCTCGGGTGCCGAGGGAAACACCGTCATCTTCGTCAACACCCAGACCGGAATCGACGTCGACGTCATTGCAGTGGGACGCCCGATCACCGTCACCGGTTTCAGTGGCCAGTACGCCAGCACCTACGAGGTTCTTCCCCGCTCGGAAGCCGATGTGCAGCAGGGTTTCACGGGCAGCCTGAGTTTCGGAAGCTGACCTAGATCTCGAACCGAGCTCCGACGCGCATCGACCCGGGAGACAACCGGCTGATGGTGCGTCCGAGCTTGGCTTCGACGGTCACGGGTACGACGGCCTTGTTCGTGCGAACTGCTTTCACGATGGCACTGGCCACTCGATCAGGAGTGAAGTTCCGCTTGCGGTAGAAGTTGTCGACCTTGGTCTGGTTCTCGAGCTGCTCCTCGGCGGTCGTCCCGGCGAACTCGGTGGTCTTGAGGATGTTCGTGTGAACGAGGCCGGGACAGATGGTGCTGACGCCGATGCCGTGTGGAAGCAGCTCTGCCCGTAGGCAATCCGAGAGCATGAATACCGCTGCTTTGCTTGTCGAATACGCGGTGAGGGCCTTCTGTGGTGTGTACGCGGCGGCCGAGGACAGATTGACGACGTGCCCTCCTGTTCCCCGGTCGATCATCATCGGGGTAAATGCCCGGCAGCCGTAGACAACTCCCCAGAAGTTGATGTCCATGACGCGCTCGAACTGGCGCTGCTCGGTGTCGGCGAACGTTCCCGAGAACCCGATTCCAGCGTTGTTGACGACGATGTCCGGTACGCCGTGATGTGCCGCGACGGTCTCCGCGAACCGAATCACGGCCTGTTCGTCGGACACGTCCACCTGATAGGCGTGGGCACCGCCACCGAATACTGCTTCGGCGCCGCCCGCTTGCGAAGGGATGTTTACAAGTGCCGCAGTGTCCTGCGCGCTTTCGAGGTTGATGTCGGAGACCACGACGATAGCTCCCTGGGCGGCGAAGGCGAGGGCCGTTTCACGCCCGATGCCGCTGCCCGCACCGGTGATCACCACCAGCGTGCCGGTGAGATCGCGCAGTCGACGCTGCAACTTCGTTCCGCGTCGCCAGCCGGTGACGTCCTTCAGTAGCCCCATTGGTTGCCCTTTTCGTGTGTACGTTTGTGGCGTGTGTCTCTAGCTGACTTCCCCTCTGCGAAAGGTATCCGATGAGCGAGCTTCGTGTAGTTGCAACCATCCCGGCCAAGTCCGGTTCCGAGGACGACGTCCGATCGGCTCTGACAACTCTCGCGGAGGCGAGTCGGTCCGAGGACGGCTGTGTGTCGTACGAGTTGTTCGAGTCAGCGGCTGCGCCCGGCACGTTCGTCACGATCGAAACTTGGCGCGGGCAGGAGGAGTTGGACGCTCACATGCAGTCCCCGCATCTGCAGGCCGCGCTGGCCGCCGCCGGACCACTTCTCGACGGCGCTCCGGCGATTCATCCGTTGAAAGGCGCCTGAATCAGAATGAATTCCTGACCTTCGCTAAGGGTCTGACCTGCGAATGTCGCTCGAAAACTGACCAATCTTCGCGCTCCATTCCACTGAGCGGGACCTGCGACTAATACCTGTGCCTTAAGTCACAAACTGTCTCGACAATGCTTCACATCACAGTTTCTGACCTGGAGGTTTTGAATGAGTCGCAGTTCTCGGCGCGGTCACCGCAAGGTTGCCGCCGTCGCGCTGGCAGTCTCCGCCGGCCTGTTCGTCTCGTCGTGCGCTGACAGCGGGAACGGGGGTGGGAGCGGCGACGCACCGGACTCCGGTTCGGGATTGTCCATCGGCCCGGTCAACGAGCAGTCCGGCGAGGGCGATCCGGTCAAGGGCGGCACCCTCACGTTCAGCGGGTACTCCGCCGTCACCAATCTCGACCCCGCGAAGACTCAGATCGCCGGTTCGGTCGCCGGTTCGGAGTTGGGCGCGATCTACGACACGCTCCTGCGGTACGACCCGGCATCCAAGGAATTCGTTCCGAAGCTCGCAGAGTCGATGGAGCCGAGTTCCGACTTCAAGACGTGGACCCTCGAACTGCGTGACGGTGTGAAGTTCAGCGACGGGACGCCGGTGGATTCGGCGGCCGTCTCGGCGAGCCTCAATCGCTACGTCACCAACAAGGGACCGCAGTCGAGTCTGTACGCGTCGAAGGTCGCGTCGGTAGACACTCCGGATCCGTCGACGGTCGTCTTCAATCTCGTCGACCCCTGGACCGGTATCGAGTCACTGCTCTCCACCGGTCCCGGCATGATCGTCGCGCCGAGCGCGCAGCAGGGCGATCAGTTCACCCCGATCGGCGCCGGTGCGTTTACTCTCGAGAAGTTCGCTCCCAACGAGGAATTGATCCTCGACGCTCGGGAGGACTACTTCGACGGCGCCCCGAACGTGGACAAGCTGCGGTTGATCAGCATCGTCGGTTCGCAGTCCACCACCGAATCGCTCAAGAGCGGCGGCACGGACGTCGCGTACATGCGGTCGCTACCGAACGTGCTGGATCTGATCGATTCCGGCTACCCGGGCTTCGTCGACATCCCGTCGCTGTCGTACCTCTCGCTGGTCAACACGGCTCCCGGTCGTCCCGGTGCCGACGTGCGAGTACGCCAGGCCCTGGCCCTCGCAACCGATCCCGTCGCGCTCGACAACCGACTCAACGAAGGTAAGGGTCTGCCCGGGCAGGTCATCTTCCAGGACACCTCTCGCTGGCACAACGACGTCGCTCCGATGGGAGTCGACACCGCCAAGGCGAAGCAGCTTCTCGACGAGGCCAAGGCCGACGGTTTCGACGGCAAGATCACTTACCTGACGCTGCAGGAGAATTCGGCGCAGGCGATGGCTCTGGCTCTGCAGTCGATGGCCAACGCCGTCGGTTTCGATTTCCAGATCGAGTACGTCAACTCGGTTGCCGACGTCGTCAAGCGTTTGTACGCCGACCGCGACTTCGACATGGCAACAGGTTCCGCCAACCTCGCGGAAGCCGATCCGTTCGAGCGTCTGTACTCGAACCTCAAGACCGGTGGGCGAAACAACGCCGCGAGTTTCTCCGACCCCGAGATGGATACGCTGCTCGACCAGCTGGGTGTAGCGACGTCGAACGACGCGAAGATCGAAGTGCTCGCCAAGATTCAGGAGCGCGCCAATGAGGTTGTGCCGTGGCAGGTTTACGGCAACACTCCGTGGCTCGGTGTGTGGGGACAGAACGTCCACGGCATTCAGCAGAGCCTCGACGGAATCATGTTCTTCGACAAGGCCTGGAAGAACTGAAGGCCTCTGAAGAACTAAAGAACTGACCAGACCCGAGAAGCGTCCCTGCGGGGACGCTTCTCGGCATCGGAGAGTGTGATTGGTCAAGAAGTGAGATCGAGGGCAGCGCGGACGATGCTGTCGGAGTCGAGTCCGTGGTACCGGTAGACGTCCTCGAGTGAACCGACCTGACCGAACCGGCTCACTCCGAGCGCAGCACCCGGAACGTTGTTGATTCCCGTCAGGAACGCGAGGGTGTGCGGGTGTCCGTCGAGAACGGTCACCATCGGCGCGGACCGGCTACTCGGAAAGACCTGATCCAGGATCCACGACGGACCGTCCGCGAGGCCGCGCCGAGACTGGAGTGCTTCGAAGAGCAAGCCCGGGCTGGTCACGCACACCACGTCGGCGGAAATGCCCTGCTCGCCGAGTCTTTCGGCTGCAACCAGGGTTTCGGTGACAGTGGCACCCATGCCGACCAGAGTGACGGCAGGATCAGGGTTGTGTCGCAGTGTGTATGCCCCGGCGACCACCTGACGTCGACGGCGTTCTCGCGCAGCCGGATCGGTCGGCACCGCGGCCAGGGCCTGATCGACCGGACGGGTCGACAGACGCAGATACGACGAGCTGCCGTCGGGGCGGCCGAGGCGTCCGATGCTGTCGAGGAGCGTCCACTCCACGTCGACGGCGAACGCCGGTTCGAAACTGACGCAACCCGGCTGTTCCAGTCCGATGGAGGGGGTCTTGATCGACTGGTGCGCACCACCTTCGGCAGCCAGGGTCACGCCTGACGGAGTGCCGACCATGATCGACTGTCCACCGGCGTAGATGCCGTACGACCACGGTTCGAGAGCCCGCTCGATGAACGGGTCGTACATCACGCCGATGGGGAAGAGCGGCTGGCCCCAGCGACTCCAGGTCGCACCGAGTTCGCCCATCAGTCCGACCAGGTTGGTCTCGGCGATACCGAGTTCCATGTGCTGCCCGGTGGGCTTCTCACGCCAGTGCATGATCGTTTCGGCGTCGTCGGCAAACCAGTTGTGCCGCTCGTTGGGGGACCACACCCCGACCTTGTTCAGCCAGCCTGCCAGGTTCGTGGTGGAACTGACGTCCGGACTCAGTGTGACAACACGTTTCGCGGCGTCCGGCGCTTCGCGGCTGAGGTCGAGCAGCACCCGACCGAGAGCTGCCTGAGTGGTGGACGTGCCGGAGGGAGTGCGGCCGATATCTTTCGGAACTGCCGGAGGCACCAGGTGCTCCACCTTCGGGCGAGCCAGGCGCCCAGCGGTTTCGGAGCAGATGCGGCCCGACGGGCTGTCGGTCTCGAACCGTTCCCAGGGCTTCGACGGATTCATACCGAGTTCCGCCGCCAGGTGCTCGTACTGCTCGATGGTGAGCAGCGACGAGTGGTTCTGCGGATGACCCTGCGTCGGCAGGCCCCGGCCCTTGATCGTGTACGCGATGATCACGGTGGGACGGGTGTCGTCGATCTGCGCGTACGCCTCTCGCAGGGCGTCGAGGTCGTGGCCACCGAGATTGCGGATGGCCGCGAGCACCGTGGCGTCGTCGAGGTCGTTGATCAGCGACGTGATCGCGTCGGCGTCCGCCGCGTCGCCGGGCAGTCTCAGACGTACCTCGTCTGCCGTGCATCGCAGCAGACGCTGGTACTCCGGATTGGGCATGTCCAGGATTCGTTCGCGCAACGCGCTGCCGCCTGGCCGGGTGAACAGTGATTCCAGCAGTGCGCCGAACTTCACGGTGACGACCTGCCAGCCGGCGCCCGAGAACATGCGCTCCAGGCGGGTTGCCGCGATGTTCGGGACCACCCGGTCGAGTGATTGGCGGTTGAGGTCGACGATCCACACGATCTCACCCAGTTCGGCAACCGAATGATCGAGAACTGCTTCCCACACAGCGCCCTCGTCGAGTTCGGCGTCACCGACGAGGGAGTACTGACGTCCGGTTCCGGCGCCGCCGAGGGAGGCGTCGACGTATCGGCGTGCGATGGCGCCCCAGATGGGAGCCGTCGCGCCGATACCCACCGAACCGGTCGAATAGTCCACCGGATCAGGATCTTTTGATCGACTCGGGTAGCTCTGCAGGCCCCCGAACTCGCGCAGCGTTGTCAGGTAGGACTCGTCGAGTTCACCGAGCAGATAGTTGATGCCGTGGAGCACCGGAGCCGCGTGGGGCTTGACGGAAACCCGGTCGCCGGAACGAAGTTGGCCGAACCACAGGGACGTCATGATCGAGACCATCGACGCGCTCGAGGCCTGATGACCGCCGACCTTGAGCCCGCTGGGATTCGGCCGGACACGGTTGGCGTGATGGATCATCGCGGTCGACAACCACAGAACGCGCTTCTCGATCTCCGCCAGTGATTCGGGAGCGTTCTGGTTGATGCTGGGGCTGTTCACGGCCGGTCCTGCCTTCAATAGTTGACATCGATCACCGCACCGCCTGTACCCCAGATCGTGGGGCCGACGATGTGGTTGTGATGTTTGGCAGGACTTCCTGAGGCCGAACCGTTCGGTGCGGCAAAGTCCAGCCGCACCTGTCGATCTGTTGTGCAGATTCTGCGTCAAAGTCCATCATCGGCATACAGATTGGGCAATAGCTACCCGACGGATTGAGCAATGTGCGCAACACCGAGGGCTGTGCGCCGTGACAGGTGGGCACTATGCGCAGTGCACTGCGAGTCGCGCGCGGTCAATCCATCAGGTCGTGGACGTAGCACCAGCGCCAGGATTCGCCGGGCTCGTGCGAGCGCATGACCGGATGCCCGGTTTCGCGGTAGTGGTTGGTGGCGTGCTGATGAGGGCTGGAATCGCAGCATCCGACGTGGCCGCAGGACAGGCACATACGCAGGTGAGACCAGTTATCCTCGCCCAACTCGGCGCACTCCTGGCAGACGCCGGGCGTCAGCGCCGCCGGGTCCGTTTCGGGCGCATTGGTTAGTTCCTCGCAACCGGTCGGAGCGGGTGCGGGCTGCTGTGTGCGAGCTGCTGCTCGCTTCAGGATTTTCTTCATCGCCTTCCATACTGCATGCTGCCAGGGTGAACGGCATATTACTGGGGGTTGTAGTAGCGGCGTTGCTGGTGGCGGCGGTCGCGCGAAGGTTCGGGCTGTCTTCGCCGCTGATCCTCGTCCTGGTCGGTTTGATCGCCTGTCAGATACCGGGTGTTCCGGAATTGGAACTCGATCCCGACCTCGTCCTGTTCGTCGTGTTGCCTCCACTTCTGTACTCGGCAGCACTGGACAGTTCATACCTGGCTTTGCGCTCGAATCTGCGTCCGATCGGATTTCTCGCGGTGGGGCTGCCCCTCGCGACGACGGCAGCGGTGGGCTTTGTCGCCTACCTGATCGTGCCGGAGTTCTCGATAGCGGCTGCTTTGGTTCTCGGTGCCATCGTGGCGCCGCCGGACGCGGTGTCCGCGAGCGCAATCGGACGCAAGCTCGGTCTGCCGCGCCGAATCATGACCCTGCTGGGCGGCGAGAGCCTGCTCAACGACGCCACCGCTCTGACGGCGTACAAGGTTGCTCTCGCTGCCGCCGTGGGTACTGGTGCGACGCTGATCGGCGGCTTCGAGACCTTCCTCGTCGCAGCGGTCGGTGGAACGGTGATCGGCCTGGCGGTGGGCTTCGTCATCTCGAAGGTTCGCGGCAAACTCCAGGATCCGGTGATGGAGAGCGGAATCGGATTGGTGGTGCCGTTCTTCACCTACCTCGCTGCGGAAGAGGTTCACGCGTCGGGCGTCATCGCGGTCGTCGTAGCCGGATTGTTCCTCGGCCAGCGCTCCACCCGTGCGAGCTATGCGACGCGTTTGCAGGACACGGCAGTGTGGAGGGCCGTCGACCTGATCCTGGAGTCTTTCGTCTTCCTGTTGATCGGGCTCCAATTGCCCAGTGTCGTCAACGGATTGCAGGGGTACAGCACCTCGATCGTCGTTTGGGCATCGGTTGCCGTTCTCGTGACCGTCGTGGTGGTCCGGATCGCCTGGGTGTTCCCGTTCACGTACGTACCGCGCTGGCTGTCTCCCCGCATCCGAGCGAGAGAACCGGAGATTTCCGCGCGGGCGGTGTTCGTCGTGTCGTGGGCCGGTATGCGAGGAGTCGTGTCGCTGGCGGCTGCCTTCGCGATTCCGTTGACGGTTAACAGCGGCGAAGACTTCCCGGGCCGTTCGCTGATCCTGTTCCTGACGTTTGTCGTCGTGGTCGGCACGCTGTTGCTGCACGGCCTGACGTTGCCGTGGGTCATCCGTGTCCTCGGCGTGCAGGGCGATGAAGAGCAGTCGGACGCACGCGCCGAGGCGGCGGCTCAGGACAAGGCTGCCCGCGCGGCTGCGGCGAGGCTGGACGAGTTGGTCGGAGCCGACGCCGACGACGTCCCTCAGGTCCGGAATCGCGCCGCCGACATCTTGCGAAGCTGGAACACTCACCGCGCGAACTCGGCGTGGGAGCGGCTCGGACGCAGCGACGAGGATCTGGGGGAGAGCCCGTCGAATGCCTTCCGCTCGCTGCGCCTCGAGATGATCGACGCCGAGCGAGGTGTGTTCATCGCCGAGCGCGATGCCGGCCGGATCGACGACGAGGTTCTTCGGAAGGTGCTTCGAGAGCTCGATCTCGAGGAAGCCACGCTCGACCGGGACTAGACCGGCTGGTCTGATGTCGGTGAGGGTATTCGCTGGCCAGGGTCGGTTTACCTGACCGTTGAGGCCTGCAACTTAACCGATTCCACTGAGCGAGACTCGATCCAATTTTCTGTGCCTCCCGTCACAGACTGTTTCGTGTTCAACATCACGTCACGGTCTTACCCCGCCTTGGAGGCATTCGAATGAGTCGTAGTTCCCGCCGCGGAAGTCGCAGATTGGCTGCGGCTGCGCTGGCGATCACCGCAAGTATGTTCCTGGCGTCGTGCGCCGACAACGGCTCGAGCAATGGCGGCGGCGAATCCGCTGATTCCGGTTCCTCGCTGAAGATCGGCATGGTCAACGAGCAGGCCGATCCCGGTACTCCCACCAAGGGTGGCACGCTGACGTTCAGCGGCTACTCGGCAGTCACGACTCTCGATCCCGCGAAGGCTCAGGTTGCCGGCGCCACCGGTGGCAGCGAACTCAGCGCCATCTACGACGTGCTCATGCGTTACGACCCCATCGCGCAGAAGTTCGAGCCCAAGCTCGCCCAGTCGCTCGAAGCGAGTTCGGACAGCAAGACCTGGACGCTGAAGTTGCGCGACGGTGTGAAGTTCAGCGACGGAACGGCTTTCGATTCGAAGGCCGTCGCGGACAGCATCAACCGTTACGTCACCAACAAGGGACCGCAGTCGAGCCTGTGGGCTTCCAAGGTAGCCTCGATCGACACCCCCGATGCGACGACCGTCGTCTTCAATCTCGTTGATCCGTGGACGGGCATCCAGTCGATGCTCGCCACCGGGCCCGGCATGATCGTCGCCCCGAGCGCCCAGCAGGGTGACCAGTTCACCCCGATCGGTGCCGGCGCCTTCACCCTCGAGAAGTTCGCTCCCAACGAGGAACTGTTGTTGGCTGCTCGCCCCGACTACTACGACGGCGCACCGAACATCGACAAGCTCAAGCTGATCAGCATCGTCGGCGCTCAGCCCACCGCTGAAGCTCTCAAGACGGGCGGCATCGACGCCGCGTACATGCGCACGCTCACTCCGATCCTGGATCTGATCGAGTCGGGTTACCCCGGCTTCGTCGACATCCCGTCGCTCGGCTACATCGCGAACGTGAACATGGCCCCGGGCCGCCCGGGATCGGATGTCCGTGTCCGCCAGGCGATGGCGCTGGCCGTCGACCCGGAGACGCTGAACACCCGCGTCAACAACGGCAAGGGACTGCCCGGCCAGGAGATCTTCCAGGACACCTCGCGCTGGCACAACGACGTCGCACCGATCGGCGTCGACCCCGCGAAGGCGAAGGAACTGCTCGATCAGGCCAAGGCCGACGGCTACGACGGCAAGATCACCTTCCTCTCCATCCAGGAACCGTCCGCGCAGGCAACGGCACTGGCGATCCAGGCGATGCTCAACGCAGTCGGCTTCGACGCTCAGATCGAATACGTCACCGGTGCAGGTGATCTGGTCAAGCGGATGTACGCCGATCACGACTACGACATGAGCACCGCAGCACTGAGCCTCGCCGAGGCCGATCCCTACGAGCGTCTGTACACGGGCATCAAGTCCGGCGGCCGTAACAACGCGACCGGCTACTCCGACGCCGAAATGGACGCTCTCCTCGACAAGTTGGGCGTCGCAACCACCGACGACGACAAGAAGGCAGTCCTGGCCCAGATCCAGGAGCGCGCCAACGAGACCGTCCCGTGGCAGGTGTGGGGCAACGTCGCCGCACTCGATGTCTGGAACCAGAACGTTCACGGTCTCGAGCAGAGCCTCGACGGAATCGTGCTCTTCGACGGAGCTTGGAAGTCCTAGAGAGCCTGAAGTTCACGGCCGGCCCCGCGCCCATATCGCAGCGGATCGGGGCCGGCTGCGAACGAAGAAATGAAATCAGAGGAACTGCTGTGTATTGCGAGCTCGCTGTCCGAAGGAGACGAAATCGATGAACATCGGCGCAATAGGTAAGAAATTGGGCCAGCTCGTCATTGTGATCCTGATCGTCAGCTTCGGAACCTTCGTGCTGGCATCACTGATCCCCGGCGATCCCGCTGTCTCCGTTCTCGGGGAAGGCCGAACGCCTGCCGAGTACGAGGAAGTTCGCCAGCAGCTCGGGCTCAACGACCCACTCCTGGTTCGCTATTGGGACTGGCTGACCAGCGCTCTCCAGGGCGACCTCGGCAACTCGCTCGTTCCCCCACAGCAGGACGTCCTCACCGCGATCAGTTCCGCTCTTCCCGTCAGCGTTCAGTTGGCAGTGATGGGTCTGGTCATCGCCCTCGTCGTCGCAGTTCCGCTCGCACTCTGGTCGGCGCACCACGAGGGTGGCGTCATCGACCGCGTCATCAGCGCCGCGACGTTCGGTGTTCTGTCCGTCCCGAGCTTCCTCGCCGGTCTGTTGCTGATCATGGTCACCGTCAACTGGCTCGGCTGGTTCCCCCGATCACAGTGGGTGCGCATCGGAGACAGCCTCTCCGGAAACCTCTCACACGCAATACTTCCCGCGATCACCATCAGCCTCCTCGAGATGGCGATGTTCACTCGCGTTCTCCGCTCCGACCTGGTGACGACGCTCCGTGAGGATTACATCCTCGCGTCGAAGGCCAAGGGAATGCCCACGCTGCGAGTGCTTTTCAGTGACGCGCTTCGCCCGTCGTCGTTCTCGCTCATCACGATGATGGGTCTGGCTCTCGGCGGCATGATCGGCAGCACCGTGATCGTCGAGACGCTGTTCTCGCTGCCCGGAATGGGCACGCTCATCGTCCGCGCAGCGCAGCAGGGTGATTCACCGATGCTGCTGGGCGCGGTGGTCGTGATCGCAGTCATCTACGTCCTCGTCAACAGCGCGATCGATGTTCTGTACACCTATCTTGACCCGAGGAGTCGTCGTGTCCATGTCTGAAGTGACGCCAGACGGAGCGGCCCCGTCGCCGGCCCCGTCCGAGGTGATGACATACCGGCAGCAGACAGTCCTGCTGGCTCCCGGTCCCGTCGAGACGTTGGAACAGCCCAAGAATCTGGTCCTGATCGGATCGATTCTCACGGTGGTCGGCGTTGCGCTGCTCGGCACCGCACTCTTCGGTTCGGCCATCATGATGACCGTCCGCATCGTGCTCGCGCTCGTTGCCTTGGTTTTCCTCTTCAAAGGTCTCGGCAAACTCGGTACGTCCAAGTGGGGCAGTCAGTTCGATCTCTCGTACTGGCTGGCGTGCATCTGGCTGGTCGCACTGATCCTGGCGGCGATCTTCGCACCGCTGCTGCCGCTCGGTGAGTACAAGGACACGGTCAAGACCTTGGCCGAGCCGGGCTTCGCCTCGCCGAGCCTGCTGTCAGATCACCCGTTGGGTACCAACAACTTCGGTCTCGACCTGCTTGCCCGCGCTCTGTTCGGTGCTCGAGCATCCTTGACCGTGGCCATCTGCGCCGTACTGATCGGCATGATCATCGGCGGAACCATCGGCGTCATGGCCGGTTACTTCCGCGGCAAGGTCGACGCAGTCGTCGGAATCCTGACCAACTCGCTGCTGGCCATCCCTTCTCTGGTGCTGTTGATCGCACTGGCCGCCGTGCTCACGTCGAACCTGCGCAACATCACCCTCGCACTGTCGATTCTCTGCATTCCCAGCATGGTTCGAATCGCCAGGGCCAACACCATCGTCGTCGCCCAACGGGAGTTCGTGCTTGCCGCGAGGGCCATGGGCGCCACCAAATGGCGCGTCATCTGGCGCGAGCTGGTTCCCAACGTCCTCGTCCCCGTCGCCGCGCTCGGCCTGGTGGCCGTCTCCGGCCTGATCGTCGCGGAAGCGTCACTCAGCTTCCTCGGACTCGGTATCGCACAACCTGATCCGACGTGGGGCAACATGATTGCGGAAGGTCAGGGCGGGATCGTGGAGAAGCATCCGTTCATCGTCCTGGTACCAGGCGTCTTCCTCTTCCTGACGGTGTTCTCCTTCAACCTCATCGGCGAGAAGTATCGGAGTAAGCTGTGACCACTTCAGCTCAGCACGGCGTTCCGCTGCTGCAGGCGGACAACATCAGAACCGTATTCGCCACTCCCCGTGGCCAGTTGCGAGCAGTCGACGGCGTCTCGATCCACGTCTCCGCCGGCGAGACTCTCGGCATCGTCGGTGAATCCGGTTCCGGCAAGTCGGTTCTCGGACGCACCATCATGGGATTGCTCCAGAAGGGTCCGGCTCTCGACATCACCGGAACGGTGACGTTTGCCGGCCGCGACATGTCGACCATGAAGAAGTCGGAGATGAAGCATTTCTGGGGGCCGGAGATCGCCATGGTCTTCCAGGATCCGATGACCTCGCTCAATCCGTTCAAGCGCATCGGTACCCACATCACCGAATCCTTGAAGTTCCACCTGGGTCTGAAGAAGGACGCGGCCCGCGATCGCGCTGCGGAACTCCTGTCGATGGTGGGCATCCCCGAGCCGAAGCGTCGGCTCGATCAGTACCCACACGAACTGTCTGGCGGTATGCGACAGCGCGTCGTCATCGCGATGGCCCTGGCCTGCGAGCCGAAACTGCTGATCGCCGACGAGCCGACCACCGCCCTCGACGTGACCGTGCAGAAGCAGATCCTCGATCTGCTCGCCTCGCTCAACGACAAGCTCAACATGGCCGTCATCCTGATCAGTCACGACCTCGGTGTGGTGTCGGGTCGATCGGATCGCGTCGCGGTCATGTACGCCGGTTCCGTCGTGGAGACGTCGGCAACAGAAGAGCTGTTTACTCGTCCGCGTCACCCCTACACCGAAGCACTGATGGCCGCGATTCCGCGACTCGAATCGCCGACGCACACAGTGCTGCAGACAATTCCGGGTGGGCTCCCGGACATGACGAAGCCGATCACCGGCTGCCGCTTCGCTGCCCGTTGCCGTTACGCCCAGGACGACTGCCTGACCGGCGACCCGGCTCTGGCACCCGGCGGTCCGGGAGACAACACAACCGAAAGCCACACGTTCGCGTGCCACTACCCGGTCGACACCCCGGAAGGCACAACGGCATTGGTCGCCAACGAGAAGGCCGGTACTACCGCAGCGGGCCTCTCGCTCGCGGTGAAGGAGATGGTCTGATGACTGCAGCAACCGATACCAGAAAGTCCGAGACGGTGGACGCGGCCCTGACGGTCGAGGACCTGGTCGTCGAATTCAACGTCGGCAAAGGGCAGACCGTTCACGCGGTGTCCGGGATCAGCTTCACCGTCGCTCCGGGTGAAACCTTGGGCGTGGTCGGTGAATCCGGCTGTGGCAAGTCCACGGCGGGCCGGGCGATCATGCAGCTGCCCTCACCGACGTCGGGTTCCATTCGCCTGGGTGAGACGGAAATGACGGCACTGGGCGCGGAGGAATTGCGTCGCAGTCGCACTCAGTTGCAGATGATCTTCCAGGACCCGATCTCCTCGCTGAACCCGCGACGCAAGGTCAAGGCTCTCATCACCGAGGGTCCGTCGATCTGGGGCGGAAAAGACAAGGCCGCCATCGAAGCTCGGGCGCGCGAGGTTCTTGCCGAGGTCGGGTTGGAACCGGACATGGTGTGGGACCGAACCCCGCGTGAGCTCTCGGGTGGACAGTGCCAGCGCGTGTGCATCGCCCGCGCATTGATGCTCGACCCCAAGGTCCTGATCTGTGACGAGCCGGTCTCGAGCCTCGACGTCTCCGTGCAGGCGCAGATTCTGAACCTGCTCGAGGACGCGAAGAAGCGTCACGGGCTGTCTTTGCTGTTCATTGCGCACAACATGGCCGTCGTGAAGAACATCAGCGACCGCGTGATGATCATGTACTTGGGCCGCGTCTGCGAAATCGTTCCGGCGGAAGACATGCAGAACCGTGCGTTGCACCCGTACACGCAGCTACTGCTGTCGTCGATTCCCGATCCTGACGCGACCGTCACCGCGGCGCAGAACGTCGAGCAGAAGGTCATCGAACTGCCGTCGCCGCTCAATCCGCCCAGTGGCTGCCGGTTCCGCACGCGGTGCCCGCTGGCCACCGATCTCTGCGCGGAGGAAGTTCCCGAACTTCGTCTCGTCGAGGGCGGACACCAGGTGGCGTGCCACAACGTGTGAGTTGAGCTAGACGCGCAACATGTTTCGCACGTGACCGGTTTCGTTGATCGACCCGACCCTTCGGCTTCCATTCCGGGAAACAAGAATTCGAGTGACGGAGACGTACTCGATCGGGAAGGTCAACGGACGCTCCAGCCCGAGCAGTTCCTGCAGAACGATGTTGACGACGCCGCCGTGGCAGAAGATCGCCACGGTGGCGTCGTTGTCGGTCGCCGCGACCACGTCGTCGATCGCGCCGAGTACTCGCTCGCGAAAAGCGTCGCTGTCCACCGACTCGGGTAGCCATCCGGCCTTGATGCGCGCATACGTTTCCGGTGCGCGCTCCAAGACCTCGTGCATCGGGATGTAGTGGGGCTGCTCGTAGTCGTATTCCGCCAGACCTTCGAGCTGGGTGACCGGAAGATCCAATGCCTGCGCTACCGGGTCCGCGGTCTCGAGCGCACGCTTCTGCGGGCTGCTGAACAGTCCGGTGATCCGGTACGGCGCCAGTGCTGCGGGCAGCCGACGTGCCTGGGCGCGGCCTTCGTCGGTGAGCGAGGGATCGGCGCGGCCTTCGGTGACCTCGGCCAGTTCGGGGAGCGCGTGTCGGATCAGGAGTAGTTGCACCCACGTCACCTTGCCATGTAGAGATCGAACGCCACCACGAGGTTTCGGCCTTCGCGTTTCGCCTGGTACATCGCGTTGTCGGCGATGTCGAGCAAGGTCTCCATCCCCGGCATCGCCCGGTCTACCCAGGCGACGCCGATACTGACCGTCCCCGCGAAGCCGCGAATGGAACGGGCGTGGGTCTCCTGGGTCTGCCGGATACGCTCCGCGAGCTGGATGGCTTCCTCGAAGGTGCAATCGGCCATCGCGACGGCAAACTCCTCACCGCCCAGGCGGCCGGAGAGACCGAGCCCTTCGGTGGTGGCGAGGAGGGTGTTTCCGAATTGTTCGAGGACTGAATCGCCGGTGAGGTGGCCGAGGTTGTCGTTGATCGATTTGAAGTGGTCGAGATCGAGCATCATGACGGCGATCGATCGTTGCGCTGTGTGCTGGGTGTCAAGGAGTTCCTGCGACCGGGTCAAGAACGCGTGCCGACTCAGTGTTCCGGTCAGGGCGTCGCATTCGGCGATGCGTTGGAGTTCGCGCTCAGCGCGCCGCTGCGCTCCCGTGGCGACGGCTACGGCGATGGGGGAGAGTGCCATCAAGATGACGGAGATTCTGGTGGTCACGCCTTCGCTCAGCAGGTGAACCGGATCTGCCAACGCCAGGCGCCCCTTGCCCGCCATGACCAGCGCCCACGCACTCCATCCGGCTGCCAGGAGCGAGGTGCTGAACAGCGAGACGCGCATCGCGCACCACAGGAGCGCCGGCATCGGAAGCAGCAACGCGAGGGCGCCCTGCACCTCCAACGCGAGCGGCAGACAGGCCAGGAGTGCGGCCAGCGGCGCGAGGATCTGTGCGAGCCGCCTGAGCCGGAGGCTTTGACGTACCGAGGGCCCGAGAGTGCGAAGAATGTGTTCGAGCGTCGGCGCCGAAAGAACGATCGGCAGCACGATCAGATACGTACACAGGTCGGCGAAGAACCACCCCACCAATTCCGTTGCCGCACCGCTTCCTTCGTGGAGTTGAGTGCGGAGTGCGCTGGCGGACCCGGCCGTCAGAGATGCCAGAACCGAAACGAGAAAGATTCTGGTGGTGTACTTCGCTTCGGAGACTCGCTGTGGAAAGCAGCCGAGCAAGTTCGCGGCGATCAATCCCGTCGTGACTCCCACCAGGTTGATCGCATTCAGTTCGAAGGCCCGCTGTACGGGGCTTCCGGTCGCAAGATCCGCTGTCATCAGCGCGGCGCCGCCGACAGCCAGTCCGATCGGCGCGAACGAGCGAGGGTTACGAAGGAGAATGCCCAGAAGGATCGCGTTGGCGGGCCAGAAGGTCGAGAGAAACCCGGGCGGACGGGCGGCGATGCCCGCCAGGGCGACAACGAGGATCGCCACGAAAATCAGGCACGAGCGCACCTGACGTGTCGAACGGTCCATGGTCAGCCTGTCGTAGAAAGCAGAAGCTGTCCGAGACTAGCAATGATCCGGCTACTGTCCGAGTTGTAACTTTAAGTGTCATCCCGACGGTTCGGCTGCGTGAGGCGCCGGATCAAGTTCGCCAACTCCTCGGGTTGGTCGATCATGGCGTGGTGATGCGCCGGGCGTAGGACGTGAAAGCTCCCGCCGAGGTAGGTGGCGAGTTTCTGCTGCTTTGCCATCCACGCGATGGACCAGGGAGTGGTGTGGCCCGTGTGAGCGGCAACGACGCTGAGGTCGATATCGGGCAAGGGGTGCTTGCTCGACCGTCGTAAAGCGGTGAGTTCCAGCGCCATATCGGTGTACGCGACGTATTCGATCATCGCCGCTTCGAGGTAGTGCGGTTCGCGGTAGATCTTCCGGACCCATTCGAGGGTGGCTTCGGACGAGCCGCTGGGCGGCACGGACTGGTTGAGGATCTTGCGCGTCGTGGTGCCGAGGAGGCGTTGAAGTCCGGTTGTGCTGAAGGAGGCCGCGGCAGCCCGGGAGGCGATCAGGAGAAGGTCGCGGGGGAAGAGACGTTTCGGCTCTTTCTCGGCGCTCGAATCGAGAAGCAGCATGCCCGCTGCCCGGTCCGGGAACAAGCGGGCGAAGCCTTCGACGTAGAAGCCGGCGATGGAGTGGCCGACCACCACAGCCGACCCCGTCAGTCCCAGTGTGTCGAGGACATCGCGGATCCGCTGAGCTTCGCCGCGGACGGTCGGCACGTCGGGCGACGGTTCGCTGAGCCCGAAGCCCGGTCGATCGAAGCGGACGACGGTGTGGTCCGACTGAAGATGACGTGCGCAGTCATCCCAGTCGAACCAGTTGCCCGCCAGCCCGCCGCACAGGACGACGACGGGGCCGTCGCCCTCGGCGAGAACGTGCAGTCGGCTCTCGCCGACCTGCAGGATCTCGCCCGGTGGTTTCACGTGGAACAATTCCGGCACGCGAGAATCCGGACTACTGACGCGGTTTCGCGAGGGGGAAGGCCAGCGTCTCGCGGATGCTGCCACCCGTGATCAGCATGACGATTCGGTCGACACCCATCCCGAGACCACCCGTCGGCGGCATCGCGTGTTCGAGGGCTTGGAGGAAGTCCTCGTCCAACTCCATCGCCTCGGGGTCGCCGCCCGCCGCGAGCATCGACTGCTCGGTGAGCCGGTTGCGCTGATCCACCGGGTCGGTCAGCTCGCTGTACGCGGTGCCGAGTTCGACGCCCCACGCCACCAGGTCCCACTTCTCGGCGACGCCGGGGATGCTGCGATGCGGCCGGGTGAGCGGCGACATCGAGGTGGGGAAGTTGGTGTAGAACGTCGGGAACTCGGTGTAGTCCTCGACCAGGTGCTCGTACATTTCCTGCGCGATGGCACCGGTGTCCCAGCTGGACTGGTACGGGATCTCGTTGGCGTCGCACAGCTTCTGCAGGTCTTCGAGACTTGTCTCGGGGGAGACGTCGACACCAAGTTTTTCGGCGACGGCGCCGTGCATCGTCTTCACCGGCCATTCGCCGGAGATGTCGACCTCGACCAGTTCGCCGTCCGGGCCGGGTCGCATGATGATCTCGCGACCGAAGGCTGCGACGGCCGCCGCCTGGATCAGCTCGCGGCACATCCGCATCATGCCCTCGTAATCGCTGTGGGCTTCGTAGGCCTCGAGGATCGTGAACTCGGGGTTGTGTTTGAAGTCGACGCCCTCGTTGCGGAACACGCGGCCGATCTCGAACACCTTCTCCATACCTGCGACGCACAAGCGCTTCAGGTACAGCTCGGGTGCGATGCGGAGATAGAGGTCGAGGTTGTACGCGTTGATGTGTGTCAGGAACGGAGCGGCATTCGCTCCGCCGTGCACCTGCTGCAGAATCGGGGTCTCGACTTCGAGGTATCCGCGCCCACCGAGTGAATCGCGCAGCGACTTCACGACCGCGCTTCGGGCCTCGAGCAGTTCGCGGGCCTTCGGGTTGAGGGCGATGTCGAGGTACCGCTGGCGGACGCGAGTCTCGGGATCCGAGAGGCCCTTCCACTTGTCGGGCAACGGGTGCAGGCACTTGCCGTTCATGCGCCACTCGACGGCGATGAGCGACAGCTCGCCCTTGCGGCTGCGCCCGATGGTTCCGCTGACCTCGATCAGGTCACCGAGATCGAACTCGGCGGCGAACTCCGCCAGCTTCTCCCGGCCGACGTTGTCCTGGTCGACCAGAACCTGGATGTCGCCGGACCAGTCGCGCACGTCCGTGAACACGACTCCGCCGTAGTCGCGGACCCGCAGCAGGCGTCCCGCGATGCGTACGCGGGTGCCCTCCGGCGACTTCGCTGCGGCAGCGATCGTGTGCGTCGGCGGATAGGCGACGGGGTAGGCGGCGATCCCTTCGTCGGCCAGTTGCGCGAGCTTGTTCATACGCACTCGAACCTGCTCGGGTCGACGCGGACCGTTGGTCGTGAACGACGGCGCCGAGTCCGGTGGGCTGCCGTCGGCATGCAGTCCTTCGGACGTCACCAGAGCTGCGGGCACAGCCGCATGCGTTCCGGTGTGCTTGACGACCTGGCTCGACTTGCGCCCGAAACTGGGCAGCACCACGAAGCCTTCGGCGATGGCCGACGCGAATCCGACCCGCGGCAGCTCACGGTTGTCCTCGAAGCAGAGGAAGCGCGGCTCCCAATCCGGCTGGTACTTCACGTTCGAGCGGTACAGCGCTTCGAGTTGCCACCAGCGCGAGAAGAAGACGAGCACCGAGCGCCAGATGCGGAGGATCGGGCCGGCGCCGATGCGCGAACCTTCCTCGAACACCGAGCGGAACACGGCGAAGTTGAGTGAGACCCGCACGACGCCGATCTCGTCCGAACGTGTGGCCAACTCCGAGACCATCAATTCGACGACACCGTTGGGCGCCGTCGGCTTGCGACGCATCAGGTCGAGCGAAACACCGTTCGGTCCCCACGGCACGAGCGAAAGCATGCCGACGACGCTTTCGTCCTCGGTGCCTTCACCCATGACGGCTTCGACGAGGAGGCAGTCGCCGTCGAGGTGATCGCCCAGTCGGCCGAGTGCCATGGAGAAGCCGCGCTCGGTGTCGGTGTCGCGCCAGTCGTCGGCGCGGATGATGACGGCCGCCATGTCCTCGGGCGGGATGTCGCGATGGCGTCGCATCCGGACGGTGACGCCGTGGCGCCTCACGCGGGTGACGGCCTGACGCACCGGGCGCATGTCGCGTCCGTTGAGGTTGAACTCGCGCGTGCGCAGGATCGCTTCGTCGCCGAGTTGCAGGACGCTCAAGCCTGCCTTCTTGTACGCCGTCGCCCCGGTTTCGCTGGCGCCCATGACGGCCGTCGCCCAGCCGTACTGCGACGCGAGCCCCTGCCACGCTTCAATCGCGTGCGGCCACGCTTCGGGATCGCCGATGGGATCACCACTGGCGAGGCAGACGCCGATCTCGACGCGGTACGTGATCGCGGCCTTGCCGCTCGGCGCGAAGATGACGGCCTTGTCGCGGCGGGTGGCGAAGTAAGCGAGGGAGTCGTCGGCACCGAAGTTCTGGATCAACCCGCGGATCGCGGACTCGTCGTTTCCGGTGAGGGCGTTGTTGGAGCGTTGCGCGCGGAAGAGCGTCATGACCGCGGCGAGTAGCGCGATGGCGCCGAGCAGGCCGAGGACCGTGTTGACGAAGACGCGCGGGTGGCCGTCGAACACCTCGTTGTCGACCGAAGCGGCCGCGGTGACGCGGTTCAAGGCCCAGAGGAATCGTTGGTTCTGCGGCAGGTCACCTGGGAAGAGTTCGACAAGGCCCCAACCGATCACGGTCGCGACGGCCATGCCGCCGATCAGAACGCCGAGCGCTTTCCAGCCGGCGCCGCGTCGTACGCGTGTGTAGAACTCGGGCCTCGCCGCGATGAGGATTCCGATCACGACAAGCAGAACGACAACGGCGACGGCGTTGTTCGGGTTCTTGTCGACGATCGCGGAGGCGATGTTGGTGAGGGTGATCAGCGACAGGTAGATCGTCAACAGCCACCAGGCGATGCGCTTGCGGCTCGCGAGGGCGGCGGCGAGCAAGGCGACGACGAGCGCCCACGACAGGCTCGTATCCGGTGCGTCGAAATAGTAGCTGTCGATGTATTCGCGTGGGACGCGGAGGATGTGCCGCAGTACCGGCGAGATGCTCCACAGGAACACCAGTACGGAGAAGACTCCGAGGATCAGTCCCGAGATATGGGGAACCTGGCTGAACCGCCCTTTGCGGAATCGACGCGCCTGGCGCGGATTTTCGGGTGGCGATTCCACCAACTCTGCAGTGGTGTCCGATACCTCGGTCAATGGTGCCATCGAGCTTCCTCTCCTACCGGTCGATCAGATCCTCACGCTAAGTGTGGTCTGTCGTGTCCAGTTTTGTGGGAGGAGGAAGATGATTGACATGACCGACAACATTCCAGCAGTACCCATCCGCGACGAAATGATTCGGCTCGGTCAGTTTCTGAAGCTCGCGAACCTCATCGAATCGGGCGCGGAGGCCAAGGAAGTGATCGCCGACGGCATGGTGTCGGTCAACGGTGAGGTCGAAGATCGTCGTGGCCGTCAGCTTCGTGACGGCGATGTCGTCGAGATCGGCGGGATGGCCGCCAAAGTGGAAGCCCCCGCCTGATCCCGCGACTTCCGACTAGCTTTCGCGAACGACGACGCCGTCCTGGTCGCTGTAGACGATCTCGCCGGGGTTGAAGGTGACGCCGCCGATTTCGATCGGCACGTTCTTCTCGCCCGAACCGGTTTGCGTGCTCTTGCGCGGGTTGGTGCCCAAAGCCTTGACGCCGATGTCGAGGGTGCGCAGGATCGCCGAGTCGCGGACGGCTCCGTTGACGATGACGCCGGCCCAGCCGTTGTCGACGCCGCGGCCGGCGATGATGTCGCCGACCAGCGCGGTGTGGATGCTCGCGTCACCGTCGACGACGAGGACTCCGCCGTTGCCCGGTTCGCTGAGCGTCTGCTTCACGAGCAGGTTGTCCTGGAAGCACTTGATGGTGGTGATGGGGCCGGCAAACACTTCACGTCCACCGAACTGGGTGAACTGCGTGTCGCAGCTACGGATGTCGGGTCCGATCTCGTCGGCAAGGTCAGCGGTCGCTACAGGCTCGGTCATGCCCCACAGGATAGTCGGCAGGGTTCGGGCCTAGTGGGCCTCGGGGAGGGTTCTCAGGCTAGTACGCCTGACGTGGGGGACGTCTGCGAGTTACGCGACGGCTTGATCGAAAACCTTTCAGCACCACGCGCCATCCGGTAGACATCGACGGTGGACACTTCGCGTTGGTACCGATCGTTCGCGGAAGTGGAGGCTCGAGGGAACTCCGCGATCTACGAGGAATGGGGCACCGGCGTATCGGAGGATCCAGCAGTCCTCGCTCTGATAGATCGGCTCCCAGAACCCCGCAGGCAACCCAACCTGATATTCGGGGCGTGCCGTCACCTCGGTGCCCCGGTCGCGCCGTATGCGTTGTTTCGCCGGTGGCTGAGCGACAACTGGTCCGAGGTGGAACAACTCGCGCAGACCAGGACTACACAGACGAATGAAGCTGGCCGCTCTGCCGTGTTGCTTCCCGTCCTCGGGTTGTTGAAGGGCCCGCTCTCCCTCATCGAAGTCGGTGCTTCGGCGGGCCTGTGCCTTTACCCTGACCGCTACAGCTTTCTCTACGACGGCACAAAGTATCTGCATCCAGTCGATGGTCCGTCCACCGTTCTGCTGGAGTGTGCGACGACCGGCAGTCCGCCAATTCCGGAGAGAGTCCCAGACGTGGTGTACCGGGCGGGCATCGACCTGAACCCACTCGATGTAGGCGACACAGACGACATGAGATGGTTGGAGAGTCTTGTGTGGCCGGAACAGGACCACCGCCGGCGGCGATTGCGCGACGCAGCGGCACTCGCTCGTGTGGATCCGCCTCATCTGGTTCGCGGAGATCTCACGTCGGCTGTTACCGATCTCGTCGAACGTGCGCCACGGGAAACAACGATCGTGGTCTTTCACAGTGCGGTACTCAACTATCTGATCCCAACTGCCAGAGATGAATTCGCAGAAGCTGTTCACGCTTTGCCATGTCGCTGGATAGCGAACGAAGGTCTCGGGGTTTTACCCGAAGTCGATGCCAAGTTGACGGCATCACCAGAGGCGCGCCGTGGGAAGTTCGTTGTTTCTCTTGACGGCACACCTCACGGGCTAGCCGGTGGACATGGGCAGTTCCTCGACTGGATAGACCAAACTTGCACGGCATCAGATTGATTGATTCGCGGTCCGATCTTCGCGGAGGGCTTGACCTTCACATTGATGTGAAGGTTGACAATCGTTTCATGGCAGACGACATCGATTCAAAGCACCACACATCAGGAGTGAAACAGTTTCTTGCGGAACAGGATCGCGGGGACGCACTTCCACTCGTTCCCCTGCTGGCGTTGTTCGCGTCCGTCTTTATCACCAGCCTGACGGAGACCCTCCCAGCGGGAGTGTTGCCGGCAATGAGTGAAGGCCTCGATGTCAGTGAATCGGCCGCCGGGCAGACGATCATGATCTACGCGCTGGGGACGGCCCTGACGACAATTCCCCTCGTCGCAGTGACGGCGTCGTGGTCGCGAAAGGTGTTACTGCTGAACTCGATTCTCGGGTTTGCATTCGCCAACACGGTCACTGCATTTTCTTCCGACTACCTTCTGACGATGACCGCCCGGTTCATTGCGGGAGTTGCTGCAGGTATCGCTTGGGCATTGCTCGCCGGATACGCCAGAAGTCTTGCCCCGAAACATCTCGAGGGTCGCGCCATCGCGTTCGCGATGGCCGGAATTCCGCTCGCTCTCGCGCTCGGCGTTCCGTTCGGGACATATTTGGGCAACGCTACCGGGTGGCGGGCACCGTTCTATCTCATGTCGATACTGGGTGTTGCGCTTCTCGTTGCAATCGCGGTGTCGGTTCCCGATCGTCCGGGTCGGCCCCGCGACCGTAAACGTCGAAGCATGCTCGAGGCGGCACGCATTCCCGGTGTCGACGCAGTTCTGATCGTGACGTTTACCGTCGTGTTGGGTCACACCATCCTGTATGCGTACATCGCTCCGTTTCTCGAATCGATAGGAATGGGAGATGACAATGACCTCGTTCTGTTGACCTTCGGAGTGGCATGTCTATTCAGCATTGTTGTTGTGGGCAAAAAAATCTACGCGCGACTACGGACTTTTGCTCTTGTCGGCGCCGTCCTGATTTCAGTCGCCGCAACCGCACTGGCAGTCACCACTGAGGATGCGCTGCTCGTCTACATAGCAGCTGCCGTATGGGGATTGGGGTGGGGCGGAATTCCGACTCTGTTGCAAACCTCAGCAGCGGTTGCTGCGGGCTCACACGCAGACGAGGCTCAGGCGGTTCTCACGACGCTGTGGAACGCTGCCATGGCAGCAGGTGCAGTGATGGGTGGAGTTCTCTTGTCTCTCAACGGTGCTCGATCTCTCCCGTGGTGGACGGTAGCACTCGCGCTGCTATCCGTGGTGATCATGTGGACCGCCCGCGGAGACGGGTTCCGATCTCCGGCCCAAATCCATCAGGAAGGTCAGGCACACGCATGAACACAACGCCGTCGATCCATCGGTCACCGATCATCGGCATCGCGCTGGAACCAGCCGGCTGGCATCCAGCGGCCTGGAGATTGCAGGGAATTGCCCCCGCCGAACTCTTCAGTGCTCGTTACTGGTCGGAGTTTTTGCGCGACATTGACTCATCTGTTGTCGATTTTGTCACTTTCGAAGAATCGATTGGGTTGCAGTCGTCCGATTTCAGGAGAATCGATGACAAGGAAGACCAGGTTCGTGGTCGGTTGTCGCCGGTAGCGCTGACGGCACTGGCTGTTTTCGAGACGCAGAGACTCGGCGTGATCGCCACGAGAAATCTGACTCACAGTGAGCCATACAGTATCGCCACCGAAATCGCATCGCTCAATCTCTTGAGCGGGGGCCGAGTCGGCCTCCGTGCCCAGGTCACTTCGCGAAGCATCGACAGACGTCATTTCGTTCGCCCGCAACCGGTGCCGGAGCTGAAAGAGTCCGACATCTACTTCCCTGAACGGATTGGAACCAGACTCGAACCGGTCTTCTCGAGCGCAACCGAGTCGATCGAAATACTCCGAGGATTGTGGTCGACCTGGTCGGAAGGCGCACTCCAAGAAGGCGCCGATGGCCGATTTGTCGATATCGACAAGATCTCTGACAAGTTGATTGTGACAAAGACTTTCGAGGTCGCCGGACCACTCGCCATCCCTGTCGTCGAAGGCTTGAAGCCTGTCGTTCTCGCGCTCGCACATCACGCCCAAGTTCCTTATCGGTTGGCGGTTGCGTCGGCTGATGCCATCCTGGTGACACCCACTCCGAGTGCTAATGGCGTCACCATCGGCGATGTACTCGACGCCGTCAACGCTGAATGTGATGCAGTGCGAAGAAATTTGATCGATGAACCGCTCGCGATCCTGGTGGATCTCGTGGTTTTCCTCGGCACGACCCACTGCGAGGCTGTACAGCAGAAGCGTGCCCTCGACGAGCTGTCAGGCGCACCGTACTCGTCCGACACCGACATCTTTGTCGGTTCGGTAGATGAGCTGATCCACCGGATCGACGAACTCGTATCCGCTGGCGCACACGGTGTGCGACTGCGGCCGGCGGTCAACGGCCGGGACATCCCACTTGTCCTCGAACAGCTTGCCGCTGTCTTCGGGGCGAGCACCCGGGTGAGCACGTTGAGAGAGCGACTCCAGGCAGCGTCGCTCGAAACATCGGCGACCAAATGAAGATCGGCGAGCTGTCAGAAGCGACACGGGTGTCCCGCCGCCTCTTGCGGTACTACGAGGAACAGAGCTTGATTGCTCCGAGACGATCCGAAAACAGTTACCGCGACTACGACGAACGAATGGTTGACAGGGTATTTCAGATACGTGGATTGTTGGACATGGGTTTCCCGACGCGGGTGATCCGGCAGATCCTTCCTTGCCTGGACCAAGAACGCGTCATTCACATGAGCGATGTGACACCGGAGATGCTGTCGATGCTCGAGGCGGAGGCGTCGGGACTTGACGAGAAGATCAGCTTTCTTGTGAAAAACCGCGACGCCATCCGTGAATACATCGCAGAAGTGAGGCAGCGACAGACTGTCCCACTCGATGGATGAACACTGAGCGAGCTGTCGGTTGGTCCTGAGCATGGCTGTGCCCATCGTGCCGTGTATGGCAGCGCAAACCAACGGTTCAGTGAGCCTCGGGAAGTATGCCGTTCAGCACTATGTCGGCGAGAGAATCGGCAAACGGTCCCGGGTCCGAGACGTCGCGAACCGACAGTGCGAAGATGGCCGCGCCAGCCATGATGTCGAGAAGAGCGTCGGCGTCGACGCCGCTTCGGATGTCGCCGCGCTCCCTCGCCGCCTCCAGTCGACGGTTCAGCTCGACTCTGACTCCGGCCAGTTGCCGCACCACGAGAACGTCGCGCAATTCCGCGTTTGTTCGCACCTCGCTCATCAATCCGGGCGCCGCGGCCCGGGTGGCAGGAGCGGCGAATAGTGCCACCGCGCCCTGCACAAGCGCGCGAATTTGATCCGCGATCGTGCCCTCGGTGCCGAGTTCGGTGTCGATGTCCGCGCCTTGTTCGATGTCGAGCACCGGGTAGATCGCGTCGTTGACGATGTGTGCCTTCGACGGCCACCGACGGTAGATGGCCGGACGCCCCACTCCGGCACGCGTGGCGATGGCGTCGATGGACGTGCCCGCGTACCCCTTTTCTTCCAACAGTTGCCTGGTCGCGTCCAGTACTGCGTCGTCGATTGCAGGGTTTCGCTGCGGGCCCAGGCGGTGCTGAGTCTCAAAATCTTTGGACATTTTGGGCAAATCCCTTGCGGTATCGCTGTGATGGCCGTTACATTCTGTCACGGCTTTAGTCGATACATATTGTATCGACTATCGGCACGTGCGCATCGGCGCCACCGAACCACGAGGAGTGGTGATGAACCTTCGAACCGAAACAGAAACCTCAGGCGAAGATCCCGACTACGCCGAATTCGCCAGGCCTGGCGAATCCCGCAACGACCCGGCAGAGATGCGACGCAGCCTCGAAGGCTGGCTCGCGACCGTGTTGTGGCGAGGCTCGAAACCTTCCGTGACCTCGGTCGAGATACCGGCCGCGAACGGCATGTCCAACGAAACTGTGCTTTTCGACGCGACGTGGATCGAGGACGGGGTTCGAGGTGAGCATCGCCTGGTCGCCCGCATCGCCCCGCGCGACAGTGCGGTACCGATCTTCCCGTCGTACAACCTGGACCAGCAGTTTCGGGTCATGAGCGCCGTCGCGGCTCACACATCGGTGCCGGTCCCGCGGGTGTACTGGTCCGAGAGCAACCCGGACGCGCTCGGCGGTGAGTTCTTCGTAATGGAACGGCGCGACGGCGAAATTCCGCCAGACGTCATGCCGTACACGTTCGGATCCTGGCTCTCGGAGGCTTCAGCGGACGACTGTTCTCGACTCCAGCAGTCATCGGTCCGGGTGCTCACGGAGTTGCACGCTATGGCCGATCCGCACCTGGCTCTCCCCGAGTTGTGCGGCGGCGGTGCCGAACCGACTGGGGCAGAAGCACTTCGCGCGCATCTCGAGGAGCAGCGCCGCTATTACGAGTGGGCAACCGCCGACGGACCAGGATCTCCGTTGATCGAGCGCGGTTTCGACTGGATCGAGGCGAACTTCCCCACCGATGCCGGTGCCGCAGTGCTGTGCTGGGGAGACTCGCGGATCGGAAACGTCATCTACCGTGACTTCCAGCCGGCGGCGGTCCTCGACTGGGAGATGGCGGCACTGGGGCCGCGCGAGCTGGATCTCGGCTGGATGATCTTCCAGCACAGGTTCTTCGAGGATCTCGCTGCCATGGCAGGCCTCCCCGGAATGCCGGACTTCCTGCGTCGTGAGGACGTGGCCGATGCCTACGGCTCGCTTTCCGGCCACCAGGTTGCGGACCTGGATTTCTACATCCTTTACGCCGCGCTGCGGCACGCGGTGATCATGTTCCGAGTACAGAGCCGCGCAGTGGCTTTCGGTCAGGCCGAATTCCCCGACAACCCGGACGAGATGATCCTGCACCACAAGACACTCGAAGCCATGCTCGACGGCACCTATTGGGAATCGCTCGCTACGGCCCCGGTCGCACCAGGAGATGCACGATGACACTGTCCCCGCTCGACGACTACCCCGTACATCAGATCGCCGAGACCATCCGCCACGTGGGCACCTCGGATCAAAACTTCTACGACCGCTACTACTTCAACTGCCATGCTGGCGTCGACGGCGACAGTGAGCCGCTGTTTCTCATCATCGGTCTTGGCCAGTACCCCAATCTTGGTGTGTGCGATGGCTTTGCGGTTCTTCGGCGCGGCGACGACCATATCGTCTTCCGGGCATCCCGCGCCTTGGGTGACGATCGTATGGACCTGTCAGTAGGCCCGTTGAGGATCGAGATCATCGAGGGTCTGCACCGTCTGCGGGTGGTGTTGGACCCGAGTCCCGAAGCGCCGGACCTGAGCTTCGACCTCGCCTTCGAGTCCGACGGCCCCGCCAATCTCGAGGCCAGACACTTCCATCGCCAGCTCGAACGAGTCACCTTCGACACGCAACGATTCGTGCAGACCGGAACATGGTCCGGATCACTGACCGTCGACGGCGACGTCATCCCGGTCACCCCGGAGACGTGGCGGGGTAATCGCGACCGATCCTGGGGTGTTCGACCGGTCGGTGAAGCGGAACCTCCTGGACGCAAGGCGGATCCGGCGATCGCCGGCAGCCAGAACTTCTTCTGGATCTACTCGATCATGCAATTCGGTGACTTCACGGTCGTCACGGTCGTTCAAGAAGATCAGCAGGGACGCCGCATTCTGGAGGATGCGACGCGCGTCTGGGCGGACCGCTCGCGGGAGCCGGAGTGGTTGGGTCGACCGGACCACCAGCTCACCTTCATTTCCGGTACCCGCGAGGTGAAGAGCGGCACTCTGTACTTCCGGCGCCCCGGTGCACCAGGCGAATCCGACCACATCCTGGAGATCACCTGCGAACCGATTCTGCCCAACTACATCGGTGTGGGCACGGGCTACGGACTCGAGCAGGATTGGCGCCACGGGATGTGGCAGGGCGAACTGGTGGTTCAAGGCCTGCGAGAAACGGTTTCGGACATCGAACCGTGGAAGAAGATGCTGTGCCCGGTCGACAATTTGGCCCGGTTCACCCTTGTGGAAGACGGCGTAACTCGCACCGGGACAGGCTTGTTCGAGGTAGCAGTCATTGGACCCCACCAGCGATACGGGTTCACCGGAATCGGTGACGTCGCACCGTAACCACAGCTCACCAACCACAAAGAGAGGTACTGCCACATGTCCACACGCTCACGAATGTCGTTCGCTCGCAATGCGAAGGCCGCCGTCCTTGTTGTCACCGGAGGTCTGTTGTTTGCTGCTCCCGCCACGGCCATCCCGCTCGACCTGGGCTCTCTGAACACGGGATCGCTCGGATCCGTCGATCTCGGCTCGCTCGATCCTGTCCTCGCGCCGACGCCGAACTTGGCCTCCGTGGCCAACTTTCGCGACGTCGCCGGCAACGACGGGAGGGGATACGCCACCGTCGACGGCTCACACCTCAAGCGCGGCGTCATCTACCGATCCAATGCGCTGACCGCGACCAGCGACGCAGACAAGGCGACGCTCACCGGCCTCGGACTTGCCGACGCCTATGACCTGCGTGGTGCAACCGAGATCTCCAACCCGTTCATCGGTGGCGCGGACAAGCTCCCGGACGGCGTGACGTACACGAACATTCCGATCGAGTTCAAGGATCTGACCCAGCTCGCGACGACGATCAAGTCGCCGGAGGAGGCCAAGCAGTTCTTGGTCGATACCAACCGCAGTTTTGTCACCGATCCCGTGCGCCGCGCCGGCTTCAAGCAGGTTCTCTCGGACATCGCTGCTGGTGACGGGGTGCAGTTGTTCCATTGCACTTCAGGCAAGGACCGCACGGGTTGGACCGCGATGCTGTTGCAGTCCATTGCCGGTGTCCCCGCCCAGACGATCATGGATGACTATCTGTTGAGCAACACCTACCTTCAGGCGACCAACGAGAAGATCCTTGCGCAGATCTCTCAAGCCCTGAGCCCGCAGGTGGCGACCAACCTCGAGCCGGCCCTCGGTGTCGACGCGTCATATTTGGAAGCTGGACTCGCGCAGATAACCAGCGATTACGGAACCGTCGACAGCTACCTCACCGAAGGTCTGGGACTCACTCCGGACACGATCGCACTTCTGAAGGTCAAGCTAGTCGGCTAGTTTCACGCTGCTAGAACCGTTGAACGAACGAGTACCAGTCGCCGTCGAACTCCTGGTAGCCGATGTCGCCGTCATGGCGGGGCTTGCCGAGATATGGTGCGCCGTCCGGTAAGTATGCCAATCCGATCGAATCGATCAGACCACCCTCGATATGGAAGCGGCACCCGTTGCCGACGGGCCATACCTGCAGGACCCGGTAGACGCCAATTGTTTGATTTTCCAACGACTTCTGGCAATCCGCGGCCACTGCTTCGAGGGAGTCTTTCGACAGTGCAAACGCAACATGCGAAGGGACGGACAACGTCACGAGCGCGCCGGTGACGAGGACTATCACCGGCGCGATCGTGCTCAAACGCAAGGTCTTGTACTTCATCCAACCAATCAGGCTGAGTATCAACCACACTCCACCCAAACCGAGCAACACTGAGGCGGCGAGCGCAAAGAATGGAAAGTACACAACCGGCGGCATGAAGGACCACACGATGACGCCGCACGTGAGAGCGACAAGCACTGCGGTGACAATCGCTGTCACCTTCCACCAGGATGCCGGACTTCCACGCTCAGTTGTCGGATCACCGTCGGTCATCGGACAACCCTTGCACAAGGCGGCAATTGTGGGGCAACGAATCGAATTGTTCTCCCGCTGACTCGCCGAGGAAGTTTAGCTGCGCTTACCGGGCCATTTCGGTGCGGCCCTCGCGTCGCAGTTGGGAAAGGTTTCGACCGTCTGCGAGTTGCCAGTCTCTCCAGCCGTGCCTCTGTTCTCCCATGAGTTCGGTCAGAGGTGCCGAGGGGGCACCGTAGCGTTTTCCGTTCACCTCGAGAGCTCCGTCCCGTGTGACCGTCGCGGTGTAGTTCAGCCCGCGCCCGACGTCGCGGTAGGTCAGCTGCTGGTCGACCTGCAGATGCCCGAATAGCATGAGCTGCAGAATGTCGTCGTCGTAGGTGACTCGAGGATCGATGACTTCGGTGCGAGCTGGTTGTTCCGGCGGGGGAGCGTGCGTGGCGCCCGGGGCTCCTGCGACATGCTGGGCCGTGGAGATGTCGCTGGTGGCATGTAGGTCGATCTTCTCGGGTTGCGGTTGCTGCGATCCGACCAAATTCCCAATTCCACGCCCCAGCCACCCGAATCCGGCACCGACTCCTGACACACCGGAGCCGATCGCCTTTCCTGCCGCACTGCCGACGGCGACTGCTCTACTTCCTACCTCTGCGAGGGCGTCGATAACGCTGGGGCTCTCGTGCTCGGTCCACCCCATGACTTGACTGCCGCGAGCCTGCGCAAAATCGTCGAGATCGTTTTTGAGCGTGACGATATCGTGGGTGAGGTTGTGGGCTGCGCCCCACCGAAATCCATCGAGTCGGCGCATCTGCGCAAAGTTCGACAGCTCCGAGCGAGCATGGACTAGGAGTTGGCCGTCGCGTTCGAAATGCTCGGTCAACACGGCGCGCGCATCGTCGAGCACCATCTGCAGATGCTGCGGCTCGGTGGCCTGAACGCGGGCGATCCGCAGTCGTTGCCACAGATACAGCGACTGCTCGCTGACCACCAGCAGGTGCAAGGATTCACCGAGCCGATTTTCTTCGATTGCGCGGCGTAGGTAATCAGCCCGATCCTGGACCGGGCGAGTGGGATCGAACCCGGCGAGGGTGCGCTTGACGTGTTCGCGGAGGCGTTCAATGGTCACAATCAGCGCGGGACGGAGTCCGGCAACCGATTCCCAGTCGGCAGTCGGAAGCGCGTCGTGGTCGTCGAGAGTGGCCACGAGACGGTCGAGGGTGGCGAAGTGCCCGACTACGTCTCCGACGCGGGTCGCTTGAGCAAGGACGAGTAGCTGTTCGACTTTGCCGTCGACGCGGGCGATCGACTCGTTCACCGACGCGATCGCTGCCGAGAGTGCGACCTGCACGGCGAGTAGTTGCAGGGACAGCGCCTGAGTGGGACCGAGAGGCACCTTCTGCCATTGCAGTTGATTCCGGAATTTTCCGCTCTGATCGACAACGGTCATTCGGAAGAAACCGTTGTCCCCGGGGAGGACCCGGTGAGTTTTCAAGGCTTGAACGCTTTCCGGGGACAGTCGCACGAACTGACCGGCCTGGGCGAGAATGGACTGCACGCCGAACGCTGCGGCCGCAGCTCCGGCCATGGATGACTTGCTGAGGCCGGACACGTCCAGGGCTTCGCCGGCGAGATCGGTCATTCGTGCGAGATACCTGGCCACGACCTCTGGGTCTCCGGCGACGAGAATACCTTCGGGCTCAACGGATATAGCGAGTTCGGTTCCTGGACCACTGCCATCGGCAACGGCAGGGGAAATGGAGTTCTTCACAGCCGGTGTGTCATTCATCGGGGCGTGCATCCTGTCGGTGTCGTGTTTTTGCGGCGAGTCTGTGGGCGACCGCGGAGACCGCGGTTTCGAATCGCTCTCGTCCTCCGGGTGAGTTCAAGCCCCGGTCAGAGCAGTGTGGAACCTTTCCCGGGATGACGTACAGGTCCCGTTCGATTCCTGCACGGTTCCATCCATCTCGAGCTGCGACGCCCAGCAGCAGCACGATCTCCAGGTTTGGGCACAACCCCACGAATTCGGTAGTCCATTGGGTCCCGCGGGCGCGTTCGGCGGGCGTCGAACCACCGTTCTTGACGCCGGAAACGGGGAAGGGGACGACATTCCAATGCACGACGTCTGAGGACGAGATGCCGGCACGTGAGTACGCTTCGCGGCAGTTGCGTGCAGTGCGGTCGTTGTTGTCGAGGCTGAGTAGGCCAGATCCCGTGCCGGCTTCGGCTTTCGTGGACGGATTATCGAGCAGGACAAGGACCCGTGCATCGATTCCGCCCTGGTCTGGATCCACGTAGGGCACGTATCCATGAGGAATGCCTTCGGCGTCGGCTATCCGATTCGCAAGCGAGTTCAGCGGCGCCACATGGGGGTCGTGGATGCGGCGCTTCTTTTCGGCGACAACGGCCGGGTCGGCGTTGCGTCCGTTACTCATAGCGGTGACCATGCATTGATGTCAGTACTCCTTGGAACGGTGGAGGTCGGTACTTTATGCAACGAATGACGATCAGGAGCATGCGGCGACAATCCCGCCGACGACAATCGCCAGGACGATGAGAAAACTGATGAATTCCACCACCCCTTCAGCGGATGAATTCTTTTTCGTGCCACTCATCTGTTCTCCACTCCCGGTCTATTCTGCGCAGCGCACGGCCAAATTCCGCAACCGCCATCAGATTGAAACTTCTTATTCGAACCGTGCGTCGCTGGTCAACTTTTCCCGTGCTTCGGGGAGATCTCGATCGAATCCTCGCTTTGTGCTCAGTGTTGCTGGTTCACGGGTCGGCCGGATTCGAATCGCCAGATCGCATGATCAAGATGTGTGACATTGCGGCCCGACTTCTCGGCTACCGCTTTCACCAGGTTCGCCGCGTCAGTGGGGCTGACATTCTCGGGCGCAGATCCGATCGCATCCGCCACAAAGCGGATGACCATGCGGTCAGCTTTCACACCCCCAATACCCGCGAGCATCAAGAAGTAGTTCCAGGTGATCCCGGAGCGCTGTCCCGGCACTCGGATCCATGCCTTCTTTGCCTCCTCGATTTTGCTTGGGGCGGCGTTGAGGAGGTCATAGGTACTGTCGATTCCCTGCTCACGCAGCTGAACAGCAGCCGCGTGAATAGCCGCAGCCTTGAGCGGAGCACCCTTGCTCGTCGAGGTTGGTTTGCGATTGTTCGTCATCTCAGCCCATTGCTGTGGACCGCCGAGTTCTGTGAAGGTAGCCAGTAGAGCTCCGGCATTATCGGTATCCGCATTGCCGCCCTGGGCCTGCCGATATTCGATGTAGTGACGCAGGAGGTTCTTGACAGAGTTGTAGTGCGCGCCGGTAGACGCGATCGAGTCGATGATGCACAGGGCAAGACTGTGCGGATAACCGTCGGGTCGGAACCACAGGTCAGGGTCGCCGAGATCGCTGTCGCAGCGCTTTGCGAGAAGGTCAACCCGATCATCTGTTGTTGCGGGCATGCTATGTCCTCTGTTCTGAATATGCGCTCAGTGAAGTTCTCGATGCACTATGCACCACCCCTCTGACAAATCTGTAAGTAATGGGTAAGGCGCGGTGTTGTTGGAGGGCGATGTTGGGGCGTGATGCAAATGCGGCGAAATCAATCTCGACAAGAGTAGTTCGTTTTGCGTCTGAATAAACTAGGCACTATCTATGCGCACAATCAACTCGCGGAATGTCGACCGCTGCACTCGCCGTAGTGGTGGTTCGAGAAGCCGAGTGCAATGATGCTGCGGAGCAAATGGCGCGTTGCCCGGAGAAGATCGAAAGCTATTGTTCATCAATGCTTTCCGCGTTAATGCTGCGGATCATCCTGAGATCGAAACGATTTCGAATGGATTGCCTCCGACACCGGTAAGTCCTCTGATGCCGGAGGGTATGGTCGGATCGTGAACCAGGATCTGATCATTCGCCGCTACCTACCCTCGGATGAGGACGTGGTCGTCGACCTGTGGTCGAATGCTGCCCGTGAAGCCCATCCGTTCCTTGTGGGTGAGGGAACGGGCGATCGGGAGCAGAAGATGCGAGAGGTCTATCTGATCCAGGCCGATAATTGGGTGGCTGAGCACAACTCCGAAGTTGTCGGCCTGTTGGGAATGATCGGCTCCGAAATCGGGGGACTGTTCGTCGCGCCGGCATCACAGAGGTTGGGAGTCGGGAGGGCGTTGGTCGAACACGCCACCACCATGCACGACGAGGTGACACTCGAGGTTTACACACTCAACGATCGGGCCCGCAGGTTCTATGCGCTGATGGAGTTCGAAGAAGAGGGGCGTCGACTCGACGCCGAGACAAACCATGAATTGATCACCCTGCGTCGTACGGCGCGAGACTCCTCCGTCACTCGGCCATGAGGGATACGGATGAGCCCAGCACGGGCCTGACATTGTGCACAGATCTGGCGGCTACCGATTGGCTGGTCGATCAGGATCTGCCTTGGTATCAGTTGGCAGGGCGCGGCCCGATCGGATTTCCGAAGTATGCGCGCTTACGGTTCATCCCAGATCCGAGCTTTCCCGGTCAGAAATCGAATGATGTCGATTTCGATCAGACCGGGCCGGAAGAGAAAGTGCTGATCGGCTTTGCCCTGGATGTGTTGTCCAGTTACACAACCACACCCGACGAGTGCTATTTCTGCATGTGGACCGGGTGGGGGTCGGCAGTCGGTGATGACGTTCCGCGGTTCGAGATCCCCAATCGTGACTACTGGCTCTTGCGTGGAACGCTTGCCGACTACGCCGATTGGAGCGTGGAGAACTCAGTTCGTTGGCCGTGGGGTTCTTCCCCTGATCCGGCCTTCATCTGGCCGGCGGATCATGCATGGTGCATAACCAATGATGTCGACCCACATTTCGCGATCATCGCCGCCCCCGAGGAAGCGATCATTCGAATTGTGGCCGATTCGCGGATCGATGCCGTCCTCGACGACCCGGATATCGTTCCGCCGTATTGGCACTGACGACCGATCACGGCCAAGTCTCGAGTTCGACGACCAGTGTGTTCCAGCGGACGCCGAAATTTGTGGGGACCTGACCCGTCTCGCAGTACACCGTCGGCCCGTCGAAGACGACGTTGAAGAGACCGGAATGAATTGTCGTCAAGAGTGTTTCGTGTTGAACGAGGTGGCCGGGCCGCGCTTTCACCCGCACGCGCCCGGTGGGCTGCGTGCGGTATTGCGTCCAGAGGTAGCGATCTCACACCAGGCAACCTCTCAACCGCACCTCGCCGACGCTTCCGACATCGTCGCCGATCAGTGTCGTAAATCCGTGTCCGAGATGGGCTATGTGCTCAGTGCGGCCGTCGATTGTCACGGTCGTGATGCGTGCATCGATTTCGCAGCACACCTCGGCAGGAAGGTCCAACATTTCGGGACTGGCCCAGTAGGTCGTCGGTTCGCACGTATCGCCAGGCATGGGGGTGTCGCGCCACGGTTCGAGATCCTCGAGCATCCAGAGTTGCGCCACCGTTCGAGTATCCCAACGCGTCTACGCTTGGGCTTGCTGGTCTGCCTGCAGGTGCTTGACCGGGCACCCCGTGGGGAAGGTGCCGAGGTCTTCGACCTTGTAACCGCTCGGGTAGCTGCGGATGTTGGGCAGCTCGCGGGCGAATTTCCGCTTCGTGCGCACCGGGAAGAAGCGCAGCAGACGCGCGCGGACTTTCAGCGCGCCGCGTGAGACGACGCGCATCGCGGTGCTCGGGTGCTTGTAGTGGAAGGCGTCGAGTAGGTGGTCGTCCATGAGTGCGAAGGCGAATCCCTTGACCAGAGCCTTCGGCGCCAGATTGTTGGGCGGGAAGGTGCACATCAGGTCGAGGGTGGAGTCGGCGACCGCCCGAGCGCCGGGGTCGAATGAAAAGTGTTTGTGCTCATAGTCATCGAGAAGTCTGACGAACCCCTCGTAGGTGTCCGGCGTGTCCTTGATGTTCATGTACCTGCCCAAGTGGCGGTAGTAGTTCGTCGACCCGACGATCTCGTTCTCGGTCATCTTCCGCCAGCCGTACTCGTCGAGCCATCTGACCGGGGTGACGACGAAGGTTGCCAGTACGTAGAGCATGTCGTCGTTGGAGATGTCGTACGAACCGTGCATCTGGTTCATTCGACGCACGCTCTTGCGGCCTTCGGTGCTGCTGAGGCCGTGCTCGAGGATGGCGTCGAGGATCAGGCTGGTGTCGTCGTAGCGCTTCTGAACCTTGTCGGTGAACTCCCCGGTGGAGAAGAGAAGTTTGCCGATCGAGGGAACGGCGTACGTGCGAAAAAGGGCGAAGCTGAGCGCCTGATTGATGTCCCAGGGAAACTCTTGCGCCGCGAGAATGCGCGACATCTCTTCGTAATCGGTTTCGGGATCGAGTCGATCCGTGCGACTGCGGAGGTCGTAGCGCTTCATCTGAACACTCCCTGAGACTGGTCTGCGTGCGGCAGAGGTAGGTGTGAGCTGCACCACCGACTGTAGTTCTGACAACACGCGTTGTCTAGGGGTGTGAATAGTCGACTGTCCATCGTTTCGGGCGTTGTACCAGGGGTATCCGGAAAGTGTTGTCGACCCGAGGAGCAGCTATGAGCGTCACACGCACGGCCGGGGTTTTCGCGGCCATCGGACTACCGATTGCCGCGAGCGTCATGTTCGCCGGAGTCGCCTCGGCTGATCCGCCCCATCCTTTCGGTGGCGCCGCCGTCACTATCGGGTGTCCGAATCAGGGGTCGCTGGCATCGCTGACCGGACTCACCGGCCAGTCCGGGCCAGAGTCCAATCCGCCCATCGCCAAGGGTGACATCCGCTTCGATTCGTTCCCGGCAGCTGCGCCCATCCCGGCGGCGGGTCAGGTGACCGTTGCGTGGGTCAACACCGACACGGGCAAGTCCGGAATCGTCGACCTGGTCGGTACTTACCCGTACTTGTCCGCGACGGTGAACACCGGCGTCGGCAATGTCGTTGCGACGGCATTCGGTTCGATCAACTGGGGCAGTAGTCCCATCTGCCAGTCGAATCCGACGATCGGCAGGTTCATAGCCTGATCTTCACAGCCTGATCTATACGGCGTGAACGGGCACAGGCTTGGCGGTATCGCGTGATTATCTGTCATCTCGGAGATACCGCTGTGTCCGCGTCATCCCATATTCTGAAACATGTTATTTGAAAGCATATTTCAGGGATGGAAAAGGTGGCGACGTGAATGGGTCGAGCGCGCGTCAGTTGATGAGCCAGATGCTCGTCGAGAAACGAAACAGTCTTGCGCCCGAGAAGGTCGGCATGCGATGCGAGGGTGCTCGCCGCATGCACGGCCTCAGCCGGCGTGATGTCGCGCAGATCGCCGACATCAGTTTCAATCACTACCAACGGCTGGAACAGGGTACGTCCGTTGGTGTTTCGGCTCCCGTCATCGTTCGTATCTGCGACGCCTTGTTGATGGAAGACGACGAAAAGGCGCGCATGCTGGCGTTGCACCAGGCATGGGCGCGCCCTCGTCGACCTCGGTCCGGATCTCAGGCTGCCGGTGAAATCTCCGGTAGGCAGCGGGCCAGTTCGTCCGGCGTGTAGAAGAAACTTCCGGCGCTCACCGGAGCGCACGGGGCAGCAAACGCTGTCTCGCGCTCGTTGTAGAGCATTCGGACCAGGCGCTTACCGTCCGGTCCGCCGAACACGTCCCACTGCACGTTGGCGGCCATCGGGCTGACCTGCGCTCCGCGCCAAGGGTTGTTCGCATAGGTGTACAGGTCACCCTCGGCCTGTGAGACGGTGCTTCCCGGCAGTTTCAAGAGCGCGGCGAAGGGGATGATCGTTTCTGCGTGTGCAAACCGGAAGTCCGCTCCCGGTACGGCGGCGGCCCCGGTGTGTTCTTGTAAGCCGCGCAGGAACTCGTCGCGCAAGACGGTTGCCATCCGGTAGGTGACGTCTTCACCGGTGAAGCCCGGGCCCTTGGCGTAGAAGTCCTCGGCATCGTTCGTGTACGCGAGCCACTGCGCGTCCGCAGGTTCGATGAACCGCTCGAAATTCCACTTGCCTTCTTCGGCCATGCCCGGAGTGATGATGTACGTGTTGTACAGCATGTACGCGGCGTCGACCTCGTTGTCGATCGTGCTGGAACCCTTGCCGCGGTCGACGAGTGAGAACTCGCCCGCGCTCAGGCGGTTGACGAAGTCCTCGGAGTAGAGCCTGAGCATCATGTGCCGCGAGACCTCGCGGGTGCGGGGAAGATCGGCAATCTGATCGTCGACGGCCTTCAATCGCGGATCGGAATCCTCGTAGTCCTTGTAGTCGGCGTTTGCATCCGAGTCGTGGAAGTAGAGAAGGTCGGCATCCGTGGTCACCGGCGCAACATCGCCGGCGACGGCCGGAAACGCACCGGTCAGGCCCTGGGCGAAGTTCTCGGCGCTGTCCACGGCACGGTCGACACCCGACGAGGTCAACGTGATGGTTCCCTGTTGCGCTGCGATGGCGTCGAACAGTTGGGGGAGGCGCTCGGTGACCCGTGCTCCGAGTTGCCGATGTTCGGTGACTCCGAGTCCGCTGAGGTTGCCGTATCCCAGCTTCTTGTTCGCGGCCATGAGATCGCGAAGCGCCGGTCCGAATTCCTTGCCGACGGAAGTCAATGCGTTCTCGGCTTCGGCGAGTTCCCACAGCTGCAGGCTCAGGTCGTCGTACTTCAGGCTCGACAGTGCCCGGGAACCGTGGCGCGCAACGCTTTCCGTGTACACGGGCGAGTATCCCGTCGGTGGTGCTTGATAGTCGGCGATACGCTGGCCGGGTGAGTACGGCGTCTTGGACGTGAAGCCGCCGTCGGTCGACGCCGGGGTCTCAGCCGAGCCGGAACTCGACGCGGTTTCGAGCGAGCCGAAGGGCGACGCCGTGGCGATGGACTGAGCGCCACTGGTAACGAGCACGAGTCCGACCGCGCCGGCAGCCGCCAGCAAACCGAAGCGTGGGCTTCGCATGGTGTGTGAATCCTCTCCGTCGGTGCCGAGGTGGCACGACGGAAGGGAAGTTAGAACAGCTAAGCGTCCGATTTGCGCCTATTTGTCCATGTGTAGATGGACGCAGGGTGACAAGTTTCGGATTCGCCGAGCTCAGGAGGGTTTGGCGGCGATCCCGATCGAGACGGACAGCGACAACGCGATGAGGGTCATGGCCAGCCACTGGTAGCTCTTGGGTGTGGGCTGCTTCTTACGTCCGAACTTGCTCACTGATGTCTCCCGTTTGTCCGTGGGTACTCAGCACATATTACTGTTCCATTACCCCGATGGCGCGGTCGACGGGAAAAAGTGTGCGATCAGACAGCGGGCGAGCCTGGAGGCCCGCCCGCCGTCGTCGTCAAGAGGTCGTGCGCAGTTCCCGTCGCAGTATCTTGCCGGTGACGGTCTTGGGCAGTTCCTCAACCAGCACCACGGAGCGGGGGTACTTGTACGCCGCCATCCGTTGCTTGCAGTGATCGATCAGTTCGTCCGGCGTCACCGACGCCCCCGCGACGAGGCTGACGAACGCCTTCACCGTCTCACCGCGGTATTCGTCGGCGATCCCGACGACAGCTGCCTCGCGGACCGCGGGATGTTCGGCGAGAACGTCTTCGACCTCGCGTGGCCACACCTTGTAGCCGGAAGCGATGATCATGTCCTTCTTGCGGTCGACGACGTAGAACCAGCCGGCTTCGTCCATGAACCCCACGTCGCCGGTGTGGAACCACCCGTCGCGAATGGCCGACGCACTCTCCTCCGGCTTGTTCCAGTAACCGCGCACCACCTGTGGACCACGGACGACCAGCTCGCCGATCTCTCCGATCGGCAGGACCGCACCGCCCTCGTCTTCGATGCGGACCACGGTGTTGGGTACTGGAACACCGACGGACAGTGCCCCGGACGTGGGGTCGACCGGCGTATCCGCGCCGACGGGAACGGCATGGGTCGGCGACGTGGTCTCGGTCAGGCCGTAGATGTTGTGCAGCGCAGCACCGGTCATGGCTCGGACGGCCTCGGCGGCGGTCGGTGAGATGGGTGCACCGCCGGAATACAGCAGCCGCATGGAGGTGAAGTCTTCCGGTGCGCAACCTGGAGTGTTGAGCAATGCTGTGAACGCGGTGATGGCGCCGACGGTGAACGTCGGTCGGTGCTCACGAATCGCGTCGAGCATCACCTCGGGCTGGAAGCGGTAGGCCAGCACCAGCGGCATTCTCGTCAGTACGGATACCGCGATGTGACCGATCAACCCTGTGATGTGGAAGAGCGGTGCTACGCCGAGAACGGTGTCTTTCGGGGTGAGCCCCAGCCAGTCCCGGTACACCTGGGCGTTGAAGGTCATGTTCGCGTGAGAGGTCATCGCTCCCTTCGGTGGACCAGTGGTTCCCGACGTATACGTCAGTACCGCAATGTCTTCCGGGGCAACGTCAGTGGTGATCGGATCGCCGAGGCGATGTTCGTCGATCAGCGTCGCAAGATCGTCGGTACCGAGATCCTTCTTCACGATTCCGTCGAAAATTCTTGGATCGTTGCGGCTTTGGTACTCGAGTTCCGAGGTGGTGATCACGCGCCTCACCGGCGAGTCCGAGACGACGTTGCGGCCCACGGACTCGTAGAGCCCCTCGAGTGCGATGAGAACGGCAGCTCCGGAATCTTCGAGTTGGTATCCCAGTTCTCGCTCACGGCTCATGGGATTGATCGAGACTGCGACGCCGCCGGCTTTCCAGATTCCGGTGAGGGCGAGCACGAACTGTGGAACGTTCTGCAGGAACAGGGCAACGCGGTCACCCTTCACGAGTCCACCGGCTCGGAGTGCTCGGGCCAGGGCATCGCTCTGATGGTCCAGCTCGGCGAAGCTGAGTTGACCGTCGAAGTACTTCACAGCTGTGGCGTCCGGATCGGAGCGGACCGTGGCCGCCAACATCTCGAGCATCGTGGGGTGCTCGACGTCGATGTCGGGGGGAACGTCGTTGCGGTACAACGCCAACCAAGGGCGATCTTCGTATGTCATTTGATGGCAACCGGATTCACAGGAGATCCGCTGGCCTTGGCGACCTTGAGTGGTGCGGCGACGTACAGGAACGTGTACTGGCCGTCGGATGCACAGTCGGCGGCCAGCTTCTCCAGATCGCAGATCTCGGTGAACACCACGCCGAGGTTGCGCATCAGAGCGTTGTGAAGTACCAGTGCCACACCGTTTTCGGGATCGGTGGTGACCTCGTTTGCGATGGTGTCCGTCACCAGGTTCGGAATCTCCATGTCCTGGAACCACTGGACGAGTTCGGGGCTGTAGATCAGGCCGGGCTCGCAGAATCCCTCGTAGAAGGCTTCACCCTGGTCGAAGAACAGCTTGAGGAAGTTGGTGCGGATGACGAGAATGTCGCGCTTCTCGATGGTGACACCCTGCGCTTCGGCACAGGCCAAAAGATCATGGTGCGTGAAGGTTTCGGCCTTGTCGAGGTTCTCCTTGCCGCGGAACTTCGCCATGTCGAGTAGAACTGCGCGTCCGACGACGCCACGGTCGGCAATCGGTTCGACGCTGGCCTTCTCGAGGCCACCGACAGTCGTGTCAGCGGAGTATCCGTTCCACAGCGCGCCGTCGTACCAGACGTGGCCGAGTGCGTCGTACTGCGTCGAACCCTGCAGGAACGCGTCGATCTTGTCGTCCGCGTAATGCAGACCGCCGGGGAAGTTGGGTGCGTCGTCGCCGTCCCAGCTGCTCTCGTCGAAGATCTGTGTGCGCTCGGCAGGGCTGCGTCCCGGCCAGACCGGATCACCCTTGGGGTCGCCGATGAGCCGTTGAAGTGTGAACACGGAACCCTGCTTGATGGTTCCGACGCCACGAAGCACCTGTCCGGCGTCGAGGTAGTTCAGTGAACCGACCTCGTCGGACTCTCCCCACTTGCCCCAGTTGCTGGGTGCGTCGCGCAGGAGTTCTCCAAGATATGGCGCCTCGGTCATGGTGATCTGATCCTCTCGCTACCGACACCGAACGATCGCTCGGGCGGACCTGGGTCTTTGTGATCCACATCATGTTCAGGCCGATAATCAGTAGTCAACAGGTTCAGCGATTGCCGTGGTCATGGCATTGTTGGAAATCCTATGTTCGGGAATACTGAACAATGTGACCGAATTCGAGAATGCTGTCCTGATCGGAGCGTCGATCCGGCAAGCCCGGCGTCACAGCGGGCTCTCGCTGCGCGAATTGGCCAGGCGTCTCGACGTCAGCGCGGCTACCCTCAGCGCCGTCGAGACCGGAAAGACCAGGGTCAGCGTCGACCGGTTGGCGGCAATCGGCGGGATTCTCGGAGTGCGTTTCGACGCTCTGCTCCCGGCTGCGATAGTGCGTCCGCCGGAACAGCCACGATGGGGTGGCGACGACGCCGACCCGAACACGCATTTCCTTCCGAACGAGTGGCGAAGATTCGGCCCGAGTTCGTTCGACCCGGTGTTGGCGGCCGCGCTCGCGGAGATGGTGAAGACCGGATATCACGGCGCTGCGATGCGTGAGATCGCCAAACGTGCGCAGATGAGTGTTCCGGGTCTCTATCACCACTATTCCAGTAAGCAACAAATGTTGGCCGAAATTCTCGACCTCACCATGGCAGAGCTCAACACGAGATCGTTGGCGGCGATCGACGAGGGCGAAAGTCCCTGCGAAAGGCTGGCGTTCCTTGTCGAATGTGTGACCTTGTTCCATATCTATCGGCGCGATCAAGGATTTCTCGGTGCCAGCGAAATGCGCAGTCTCACAGCCGAGAACAGGTTGCGCATCACGGAATCACGCAACTACCAGCAATGGTTGATGACGAAGCAAGTCGATGACGGAATCGCCGCCGGCGTTTTCGAGACGGATCGGCCGCGACAGGCCGCGCGTGCAATCGTCGTGATGTGTGTCTCTGTCGCGCAATGGTATCGGCCGAGCGGACCGCAAACGCCCGAGGAAATTGCACGCGACTACGCGCGTTTTGCGCTAGATCTTGTGCGCCTTCAGCGACCGTGACGGACGTCATCCGGTTCGGGTGATGCGCCTGCGGGCAAAGGGGTCCATGCTTGGAAGGTATCCGTACCGCGACTCGAGTAAGGAACGAAAAACAATGTCTTCCAAGCTGTCTCACAAGGCGTACATGATCGGTGCCGGCATCGGAAATCTTTCGGCTGCCGTCTATTTGATTCGGGACGGTAAGTGGAACGGTGAGGACATCACCATCATGGGCCTGGACATGCACGGAGCGAATGACGGCGAATCCGCCGCTACTTTCCAGCACCAGTACGGCCATCGCGAGCTAGGCAACGACGCGGGCTTCATCAACCGTGGTGGTCGCATGCTCAACGAGGAGACCTACGAGAACCTCTGGGACGTGCTGAGTGCGGTTCCGTCGCTGGACAACCCGGGAAAGTCGGTGACGGATGACATTCTCGACTTCGACCACGCGCATCCGACACACGACGTTGCACGGTTGATCGACCGCGACGGTATTCGCAACAAAGGCGAGAACGACTACAAGCACATGCAATTCGACAACAAGGATCGATACTTGTTGACGAAGCTGATGACGATGCCGGAGTCGGACGAGGCAAAACTCGACGACATCAGTATCGAGCAGTGGTTCGAGGACACTCCGCACTTCTTCACCACCAACTTCTGGTACATGTGGGAGACCACATTTGCGTTCAAGCGGGTGAGTTCGGCGATGGAGCTGCGCCGGTACATGAATCGAATGATTCTCGAGTTCAGTCGCATTCAGACTCTCGCGGGTGTCACCAGGTCCCCGTACAACCAGTACGAGAGCATCATCTTGCCGATGCGGACCTTCCTCGAAGGCAAGGGTGTGAAGTTCGTCAACGAACTGAAGATCACGGAGTTCGTGTTCAAGGACACCCCGCTTCGCGACGAGATCACCGTGACGGGACTCGACTACGAGAACGTCCGCACCGGTGAGAAGGGCCGAATCGACGTAGCGGAGGGCGATTTCGTCTTCGACACGAACGGCAGCATCACCGACAGTTCGTCGATCGGCGATCTGGATACTCCGATCGTCGAAGACATGAGGTACGCGCCGAGTGCGCTGCTGTGGAAGCAGGCAACCGAGCACTTCTACGATCTCGGGAATCCCGACAAGTTCTTCGGAGATCGGGAGCAGAGTGAGTGGACCAGCTTCACCGTCACCACCTCGTCACACGAGCTCATCAACGAGATTTCCCGAATCACCAAGCAGCTCCCCGGAAATGCGCTCAACACCTTCGTGGACTCGAACGTACTTCTGTCGATCGTGGTTCACCATCAGCCGCACTATCACTCGCAGAAGGAGAACGAAGGAGTCTTCTGGGGCTACTGTCTGTTCCCGCGAAAGAACGGTGACTACGTGAAGAAGCCGTTCATCGAGATGACCGGCCGGGAAATGCTGGAAGAGACGCTCGGACACCTCGAGGCGCTTGACGAGAACGGCGCGCTGGCCGCGCGCAGACAAGAGATCATGGACAGCGTCGTCAATTCGATTCCCAGCCACATGCCTTACGCCAGTGCGCTGTTCAATCGGCGTGCCGTGGGTGACCGGCCGCTGGTGGTGCCGAAGCATTCCAAGAACCTGGCCTTCATCAGTCAGTTCGCGGAGCTGCCGTTCGACATGGTGTTCACCGAGCAGTACTCGGTGCGCTGCGCTCAGGTGGCCGTCTACAAGTTCCTGGGGATTCCGGAAGACAAGCTCACCAAGATGCATCACTACGAGAAGGACCCGAAGGTTCTCGCCAAGGCCGCAGTGACGATGTTCCGCTGAGGGGTGCTCAGCGACCGTGCCGCTTCTCGTAGTCCTCGCGAGTGCGATCGGCGCGGCGCTGGGCCTTCTCGTCGAGCAATTCGGGATCGAGTCCATGGCTCAGCAGGCGGTGACGGCGGTAGATGGTCCCGAGCGCTACGACGAAGTACGCGAGCGGGATGAGCAACAAGGCCATCATGGCCAAGGGAATCCAGATCGGTCCCGGAATCAAGAGGAACAGCAGAAGGATCAGCGTCGCCGGCACGGTGAAGCGGATGATGTAGCGGGCCTGTGCACCCGGGCCGACCAGATCGTTTCGCACCCAGTCCTGGTACCGGTCGGGGAGGGTCTTTCCCAGGAGGTATCCGCAGTACTGGGGAAAGTTCGGGCGAGTCTGTTCGGCCATGGCTTCCAGGATAGTGCCTGGTACCGCCGCTTACGCGGGTGCCTTGAACGTACGTCGGTAGGCGCTCGGTGAAACGCCGAGCGCCTCGTTCATGTGTTGACGCATCGATGTCGCGGTCCCGAAGCCGGTTCGAGCGGCAATTGCATCGATCGACAGGTCGGATTCCTCCAGCAGCTCGCGTGCTCGATCGACGCGTCTGCTGGTCAACCAGCGGTTCGGCGTGGTGCCGACTTCGTCGCGGAATCGACGACTGAACGTACGGACGCTCATGTTGGCACGCGTCGCCAAGTCCGCCAGGGTGATCGGGTCGCCGAGATGTTCGAGGGCCCAATGCCGAGCGTCGGCAGTCGATTCCGAGGGTTTGTCGGCCAGCGGGCGCCGGATGTACTGCGCTTGGCCACCGTCGCGCCACGGCGGTACGACGCAACGCCTCGCGACGGTGTTCGCCACTTCCATGCCGTGGTCGCGCCTGACGATGTGCAGACAGAGATCGACCCCTGACGCCACACCGGCCGAGGTCAGGATGTGGCCTTCGTCGACGAACAGCACGTCGGGATCCACGTTCACCTTGGGGTAGACACGCTGGAAATGGTCGGTGTTGCGCCAGTGCGTCGTGGCACGAAGTCCGTCGAGCAAACCCGCCGCGGCGAGGATGTACGAACCGGTGCAGATCGAGACCAGTCGAGTGCCCGGGCGGATGTGTCGGAACGCTGCGGCCAACTCGGGGGAGAGGTAACCGTCTTCGTAGGCCGGACCCAGTTCGTACGACGCGGGAATGACGACGGTGTCGGCGGTGGCGAGCAGCTCGCTCCCGTGGTCGACCGAGATGCTGAAGTCTGCGTCGGTCTGCACGGGATTGCCGTCGACGGTGCACGTCAGGATCTCGTACAGCGGCCGATCCTCGACGTCGAGGGCACGCCCGAAGATGCGCGCCGGGATGCCGAGTTCGAAGGGAATGACTCCGTTCAGAGCCAGTACGACGACGCGATGCGGACCAGACATGGCTCGATTCTTTCATATATTGGCAATCTGGCCACTGTTCTCCATCGAATCCGAACTGCAGAATCTTCTCTGTGACTTCTGAGACCGCTCTCCCCGAATCGGGCCAACAGCAGGTGAGCCCGCCGCGCTTTCACCGCGCCTGGTCCGTCGCGATCGTGGCATTCCTGGCGTTGGTCGGAGCGGCGAGCTTCCGCGCTGCCCCATCCGTGCTGATCGATCCACTGCACGAGGATTTCGGGTGGTCGCGCGCCAGCATCTCGGCCGCCGTCTCGGTCAACCTGATCCTGTACGGGTTGACCTCGCCGTTCGCTGCTGCCCTGATGGAAAGGTTCGGCATCCGGGCGGTTGTCACTTCGGCGTTGGCGCTCATCTCGCTCGGCAGTGGTCTCACGATCTTCATGACCTCGAGTTGGCAGCTCATCCTGCTGTGGGGCGTGTTCGTCGGACTCGGCACCGGTTCGATGGCGCTGGCGTTTGTCGCCACCGTCGTAGATCGATGGTTCGTCGAGAAACGCGGTCTCGTGACCGGCATCCTGACGGCCGGTGGTGCTGCCGGTCAGCTGGTGTTCCTGCCCGTCCTGGCGAAGATCGCCGAAACGTACGACTGGAAGAGCGTCGCCTTCACAGTTTCGTTTGCCGCGCTGGCCGTCGTGCCGTTCGTTCTGCTGTTCCTGCGTAACTATCCGTCCGACGTGGGAACGACGCCGTACGGAGCGCCCGCCGATTACGCCCCACCCGCCAAGCCTGTCTACCAGCGCGGCGGCGCCGGAGGCCGGGCGATCTCGGTACTGGTCATGGCGTCGAAGACCAAGGTGTTCTGGCTTCTCGCCGGTACGTTCGCGATCTGCGGCGCGAGTACCAACGGCCTGATCGGAACGCACTTCGTTCCGGCGTCGCACGATCACGGGATGCCGATCACCACGGCCGCGTCGCTGCTGGCGTTGATCGGAATCCTCGACATGGTCGGCACCATCGCTTCGGGTTGGTTCACCGATCGGATGGACTCGCGAAAACTCCTCGGGATCTACTACCTGTTCCGCGGCATCTCGCTGCTCTTCCTGCCCTTGTTGCTCGCCAACACTGTGAATCCGCCGATGATCGCGTTCGTCATCTTCTACGGGCTCGATTGGGTGGCGACGGTTCCGCCGACCGTCGCGCTGTGCCGTCAGCACTTCGGCGCCGACGCTCCCATCGTGTTCGGTTGGGTGCTGGCATCTCATCAGATCGGCGCGGGTCTGGTGGCCTTCTTGGCCGGCCTCGTTCGTGATCAGATCGGCTCGTACGACGCTGCTTTCTTGGTGGCCGGCGCGCTCTGCGCAATCGCCGCAGTCATGTCGTTGTTGATCGCAAAACGTCCGAAAGAGGCAGTATTGGTTGACTCTGTCTGATTCGGCACTGTGATCGGTACCACCGACGGGGTAAGTTGTGTGTAACTCCAAGAACTACTCACCAGTAGGGGTACTGAAATGCCTGCTCCGTCCGCTGCGACCTTCTCGCGGCTCGCCGATCTGATCGCCATCGACAATGTTGCCGATCGCCCGACGAAGTCCATCACCGAGGTGTTCACCGGCAAGGAGCTGGCGACCATCCCCGTCGGCACCGCCGACGACGCACTTGCGGCCATCGCCCGTGCCCGCGTCGCCCAGAAGGAATGGGCCAAACGCTCCGTCCTCGACCGCGCTGCCGTCTTCCACCGCTACCGCGACCTCATCCTCGAGAACCGCGACGCCCTCATGGACATGGCTCAGGCCGAGACCGGAAAGTCGCGTACCGCAGCTCAGGAAGAAGTCCTCGACATCTCGATGACGTCGCGTCACTACGCACGTGTGGCTCCGAAGCTGCTGCGTCCGCGTCGTGTCTCCGGCATGCTCCCGGGTCTGACGAAGACCGTCGTCCGCTACCAGCCCAAGGGTGTCGTCGGCGTCATCTCGCCGTGGAACTACCCGATGACGCTGGCCGTGTCCGACGCCATCGCCGCGCTGCTCGCCGGCAACGCCGTTGTCCTCAAGCCGGACAGTCAGACGCCGTACTGCGCCCTCGCCTGCGTCGAACTGCTCTACAAGGCTGGACTGCCCCGCGACCTCTTCGCCGTGGTTCCCGGACCGGGCTCCGTCGTGGGCACCGCGCTGGTCGAGAACACCGACTACCTCATGTTCACCGGTTCCACCGCGACCGGTCAGCTCCTCGCCGAGCAGGCCGGCCGTCGACTGATCGGCTTCTCCGCCGAACTCGGTGGCAAGAACCCGATGATCGTCGCGGCCGGCGCAGACCTGCGCGAGGTCACCGACGCCGCTGTGCGTGCGTGCTTCTCCAACTCCGGTCAGCTGTGCATCTCCATCGAGCGCATCTACGTCGAAGAGTCCATCGCACCCGAGTTCATCCGCATGTTCGGCGACCGCGTCAAGAAGATGAACCTCGCCGCCGGTTACGAATTCGGAATCGAAATGGGCAGCCTCGTATCCGAGGCGCAGGTCAAGGCAATCTCCGCGCATGTCGACGATGCAGTCGTCAAGGGCGCCACCGTCATTGCCGGCGGCAAGGCCCGTCCGGACATCGGACCGCTGTTCTACGAGCCCACTCTGCTCACCGGGGTTCCCGAGGACGCCGAGTGCTACCGCGACGAGACCTTCGGGCCGCTCGTCTCGATCTACCCCGTCAAGGACGTCGAAGAGGCCATCGCGCAGGCCAACGACACCGAGTACGGCCTCAACGCCAGTGTGTGGGCGGGAAGCAAGGCTGCCGGCGAAGCCATCGCAGCGCGCATCCACGCCGGCACCGTCAACGTCGACGAGGGTTACGCACCTACCTGGGGCAGCACCGCTGCACCGATGGGCGGCATGGGCGTCTCGGGCGTCGGACGGCGTCACGGCGCAGAAGGTCTGATCAAGTACACCGAGCCGCAGACCGTTGCTACCACTCGCGTCATGAATCTCGGTGGACCGCGCGGACTTCCGGCCAAGGTGTGGGCAAAGCTCATGCCTCACGCCATCAAGATCATGTCCTGGGTTCCGGGCCGGTAACGGGTGGAAACCGCCAGCGCGTACATCGAGGCAACTCCGGTATCGGTGTGGAAGGTTGTCAGCGACATCGAAGGTATGGGTCGCTTCAGTCCTGAAAACACCGGCGGAACATGGACTTCCGGAACCCCGGGAACCGTGGGCGCAAAGTTCAAGGGCACCAACAAGCACGGCCTGATTCGGTGGAGCACGCACTGCACGGTGGTCGACGTGGTCGACTGCCGGAAGTTCTCCTTCGAATCGGACGAGCCGAAAGCGCGGTGGACCTTTGTGCTCGAGCCTTCGGGGACGGGCACTGTGCTAACCGAGACTCGTGAAATCTATGCGACGCCTGCGCTTTACGTGCGCATGATGTCGGGTAGCGGCCTACTCGGCCGGGGCCGAGATCAGCTGATGCAGACCGGAATGGAAACCACTCTGGCGCGCATCAAGGCGTTTCTGGAGAGCTAGACACATACGAAAGTGGGGCTGCACTCGATTCGAGTGCAGCCCCACTTTCTGTTTACTGCCGATCAGTTTGCAGTGCTGCCAAGCGCAGCATCGATGAGCGCGGTATAGACACGCTCCGGTTCTTCGGCAATGCGATTGAGCACGTACAGCCACCACTGTGTTCCGAAGATGACGTATTCGCGTGTGGTGAAGCCCTCTGCTCGGAGGGCGTCCAACTGCTCGGTACCGAGGCCGAGCAGCATCTCGAACTCGACATGGCTCTGTTCCAAGGCCCAACCATGTTCTGCGCGTAATGCTTCGAGGATGTCGCGGTCATGCGTCGCGATGGAAACCTGGTGACCCGAGTCGACGATCCGGGCTGCGTAGTCGAGATACGCCCCGCGCAGTTCGGCACTGCCGCGCGGGTAGGCGACGGATTCGGCTTCGAGGAAGGCGCCCTTCACGAGACGGATGCGACCGGGTCGGTCCAGCAGAGCGGCGAGATCCTTTGCGGTCCGGTGCAGTCGGGCCTGAACGGTGATCCCCACGTGAGTGAAACGCTCGGCCAGCCGCGCATGCATGTCGAGGACCAGGTCGGTGCGATCGGACGCTTCGGCGGAAATGATCAGCTCGGCACCTGCGTGTTCCGTGGCCTCGGCCAGGCGCACGACATTGCGAAAGCACTGCTCCGGATCGATCACCAAGCCGATGTGTGAGAGGTCGAACGACACGGTGCTGTCGACACCCGACGTGCCGATCCGTTCCGCCAGTTCCACGAAAACATCGGTTTCGGCATTCGCGAGCTCGGGATCCCGGACGCTCTCGCCGGTGTATTCGATGCTCGCCTTGTGCCCTCGGGCGAAGATCGAGGGAAGACGATCGAAAGCGTCGTCGATGGTTTCGCCGCCGATGTAGCGAGCGGCCACTTTCCGTGCGAGTGCTGCCGTTGCAGCGTCCGCCATGGTGCGTTCTTTCAGGGATTCGTCGAGTGCGAGGCGGCGTAGGACGTCGGCGGCCTGGGCTTGCAGATCCGTGTTCACGGCTTCAGCGTATCCGGATGAGGGGGCGGGAATTATTCTCCGAAGCCTTGCGTTCGATCTATTGTCGATATATCGTCGATACGTCAAACAAACACAGACAGTCCAGGAGGACAACATGTACGCCCCACACAACAACCCAGAAATGCAAGAACGTCGCGAGCACGGCCGTCGAGGCCCGCATCGTGGACATGGTTTCCGTCGAGGATTCGAGGGAGAGCGCCCCGAAGGTCGCTTCGAAGATCGAGCAGAAGGACGTCCTGAAGGACGCCCTGAAGGCCGACGTGGTCGCCAAGGTCAGCGTGAATTCGGTCGACCCGACCAGCGCGGACACGGCCGCCCTCACTTCGGCGAAGCCGGCGCAACTCTCCGCCCCGCGATGGGTCTACTCCGAGGTGCCGCCGTCGCGGTAGCCGCAGGTGGGACCGCTGAGCAGGTAGCCAAGGCAGAGGCAATTCTCGCCGAAGCACGCCGGGCCTTGTTCGAGATGCTGGCGGAAAAGCCCGCTGACGTGCAGCCGGCCGACAAAGAGCCGGCTGACGCAGAAGCTACAGTCGCAGAATCTGCCGACACGCTGCCGACAGAGTGATCACGGGGCTCAGGCGCCGACGGTGACTTCTTCGCTGTTCATGCCGGAAACGTGGCCGTCGACGCCCTCTCGCCAGTACCCGACAACATTGTGCTTGTCGCGAGCGATTCCTCGAACTTCCCTCAGATGCTTACGAATACGACGGCTGGTAGCGCTTTCGCACGCCACCCAGGCGTAGACGTCGGCCGATTCGGATTCGGGAAACTCGACCTTCTCCACAGCCTCGAACAGCGCGCTCGGCGCCTTTCCGAGACCACTCCCCACGAGCCACGTGTACGTCACGTCGCCGCGAGTGACGAATTCCTGTCGATCCTCTTCGGTTTCGACCTCGATGATCGCCTGTGCGACATCGCCCTCTCGAAGTTCTTCGACAATCCTGCCCAGTCCGGGGAGACCCGTGGCGTCTGCGACCAGCAGCTGCCAACGAGGACCCGCCGGTGCTTGGTAATGGGAACGCGAACTGTCCGACCAGAAGACGCCCAGTAGGTGACCTGGTTCGGCCCGCAGGGCCCAATCCGCTGCAATACCGCCAGGGTGCACGACGAAGTCGATGTCCAGACGTCGGCCGCCGTCGTGCACCTTGCGCACGGTGTAGTGCCGCCACGGTGGCTCGGTTCCGAGATCGGCCTTGCCGTAGTCGGGATTGTTGAAGTAGTCGTATTCTGCTTCTGTTTCACCGGGTTTCGGGAACGCGATGTCGATGCGCTCGTCGCCCTGTCCGCCGGTAGGCCAGTGCCAGTCACCTTCTGCTTCGATGCTGATTCGCCGCATGTGCGGGGTCAGTGACGTGACGGTGACAACGCGGGCGGGTTCGCAGAAAGACATTCCTCGACCCTATTGGTCCTGCGTGTCGAAGTGGAGACAGATGCTGTCGCAAGACGGACATCGAGTACAGCTGAAAACGCCAGCGTATGCCCCGAGGCATGGTTTCTCCCCGGTGCATACGCTGGCATTTTCAGTTATGTCCGTTCAGGCGGCTGTCGGTGGGCTGTTCCCGCCGATCGGGTGCTGATACGGGTCGATCGACATGGGTGGATAGAACACCGTCTTCCGATCCGGACCGATCTCCACCCTCCACTCCGTGTGGTGCACCGTCCGATGATGATGGCCGCACAACAGAATCAGATTATCGAGATCCGTTGGGCCACCATCATTCCAATGAACAATATGGTGAGCATCGCACCACCCCGACGGCGTCCCACACCCCGGAAACGCGCACCCACCATCACGAACCGCCAACGCCCGCCGCTGCGGCACCGTCGCTGTTCTCGCTTCCTTACCGCAGTCGAGCGGAACGCCATTCTCATCCAACAAGATCCGGGTGATCGTGCAGTCGCAGGCCAGCATCCGGGCAGTGTCGATACTGATCGGGCCCACCCAATCAGCCCACGCGTACCCGAGTTCCTGAGTCGACGGCAGCAGGTCTTTCAATGCTTTGAGGTCGGTCATGTCTTTGGCGCTGGCGGTGACCGTGATGTGCGGTTTCACCCCACCTTCGATCGGACCCAATCCCGCCCGTTCGTACCGGCGCAGTAGTTCGCAGAACCCGTCGGCGCGCCGTAATGCCGGCGTGCGGGTGTCTTTGACGCCGTCCTTTTCCGGCGTCGGAGCCGACAGGCTAGACAACAACGTGATCAGACGGGCCCCGTTGATCGCATCCAGATCACCCTTGACTGTGACCCGCCCGTACAGGTCTTTCGAAGCGTAGAACTCATTGCGCTCAGAGTCTTCCCCGACCGGAACACCGTCCTCACGGTTGCCGTACTGCTTCTCGATCCGCCGAATCGCCGCACGCACCGCATCACAATCCGCAATGTTCTTCGACGCCAGATCAAGCAGAATCCCGCGAGCCTTGTCCACATCCGCCGGGGTCATGTTCTTCGGTGGATGCTGACAAAACGACGCCACCTGCCGGGCCTTCAACGCATCCACGTCACCCCGATGAAACGCATCGCCCACCACGGGTTCAAGCATCAACAACCGCGCCAACCCGACCAGCAGACTGCACTCACCGATCTCCAGATTCGTCGAACCGTGCAACCATTGCGCGATCGCCCGAAAACCCTTTCCGCCGAGAACCTCCCGGGAAAACATCTCCACGATCAGCAACACCATCCGCGACTGCAATTCGTGCCGGACGCGCACCAGATCGAGAACCTCACTCTTGAGGTCCTCACCATCCAGCTGCCACGCATCCCGACTGTCCATGCGGCAATCATATTCGAACACAGTTTCGAATACAAGAGGATCGAAATCGAAAATTGCTGCTGTCCAGCTACTTTCGACAATTCGGACAAACGTCAGATCGAACCCAACTCCCGCGCACGAGCTACCGCCGACGTCCGCGACTTCACCCCTAACTTGCCGAAGATGTGGACCAGATGCGATTTGACCGTGGTCTCGCTCAGGAACAGTTCTTTACCGATCTCGCGGTTGGAGCGTCCCGCCGCCACCAGCTTCAGCACCTCGATTTCTCTTGGGCTGAGGCTGGTTTCGGGCTTACGGACGCGAGTCATGAGCTTCGACGCGATGGCGGGGGAGAGAACGCTGTCCCCGCTTGCGGCGGCGCGGACGGCCGACAGCAGCTCGACCGGTGGAGTGTCCTTGAGTAGATAGCCGCTGGCTCCGGCTTCGACGGCGCTCAAGATGTCCGCATCCGTGTCGTAGTTGGTCACGACGAGTACGTGCGGCGGATTCGGCAGCGCGCATACCGCGCGGGTGGCGTGGACCCCCGTCTTGCCTGGCCCGAACCGCAGGTCCATGAGCACGAGGTCGACCGGCGTGGTGGCGCAGAAGGCTATGGCTTCCTCGGCGGTCCCTGCTTCGCCGACCACCTCGATGTCGGATTCGCTTTCGAGCAGCGCTCGTAGCCCGGCGCGCACGATCGCGTGATCGTCGGCGAGCAGCAGGCGGATCACTGTTCACCGGTTTCGAGGGGAAACGTCACCGCGACGGCGGTGTGTCCCGGCTCGGACTCGATGGAGAACGTTCCGCCCTGCAACTCGACGCGTCGTCGAATTGCGTTGAGGCCAAAAGATTCCGCCGGTCCACGGTCGAGGACTCTCACGTCGAAGCCGCGGCCGTTGTCGACCACGTCGAGGCTGACTGTGTTGTCGGAATAGGTCAGTGTCACAGCCATTCTGGTTGCATTTGCATGGCGGAGAACATTGGACACCGCACCCTGGGCGATGCGCACCAGTGTTGCTTCGAGGGGCATCGGCAGCCGGATTGCCTCACCTTCGACCACGGAGCGCGCTTCCAGTTCAGGACTGCTCGCGCGTTCGCAGATTCGACGAAGCGCATCGGCGAGCGATTGACCGTCCAGGGCCGCGGGTGTCAATTCGGCTATGAGTTGGCGGGTTTCGGCAAGACTGTCCGCAGCGGTTTCCCGTGCGAGGCTGATCTGACGGATGGCCGGGCTCTCCGGATCGGCGCGTTCGGCAGCGTGAAGGAGCATCTGGATGCTCGAAAGTCCTTGGGCTACGGTGTCGTGAATCTCGGCCGCGAGCCTTTCGCGTTCCGCGAATTTTCCGGCATCGCGAGACGTCGACGCCAATTCTTCACGAGTGTTCATCAATTCGTCGATGAGACGACCGCGCTCGGCTGCCTCGCGGTACAGCGCTTGATAGCCGAGACCGATGGCAACCGCCACGGCGGCGCCGATGATCGGGCCGACGGCGCCGGCGATCGTCCATCCACGATGCAGCCCGGTGCCGATCACGGCGACAGCTGTTGCCGCGGTGACGGCTAGCAGGCTCCAGGGGCGTCGCAGAATATGGAGATAGAGGAAGAAAAGTCCGAACGCGAGGTAGGCGGCGTCGGCGGATACCGCCATCGTCGCGATCCAGACGAGGGTCAGCACCGCTAGCCACCAGCGGGCAGCGTTGCCGCGCAGCCTTTTGGCGACTCCGAACAGATAGACGGCAACAAAGATCACGGCCAACGCGGTGATTGTCGCGGTCAGGTCGGATTCGTCGATCAGCGCTCGAAGAAACACCACACCGGCCAGCGCCATGACAAGGACATGCAGGCCCAGTTGTAAGCCGGCGAAGACAGGCGTGAGCGGAGATCGGTGCATCTCGCCCAGCTTAGCGAGGTTCGGGCCTGGTTCATCCATCAAAAGTTGTAAACCGGGATGGTTCTTTCGAGCGCTGGAATGTCGATCCGAGGTGCGATGGAAAGAGTCTGCATCCGCGAGAGCGTAGAGGCAAGCACAGGAAAGGAATTCACAGTGTTTGTCGCAATGAGGGACTTACGGGCAGCGCGAGGTCGTTTCGCGCTGATCTCCGTCGTGGTTCTGTTGGTTGCACTTCTGGTCAGTTTTCTCAGCGGGTTGACTGCAGGACTTCGCCATCAGAACGTGTCGGCCATCGAGGCCATGAATGCCGACACGGTGGTGTTTGCCGACACCGGAGCTGGGGCGTCGTTCGACGAGTCGGCGCTCACGCAGGACCAGGTCAACGCCTGGGCCGGCGCCGCGAAGGACGTCGATCCCGTCGGAATCGGCCGCGGCAAGGCAGGATTGGCCGACGGAAATCAGAAGTCGGTGGCCCTGTTCGGTGCTGACGGCGGTTTCGGTGACGTAACGCCGTCGGCGTCAGGCACGGTGGTGTTGAGCGAAGGTGCCGCCCGCGATCTGGGGGCGGCCGCCGGCGACCAGGTGAGCGTCGGTACGCAGCAGTTCACCGTCAGTGACGTTCGCGGCGACGACTGGTACAGCCATTCGCCTGTCGTCTGGATGACGCTCGATGACTGGCAGGCGGCCAATCCACGCGGCGGAGTTGCGACAGTACTGGCTGTCAGCGGAGCCTCCGACGCTTCCGCAACGGACAAGTCAGCCGCGACGACGTCGACGACGGTCAGCGGTTCGCTTGACGCGATCGGTTCGTACAAATCGGAGAACGGGTCGTTGACCCTGATGACGCTCATGTTGTTCGCGATCTCGGCCCTGGTGATCGGTGCGTTCTTCACGGTGTGGACGATCCAGCGAACCCCGGACATCGCGACGTTGAAAGCGCTCGGCGCAACCACCGGTTCTCTGGTACGCGACGCACTGGGTCAGGCCCTCATCGTCCTGATTGCCGGCGTCACCGTCGGAATCGGGCTGACGGCCGTGGCCGGCTCGCTGATCGGTGACGCCATGCCGTTTGTGCTGGACGCATCCACCACCGTCGTACCTGCCGTGGCATTGATCGGACTCGGTCTGCTCGGCGCGGCCTTTGCACTTCGATTCCTCTCGACCACCGATCCACTCACAGCATTGGGGAGCGCACGATGACCATGACAACCGGCACCACAGTTCTCGACATCCAGAACGTCGATCTGACGTTTCCCGACGGGCAATCGCGGGTGACGGCGCTGGACGACGTGTCTCTGCGGCTGCACCGCGGCGAGATCGCCGCGATCACCGGACCCTCGGGTTCGGGCAAGTCCAGCCTGTTGGCAGTGGCGTCGACCCTGATCCGTCCGGATTCCGGGCACGTCTATCTCCGGACGCCGGAAGGCAGCACCGACATTGCAGCGCTGAGTCGGCGGGCGGCGTCGGAACTGCGACGCTCGTCGATCGGGATCGTCTTCCAGCAGTCCAATCTCGTGTCGTCGCTGACGGCTCTGGAACAGCTCGAGGTGATGGCGCATCTTGGGCAGTCCGTGTTCACCTCGCGGGCCCGCCGCACAGACGTGAAATCAAAAGCGATGGATTTGCTGGACGCTGTCGGGCTCGCGGATCAGAGCGGAAAACGGCCGTCCCAGCTGTCGGGCGGACAGCGACAGCGGGTCAATCTCGCGCGGGCATTGATGAACGATCCGCAGCTGCTGGTGGTGGACGAGCCCACTAGCGCGCTCGATCAGGAGCGCGGTGCCGCTGTCATGGATCTGATCATCGGGGTGGTGCGGGAACACGAGGCGGCAACCCTTCTCGTGACACACGACCGAAGTCACCTGTCTCGGATGGATACTGTCTATCGTGTTGTTGACGGTTCCTTGACGGAGGATCAGGAGGCGCTCGCGGCGTGACTCAGGCGGGCACGATTCGGGCATTCGTCACTGCATCCGGGCGGGAAGTCAACCCGCGATTTGCTGGGCAGTTAGACTGTTGTCGACTCGGGCAACTTGAGAGGACGTGTTATGGAACGCCGCCGCAACGTTGCGCAGCCGCCACAATCGCCGATCGCGGATCTGGAGCAGATGCCTGCCCTGATTCTCCTCGACAGGCTTCCGGTGCCGGTCATGGCCGTTCACCGCGACGGCAGCATCGTTTTTGCCAATCCGTCCTTCGCTGACATGCTGGGATATCCCAAGAAGGCCGTCTCGGCGTTGCGTTTGCAGGACATCCTCTACGACAAGGATGCCGACGACGTCAGTGCCGAGCAGGCTCATCGTGAACTGAGTTCCGAGCCGGGTTCGGTCAAGGAGTTCGTGCACTCGGACAGCACGTTGGTGCGGGCGACGGTCAGTCAGTCGCTGCTCCGACGGGACGACGACACGATCACGCTTGCCGTCCTCCACGATCTGACGGAGCGCCTGTGGAACAACCCGCGGCACATCGACGACAAGCCCACCAAGTAGACCCGGTTATTTTCGGGATTTGACCGTCCGGTCCAGGCCGAGGGTTGCAGCAAGGGTGTTGACCACCCATTCTTCGTACTGTTGGCCGGTCCAACCTGCGCCGACCACGAGGTCGGTGTACGTCTCGGGGCTGAGTAGCGTGAGTGCCACGTTGACGGCTGTTTCGAGGTCGACGGTCGGTGCTTTTTCGACGATGCCCACCATCAGATGTTCCTGAACCGTGCGTCGTTGAGTGCGGTTGATTTGCCACAACCGGGCGGCGTCCTCGTCCGCGGAAGCAGCGGCCCGCAGGGCCAACAGGATGTCCGCGGTGCGCTCCAGAATGAGCCGTCCGTGGTGAACCTGAATCCGGAGTTGCCCGAGTGGATGTGGGGCGCCGAGCGCTGCCGCCACCCACGGACGGTCGAGAGTGGCCGTCTTTTCCTCGTCGCCCGCAACGGCCACGTCGAGCAGTGCTGACAGCACGCTCGGCTTGTTGCCGAACACGAAATAGACACTCTGCACCGACACGCCCGCCGCCGCGGCGAGCTGCTTGATCGTGGCGGCCGCGTAGCCGGGATCGACAAAAACTTCGCGCGCTGCCTCGATGATCTTGCGCCGCGCCGACGTGTCTTCCCGAAGTACCTCAGTCATGATTAGAGTTTAACTCTAGAGTCGAACTCTAGCGACTCGGGAGGCGAAATAATGACGACGGTTCTGGTACTCGGTGGCTACGGTGCCGTCGGGGTTCCCCTGATGAAACAACTCGCGAAGGTCCCCGAAATCTCCGCGTACTCCGCCGGGCGCGATCGTGCTCGCGCTGACGTCGTCGTTGATCTTAAAGAGCCCGGCGCGTATTCGGCTGTGGTTCGAGACTTCGATGTCGTGGTGAATGCCTCGGGTTTCGAGGACCTTCGCCTGGCAGAAGAAGCGGTACGCAGTGGGGCGGCATTCGTCGACGTCACCGCGACCTCGAACTACTGCGAAGAACTGGAAGCGGTCGACGGACCCGTCCTGATGGGCGTCGGGTTGGCGCCCGGATTGACCAGTGTCCTTGCCGCCGAGGCGCATCGACTCGGCGACGGACCCGTGGACATCATGATCGGCCTCGGCGGAGGAGAACTACACGGACCGGCCGCGACGGCATGGACGTACGGGATGTTGGGCACGAGGTTTCACGATCCCGACGGGCGATCGATCCGGAACTACACCGGAATGAAGAGCTTTCGAATGCCGGCCGATGCGACCGGCTACCGCACCGGCCCTGCTGTGCGGGCCGATTTTTCGGACCAGCATGCCCTGACGCGCGACCTTGGCGTACCGGTGCGGACGTACCTGCGATTGGACACGTCCACCGCGACGCTTGGGCTTGCCGCCATGACGTGGGCGCCCGCTCTCCAGAAGGTAGTGCCGAAGAAGCTGTGGGGTTCCGACCGTTGGGTCGCGATGGCCCGAGCGGATACGGGCCCGGCACTGTGGGTTTCGGGGCGTGGCCAGTCGGCCGCGACGGCAGCAATCGCCGCGCGCGCAGTGCAGGTGCTTGAAGGCGCCGCGATTTCGAAGCCGACGTGGTTTCACTCGCTGGAGACCGCCGAGTCGTTGCAAGCTGCGGTTCCCGAACTGTCGGTGCGGCAATGGGTGGGTGCGAACAGCGAACGGTAATCCACCGTCGTGCCACCAGTTCGAGTCCGAAGTCTTCCGTTTCCGGAAGTTCGCCCACCCGATCGAGACTGTAGGCAGGCCGTCGGAACGCCCCGGTTCGACGTCGAGGGTGCGGGAGTTGCCGACTGTGATCTATGGTTTCAGTTGCAGCGCAACATAGTTCAAATCAGCATGATCCAAATGACTTGATACCCGACCCTGTCGAGTCACTCGGATCGGCTCCCGCGTTTCAGCGAGGAAGAACGGAGTGGTGGTCGAACGCACGTCGAACTCAATCGCGCTGATCCCGCTCGAATTCACCTGTAGAAAGGCTCATCATGAGTACACCGTCCGCCGATACACGCCGGGTCGCTCTGGTCACCGGAGCCGCATCGGGAATCGGTAAGGCCACCGTCGAACTGTTCGCCTCGCGTGGGCATGCCGTGGTGGCCGTCGACGTCTCCGAACGTGGGCTGGAATCTCTGAATCGACTCGACGGCGTGGTCACGGTAGTCGGTAGTGTCACCGAGGAGCAGGTCAACAAGGCGGCTGTCGATGCCGCACTCGAACACTTCGGCCGACTCGACACTGCCGTCCTCAATGCCGGGACCGGGGGCACACCTCCGCTCGAGTCTCCCCGTGCCGTCGAGAATGCCGACCGCATCATCGGCGTCAATCTTCGGGGTCCCATTCACGGACTGCGGGCCGCGATTCCGGCCCTACGCGCAAGCCAGGGCTCTGCCGTCTTCACCGCGTCCGTCGCCGGTCTGCGGGGTGATCCCGGTAACTGGGCCTACAACGCCACCAAAGGCGCTCTCGTGAATCTGGTGCGCGCCTTCGCAATCGACTACGCCGGGGTCGGCGTTCGGATCAACGCCCTCGCGCCGGGTCTGACCCGGACCGGGATCACTGCGAACGTCACTTCCGATCCGGCACTGCTGGCGGTAATCGAACGCCGAATTCCTCTGGGCCGATTCGCCGAACCTGTCGAGCAGGCGGAGGCGATCTGGTTCCTCGCGTCCCCCGCGGCGAGCTACATCACCGGCACGACGCTCGTCGTCGACGGGGGTCTCGACGCCAATCTCGGCATCCTTCCGTTGCCGGAACCGTGAGCCCACGCCATCACGGCCTGAACGAACTGTCAGTGCGGCAACGGGATGGTGCGAGACGGATGTCCGGCAAGACTGTCGACTAGTCGCGGCGATCCGAGAAACGGCAATCCGGCGGCCGCATTGGTGAGACAACCGGGTACGACGACGCGGACGACATGCAGGCCAGTACGGAGAACATCAGTAGTGGTGAGGTCGACCCATGCCGGCCTGAAACCCGAGCCTGTCAGTGCGCTTTCGGTGTCGATGGGTGACGTCAGAGAGTCGAGTTCCACCTCGCCGACGACGGCACCTGCCAGCTCACTCTCGAATCGTGTTTGGATCTCCGGGTCCAGGTGGAGCTGCAAGTGGCATCCGTAGTCCATGACATCGGCAAAGTCCGATCGGTAGACGTCCGCGTAGCGTCGGTCGGCTCGCCACGGCGCAAGCGGGCTGTTCGGGGAGGCTGCGGCTCGACCGATGCCGCTCTCCGGGTCGTCGTAGTCGGCGGAAAGAAGTTGCAGCTGAAGCGCTTCGCCGAGCGACTTGAACGCAGCGGTCTGTGCGTCCTCGTGGCAGGCGGTTCCCATGGTCGAGTATCCGGTGCGGTGGTCGCGGACGAGGGCGCCGAGTACCGGGATCCCGAAATCACTCTCGAATGCCAGCCATCTCGTCGACAGGGTTTCGTGATTGCCCAGTCGAAGGAGCTGCTCTGGCATCCCGGTGACGATCCGAACGCCGCGCCTTCCGGTCCAGGAGAGCGTCATCGCGTCGCGCTCGACTATCTCGCGCAGTGCATTCCGTATCGCGAATCCCGTCGTGGGACCGGCGGCGAGACCCGCCTGAGCCACCGGTGAGATCGCCGGGCCCGTCCGGGCGACGAAATGAGGATAGGAACCCCAGACGAGTTCGGCCGGCACCCAGATATCCGAACCCGTGATCAGGTCGACTCCGAGAGTCCAGTCCATCTCCAGATCGTCGGTTGGTTCGACGAACGGGAACCGTGGCTGCGCGTACTGGGTGGCGCCGAAACGCGCGAGTCGTGACAGGTCGATGCTTGCGCCGATCACCGTCTCGGCTGATCCGCGGACGATCGGTTTGGCGACGATGTTCCCGCAATATCGTTCCACCGCTTCACCTATTGCGGCAGCGGTAGGTCGCGCACGGTCACCGAGATCGAAGCAGTATCCGGCACCCGCCGAGTCGCTGGACCAGGGTGAGAAGCGTGCCGAGTCGGAGACATACGAGTGAATCAGCTTGAACTCCGGCGGAAAGTGCTGGGGAACAACGGCGTCGACCAACTCTCGAATGATCCCGGTTCGGCGGTCGACGAGCAACGACCTCATGCGAGAGGGACCGGCAGATGCAGATGGGTGGTCGATGCGCTGGTCAATCTGCTACCTCCAAGAAGGGGAAAAGCTGCCGGGGCATTGTTGTACAGGCCGGGCGAGTGGACACGGACGACGTGTAACCCGGCGATCGAGATGTCGCGAGTGGTGAGATCGACGGAAATCGGCTGGTGCCCTTGGGACGTCAGGAGAGCAATCAGAGAATTCAGATTCAACGGCGCCTCGTCGGGAATCTCTGATACCGAGCGTGTTTCGGTGTAGTCGAAAAGATGCTCTTCCGCTGCCTCGGCCATCACGGGGTCGAGATACAGCTGGGCGACGGTCGGCAGATCGACGACGTCCTTCCATCGCGCCTCGAATTCGTCTCGGTAACGACGGTCGGCCCGAAAGGGTTTGTACAGGTGCGCGGGCAGCGTTCCGTCCGCCACGCTGCGCCAGGTCGGGCCGTCGGGGTCGGCGAGGTCGATCGTGATGGCCAGTACGGCGTACGCCTCGACAAGGGCCTTCGATACTGCCGCTTCCACGGTCGGTCGACAAGCCGTGCCCAGGGCGACCAGTCCACGTCGGTCGTCCCTGATCCACACTGCGGCTACGGGAATGCCGAAGGGGGAGGGAAGCAGCAGCACTCTGACGCGTCGAGTGTCACTCTCCAGATCACCGAGCTGTCGGTGCGCGGGCAACCGCTCCCAGTCTGCGAGTTCGACTGCCGGCAGTGACCGGTCTCCGCACCACCACAGTGCGGTGGCATCGCGTTCGAGAAGTTCCAGCAGAGCTGACATCTCGGCCTCGGCGCGTGAGCGTCCCGCAGCGATTCCGGCGTACTGCAACGATGCGATCGGTGGTTCTCCGCGACGGACGCCTGTGTAGTACCCGAGATACGTCAGGGCTGCAGGCACATAGGTGGGCACTTTCTCGTCCATGGTGTGACCGAGTGCCCAGCGAATCTCCAGGGCAGAGGTGAAGGGAACAAAGGGGAACCCGGGAAGGCGGTACTGGTCCTCGCTGTACAGCGCGAAACTCGCCGGATCGACGACCCGTGCACCGGACCGCTCCAGCGCCGACGCGCTGCTGCGGACCAGATCTTCGGGGATCACGTTGCCGCAATACCGCTCGACGGCCTCACCGGTTGCCGCGCCGCGGGCCGCGGCGTCGTCGCGTATCGAAGCCCCGAATCCGTAAGGGTCGGCGCGGAACCGTTTGCTGCCGCCGAAGTTGCGGGTATCGGCCACCCTCGCGGCCCACCCGACCCAACCCGTCGGCATGTCGGAGCGAATGTGGGGGTCGAGTGAGGTCAGTACGCCGCTCCGGGCGTCGACGAGCAAGTCATTCACCGCCAGTTCCTCCGAGTATCGGCAGGGTCAACGACCCGGAAAATGATTGGTGCAGTGCGGTACAGCGGGTTCCCCGATAGCGATCGCCGTCTCCCAGATTGCGTGCGAGGCGGGGGAAGTCCGAGCCGGCGATCTGCAGTGACAGAACGTCACCGGGACGCAGGGTGTGCAACACGGGATCGAGATCTATGGTCAACGTGCCGGAGCAAAGGCTGACGCCGGCCCCACGAGCGATCGACCTGCTGACTCCGGCGCTGTCGACGATGCTCAGCTCGACGATCCAGTCGGCTTCGCCCTCGGGCGAATGCACTGTCAACTCCGCCGAAGGCGTTCCCGACAGCACACACTCGACCTCCATGTCGAAAGTCCAGACAACACAGTCGTTTCGGCCCTCGTCCGCGTGGTGCGTGAAGCTGAAAGGTGCCGTCCCCGGATCTGGTTCGAGACGAACGCGATTCGCGCCCATGACATACGGTTCGGTCGACCATTCGCCGGCACCCCGGTCGAACACCCGATTGATGGTCACGGGCCGCGCCGAGAATATCGATTCCATCCACTCGACCTGAAGGTGGCCGAAACTTGTCTCGCCGACCATTCCGGGGCGGAGGTCATGCGCCCAGGGGCCCACGATCAAACTTTGTGGTCCGCGCTCCACGGATGCGTAGTGTCTCAGCGTCTCCCGGATCATCGCGTCGTCCCAACCTCCGATGTGTAATCCGGCGACATCGAGTTCGGACAGGTCGTCCGCGGAGACGAGATCGTCGCTGCCGTACGGCTGGCGTTCACGAGCCCGGTTGATCGGCGTCACCCAACCCGGCGAATCGGAGGTCAGGCCGACCTTCTCGATCATCGACTGCGCCGGGAGATGTTCCAGCAAAGCTGAATTTGAGCGCATCAGAGCCGGGATGAATCCCTCACGGGAGGACGAGGAAGCTCCGTGCTCGCCCCACCACGCCAGATGCTCGGCGAGGAGAAGTATCCCCGACGGATCACGTTTGACGCGATCGCTTCCGATGGTCGGCACTTTGGAGACGACGCCGTCAACGCGAAACGACCGATCGGCGCTGTTGGTCTCGGCAGCAAATGCCCAGGCGGTTCCTGCCGCGTACGAAGCCCCGCTGGCGATGACGCACTTCGGCGTCCATGGCTGATCCTTCAGCCACTCGGCCAGGGCGGCGCCGTCCTCTCGCTCGTGGACGTACGGTTCCCAAGAGCCGGTGGAATCGTGCCGCCCACGTACGTCCTGACAGAGGAACGCAATTCCTCGCGATCGCCATTCGATTCCCTCGGCCAGATGCCACCCACGCCCGTACGGGGTGCGGATCACGATCAGCCCTCGAGGTGAAGACTCTGATGGGAGAAGCACATCCGTAGCGAGCAGAGAACCGTCAGCGGCCGGAACCTCGACACCGAGGGAGATCACCGGAGCGTCGGCAAAGGTTCGAGAACGCCGCCTGGCAGTGGTAACACGGGATGGCGAGTCGTCATGAGGGTTCGTGGATTCATCCGGATCTGGTGGTGAAGGTGTGATTGCGGTGCGCCGTAGGAACCAGCCACGACGTCCGAACATGCAAGTGCACTGACCATTGCGGCTGCGGTGGGCGAAAGTTCAAGCGGACGGCGGTCGCTGCCGGCGAGGTGTTTCCACAGCGCCTGCAGATGATCCGGTACACGCGACGCGGCAAGCCGTCGTCCGCAGACGTCCCGGTAGCTCGAGCTGTCGATGCCGTCGAAGAAGGGGCCTACGTATATCTCGCCCAGCTCGGAGTGGACGCGTTGCCACGGAGTTCGGCTGCGGCGGCACCAGGTATCGAGTTCCGACCACGCGTCGTGAGGGGGAGCGTCGGCAACCGACAGTACGAGGTCCGATGCCGCGACGTCGTCTTCGATTGGCGCAGTGGTGAATATGACTTCGAGATCCGGAAGAGCTTCGGAGAGCAGGGTGATGCAGGCATTGGCAACGGGCCCGGTTCCGTCGATCAGTACATGTCGGAGGACTGGAATCTCCGGTACTTCACCTGGAACAACCAGCACGCCGCGTGCGACGAGGGCGTCGGCGATCTCGATCGATCCCGCGCCGAGCGGCGAGTTCGACCGTCGGAGGAAGCTGTCGAGTTCCGCGAGATCTTCGGCAGGCGCACCGATCGTGACTGCGTTCTCGTCCGGTGTCAGGTAGTGCCAAGAACCGTCCGGGGTCGGGTACAGCTGGTGTCCGTCGGCGAGGGCGTACACGGATCTCCTTGTCGAGGCCCGCACCCGACGAGTCGGATGCGGGCGGGGTCGTCAGCAGATCAGACTGTCGAAACAGGCTGGATCAAGGAAGGTTTCAGCTCTGGAAGCTGAAAGGGTTGTCGACGAGAGCGTTGGTACCCACACCCTGCAGAGCGTGTGCTGACGTTGCCTCGGCAACCGGCTCGAAGGTGAACGGGTTGTCGACGAGGGCATTGGTGCCGACGCCCTGGAGTGCATTGGCCGGAGCCGAGTTGGAGACGCTGTCGAACGAAATGTTGCTCATTGTCATCCCTTCCGTAATGGAAACCATTTCCATTACGATGCCACCGTACGAAAGATCGCGACGGAGAGCAACAGGTACAAGAGAGTGCATACATGAGCGAGACCCCGACGACGGGATCCGTCGAAGCGCAACCACATGTGTTTCGGGACAGATCGTTTCGATTGTTCTTCACCGCCCGCACGATTGCCGTGGCCGGTGCGGCGGTGACCGGAGTGGCCATGCCGATCCTGGTGTTCGACATCAGTCGGTCTCCGCTTCTCACCTCGCTCGCGGCTGCTGGGACGGTTCTGCCGTACCTCGTGTTCGGTTTGTTCGCCGGCGCGGTGGCAGACCGAGTCGATCGGCGCACGGTCATCCTGTGTGCGCAGGCCGCAGCTGCTCTTGCCTTGGCGAGTGTTCCGGTGGCCCAGGCGCTTGGTGTCTTGACCGCGTGGCATGCCGTCGGCGTATCGATGTGCATCGGAACGTGTTTCGTGTGGTTCGACGCTGCAGCTTTCGGAGCGCTGCCTGCCCTGGTCGGTCGGCAGAGGATACCGGCCGCCAACAGTGCGCTGTGGACGGCCGGCACGCTGATCGATGTTGTCTTTCCGGCGATTGCCGGAGTGCTCGTGGCATCGATCGGCCCGGCCTACGCATTGGGTGCTGATGCGCTGGCCTATGTATTGGCAGGACTGGCCATGGCGTCGATCGGAGCCTCGTTTTCGATTACCCCTGCGGCGCCGAAGAAGTCGGAATCTGGAATTGCGCGTGACATACGCGAAGGCCTCAGCTTTCTCTGGCAGTCTCCGCTCCTGCGAGCCTTGACCGGCGTCGGCTTCGTCAATTCGCTGACGCAGGGCGCTGTCACGGCGCTCCTGGTGGTGTACGCGACCGAGAGGCTGGGGATTTCGACGTCGAGTCCGATGATCGGGGCCGTGTGGACAGCAGTCTCCGTCGGTGGTGTGGTGGGCGCAGTCTTGCTCCCACGCCTACCGGCGCGGTGGCCGGTAGGGGCGATCACGATCGGTGCGTTGACCATCGCCCCGGCGGTGCTGTTCGTAGTTGCGACAACCAGCAACACCGCCTCCGCGATCACTGCTCTGGCCGTCTACTCCGGCTGTGCGACTGTCACCATCCTCAATGGGATCGGTGCACGGCAACGCCTGACGCCGGATCGCCTTCAGGGCCGGGTGAACACCACGGCGCGGATGGTCGCCTGGGGTGGTTCGCCGGTGGGTGCCTTGATTGCCGGGGTAATTGCCGGACGGTGGGACATCGGCACCGCTTACCTTGTTGCGTGCATCTTTGCGCTGGTCGGGGCACTCTTCGCATGGGCGAGCGCGCTGCGGTCCGACCCTCACCCGCACAGATGAGCATGTCACTATTAATGAAAACGACTGTCGTTATGGTTAGATCCACCTGTTCACGACTGCGAACGCCACTAACTCAGGAGCGCGATGACGCTGACCAGCGAAGCAGTACCTGACGCGCCGTCGCGTGCACACCCCGTCGGCCAGCGTGGGTACGGCCCGTTTCTATTGGCCACGGCCGTTGTGCTCGTCGCGGTCTCCACCGTCGCAGTGTGGTCCGGTGCTGCGTCGCTGTCCTTCGCCGACGTGTTCGCAGTGTTGTCCGCTCACGTCGGCGGCCCGCCGGTCGATCCACTGCTCGATCGGATCGTATGGGGGCTACGGGTCCCGCGCATTCTGATCGCGGCATTGGTCGGCGCAGGGTTGTCTCTGGCCGGGGCCGTGCTGCAAGCATTGGTGCGCAACCCGATTGCCGATCCCTACATTCTGGGTGTCGGTTCGGGAGCGTCCTTCGGCGCGGTGCTGATCATGACGACGGGCATCGGAACCGGGCTGTCTATCGGTGTCCCGGTGGCGGCCTTCCTGGGAGCGATGATCTCCCTGATCGCGGTTCTCGTTCTGGGCAGGCGCGAGGGAATGCTCGTCCCGCTACGCATGGTCCTGGCCGGTGTTGCCATCGGCTATCTACTCTCGGCTGCAACAAGTTTCGTGCAGCTGCGTGCCGACCCGAGCCAGCTTTCGGGAGTGCTCTTCTGGTTACTCGGTTCGGTGAGCGGGGCAAGTTGGTCGGATCTCGGTGTGCCGGCCGCGGTGATCACCCTGTGCGCAGCGGTGTTGCTGACGCAATCGCGCCAACTCAATGCGCTGGCGATGGGTGACGAGAGTGCGCAATCGGTAGGCGTCGATGTGCGTCGTACCAGATTGCTGTTGCTGGTGATCGCGTCGTTGCTGACCGCTGTGGTCGTATCCGTCGCCGGCGGAATCGGTTTCGTGGGGCTACTCGTGCCGCACGCCGTACGGCTCCTCGTCGGATCCGATCACGGCAAGCTGCTCCCCGCCACCGCGCTCGTCGGCGCCACCTTCCTGGTGATCGTGGATCTTGCAGCTCGAACGCTGGATGCGCCCAACGAATTGCCACTCGGGATCATCACCGCGGGATTGGGCGCTCCGTTCTTTCTCTGGTTGCTTCGACGGGACGGCGGTGCGCAGTCGTGAGATTGTCGGCCAGCGGAATTCAGATCGTTCGGGGCGGGCGCCTGGTGATTTCGGGTGTGGATCTGGAAGCACCGGAGGGAAGTGTGGTCGGGCTCGTCGGACCGAACGGCAGCGGAAAGTCCTCCCTCCTGCGCGCGTTGTATCGCTCGATGAAGCCTCGAAGCGGAGTCGTGAAGGTGGACGAGGTGAATGTCTGGGACGATCTCTCGCCCCGATCGGCTGCCCGCATCATCGGTGTCGTCGGGCAGGAGCATTCATCCGACTTCTCGTTCAGTGTCCGCGAGGTTGTCGCGACGGGCCGAACGCCGCATCACAGCGCGTTCTCCCGACTGGGTGAAATCGACCGGGACATCGTCAGTGCCGCACTGGCACGAACCGGTATGCGCGGCTTCGAATCACGGCTCTTCGCTGAACTGTCCGGTGGTGAGAAGCAGCGTGTGATGTTGGCGAGGGCCATTGCTCAACAGCCGTCGGTGCTGGTCCTGGACGAGCCCACCAACCACCTCGACATCCGCGCTCAGCTCGAATTGATGGAACTGGTCATCGAACTCGGTACCACGACGGTTGTCGCGATCCACGAGCTTGCTCTGGCCGCCGCCTATTGCGACTACGTGTGTCTGCTTTCGGAGGGTGCGGTTGTCTCGTCGGGCCCTACCGCCGAGGTTCTGACCGAGGATCTGTTGTCCGAAGTATTCGGCGTTCAGGTGCATCTCGGCACTCATCCGTTGACCGGTCGTCCCCTGCTCTCGTTCGCCCCTCCGCTCCTACCTACGAAAGAAGCAGTGTCTTGAAAACATCGAAACGTACTGCCGCGCTGTTCTGCTCGGCAGTAGCTACCACAGCTGTACTGACCGCCTGCGGGAACTCCACTGCGGATTCGGCGGCAGCGTCCTCCGAGAAGATCACTGTCACGAATTGTGATCGTGACATCACGTTACCGACGTCGGCCGAAAGGATAGTCTCGCTGTATCCGTCGATGACGGAGGTTCTGATTCAGCTCGGCGCCGCCGACCGCATTGTCGGACAATCGAATACCGACCTCTCACCACCGAGTCCCGATCTCGCGCAACAGTTCGCCGCCGTGCCGGTACTGAGCACCGGAGTTCCCGCGAAAGAAGCACTGCTCGACGCCCGTCCTGATCTGATCGTCTCCGACGGCGAATACTGGTTCGACGGTGACCGATTGCAGAGCATGGACGAACTACGCGACCTCGGCATCCCGATTTTCGTGAACAGCGGCTATTGCCACAAGGCAGTCACCGAAGGACGGATCGACGACGTCTGGTCCGATCTCGACGCTCTCGGCGCCTTGACGGGAACGAGCGACGAAGCGGCAACTCTCCTGGCAGACGGCAAGAAGTCGCTCGCCGCCACCGAGGCGTCCGTGGCCGGGAAGGAGCCGGTTCCCACTGTGATGCTTCAGGTTTCGGAGGGGCAGTCCTACGCTCTGGCAAGGGGTCTCTACAGCAGTGTGCTCGAGGCGGCCGGGGGAAAGAACCTCTTCGAGAGCGACCTCCCTGACGGAAAGTACTTCGGCCAGGTAGCGACGGAGTCGGTACTCGCGAAGTCGCCGCAGGCAATCCTCGTCGTCTACTCCACCGAGTCGACGCGGGCATCCACACTCGAGGCTGCCCGCACGGCATTTGCCGGCACTCCCGCCGCGGCGTCGAATGCGATCTTTGCCGTCCCGGAGGCGTGGTTCGCAGGCGAGTTGGTATCGATAGACGGCGCTGCCGAGGTTTCCCGTCTGCTGCACCCGGGTTCGTGACCGCACTCGAGCGGATCGAGGCCGTCGTATCGCTGCATGCTGCGCTGGACCGGACGGTGAGTCCGTCGGAGCGACCGTTCGACGAGGGCGCACTGCCGCCGGTGACGTCTGAGTTCGTTGAATTACCGGCCCCGACGCCACTACCGGCCCGGGGCTTTCCGGACATCTTGCAGGCACGACGGAGTCGCTACAACCCGGCAGCAGTTGCGTTGGGAGCAGTCGAACTGTCAAACGTGCTGCACCACAGTCTGGTCAGCAGCCCGACGGCCGGTGGGATGCGCGAACTGACGGTGTTGATGGTTGTCACCCAGCCCAGTGATCCGCTCGGAGTCGGGGTGTACCGGTATGCCCCGGACCGCGCCGAAGCTGTCCGGCTGGGCGACGTACGAGAGCACCTTCGTGCGAGTCTTCTCCAACCCGAGTTCGTCGACGTGTTCCCGGTTCTTCTGTTCGTGGTCGCCGACGCGGAAGCACCGCTCGAGAAGTATGCGATGCGGCACTACCGCACGATGCACGTGGATGCCGGTGTGCTGGTTCAGAATCTGTACCTGGTGACCGAGGCGATGGGACTTGTGGGCTGTGCCATCGCAGGATTCACCGATGCGCGAGTGGCATCTCTGTTGAATCTCGCGACGACGCAGCTTCCCGTCATGGCTTTCGCCCTCGGGCGGCCCGGCTAGTTCAGGCGAGAATGCGCGCCTTCTGGGTCTCGAACTCGGCGTCCGTCAATACGCCGGCGTTCTTGAGTTCGCCTAACTTGGTGAGCTGTTCGATCTTCGCGTCCATCGACGCTGTCGGGGCTGCCTGCGGCGGCAGGGGCGGTAGATCCGGAATCGGCGGCACCGGCTGGGCCTGGGCTGCGCGAGCCTGATCTTCGGCGGCCCAACGGGTCCGCTGACGGCGCTGAACATTGCCGTGAATGGAGCTCGCGACGGCTACCCGGCCGGCTCGCCTCAAGAAACTCATGCGTCCTTCTCCGTATTTTCCGGTGCGGTGTTGTCGAGTGCATCAGCCAGTTCGTCCAAGCTCAGGTGACCTTCGGTGACAACCTTTGCGCCGCTGCGTGTCCAGGCATCGATGACAGGCAGTATGGCCAGTTCCTCGTAGACGAGTACGGCGGCAACACTTCCGGCGGCCAACTCGTCACCAACGGCAGCGATGTCGCCGGCGTCGAGCAGTCCGGAGGCAGCGCCGTCGAACTGCGCCAGATCGAAATCTTCGAGTTCGAAGGTGGAGGCCGGTACGACGGATACCGATCCGTCGGCGGCCCTGGTGACGAACTCGAGGTCGAGGATGCGGATCGCTCCGGAGTCGACGAGAGTGAGCAGCTGCTCGAATCCCGCGGAGGTCGGTGCACCGCTGGGAAACTCGACGGCTACGTATTCGATGGGGCCGAACTGGTCTTGGTTGGACATCGGTTACTTCTTGCCCTTCGTGGGTTGCGGTTCTTCCAGAGCAGGTACTTCGTTGGGCATGCGCCCGGCCGGAATGACGGCGAGCAGAGAGAGTCCGGCGAGTACGAGCAGCGAGGTTCGCAGTGCGCGCAGGCGCGCTTCGGTGTTGATCCGGATGGCTTCGTCGATCTGTGCTTGTGTCGCCGAGGTGTTTTCGAGCGTCACGACGAGTTGATCGTTCGGGACGAAGTTGACCTGGTCGAGATTGATCCCGGACTCGACCTTGAGCGATGCCGGGATAGTGGGGTTGTCGATCAGCTGCGCGCTGACGAGGGTACCGAGGATTCCGACGGCGAACACGCTGGCCACCGCGATGCCGACGCTGCCGGACATGTTGTGTACCAGTCCTCGCCAGGCACCGACGTCACCGGCCAGTTCCTTGGGGGCTGCGGTGAGGAGGGTGTTGAACACCAGCGCAACGATGGCGCCCTGCCCGAGGCCGAGAGTGATCAGCCCGATGACGACGAAGATCTGATGCCAGTCGCCACGAATGGTGAAGGCCAACAGGATGAGTCCAGCGGCAACAACGACGAACCCGGCTCGTGCGATCAGGCGCGGGGAGTACGTCTTGTACAGGCGCGCGACGACGGTGCTCGCGATGAAGATCGAGAGTGTGTACGGGATGATCGAGAACGACGTCTGCAAGCTGGTGCGGCCCTGGATGATCTGCATGTACAGCGGAATGAGGAAGTTGGCCGCCGTTCCCACGAACATCATCGTCGCCATGCAGATCGTGGTGGCGCGCTCGGCGCCGGTCTTGAGAACGTCGAGGTTGAAGAGCTGAGGCTTGTTCTGTGCCTTGCGGCTTCGCGTCCACTGGAAGAAGCCCTGCGCGCAGATGGTGCCGAGGACGATCAGGATTGCCGCGGGTGAAACACCGATGACCGAGAACGGCGCAGCGTCGGTGGCAAGGATGACGCCCCACGAGTTCAGGCCGCTGAATCCGAAGCTGAGCAGGATGACGGCAACGGCAGCAATGGCGGCGCCGGCCCAGTCGATGGTGATGTCCTTCTGTGGGGGAACAGGTTTGACACGGAAACTCAGGATCAGGTTGACCACGGCGAGCGCCACGACGAGAGCGAACGAGTAGCGCCACCCGATCGTCGTCGCGAAGGAACCGGCGATGAGCAGTGCCAGCACACCGGCTGCTGGGATTGCTGCTGCCAGGTAACCGATGGCCTTTGCCTGCTGATCGCCACTGAAGTTCGTGGCGATGAAGACCGTCAATGCGGGAGCGATGAGGGCGATCACTGCGCCGGACGCAGCTTGCGCCACGAACAGCATTGCCGGGCTCTGACTCAGAGCAACCGCGGCCATCGCGAGGCCGTGAATCGCGACCGCAATCTGGAAGACCAAACGCGTTCCGTACCGGGCGCCGATCTTGGCTCCCAGCAGAATGAAGGCAGCCATGGCGAAGGTGCCCGCGGTGATCGCGGTGCCGACACTTGTTGCGGGCGTGTCGAGGTCGGTGGTGATACCGGCCATCGAGACTGTCAGGGCGTTGACGGCGAACGACGCCTGGATCTGGGTGAGGACCACCACGACGAGTGGTAGCCAGGAGGCGGTACTCACGGCGGCCGTTGTGGCGGCTGCGCCAGGCTTTACGGACATGATGGGTCACGCCTTCCTCGACACTGCGTGTACTCGCGATGTACTCGCGACGTGCCCGGATCAGCCACGCACGGTTACATTAGCCGGAATTGTGCTGAATGGTCGCCTGCAGGTGGTTGGTTTCTTCGCGGTAGACCACCATCTCCCGTTGCAAGGCGCGTCGGAAGCGTGGTTGCTCGGCCACTAGTACGGCCAGGACGGTCAGCAGCAGCCAGGTAGCCGCCGCGCTCGCGAGGAGCAACAGGACCGGAATCCATGGTCCGCCCATTTGCTCGAGCAGCGTCGTCTTGGCCCAGACTCGCCAGTAGAGCATCAGATTGACGATCAGTCCGACACCGTAGGAGATCAAGAAAGACAGCAGGAACTGCTTCCACGTGCCGTCGTGGCGCCGTGCCGTCATCGGTTCGGCCCGCAGCGGCAACGCCACGGACATCACGTTGGCGACGCCGAGCCACAGCAGGATCATGGTCAGCACCTGACCGCACGCCTTCACCAGATCAGCACTGCTTCCGGAGCGCCAGGCGAGGACGGCGCTGAGCAGGAACCCGGCGCTGCCGACGAGAAGCAGCATCACCGCGTTCTTCGCGACCAGTACGTGCCAGAGCCTGGTGCCGCCGGACAACGCAGCACGGACGCGGCCGGCGTCGAAGCTGAGTGCATTGGTGCACACGACGCTTCCGACCACACCCGAGAGTGCGTACAGCGCAAGGTAAGGCAGTCGATCTTCCTTGGCGTCCCACTGGAAGAGGCGGATGAAAGCCAGGTATGCCAAGCCCATTCCGAGGCTCAGCCCCAGCCGAAAAGCGATCGACCGAGGCTTGCCACTCACGACGTGCCGTGCTTCCTCACGGATCCGCGAGCCGAGACCCTGTACATGCCGGACGACGGGGTTGCCCGAGGTCAGCGGGACGTAACCGCGAATCGCAGCGGCGACGGTATCGGTGTCACCGGCATCGAGCGCGGCGACGCGTGCTTCGAGAACCGCAAGGTGGGCGGCGCGCAGGGCTATCCGTGCAGTGGTGACCGCGGCAACGGCGTCGGCCTCGGCCTGCGCGGCGGTACCGATGGAGGCGTCGGCGGGAAGCGGTGGTTGCAACCGGGTGATCAGTTCGAGTTGGTGCGCCATGTGCGGCGAGGGCGACAACCCACTGTACGACGGTCGGCTCAGCGCAGTTCGTTCGTCGTCGAGCGAATCGCGGACGGACGCGGCGGCTTTGCGGACCGCCGTCGGGTTGTGCCAGCGCACCGATCTGGCGTCACGCTCGGCGGCGACGGCCCGGGAGGCAACCTCGGTCAGATCCTCCACCGCTGTCAATGTGTGCTCCACTCGGTTTAGGTTGGTTTCATGACCACCAACTCGGAAAAGGAAGATCTCCGGCGGTACCTGCAGGCAGCGCGCGACGTGCTCGTCTGGAAGCTCGACGGGCTGTCGGAGTATGACATTCGGCGTCCGATGACCCGGACAGGGACCAACTTGTTGGGTCTGGTCAAACACATGATCGGCGTCGAGCTCGGGTATTTCGGTCCGACGTTCGGCCGACGTGTTCCCGATCTACCTGCGTGGTTGCGTTCGGAGGAACTCAACGTCGACATGTGGGCCCGCGCCGACGAGTCCAGGGCCGACATCATCGAAACCTATCGCCGCACCTGGGCTTTCGCCGACGCCACGATCGAGGAGCACGATCTGGATGCCCCCGGCTTCGTGAAGCATTGGCCGGAGAATCGGCGCGACGTCACGTTGCATCGGATACTCGTTCACGTCGTCACCGAGATCCATCGGCACGCCGGCCATGCGGACATCGTCCGGGAGTTGATCGACGGCGCAGCGGGGATGAAAGCGGGCGACGACAATCTGGCTCCCGGTGATCAGGCGTGGTGGGCCGAGTACAACGACCGTCTGGAGACGGCGGCACGCGAGGCCCACCACGCCTGAACTACTCGAATACCGCTGCCGCGCCGATCACCACGACGACGATCACGAAGTTGATCAGCAGGAGTGGCCAGACGAAGCGTAGGAACTTGTCGTAGCCCACCTTCGCCATCGCCAGCCCGCCGACAACGACGACGTTGGTCGGGGCGACCATCAGCATCAGGCCGTGGCCCATCTGGAAGGCGGTGATGACGAGTGCGCGGCTGACTCCGGCGAAGTCGCCGAGCGGAGCGAGCAGCGGCATCGCCAGGGTGGCGTGACCGGAGCTGGACGGGATCAGAAACGCCAACGGGATGTTGACGAGCATCACGAGGATCGCGAAGACTCCGGCCGAAGCGCCGCTGACCAATTGCTCCATCGCATTGAGGATGGTGTCGAGGGTTTCGGTGTTCGTCATGATCACCGAGACGCCGCGAGCGAGCAGGATGACGATTGCCGGGCCGACCATGTCGCCGGCTCCACGCGTGATCAGGGTGACGATTTTCTTCTCACCCATCTTCGCGACGATGCCGACGAGAACTGCGGCGAGGATGAACAGCATCGCCAATTGCGGGAACCACCAGTTCAACTCGAACCAGTAGGGTTCGGTGGTGGTGACGTGGTACGCGTCGTACTCGGCCGGTCCGGTGGTGGCTCCGAAGATGCTCGACCAGGGGATGACGGAGAAGATCATCAATCCGAAGGTGAGCCCCGTGATGAGCAGCACCAGCTTTTGAGTTCCGGTGAGCTTGCCGTCGATGTCCACCGGCTCGGCCGGCTCCTCGTCTTCGTCGTCCTCGATGTCGAAACCGACGAGCGACTTGGACGGATCCTTCTTCACCTTCGCGGCGTAGCGGAGAACGAATACCACTGCTACTGCGGTCAATACGATCCACAGGATCACGCGCAGCACGATGCCGTCACCGATGGAGACGCCTGCTTCACCCGAGGCGACGCCGATCGAGAACGGGTTGACCGTCGACGCCATGTTTCCGACCAGTGCGCCGAGGATGATCATGGTGGCCGCGACCATGCGGTCGTAACCCAGTGCCGTCATCAGCGGTATGAGCAGGGCGTAGAAGCCGAAGGTCTCGACCGAGAAGCCCATCGTCGAACCCAGCAGCGAGAACAGCACCATGATGACGGTGATGAGCAGCCATCCCTTGTCGCTGAGCTTGGTGGCGAGTTGGGAGACAGCGGTTTCGAGGCTGCGGGTGGCAAAGCTGACGGAGATGAACGCACCGAGCGCCATGATGAAGAGGACGACGCCGACCGAGCCGAAGAGCCGTCCGATGTTGTCGGTGTCGACGAACCCGGTGATCGAATCCTGCACGCCGTACAGGCCGTTCACGGGGGAGAGGATCAGCTGCTGGATTCGTTCCCAGAACGAGAGCGGAGACGTGACGGTCTCGAAGCTGCCGGGAACGGGTGAGCCGTCCACGTCGACGCCGAAGCGTCCGGCCGGAATGAACAGTGCTGCAACCCAGACCAGGACTGTGACGATCGCGAGCATCGTGACCGCACCGGGGAACTCGAACTTCTTCTTGGCCGGTGTTTGCGCGGACCCCGTGTCGGTTTCGGTGCTCATTTCTTCCCCTCGAAGGTGTGTGCGTACTCCTGAAAGAACAGTGCCTTGGCGACGACGGCCTTCTCCAGCTCGTCGAGCAGGACGCGTTCGTTGGGGCCGTGGATGTTCGCGTAGCCGTCGGTGGCGCCGAACAACAGCTTCTCGGCGGTCGGCACTGCTGTATCCAAGGCCATGACGAGGGGGATCGATCCGCCGCCTGCCATCAGTCCGGCCGGCTCACCCCATGACTGCGAGAGTGCTGACAGCGCTGCGTCGAAGGCCGGTCCGCCTTCGGCCGCGGCAAACCCGTCGCCCGTTTCTCCTGCAGTGACGGTCAACGCCAACCCGAAGGGCCGCAAGGCTTCCAGGTGCCGGACCAGTGCAGCCTGCGCCTCGGTGGCAGGTTGGCGCGGGTGCACGCGCAGATTGATCACGGCGCGGGCGGTGCTGGCGACGGCATTGACGGCACCGTCCACCGGAGGAGCGTCGATTCCGGTCACGGTGATGGCCGGGCCCGACCAGATGCGTTCGCCGATGCCGCCGGTGCCCAGTAGCGGAAGCCCGTCGCGGATCTCGGCGAGGGTGCGGAACTCGTCCTCGGTATATGAACTGCCGGTCCACGGTTCGCGCAGGAGGCCGTCGACGGCGACGTCACCGTTGTCGTCGTGCAGCGACGCCAGTGCGCGGATGAGCGCGAGGCGGGCGTCCGGTGCGGCGCCGCCGTAGAGGCCGTTGTGCTTGTCGGCTCCGAGAGTGGCCAGTTCGACGATCACCTGGGCGGATCCGCGCAATGCGACGGTCAGAGTCGGCGATCCGGGGCGAACGCTGCCGACGTCGGCGATGACCATTGCGTCGGCCGCAAACAATTCGGGGGCTTCGGGCGGATAGTTGTCGAAGGGGCTGCCGAATTCTTCCTGGCCTTCGATGACGAGCTTGACCGTCACCGGCGGCTTTCCGTCGAATACGCGAAGCGCGCCGATCATGCCGATGACATTTGCCTTCGAATCTGCTGTACCGCGGCCGTATATCGCGCCGTCGCGTCTGGTCGGCTCGAAAGGCGGAGAATCCCAGAGTTCGATGTCGTCGGCGGGAACGACGTCGTAGTGCGAATACATCAATACTGTCGGGGACCCGGCGGGGCCGGGAACTGTTGCGATGATGACGGGCGCGGTTTTACCTGTTATCTCGAGTTTCTCTATCTTCGTGACTCCGGACTTTTCCAGTAGAGAAACGATCAGGTCGTGAGCCTCGAACAGGGGTTTGCTGGGGAAACCCTCTGTTGCTATCGACGGAATACGAACGAGTTCGACAAGTTCCGACTCCAGTTCCGGCATCAAAGCTGCAACTGTTTCCTTGATTGTGGAATAGAAGGGTGAGGCGGATTCTTCCGGCACGGAACTGACTCCTTCTGGGAAAGGCGAAAAGTATTAGAGGCAGAGTCTTACATTCGATATGCGGGCTGTGAAAGGGCGGTCCGAACTAGGAGTCGAATTCGGTCGACGCAGGGTCGGTTCTTGACATTGACGTCAACGTCAACACACACTGTGACGGTGACCACCAGCGAAACGCAGGAGCGAGCGCGGACAGCCCGCAAGCTCGGGGACGGTCCACGCCGGGCCGGCCTGCTCGATACCGCGGCGCTCTGTTTCGGCGAACTCGGATACGACGCTGTGACCGTCGAGACGATAACGACCAGGGCTGATGTTTCCCGGGCGACCTTCTACGCGTACTTCTCCTCGAAGGACGAGGTCTTCCGTGCCGTCGCCGAAATGATGTGTCGACGGTTCCTCGACGCTCAGCACATGGAGGGCCCGGCGGCCGAGGATCTACGCGAAGTTCTCCGAACGACCACGTCGGCGTTCATCACGGCCGTGTACACCTACGGTGACCTGCTCGCGGTGATCGAGCATCGGGCGCGGGTGGATTCCGAGGTCGAGCGCAGTTGGTCGGCGGTTCGCGAAAAGCTCGTGAGCCGCTACGTGCGCTTCGTCGAACGGATTCAACAGGTTCACGACGTGGATCCCTGCGTTTCGCCCCCGGTGCTCGTTCAGATGATCTCGGACGCACAGATGGCCGGTGGAGCACGACTGAGTAAGGCGAGTGTCGAAGAGCAGAACCAGTTCATTGCGGATATGACGACGATGTCCGAGCGGTTGATCGGGTTCGAAGAGTCGAAATAGATTTCTTTTACGAATGGAGTGATCGGTGGCAGAAAAAGACGTGCTCGAAGCGGCTCTGGCGGAAATCTCCGCGCTGCAACAAGCGCATTGGCCCGCCGGCATTCCCCGCGCCGTCGAGTATCCGCTCGAAGGTGGGGGACTTGTCGACTACTTGCGGCATTGGGCGGTCGAGCGGCCGGATACTCCCGCAATCGTCTTCTACGGCCGGGTCGTCACGTATTCCGAATACGACGAGCTTTCGGATCGTTTTGCCGGATGGCTGCTTTCACTCGGAGTCGAACGCGGCGATCGCGTCGGCGTTCACCTGGTCAATTGCCCGCAGTTCCATATCGCGATGCTCGGCATTCTCAAGGTCGGTGCGGTTCACGTGCCGATCAATCCGCTCTTCCGTGAACACGAATTGATTCACGAACTCAACGATGCGGGCGTCACGGTTCTTCTGACGCAGAACACCTTCTCGAAGTTGGTGAAGAAGATTCGTTCGCAGACACCACTCGAACACGTCGCGAAGACTGCCGTCTCCGACATGCTTACCGCGATCCCCACCGTCGAACTGCCCTTCGAGGTCGACGATCCGCGCCTGAGCGACTGGCAGTCGATCATCACCAGTGAGCGTGCGACTCCCGTTGCCACCGAACTCGATTCCCTCGCCGCCCTGAACTACACGGGCGGAACGACGGGAATGCCCAAGGGTTGTGAGCACACTCAGCGTCACATGGTTTACACCGCGGCCACCGCGACGCTTGCCGGTGGTGACCAGGTGGGTGCCAATCCGCCGGTATCTCTGGTGTTTCTGCCGATCTTCTGGATCGCGGGTGAGGACTTCGGCATTCTGGTTCCGCTCGTCAACGGCGGAACCGTTGTCCTGCTGAATCGTTGGGATGCGGAGACCACGCTCGACGCGGTCGAGACCTACGGTGTGACCTCACTGGTCGGAACCGTCGACAATTACGTCGAACTGATGGACACATCAGGGTTCTCGGAGCGAAATCTCTCGACACTCCAGAACGCCATGGCAGTCTCGTTTGTTCTCAAACTCGATCCGGCCACGCGCCAGCGGTGGCGCGAGGCTACCGGCGGCGTTCTGCGCGAAGCGAGCTACGGCATGACCGAAACCCACACCGCGGACACGATCACCCTCGGTTTCCAGGACGGCGACTACGACCTGAAAAGCGAGCCGGTGTTCTGTGGGATTCCGGTGCCCGGCACCGACGTTCTGATCGTCGATCACGACGGCAGGCCGGTTCCCGTCGGCGAGCACGGACAGATCATCGTGCGCAGCCCGTCGATCCTTTCCGCGTACTACCACAACGAGGCCGCCACCGCCGACGCCATCCGTGACGGCTGGCTGCAGACGGGCGACGTCGGAAAGTTCAGTGAGCGTGGTGGTTTGCACTATCTGGCGCGCAACAAGGAAATGATCAAGACCAACGGCATGAGTGTCTTTCCCTCCGAGGTGGAAGCGCTGCTGATGCTCCATCCCGCGATCGAAAAGGCTGCGGTGGTGCCGAAACCGGATCAGGACAAGGGACAGGTTGCTTTTGCGTTTGTCCAGCTGGTCGAGGGTTCCGACACCGCGGCCGACGAGATCGTCTCGTGGGCGAAGGAGAACATGGCCACGTACAAGGTGCCCGAAGTGGAAGTGCTCGAGGCGCTTCCGATGACAGCGACAGGAAAGGTGCGCAAGGGCGATCTGTTCGAGCGCACTCAGGGGGACAAGTGAGACTGCTGATTGCGAACCGCGGCGAGATTGCGCTGCGGATCATTCGAACTGCCCGTGAACTCGGGATCGAGACGGTGTCGGTGTACGCCGAGGACGACGCGTCCAGTCCGCACGTCGCGGCGGCGACGGAGTCGGTGCCGCTCAGAGCGTCGGGCGCATCCGCGTATCTCGATCAGGGGGCTTTGCTGAAGATCGCGGCCGAAACGGGCGCCACGCACGTGCATCCGGGCTACGGATTCCTCAGTGAGAATGCCGAATTCGCGCAGGCGTGCACCGAGGCGGGCATCGTCTTCGTCGGCCCGGACGCCCAGGTTCTCCGGACTTTCGGCGACAAGGCCAGCGCCCGCACTGCGGCTGTCGACTCCGGCGTACCGGTCCTGCCGTCGACATCGGCGAACGCCGACCTCGACGAGGTGCGTGAATTCTTCGAGCGAAACTCCCGCGGCATCATGATCAAGGCGCTCAGCGGCGGCGGTGGCCGCGGCATGCGCGCGGTGCGCGACCCGAAAGCTCTCGACGACGCGTACCGTGTGTGTGCGGCCGAAGCCCAGTCGGGGTTCGGTAGTTCGGCACTGTTCGCCGAGGTACTCAGTGAGCACGCTCGGCACATCGAAGTGCAGATCGTGGCGGCACCGGGGCAAGGCGGAACCCACGCGCTCGCTCTGGGTGACCGCGATTGCAGCGTCCAACGTCGGCATCAGAAGTTGATCGAGGTTGCGCCCGCGCAGGGGCTGTCGGGGGCCCTGCGCGAGCGTCTTCACGCTGCGGCCGCGAGGCTGTGCGCCGAGGTCGGCTACCGCGGCATCGCGACCGTCGAGTTTCTGGTCGAGGAACGCGGATTCGTCTTCCTCGAGGTCAATCCCCGAATTCAGGTGGAGCACACGGTGACCGAGGAGGTCACCGGAGTCGACCTCGTCGCCGTACAGCTCGCGATCGCGGACGGGGTTCCGTTCGAGAATCTGGACCTGCCAACCGGAATCACCGCTGTCGAGAAGGACTCGGAGACAGTCGGATCCGTGGCAATCGCATCGGGAATCGCGATCCAGGCTCGCGTCAACATGGAAACCATGACGCCGGACGGCAATGCGTTGCCGTCGTCGGGCACCCTCGACAACTTCACTCCTCCGGGCGGACCCGGCGTGCGAGTGGACACCTTCGGTACGGTCGGACTCTCGCCGAGTGGGCGTTACGATTCGCTGCTGGCGAAGGTCGTCACCCACACGCGTCGATCGAATTTCCCTGCTGCAGTGCGCAAGTCGATTGCAGCTCTGAGTGAGTTCACCATCGACGGTGTGGCGACCAACCTCGAATTCCTGCAGGCCATATTGTCCGACAAGGACTTCCGCGACGGTCTGGTCGACGTCGACTGGTTGGGTTCGCGATTGGCGGATCTTGTTCCCGAAGCCGGTCCGCAAACGCCTTCCTCGAACGTGGACGTGGCACCGGACGAAGACGTGGTTCGTGCACAGATGGCGGGCATCGTCGTCGAACTTGCCGCCGTCGGTGACGGTGTCCATGCGGGAGGCCAGGTTGCCGTCCTCGAGGCGATGAAGATGCAGCATGTACTTTCGGCGCCCGGTGACCTCGAAGTGGTCCGAGTGTTGTCGTCACCGGGACGATCGGTCGGAGCGGGCGAACCATTGCTCGTCGTTCGTAGCGCAAGCGCGGGCTCGAAGCTCGCCGAGGTCGACGAGGTGGACCTCGACGACGTCCGCCCCGATCTCGCGGAGATCATCGCTCGCCACGAGGTGACCCTGGACGCGGCGCGGCCCGCAGCTGTGGCCAAGCGCCACAAGCTGGGACGCCGGACTGCTCGCGAGAACGTCTACGACCTGGTCGACGACGACAGCCTGGTCGAGTACGGCGCTCTCGCGCTGGCAGCGCAGCGCAGTCGACGCAGCGAGGAAGACCTGATCGCTAACACTCCGGCCGACGGACTGATCGGCGGAGTGGCGACCATCAGCGGCGGCGAGAGCGTCGTGATCTCGTACGACTACTCGGTGCTTGCCGGTACCCAGGGCATGCGCAATCACGCCAAGACCGACCGCCTGCTCGAGATCGCCGATCGCAAGCGAGTTCCGGTGGTTCTGTTCGCGGAAGGTGGCGGCGGTCGCCCGGGCGACACCGACGCGGGCGCGGGGGCGGGCCTCGAGCTGGGAACGTTCCGAGCCATGGCGGCTCTGAGCGGACGGGTGCCCATGGTCGCCGTCGTGTCCGGTCGTTGTTTCGCGGGCAACGCGGCCCTGGCCGGCGCGTGCGACGTACTGATCGCGACGCCCGACGCCAACATCGGCATGGGAGGCCCTGCCATGGTCGAGGGCGGCGGGCTCGGAAACTTCCGCCCCGAGGACATCGGCCCCATCGACGTGCAGCGCCGCAACGGCGTCGTACACCTGGTCGCTGACGACGACGCTCATGCTGTGGCCCTGGCCAAGCAGTACCTCGGCTATTTCCAGGGCGCGAGCGGAGAGTGGGCGGCTCCGGATCCGCGGCTCTCGCGGCACGTGGTGCCGGAGAATCGCCTGCGCTCGTACGACGTTCGTGGAGCGATCGATGCGATCGCGGATGTCGACAGCGTCCTGGAACTGCGTCGAGATTACGGTCGCGGTGTAGTGACTGCACTCGTTCGCGTCGAAGGAGTTCCGTACGGTGTGCTGGCGAACAGCAGCGAGCATCTCGGCGGAGCGATCGACGCGGAGGCGTCCGACAAGGCTTCGGATTTCCTGGAACTGCTCGAAGCGCACCGCATCCCTCTGGTGACCCTGTGCGACACACCGGGATTCATGGTGGGTCCGGATTCGGAGGAAGAGGCGACGGTCCGAAGGTTCGGCAGGTTCTTCGTTGCCGGTGCTCGCCTCACGGTGCCGTTCGGAACGATCATCCTGCGCAAGGGTTACGGGTTGGGCGCCATGGCGATGGCCGGTGGTTCCTTCCACGCACCCGAGTTCACGGTGGCGTGGCCGACGGGCGAGATCGGGCCGATGGGTCTGGAAGGCGCGGTGCGTCTCGGTTTCCGCAAGGAACTCGAGTCCGTCGAAGATCCGGAGGCTCGGGAAACCCTGTTCGGTCAGTTCGTGGAACTGGCCTACGCACAGGGCAAGGCTCTCATGGCGGCGACCACGTTCGAACTGGACGACGTCATCGATCCGGCCGACACCCGCGCCTGGATCAGGCAGCTCGGCAGAAACAGTTGAGATCCTGCTGATTCGAGCTGTTGCCGCACGTGGGCGGGGCAACTAGCCTTGCCCACGTGTCGGCTGCGCGAGATAACGTCCTGATCATTCATTGGCACGACCTGGGGCGACACCTCGCGAGTTACGGTGTCGCCGGGGTCAACAGCCCCCATCTCGACCGACTGGCAGCAGAAGGCATCCGGTTCACCGACGCACACGCGACGGCGCCGCTGTGCTCACCTTCGCGCGGTTCTCTCTTCTCGGGCAGGTATCCGCACAACAACGGTCTGATCGGGTTGGCGCACCACGGCTGGGAGTACCACGCCGAGGTGCAGACGCTCCCGCAAATCCTCTCCGACAACGGCTGGTACACCTCGCTGTTCGGCATGCAGCACGAGACTGCGTATCCGAAGCGACTGGGCTATCACGAGTACGACGTCACCAACTCGTTCTGCGACTACGTGGTTCCGCGTGCCCAGAACTGGCTACGACGCTTCCCGCCCGAGCCGTTCCTGCTCACCACGGGGTTCTTCGAAACGCATCGGCCGTACCCGGCCGATCGCTACACACCGGCGGACACCGCAGCGCTGGAGGTTCCCGGGTACCTTCCCGACGTGCCGCAGGTACGCGAGGATCTGGCCGAATTCCACGGCAGCGTAGAGGTGGCCGACGCCGCGGTGGGTGATCTGCTCGGGACGCTCGAGGAAGAGGGGCTCGACGAGAACACGTGGGTCTTCTTTCTCACCGATCACGGCGCCGCGTTCCCACGTGCCAAGTCGACGCTCTACGCACCGGGCACCGGAATTGCGTTGATCGCTCGGCCTCCGGCTCGGTATCGCAGTGGCGGAAAGGAATACGAGACACTCTTCAGCGGTGTGGACCTTGTTCCGACCATTCTCGATCTCCTCGGCATCGATGTCCCCACCGAAGTGGAAGGTCGCTCGCACGCCGATGCCCTCGTCGATCGTGGAACCCAGCCTTCCGAGCCCGTCCGGACTTCCTTGTTCACGGAGAAGACCTTTCACGACAGCTTCGATCCCATTCGAGCGGTGCGCACCAAGGACTACAGCTATATCGAGAACTACGCCGTCCGCCCGGCTCTGGATCTACCGCTCGACATCGAGGACAGTCTCTCCGGAAAGGCGCTCGGCACCGAGCATCTGGCGGTACGCGCACCTCGGGAGCTGTACGACCTACGGTCCGACCCTGACGAGAAGATCAATCTGATCGATCGACCGGAAGTGTCGGCGGTACAGGCGGAATTGTCCTCGCAGCTTCACACGTGGCGCGCCGAAACGGATGATCGTCTTCCCGACGAGGCATTGGGTAGCGCGATGGCCGTGCACCGCATGGCGGCATATCTCGAAAAGATCGGTGTCCGACCCAACGTGCGGTCCGCCTACAGCGCGGACCGCGGCTATCTCGAGTCGGACACCGAAAACCCCTAGGGCCTGGTGGCTTCGCGTTCTTCCAACAATGCGATGACCCGCTCGACCAACTCGGAGATGTCAGCCCCCGTCGTGTCGAAAGCCAAGTCCGGGTCCTCCGGGGTCTCGTACGGCGCGTCGATACCGGTGAGTCCCTTCAGTTCACCCGCTCGCGCACGTGCATACAGGCCCTTGGGATCTCGGCGTTCGCATTCTTCGACGGGAGTGGTGACAGCAATTTCGAGAAAGGTGAGCCCGGCAGCTTCGTTGAGAGCACGCGCAATTGCCCGGTCCGAACGCAGTGGCGAAACCATCGACGCGATGGCCACCACACCGGCGTCGGCGAACAGTCGAGTGAGATGTCCGACGCGCCGGATGTTCTCGGCCCGATCTCCCGGTGAGAACCCGAGATCGTCGGAGATACCGTGGCGGACGTTGTCACCGTCCAGGAGGTACGCGGTGCGTCCCGCGTCGACCAGCGCACGTTCGACAGCCACAGCGACGGTGGATTTTCCGGAGGCGGGCAGGCCGGTCAACCAGATCGTCGCGCCCTTCTGGGTGGTAGACGCCCACCGCCGTTGACGTTCGAGTGAGGACGGATGCCATTTGATGTCGTTGCGGGTCTGTTCACCGGGAACGACGACGCGTGGTTCGAGAATGGTGCCTGCGCCGACGGTGTCGTTACTCTGCTCGTCGATCAGAATGAACGCGCCGGAGTCCCGATTGTGATCGTAGGTATCGGCGACCACCACGGAACTGGTTCGGAGCGTCACCGTTCCGATGTCGTTGAGCCCCAACTCCACCGGGCTGTCCTGCTCGTCGAGCGTCTCGGGATCGAGTCGGGTGTGCAGTTCTTGAACGGTCGCTCGCACGGTCCGGGACGTATGTTTGAGTGCTATCCGATCGCCGGCTCGCAGTGGCGTGTTCGACAACCAGCAGATCGTGGCTTCGAGTTCTCGGGCCAGAACCGGCAAGTGGGCCTGCGCACCTCCGCTGACCAGAACGTCGCCACGTCCGACGTCGATGTCGTCGGCCAGTTCCACCGAAACCGACAGTGGTGCAACGGCGGTAGTGCGGTTGTCGTCGAGGGTGTCGAGGCCGATCACGGTGCTCTTCGATCCGGACGGCAGGACCACCACCTCGTCTCCGACGCTCAGTGTGCCTGCCGATATACGGCCGGTGTACCGGCGCCGATTCTGTGGATCGGGACGCGAAACCCACTGCACGGGAAGCCGAAGCTCCTCGATGTGTGTCGCAGGCGCATGGAGTTCGACGCCTTCGAGATATTCGAGAAGTGTCGGCCCGTCGTACCACGCGGTGTTCTCGGAACGCGTCACGACGTTGTCGCCGGCCTTCGCGGAGACCGGGATGGCAAGTACGTCCTCGCGTCCGACTTGCCGCGCCAGGGCTCGCAGTTCTTCCTGCACCTGAGCGAATCTCGCTTCGTCGAAATCCACCAGATCGATCTTGTTCACCACGGCCACAAGGTTCGGAACACCCAGTAGCGCAGCGATTCTGGCGTGCCGACGCGTCTGACGCAGCACGCCGGTCCTCGCGTCGACCAGCAGGACCGCCACGTGCGCGTTGGAGGCTCCGGTGAACATGTTGCGCGTGTAGCGCTCGTGTCCCGGGGTGTCGGCGAGTACGTAACTTCTTGTCGGAGTGGAGAAGAATCGGTACGCGACGTCGATCGTGATGCCCTGTTCACGCTCGGCGCGTAGTCCGTCGGAGAGTGCAGCCAGGTCGGCGACACCGTGCTCGTCGGTCACGGAATCGAGGTGATCGGTTGGCAGGCTGTCGGTGTCGTGCAACAGCCGGCCGATCAGCGTGCTCTTGCCGTCGTCGACGCTACCCGCCGTTGCCAGCCGCAGGAGTTGGCGAGTGATGGTGGTGGTCATCAGAAGTAGCCCTCACGCTTTCGGTCTTCCATCGCGGCGACCGAGGTTCGGTCGTCTGCGCGAGTCTCGCCTCGTTCGGACACCGTCGCGGCCGAGATTTCGGTGACGACGTCGTCGATGGTGGTGGCGTGCGATCGAACGGCGCCGGTGATGGTCAGATCGCCGACGGTTCGATACCGCACCCACTCGGTCGTGGCTGCAGCGTTCTCGGCATCTGTACTGAATTCGGAAGCAGCGAGGAGCATCCCGTCGCGCTCGAACACCCGCCGTTGGTGCGCGAAATAGATGGACGGCAGTTCCAGTTCCTCCTGGGCGATGTAGCGCCAGATGTCGAGCTCGGTCCAGTTGCTCAGGGGGAAGACACGAACGGACTCGCCGCGTCTGATCCGACCGTTGTAGAGCGACCACGGTTCGGCCCGTTGCGCTCGCGGGTCCCATTGGCCGAACTCGTCACGGAAGCTGAGGACTCGTTCCTTCGCGCGCGCACGTTCCTCGTCCCGGCGGGCGCCACCGAACGCGGCGTCGAACCTTCCGCCCTCGAGAGCGTCGAGCAGGGTTCTGGTCTGCAGGCGGTTTCGTGATCCGCTGGTCTCGGTCGACTCCTGCACTCTGCCCTGGTCGATCGAATCCTGAACGGAGGCAACCAGAAGTGTGTGTCCACCCTCCTTGATTCGGCGGTCGCGAAATTCGATGACCTCCTCGAAATTGTGACCGGTGTCGACGTGCAGAACCGGGAAGGGGAGCGGGGACGGCCGAAACGCCTTCTCGGCCAGTCGAAGCAGGACTATCGAGTCCTTGCCGGCAGAGAAGAGCAGTACCGGTCTTTCGAGCTCTGCCACCACCTCTCGAATGATGTGAACCGCTTCGGATTCGAGAACTCGGAGTTCGTCGACGACATCGGTGACGGTGCTCATGTGACGGGGTATCCGTTCTGTTCGGCGTCGTTGCGGTAACGCTGCACCCATTCGCGGGATCGTCCGTCGCTCTGACGACGCAGCGGCGGTGGTGGGGCCAGTTGTCCGTCGAGGCCGAGGGAGATGAGGGTTTTTGCGACCACGGATTGCGGGTCTTCGGTGAGATCGCGGAACCCGACTTCGATGGGAGAGATGTCCTCTTCCTCGAACCAGCGCTTCCATTGGCGTTCCTGCTCACCGAGAATCGTCACCAGGTGCGCGATTCCGACTGCGTTGTACTGCGCACCGTCCGAGAGATTCGGTGGAGTCGCGTCGTCGCGCCAGACCTGTGTCTGCACGGCGCGCCACATCGACACAGCTTGAGCGACGACATCTTCTCGATAGACGTGGATGAACTGCAGGTCGTGATCGAGGGTGTCGTGGAGTGCAGAACGTAGGTCCGTTCCACTGCGCCAGGGCAATCCGGCCGCGCGATCGAGCAGGAGCGGCGTCTGATTCCACATCAGCTTGCCGCCCCAGACTCCGTTGGGGGTTCGGCCGAGTTCGAGTAGTTGTGTGCGCCACTGTTCGGAGGTGCGAGTGTCCGGCGTGCCCGGGTGAAACGGGGCGAGCAGGCTCAGGACGGACTCGTCCGTGACGTCCTCGAACCACTGCCTCGGTTGAGGCGATCGAGAGGTCTCGGGGAGGTACTGGAAGAACTCTTCCGGCTCACCCGCGACCCCGGTTGCTCGCAGGGATTCGACCAGCAAAGTACTGCCGCTGCGCTGCGAAGCGCAGACGAGAAACGAGCGTTGGGCCTCCGTCATGCGAGCAACGCTAAGGGCGGCCGAAAACCTCCGCAAGCTGGGAAAATAAACTCACGTAGAGGTTAAATCTCGACGTGAAACGTTAAATGTGCGGGTCACGAAATGTAGCGCTGAGGCACGTCTTACGCAGTTGTCGCAAGGGCCGCGGCAAGCCCGAATGCGATGGCCATGAAGACAACTTCACCGATGGCGCGACGCAGGGATCCGTCCGAACTCATGCGGTGTGCAGCGCTCGCGACCACCCACGTCCGGCGCCACCACCATCCCAGGGCGACGAGCAGCGCGATCACCACGATCTTGGCGAGGATCACCCGGCCGTATGCGGTGTCGTAGAAGGCGGAGAGTGAGTCGAGTCGCACGACGGCGTTGACGATACCGGTGACGACCAATGCAAGGACGCATCGCCAGGCGAGGGCGGAGTACTTGGGCAACCAGATCGCCCATGAACCGCGCGACGGTACGGCAAGGGCGAGTGCGGCGAGCACGCCGAACCACAGGGCCGCCGCGAGGACGTGAACGGCGTCGAGGATCGATCCGAAGCTCTGCTGCGCCATGTGCCCGGTGATCGGGCGGGCAGCGAGCGCCAACGCGGAGACGACCAATGCCGGTGCGACGGGCACCGTCTCGGGATTTGTGAATCCGTAGATGCCGTAACAGACGACGGCAAACGCGCACGCGATGATCGCGACGCCGACGCGGCCGACGTTGACCTCGGAGACGAATGCGCCGAAGTGCCCGATGGTCAGCGAGGTGACCGGGGCGCCGTCGGCCGCTGCAGCATTGAGCACGAGGAGCGTGATCTCGGCGACGAGCCAGACCGCTGCCGCCGCGGTGAGCTGAGTCCACATGACGGCGGGGGATGTTGCCGGGCGGCGTTCACTGCGGCCCATCCAGGCAAGCGTCGCGATGCCGAGCGTCAACGAGCCGCATCCGATCGCGAGAACGCGGACCGTGCTCGACGATTCGGGTCCCGACGGGCTGGCGAGGCCCCAGGCGATCAGGACTCCCAGCAGAGCTGTGGGTACGGCAAACAGCAACCACCACCTGTTTGCCGTACCCGTCACGCGATCAGCTCGACTTCGGCTTACGGAGCACGAAGAACAGCGCACCGCCGAACACGATGACGCCGGCGACGATGAAGATCCACACCGGCATGCTGCCGGACTCCGACTCACCCGTACTCGACGCGGCGGCAGCGCCGGGAGTGCCCGACCCCGCCTCGGTGAGGGTGAACGTCAGGGTTCCGTTGACGGGGTGACCGTCAGCGGAGGTGACGCGGTACGCGATCGTGTAGACACCGGTCGGCCCGAGATCGCCGAGGTCTGCACTGACAGTGGGACCTTCGACGGACGGATCGCTCTTGGTCCAGAGGTTGCCGTCGGGACCGGTGACGGTCAGTGCCGCGAACTGCGCCTGCAGGGCCTCGTTGAACGTGACCGAAACCGTATCGGGTGCAACTTGAATCGACGCACCGTTTTCGGGGTTGGAACCGACCACCGCGGAGTGCGCGCTGGCCGTGCCCATTCCGAGCATCGTGGCCAGCATCGCGAGCATGCCGACGGCGATGACCTTGATCCGGGTACTCATCAGCGCTTGCTCCTGACCAGTGCGCCGAGGCCGAGTGCAGCGCCCAACGCGCCGAGCACCAGGCCGACGCCGCCGAGCCAGCGGGCGGTGTTGTCCGACGAAGAAGATTCGGAGGCAGCGGACGTCTCGGCAGTGTTATCGGCAGAGGGGGCTCCGTGCGCGTCACCCGTGGACGCGGCGAGAGTCAGCGTCGGCGCGGGCTTGTCCGGCTCACTGCCGTCGGCAAGTTCTTCCTGATCCCAGTTGACGACGTTGCCGTCGCTGTACGTCTGGACGGCCTTGAACTCGACCTCTCCCTGCTCCGGCAGCGGGCCGGCAGAGAGGACGAACTGCTGGAACTGGCCGGGGGCGATGCCGACGCCGGGATCGGCCGTCCAGGTCACGGACTTCGCGACCAGCGAGGTGGGGTCCTTCTCCACGACAGCGGTCCAGCCGGGCATCGGTTCGGTACGTGCCGACTTGAGGTCGGGGAGTGCCACCGTCAGCTTGGTGGTCGAAGCGGTGTCGGATTCGGTGGGCACGCGGAACGTGAGAACGGAGTATCCGCCCTGCGTAGCTCCTGGTGCGACGACGCTGACGTGTGCTGAAGCAATTCCGGCGGCCAGCAGCACGGCGCTGCCGGTAGCGACGGTCGTGACAACCGCACGCGAAATCAGGGTGTTCTTCATGTCGGGAAGTGTCCTCTTGGTCTGGTGAAGGGGTGGGGAGTTCTACGAATCTTCAGACCAGGGCAGGAGGACCGCGCCGCGAGATGCTGGCGCGAAGCAGAGCGTCGACAGGTCCGTGATGGATTCCGGTCGAGACGGTGTGGCCGCGGGAAGTGACGGCGGCGGGCGCCAGGGACGCCAGGACGACGTGAAGAGCGTGAGTGACAACCCGGTAGAGGCGCTCGGCAGCCAGGACCGCCAGCGCACAGGCGACGGTGGCACCGGCGTGAGCACCGAGCATCACCAATCCCGGAGCGGGCGAATGAGCGTGCTCGGAGAGCGTCATGGTGGTGTGCGCGGCAAGCTGTCCCAGGCCCAGAGCCACGATCAGGGCGGCGGGCCCCCGCGAGAGGGCGGGGAGGGTAGCTGTGACGGCACCGACGGTTGCGCAGACTGCGAGCAGCAGGGTCAGCGAAGACGACTGCGGCAGCTCACCTCCACCGATTCCGTGCGCAGCGACAGCGAGAGCAGCCGAAGCGGAACCGACAGCTGTCCCCCGGAGGGTCGCGGTCTGCTCGGCTGCTCTCACTGTCTTTCTCAGGTCTAGCGCACGCCGAGGCGTGCGAGCAGATCTGCTTCGACGCCGTCGAGTTCGGAAGAAATTGCCTGATGAGCTGCCTTTCGGCGAGCCTGCGGCATCTGCTCGGCAGCACGAACTGCCGTGCTGAGATCGCCGAGGCGCTCACGGATGGCGGCAGCGAAACGCTGCGTCTCCGCGTCGTCGGGCTTGCGGCTGAGGATCTCGGTGACCGAGCTCTCGGCACCGGCGATACGAGCGCTCAACTTCGCGCCGTGACCGGTGTAGTCGCCGAGCTGGTCGACGGCGATGCCCATCTTCTGTGCGCGCGTGGTGTCGAGCTGGGCGCGAACTGCCGTAGCCGCGCGGTACGCGATCGGCAGGAGAACAGGGGCAAGCAGACGTGCCACGCCCAGGTACTTGCGTACCTTGGCGACGGTCAGGCCCTGATTCGCAGCGGCCTTCTCCTGCGCCTTCAGGGTCGCGATCTGCGCCTTTTCGATCTTGTGCTGTGACTCGATCTCGGCTTTCTCCAGCTTCTTGAGCGACTTGGTCTCGACCTTGTCGCGCTTACGCTGGCTCTTGGCGTTGAGCTTCGCCTCGACCTCAGCCTTGTGCTTGAGAGCCTTTGCCTCCGCCTTGCGGGTGGCACGAGACTTTCGCTTCTTGAACAACCCCATCGAAAAGGACCCCGTTTCCAGGTGTTTGTGTGTTGCCAGGTACCTGCGCTTCGGCTTCAGCCTAGGGGAGCACATAATCTTCGTCATCGTGTGTTCCGTTAACAACCCCGCGCCCCAGCTCCCGATCATCGATTCGGGGGCGTTGACCCGATGCCGCCATCGGGTGCGTCTGGACGGGTTGTTTCCCGGGAAATCGGCTTCGGAACCCGTCGACACCGGCGTGAAGCAACGCCAGGATGCCGCGATCGCAAAGCGTGCCGAGATCGCCGAACTAGTGATCGGTGCTGCTCCCGAGCGTTGGGTGAAGATCAACCCCGATCAATCGGCGTCGGCTCAGGCTCGAGACACTCTGGCTGCCTGCGAGGCCGGCGCGGACCGGATCTGGGGCGCCGTGTTGCCAGTCGAGCGAGACACCGGCCGCAAGGGCCGATGCGAAATGCTCATCCGTGACGAGGGAGGCGGCGGGTACATCCCTGTCATTGTCGTCAATCACAAGGTGACCGATCCAGGCCAGGGCGCGATCACCTCGGGGCTCTTCGACTGGGAGCCAGCGGTCGATCCCAAACGCAAGGTCCGCAGTCAGGTCCGCGATCAGATGCGCGTCGCGCAGGTCTATCGGATGCTCGAGCGTCGTGGGCTGGCTAGCCCGTCTCTGACAGCCGGCGCGATCGGTTACAACGGCGACTGCATCCTCGTCCACGACCTCAGCGCGATTCTCGACGATTACGACGAGCGTTTCGCCGACCGCATCGCTGTTGCCCGCGGTGAGGTGCTGACGTCCCCGTCACAGGTGAGCGAGTGCAAATCGTGCCCGTGGTGGACCGAATGCAAGCAGGAGTTGGTCCGAAACCGAGACGTCAGCCTCGTCGCTGTCGGATCGCGAGCCGAGCTTCTGCGCGATGTCGGCTGCAACACGATCGATCAGTTGGCCGCCTGGGAAGGTGAGCCGCTCGAGGATTGGCCGCACGGAAATTTCGACGACGCAGTGGTGATCGCGAAGGCGTGGTTGGCAGACGCCCCGTTGGTGCGGCGGTTCGAGAAGATCTCGGTGACCCGGGCGGACATCGAGATCGACGTCGACATGGAGAGCTATCAGGAGCACGGCGCCTACCTGTGGGGAACGTTGCTCAATGTCGGTGGCTTCTCGATGTATCGAGGATTCGCGACGTGGGATCCGCTGCCGACGCGTGACGAGGCGCGGTCGTTCGCGGAGTTCTGGGGTTGGCTGATGGCGGAGCGTGCCGCGGCGGCTGCTTCGGGTAAAACCTTTGCCGCATACTGCTATTCGCGTTCGGCGGAGGACAAGTGGTTGTTGGACTCGGCGCGCAGGTTTGCCGGTGAACCCGGGATTCCGAGCAAGGACGAGATCCGTGAGTTCATCGACAGTCCGCAGTGGGTCGACATCTATCAAGCGGTGAGTGATCAGTTCATCTGCCCGAACGGGAAGGGACTCAAGAAGATTGCCCCCGTGGCCGGGTTCAACTGGCGTGACGCCGAAGCTGGTGGTGAAGCGTCGATGGCGTGGTACCGCGAGGCGGTCGGCTACGACGGTGAGCCGGACGAGACGCAACGGACACGCATCCTGCAGTACAACGAGGACGACGTCATTGCCACCAAGGTCCTACGTGAGTGGATGACGGACCGCGCGGAGAAGGAAATTCCGTTGGCTTCCGAGCTGTAGCACTGACCTCTGTCGCTATTGTCTGAAACATCCTATTTAACAAGATGTTTCGATTCGAAGTTTCTCGTCATCGTGTGTCTGGAACCCGTATCCGCGCTACCTTCATCTGGTCGGCTCCACGATGGAGGGTATTGAATGCTGAGCAGGCTGACTTCGAGTGCGAGCGACGCCGAACTGTCTGACGTCGAGCGACGTGACCTCTTCGCGCGCCAAGTCCGCCAAGTGACAACGGTCGCTCCACTGGCCAACGTCGCGAATTTCTTCAGTGCATGCGCCTTGCTGGCCTATGTCGTGCCTCCGGGGCGCGAAGATTTCCGTGTGATCTGGGGAGCGGCAGCGCTCGCAGTCATTCTCAATTCGGTGCGTGTGTGGTTGCCGAGGGTCATTCAGGGAGAGACCTATTCGCCCAAGCACACGACGCGGTACGACTACTGGGCACTGATGCTCGAGGTGGTACTGCTGGGCGTTCTGTACACGATCCTTGCGGCCGAGATGCTTCCGGTGATAGACGGTTCGCGAAAGCTGGTTCTGATCGCGACCATCGCCGGCGTGGTGGGTGCCGGTGCAGTTGCGCTGTCGACTGTTCGGTCGCTGGGTTTGGCCTGGATTCTGGTGCACGGTCTGGGATTGTTGTTCGTCATGCTTGCCGGGGCGACGGCCGAGTACTTCGTCCTTTCGTTTCAACTCGTTGTCTACATCAGCATTCTGTGCGTCGGCGTTGTCTATCTGTGGGCGTCGTTCCGAAGTCGTTGTCTTGCAGAGTTCGAGGCTGCTGCCGAGCGCCAGACGGTCAGTTTACTTCTCGACGATTTCGAGGGCGGGTCACGCGACTGGCTGTGGGAAGTCGACACCACAGGGACGTTGTCGCACACCTCCGCTCGGCTGTCACAGATCTCGGGAGTTCCCGTCTCCGACCTGCGAACCCTGTCGCTGCGCGGATTGTTGGATCGACTCGACGTCGGTTCGACGAAGAGTGGTCGAGCCGCGGTCCAGGTCATCGGAGATCACCTCGACCGCCTCATGCCGTTTCGCGAGGTCGTCGTTCCCGTTCGTGTCGGCGGCGTCGACCGATGGTGGTCTCTGTCGGGTCATCCCAGGCTTTCCGAGGCCATGGAGTTCGTGGGTTGGCGAGGTGTGGGCTCGGACATCACCGAGAAGTACAACTACGAGCGGCGCATTCTGTGGCTTGCTGCAACCGACGGAATGACCGGGCTCCCTAATCGCCGGACGTTCGGCTCGGAGCTGTCCGACGCACTCGGCACCGTCCGGACCGGCGAGCAGGTTCTGGTCGGCATCCTCGACCTGGACAATTTCAAGTCGGTGAACGACACGCTGGGGCACCCTGTCGGTGACAAATTGTTGATTTCCGTTGCTGCACGGCTCAATCGAGTGGTCGACGGCGCCATGTGTGCGCGAATCGGGGGCGACGAATTCGGCGTCGTCTTGCGGGGAACAGAGGACGGTGGGGAGGTGTTTGCCCGCTATCTGGGCGCACTGCGTGAGCCGTTTTTCGTGCGGGGGAATCGCATCGAGGTTCGTGCATCGATCGGTTATGCCAGCTCACCGGCAGATTCCGAAGACGCGGACACGCTTGTCATGTCCGCGGACCTGGCGCTGTATGCGGCAAAATCCGCCGGCAAGAACCGGGTCGGAAAATACTCGCCGGTCCTGCGCGCGCGGGCCAGGGAGCGAGCATCGGCCCTGCAAGAGCTTGGGCTTGCGATCGAGTCTCGGCAGTTCGAGCTGTACTACCAACCGCAGGTTCGTGCGGACACCGGCCGCGTCGAGGGTTTCGAGGCACTGCTTCGCTGGAATCACCCGGTGCGGGGCGTGCTTGCACCGCACATTTTCATCGATGTCGCGGAGGAGACCGGCTTGATAGTCTCTCTGGGGCTTCAGGTACTGAACATGGCGTGCGCCGAAGCCGCGACGTGGCCCGACGACACTTACGTGACGGTGAACGTCTCTCCGGTGCAACTGATGTCGTCCGGCTTCGGATCGGCCGTGAACGATGCGCTGGAGGCAAGCGGTCTGTCCGGCAAACGGCTTCAGCTGGAAATCACAGAGACGGGAGCAGTGGAGGAGCTTGCCGTCGCCGAGTTGGATCGCCTGCGTGCCAACGGAATTGCGATTGCCCTGGACGACTTCGGAACCGGCTATTCGTCTTTCGAGAGTTTGAAGAAACTGCCGTTGGACATTCTGAAAATCGACCGGTCGTTCATCACCGAACTGAGCGAGGGTGATTCGGCAGTTGTCACTTCGGTGGTCGAGGTGTCGAAGGCGCTCGGAATGCAGTCATTGGCGGAAGGCGTGGAGACGGCCGACCAGTTGAGGCTCCTGCGCACCGCCGGTTGCGAATTGGTTCAGGGTTACTACATCAGTCGGCCGATACCCGCGGCCGAGGTGGCCGAATATCTGAGCGCAACTGCACAAACCAGCGGTGGGTATTTTCATTCGTTCTGACAACTGTGCGCCTTTATTAACCGCGGGCGGTTAATAAAGGCGCACAGCAGGGAGGTTAGCGCGGCGCCATGCGCAGGGCGCCGTCCATGCGGATGGTCTCGCCGTTGAGGTAGTCGTGTTCGACGATCATCTGCGCGAGCTGTGCGTACTCGGACGGCTGGCCCAGACGCGACGGGAACGGGACGCCGGCTTCGAGGCCCTTGCGGTACTCGTCGGTGACACCTGCGAGCATCGGGGTGTCGATGATGCCGGGAGCGATGGTGTTGACGCGGATGCCGAACTGCGCGAGGTCGCGGGCAGCCGGAACCGTCATGCCGTGCACGCCACCCTTGGAGGCGGAGTACGCGATCTGGCCGATCTGGCCTTCGAAGGCAGCAACGGAAGCGGTGTTGATGACAACGCCGCGCTGGCCCGACTCGTCGACGGCCTCGGTCTTGGCGATGGCGTCGGCGGCCAGGCGCATGACGTTGAAGGTACCGAGCAGGTTGACGGTGATGACCGTGCGGAACAGCTCGAGGTCGTGCGGGCCCTTCTTGGACAGGATGCGTCCGGCCCAGCCGACACCGGCACAGTTGACGACGATGCGCAGCGGGGAGCCCGACTCGACGATCTGGTTGATCGCTGCTTCGACCTCTTCGCCGCTGGTCACGTCGGTGGGGATGAGGGTGACGCCGGCGGGGACGTTGTCACCTGCGCGCTCGATCGACGCGGGCAGATCCAGGCCGAAGACGGTAGCGCCGGCGTCGGCGAGGCGCTTGGCTGTTGCGGCGCCCAGGCCTGATGCCGCTCCGGTGACCAGTGCTGCGGTTCCCTTGATTTCCACTTCGTGTGCTCCTCGAGTTAGCGATCGGTAAGGCGGTGGTGCGTGTCGAGAACCATAACGCGAGGGTGTATGTGAGGGCGAACGCGCAAGACCCGCGCCGGGCTGGGTACCTTGGACGCGAGGTCTGAGAGCAAAGCACCGGACGAGAGGGGACCTGCGTGAGCAAGGCGCCTGTGCGTCCCGCCGCTTCTGTCGAGAATTTCGAGCGGTTGCAGCGCGACCCGCTCTTCGAAGATCTTGCCGAGCTGATTGCCGAAGTTCTCTCCTACGCGTTCGACGCGCCCGCCGCCGTCGAGATCGAACAGTGGACGATCAGTTGCCTGCCTTCGACAAATCGATCGGCGGAGCGCCATCGCTTGTTCACTCTCAACATCGGTCCGATGGAGATTCTGAGCGTCGAGTGCCATCTGGTCGGCGGTGAGCCGATCGAGCACGTCATGTCCGTGTACGTTTCCAGTTCGGCATTGGAGTCGCGAACCGGCTGCAGCATCGAAGAACTCGATGCCAAGCACGATCTGGTCGCCATCAGACGCACGGAGTTGGCGTCGGCCGACGGCGACGGGACCGTGATCGACTGCAGTCTCGAGGACTCGGATGCGTTGGAGCAGTTTGCGCAACTGCCCGTCGACATGACGACGGTTCGTCCACTCGCGGAGCATCTTGTTGCCAAGGGCAAGGGTCCATTTCGGCAGTACCACAACTCCGGGTTCGCCAAATATGTACTGGAAAGGTCACTCGACCATGGTTGATCAGTTGCCCATCCGACTCCCGCGTGTGCTGCGAGACGGGGACGATGACGGCGCGGTCGACGTGCTGCAGGAATACTTCACACGACCGCTCCGCAAGACGGGTTATCTGCGAACCGGCGCACTGTGGGATTCCTGGGATCCCAGTGGCAATCGCGATCGTGATGCAAACATCTTCACCGCAGAAGATCTTGTTGCGGTGACGCTTTTGTCGGTTCAGGTTCCGGCTCAGGGAGCCTTCTTTCTTCTCGGCGAGAACAACGCCGAGCTCAACCACCTTCTGGTTGACGTCGGACCGGATCGCGATCTTTCGAACGAACCCGACCCCTTCACTCCGGAATCTCCGGTGTTGCGTTTGGAAACGGCGCTCCGAGAGATTCACGGCGTCGGGCGCACGATGGCATCCAAGCTCATCGCCCGTAAGCGTCCGCGGCTCTACCCGATCTACGACGACGTCATCGGGCGGGAGTTGGGAACGAAGGCTGCCCATCTGGAACCCGTACGAGAGGCCTTGTGCGACGGAGAGTTGCACGTGCGATTGCTCGACTTGCGCGTTCGGGCCGGACTGGACGATGCCATTCCGGCGATCCGGGTGCTGGATGTGCTCGCCTGGATGCAGGGGAAGGGATACAAACCGGCGACTTAGCTTTCTTGTCGGTGGGTCGATCTAGTATCGAATGTATGTTCGATAATAGATCGGCGGGCGGTGTGGGGACAGTCGTAGATGACAGCCGTCCTGTCGTCGACCCACTCGTGTTGCCGGACATGCTTTTTGCGACAGCGCAGAGTGAGAACATGCTCGCCGCGCAGAAGGTGCTCGGCGCATCGATGTTGTCGGAGTCGAGATTCAATGCGGAACTCGATGTGTCCGGTGATGTCGACAAGGCCTGGCGGATCGCGTGCAACGAGATCGCGGTCATGCTCACGTGCTCACGTCGTACTGCCGAGGTCCACATCGAGATCGGTGACGCCCTGCGCGAGTTTCTTCCGCTCACCAGGGCGGCTTTCGCTGCCGGCGAGCTGGACTATGCGCGTGTGCGCAAGATCGTCGACGGGCTCACCGGGGCCGACCCCGAAGCGATCGCAGCACTCGAGCGCCGAATACTTGCCTCCGCGCACCGTCTTCCGCCCGGTCAATTGGAGCGTGACATCGAACGTCAGCTCTTTGCCTACGATCCGGATGCTGCCGCCGAACGTCGCCGGAAGATGCTGGAGCACCGCGACGTTCGCACGCGTGCCGATCGTCACGGTCTGGCACAGTTGCAGGCAACACTCAGCGCAAACGAGGCCGTCGAGGCGCTCGGCCTGATCAACGAGGCCGCCGGAAGCGTCTGTAACCGCGATCCACGAAATGTCTCGACGCGCCGGGCGGACGCGCTGGTTGCTCTCCTGCACGGCGAACAGGGGCTGACTTGCCAGTGCGGCAGCGAAACGTGCGAGGCAGCATCCACCCCAGCTCGATCGACTGCGCCCTCACGTCGGAAGCCTCTGCTGCACATCGTGTGTGACCTGGCGACGCTTCTCGGATTGACGTCAGATGCCGCGAGCATCGACGGATACGGGCCGATCGACCCCGATTTTGCTCGCGAGCTTGCTGCTGATTCCACCTGGCAGGCTTTGTTCGCCGACTTCCGCGCCCAGGCCGCCGGGAATCGACCGCGCCGACAACATGCTTCGACTGCACTCCCGCTTGTCACCCGACGTGATCGCCTAAGTCGCGAACCGAAAGGCTGCGGAGATCGGATTCGGGCAATACAACGGTTGGTCGCGAGAACCCCGGACATAGTTCGAAGATCGGATGGGCATGGCGCCCAGCCCGATCCACCTCCCGGTGCGCTGACCTATGCTCCGGGAGCGGCACTGGCCGCCTTGGTGCGCGCCGTCGACGGTCACTGCCGGTTCCCTGGCTGTTCGGTGCCTGCGAACAGGTGTCAACTCGACCACATCACGGAGTTCGATCCGTCCGATCCGCGGCGTGGTGGGTGGACCATTGCGGGCAACCTCCAATGCCTGTGTCGTCATCACCATCAGGTGAAGACATACAGGTTGTGGACGCCGGTAATGCTGGAGGATCGTGCCATTCACTGGACCGACAGCACCAGCGGGTTGACGGCTGTCACGGTTCCGGAGAGGCGCTGACTTCGAAGATGGTTTCCAGACCGTCTTCTTCGTCCCACTGCTCACCGACTTCGTTGAAACCGTACTGGCTGATCAGGTTTCGAGACGCAGCATTGTCCGGGCTGATGGTCGCTCGAACGATGTGCACTTCGGATTCGCGACTGGCGATGTCCAGAAGTATCTCGAGGGCAGTTCGAGCGTAGCCCTGGCGCCGGAACGCCGGGTCGATGCGATATCCGATCTCCACCATCCCGCGCGCATCGGGGCGGCCGTGAAATCCGGCCAACCCCACCGGGGCGGAGGTGCGGGCATCGACTGCGATGCGGGTGATCCACGCGCTGTCGAGGGGATTCTCTGCTATCTGCTTGCTCCGGTAGCGCCACAAGCCCTGGCATTCTTCGCCGAGGAGATACGGGGTCAGGAGGTTCGGCGCGAGTTCCATTGCGAGAGCCGCGTTATCTTCACCCAGCGCGTGGAGGGCGAGTGATGGAACCTGAATCAGTTGAAGTCCACGTCCGTCGAGTGCCCAGGGTAGTTCGGTGACTGTCACAGGTCGGCGATCGGAGTCGACAGAGTTATGTCGACGCCGATGCTCCTAAGATTGCCGTCCAGAACCTGCCAGATGGAACGCTCGAGGAACTCGGCCAATTCCGCACTGGTCACATCGGAACCCGGCTGACTCAGCCATCGGTTGACGCTGACGTCGACCAATCCGATCACGCCGAAAGCCAAGGGCTCCGCCATCTTCGACGGTTTGCCGCGGCTGGTGAGAATCGCGCCCAAGAGGTTTCCCAACTGGACGGCGATGGCCGTCTTGGTTCCGGTCACCACCTTCGAACCGGTGGCCCGGGTGCTCGGCGAGCCCTTGCCTAAAAAGTGGTGCAGTCGTGGGTATTTCACAATCCACTGGAGGTAGGTCTCGACTGCCCGTGAGATGGCCTCGCCGACGGTGCCCTGTGGAGTCAGGGTGGGTGTCAGGTCGGTCATCATCATCTCGAGAATGCGGACTCGCAGCTGCTCGTCGAGGTCGGCTCGATCCTTGAAGATTCGGTAGACAACGGAACGGGGGACGTCGGCGCGCTCGGCGATCTGCTGGACGCCGACGTCGGCGCCGCCTTCGTTGACTGCATCGAGTGCTGCGTCGAGGATCCGCGCTTTGCGCTGCTCCTTGTGATCGTTCCAGCGAGTGCTGCGCCCGTCGGGCTGCGCCGACTCGGCTGTTTTTGTCATAAATCGAACGATACTCACCCCGCCATTGACTGGACAAGATGTCTCACATACTTTGGTGGGACAGCGTGTCACACACAGATACCGTTCTCTTCAGGAGTGGCAATGAGTAACAGGGTTTTTGTCGTCGGCGTCGGCATGACGAAGTTCGAGAAGCCGGGAGCCCGCGAGTGGGACTACCCCGACATGGCACGCGAGTCGGGTACCAAGGCGCTCGAAGACGCGGGTATCGACTACACCGAGGTCGAGCAGGCATACGTCGGCTACGTCTACGGCGAGTCCACCGCAGGTCAGCGGGCTGTCTACGAGTTGGGTCTGACGGGAATCCCCATCGTCAACGTCAACAACAACTGTTCGACGGGATCGACCGCGCTCTACCTCGCCACGCAGGCAGTCAAGAGTGGTCAGGCCGACTGCGCCTTGGCGCTGGGCTTCGAGAAGATGCAGTCCGGGTCCCTCGGATCCACCTACGACGACCGTGAACAGCCACTCATGCGGCACCTCCTCGCTCTCGCCGAGCTGCAGGAGTTTGCGATGCCGCCCGCTCCGTACATGTTCGGCGCGGCCGGCGTCGAGCACATGGAACGCTTCGGAACCACTGCAGAGCAGTTCGCGAAGATCGCCGTCAAGAACCACAAGCACTCACTGAACAACCCGTACGCGCAGTTCCAGGACGAGTACACCCTCGAGCAGATCCTCGAAGCACGCCAGATCCACGGGCCGCTCACCAAGCTCCAGTGCTCGCCTACCTCGGACGGATCCGGCGCGGCGATCATCGCCAGCGAAGCATTCGTCGAGAAGCACGGGCTCGCTGCTCAGGCGATCGAGATCGTCGGACAGGCCATGGTCACCGACATGAACAGCACCTTCGAGGACAAGAGCGCGATCAGTCTTGTCGGCGCGGACATGACCCGTAAGGCCGCTGAGAAGGTGTACGCGCAGGCCGGGATCACCGCCGACGACGTCGACGTCATCGAACTCCACGACTGCTTCTCCACCAACGAGTTGTTGACCTACGAGGCGCTCGGACTGTGCGCCGAAGGTGACGGCGGCAAGCTCGTCGACGCCGACGACACCACCTACGGCGGACGCTGGGTCGTCAACCCGTCCGGCGGCCTCATCTCCAAGGGGCACCCCCTCGGCGCAACCGGCCTCGCACAGTGCGCCGAACTCACCTGGCAGCTCCGCGGCACCGCCGACAAGCGTCAGGTCGACGGCGCGAAGGTCGCCCTCCAACACAACATCGGACTCGGCGGCGCAGTTGTCGTGACCGCATATAAGCCCTACGCACGCTGAATCACACCCTCAATCCGCTAGCTACCCACTAGGAGTTTCATCATGGCTTCCGTTTCCGTCTCCGCCGTACTGCCCGCATCCCCCGAGAAGACCTGGGATGCGCTCTCCGACCTGTCTCGTTGGGAAGAGTGGCTCACCATTCACCAGGGCTGGAAGAGTGAACTCCCCACCGAGGTTGCGTTGGGCGCCAAGTTCACCGAGGTCGTCTCCGTGATGGGTATGGCCAACAAGATCGAGTGGACCGTCGAAGAGGTCGAGGTTCCGAAGATGGTCAAGATTGCCGGTACCGGAATGGCCGGTGTCACCGTCGAATTCGTTCTCTCGGTCGAGGCCGACGGTTCGGGCTCGAAGGCAACCGTCGACGCCAGCTTCAAGGGCACCATGATCGTCGGACCGATCGGCAAGGCAGTTGCCAAGAACGCCAAGGCTGACCTCGAGGCCTCGCTGGCGAAGTTCGCCGAGTTGGTCGGATAACGCTCGATGACAACACCGAAGACCAACGCGGTCGAATTCGATACGTCCGGGCTGGACGTATGGACTGATCCGGAGCACTTCGAGGTGACGGCCGAGCGCATCGCCGAATATGCCGCTGCCACCAACGATCCCATCGAACGACACCTGAAGGGCGAGATCGCTCCACCGGTCTTCGCGGTGGTACCCGTCTTCATGTCGATGGCACCGGCTGCGCTGTCGGTGGCACCGGTGGAACTGCTGATGAAGCTCGTTCACGGTGAGCAGGACTTCCTGTTCCACCGTCCGATCTACCCCGGCGACCATCTGGTGGCCCGGGCAAAACCCATCGGATTCGAGGGCCGCGACAACGGTTCCACCGTCGTCATCTACATCGAAACCAAAACCGACAAGGGCGAATTGGTCAACGAGCAGTGGATGACCGCATTCTTCCGCAAGGTCGACGCGGGCCCCGGACTGGGCGAGAAGGCTCCCGAACACCGATTCGACGACGCTCTTCGCGCGGGTAGTCCGGCTGCGGTGGTGAATCAGCACATCGACGAGGACCAGACGTTCCGGTACTCACCGGCCTCCGGCGATCCGATGCCGATCCACCTCGACGAGGAGATCGCTCGGATGTCCGGGCTGCCCGGAATCATCAACCACGGACTGTGCACGATGGCGTTCACGTCGTGGGGAGCCTTGACCGAACTGGCGGGCGGAGAGACCGAGCGGTTGCGCCGTCTCGCAGTGCGATTCGCGAAGCCGGTCCTCCCGACCCAGGACATCGAGACGGTGTTCTACAAGTCGGGTTCGGCAGACGGAGCCACGTCGTACTCGTACGAAACCAGTGCGGTCGGTGACCTCGTCATCAAGGACGGCCTCGCGGTCATCGCCGACAAATGAGTCTTCATGTCCGACAACTGAACTGATGGGAATCTGAACTGATGGGAAGTCTCGACGGTCGCGTAGCGATCATCACCGGAGCAGGACGCGGCATCGGCCGTGAGCATGCGCTGCTCTTCGCTCGCGAGGGTGCGAGCGTCGTGGTCAACGATCTCGGCGGAGCAAACGACGGATCCGGCGCAGATGCCGGTCCCGCGCAGCAAGTAGTGGACGAGATCGTCGCTGCAGGCGGCAAGGCCGTTGCCAACACAGACAACATCGCCACCTGGGACGGGGCGGAGGGCCTCGTCAAGCAGGCCGTCAGCGAGTTCGGTCGACTCGACGTGCTGGTCAACAACGCCGGCATTCTTCGTGACGCCTTCATCGCGGGCATGGACGAGAGTCAGTGGGACGCAGTCATCGCCGTGCACCTGAAGGGGCACGCGGCGACGCTGCACCACGCTGCCGCCTACTGGAAGGACCAGAGCAAGGCGGGAGAGACCGTCAATGCTTCGGTCATCAACACTGCGTCGGCTTCGGGTACGTTCATGCCCAATGCGGGCCAGGGTAACTACGGTGCCGCAAAGGCGGGCATCGCAGCCCTGACCTTGGTGGCCGCTGACGAGCTCGATCGATACGGCGTGCGCGTCAACGCAATTGCGCCGATTGCACGCACTCGGCTGACGCTGGCGACACCCGGCATGGGGGCACTGTTTGCCGCCGAGGTACCCGAGGGCGAGTTCGACGCCTTCGCGCCGTCCAACATCTCACCGTTGGTGGCCTATCTCGCGGCCGCGGACTGCAAGCTCACCGGCAAGGTGTACGCCGTTCAGGGCGGAGCCATCACGGAACTCGCCGGCTGGCACGGTGTGAACACCATCGAGAGCGAGGGTCCCTGGACCACCGCCGACCTCGCAGAACGTCTGTAAGCGCATGGCACGCAACGCATACGAACTCGGCCTCGGGCTGAGCGAGGAGCACACCGCACTCGCAGATTCGGTGCGCTCCTTTGCCGAGCGCACCATCACCACCGAGCAGGTGCGCGCGGCGGTGGAGTCGCGGACCGAGGACAAGTTCCCGCAGTTCTGGACGGCACTGGTCGGGCAGGACCTTCTCGGGCTCGCGGTTCCGGAAGAACAGGGTGGTCACGGCGCCGGTCTGCTGACCTTGGCGGTGGCACTGGAAGCATTGGGCCGCACTGTCTCTCCCGGCCCGTTCGTTCCGACGGTATTGGCAAGCGCAGTTCTCGGTGCCGCCGATTCCAAGGCGGGTCTGGAGTTTCTGCCCGGTCTGATCGACGGAAGTCGTACGGCAGCAGTCGCCTTGGGTGCGCCGTTGGCGGCCGAGTCGTCGGACGGCGGGTACACGATCGCGGGCGCACTCGACGGTGTGCTCGGTGGTGAACACGCCGACGTGCTGCTGGTCCCGATCCAGTTGCCCGAGGGTGTTCGCTATGCGGTGCTCGAGAGCAGCGCGGTCTCGATCACCGTGCAGGACAGCATCGACGTGCTGCGCGGCAGTGCGCGGATCGAAGCTGACAATGTTCAGATCAGCGCCGAACGGATACTCGACGGTCTCACCGAGGCGCGGGTACGGTCCATTGCCGCAGTCGTTCTCGGTGCCGAAGACGTCGGCGTCATGTCCTGGTGCGTCTCCACCGCGTCGGAGTACGCCAAGACACGCGTGCAGTTCGGGCGACCCATCGGCCAGTTCCAGGGCGTCAAGCACAAGTGCGCGCAGATGGGCATTGCGCTCGAGCAGGCACGCGCCGTTGTGTGGGATGCGGCAAGCGCATTGGACAAGGGCGACGACACGGCAGATTTTGCCGCCGACATCGCCGCGGTCATCGTGCCGGACGCCGCAGTGCAGGTAGCGCAGGATTGTGTGCAGGTCCACGGCGGTATCGGATTCACGTGGGAGCACGACGCCCACCTGTACTACCGCCGCGCGCTCTCGATCCGCGGCATTCTCGGTACTCGCGAGGATCGTGCCAATCGTGTTGCGCAGCAGGCGCTCGACGGTGTCAGCCGGGCTTCCGTTCTCGAACTGCCGGCGGAGGCAGAGGAGATCCGCGGCGACATCGCGGCCGAGCTTGCCAAGTTGGTCGAGCTCGACGAGGACGACCAGCTGATCGCGCTCGGCGACGGCGGCTGGGTTCAGCCGCACCTGCCGAAGCCCTACGGGCGCAGCGCCGCTCCGCTCGAGCAGATCGTCATCTCCCAGGAGATCAAGGCTGCGGGTATCTCGATGCCACAGCTCCTGATGGGCACCTGGGCAGTGCAGGCCGTCGTGGCGCATGGTTCGGACAAGCAGAAGCAGGAACTGGCAGTACCGACCCTGCAGGGTGAGCTGGTGTGGTGCCAGCTCTTCAGTGAGCCCGGTGCTGGTTCCGACCTCGCGTCATTGTCCACGAAGGCCGAAAAGGTCGACGGCGGTTGGAAGATCACCGGCCAGAAGATCTGGACCACGGTTGCGCAGTTCTCCGACTGGGCAATGCTGATCGCCCGCACGGACGCCACCAAGCCGAAGCATCAGGGCATCACGTACTTCGTGCTGGACATGTCGACGCCGGGCATCACCGTCCGACCGCTGCGTGAGATGACGGGCTCGGCGCTGTTCAACGAGGTGTTCCTCGACGACGTGTTCATCCCCGACGAGAACGTGGTCGGCGAGGTCAACGACGGTTGGAACGTCGCGCGTACGACGCTGGCCGGCGAGCGCGTCGCGCTGAGCCAGAAGATGGAGGCGTACGCCTCGGACTCCGATCTGCTGAAGTTCGCGAAGTCGGCAGACCTGAGCCCGATCGGTCGCTACCGCGTCGGCGAGCTGGTGGCCGAGAGCCAGGCGATCGACCTCATCGGCTCTCGCGTTGTGCTCAAGCAACTTTCGGGCATCGACGTGAGCACAACGTCGAGCGTCGGCAAGCTGTTGGCGATGAAGATCAGCCAGTCGATCGCCGAGTTCGTCGTCGCCGAACTGGGTGCTGCCGGAGCGGTCAGCATCCCAGGTCAGCCCAGCGACAAGGCGATGGAGCAGCTCATTTCGGGACGTGCCACCACCATTTACGGCGGCACAACCGAGGTGCAGCTCAACGTGATCGGTGAGCGCATGCTCGGGTTGCCGCGCGACTGACAGTATTGACCGGGTGGGGCTCAGTCCTGGATTCTTCTCCAGGGCTGAGCCTCTTCCAGTTCGAAGGCCAATTCGAGGAGCGTGCGCTCGTCGCCGAGATCGGCGGAGAAATGCGAAGCCAACGGCAAACCGTTGCTGGTCTGATGCAGCGGTAGCGAAATCGCGGGGCCGCCGGAGATGTTGTTGAGCGGGGTGAACGACGTGTACGCGATCAACTTGTCGAAGAGTTCCTCGAAAGGCTGAGCGGGGGAGAGGTATCCGAGCTCGGGGGTGGTGTGCCCCAGAGCCGGCGAAAGCACGACGTCGTACTTCAAGAACATGGCGCTGTACTGCTGCTGGAGGCGTCGCAGGCGGTAGAGCACGCGCGGCGTCTTCACCAGGTTCTTCCGGTACAGCGAGTACAGGCCCTTGGTGAGGTTGTCGGTGCCGGACTTGTCGAAGTCGGGTCCGAGCATCTGTTTGCCACCGGTGGAGATGGCAAACGACAGGAATCCCCAGTAGATGCTGAAATCTTCGATGAATTCCGGGCCGACGGGCAATGCCGCGTCTTCGACATGATGGCCGAGGCCGGCAAGGAGTTCGGCCGTGGCTTCGACGGACTTGCGTGTCTCGTCGTCGGTTTTGGTGACTGTCACGGAATCGGTGATCACGCCGACGCGCAGGCGGGTTGAGCTGGGTCCTTCGATCAGGCGAACCGGTGCGAGTCGTGGATTGCGGTAGTAACTTTCGGCCGCTGACATCCATCGCGCGGTGTCGCGAACCGTGCGGGTGACGGCGCCCTGAGAGATCAGCCGGATCGGCATCGACTTGTCGGCGGGATCGGCGATGGTACGGCCGCGAGTGGGTTTGAGTCCGACCAGTCCGCAGGCAGCGGCGGGAATGCGAATCGATCCACCACCGTCGTTGGCGTGCGCGATCGGGAGGACTCCGGCAGCAACCAGTGCGGCAGCGCCACCCGAGGAAGCGCCGGACGAGTACGCCGGGTTCCACGGGTTGTGGACGGGCTCTTCGGCCATGTATTCGGTAGACGCGCTGAATCCGAACTCGGGCAGCCGGGTCTTGCCGATCGAGATGGCCCCGGTGGAGAGGAACTGTTTCGCGAAATCGCTGTCGGCCTTTGCGGGGACCGCGGTGAAGGCGGTGCTGCCCTGCTGGGTGGGGAGGCCGGCGCTGTCGGTGTTGTCCTTGATCGCGGTGGGGACACCGGCAAAGACACCCTTGGTGGGGCGGTTGCTTCTGGCGAGGGCACGGTCGAAATCGGTGCAGGCCAGGCCGTTCAATTGGCCCTGAACCACCTCTGCCCGGGCGATCGACGCCTCCATGACTTCCCGCGCGGTCACCTCGCCCGATTCGATCCGGGCGGCGATGCCGGTCGCGTCGAGATCGCCCAGGGCGTCGTCGGTGAAGGCGTGGACGGGGGTGTTCGCGGTCATGGGGATCCTTGTCAGGCGGAGGCACTCAGGTCGTCCGTCCAGCATATTGGACGGACGACCCCTGAGTGGCGCTATCTGTGGATTGCGGTATCAGCTACCGAAAATCGTCACAGCCTGCTCGGCTGCTTGCGGCGCCTGCTGGAACACGCCCTGCGGAATGAACTGCTGGGGGATGAACTGCTGAGGGCCCAACTGCTGGAAGTTCGTGACCATCGGGTGAATGACGTTGTTGAATACATCGTTGAACATGTGTTGTGTCCTTCGGTTACAGCGTTTTTCGAACTTCTGACTCCACCGACACTAAGCACGGTTCTGGCGAGTTTCAACGAAAATCACTGATACACAGTCACGTTCAAGTTCATTGCCAGCTGGGGGCCAGGAATCGACGTTTGTTCACAGCTTCGACGCGGTGCCGTGCAGGTTCTTGGCCGTCGGGGATGTCTCGACGGATTTGGGGTCGGGATACGTGCCCAGTACGCGATCGGCCGTTCCCGCGGTGGTGACGGTGAACCAGTAGTGTTCGTTCTTGAAGTGATGGTTGCGATGGTTGCGCCAAACCGACCGGTAGAGAGCAGTTTTCGGCTTGTAGTCACTGTGGATGAGGAAATGGGTCCACTCGTAGCCGAAACCGAGGACGGAAATGCAGGTCAGGAACGTCAGGCCGAGTTCGACGCGGGGAAATGCCAGGAGGGCGACGGCCGTCAGGACAGGAATCACGATCAGGAGTGTCTGCCACGGAATGAAGATGAGTGAGACGGTTCGCGGGGCGAAATGGTGCTCCCGATGGCTGCGCGCCAGGCGTGAATCGAGGGTGACGCCGGCAATGGTCCGCGGCTTCCAATGTAGAACGAACACGTGAATAACCCACTCCACGAAGGGGAATGCGGCAAGCATCACGAGTGGAACCAGTGCGTCGGTGATCTGCCAGTCGCCCAACGAGATGCGCGCCGCCGCGGCGGCCAGCAGCATGGTGCCGATCATCCACGGCGTCGGTGACTTGCGGAACGTCCGTGCGGCGTCGGCCAGAGTGAGGGGCTTGCTCATGGTTTCAGTCCTTCCAGGAAGGTGAGAGCGTCGCTGATCGCAGTCGTGCCGGTGTGGAGGAGCTGCGCTGCTGACGCCTCGGCGGTTGACTCGTCGTGTGAAGTGATGGCGGAAGCCAGTTTTCGATACAGGTCGGTCTGGCCGACTTCGGCGACCATGACGGAGGCAAGTGCAGTCATGGCCGGCTCGTACGCGGCGCGCAGGCTGTTGAAGATCAAGCGGAAGGCGATGGAATCCGCGCTGTCGACGACGACGTCCCAGAACACCAGAGCGCGGTCTTGCAACTCCACTGGATCTTCGGTGGCCCCTAGTTGATCCACGGCGGTGTCGAGTTCCCGGGCAGATTCTGCGGAGATGCGACGGGCGGCCAGCACCGCGATCTGCGGTCCCATCAGTTCACGAGTTTCAAGGACGCTGCGCACGACGGTCAGGTCGGGGACGCCGTCTCTGACCAGCAACTGGGGGAGAAGTTCGGGTCCGGCCTGGCGTCGGAAATCACGCACCGACGTGGACTCGCCCTGGCGGACTTCTACCAGTCCGGCCTGGGCGAGCTTCTGGATTGCTTCCCGGACGGCGGGCCGGGAGACGCCGAACGCCTCGGCGAGTTTCCGCTCACTGGGCAGGGCTTCACCTGCAGCCAGCTCTCCGGCCAGTACTTTCACGGAAATCTGGTCGAAGACTGCGCCGGAGGCCGAGGTACGTGCAACGGGTTGGAACATGTACTGACCGTAAACGCCCACTGGTGAGAGGTCAAGTGGTATTACCAGTTCAACGATTGGAGGCTTGGCGCGAAAGAGATACGTCTTGGCCAAGAGGCTTCACCGAAACAGCGCAGGTGAGAGTAATTTTAGGTAGCCCTAATTCGGAAGACCGTCAGGAAACCCATGACACCACTCCTGTTACCGACGCCAGATACCGATGCCGAGTTCGCTCGCATCACCGCTGCACTGACTCGTCGCGGCTTTCTCGGCGGAAGTGCCGCCGCACTGTCCATGCTCGCTCTTGCCGGATGTAGCAGCGGGGACGCCGGTGGCGGTGCGGACGGCGAAACTCGGACGGTGCAGACCCACTACGGCCCCGTGGATGTTCCCGTCGATCCGCAGCGCATCGTCGCCGTCTCGTACAACACTCCGTGGCAGCTGCAGGCCGTCGGCGCCCAACCCGTGGCGACGCTCGACTACAGCGCGTACATCGACCAGTTCACGCCCGCGCAGCAGAAGTTCGTCGACGGTTTGTCCTCAGTGGGGGTCTTTCTCGAGGTGAACCGCGAAGCGGTCGTCGCTGCTGCGCCCGACCTCATCGTGGGCGATGCTTACGAGATCGACGAGGACATGTTCCGCGAGCTCTCGAAAATTGCTCCTACAGCAGTGTATTCGGGCACCAATCGATCGGACTGGCGTACCGTCGCCGAGGGAGTGGCAGACGCGGTCAACAAGGGTTCGGCTCTGACATCGAACCGCGAGAAATACCAGGCGATGCAGGAGCGAATCCGCACCGAATACTCCGCTCAGCTTCGGGGCAACCGTTGGGCCCAGGTCGCAATCGGAGGCTCGGAAGGACTCTTCTCGATTCTGTATCCGACCGGCGTCACGGGAGCGATGCTCGCCGACCTCGACGTGACCCGCGGCGAGTTCATCCCTGATCTCAATCCGTCCACCGGCTTCGAGGCTTTTCCCTTCGAACAACTCGAAATGCTGCGGGACGTCACCGTGGTGATCTACCCCAAGCAACCCGACGGAACCGATTCTGCGGGAATGAAATCCATCTTCGCCAATTCGCTGTGGAGCCGCATTCCTGCGATCGCATCCGGGCAGTCATTCGGAATCAGCACACAGGTCACCGACTACGGCACGGCGATCAATTGGCTCAGCGAACTCGAATCCGGCGCCTTGGAGGCACTTTCATGACATCACTTCTCCTACCTACATCCGACACCGATGCCGAGTTCGCTCGCATCACCGCTGCACTGACCCGGCGAGGTTTTCTCGGCGCCGGCGCGCTGGCCGGGATCGGATTGCTCACGGCCTGTGGAACCAGCTCCGGTGAATCTGCCGAGGGCTCGATGCGCACCATCAACACTGCTCTGGGCCAGATGGAGGTTCCCACCAATCCGCAACGGGTGGTCAGCGCCGATTACTACACGGGCCCCGCGATGTTCGACGCCGGATTCACTCCCGTCGGACTGCCGGTCGACTACGAGAACGCCGACGGTGTCCCGGAACCGTATGGGTCTGCGCTGCGGTCCCTCCCGAAGGTGGGGCGTTGGTACGAGCCGAACGCCGAGGCGATTGCGGCATTGTCTCCCGACTTGATCGTGATGACCAACCTGCTGTCGGAGAACAACCCGGATCTCTACGAGCAGATCCGGTCGATCGCACCGACCGCGGTTTTCGCCGAAGACGGGCAGTACGCGTGGAAGGAGCGCGCCCTCGGAGTCGCGGACGCGCTCAACCAGAGCGCGAAGGTTCAGGAGTTGGCAGATCGTTACCAGGCGCGGATCGCCAAGTTCCGTAGCGACAACGCTGATGTGTTGAGCAAGGTGAAGGTCGTCTACACCACGTACTTCGAGGAAAGTGGCTTCTCGCTGTACTCGCCGACCAAGTATCAGACGACGGTCATCAGCGAAGCCGGGTTCCAGTTCAACGACCGCTCACTCGCAATCCCTGCCGGCAGCAACGAGTGGTTCCCGAAGGAGCAGTTGGAGTTGCTCGACGAGGCCGACGTCATCATCACCAACAGTGGCAAGGGTCCCATCGACGAGAAGTTGGCGAACGACACCATCTTCCAGCGTCTGCGCGCCGTCAAGAACGATCAGGTGTATTCGTTCGACTACGAGGGCGTCGCGTCATTCGGTTGGGCCCTGACGTTCCTCGAGCAGTTCCAGCCGATCGCCGAGGAGATCAGAGCCAAGCTCTGACCTCCTCAGCGATCAAGAGGAAGCCGGCGTCACCACATCCAGTCTCGGTTGATGCTTCTCGGTGTATGCCCACGGGCGGATCTTCTCCAGTGCTTTGCCGATCCGGAACACGGTCGGTTCGTCGTAGGTGTGGCCGACGATCTGGACGCCCGTGGGAACGCCGTTGTGTGCGTGTCCACTGGGTACTGCCAATACGGGGCACCGATTGGCGACGTTGAACGGCAACGTGAGAAGTGCTTCGGCGGTGGTGTTCACGTGCTGGCCCGCCACAGTGAGGCCGTCGAGCAAAGACTCGCCTGCCGGGAACGCAATGGTGCCCGAAGTCGGGCAGATCAGCGCATCGAAAGGAGCCATTGCCTCGGCGAGCTCTCGTTGCATCTGCGTTTCCTTGCGAAGGCCGTCCAGAAATGACATTTCCGCAGCGCCCTTCGACGTGATCGCGACATTGTCGAGCGTGTAATCGGCAAGAAGATCACCGTGGGCGCGAGCAACTTCCGCGACGGATGCCCCCATGATCGTTCCGAAATGCACTTTCACCGCTGCCGCCATCGAATCGCGAGTCCACGGCAGTTCGATCTCCTCGACGATCGCTCCTGCGTCGACCAACGACTGCGCGAGCGCCCGTGTATTCGCCTCGATGTCAGGTTCGATGGGGAAGTCACCGAGCCGCAGGCACAGGGCAATTCGCATTCCCTCGACCGACGGGTACTCGTGCGGCAGCGTGATCGCCGGCCTCAGCGAAGAATGATCACGCGGGTCCGGCCCGATCAGAACGTTGGCCAACAGAATCGTGTCGTCGACAGTTCTGGCCATGGGACCGTCGCCGCGGTAGGAATCCATGGAGAGCGGGGCGACCCCGGGAATGCGTCCGTACGACGCTTTGAGGCCGACGGTGCCGGTGAAACCCGCCGGGCCTCGCGTCGACCCACCGATATCGGATGCTGTTGCCAGAGTGGTAGTTCCGGCGGCCAGCGCGGCGCCCGCTCCTCCCGAGGAGCCGCCAGGGCTGTACTCGAGGTTCCAGGGATTACGAGTCACCCCCCATAGTGGAGAGTGGGTGAACGCCGCAACGCAGAACTCCGGCGTAGTCGTGCGGGCATGGATCAGGCCGCCTGCTGCCAGAACTCGATCGATCACCGGCGCGTTCTCGCGGGCGATGTTGCCGCGCCCAGCCAGTGAGCCCTCGGTCAGTGACCTTCCGGCGATGGCGTGTTTTTCCTTGGCAGCTACCGGAATTCCCTCCAGCGGCCGCGGGTCTGGTCCTTGGCCGCCGTAGCGGCGCTCTGCCTCCCGAGCGCCGGCGAGTGCCTCGTCGAACATCTCTTCGGTGAAAGCATTGATATGCGGTTCGAACTTCTCCGTTCGGTCGACGACTGCTTGTAGCAGTTCGACCGGAGACAGTTCTCGCGTGCGAAAGTGGGCAATCGCTTCGGTGGCGCTGAGGTAATGCAGTTCGTCTGTCATGACGTTATCTCCCTGGAGGGGTGTAGGAATCACGCGCTTCGTGCAAGGGCACCCAACGCGACAGCGGTCATGGCCGTGACACCTTCGGGTAGAGCCGCGGACGGATCGGGCGCAAAGCGCGGCGAATGATTCGACGGCGTGCCGGGAGGAATCCGCCCCTCGGCGAGCGCGGCGAGGGCAGTTTCGTCGAAACTCTGAAGCGCGGTCCCGCCGAAATGCCAGAATACGGAAGGGCATTGGGCGGCAGTGCCGAAGACGCCGAAGTCCTCGCTGCCTGAAAGCGGTTGCGGCAGAGTGTACATTCCCAACCCGGCCCGGCGTAGGTCCGACATCACCGTGGACGTTGCGTCCGGAGTGTTGACCGTAGCCGGAAAGCCGTTGTACGCATGAACGTCCGGCTGTTCGACGGCGCCGGCTCCGTCCGCTTCTGCACGAGCGATCCGTCCCACCGATTCGAGCATGTGTTCGCGCGACGATGCGTTGAAAGTTCGCAGGCTGAGCAGTAGTTCGGCGTCGTCGGCGATGATGTTCGCAGCTGTGCCGGCGTGCAAGGCTCCGACCGTGAGCACGGGTGCTGTCGGAGTTGCCGCTTCATGAGCGACCAGACCTTGAATGCGCAGCGCGAAAGATGCTGCCATCAACAAGGGGTCGATGCATGCGTACGGCGAGGACGCATGGCCACCGCGGCCGTGAAAGACCACTCGAATCGTGTCGGATGCGGCCATCAAGATGTCGGGTTTGCTGACCAGCATCCCCGCAGGAGTCGGCCCCACGTGTTGGCCCAGGCAGAGGTCCGGTCGCGGGAAGCGGTCGAAGATTCCGTCGTCGACCATCGCACGAGCGCCGGAGCCGGTCTCCTCGGCAGGCTGGAAGACGGCAACGATTGTCCCCGTGATCGCTGCCGGATCTGCGGAAAGCGCTGCGCACGTGGCAAGTAGCGCGGTTACGTGGACGTCGTGTCCACATGCGTGCATCACGCCATCCGTCTCGGAGGCGTAGGACAGACCGGTGTCTTCTGCCACCGGCAACGCGTCCATGTCGGCGCGCAGCAGGATCACCGGACCGCTGCTCCCCGTGAGTACTCCGACGACACCCGTACCGCCGACCCCGACAGTGACGTCCCAGCCGCCGATTCGCCGAAGTTCCTCGGCAACGATTGCAGCAGTGCGAGTTTCGTCACCGGACAACTCTGGGTGTGCATGCAGGTCCTGGTACAGATCGAACCAGTGCGGCTCGACGGTTCGCAGCCGCGACGGGTCTCCGAATTCAAGGTTCGAAAGCAGTTGGTTCATGGTCGATCTTCTTTCGATGGTGGTGTTCAGTTGGCGATTTTCAGTTGAACGAGGTCCAGCATTTTCTCGCGGGTCTGGGGTGCTGCCATAACCGCGATGATCGCCACGACTGGCCCGAGCGCGAGCGATACGAATGCCGCTGACCAGGAGAGATGGTCGACGATGAATCCGAACACGAGCGGCGCGACTATTCCGGCGACCATGCCGCCGAAAATGATCATCGACGAGGCTGCCCCGACCACCGACGAGGGCAGGGCCCGCAGTGGTAGTGCAAAACACGGCATGAAAGCGAAAGAGGCAGCGGCAGATCCGAGGGTGACGAGAACGACGAACAAGGCTGTATTGGAGACGAAGGGTATTGACGCGAGCATGACTATGCACGCGAGCATGGACGGGATCACGACGATACGACTGTTGCCTGCCAACCGATCCGAGATCCGCCCCCCGATGACCGTGGTCACGGCGGCCACGACCGTTGCCGGGATGAGGAGGAGACTTGCGCTCGAGAGGGCGATTCCACGTTCGTCGTGGAGGTAGGACGGAACCCAGGACGACATTCCCCAGATCACGAAGTCGTACCCGAAGAACATCAAGGCGAAGAGCCACATCGCTCGTGAGCGAAGCACGGTGCGCATGTTGCTCCACGAGGAATCCGGACCGCGGTCGATCTCCGCCGGCAGTGCGGGCGGAAGCCACAACTTGATGCTGACGAGCGACAGTACTCCGAGCACCGCGACGGCCAGAAACATCCCACGCCAGCCGATCAACGGGAGGAGTGCTGCCGCAACGACAATGGCGAGCAGTGTGCCGACCGCGTTGGAGCTGTTCATCCAGCCCGTGGCAGTGGCCCGTTGCTCCGGGATGCTGCGTTCGGCAACGAGCTTCACAGCGGCGGCTGGAAACACGCCCTGCGCGAGTCCGAAGAGAAAGCGAACAACCAGAAGCGTCCCGAAGGACCACGCAAGGGCGGTGAGGCCGGTGAAGACACTCCATGCCACCAATCCGATCAGTGCCATCCGGACTGCGCCGTATCGATCGGCGAGCAGTCCACCGGGCAGCTGGGCCAAGGTGTACGCGATGAAGAACGTGGAAATGATCAATCCGCGCTGGGAGTAGTCGAGATCGAACTCTTCACCGAGCAGGGGTAGAGCGAGATTGATCGCGAGCCGGTCTATGTAGTCGATCGCGTAGGCGACGAACAGCAGCGCAACCGTGACTTTCGTGGAGCGAAGCACCGAGCCTCCAAACGTGAACCTGTGAAGTGATTCACATATCTTTGGCAAATGCGCAGTGATCAACGGTCAGAATGCAGCAATCCGGCAATACTGGACCGATGAAGCCGGAATCCGACACATTTGTGATCGCGGAATCTGACCTGGAGATCGTCAATGCACTTCAGCTCAACCCCCGCGCGTCGTGGACCGAGCTGGCGTCGGTACTCGACATGGATTCGACGACGATCGCCCGGCGGTGGCGTCGTCTCGTCGCCGACGGCCATGCCTGGGTCAATGCGGTTGCCATCGGGCGAGCCCACATCTTCGGCTATCTGATGATCAGTTCCACCCAGGACTCGGTTGCCGAGGTGGGGGAGCGGTTGCGTCAACTGCCCTGTGCCTATCTGTTGGCCAGGACGGAAGGCGAATTCGAGTACTTCGTCGGTGTGGTGGCCGCCGATCAGAAGAGTTTGGACGCTTTGGTGTGTGAGCACCTTGCTGCTGATCCTGGAATTCTGTCGATCAGAAGCCGGGTCGGGGTGAAGGTGTACCGAGACGGCTTCAGTTGGGAGCCGGGGGCTCTGGGGCAAGCCGGTCGCGCTCAGCTGACACCGGCATCGACAAAGGCGGCGGAGGCACCGGCAGTGTTCCGCCAGTCCGACGGTGCCCTGTTGGATGCGCTCGGCCGCGACGGACGTGCCAGCTATGCGCGCCTGGCCGCGATCTGTGAAACGAACGAGACCGCGATACGACGGCGCCTGGCGCAACTGACCGCGTCGCACCAGTTGATTTTTCGCTGCGATGTCTCCCAACAGGCTGTCGGCTCACCGTTCGAAGTGATCTTCGACGTCGCTGTGGACGGCTCCACCGACGAACTCGGCCAACTCGTGTCGAGTTGGCCGGAGACCCGGCTGTTGGTGGCGACCACCGGAACAGCCAACATGTTGATCAGCGTGTGGCTGAGCAGCCTCGCACAGAGTCTTGTCGTCGAGGATCGGCTACGTCGAATCGGTAATGTGCGGATCCTCGATCGACGTGTCTCGCTATACCCGATGAAGCGGTTCGGGCAGCTGCTCGGACCGAGCGGGGTGGCAGAAGGTCATGTGCCGGTCGCGATTTGGGGTGCCGGCGACATGCTTCGTTGAGTCTCAGTCGATCGGGGTCCGGTTGTCGTCGACGAGGTGCGTATCGGCATCGGTTGCACGGGAGCGCTTCCAGATCATCCGAGCCAGTGCACCCACCACGGACACGGCCAGGACAACGCCACCGCCGACGATGCCGGCCGACGAGTCCGGGAAGATGCCCTCGAGCAGAAGCCAGACACCGAAGACGAAGAACAGCACCGCGGCGCCGATCTTGATGAATCCATCCGGAAGGTGCTTGCCCAGCACCGAGCCGACGATGATGGCGAGAGCGTCGGCCGCCACCATGCCTACCGTCGACCCGATCCAGACGCCGATCCAGTCGTTGTCGGTCGCAAGGGTGATGGTGGCAAGCATGGTCTTGTCGCCGAGTTCTGCCAGGAAGAAGGCCGAGGCGACGGCAATGAAGGCGGATCGCGTGACGCGACCGGCCTTGCTTTGCTCGTCGTCGGTGAGATCGTCACCGCGTAGGGTCCAGAGGCCGAAGATCAGGAACGCGATACCGCCGACGATGGAGATTGCCGCAGTCGGAAGCGCGACGCCCAGGTAGTGGCCCACGGCGACCGAAACCAGGTGAACAAGAGTGGTGGCGACGGTGATACCGCCGAGAACAACCCACCAGCGATAGCGCAAGGCAAACGTCATTGCCATCAGTTGCGACTTGTCGCCGAGTTCCGCGACGAAGATGACGCCGAAACTCAAAAGTATTGCGGCAAGCAAGATTTACTCCTCCGGTCGGTGTGGGTCGGAGGAAAAATGCGAGCCTCCGGCCTGGGCAGGCGCAGTGGGTGCGCTTGTCCGGCCGAAGGTCTCGCCCACCGAGGCCTCAGGACCTTCGGTTCGCCAGGCCGGGTGCTTCGCGATCCGCACATGACGGAGCGCGTCGAACCAGTATGTCGACACAGGCGATTGGGGGCTACTCCCCTTCGTTGCCACCCACGTTAGCGCGGTCGAAACGAATTCGCAAAGCGCACAGCAAGTTTGGGAGTCCGAACTTATCGCTTACCGAGACCGTCACGAAGCGAGGAGCATGGCCAAAACAGCGGTGTCGGGATCGCTGATCGGATCGATGCCGACGCGACTGATCATGGAGACGACAGTGCCGTCCGGCTCTGCTTCGACCCACGCCGCCCGATGCTCCAAACCCAGGTAGGGAAGGCCGGGGAGTAGTACACATCCGGATGCGCTGCCCTCGCATTCCGGCAGGCTGGGCGTGGTTTCCGACGGTGGGTGCAGCATGATCAGTGCCGGTGGCTGATGATCGGAGAAGCGTCCGGGCGTCAGGGCGAAATCGCCCAGCACCGGCCCCTCGGCAACCACCAGACCCACGGTGCCCGGCTGCGGGTCCTCGGGAACGTCCTCGCGAACCCCGAAGACCGTCGTCGTCGGCAACAAACCCGGCATCGAGGCCACTCGGACAGCCAATGCGAGAAGCTGCGCCCACTCCTGAGTTGTGTCCGGCCAACGACCGGAAATGACGAACCCCTGCAACGATCCGGCTGCCTGGAACGGAGAAATGCCTATTGCTTCGTTTCTGTTCATTTCTGTTCCTCCCTCGGTGCTGGGGCAAATCTCGGGCAGACGCGCATGCGTCGGTCCGGCACACCTCGTTGGGTAATCGAAATATGCACCCATTCGGTACTGGCACACAAGACAGGGAGAGTGCCAGCCAGGTTTGCGCTGGTGAGGGCGGTGGTATGCGCAGGCATGACTCTGTCGAAGAACCGTTCTCGGCTGGAAGACCTGGCGACGCAGGCGTGGATCTTCGGATATCCACTGTTGATTGCGGCAGTATCGCGGGATGTCATGACGGCGGTGCCTTCGCCGGTGGCGATGAAAGCCCCGCTCAACCAGTTCGCTTACGCGCGAACGACGCCGGATGCGTCCTTCACCGACGTCGTCTCACCCAATGCGGACACTCTCTATTCGTCGGGCTGGTTGGACGTGTCGACGGAACCACAGGTGCTCTCACTGCCGGACTTCGGCACGCGGTACTGGCTTGTACCCATCCTCGACGCGTGGAGCGACGTGTTCACGGTGCCGGGATCTCGAACGGTGGGGCGGACCGGAGGACCGTATCTGGTAGCCGGGCCGGATTGGAAAGGCAACGTGCCCAAGGGTTTGACGCTGCTGCGTTCTCCGACGGCGATGAACTGGATAGTCGCTCGCTACGCGACCTCAGGGGGAACGGACCTGGCAGAAGTGCACAGCCTGCAGGACCGGACGCGACTCACTCCTCTGTCGGAGTGGACGGGTGACCCACAGGACTACACGCCCGGGGAAGTGCCGGTGAACCCTGCCGTCGACATGCGCACACCGCCGGTGGACCAGGTGGCCGCAATGGACGGCGAGGCCTTCTTCACCACTCTCGATGCACTTCTCGACGACAATCCTCCGCGTCCGGAGGACACCGAGATGATGAAACAGCTCTCCGACATAGGAATCGGCTCCTCGTTGCCCTGGAAGTCGCGTCCGCAAGAGGTGCGTGATGCGCTCGACCGAGCGGCGCGAACCGGGATGGACGTGCTCAGTGAGATCGCCACAGAGGCCGAGGGCAGTCCGAAGAACGGGTGGACGATGCACCGCGGCTTGGGGCACTACGGAACTCATTATGCTCAGCGTGCTCTGATCGTCTGGCTCGGTTTCGGGGCCAACCTCGACGCTGATGCCGTGTACCCGCATGCCACCACGGACGTCGACGGGAAGCCGCTGACCGGCACGAAGAAGTACGTACTGCATTTCGAGAAGGACGAGCTGCCGCCGGTCGAGGGATTCTGGTCGCTCACCATGATGAACGAGCGACAGTTCTTCGTGGACAACCCGATCGACCGATACGCCATCGGCGATCGAAGCGATCTGGTGTTTGCCGACGACGGTTCCCTGGACATCTACCTCCAGCACGAATCACCTGGTGGCGAGAAGGAGCGGAACTGGCTGCCGGCCCCGTCCGGTGACTTCAACGTTTTTCTGCGCCTGTACTGGCCGAAGGCTGCAGTCCTCTCGGGATCGTGGACCGCGCCCGGTATTCGGGAAGCAAATATCCGGGAAGCAGGCTGAAGGTCCTCTCGCTTCGTACCCGAAGAGCACAACTCGGTATCAGCCGCGCGTTTCGACGGGCGGAAAGGTCACGCTCGCCCTACGATCTGTCGGTATTGCCCTGTTTGAAGAGCTGTTGAATCGGTCAGAGACACCCGCTTGCTTCGGAGGCTACTGATGGTCACGCAGAACCCGTTCGTGCAGTACGGCAAAGAGATCTGGTGGATGATCCTGATCCGCGGAATCTTCGGCGTGATCTTCGGAATCATCGCACTCGTGTGGCCGGGAATCACCGTGGTGGCCTTGGTTTTCCTGTTCGGCATCTACTCCGTTGCCGACGGCTTGATCACGATCGTTCGAGCTATCAGGGACCGCGAACACCTGAGTTCGTGGGGATGGTGGGTATTCACCGGCGTCGTTTCGGTGGGCGCCGGTATCGTCGCGCTGGTCTGGCCCGGCATCACTGCGCTGGTGCTGCTGTACATAATTGCCTTCTACGCCATCATGTTCGGAATCTTCGGAATTGTCGGCGCCTTCAAGATGAAGGCGCTTCCCGGATCCAGTTGGGGTTGGTTGCTCGCCGCATCGGTGCTCGCGGTCATTTTCGGCATCATTCTCCTCATCGCGCCAGGCGAGGGCATCATCAGCCTCATCTGGTTGTTGGGTTGGTACGCAATCTTGTTCGGCCTCTTCATGATCGTGGGTGCATTCCAGATCAGGAGCCGGGCAAAGGAAGCCGGTGTTCTCTAAGAAGGGAAAGCCGGCTGTCGCGGCTCCCGCTCCGATCCCCACGCTGTCCGGCAGTGAGAACTGGTCGATCCCTCGTGGTTTGATCGTCCTCCTGGGTCTCGCGGCCACCGTGGTCACCGTCGGCGGAATGAAGGTGTTCGGCGGCATCCTCGGACCGGTGTTCCTTGCGCTTGTGCTGACGATTGCCGTTCAGCCCATTCAGGATTGGTCGCAGCGACGTGGGTGGCCCAAGTGGGTCGGAATGCTCGGCTCACTGGTCACCGTGTACCTGATTCTGCTCGGGTTGGCGGCGTCGTTGATCGTGTCGACAGCCCAGTTGGCGACGATCCTGCCGCAGTACTCCGAGGAGATGACCAACCTCCTCAACGAGGGCCGCGACAAGTTGGCCGACTTCGGAGTGAGCACGGAACAGATCCAAAGCACGCTCAGCAGTATCGATCTCACGAAGGTGGTGGGCGTACTCGAAAGCGGACTGGAGGGCCTGCTCGGCATTCTGTCGGATCTGGTGTTCATCCTCGCGCTGTTGCTGTTCATGGCCTTCGACGGCATGAGCATCCGCTCGCGTTTGCACGTGCTGTCCGAGCAACGTCCCGAAATCTCCTACGCGCTCTCCACCTTTGCCGCCGGAACCCGCAAGTACCTGGTTGTCTCGACGGTATTCGGCCTCATCGTTGCGGTACTCGACGGTGGTGCGCTGTGGCTCATGGGCATTCAGCTACCCGTTCTGTGGGCATTGCTGTCCTTCATCACCAACTACATCCCCAACATCGGGTTCGTCATCGGTGTGATTCCGCCGGCGCTACTGGGGCTCCTTCAGGGCGGGCCGTGGCTGATGCTGTGGGTGATCGTCGTCTACTCCGTCATCAACTTCGTCATCCAGTCCATCATTCAGCCCAAGTTCGTCGGTGACGCCGTCGGGCTGTCGGTGACGATGACGTTCCTCTCACTTGTCTTCTGGTCGTGGGTTCTCGGGGCGCTCGGAGCGCTGCTGGCGATCCCGCTGTCGTTGTTGGTGAAGGCCGTCCTGCTCGACATCGACCCGGCTACACGCTGGGCGGATATTTTGATCAGTGGGCCTCGGGACATGCCGAAGGAGGAACCCGAGGAGCCCGAAAAGCCGGCAACGCCCGCACACTAGGGCTCTCAGTGTTTCTACAAGTTGTTGCTTTATCGTCTCGCCCATGAGCGCCGAGAACACCACCGAAAACTCCCACCGCCGGCCGTCACGCCTCGGTCGACGGCTGGCGGTGGGCGGTGTGGCCGCGATCGTCGCGGCTGCGGTGGCGGGGATCGGGTTCGTGATCTTCGCGGGCGGTGCCGACACCTCGAACACCGTCGCGATCGTGAACGCCGACGCCGGAACCACTCTCGACGGCAAGGAACTTCGGGCGGGCGAGACGCTGGTGGACACCCTGGGCAAGAACGAAGACTTCGACTTCCAGGTGGTCGACAACCCCGGCGGCAACTACTTCGCGACGTTGACGGTGCCGGAAGACTTCAGCGAAACCGTCGCGTCGATGTTCGGCATGGATCCACGGCAGGCGAGCGTCGACCTCGAGGTGAAGGGCTCGGATTCGGAGAAGTCGGCCGAGTTGACTCGGGCCGTATCGGCGCAGGTCGGCGCGGACGGCATCAAGGGGCTGCTGGCTCAGACGTCGGCCGCCAGACGCTCGATCGATCAAAACCTCACCACCGCACAGATTCTGGTCGCCGGAACCAACGAGGCCGGAAAGTCCATCGATCAGGTGAAAGCAGGCGCAGGCACTCTGCTGCCGTACCTCGAGACCGCACGGTCTGGGGCGTTGGAGCTGATGAGCGTCGCGGATCAGGTGTCCGGTGTTGTCGATCAGGCGTCGGGGTCGGCGGAAGAGTTGGCAACACGCGCTGATTCGCTGGGCTTGACTCTGGGGGAGGCGTCGTCGCAAACCGCGGAACTGAAGACACGAATCGACACGCTGCAGACTGCGCTGAACGGCCTTCCGATCCCGCCTGACGTGACAGCGCAACTGGCCGGAGTGAGTTCGGATCTCGGTGCGCTGAATGCGCAATTGGGCACCGTTCCGGCGCTGTTGGGTGGCTCCGTCGGACCCGATACCGAGCTAGGTGATCTAGTCCGCACCGCTGTCGGGCAGCTGCAGGGAGCAAGCGATCAACTGAGCAGTGCTGCCGGACAGTTGAACGACGGCCTCATCCCGATCGCCGATCAGGCGCCGCAGATGCTCGGTGACGTGACCGATCAGATCACCCAGGGATTCACGACGCTTCAAGGAATCGCCAAGTCACTGGTCACGGGCCTCGACGGGGCGAAATCCGGTATTCCCGCGATGACTACTCCGCAGCAGGTTCAGCTGACCTCGGTGCTGTCGGATCCGGTGGCTGTGAATCAGACCAGCGCGAGCAGCGGTGACTCCGGAACTCGCACACTGGCATTGGTCTTCGGAGCGACGACGGTTCTGCTCGGTGGTGCTTTGCTGACACGAACGGCGGCGCCCCTGGTGAGGCGCCGCCGTTCGCAAGAAGAACGTGACTAGACGATCAGACCTGCGGTCTGGGTACGTGCACGGTCGAAGCGAGCCGAAACGTCGTTCCAGTTGACGATGTTCCAGAATGCCTTGACGTAGTCGCCCTTGACGTTCTGGTAATCGAGGTAGAAAGCGTGCTCCCACATGTCGAGGAGCAGCAGCGGCGTGAGGCCGATGGAGATGTTGCCCTGCTGATCGTAGAGCTGGACGATGATCAGACGCTGTCCGATCGAGTCCCACGCGAGGATGGACCAGCCGGAGCCCTGGATGGCGTTGGCGTTCGCGGAGAAGTGAGCGCGGAAGAGATCGAACGAACCGAAGTTGTCGTCGATCGCTGCGGCGAGTTCGCCTTCGGGCTTGTCGCCACCGTCAGCGCTGAGGTTGTTCCAGAAAACGGTGTGGTTGGTGTGGCCACCGAGGTGGAACGCCAGGTTCTTCTCGAGCAGGTTGGCCTGCGCTGCGATGGTGTCGTTCTCACGAGCCTCGGCCAGCTTCTCGAGTGCAGCGTTGGCACCGGCAACGTAAGCCGCGTGGTGCTTGTCGTGATGCAGCTCCATGATCTTGCCCGAGATGTGCGGCTCGAGGGCTGCGTAGTCGTAGGGGAGTTCCGGCAGCGTGTAAACAGACACGAGGGTCCCTTCTTTGCGGGCTGGTGAGCCCTGGTGCTTTAGAGTGCGTCGATCACCGGTCACGGCGTGACGTCACTCGCGTATGTGCAAATCATTCTTCGGGTTTCCACCCAATAACATTCGTACACCGTCCGCAACAGTCCGGCTCAGGTAGTAATCACCAAAGAATAAAGTTCGGGAAACCGAACTCAGTCCGATCTAAGGGTAAGCTAATATGCGCAAATTCGTCGTAAAGGTGAACGGAACCTTAAACTTGCGCGATGCCCGCACCAGTTTTCCTCCCGGAATCACCAGAGGCGGCCGCGCCTCGGGTGAATCTTCCGGGCGCTGACCTGCTGCGAGCCCTGGCGGTTGCCGCCGTGATCTACTCCCACATCTCTTTCTACGTCATCGACGATCTCGGCTCGGGTTGGTGGGTGATCGACGTCGTCTACGGCGTTTTGATCGAGCCGGCCGAACTCAACCAACATCTCTCTTTTGTCGGCGTCGCGGTATTCATGATGCTCACAGGTGCTCTGGTGACGCGGTCCGCGATTCGCGACGGTCCCGGAAAGTTCTTGACCAACCGATTCAGTCGACTGCTGCCCGCATTCTGGGTGGCAACCGCGATTGCCATTCTTCTGGTCCGACTCGGAATCAACGGAATGTTCAGCGGTCAGGAAGGTATTTCCGATACCGAAGCGTTGATGAGCTTTTTTCTCGGCGGATTCTTTCTCAAGCCCGAGGTGGCAGTTCTCGGAGTGACCTGGACTCTCACCGTCCAATTCCTCTTCTATCTCGCTTGCGTCGCGGCTCGACCGATACTGCGCCTGCGCCCGATCGTCATGCCGCTCGCCGGTGGTGCGCTCTGCTCACTGGTTCTGCTCTACAACGTCTACGCGCCGTTGCCGTACACCGTGCCGATGCTGTCCAAGATCGCCGCGACGCTGCCTGCCGTCTTCCTCGGCCAGATCATGTACCTCGCATGGGCGAAGCTCGCTCCCGGCCGCTGGCTGATCGTCGCCGTCCTCGTCCAGATGCACGTCATCATCGTGGCGACCCAGTTCCGCGTGTACTGGGCCGGCGAGCACTATCTGTGGACCATCTCGGTAGTCGCCGCAGCGGTTGTCCTCGTCGGCCGCTACGACGGCGTCCCGACGCGTTGGCCGGTCGTGACGTGGCTCTCGACGCGCAGTTACGTCATCTATCTCGTGCACACGCTGATCCTGTACCGCGTCGTCGAGAACACTGTTCTATACGTCGGACCGACGCTGGCGTTTGCATTATTCCTTCTGGCCACGGCCGCGGTAGCAGAAATCGGCTACCGGTGGGTGGAACTGCCGGGCGCCCGCGCGATCACGGCGTGGCGAAACAGTCGCTCGCGCGTAGCATCGAAGCATGAGCTGGTACGACGACATTCTGGGACGAGCGTCCGCAAAATCCACGCTGATCGCGCCTGAGGACGCTCTCCCCGGGCGAGAGCAGAAAATGCCGGTACCTACCGCGCACTACGTCAACGGGCATCCGTTGACGCCGCCGTTTCCGGCCGAACTGCAGACCGTCGTCGTCGGCATGGGTTGTTTCTGGGGTGCTGAGAAGGAGTTCTGGCAGCTTCCCGGTGTGTACACGACTGCTGCGGGTTACGCGGGCGGCTTCACTCCCAATCCGACGTACGAAGAGACGTGCTCCGGCCGTACCGGTCACACCGAAGTGGTGCTGGTGGTCTTCGATCCCGCAGTGATCTCGTACGAGCAGATCCTGGCGCACTTCTGGGAGAACCACGATCCGACGCAGGGGATGCGTCAGGGTAACGACCAGGGCTCGCAGTACCGGTCGGCAATCTTCACGACGTCCGCGGAGCAGGAAGAAATCGCTCATGCGTCGGCTGTCGCTTTCGGGGAACGACTTGCCGAAGCCGGATACGGCGCGATCACCACCGAAATCGGTCCGCTGCGCGACTTCTTCTACGCGGAGGATTACCACCAGCAATATCTGGCGAAGAATCCCGGCGGTTACTGCCCGGTGCATGCCACCGGCGTCAGTTGCCCGGTCGGATTGCTCCGTCAGGACCAGGTCCCGGCGCAGACGGACATCCTTCCGCCGAGCGAATAACTGGAACAGGTGTTGGAGGACACATGTGATTCAGCTCGTTAACACTTGCAACTAGATCGAAACAAAGGGAATCTCGATGTAAGAGTGTGTCGTCGAGAGAACTGAGCTCATAATGTCAGGTAGTACGCGAGGAACTGCGTCGCTGCTCCGACGCACCATTCATGTAGGCCACGATCCGATGGTTCGCCGCAGTGATCGGATCGAAGGATTCATGTCCTTCGGTCTGATCATTTTCGCGATTCTTCTGCTGCCTTTCGCAGTATGGGCGGGCGCTGCGACGGCCTCGAGCCAGAACGCACTGATCGCCAAACAATCCGCCGAATTGCACAGCATCACGGCGACGACGACCGCAGATTCGACGCAGACCACCGCATCGACAGCCGATTACATTGCGCCGACCACCGAAATGGCCAGCGCGCAGTGGAACTGGAACGGTCAGGTTCACACGGGTGACATCACCGTCGACTCCACGACGCCGGCCGGTACCGAGATCTCTATCTACGTCAACGACAAGGGCGACAAGACCGTAGCGCCGATCACTCAGAGCGCTGCCGACGTCGCAGCCGTGGTGACCGGGGTTTTCACCTGGTTCAGCGTGATGTCCTTGCTGGTCATCGCGTTCATGCTGGTGCGGGTATTTCTCGACCGGTCCCGCTCGGCCCAGTGGGACCGAGACCTACGCGCGTTCCTCGACGCGAACGCGCTGTAGATCCCGGCCCATTTCTCACTGCAGTTGGGGCATGACCTCGCTTGCGACGAGTTCGAGATGATCCAGGTCGGCGAGATCGAGAGTCTGCAGATACACACGCTGTGAACCGGCCTCGGCGAAAGTGCCGATCTTGTCGACCAGCTCCGAAGGCGTTCCGGCCAGACCGTTCTCACGTAGCTCGTCCACGTCGCGTCCGATAGCCTCGGCGCGCTTCTTGATCTCCGCCTCGTCGCGGCCACAGCACAGGACGAGAGCGTTGGAGTACACCAATTCGTTCGGATCACGCTCGATGTCGACGCAAGCCTGACGTACCCGCGCAAAGATGTCCTTCGTTTCCTCGAGGGACTTGAACGGGATGTTGAACTCGTTCGCGAACCGAGCGGCGAGCGCCGGAGTCTTCTTCTTGCCCGTGCCACCGATCAGGATCGGCGGACCGTCGACCTGGTGCGGTTTGGGAAGCGCGGGAGAGTTCTTGATCTGCACGTGCTTACCGTCGTAATCGAACGTCTCGCCCACCGGCGTACGCCACAGGCCGGTCACGACGTCGAGAGTTTCCTCGAGCAGTTCGAAGCGATCCTTGAGCGCCGGGAACGGGATGCCGTACGCCTGGTGCTCTTCCTCGTACCAGCCGGCACCGATGCCGAGGTCCACGCGGCCACCACTCATCTGATCGACCTGTGCGACCGAGATAGCCAGCGGTCCGGCGTGACGGAACGTAGCCGACGTCACCAGAGTGCCGAGGCGGATGGTGGACGTTTCGCGGGCGATTCCGGCGAGCGTGATCCACGCGTCGGTGGGTCCGGGAAGGCCGTCGGAATTCATGGCGAGATAGTGGTCCGAGCGGAAAAATGCGCCGTAGCCGAGTTTTTCGGCGGTCTGGGCAACAGTCAGTAGTTGTTCGTAGGTAGCGCCCTGCTGGGGTTCGGTGAATATACGCAGCTCCATGAGTTCTACTCTGCCACTTTTTCACTGGGTCGGGACGACGGCACCGACTTGTCCGGCGCCGAAACACAGGGTCAGTCCCGGCGTTGTCGGCGTGATCTTCACGCTGTTTCCGTGGCCGACCAGGCGCACGAATGCCGAGTGCAAACCCTGCGTCACGGGTACGGATACTGCGTCGCCGGCCTCCAACGCAACATCGATCGTTCCGTCGGCGCTCGCGAGGTAATTGAGCTGAACCGTCCATTCCCAGCCGGCCAAGGGACCGTCGAGGGGTAGTTCGGTCGGGCCTTCGGCGCGGGTGCCGCAGTTCGGTGTCGTCCCTTCGAGAATCCTTCTCGTCCAGGTCACTTCGGCATCGACGATCTGGCCGCTGTCGTCGATGGTGCGCAGAATCGGAGTGCTGGAAGAGAATTCGGGGCGATCAGGCAGCGGCGCGAAAACGTTGCTTGCCAAATTGTTCGGAAAGGCGACGGGAAGGAGCACCTGGATCGCGACGGGTTGCTCGAGCAGTGGAGCATCCTGATTCTGTGACAACGACATTCGCGCATTCGCGAGGTAGTCGCGAGTCGGGTTCTCGCGCCAGATGTCGACGAACGTGACGGTCGAGACGAGCGAACTGACAACGAAGAGCGCCGACAACCCAGCGGCGACTGCGACGGGTATCCGAGACGGACGCCGCCGAGGCGCAGCGAGTATCAGGGCGGCGGCGAGGGCGAACACCGTCGCCGAATCCGTGAAGTAACGCAAGGTCTGCGCCAACTCGTACGTGGTGTCGGCGTCGGATCGGGTAGCGGTCATCGCCACCACGGAGGCCAGGAAGTACAGAGTGGCGGAGGCCCAGATCCAGGCAGCGCCGCGTCGGGCACGCACTGTCATCACGACCGTCGTCAGCAGCAAGGCCCAGGCCGCGACTACCAAGGCCGTCGGTGGATCGGCCCAGGCGGGGCTGGGGATCCACCGCTCCCAGCGCCAGGGGCCGCCGAGAAGAGTGGGAAGCATCCCCAAAGACGTGCCGTGATGCAGCAGTTCGGTGGACATCGAACGGCCGTATCCGGTGATCGGTGATTCGACAGTGGTCAGATACACCGGAATCCAGATCGCGAGCACGGCGGCGCAGGCCGTCCACAGGAGTCGGCACTTCGTGATCGCACTTCGTATCGGCGTTCCTTCACCTTGTGTGCGTAAGTACAGCACCAGGAAAGCGAGTGCCACGAACGGAACGAGCACCGCCTTCTCGAAGAACAGCAAGGAGACGACAAAAACCGCGGTGCCCGAGAACACGTAGCGCACATGCCCGGTGCGGTACAGCTTGATTGCGTCGCCGCATGCCCAGGCCAGCGCAATCTGGAGCGGCAACGCATTGAGCGCGGCTGCCCACCACGAGAACGCCGGAAGCGTCAGCGGGACGAAGAGATACAGCATCAGCGGAATCAACAGCGCCGGTCGCCAACCAAGGACCAACCGAAGAGTGCGCAGAAGCGCCAACGACGCTGCGGCCTGACCGATGACGAGCAGTGCCGCCGACAGCGCCCAGTTGTACGGCGCGACGCGGGTGATCAACCCGGTGAAGAAGAAGGCCGCGGGCATGAAGTGACCGTCGTGGTCGTAGAGCAGGAGTTCGCTCGAGAAGAGAGGGAAGCGTCCTCCGCGGCCCATCAAGATGAGGTCGTCCCAGTAGAAGTAATTGCTCGCGGCAACCCAGGCACGAATGACGAGCTGACATCCGATCAACACGAACGCGAGTTGCGCGACCCGTTTCGGGGTGAACGTCAGAGTTGGCTCGGGCTGTGGAGAAGTCATCGACGGCCATGCTTCCAGGTGTGTCAAAACCGGTCTTCGACAAAAAGGGGATAACGGTCTTTTCTGTCTTTTCGGGAGCAATTTCTGAATGCATTGTGAACTTTGCCGGGATAAATGACGCCGACGCCCAAAAGTTCACTGACCTGCGGTGTCAAATTCATCCTCGAGCCTGTGCATCGTTCGCTAACACCTGTCAGCAAATTCTCAGGGTCTTGCCCGTGACCTGTGGATAAAGCCCGTTTCATTCATCCAGAACTGTGGATGAACCTGTGGAAACTGTGGATAACTCGAGTTTTTAAGTGGCGGAGGTCACATTATTCGAACAATGCAGGTGAACGGGGTGGAGGTTCGATCACAAATCGGGAGTGAATCCATTTGCTGCCGTTACCGATACGGCGTGACAGAATCGAAGTTGTGAGTGTCGTTCAGGTCTGCGCCCGATGCGCCGCGCGCTGGCCCGTCCTCGGCGGCCCAACGCAGTGGTGCCCGCGCTGCAGCGGCGTCCTCCTCATCCCCACCCGCACCGAGATCTACCAACCGCCCAACCGTCGTGGCTTCCGCTGGATCGCGCGCTCCCCGTCCGATCCACGCGGAGTGGGGGACGCACCAGTGCGTCGTAACCTCGCCACGCCGCGATACGACGCCGTCCCGCAGTGGGGACTCCACGACGTCGTCGACACCGCACCGGTGCCGCCCTCGCGTGCGGACCGCATGGCCGACCGAGTCGGGCCGCTGCTGACGCTCGCGACCATCTTCTACGGACTGGCTGTGTTCGCCGAACTGGGCAGATACGCGATCCTGGTGCGTAACCGCACCACGCTGATCCCGCAGTGGCTGCTCACGGTCTCCGACGCTGCCGTCTACTTCACTCAGCTGGGTGGACTGCTGATCTCCGTCTTCGCGGCAATCGCCGCTGTGTGCTGGCTGCTTCGTCGGCGTCGTGAACACTTCGCGGGTGCCCGTGAATCCGATCCGCGCACAGCGTCGGAAGTGGTCTTCGGCTGCGCTGTGCCGATCCTCAACCTGGTGATGCCGGCCGTTTATGTCCTCGAGTTGGTCCGCCGCGATCCGCGCGGAACTCTGCTTGTGAAGATCTGGTGGGGTTTCTGGGGATTCAGCGCTCTGTTGCTGGTGGTCAACGCGTACTGGCGATCACGCCCGGGCATTCAGGCGATGGCCGACGGGGTACTGCTGAACGCCTTCATCGCCCTGGTCGCTGCCGTCACCGCGGCGTTGACGCTCGTCGTGATTCGCCGGATCGAGCGCAAGAGCTGGCGCGGCGAACCCGAATCGGAAACCCGATGGGTGCCAGTGCCGCGCTCGGTGCTGGAAGAGAAGTCGGTGCTGGAAAAGAAATCGGTGCTGGAAGAGAAGGAGACCGCTGCCCTGTGAGTCCAGATCGTCGCGGTCCACTCGTCGTTGCGCACCGAGGTGCGTCGGCTGCGCTGCCCGAGCACACCCTCGCCGCGTACGAATTGGCGCTGGAGGAGGGCGCCGACGGGCTCGAATGCGACGTCCGGCTCACCCGCGACGGACACCTGGTCTGCGTTCACGATCGCAAGGTCGACCGAACCTCCAGCGGCACGGGGATCGTCAGCGAGATGACGCTCGACTCGCTGAACGCTCTGGACTACGGGTCGACTAGCGAACCGGCCGAACTGCTGACTCTCTCCGACCTCATCACCCTCGCCTTGGATTTCGCGCGCCCGGTGAAGCTGTTCATCGAGACCAAGCACCCCGTACGGTTCGGCGGCTTGGTCGAAGCAAAACTTCTCGCGGAATTGCACCGCTTCGGGATCGCGTCGCCGCCGTCGGCCGACCACTCTCGCGCTGTCGTCATGTCTTTCTCGGCTACTGCCGTCTGGCGAGTGCGTCGTTCGGCGCCGCTGCTGCCGACGGTCCTGCTCGGTGACGCGTCGCGGTACCTCGGCGGTGGTGCGTCGACGGCTGTCGGCGCCACGGCGATCGGGCCGTCGATCAAGGCGCTGCGTGAACATCCCGATCTGGTCGATCGAGCTGCCGCGGCGGGGCGCGCGACGTACTGCTGGACCGTCGACGACAAGGCGGATGTGGACCTGTGTCGTGAGCTCGGGGTCAGTTGGGTCGCAACCAACCATCCCGGGCGCACGAAGCAATGGCTGGGCAGCGTGTAGATTTTGCCCTCGTGGCCAAGAAGAGCAAAAGAAACAGTGGACCGAAGCAGGGCAGCGCACGCGCAGAGAAGCTGGCGGCACGCCAAGCAGAGCGTGAAGCCGCTGCCGGCGCAGTGAACCGCCCGTTCGAGGGCCTTGCCGCCGAGTGCGATCTGGTCGCGCTGCGCGAATTCGTTCCGTCCGCCACGGCTCCGTTGCCGGTCATCGGCTCCGACCGTCCCGTCACGTTGGCGACGGTCCTCCCCGGCGCTGTTGCCGCACTCGTTCGCGACGAGGGCGAGACGGCCACCGGATTTGTCGGTGTGCAGGTTCAGGCGCACTCTGCCGACCTCGGCGCAGACCTCGCGGCTTCGGTGAACTGGATCAAGGACGCAGCCCCCGGCGACGCGCTTTCTGCCGCGAACCCCGATTCCGAGACACCCGCAGTCACCGCGGTTGTCGATCCCTCGGCTCTGCTCGACATCACGGTGCACCAGGACTTCAACTGGTGGATCCCCGAGGGCGTCGAAACCGATCCCGAGGTTGCCGCCACCGTGCAGCACGCCAACTCGGCGATCATGCCGTCTGCACGCCTCGAAGGTGACGGCCTCGTTGCCGCGTGGTGGGTCGACGCCGGCGAGAAGGCGCACCTGCGGTGGGTTCGCCCCGAGAGCGAAGACGATCTGATGCTCGCGCTGGCGCGCGTGCACGCGACCGGTGGGCTGCACCTGGGTGAGGGCTCGCGCTACGCAGGCTCGTTCCGTACCCACGGCCTGTTGGTCCCGGTCTTCGACCTTGACCGCGAAAAGCATGCAAACGAGTGGGTAGCGGCAACCGTCGAGCTCGGTGAGCGTCTTGCCGAGGCGCTGGCCGTCGACGCTCCGCTGAACTCGGCCGAGTTGCGCTCGCGCGACGGCCTGCGCGGACGCCAGGTCACGCTGCGCTGATTTTTTCGCCAGAACTATAGGCGTTACGCAAAGTTACGGTTAATGTTGGCGGCATGACTTTGTCGCACGACATCTCCGGTAGCGGTCCCACGCTTGTGCTCGTCCATGGCATCGTCCATCGACGGCAGGCGTGGGATTCGCTTGTGGACCAGCTGACGCCGTACCGCCGCGTCGTCACCGTCGACCTGCCGGGTCACGGAGAGTCGCTGCTGCCCGAACTCGGCCCGGATGTCATGGGACAGCTGATCGACGATGTGAGCGAGTTCGTCAAGGAGGTGACTCCGGCGGGGGAGCGCGCCCACGTCGCCGGAAACTCACTCGGCGGATGGATTGCACTCTCGCTGGCAGCGCGCGGTGACGTCGCGTCGGCTACAGCTCTTTCGCCGGCGGGGTTCTTTGTCAATCACCTCGATCAGGTGCGTGCGATCAACACGTTCCGTGCACTGCGCGGCACGGCCAAGCTCATGGGTGATGGTCTGCCACGCGCATTGCGGTACAAGCTGATTCGCTATCCGGCGCTCGCCGCATTCTTCGCTCATCCGAGTCACGTCGGTTATGCGGCGGCGTTGGCCGACTGCCGTTCGCTCGTGTCCAACGAACTCGTCGATCTCGGTCTCGAGATGGACTTCGTGCTGCCGCCCATCGTGGATCCCACTGTGCCGGTGACGGTTGCGTGGGGTCGACGCGATTTCATTCTGCCCGTGTATCAAGCGCAGCGCGTGAAAAAGCCGTTCCCGCAAGCGAAGTTGATGGTTTTGCCCGGCCTGGGGCACGTACCGATGACAGATGCCCCCGAGCTGATCAGTTCGATCCTGCTGGCAGGAAGCGAACCGTTCGGCTCGAGGGCGAAATCTGTGAGTGCTGCAGGCTAGATGGTTCCGCCCGCTGCGTTCGGCGCACCAGTGGTGTCACCGACGGTGCTCATCTCGCGGGAAACGAAATCTTCGAGGTCGAACAGGTTGGCGCCTGCGCGGTCCGCGATGGTGAGAAGTGTTGTCATGCTTGCAACTTCCTCGACCTGTTCCTTGAGGAACCACTGCATGAACTGCTCGCCGAGGTAGTCGCCTTCTTCGCGGGCGGTGCTCGCGAGCTGGACGATCTGCTCGGTGACCGTCTTCTCCTGCGTCAGCGCGAGAGCGATGGGCTCACGAGCATCCTTGAAGTCGGCCTTCGCAGCGTCGACGCCGGTGAGTTCGACGTTGATGTCGCGATCGAGGAAATACTGAACGATCATCATGGCGTGGTTACGCTCTTCTACAGCCTGCTTGTAGAAGTGCTTTGCCAGCTGTGGCAGATCAGCATTGTCGAAGTAAACCGCTGTCGCGATGTACTGATGCGAAGCGTTGAACTCGTTGCGAATCTGGTCTCGGAGTAGTGCGTGGAATTTGGTCATGTGAGTCTCCCCAGAAGTCATGAATTCCAAGATAGTGCAGGTCAGGGGCCCTGTCACCCCAGTCTGACCTTATTGTGGTAAGCGTTCCCAAACTAAAGAAGACCTAATTTCTCTTCGAATTCGGTGCGGTTATCCATTGGTGTGAAATCGAATGTTTCATTGAGAAATATCCTTTTCACCAGGCGAGTTCCGCGCATTTACCGTCACTTCCCTGTAGTTCCACCTGGACGGTGGCATGCCCCAGTTCGAAATCCTCGGCCAGCAAGGTTTGGGTGGCCGCGAGCACGGTAGTGGGATCGGCGTCACTGACCGCGGTGACGTGAACGGAAGCAACTTCCATCCCCGAGGTGAGTGTCCAGACGTGCAGATCGTGTGCGTCGAGGACTCCCGGGAGTGCGTTGATCTTCTCGATGATCGAGGTGACGTCGATGCGATCGGGAGCCTGCTGGAGCAAGATGCGGACGGCATGGCGGCCCAGGTTGAAGGCACGTGGCAAGACGAAAAGTCCGATGGCGACGCCGATGACGGGGTCGGCGTAGCGCCAACCGAACGCGAGCGTGACCAAGCCGCTGACCAGGACGCCTATGGATCCGACCATGTCTGCCATGACCTCGAGGTAGGCGCCGCGGATGTTGATGCTTTCCTTCGCGCCGCTGCGGAGCATCAGGAAGGCGATGACGTTCATCGCCAAACCGACGACGGCGACTATCGCGACGGGCAGGCCGGGGACTTCGGGCGGATCCGAGAAGCGGCTGGCCGCCTCGTAGAGCACCCACCCGGCGACTGCGAAGAGCAGGATCGCATTGGCCAGTGCCGCAAACACTTCCGTGCGATACATGCCGAAAGTGCGGTCGGGGCGCCGAGCCGCACGCTGTGCGACGAGGATTGCGGCGAGCGCCATGAAGATGCCGAAGATGTCGGTGAAAACATGCGCCGAGTCCGAGAGCAGTGCCAGCGACGAGGTGAAGAGGCCGACCGTCACCTGCAGCACGAACGTCACCAACCCGAGGCCGGCGGCGATCCACAGTTTGTTGACATGCTTGCCGCTGTTGCTGGTCGCAGCCTCGGCGGGGGAGATTCCGTGCCCGTGTCCGTGTGACATCGAAGGTCCTTTCGTCGACGTCAGCCTAGACACATATGCATATATGCGCAATAGTGCATGTCTTAAAAACTACGCAACATAGTTGTAAGGTGGCGGCGTAGACCTTCATTTGCCATCGACGCGAGGACCGAGAAGTGGGAAGACATCGAAAATCCGAGCCGATCAGACCCGGCGGGCGCATGGCTGCGGTTTCCGTGGCGACGGGCGCAATCCTCGCGTCTGGCACATCGATCGGGCACGCGTCGCCGCCGCCGGTTGCAGTCGAGGATGCATCTGCAGTGTCGGTGCCGGAGATTCTCGACCTTGTCCGGACGACGGATCTTGCCGGGATAGCCGAACAACTCGGTAAGACGAGACAACTCGGATCCGAGCGGGCGGTGTACGAGGCCGAAAAGCCGCAGGTGATGGCCCCCGTCAGCGGGACGATGACGTCCAACTTCGGTCCACGCTGGGGAACTACCCACTACGGTCTCGACATCGCGAACGCGATCGGTACGCCCATCGTTTCGGCGACCGACGGTGTCGTGCTCGAATCCGGACCCGCCGCGGGGTTCGGGCTCTGGGTCCGCATCCAGCAGGACGACGGGACCGTCGGCGTCTACGGACATATCAACGAGGCGCTCGTGGTCGCCGGTCAGAAGGTGCGGGCGGGTGAACTGATCGCGACCGTCGGCAATCGTGGACAATCGACGGGACCACACCTGCACTACGAGGTGTGGCAATCTGACGGGCAGAAGACTGATCCGCTCGCGTATCTGAATTCCCGGGGCGTGTCGTTCGGGGAGAAGACCGCGGGCGACTGAAGTTCTGTCACGACGCGATGGAGGAGCAATGCAGGGGCTGGGCGGACTCGAAGCCGAGGTCATGGATGTGCTCTGGCAGTCCGACGACGCGCTCTCGGTCAAGGATCTGGTCGAGATCTTGGGTGAGCGCCGACAACTCGCGTACACCACCATCCTGACCGTCGTGACTCATCTCTACGACAAGGGGTGGGTGAGTCGTGAGAAGAAGAGTCGCGCCTACTTCTATCGGCCGAGTCGCAGTCGTGAAGAAGCCACGTCCAGGGCTTTGCGCGAATTGTTGGACAGCAGCTCCGATTCCGCTGCCGTGCTGCTGCACTTTGCCAAGACCATGACGGACGCCGAGAACGAGGCCCTGCGCCGGGGTCTTTCCGGGGAAGGTGCGCAATGACATTGGCGTTGCCGATGCTTCTCGGTGCGGTGTTCGTGGGATTCTTGGTTCCGAGAGTGTTGCGAGCGGTCTCCTCGGCGTTGTCGCCGGCAGTGCTTCTCGCGGCGTGGCTCGGCAGTATGGCGTCGGCGCTGTATCTCGCTCTCTCCGCGGTCTTGGTCCTGGTGTGGCCGAGCCACGCGCCGGTCGAGGGTCTGGTCGACGGTATCGCTCTGTGTTTCAGCGCCTTCGCGCACGGCACGAGTGCATGGGTGAGTGAACTGATCACCGGCACAGCCGTTGCTGTGGTGGGTGTGATCGCCGTTCGGATCGTGCTCGCCGGTCGCAAGCAGGCACGTGAGCACGCGCGGGTCCGGGATTTCCATCGTGATGTTCTCTCGATCGTCGCGCGCCGCGACAACTCGGAGTCCGACGTGTTGTGGTTGGATCATCCGCTGCCTATGGCGTACAGCGTCGCCGGAAAGCCGGGATTCGTCGTTGCGACGCAAGGCTTGTCATCCGCTCTTACCGGGGGCGAGCGTGACGCGGTCCTCGCGCACGAGCGTGCGCACCTGAGCGGCGGTCATCACCGAATCGTCGGTGCGTGTGAAGTCTTGGCCGCTGTTCTGCCACGCGTGCCGTTGTTCGCGGCGGCGCCCGCTGCCGTCGGTGCGATCGTGGAACTGTCGGCCGACCGGCACGCTGCCCGCGTCACCAGTCCGGCTGCAGTGCGTTCCGCCCTTGCCGTGGTGTCGAAATCGCCGCTTCCTCAGCCGGACTGGAGTTTGGGCGATCGCGGCGGTGCGACCGCGGTGCGATTGCGTTCCCTCGACAACGGCGAGGTGGCGTCGCCCCGGCGACTGACCTGCGCCGTGGCGGCGTGTGTGCCGGCCGCTGTCACGACGGCCGTTGCCGCAGCCGTGACGGTGGCCGTCTCCGCGGGTATCTGCGCTGTTCTGACCTGATCATTCTCCCAAAGCCGAGTCGATCTGGGCTTTCAGATCTTCGTAGGTCGGCATCCGGTCCAGCTTCACGTCATTCAGAAAGAGGGTCGGCGTGCCCTGGACGCCGAGGCGTCGACCTTCCTCGAAGTCGCGCTCGACCCGCTCGCGGACTCCGCGGCTGCTGAGGTCGGATTCGAATCGGGTCATGTCCAGGCCGAGATCTTGTGCGTAGGAGCGGAACAGTGCCTCCTGCGATTCGGCGGATTCACCCCACTGCGACTGAGTCTCGTACATCCGTTGATACATCTCGACGAACTTGCCCTGGCGAGACGCGGATTCGACGACCTGCGCCGCGAGAGCGCTGTTGGTGTGACTCGGAATCGGAAAGTATCTGATGCCGAAGGTGATTCGATCCTCGTACTCGGCTCTGATTCGCTCCATCGTCGGGTACAGCGCGCGGCAGGCTTCGCATTCGAAGTCGAGGAACTCGACAAGATTCACCTTGCCGTCGGCGGCCGAGGTCAACCGGTACGCGTCGTCGGTGAGGACGGCGGTGGATTGTGCCGCCCGATCGGTGCTCTCGTTGTCCGCCCTGATCGGATCGATGGTGATGAACGTGATCAGTGCTACCGCGAACACCGCGATCAGGGCGGCGGATATCTTCATACTTCTGGACACTGCTGTGCACCTGGACCTTCCGTCGAATTCCTAAATACTATCCAACATAGTAGTTAGGTGTAGAGTCGACGGTACCCGCATGGAGACGAAGGAGGGCCCGCTGGTGAAGCGTTCGTGAATGACAGGCCGCCGCCGTCGATCGGGCAGATGCTGGAGTGGGATACTTCGGCCCTCCCGCTTCTTCCTGTGCTGGGAGTTGTTCTTGCACTATGGTATTGGACCGGGGCTCAGCGAGTTCGCGCGAGTGGGCGACCATGGCCGTGGCATCGGACAGCGTGTTTCCTGGGTGGATGCCTGCTGCTGATCGCGGTAACCGGACTGAAGGTCGAGAGCTACGGCTACGAACTCTTCAGCGTCTGGATGTTCCAACACCTGACGCTCTCGATGGCGATCCCGCCGCTCTGGGTACTGGGCTCGCCGGGACTGCTGCTACTGCGTTTGACGCCGCACCGAGGGATAGGGAGAGGCGTTCTTGCGCTTGCCCTCTCGGCATTGCGTAGCCCGCCGGCGCGGTGGATGCTGCACCCCGGGTTCACGATCCCGGTATTTCTGTTCAGTTACTACGGGATCTACCTGTCGCCGATTTTCGACACCGTCTCGGCGTTACCGGCCGGACACGTCTCGCTCGAGATCTTCTTTCTCGCCAGCGGTCTGCTCTTCATCATGCCGGTGCTCGCCACCGGCCCACTGCCGGTGCGACAGAGCTACCTCGGCCGGTGTTTCGACCTGTTCGTGGAGATGCCGCTGCACGTGTTCATCGGCGTCGTACTCATGATGGCGACAAAGCCGCTGCTGACCACGTTCGTGGATCCGCCTCCGGAGTGGGGCGTGGACGTGATGCAGGACCAGCAGTTGGCCGGAGCCCTCGCGTGGTCGTACGGTGAGCCCGTCGCGCTGGTGGTGGTCGTGATCTTCGCGATGCGCTGGAACCGCGACGACAAACGGATGAATGCCGCCTTGGACCGTCGCGCCGAGATCGACGGCGACAGTGATCTGGAGGCGTACAACAATTTCCTCAGATCACTGAGCGCCGTCGAGCGGCCAGAGACTCGGTAGCCGGTAGCCCGGTAGCCCGGTGGTCCTCAGACGCCGACGCCACCGGCGGGCGTCGGCGCCATTGCGTCGGCAGCGGCCGGGGTGTTCATCTCGCGTGCGACAAACGTTTCGAGGTGGAAGAGGTTGTCGCCGGCGCGGTCGACGATGGTGAGAAGTGTTGTCATGCTTGCAACTTCCTCGACCTGCTCCTTGAGGAACCACTGCATGAACTGCTCACCCAGGTAGTCGCCGGTATCGCGCGCGGTGCGCGCCAACTGCGTGATCTGCTCGGTGACCGTCTTCTCCTGCTCGAGCGCCAGTTCGACCGGTGCCCGGACACTGTCGAACTTCGTCACGACGTCGTCGATGCCGGGCACGTCCACGTCGAGGTCGTTGTCGAGCAGGTACTGGATCATCATCATCGCGTGACCGCGCTCCTCGGTGGCCTGGCTGTAGAAGCGCGCGGCCATCTGCGGAAGATCGTGAGCATCGAAGTACACCGCTACCGCGATGTACTGCTGTGATGCAGTGAACTCGTTACGGATCTGCTGACGCAGCAGAGTGGTGAATTCGCTCGAGTTCTTCGCCTGTGTCATCCCAACAGGTTACTGGGTCGTCGCCGCTGAGCGGGAGCTACTTCTTGTCGAGCTGATCGATGATGAAGCCGAGAGTTTCCGGTCGGTACCCGTAGACGAACGAGTCCGTTTCGCCGACGTACCAGTCGCCGCACTGGAACGAGCTGCTCTTCTCGACCCCCGCCGGCCACCACTGTGCGGACAGCGACGCCGGACGAGCTTCGACAGTGGGTATCGCTGTGCAGACGTTGTGATCTATCTCTGCGATGTTCGCAGTCATGCGCAGGATGCGTTCGTTGCCGGTGGTGCGGATGACCTCGTCGATACCCGTCGCGCCGGGGGGAACCCAACTCGGCAGTGTGTCGATTCCGTTGGATGTCCGTGCAAAAGAGAAGGTTTCGGTCTTCTTGTATGCCTTGGAATCGTCGAACTTGTCGAAGGTTCCGGAGCAGGACGTTGCCAGTAGTGCCGCTCCGGCCGAGGCGGCGATGACGGCGACAGTGCGGAATCGGCGGTGCGCTTTATTCATACCTTCACGGTATTTTTCGGCCGCAGCTTTCGCGTCCTGCCGGAAAGCGATTTGTTCGCTCGGCCCGTCCTCCCGGGGTACTACCGAAACTCAGGGCGATCACCCGGTGGTGATCAGATCCTGCGGAATCTGCTGATCGTCGGCCAGGGCGTCGAAGAACTGCGAAGCGCGCGCCTTGTCCCACAACAACACGTTGCCCGACCCGTCCACGTCCTCGAAACCGGCGACCGGAACCGTCGTGGTGGTCATCCCGCCGCGAAGCGCCCAGGCGAGTGAGGCCAGATTCCAGATGTGATCGCCCTCGTCGACCTGCAGGGACTTGGCGGTATCGGAGACGAGCGGCCACAACCGGAACGGATTGAGGAATGTACTCGGACTTGTCGCCTTCGACAGCAACGCCGACATGAACTGGCGCTGGTTGTTCATGCGGTCGAGGTCGGCGAGTGCCGTCGCGCGAGTTCGCACGAACCCGAGTGCGTCCGAACCCTTCAGGTCCTGGCATCCGGCGGGGAGGTTGATCCCGGCCAGCGGATCGTCGATCGGCTGTGCAAGGCACACGTTGACGCCACCGACGGCGTCGACGATGCCGGCGAACCCGCTGAATCCGATCTCGGCGTAGTGGTCGATGCGAAGTCCCGTTGCTTCCTCGACGGTCTGCACCAACAAGGGGGCACCACCGAAAGCGAAGGCGGCGTTGATCTTGTCGGAGCCGTAGCCGGGAATCGGAACGTACGAGTCGCGGGGGATGCTGACCATGGTCGTCTTCCCACTCTTGGGGACGTGGACCAGGATGACCGTGTCAGTGCGCTTGGGGCCGGTGTCGCCGCCCGTCGCGAGAGCTTGCTCCTGCTCGGGGGTGAGCCCCTCACGACTGTCGGAGCCGACGATCAACCAGTTCGTGCCCGGAGTATCGGCGACGCGTCCCGCGTAGTCGGGCAGCGCGTCGATTCGATTGAGCGAACTGTCGACGTAATAGATCGCACCGGCCAGCGCGAGCAGCAACACCAACAACGTGATGCCGATACGTTTACCCCAGCTACGACGCTTACGCGGGCGTCGCTGCTTCGGGGGTTCAGGTGGGCGCGGCGGGGCATTCGGCGGGGTTCGACGCGGCGGCGCGGGTGCGTACTTGGCCTGGCGCTGCGGATCCCGACGGCGGGGGTCGTCCTGGAACGGCTGCGGGCGTTGGGTCGGCGCCCAGTCCTCACGCCTGGGTTGCTGCGGCGCCTGTGGTGGGACCTGTGACCAGGCCTGATTGGCCGGATTCTGCTGCGGTGGACGTCCGTCGCGGCGAATGACCGTCGGCCCCTCCGGCGGCATCGGTGGACGTCGCTGCGGGGGTGGGCCCTGACGGGGTGGATTCTGGCGGGGCGGGTTCTGCCTCGGCGGCATCGGCCCACGCGGAGGTGGCCCTGGCGGCTGGCGCCGCGGAGGGCGCTGAGGATATTCGGAGTCGCCGGTCACCAGTTCACGGTACCGGTCACGGCAGCCAGGAGACGTGATCGCGCAGGAGGGCGTAACCGATGAACGCCACCATGTCGATGAGCGCGTGGGCGATGATCAGCGGCCACAGCTTGCCGGTGCGCTGCCAGTATCGACCGAATACGAGCCCCATGATCACGTTTCCGACACCGCCACCGAAGCCCTGATAGAGGTGATAACTGCCGCGCAGAAGTGACGACGCGAGCAGTGACTTGTTCTCGCTCCAGCCGAGTGTCCGGAGGCGAGTGATCAGGTAGGCGACAACCAGTACCTCTTCGGCGCCGGAGTTCGCGATCGCGGACAGTACGAGGATCGGAACCCGCCACCAGTGGTCGTCGAGCGCGCTGGCCTGGACGGTGAGATTGACGCTGAGCGCCTGAGCGACGAGGTAGAACAGCAGACCGGGGAGACCGATCACGGCGGCCAAGCCGAATCCCGGAGCTATGTCGCGCCCGAATCGAGGTTTAGGAGTCAAGCCAGCGGCACGTGGACTGATCCCCGAGCGCCACAGTAGATAGAGTCCCAGCGCTGCCCACGCGAGAAGCTTTGCGACGCCCAGTAATTGGCGCGCCAGGTCGATCCAGTCGATGGCAGCCCGCGACGGGTTGAGCGCAACAGTCTGATCCGAGAGCGCAACCGGCGTCGCCAAGGATTCGGCGAGCGAGAGGATTCCGGACAATCCGCTGAGCCCGAAGGTGACCAGCAGAACGATGGTGATCTCGATCCGAATTCCGCGTCTGGCGGCGGGATCGAGTTCCGGGCCGGTTCGAACGGGAGACGGCGGCCGTAACCAGGTGCGGACGGTTTCGCGGGCATTCACCCGCGCAACGCTAGCCGTTTGCAGCGCCTCCCGATCGGAGGCCGTTGAGGAAAGGGCACCCGACCAGCATGCGGATGGCGCGGCTCAGCGCGGGAGCGTCGTCGACGGGGTTGGCGAACGGCATCCACACGTCGCGGTCACCGGTGTGATCCTCGACCCGCAGGCGCAGTCCGTAGCGGTCGATGCCGAGTGGGCGAACGCGTCCGGTGCGCATGTACGGGGGAAGTTTGCGCACGAGCAGGTCCACGAGATCGCGGTGGTCTTCGTCGAGATGCTGCAGCCACGCCGTCTCCATTTCCCAGAAGGGGTCGGGGCTGGCGTTCAGCAGTTCGTCCACGGCGACAGGTTCTGCCCCTGTCGAGTCTGCGACAACGGCCGAGGCCAGGCTCAGGCGAAGGAGAACCGAGGTGTGGCCGATGTCGAGGAGACCCGGGTGGGGGTGCTCGGACGCGACGTCGTCGGCGAGGACACGCGCCTCGTAGTCGGGCACGGCGTGCAACGAGCCGCGAAGCCACACGAGGGAGCGCACGGGCTCACGCAGTCGCAGTGGTGCGTGATCGGTGATCTCGAGGACGGCAGGCAAGCCGCCGCCACCCGAGTTCCAGGCCAGGGCCGCAGCTGCGGAGGCATGTGGGACTGCAACGACGACGTCACCGTTCGAACGCAGGTGATGCACCGACGTGGCGGTGGGATCGCTGCCTTCGATGGCGAGAACTGCGTCCTGTGCGCGCACACAGGCGCTGCGGACGCGTTCAGCGGTGGACGGGCCGGTGCTGGTCTTCGTTGCCATGCTGCCCCCTTGGCGGGTGTTCTCTCGAACTCCATCGGATGATGAGGTAACCCTAACCTAAGGTGCTTCGGTGTGAATCGCAAGACTTTTGCGCAACTCGCGTGGAATCCGTCGACTTCGCCGGGGTTACGGTTTGTCTGTGGCCATTCCTCTCTCACTCGGGCTGCCCGCCCCGAGAAACTCGCGCGGACTCCTCGAAGCACTCTTTCTCCCGGTCGTGCCGGCGTCCGCCCTGATCGGTGCCGAAGCGGCCGGCCGGGTTGTCGTCCGCCTCGATATCGATCCGGAAGAACTGCGCGCGGACACGGATGCGTCGTACGAGGCCGTCCGTTTCGACGTCGACGTCACCACCGACCAGATCGACGACGCGATCGCGTTACGCCTGCCCGCTCCGCTCGCGGTGTACGTCGACGGCGGCGAAGAGGATCTGACGCCGGCCGAAGCGGCGCTGCGCCTGTGTGAAGGTGGACGGATCCCCGGACTCGCCGCCGGTCGTACGCCCACCGAAGTGGCTGATTTCCTCGCGGTACTCGCGCACGAGTCCGTCGGTTTCGTAGCCCGCGCGGCTGACGGCGACGAGGTGATCGCTCTGCTGTGTGGCACCGTCGCTGCACTGCGCGGCGACGACGTGCGCGCCGCGATGGTCGATCCGAAGCCGGAAAAACTTGCCGCCCTGATCCCCGAAGCCGCGTCGGCCATGCGCGAGGTGCTGCTCACGATCGAGGTCGCGGATCTGCCGGCGGTGGAAACGGCCTTGCGTGCCGCGGGTTTGCAGTGACCGGCGTGGGTCGGTGCGTAATCTTTTAGGCGTGCCAAGAATCGCGTATTTCGGTCCGTCGGGAACGTTCACGGAGATAGCTCTCGCCCAGTTGGAGGCTGAGGGCGCGTTCGGCGAAACCGTCGAGCGAGTACCGGCAGGCAGTCCGCCGGCGACTCTCGACATGGTTCGGGACGGCTCCGTGGACGGGGCCGTGGTTCCCTTCGAGAACTCGGTGGAAGGCGGCGTCGCTCCGACGCTCGATTCACTGGCTCTCGGTTCGCCCCTGCAGATCGTTGCCGAAACCGACCTGGACGTGAGCTTCTCGATTCTGGTTCGGGCCGGGACCACCGCCGATCAGGTCCGGACGATCGGGGCTTACCCGCATGCGGGTGCGCAGGTCCGCGGTTGGATTTCCGAGAACCTGCCCCAGGCCGAGGTGGTGTTGGCCTCGTCCAACGCCGGTGCAGCGCTGGATGTGCAGGCCGGAACCGTCGACGCCGGTGTGTCCACGGCTTTGGCAGGTCAGATGCTCGGACTCGACAGCCTGGCGGACAACGTCGCAGACGTGGGCGGCGCCCGCACACGTTTCGTGCTGGTCACCAAGCCGGCCCCGGTTCCGGCACGGACCGGTGCCGATCGCACCGCGTTGGTGCTTCACCTGGACAACGCTCCCGGCTCCCTGGTGCGCGCACTCTCCGAATTCGCCGCTCGCGGTATCGATCTGACTCGGATCGAATCACGTCCGATGCGAACGGAATTGGGCACCTACCGGTTCTTCGTGGACTGCGTCGGACACGTCGAGGACTCGCTGGTGGCCGAGGCGATGCGTGCGCTGCATCGTAAATCCGGAGTCCGCTTCCTGGGGTCGTGGGCGACAGCGAATTCGACCGGGCCACAACCTCCTTCGGACGAAGAAGCGATTCGGTGGATCGACGAACTCAAGCATGGAGGGGGAGAACGATGACCGGAAGGCTCATCCTCGTTCGGCACGGTCAGACGGAGGCGAATGTCGCCAAACGCCTCGACACCGCCCTACCCGGAGCAAAGCTCACGCCGGAAGGGTTGGCGCAGGCCGAGACGTTGGGCATCGGCCTTGCTTCGGCGCCGCCGCTGGCACTCGTATCGTCCTTGGCATTGCGCGCCCGGCAGACAGCAGGTTTCGTGGAGCAAGCCGCCGGCGTATCCCTGGACGTGCGGGACGGATTGCACGAGGTCCAGGCCGGTGACCTCGAGGATCGCACCGACGAGGCCGCGCACCGATTGTTCATGGAGACGTTCCATCACTGGCACACCGGCAACCTCGGCGCCCGCATTCCCGGCGGTGAAACGGGATACGACGTCCTGGAACGGTACGTCCCCGTCGTCAATGCGTTGCGCGAAGAATTTCTCGAAGGCTCACGCGACGGCGGCGACATCGTCGTGGTGAGTCATGGTGCCGCGATCCGTCTTGTCGCCGCCCAACTTGCCGGTGTCCCCGGTCTGTTCGCCGCCAACAACCACTTGGCCAACACCGAGACCGTCGAACTGTTGCCTTCGGTCGACGGCGGTTGGGAGTGCCTGCGTTGGGGAACCGTCAACCCGCCGTTCGAGCACCGGCTCATCCCCGGTGCCGACGACGTGATGGGCTGACGGCCGGCTTCACCACCAGCCGGTCTGGACGCTCAGTTGGCGCCCGAGTTCAGCGGACAGCGTGCTCACGTAGCTGGCTGTCAGGTGGTGGGAATCGTGATATACCAACACATTTCCCTCCACGACCCGGCACAGCTCCGGCCCACACACGCCGTCGCTGAGGTCGAGTAGACGGACGTTGGTCAGATCGGCAATTGCAGACGGCGCCGGATTGACGTCGCTGAGCATTTCGGACCGTGGCATCGCGCAGTGATCGGGTGACGTGGTTGTCGCCAGACAGTCGATCGCGCGATAGGCGACGCCGTCGTGGTGCAGCCAGGGGGTATCGCGGATGGCGAGTACGTCGATACCGTCGCGCCCCAGTTCCTGCCACACGTGCACGTACGACTCGGGCGTCACGTCGCCAGGGCCGTCGGAACTCGGCCTGGTTGCCGTCGTGAACACGAAATCGGGTGAGGCGTCGGCCAACTCGGTCAGCACGCCACGGGACCAGTCGACGCAATCCGGATAGTCGTTGTCCGACAACGTCTGCATGGAGTCGACAGTGAGCGGGCAGCCCATCTTCAGATACGTGTCGACGCGGAACCCGTGGCTCTTGCCGAGTTCGTCGAGCGCGGTGAGCCAGTGCTCGGAGTGCGAACCACCCGCGAGAGCGATTGTTCTGTCCGCGTCGGTGTCGCCGTAGGTGCAGTGGACGACGTCCCGCTCGAGAAAATCGGCGATACAGCCGTCGAGCGTGCTGGCCGGAAGGTCCAGCGGCGCATCGAAGATCGAGGGAACCATCGACGCCTTGGGCACCTCGGCACCGTCAGTGAGCGCGAGTGCGCCGGGATGGGTCGGGAGGTCGAGGGTGTCGACCGCCCGCTGGCCCGTCGTCTGACTGCTCGCGTACGACTGCCAGGCGACCGAAGCGGCGAGGACCACGGCAGCAGTGACGACGCAAGCCAGGACGGTGTACCGGCGCGAGCGGCCTCCACGTTCCACCGGAACCTCGATCAGGCGCCGGAGTGCAAGCGCCCCGGCGACGGAGAGAGCGATGATCAGTGCCCCGCCGAGCGGGCCGGCTTCGGGGCGTCCGGTGATCACGAGTGCAAACACCAGAATCGGCCAGTGAATCAGGTACAGCGCGAACGCGAACGAGCCGAGCCACGTCAGGGCAGGATGGGCAAGCGTCTTCGATGTCCAGGGTGTGTCGTCGCCGACTCCGGACAGGATCAGCGCAAGAGTGGCCAGCACCGGTACCAGCGCCCACGGGCCGGGGAACTGCTGGGCACCGTCGAGCACTATGCCGCACAACAGGATCGACGAAAGGCCCGCCCAGCCGATCGTCGCTCTGACCGAGAACGGCAGGGATGCGATCTGCCGACTGCGCGTGCTGGTCATCAGAACGGCGAGCAGACCACCGAGGGCCAATTCCCACAACCTGGCGCCGGAGTCGTAGTACGCCCAGGCTTGGTGACGCGAAGATTTGGCGAGCGCGTAGAGGAAAGATCCTGCAGCAAGAACGACGAGGGTGACCGCGAGCGAGGGTCGGAAGTAGCTCGGGTTCACGCGTGAAGCCAGGTAAGCGATCACCGAGACGAGCGCGATGGCCAGGAGATAGAACTGACCTTGCACCGCCATCGACCAGAGATGCTGCAGGGGAGTGACCGAGCCGTCGGCGGCCAGGTAATCGCTTGCGGTGCTGGCGAGCTGCCAGTTCTGGAAGAAGCCGAGGACCGCGATCAGTTGATCACCCAGATCGGCCCAGCGTGTGCGTGGCAGCAGCAACGCGGTTCCCAGTGCGGTCAAAATGCTGACCACCGCGATCAGGGGGAACAGCCGCAGAAACACCCGCCGCAGTGCCGGTAGCGGATTCAGTGAACCCCCGGCTTCGGCGCGACGAACCAATGAGCCGACGAAGAAGTATCCGGACAGAACCAGGAAGACGTCCACCCCGCCCGATACCCGTCCGAACCACACGTGGAACACGACCACCAAACCGATGGCGAGGCCACGCAGTCCGTTCAGGTCTTGTCGGTGCGGTGTTGTTGCCCGCTCTTCAGCCGGCCGGTCGATAGTGGCGACCGAGCCTTGTTCGCCCGGTGACGACGGTTGACGCGAGAACTGCATGCTGAAGAAAGGCTCCGGGCGTTGAAGGGACGCCCCGAGGTTACCTGGAAGGCTCCCGAGTAGATTCCTCGAGTTCGGTTACCAGTGCATTCACGGCTTGTCGCAGGCGATGGGGTGTTCCGGAACTGATGGACGTCCATTCGGTGCCGTCGGCAGCCCGAGTGGTCGAACCTACGAGTCGGCCGACCAACGTGTCGTACACAGTCACTGCGCCGGTCATGAGCGTCGTCGCTCCCAAACTGTGTGGTATTCCGACCAATTCGGCGAAGGTGGTACAGGTGACGATGGCACTACCCAGTTGGCGCGCGTCGTCTTCGGGTATCCCGGCGTTGATCAAGGCCGAGGTCACGCTGTCTGCATCCGGGGCGGCACCGAATGCCAGGCTGAGCATGTCGGTCGGTGCATTGATCACGGCAATCGGCATTGCTTCGGTGCTGCCGAGCGCGGTGACAACGGGTGACGCCGGTTCGGCGGTGACACTCCGTAACGCGAACGAAGATTCGTTTGAAGTTGCTTCGACACAAAGGAACTCGCCCTGCGCGACGCAGAGGCGTGAAATTCTTCCACCGGCATGCCGACGCAGAGCCAACTCCCACTTGGGGTGGGTCAGGACGCGCAGGCGGGCACTGAGTTCGTGATGGATCTCCCCGCCGGGGAGGAGATCGCGCTCGGAGAGCGAATCTGCCGCGGACTGCATCGCCGTACGGTGAGCGCTCGCACTGCCGTGAACCGTCGCGCCACCGAGAACCACGGGAAGCGCATCGAGCCCGAGTCGCTCACGTACATAATCGATTTCGTTCTGTGACAGGGCGACGACAGGCAAATTCCACCCATCAGGTGAGGTGCCGAGGTCCACCATCAACGCTCTGCAGTTTCGAGTGCGCCACCGATCACGGACGGGATGACTGTTCGGCCGTCGGCGAAGTGTTCGAAGTGCTTCAGGTAATCGGGTGTGTCGTACTCGGTCTCGTCTTCAGGCTCGGCCGCATGACGGCCGCCGGCGATCGGCGCAGATCCGCCAGCGGTTCGGGCCGGATCCACCTTGACGGTATCCGCGGTGCCCTGAACCGGCGAGGTCACGGGGTTCTGGCGTGCGGCGCTCTGGCCGGTAGAGGGATCAGGAAGAGCATGCCGACCGGTGCTGCTGCTCGACGACGAGCCCGCGATTGCTCCGGCTCCGGTAGCCGCGGAAGCTGCGCTGACCTGTGCCGGTGCCCGACTTGCCGACGGGGTGCCGAACAGCGATGGTGTGGAAGCACCGAGTCTCGCGCCGCCGAGGCCTGCGCCGCCCAGTCCGGTGAGCCCTGCTCCGGCCGTCACGAGGGCTGAGGCGGCAGTGGTGGCGCCCGTGACGGCGGCGGTCGTAGCACTGACAGCGGCCGACGCTCCACCGGAGATGGCACCGGCCTGTGAGGCAGCGGCGGCAAATGCCGGGTTGGACACTACGGATGCGACAGCAGCGGTTGCGGCACGCACGGGATCCGCGACTGCGTCAGCGAGCGTTGATGCCGTTTGCACGACGGACTGTCGTGCGGCGCGCCCTGGGCTTTCGGCCGAAGCGGATGCCCCAGCTGTGGGTTCCGCGATGGACGGTGGTGAGTCGAAGTTCTGCTGCACGGCCAGATGGGCCGTTGCGGCGTCGTATGTTTCCATCGTCACCGCCGCTCGAATCTTGAGAGCTTCTTCGGCAGCCTCGGCGGCAGCGGCACCGCCGACCAGGGCACCGCCGACGGAGTACGCCGCGACCTTGGCTGCTTGAACTGCCGCGATCTCCGCCAAGGACGGCATGGCCAGGGTCGCGACGGTGTAGGAACCGGACTGCACTTGGGCTTTACCTGCGGTTTCTCCCGCGAGCAGCGCGGCAGCGGCAGCCCATTCCTGGAACGGTGCGAACTTGCTCAGTGCGGCATCCGCGGCTTCGCCTGACCACCCGGTGCGAAGGTCCGCCATCACGCGAGAGATGGACGCTGCGGTGTCGGTCAGTCCGGACGAAACCGTGGACCAGGCCCCGGCCGCCACGCCGAGAGGGACCGGCCCGGCCCCGGCGACCAGTGCTGCGGAGTTGGGTGCTGCGCCCCGTGGATACCAGATGACGCCGGTGATGCCGACCATTGTTCTTCCCCCCAGGAAGTGTGACTGTTGTGTCGCGCTCGAAGGTGTCGCGTTCGATTTCTGTCGATCAGATCGGTGCGGCGGCCAGGCTGGTCTTTGTGAGCTGGTCTTCGAGTTCGTAGGCAGCTGCATTCTTGCGCAGAGCGGCCGCAGCAGCGGTGAGCTCCTCGATTGCCCGATCGGTGGACGAGGCAAGGCTGCCCGAGATGGTGTTGAAATAATTGGCCGCGCTACCGGACACTTCGTCGGATCCCGCTGGGAGAACGCGTAGCGTCGGCTGCGCAGTAGAGACGATTCCGCGCAATCGCGTCGCCGCAGACTCGAGTTCCATTGCGGCGGCAACTAGGGCTTGAGGGTCGACGTACATAGTGCCGAACTCCTTCCTGACCAGGGCGGATAAGTGGTCGGGAGGTCGTGCACACAGCCGTCGAAATCCCCCCGCACATAGTTTGATGCATACCGGCCGCTTTCGGTTCCCCCCGAAATCGGACGACTTTGAGATCAGCCCCAGCCGAGTTCGTGCAACCTGTCTTCTTCGATTCCGAAGTAATGCGCGATCTCGTGGATGACGGTCACTGCAACCTCGTGAACAACCTCGTCCTCCGATGCGCAGATGTCGAGTATCGAATCGCGGTAAATGGTGACCGTGTCCGGCAGGTACCCGCCGTAGTGAGAATCGCGCTCGGTCAGGGCGACGCCCTGATACAACCCGAGCAGCCCCGGTTCTTCCTCGTCACGTGCTTCGACAAGCACCACGACGTTGTCGATGGCCTTGGCAAGTTCAGGCGGAATCAGATCGAGTGCTTCGCCGACCAGTTCCTCGAACCGGTCGGGCGTCATAGTCACCGTCATGGCTTACGACGGGGGAGCTGCGCCGGGCAACGGCGTCGGCAACGACCGACCTTCCGGTGCCGCGGGTGGCGGGACCGGGGCGGCGCCGTTGATCAGGATGTCGCCCTTTGCGCTTCCGGTGATCGCGGCGAACCCGCCGGTTTCGACCTCTTTGCCGATCGAACAATTGACGCGACGGCTACCGGCCAACCAGCTTTCCAAAGATATGTTGTCCCAGAACAGCGTCAGCGTCTTGTCGCGAAGTGCGTCTGCTGAACCCAGGTACTCGTTGGACGCCTGAGTGCAGACGCCCTCGAGGTAACGGTCCTGATCTTCGACCGACGGCATTGCGCCCGGGAATTGAGTGCCGAGGTCGATAACCGAAATGACCTCGTATGCATGCGGTTTCGCGCAATCGACCGGATCGGTGGGTAGGTTCTGGTTGATGCCGATGCACGTGCCGACGTCCCACACGTTCGACTGGTCCTGGTCCGCCACGCGGCCCACGAACGGTTGAAGTTCGCCGGTCGTGGTCGAGAACTGCAAGCCGCAACGCAGTGCGCGCTCGCCCGAAGCCCAACCCGATTCGCTCGGGAACATCAGGCCGACGCTGAACTTGCCCTTGGGATCGAATTTCGAATCGAGGTAGGACATGACGATGGGTGTGCAGTGCTCGTCGCGGAGTTCGGCGAATCGAAGGGCGCCCGGGTACCGGGAACCGGGGCCGAACTCGGCGCCGGGGAAGACCGACAGGTCGAGTGGTCCGGCTACCTCGAAGCGGTGTTCAGTTCCGCACTGAACCTTCGACATGTCCGTGCGGTCTCCGCCCGACTCGGTCGCAGGCGTCCAGTTGAGGCAGTCGCCGGCGGCCGCCGCGGTGAAGGCGTCGTCGCGAGTGGATCCCGTCGCTGCTGGACCGCCACCACTGACACTGACCGAGGACGATTCGTCCTTGTTCAATCCACCGGAAATCGCGATCGTTGCGATCGCGGCGACCACCGCACCTACCGCCACAGCAGCCAGGACCCGACGGGTGCGACTCGCTGAGACAGTTTTCTTCGCCGGCGTCCCCTGGGGATCTGCCGGATCTGGCGACTTCTCGATCTTGTCTTCGGACATCGATTCCATCATGCCTGTTGCCGTGGCGATATCGAACCTTCACTACAAAACTCACAAACGCGTCTGTGAGTATTTTGTAGTCATGAGCGAAAACACCCCACTCGATCCCGAGGCTGTCGAGCTGGCGGGCCGGGTCTTCGACATGGCACGGACCGGCGACGCGGCCGGCTTGGCGTCGTACGTCGATGCCGGAGTTCCCGTCAATCTGACCAACGAGAGTGGCGACACGCTCGTCATGTTGGCGGCGTACCACGGTCACGCTGACGCCGTCATTGCCTTGATCGAGCGCGGTGCCGACGTCAACCGGCCCAATGACAAGAACCAGACACCCCTCGCCGGAGCCGTCTTCAAGGGCGAGGACGCGGTGGTGAAAGCGCTGGTGAGCGGGGGAGCCGACCCGAAAGGTGGACACCCGACTGCCGTCGACGCGGCTCGGATGTTCGGGCGCGAGGACTACCTGAGTCTGCTCGAATCGTGATCTCCCCCTCTCCGACGTGGACGTGACCGTCGGCGAGCTGCGGTGAGTGGGTAAAGTTCGAAGTCGTGATTGACCTCAAGTTTCTCCGTGAGAACCCCGAAATCGTCCGCGAGTCGCAGCGCACCCGTGGAGAAGATCCAGGACTGGTCGATGCTCTGCTCGAAGCCGATGCGTCCCGACGCGCTGCCGTCCTGACCGGAGACAACCTCCGCGCAGAGCAGAAGGCCTTCGGCAAGAAGGTCGGCCAGGCATCTCCGGAGGAGCGCCCCGCGCTGCTCGAGGGTTCCAAGGAACTGGCAGCCAAGGTCAAGGAAGCCGAGGCCGCGCAGCACGAAGCGCAGGCCGCGCTCGACGCCGCACACCGCGCGATTTCCAACGTCGTACAAGAAGGCGCGCCGGCCGGAGGCGAGGACGACTACATCGTGCTCGAACACGTCGGGGAGATTCCGGGCTTCGACTTCGAGCCGAAGGATCACCTCGAGCTGGGTGAGTCGCTCGGCCTGATCGACATGGAACGCGGCGCCAAGGTTTCGGGTTCGCGCTTCTACTTCATGACCGGCTACGGAGCCATGCTCCAGCTCGGACTGCTGCAGTTGGCGGCGCAGAAGGCGATCGCCAACGGATTCACGATGATGATTCCGCCGGTGCTGGTACGCCCGGAAATCATGGCGGGTACCGGCTTCCTCGGTGCTCACTCGGACGAGATCTACCACTTGCAGGATGACGACCTGTACCTCGTCGGAACTTCCGAGGTGCCCATGGCCGGCTACCACTCGGGCGAGATCCTCGAGCTGAACGAAGGCCCGAAGCGCTACGCCGGTTGGTCCTCGTGCTTCCGCCGCGAGGCCGGCAGCTACGGCAAGGACACCCGCGGCATCATCCGTGTCCATCAGTTCGACAAGGTCGAGATGTTCACGTACTGCCGTCCAGAGGATGCCGACGCCGAACACCAGCGTCTCCTCGGCTGGGAGCGAGACATGTTGGCCGCCATCGACGTTCCGTACCGCGTAATCGACGTCGCCGGCGGAGACCTCGGTTCTTCGGCCGCGCGTAAGTTCGACTGCGAGGCGTGGGTTCCGACGCAGGGCACCTACCGCGAGCTGACATCGACGTCCAACTGCACGACCTTCCAGGCCCGTCGCCTCGGAGTTCGGTACCGCGACGAGAACGGCAAGCCGCAGACGGCCGCCACTCTCAACGGCACCCTGGCCACGACGCGCTGGATCGTGTCGATTCTCGAGAACCATCAGCAGGCCGACGGCTCGGTGCGAGTGCCCGAGGCATTGGTGCCGTTTGTCGGCACGGATGTGCTTCGCTGACACACTGAACAAACACAATCAGGGCCGCGGCGGACTCCGTCGCGGCCCTGATTCGTACTTTCGTACTGGTAGGTTTGGAACTTTTTCCGAACTGACGGAAAATCAACTTTTTCCCGCCGATGGGCGTGGTGGCCACCAAAAGCGTTGTCGATAGGCCGCTTTGGCGATAGTTTTGCGTTCAATCGGGTTTCCATACCCTGCTTTTCCATCCCGCGTCTGGTGATACGAGGGTGAGTCCGGGGTGAATTGGACAAGTGTCTTGCCAAAAGTAGTACGCGTACTAGTTTTTTCGTTATGTTGTGACGGCGCGCACACGTTTTGTCCGAATCCACTGCTCATGTTTGCCCTTCCGAAGGAAGTGCCCATGCCCCAAATCTCTCAGTTGCGGCGATTCGCCGTGCCCATAACCGGAACCGCCATGGTCGCCGGAATGCTGCTGGTCGGCACGCCCGCGTCAGCTGCTATCTCGACCACCGGTTTCAAAACAGCGTGCGTTGCCGGATCGATTATCGGAGACGTCCACAAGGTCACCGACAACCTCATCACGGTCGACGCCCCGGCTTCTGTCCAGCCCGGCGAGACTTTCACCTACCGAATTCAGCCGAGCGGAACGTCATATCCGGACAAGGACTCCGGAGCGACTACTACGAACTTGTCACGTCTGAAAATCGACTATGCCATCCCGAGCAATGCGACGTACGTTTCCGCTACCGTCGTCGCAGGTACCTCCATCGGACTCGACAATGTCGCACCGAATGTTCTCAGAGTCAACGATTCTGGCAATGTCGACGGCAGCGGCGGGATCCTGCGGTTGTCAGGAAACAACCAGGTGATCGGCAACAGTCCGACGATGAGCACGAACTCGGAGGGTGGAATTCGAGTACCGAAGTCCAAGAAGAACCTCGATGGCTCGACAAACGGCAACGGAGACACGTGGTTCCGACTTCCCGCAGTCGACGTAACAATGGTCGCTGGTGCGACGGGAGTGATCCAGCCGAAGGTGAGGACCGCGGGTGCGGCCGGCAACCTCGGTGCCAGCGAAAACTTCAGCACTCAGCTCGCAAAGGCGAGTTTCCTTGGTACACAGTGGGCTCCGACCCGGTGCTCGCCTCGCGAGAACAAGGACACCACGCCTCTCAACGCTGGTGCAGGTCCACTCGCGACGATCAGCATTGCTTCGGCTCCGGTGGATGTCGAGACCACGACGTCACTCTCGGTTCCGGCTACTGCCATCACAGGTACGGCGGTTGATCTGACGGCCACCGTGGCTCCGAACAACGCTGTCGGCACGGTGCAGTTCAAGTCGAACGGCACGGCGATCGGCACTCCGGTCACGGTGACTGGCGGTGTTGCGACATTGAGCCATGCGTTCGATGTTGCTGGTGCGCAGAGTGTTACGGCTGATTTCACTGCTGGTGCTGGCTTTGTGAGTTCGTCGGCGTCGGCTCAGACGGTGACCGTTTCTGATCCGGCTCCGGTGGATGTGGAGACGACGACGTCGCTTTCGGTTCCGGCGACTGCCGTCACGGGTACGGCGGTTGATCTGACGGCGACGGTTGCTCCGAACAACGCTGTGGGTTCGGTGCAGTTCAAGTCGAACGGCACGGCAATCGGTTCTCCGGTGACGGTTGCCGGTGGGACCGCGACTCTGTCGCACGCGTTCGATGCTGCTGGCGCTCAAAGTGTTACGGCTGATTTCACCGCTGGTGCTGGCTTTGTGAGTTCGTCGGCGTCGGCTCAGACGGTGACCGTTTCTGATCCGGCTCCGGTGGATGTGGTGACGACGACGTCGCTCTCGGTTCCGGCGACTGCCGTCACGGGTACGGCCGTAGATCTGACCGCGACGGTTGCTCCGAACAATGCGGTCGGTACGGTGCAGTTCAAGTCGAACGGCACTGCAATCGGTTCACCGGTCACGGTGACTGGCGGTGTTGCGACGTTGAGCCATGCGTTCGATGCTGCTGGTGCTCAGAGTGTTACGGCTGATTTCACCGCTGGCGCTGGTTTTGTGAGTTCGTCGGCGTCGGCTCAGACGGTGACGGTGTCTGATCCGGCTCCGGTCGATGTGGAGACGACGACGTCGCTCTCGGTTCCGGCGACGGCGATCACGGGCAGCGCGGTTGATCTGACCGCAACCGTGGCTCCGAACAACGCCGTCGGTACGGTGCAGTTCAAGTCGAACGGTGCCGCGATCGGTTCACCGGTCACTGTTTCCGGTGGGACCGCGACTCTGTCGCACACCTTCGATGTTGCTGGTGCGCAGAGTGTTACGGCTGATTTCACTGCTGGTGCAGGGTTTGTGAGTTCGTCGGCGTCGGCTCAGACGGTGACCGTTTCTGATCCGGCTCCGGTGGATGTGGAGACGACGACGTCGTTGTCGGTTCCGGCGACTGCCGTCACGGGTACGGCGGTTGATCTGACGGCGACGGTTGCTCCGAACAACGCTGTGGGTACGGTGCAGTTCAAGTCGAACGGCACGGCGATCGGCACTCCGGTGACGGTTTCCGGTGGGACGGCGACTCTGTCGCATGCGTTCGATGTTGCTGGTGTACAGAGTGTTACGGCTGATTTCACCGCTGGCGCTGGGTTTGTGAGTTCGTCGGCGGCGGCGCAGACGGTGACGGTGTCCGATCCGGCTCCGGTGGACGTGGAGACGACGACGTCGCTGTCGGTTCCGGCTACGGCGATCACGGGTACGGCGGTTGATCTGACGGCGACGGTTGCTCCGAACAATGCGGTGGGTACGGTGCAGTTCAAGTCGAACGGCACGGCGATCGGCACTCCGGTGACGGTTTCCGGTGGGACGGCGACTCTGTCGCATTCCTTCGATGTTGCTGGTGCTCAGAGTGTTACGGCCGACTTCACCGCTGGAGCTGGCTTTGTCAGCTCGTCGGCGTCGGCTCAGACGGTGACCGTGTCCGATCCGGCTCCGGTGGATGTGGAGACGACGACGTCGTTGTCGGTTCCGGCGACTGCCGTCACGGGTGCGGCGGTTGATCTGACGGCGACGGTTGCTCCGAACAATGCTGTCGGTACGGTGCAGTTCAAGTCGAACGGCACGGCCATTGGTTCACCGGTGACAGTCACGTCCGGTGTTGCGACTCTGTCGCACGCGTTCGATGCTGCTGGCGCTCAAAGCATTACGGCTGACTTCATCGCGGGTGCTGGCTTCGTGAGTTCGTCGGCGCCTGCTCAGACGGTGACGGTGTCGGATCCGGCTCCGGTCGACAAGGCGACAAAGACGGTGCTGAGTGTTCAGGGTGAAGCCAAGGTCGGACTGCCTGTTGATCTCTTCGCGACAGTGTCCGAAGATCCCTCGGACGCCCTGGTGCCTTCCGGCGGAACGGTCCAGTTCAAGATCGGTGGAGTCGATCTGGGCGCCCCGGTCGCGGTTGTTGACGGAGTTGCCAAGCTCCCGCACGTCTTCGGAGCAGAAGGCACCTTTGCAGTCTCGGCTGTATTCAGTGGATCCGGTGTGTTCACGTCGTCCACTGCGGAGTCTGTCGACGTCAATGTCACGGTTCCGACCCCGTCGGATGTCGAAAGCTCTACGTCGTTGACGGCTCCGTCCTCGGCAAAGGTCGGCACGGCGGTGCAGTTGAAGGCTGTGGTCAGTTCTTCCGGCGCGACGTCGGGAACCGTCCAGTTCTTCGACGGAACGACTCCGATCGGAACTGCCGTTGATGTTGTCGGTGGGCAGGCCGTGCTGAGCCACACCTTCACCACGACGGGCAACCATTCGATCACCGCGGTCTACAGCGGAGCCCAGGGCGTTACGGGTTCCACGTCGACTGCGTCGGTTGTGAACGTCGGTAACGGGGGCGGTGACTTCGGTTCGCTCGGATCGTTGTCGCTGCCGTTCGGTTCCTGATTCTCCGATGACGTGATGCCCCTTGCGCCCACGGGCGCAAGGGGCATCGCTCTTCGCGAATCGATGATTGGTCGTTAGCGGAACTACCGGCAATTCGCGAATATTTGTCTGAAATTACTGATACAAGTACTACTTTTGACGGGTACTGTACGAGCGTCCAGCTCCATTCCGATTCCGCCCTGTTCGAGTGACCTCCTTCCGTGCGGTTCCCGATCCACGTCTGTTGCTAGCTGAGGAGAGTTCGTGTTGGTGAGAAGAAGTTCCGCGGTTGTGGTGGCGGCGTTGGTCGGTGGCGTGCTGGTGGCCGGTGGTGTTGCTTCGGCAGCTCCGACGTCATCTCCCGCAGTGGAGAACTCGATCGGGTTCAAGCTGGGTTGCGATGGTTATGAACACCTGGCTGTTGATATTGCGGATGTGTTTCATTCGACGGGTGTGACGGTGTCGGCTCCGGAGAAGGTGGTGGCGGGGTCGACGTTCACCTATCGCGTTCAGCCGAATGTGATGTCGGTGCCGACGGGTGGGCACGCGGGCCGCAGCGTCGGTAAGTGGACGCGACTCAAGTACGACTTCGATATACCTGCAGGGGTGTCGTTGGTGGACGCTCAGGTTGTCGCGGGTACGTCGTCGAATTTGTCCGGTGTGACTCCGTCGGTGATTCGGATCAACGATGGCGGTTCGCCGGATGGCACGGGTACGCATCTGCGTATTTCGGGGAACAATCAGACTGCTGACTCAAACAACAAGGGTGGCAACGGCCCGAGCACGAGCAAGAACAGTGACGGTGGAATCGAGGTAGGGGCGGGGAAGACCTTCCGGCTGCCCGCGATCGACGTGACGGTTGTCGCCGGTGTCGCTGGTAGTACGGTGCAGCCGAAGTTGCGTGTCACTGATGGTGATTCGGGTGCGTTCAATTCGCCGAAGAATGCGTTCACGTTCTTGCAGTACGAGACCCTGTGGCCAGGGTACTGGGAGCGGTACAACTGCTCTCCGCGCGATTCGAGTGGTGGTGGGTTGAATGCGGGCGGTCAGGCGTTGGCCACCGTCAACGTCGTCGCGCAAGCCGGGACCACGACTGCAGTGACGTCCGGCGGGTCGGCAACGATCGGTCAATCGACGGATTTGGTTGCGCAGGTCTCCCCGGCACCGACAGGCGGCACCGTTCAGTTCAAGGACGGCGGGACTGACATCGGCGCCCCCGTGGCCGTCGTCAATGGCGTTGCCGCACTGCCTCATACATTCACTGCGGCGGGAGATCACTCCATCACCGCTGTGTACGACGGAGTTCTCGAGTTCCTGACCTCCACATCGGCGGCGCACACAGTCAGTGTGGCTGCTGCCGATGTGCAGACGACCACGTCGCTCACGGTGCCGAGCAGCGCGGTCGAGCAGACCTCGGTCGCGCTGACCGCAAACATTGCACCGGCAGCCGAAGGTGGAACGGTCCAATTCAAGGACGGTGGCGTGGACATCGGCGGATCCATCGCGGTGACTGCCGGAGCAGCGACCCTGGATCATACGTTCACCACGACGGGAACACACTCGATCACCGCGGTCTATTCCGGCACTGCAGGTTTCGGCGGTTCGAGTTCTCAGGCTCAGTCCATTGAGATCTCGAGCTCAGCGCAGAGCACAACCACGACGCTTCAGGTTCCGGCTACGGCAGTTACGGGTAGTGCGGTTGATCTGACCGCTACCGTGGCTCCCTCGAATGCTGTGGGTTCGGTGCAGTTCAAGTCGAACGGCACGGCGATCGGTTCCCCGGTGACGGTGTCCGGTGGGACCGCGACGCTCTCGCACGCGTTCGATGCTGCTGGTGCGCAGAGTGTTACCGCTGACTTCACCGCTGGTGCAGGATTTGTCAGCTCCTCGGCATCAGCGCAGACGGTGACGGTGTCTGATCCGGCTCCGGTGGATGTGGAGACGACGACGTCGCTCTTGGTTCCGGCGACGGCGATCACGGGTACTGCGGTTGATCTGACCGCGACGGTTGCTCCGAACAACGCTGTCGGCACGGTGCAGTTCAAGTCGAACGGCACGGCGATCGGTTCCCCGGTGACGGTGTCCGGTGGGACCGCGACGCTCTCGCACGCGTTCGATGTTGCGGGTGCGCAGAGTGTTACGGCTGACTTCACCGCTGGCGCTGGGTTTGTGAGTTCGTCGGCGTCGGCTCAGACGGTGACGGTGTCCGATCCGGCTCCGGTGGATATCGAGACGACGACGTCGTTGTCGGTTCCGGCGACGGCGATCACGGGCAGCGCGGTTGATCTGACCGCAACCGTGGCTCCGAACAACGCTGTGGGTACGGTGCAGTTCAAGTCGAATGGCGCGGCGATCGGTTCCCCGGTGGCAGTCTCCTCGGGTGTTGCGACTCTGTCGCATTCCTTCGATGTTGCTGGCGCGCAGAGCGTTACCGCTGATTTCACCGCTGGCGCTGGCTTTGTGAGTTCGTTGGCATCTGCTCAGACGGTGACGGTTTCTGATCCGGCTCCGGTGGACGTGGAGACGACGACGTCGCTCTCGGTTCCCGCGACGGCGGTCACGGGTACGGCAGTTGATCTGACCGCGACGGTTGCTCCGAACAACGCGGTGGGCACGGTGCAGTTCAAGTCGAACGGCACGGCAATCGGTTCTCCGGTGACGGTTGCCGGTGGGACCGTGACTCTCTCGCATATCTTCGATGTTGCTGGTGCTCAGAGCATCACCGCGGACTTCACCGCTGGCTCCGGATTCAAGAACTCGGTTGCGAGTGCGAAGTCCATTCAGGTCAGTGTTTCCGATCAGGAATCCGTAGTCGAACTGAATATCCCCACTGACGCCAAAACTGGTGTGGCAACCGACTTGTGGGCCACCGTCCGCACTTCGTCGGATGACGCTGTCGGTGTCGGTACCGTGCAGTTCTACGACGGTGGCGTCGCAATCGGCGGTCCTGAAGCGGTGACGGCCGGAGTCGCTGGTCTATCGCATACGTTTACCTCCGCGGGTGCGCACAGCATCACGGCGGTGTACTCGGGTGGAACTGGTGTAGTCGGGTCCTCGGCTCCGGCCCGGACGGTGAACGTTACGGACCCTGCACCTTCGGATGTCACCACGGAGACTGTGGTGACGGTGCCTACCGATGCCGTAGTGAACAAGTCGGTGACCCTGTCGGCGACCGTGACCTCGGTGCAGAACGGTGGAACTGTGCAGTTCATGGATGGGGATACACCGATCGGTGACGCTGTGGCAGTGGTCAACGGGATTGCGGCGCTCAACCACACCTTCACCACCACTGGTGCGCACTCGATCTCGGCAATCTTCAGTGGCGCAACCGGATTCACGGGCTCGACCTCGACGGCCCAGGCAATTCAGATCAAGGCCGCAACCGGCGGTGGCACGGGCAGCCTCGGTTCAGGCAGCGCTGGTTCGAGCGATTTCCTTCCGTTCGGTTCCTGACCGGAACAGTTCAGGTCGCGGCCCCGAGGCAATAACCCTCGGGGCCGATCGACAGAGTGAACTGCATCGAGCGTGAGTTACCCGTCCCGTCGGTGACGGGCAGCGTGACACGGACGTAGTCGCCTCGAACCGGAGTGACTGTTGCAGCGTCGGCGTCGAAAGACTTGATACCGGCCAGCTGATTCGGATCGAGCTTGAGTGGAGGCTGGCCGGTGGCGCCGGTGCCATCCGGATCCCACGGGCTGTTGCCTGGGCAGATCAGCGGATAGAACGTCTCGACGTCACGGGTGTTGACCGGCCGCCCCGTTGCGCGCGAGAGAAACCTGACGACGGCGTGGGAAGCGTCGGCCGGAGTGTAGAAGTTTGATTGCCCCGCAGGGAAGACGAACGGGCAGGCATAGCCGGAAGCGATCTCCGAGCGCTTGGCGGCGACGGAGAGTCCACCGCCGCTCCAGGTGACCGCGTACTGACCGTCGACACCTGGCGCGGCGATGGCCGTCAAGATGGCAGGCACGTCCGAGTATCGGTCGGCGATCGTCGTGGGCGGCATGGTCCAGCATGCGTTCGTGAGCGCGTCGACGTCCAAAGACACCAGGTCCGTCGCCCAGGCCGCCAGCGCCGGCGCAGCAGCCGGATTGCCGGGCACGTCACCAACCGGAGGTGGCGCGACCGGCGCGGCGGGCGCAGTGGTGGTCGTGGGCGTGAGAGTGGTTGTCGTCGTGGTTTCAGTCGTCGGCGGAGACGGTTCGTCCGTCAGGATTCCCGTCCGTCCGTCGTCCTCACATGCGGTTATCGCCAACGTCATGGCGAGTGCGACTGCCCCCACTGCCGCTCGTCCTGCCGACTTCATTCGTTCGTACGCCCCTTTTGCGACATTCTGACCAACATCCACCCCATAACTGCTGCGGGTCAGATCACGGATTCCCGTCTACGCTAGCGAACTGTGGATCCCGTTTACAGAACAGTCATCGGCATCGCCCGTACCGTCTTCGCTTTCGAGGGCCTGAAGTTCTCCGTCAAGGGAGAGCAGAACATCCCGGCGTCCGGTGGCGCCGTGATCGCGATCAACCACACCGGATACATGGACTTCACGTATGCGGGACTGCCGGCGCGGACCCCCAAGCGCTACATCCGGTTCATGGCGAAGAAGGAAGTCTTCGACAACAAGATTTCCGGACCGATCATGCGGGCCCTCAAGCACATCCCGGTCGATCGCGGGGCAGGCGCCGACTCCTACAAGGCCGCCGTCGATTTCCTGAAACGCGGCGAATTGGTGGGCGTGTACCCCGAAGCCACGATCAGTCGGAGCTTCGAGATCAAGGAATTCAAGTCCGGCGCCGCTCGGATGGCAATCGAGGCCGGAGTGCCGATCGTTCCCGTCGTCATCTGGGGCGCTCAGCGAGTCTGGACGAAGGGCTATCCGAAGCGTTTGGGCCGCACCAACACTCCGATCTCCATCGCCGTCGGCGAGCCGATCGCGCCTTTCGAACCGGCGAGTGAGCTGACGGCGAAGCTGCGGTCGACGATGCAGGAGTTGCTACTCGATCTGCAGAAGAGCTACGACCATCCGGCCGGAGAGTACTGGGTGCCTGCCCGCCTCGGTGGCAGCGCGCCGACGCTCGAGCAGGCCGACAAGATGGATGCCGACGAGGCTGAGGCGAAAGCCAAAGCACGCGAGGCACGGAAGTCCGAAGGCTGACCCATGTCCTTCGAACCCGTTTACACCGCCGTCGAGGTAGTCGCGCGTGGTCTGAGCGGTTACCAGGGCGTGAAAGTCACCCGCACCGGGACGGAGCACGTCCCGGTGTCCGGCGGTGCCGTCATCGCGATCAACCACACGAGCTACCTCGATTTCATCCCGGCGGCTCTGGCGGTTGGGACCGCAAAACGCAAGCTCAGGGTGATGGCCAAGGCTGAGCTTGCGGACAACAAGGTACTCGGCTTCCTCATGCGTGGATGCGGCGTCATCGAAGTCGATCGCTCTGCCGGAGCGCAGGCGTATCGAGCCGGAGTCGACGCCCTCGAGCGCGGCGAACTGGTTGGCGTCTACCCGGAAGCGACGATCAGTCGGAGCTTCGAGATCAAGGAAATGAAATCCGGAGCAGCTCGGATGGCCATCGACGCCGGCGTGCCGATCATTCCGCTGATCGTCTGGGGCGCCCAGCGGATCGTCACCAAGGGCGGACCGAAGAATCTGGGCCGCAATCATTTCCCGATCTCGGTGGAGGTGGGTGCACCGATCGATCCGGTCGAACCCGCCGAAGCGCTGAGCGAGATCCTGCGCATCGAGATGGATGCGATCCTGCGCCACGTTCAGGACGGGTTCGTGCACGAGCCCGGGGCGTACTGGGTGCCTCGTCGACTCGGCGGTGGCGCGCCGACACCCGAGGAAGCCGCAGCCATGGACGCACAGGAACGCGCGAAGCGGGCGCGCTGAACAGACGGCGCTTGCACTGATGCGTCAGTACACGGCGTTGGCTCCGTACTCGGCCTGCGCACTCGTGAAGCCCTCGTACTCGAGCTGCTCGATCAGTCCTGACCTGGAGAACGACGTCATCTCGAGGTACTGCTCGGCACTCAGTGCAGCCTGCTTGTTCCAATCGGCGTTCAAATTGTCCACCGCGTACGTCGCATCCTCCGTGGAGAAACCTTCGTACTCGAGCTGTTCGATCAGTCCGCTGCGGGAGAAGGCAGTCATGTCGATGTACTGCTGGGCGGATCGGACGGCGTTCCGCTGACCGGAGCTGACCTGCGGCCTGGCCGGGGCAGGCGCAACTGTCGGAGTAACCACAGGTGCGGGCGCCTGGTACGTGGTCGTCGTGGGCGCCGCCACCTTGCTGGATGGCGGGGCAGGAGCAGCGGCCGGCGAACTGACGATCGGTGAGACAGAGGCGCGCGACGTAACGGCACTGGTAGTGGTCTGTGAGGAGGCGCTCGAGGTCGGTGCAGCGCTGGTGGTTTCTGCGTCGTCCTTGTCTCGTCCGCCGAGAATGCCTGCGACGACGAGCAATGCGACGACTGCACCGGCAATCCACGGCCACTTCTTCGACTTCTTGGTCTCAGGTTGCGGTTGTGGCGGAACCTGGAATGGAGGCTGCGAGCTCCCGTAAGGCGGCGGCAGATCGGGCGGCACGGACATGGGTGTTCTCCTTGCGAAGGTTCATCGTCTCGGGTTCGAGACGAAGGGGCCCTGAGTCAGGTGTGCCGAATGAGCAGGGCAGCGGTACTCAGGTAAGGGCGAATGTCTGGTTCTCCCGCAATAGATACCAGACCGGTCGGACTGAAATGTGATTTGCGGGAATCTCTCGGGGTTCGCGATCTCCGGTTAGGACGCGCGAAGCGGGCACGCTGAGCGAGACCGTCGTAGCCAACAGGCACAATGGCGGTGTGAGCCCAGACCGTCGTATCAGCCCTGACCGCCCGACCTTGGTCGCCTCCGACGTCGACGGCACCCTCATCGATCACGACGAGTTGGTCAGCGCCCGCACCCGCGCCGCCGTGCATGCCGTCGTCGAATCCGGCACGCCGTTCCTGCTGGCAACCGGGCGTCCTCCGCGTTGGATTTCGCCCGTCGTCGAAGGTTTGGGATACGCGCCACTTGCCGTCTGCGCAAACGGTGCTGTTGTCTACGACAGTTACGCCGACCGCGTCCTCAGCGCAGCGACCTTGTCGGTCGACGCACTCACCGAGCTCTCCGAGCTGGCTCTGGTCGCGCTCCCCGGGGCGGGGCTGGCCGCGGAACGGGTGGGGGAGAGCGCACACGATGCCGCCACTCCACAGTTCGTCAGCTCACCGGATTACGAACACGCCTGGCTCAACCCGGACAATACCGAGATGTCCGAGGACGAAGTGCTCGCAGCGCCGGCCGTCAAACTCCTGATTCGCCGCCCGGGCATGACCAGCACGGCAATGTACGACGCTCTTGCTCCGCACGTCGGTGCACTCGCCGACATGACGTACTCCACCGAGAACGGACTGATCGAACTCTCGGCACCGGGAATCACGAAGGCGTCGGGGCTGGTTGCCGCGGCGGAAAGGTTCGGCTTCGACCTGTCGGGTCTGGTGGCCTTCGGGGACATGCCCAACGACATCCCGATGCTGGGCTTGGCGCGGCTCGGCGTGGCCATGGGTAACGCTCACCCCGAAGCCAAAGCCGCAGCCGACGAGGTCACCGACGCCAATTCGGAGAACGGGGTCGCAAAAGTCCTCGAGCGCTGGTGGTCGTAGAACCCACCAGCGCCCGAGGACGTGTACTGCTCGAGCGTCAGCCGACAGGCGCGCTGTTGGCCATTTCCTGGGCAAAGGTCTCGTTGTAGGTCTTGAGGACCTTCGTGACCATGCCGGTGATCTGGTTGAAGATCAGCGAACCGTTCTCGAAGTCACTGCGCAAGCCGTCCGGGATCGAGTACTCGTCCGAGATCGGCAATCCGAGTTCACCCGCGTCGGAACCGAAGCTCTGCCACGACTTGAAGATCTCGCCGAGCACGGTGAACACTCCGCCGTTCGGTGAGGTGTAGACAGCACCGTTCTGGAACAGCGCACCCTGGTTGCCGAGCTTCGCCTGCAGAATTCCGGACAGAGACTGGCCGAGGCGGCCGATCTCGCCACCTTCGGCGATCCACTTCTGCGCGAGCGGTGAATTGTCGGTGATCTGCAGAATCTGGGTGACCAGATCCGGGATCGACGAACCGGTGCCACCGGTGACCGTGTCGACCGGAGTGGTCGGCTTGGGCGCAGGCGTCGACGGATTGGAGGGGTTCGAGGGGTTCAACGTTCCCCCGATATTCGCGGCCGCGATGTTCCGGATGTCGTTCATGTGTGCGTACGCGGCATCACCCGGGCAAGCGGTGTTTCCGACGTCGCGGTGCGCGAAGATGATCGGCAGGTCGACTGCTGCGCCCTGCGGGTACGGCGTGAACTCGGTGCCCTCGGAGTACATCGTCGTTCGGCCCTTCGGGTCGAGGCCGGCCATGCCGAGCTTCCATCCGAGGAACTTGCCGACGGAGTTCAGCGTCGCCTGCGAAGGCTCGACGGTGGAGTAGTCGCCCATCATCGCGATACCGGTGGTGTTTTCGTTGAAGCCGCCGGCGTGTGCACCCTGAACTGCCTTGTCGAGTCCGCCTGCGCGGCCTTCGAAGGTCTGACCGTACTTGTCGACGAGGACGTTGTATCCGACGTCGCACCAGCCGAGAGTCTGTGCGTGGTAGGCGTAGATCGAGCGGACGATGCCGGCCGATTCGGCCTTCGTGTAGTTGTTGCTACCTGCGGTGTGGTGAACGGTCGCGCCACCGATGAAGTCGTCGTACGTGGGGGAATCGCAGCGAAGTGACTCGTCAGCTCCCCACTGTGCGCGGGTGATGACGGAAGGCCCGCTGCCGCCGAGCGGCGCTGCGACGGCCTGCAGATTGCTGTCTGCCTCGCTGGCACCCGGATCGATCAACACGGCGGTGACGGCGTCTGCTGCCGTCGTCGCCTGGCGAAGCGGCTTGGACACCGAAGCTGGGGTGTATCCGAGTTCGCCGGTGGCTGCGGGGGCTTCAGCAGGCACCGGTGCTTCAGCAGGTGCAGGTGCTTCGGCGGGCGCTTCAGCAGGTGCGGGGGCGGGGACAGCTTCCGGCGCGGGAGCCGGCACAGCCTCGGCGGCGGGAGCCGCGACGCCCTGCGGGGTGAGGATCTGAATGGACTTGGTGGCGCCGACGAAGACGGGTTCGGTGGCGGTACCGGCGTTGGTGGCCTGATCCGAACTGGCGGAGTCGATGGCGTCAGGGGTGAACCACGGGCCCCAGGTGCCGTCTTCGGCCAGCGCGCGGACCTTGGACTGCGCCGAGGCGATCGTGTCCGAGGTCAACGCGACCATGCTGAACGGAGTGTCGCGGGTGACTTCCTTGACCACTGCGCCTGGCTCTTCCTCGGAAGGAACCGGAGCGGTTTCGGTCGGGGCGCCGGGCGCAGCGGGTGCCGGGAAGAGTTCGGTCGGCAACGTGATCCCTGGCGGAAGCGGAATTTCGGTCGGGAGCTTGAGGTTTCTGAGATCGCCCAGGTTGATGTCGGGCAGATCGAGACCGGTCAGCTCCTTGACCGGGATGATGATGTCGGGCACCGACGCGAGGAGCACCTCTGCGATCTGGGTCGGCACTGCTACTGACGTCGTCTCGTTCGCGGAACGTACATCGGACGTAGTGCTCGTGAGGCCGTAGACCGCAAAAGGACTTGCGACAGCCACTGCGGCTACAGCCCCGAGTACGAGCGAGGGCTTCGGTCGACGGTGTGGCAAGGGATTACTCCTCGGTTGTAGTTACTTGCGAGCGAACTTCAGGGCCGATGACGGCCGTGAACGGAATCCTTCAAAACCGGATCCGAGCAGGTCGGATGCCATGTTCTGGGGTTGAACTCCAGTTTTCGGACGCGTACGTCTGCAACTCGTGATGCTGGTGTGACTCGTGTGACTGGTGTTGCTAACTCCAAACACTCTTGCCACACTAGTCACAAAAGTCCATAACGCTCAACCTTAGGGTGAGACTTTAGTTAAATCGTTGTGGACTGGCCTGCGCGCGGAGTACCGACTTCGCGGACTCGTGAGGCCGGTAGCGATGAGGAGAGCATTGATGGCGAGAAGCGGAAGAAGCGGAACTGCAGGTAAGAAGCCTGCATCCGGTCGCGCAGGTCGCTTTCTGGTGGGCGGACCCGGGAGGCGGACCTCGCTGATGCGGGTCTCGGTCCTCGGGCTGGTTCCAGCTCTCGCGCTCGGCGTCGCGATCGGAGGTTTCACGCAAATCCGTGCTGACGAGCCGTCGATTTTGCACGCCGTCGCCGCCGACACGCAATTCACGCTCTCCGGTCACGGCAACGGGCATGGCCGCGGAATGGGTCAGTGGGGCGCTTACGGTTACGCCAAGAACGACGGCTGGTCCGGCGAGCGAATCCTCAGTCACTACTACGGTGGAACAGTCCTGGACTCCATGCCGCCCGCGCAGATGAGTGTGCGGCTGACCGCTCAGGACAACTCGACCCTCGACGTCTACTCCGACGCCGGCCTCGTGGTCAACGGTCAGCGCACCGCGCCCGGCGAGGCTGCCCATCTCACCGCACTGCCTGGCGGCGGTGCACAGGTGGTCGTCACCAGTGGTTGCGGTGGCGGAGTCGTCTGGGAAGCGGTCACCGATCATCCGTGGGTGGATCCGGTGGATCTCAGTCCTGATCGACCCGCCGACCAGTTCCTGAAGCTGTGCGACAACGACGCGCCCTACAGAGGTGCCCTCGGCGTAGTGCTCGACAACGGCTCGGCGCGGACGGTGAATCTTCTCGACATGGAGGACTACCTGCTCGGCGTGGTGCCGGTCGAGGCCAAGGCGGAATGGGCCGATTCCGGTGGGGCCGAAGCACTACGGGCGCAAGCGGTGGCAGCACGTTCGTACGCTGCAACCGAACATCGGTCTTCGTACGCCGACACCTGCGATACACAGGACTGCCAGGTGTACGGGGGAGCAGGTAAGGAAGATCCCCGCACCACCGAGGCCGTTCGGTCCACCGCCGGCGCCGTTCTGTCGCGTGACGGCAAGATCGTGGCCACCGAATTCTCCTCGTCCACAGGAGGTTACAGCTCCGGCGGTGAATTCCCGGCCGTCGAGGATCTTGGTGACGCCCTGTCTCCCAATCATGACTGGACCGTGAATCTGACCGCAGGGCAGATTGCGGACGCTTTCGGTGTCGGCGAGCTGCAGTCGCTCGAGATTCTCTCGCGCAACGGCTTCGGTACCGACGGTGGGCGAGTGACGGCAGTCGAGGTAGTCGGCACGGGTGCAACTGTCGGCGCTACCGGAATTCAATTCCGTCAGAAACTCGGCCTCAAATCGGACTGGTTCACCATTGGTGACGGCGCTGGTGTGGTAGTGGCGCCTGATTCGGAATCGACAGTGCCGGAATCTAATTCGCCATCCGAGGATCCATCGGGTACGGTTATGGAGACGCAGATCGAGAAGAAGTATCGGGAGCTCGGCGGTGAAGCCGGCACTCTCGGTGCTCCTGTCGGCCCGGAGATGCAGTTGCCCTCCGAAGCAGGCACTTTCCGTGTCTACGAAAACGGAACCATCATCTGGACAAAGGTTTTGGGTGCGCAGGTAGTTGATGCCAACGTGCTCCGCGAGTGGATACCGACGGGCGGAAGCTAGGGGAAGGTCGGTCGGTAACAACTCGCACGTATCGACTCTGAAGGGTCTCCGCCGCAATCCGGTGGGGGCCCTTCAGGTCGCTTCGGGTGTTGTATCGGTTGACGGTCAGATGGTCGGAGCGTCACCGAGCAGGCGGTACTCGAGCCACAACTCCGCACGTTCGGTGGGGGAGCCGAGGTCGAGCTGGAGAAGGCTCTCGATCCGAGCGAGTCTGCTGCGCAACGTATGCCGGTGAATGTTGAGTGCAGTGGCCGCGGCGTCGCCCACCCCGTTGTGTGCCAACCACATGGCCAAGGTTCGGTAGAGATCGCTACCGCCCTTCGCTTCCAGAAGCGGGCGCAAGTGTGCCGCCGCGAATGCCGTCGAGCGATCCTGATCGAGAAACGCGGACAATCCACTCTCCGAGAGTTCGGCGAACCGCATCGAAGGCAGGTTGCGGGCGCCGGCCTCGGCTGCTGCCTGCGCGGCTTGGCGTCTGGCGCGCGAGAGATCGTCCCACCACAACATGTCCGACACGCCGACGGTTACGTCGATTTCGTTGACACGGGCGAGGATTCGCCCGCTGTCCGTGGCCGAGACGACGGCGATCAGCGCACCGTCGGTGATGCCGAATGCCAGATCGCGGCTGAGACCGTCGAGCAGTGAGACGGACACGCTCTCGAGCAGTCCGCTCGGGCCCGCCACGTGGAAGACCTGGAAAGGCTCGACCGGAAATCCTCCCCACAATTCCCCGGAGATGTTGCGGGCGAGCGCATTCTGGCCTTCGAAGAGCTGATGCATCGCAACGGTGCGCAGGTGGTTCATCGTCAGCTGCGCGTCTCGGGTTCGAGCCGTCATCAAGGTGAGCAGAGACGCGGCTGCGATGACGATGCCCTGATTCAGAGAACCGACGGCGCCGGGGCAGCCGGCAACGAGGTATCCCATCAGCTTTCCCCTCGACGTCAGCAGAGGGTGGGAGATGACGTCCTCGTTCTCGCTCGTGAGGAAACTGACTTCCATCGGGCGGGCGTCGCGCTCGGGGGCCGTTCGCTCGATTCCTGCGGCCGCGGCGGTGTGTGAGATCTCGACGGTATGGCCGGCGGAGTCCAGCAGGGCCGCCCATCCGCCGATCAATTCCGCCACCCGTCGTACGACCGCCCGGGTGCCGTTGACCGTCACCGCAGCTTGAAGCAGCCGCCGCAGGCTTTGGTAATTGCTGCGCAGCGCTTTCATGTCGTCGTCGGATTGCGCCTTCGACACCGCTTTGGTCAGGGCGATGAAAGGTGTTCGCAATGGGACGTCGAGAAGGGGCACACTGAAACGGGTGGCCGCATCCACCAGAGTCTGTGGCGCCTGCTCGTATCCGAGGCCGGTTCCGAAACCGATTCCGGCAATTCCGGCCGCCACCAGGGTCCGTACGAATCGGGTCGTTTCCGCGGCCGTCGTCGGTAGTGACACCCCGGTGATGAGGAGTAGTTCGCCGCCGTCGAGGAAGGGTGTCGGGTCGGGAAGTTCGGAGACATGTGCCCAGGTCAGGGTGCGGTCGAGCTGGTCGTGCCCAGCCAGGACGCGAAGGCCGAACTGTTCGGTCGCACAAAGCTGGCGGAGCGTGATGGGCATGGGTCCAGTCTGACACCTCGGACTCGCCACTTTGTAGTGCCTGCGGTCACGTTTGTACAAAGTGGAGCCTGACGCGAGCTTGCCGAAGGTCCGACACTGGCGCTATCGAAAATGCGCTCCAGAAGAGCGTCACCGAGATCCACGTCCCGAACAGCCCACAAGGAGTACTGATGTCCAGTACAGACCAGCCGGCACTTCAGCACACGCTGAAGAAGCGGCATCTGTCGATGATTGCGATCGCGGGCGTCATCGGCGCCGGACTGTTCGTCGGCTCCGGTGTGGCGATCCAGGAGACAGGACCGGGTGTCCTGATTTCCTACGCGCTCGCCGGCGTCGTCGTCATCCTCGTGATGCGCATGCTCGGCGAGATGTCGGCAGCGTCGCCGGAAACCGGCTCGTTCTCCTCGTACGCCGACAAGGCCATCGGCCGCTGGGCGGGCTTCTCGATCGGCTGGCTGTACGCATGGTTCTGGATCATCGTGCTCGGCATCGAGGCCACCGCCGGTGCTCTCATCATGAATCGTTGGGTTCCCGGCGTTCCCCAGTGGACCTGGGCCTTGATTCTGATGATCGTGCTGACGCTGACCAACATCATCTCGGTCAAGTCGTTCGGCGAGTTCGAGTTCTGGTTCGCCTCCATCAAAGTCGTCGCCATCATCGCGTTCCTCGGCATGGGCATCGTGGCGATCTGCGGATGGATGCCCGGCGTCGAAGCACCCGGAATGACCAACCTGACCGGTCACGGCGGTTTCCTGCCCAACGGCACGGGAGCCATGCTCGCCGCAGTCCTCGTGGTCGTGTTCTCGTTCTTCGGCGCCGAAATCGCCACCATCGCCGCCGGTGAATCGGCCAACCCGCTCGAAGCCGTTCGCGCTGCCGTCAAGTCCGTCGTCTGGCGAATTCTCATCTTCTACATCGGCTCGATCGCGGTGGTCGTCACCCTGCTTCCCTGGGACAGTGCGTCGGTCGCGCTCAGCCCGTACGTCGCTGTCATGGACTCCTACGGCATTCCCGCCGCAGGCAACATCATGGACGTCGTCGTCCTCACGTCGGTTCTGTCCTGCCTCAACTCCGGTCTCTACACCGCCAGCCGCATGATCTTCTCCCTCGCCGGCCGCGGCGACGCCCCCAAGTCCCTCTCACGCATCGAGAAGACCGGCGTCCCGATGCGCGCCGTCCTGGTCTCGACGATCGTCGGCTTCCTGACCGTCGGCATGAACTACCTCTCCCCGGACAAGGTCTTCCTGTTCCTGGTCAACTCCTCCGGAGCGATCGCGCTGTTCGTCTGGCTCGTCATCTCGGTGTCTCAGCTGCGCACCCGCCGCAAACTCGAAGCCTCGGGCCAGGAACTCGAGCTGAAGATGTGGTTCTTCCCGTATCTGACCTACGCCACGATCGCCGCCATCATCGCGCTCTGCATCGGCATGCTCACCCTGGACTCGACGCGCAGTCAGATGATCGTGTCCCTGGGACTCGCAGCGATCCTCGTGGGTATCGGGCTCTACCGCTACCGGAACCACAAAGACACCGAAGCCGAGGTCGTGCCGGTAGCCGAGAGCGCTCCCACACCCTGACACCAACGTCCCCATCTGCGAGATACTTCGATGTCCTAGTATCGGCCACGGACAGAGAAATCGACGTGAGCACAGCAGATGGGGACAATCATGACCACACCCGAACCGATCGTCATCGTCGACGGGGCCAGGACCCCAGTCGGTAGCTTCGGCGGCGTCTTCAAGGACGTACCCGCGCACGAGCTGGGTGCCGCAGCAGCCAAGGCTGCGCTGAGCCGCGCCGGCGTCGCACCCGAAGACATCGACGAGGTCGTCATGGGCTGCATCGGCCAGGTCGGCCCGGACGCCTACAACGCACGCCGCGTCGGCATTGCCGCCGGACTGCCCGAGAACGTCCCCGCCTACACCGTCAACCGCCTCTGTGGCAGCGGCCTGCAGGCAGTGTGGTCGGCGGCGATGCAGATGCGCTGGGGCGCAGCTGCCATCACGCTCGCCGGCGGTGACGAGAGCATGTCCCGCATGCCCTTCTACGACTTCGCCGCCCGCTCGGGTTACAAGCTCGGCGATCGCAGCCTCGTCGACGGCACCGTCGCCATGCTCACCGACCCGTTCAGCAAAGCCCACATGGGCCGCACCGCCGAAGCCGTCGCCCGCAAGTACGGCGTCAGCCGCGAGCAGCAGGACGAGTTCGCCGTCGAATCTCAGCGCCGCGCTGCAACCGATGCAGCCAAGGCAGCATTCGCCGAGGAAATCACTCCCGTCGAGACCGGTGGCCGGCGCTCGGTCACCGTCACCGAGGACGAACACCCCAAGCCCGGAACCACCGTCGAAACCCTCGCCAAGCTGCGCCCCGCATTCGAAGAGGGCGGATCCGTCACCGCCGGTAACGCGTCGGGCATCAACGACGGCGCCGGCGCACTCGTCCTCGCGACGGGCACCGAGGTAGCCAAGCGCGGCCTCACCGGACTGGTCACGCTCGAAACTGTCACGACGGCAGCCATGGAGCCCGGCCTGATGGGCTACGCGCCCGTGCTCGCTCTCGAAAAGCTCTTTGCGCAAACAGGATTGAAGCCGTCCGACATCGGCACCGCCGAGGTCAACGAGGCGTTCGCTTCGCAGGCCATCGCCGTCATCCGTGACAGTGGCCTGGATCCGGAGAAGACCAACCCGTACGGCGGAGCAATCGCCCTCGGACACCCGGTCGGCGCCACCGGAGCCATCCTGACCCTGCGTGCCGCCCGCGACATGGTCCGTCGCGACCTCGAATTCGGCATCGTCACCATGTGCATCGGCGGCGGTCAGGCACTCGCTGCCCTGCTGAAGCGGGTCTGATCATGGCGACGAAGCGCAAGCCGTCGTGGCACGATGACGAGATCACGGCAGTGGCCGAACTGGCCCGTGGTTTCTTCGATCGTGAACTGATCGCCAAGCGTGAGCAGTGGGACGCTCAGCATCGCGTCGACCGGTCCGTGTGGCTCGAAGCCGGCAAGCTCGGCCTGCTGTGCTGCTCGATTCCCGAGGAATACGGCGGGGGTGGTGGAACCTTCGCACACGATCTCGCTGTCTTCGAGGCGCAGGGGTACTGCGGTGACTATGCACTCGGTAACTCCGTGCACAGTGGCATCGTCGCCCACTACGTGCTCGAGTACGGAAGCGAAGAGCAGAAGAAGGCCTGGCTGCCAGGGATGGCGACGGGCGAAATCCTCGGTGCCATCGGAATGACCGAGCCGGGAACAGGTTCCGACCTCAAGGCAATCACCACGTCCGCGATCCGCGACGGTGACCACTACGTCGTGAACGGGTCGAAGACCTTCATCACCAACGGTGGCAGCGCAGACATGATCGTCCTCGCCGTCAAGACCGATCCCAAGGCGGGCGCCAAGGGTGTCTCGCTCCTGATCGTGGATCTGCGTGACTGCGAAGGCTTTGCCGTCGGCCGCGTCCTCGACAAGGTCGGTCAGCACGGCGCCGATACGTCCGAGCTGTCCTTCACCGATGTCCGCGTTCCCGTCTCGAACCTCCTCGGTGAGTCCGAGGGGCTCGGTTTCGGTCAGCTGATGGCACAGTTGGTGCAGGAACGCCTCATCATCGGCGCGCAGGCCATCGGCACCATCGAGCGCGCCGTCGAGGAGACCGTCGCGTACACCAAGGCGCGTCAAGCGTTCGGGCACAGCCTCTTCGAGTTCCAGAACACCGCCTTCGAGCTGGCCGAGTGCCAGACGATCGCACGCACCTGCCGTGTCTTCCTCGACAACTGCATCGAGGATCACCTCAACGGCGAGCTGGACGGCGCAGACGCCGCGATGGTCAAGTACTGGCTCACCGAGCAGCAATGCGCCGTCGTCGACCGGTGCGTGCAGCTCTACGGCGGATACGGCTACATGCGTGAGTACCCGATCGCGCGCATGTACGAGGACTCCCGCGTCCAGAAGATCTACGCCGGCGCCAACGAAGTGATGAAGGGCATCATCGCGAAGAGTCTTTGATCACCGGCGTCGAAAACCATTGACACCGAACAGGCACCCACCGAGCATTTCGGTGGGTGCCTTTGTGTGTGCCTACAAGCGGTATCGAGCTGTTCGGAAGGCAATCACTGATGAGCTTCACCATCGACGTCGGATCGGCGCGCGTCACCCAACTGACAGAGCTGGCGCACTGGCCGTTTCCGCCGCGAGAGCTTTTTCCGCACGCGGGTGAGGCGGAGATCGAGGACGCGTCGGCACGGCTGACACCGGAGTTCTTCGACTCGGGTAGCGGTGACCTCGTACTTGCCATCCACACCTACCTGGTGGAGATCGGCGGCAAAGCCATCGTCGTCGACACCGGCAACGGCAACAGCAAGCACCGGCCGAACCTCCTGCCGCATCACATGTTCGGTACCGACTACCTCTCCCGCTTCGCAGCCACCGGTGTGTCCGTCGACGACGTCGATCTGGTGGTCAGCACACATCTGCACCCCGACCACTGTGGTTGGAACACCGCCCTCGACGCCGAAACCTGGCGGCCTACCTTTCCCCGCGCGACCTACGTTTTCGATCGCACCGAACTGGCCGCGCTCGAACAACTCGCCGCCGACGGTCCGCACGAAGGAGTGGTCTCGGATCTCGCGCAGACCTTCGAGGACAGCGTCCGTCCCGTTCTGGACGGGGCGAAGTGGGAGGCGGTCGGCGACGGTCACGTCCTGGCCGAATCGGCAGGCACAAGCGTCGTCGTGCGCAGCGCGCCCGGCCACACTCCGGGCCATATCGTGATCGAGATTCGCACTGCCGACGGCGGCGCCGTCATCTCCGGCGACGTGATCCACCATCCGATCCAGTTTCTGTACCCGGACCTCAGTCAGGGCGGCGACGCGGATCCCGAGATCGCGAGGGTCACCCGCCGCGAACTTCTCGAACGCTGCGCGTCGGAGGGACTCCTTCTGCTTCCCGCACACTTCTCCGTCGACGAACCGATCACGGTTCGGTTCGACGCGGACGGTCTGCCGACGGCGTCGGCTCTGTTCGGTCGCGCAGCGTCCTGACTTGCCGCATCGTCCCTGGTGACGCATCCAACCCTCGGCTTCCGAACAGGTCCGATACCCTGGTTCATCGTGACCGCTGCAAATTCAGAGACCGCCCGTGCCCAGTACGACCTGATCGTCGTCGGCTCGGGATTCTTCGGGCTGACCATCGCCGAGCGTGCCGCTACCCAGTTGGGAAAGCGCGTGCTGGTGCTGGATCGCCGTCACCACCTGGGGGGGAACGCATACTCGGAGGCTGAGCCGGAGACCGGCATCGAGGTCCACAAGTACGGTGCCCACCTGTTCCACACCTCCAACAAGAAGGTCTGGGACTACGTCACCCAGTTCACGGAGTTCACGAATTACCAGCACCGTGTCTTCGCGCTGCACAAGGGTCAGGCGTACCAGTTCCCGATGGGACTCGGCCTCGTGTCGCAGTTCTTCGGCCGGTACTTCACGCCCGAGGAAGCACGTGCCCTCATCGCCGAGCAGTCCAGCGAGATCGATTCGAAGGATGCCTCCAACCTCGAAGAGAAGGCGATCTCCCTGATCGGGCGCCCGCTCTACGAAGCATTTGTGCGCGACTACACCGCAAAGCAGTGGCAGACCGACCCCACCGAGCTGCCCGCGGCGAACATCAGCCGCCTGCCGGTCCGCTACAACTTCGACAACCGCTACTTCAACGACACGTACGAGGGCCTGCCCGTCGACGGCTACACGGCGTGGCTCGAGAACATGGCGAAGGATCCGAAGATCGAGGTCCGTCTCGACACCGATTACTTCGACGTCCGCGACGAACTGCGCGCCGCGAGCCCCGACGCACCTGTCATCTACACGGGCCCGCTCGACCGCTACTTCGACTACTCCGAAGGTGCGCTGGGATGGCGCACCCTCGACTTCGAAACCGAGGTTCTGCCCACCGGAGACTTCCAGGGCACCCCGGTCATGAACTACAACGACGCCGACGTGCCGTTCACCCGTATCCACGAGTTCCGTCACTTCCACCCGGAGCGCGAGTACCCGACCGACAAGACCGTCATCATGCGTGAGTTCTCACGTGCCGCCGAGTCGACGGACGAGCCGTACTACCCGATCAACACCCCCGAGGACCGCGAGAAGCTCGGCGCGTACCGCTCACGCGCCAAGAAGGAGACCGCGGAGAACAAGGTCCTCTTCGGTGGACGTCTCGGCACCTACCAGTACCTGGACATGCACATGGCGATCGCCAGCGCGCTGACCATGTTCGAGAACGCCCTGCGCCCGCATCTCGAATCGGGTGCGGAATTGGCAGGGGAGAGCGAATGAACGCACGTCATCTACTCGAAGGCGAAGACGCCGTCACCGGCGACGAGGTGACCTACCTCGGTAAGTCCCTGCTCCAGCGGATCATCCTGCCCCGCGCCGGTGAGCCGCTCGACGTCCGCACGTTGTACTTGGAAGAGTCCTGGTCCAACAGTCGGCGGGCGCACTCCACCTCGCGCACGTCGGTAGCGCTCGGCGCCGAGACCGAGGTCTCGTTCGCCACCTACTTCAACGCATTCCCCGCCAGCTACTGGCGTCGCTGGTCGATCCTGAAATCGGTGGTTCTGCGTCTGGAACTGTCCGGACACGGCCGCGTCGACATCTACCGTTCCAAGGCGGATTCCTCGCGAATTCACGTGGAAGGCAAGGAATTTGCCGACGGTGATGCCGCGGTCGAGTTCGAGGTGGAACTGGCGCCGTTCGAGGACGGTGGCTGGATCTGGTTCGACATCACCACAGATACGGCAGTGGTCGTCGAGAGTGGTGGCTGGTACGCGCCCGTCGAGGCTCCCGGCGAAGCGACTGTCGCCGTTGGTATTCCGACCTTCAATCGTCCGACCGACGCGGTCAAGGCGCTCGCCGCGCTGGCTTCCGATCCCCTGGTGTCGGATGTGATCAAGGCCGTCATCATGCCGGATCAGGGCACCCGTAAGGTGCGTGACGAACCCGGATTCGCCGAAGCCGCTGCAGCGCTTGGTGATCGGCTCGCCATTCACGATCAGGGCAACCTCGGCGGTTCGGGCGGATACAGCCGAATCATGTACGAGGCGCTCAAGACCACGCAGTGCCAGCACATCCTGTTCATGGACGACGACATCGAGATCGAACCCGATTCGATCCTGCGCGCGCTTTCGTTCTCGCGTTTCGCGAAGTCGCCGATGCTGGTGGGTGGGCAGATGCTCAACCTCCAGGAGCGCAGCCACCTCCACGTGATGGGTGAAGTGGTCAACCGCGGCATCTTCATGTGGACCGCAGCACCGAACGTCGAATACGACCACGACTTCTCGAAGAAGCCGCTGCGCGAATCGAAACTCCTGCACCGCCGCATCGACGTCGACTTCAACGGCTGGTGGATGTGCATGATCCCGCGGCAGGTCGCCGAAGAGCTCAAGCAACCGCTGCCGCTGTTCATCAAGTGGGACGACTGCGAATACGGTTTGCGCGCAAAGAAAGCCGGATACCCGACCGTCACGCTGCCCGGTGCCGCGATCTGGCACATGGCGTGGAGCGACAAGGACGACGCCATCGACTGGCAGGCGTACTTCCACCTCCGTAACCGCCTCGTGGTGGCAGCCCTCCACATGCCGGGCAACGGCCGCGGTCTCGTCGTCAACACGGTGAAGGCAACACTCAAGCACCTGCTGTGCCTCGAGTACTCCACCGTCGCGATCCAGAACAAGGCAATCGCAGACTTCCTCGCCGGACCCGAGCACGTCGCGAACATGCTGCCGACAGCACTCGGTGAGGTCCACGCCCAGCGCAAGGAATTCTCCGACGCCGTCGTACTGCCCTCGTCGACTGCGCTGCCGCTGCCCTCGGGTGCGGATGTCGGGGACGTGAGCCTGCCCCTGTCGACCGTCGCGAAGATCACCCGGGTACTCAAGGCAGGAGTGCACAACGTGAAGCCGGCCAAGCCGGAACACCTCGAGCGCCCTCAGCTCAACGTGCCGACCATCGACGCCCGTTGGTTCCTGCTCTCACAGGTCGACGGCGTCACTGTCACCACAGCTGACGGCCGCGGCGTCGTCTACCGCAAGCGCAATCCCAAGCTTGCGCTCGAACTGCTCAAGGAAGCCACACGGTTGCGCCGCGAACTCGCCGCACGTTTCCCTGAGCTCAAGAAGCAGTACCAGGACGCCGTTCCTTCACTGACCAGCACGGAAAGGTGGGAACGTGTCTTCGGCATCTCCTGAAGTACAGATTCTGGCCGGGATTCAATCGACCGTCGGGCAGCTTCCGGGAGCAGTGAAGGTCGCTCGCGGTATGTCTCACTTCGGTGAGCACTCCCTCGGGTGGATCGCGATCGCTGCCGTCGGAGCTGCCGTGGACAAGCCGCGTCGACGTGAATGGGCCGGAGCAGCCGTCGGAGCATTCGGTGCACACGCCGCCTCCGTCGTGATCAAACGAGTGGTCAGGCGCAAGCGACCTTCCGACCCTTCGGTGCAGGTCAACGTCTCGACACCGAGCAAGCTCAGCTTCCCGTCCTCACACGCGACGTCGACGACGGCGGCGGCTGTGCTGATCGGTCGGCTCACCGGGCTACCCTTACCGGCGTTGCTGGTGCCCCCGATGATGCTCTCGCGTCTGGTCCTGGGAGTTCACTACCCGACCGACGTACTCGCCGGAGCGGCACTGGGAGCCGCATCCGCGGCGGTAGTTCGCCGGGTCGAAGAAGCCAGAGCCGAACAGAAATGTGGAGATAAATGAGCGAGGAACCGGCTACGGTCAGCGGACCCCCGAAGTCCCTGCCCGCCGGCATCGTCAAGGCGCTTCGCCCACGTCAGTGGGTCAAGAACGTCCTTGTGCTGGCAGCGCCCATCGCGGCCGGAACCGCCACCGAAGCCGACGTGCTGTTGCCCGTCGCGCTGGCGTTCGTCGTGTTCTGTATGGCGGCATCGGGCATCTACCTCGTCAACGACGCGATGGATGTCGAAGCCGACCGCGCTCACCCCACGAAGCGTTTCCGTCCCATCGCGGCGGGAGTTCTACCCGTCAACATCGCGTACGGCATGGCAGTCGTGCTGCTGGCCGGTGCGATCGGGCTGTCCTTCCTGGCCAACTGGCAACTCGCCGTGGTCATGGGCGTGTACATCGTCATCCAGCTCGCCTACTGCTTCGGTCTCAAGCATCAGGCCGTCATCGACATCTGCATCGTCTCGTCCGGCTTCCTGCTTCGAGCGATCGCCGGTGGCGTTGCCGCCGAGATCGATCTCTCGCAGTGGTTCCTGCTGATGATGGCGTTCGGCTCACTCTTCATGGCGGCAGGCAAGCGCTACGCCGAACTGCAGTTGGCCGAGAAGACCGGCGCGAAGATCCGTAAGTCCCTCGAGAGCTACACGATGACGTACCTGCGTTTCGTGTGGACGATGGCAGCGACGACGCTGGTCCTCTGCTACGGACTGTGGGCGTTCCAGCAGGACGCCATCAAGGGCACCAACTGGTACGCCATCTCGATGGTGCCGTTCACCATCGCGGTGCTGCGATACGCGGTGGACGTCGACGGCGGCGAAGCCGGAGAGCCTGAGGAGATCGCGCTCGGTGACCGGGTGCTGCAACTCCTCGCGATTGCGTGGATCGGAGTAGTGGGTGTCGCTGTCTACCTCGTCTGAGCCACGCACCGAGGCCGACCCGCACGTCGACACTGCGGCGAATCGCACCACCCTCAGTCGAGGAGTTTTTCTCGGCGGGGTGGTGCTTGCTGCTGCCCTCATGTTCTGGGGTGCGTGGGAGCGTCGCTGGATCGCCGACGACGGACTCATCGTCTTGCGAACCGTCCGCAACCTGCTTGCGGGGAACGGCCCGGTCTTCAACGCGGGTGAGCGTGTCGAGGCGAACACGAGTACCGCGTGGACGTACATCGTCTACGCGTTCAGTTGGCTCACGCAGATCCGTCTCGAATACGTTGTTCTGACGATCGCGCTCGTACTCTCGACTGCTGCCGTCGTGTTGGCGATGCTCGGCACCGGTCGTCTGTACCGCGGCGTTCGGCCGTCGGCGGGCGGAACGATCCTGCTGATACCGGCAGGTGTTCTCGTCTACATCGCGGTTCCGCCTGCGCGAGATTTCGCCACTTCCGGGCTCGAGACATGCTTGGTGATCTTCTGGATCGCGCTCCTGTGGGTACTGCTCGTTCGGTGGGCGCAGGCGTCGACGCCGTCCACGGCGTCGATCCTGACTCTCTCGTTCGTGGCCGGACTCGGACCACTGGTTCGACCCGAGATGGCGATTCCCGGTGCTGCCGCGTTGATGATGATCGTTCTCTCCGCAGGCCTGACCTGGAAGATTCGCACACTGATCGTCGTCGTCGCCGGACTTGTCCCGGTGGGCTATCAGATCTGGCGAATGGGCTACTACGCCTTGCCGTACCCGAACACCGCGGTGTCGAAGGACGCCGGTGGCGCGAAGTGGGCGCAGGGTTTTGCGTACCTGTGGAACCTGGTCGGGCCGTACCTGCTCTGGTTGCCGTTGCTGTTCCTGCTCATCGGTGCGCTGCTGCTCGTGTGGCGAAGCCGAGCGGACACACCTACCGCTACCGCAGATCAACCCGCACGCCCGCTGTGGCAGCGCTTTCAGCAGTTTCTGCGCACGCCGCGGGCGATTGTCACCTTCATTCTCGGCAGTGGGCTGATCCTCGGGATCTACTCTCTGCGCGTCGGCGGCGACTTCATGCACGGCCGCGTCCTGTTGCCGGTGCTGTTCTGCCTGCTCATCCCGGTGGCGGTCATTCCGTTGCGGGTGCCGGCGCGGGCAGCGTTCGGAAGTAATCGCGACACCGCGATCTTCGGAGTCTCGGCGGTGCTGTGGATCGGCACGATCGTCTGGGCCTTCTTCGCCGCGAACACGACGGGTATGCCCGAAGGGTCCGTGGTGGGGCGCTCGGGAATCGTCGACGAGCGAGCGTTCTACGCCCTCAACACCGGTCACAAGCACCCGATCCTTGCCGAGGACTACCTCGACTATCCACGGATGCGTGCCATGGTCGAGACCATCGCACGGACTCCGGAGGGCGGGCTGCTGTTGCCGTCCGCCAACTACGATTCCTGGTTCGTCGTCCCCCCGCCGGGGCCGCTCGAGGAGCCGGCCGAGCACGTGGTCTTCTTCCTCAACCTCGGAATGACGAGCATGAACGTCGGGCTCGACGTTCGGGTGCTCGATCAGATGGGGCTGGCGTACCCCTTGGCCGCTCACACCGAGCGACTCGAGGACGGCCGGATCGGCCACGACAAGAATCTCTATCCGGACTGGGTGGTCGCGGATACCGGAATGATCGACGTTCGCCCGTGGCTGCCGTTCTTCCTCGACGAAGACTGGGTTGCCGACGCGAAGCTGGCCATCACCTGCCCGGAAACACAGGAGCTGCTCACGTCGTACCGCTCCGAGTTGACCTGGGCGAGATTCAAGCAGAATTTCCAGCAGGCATTCGACTTCGCGAAGTACCGATTCGACCGGGTTCCGGCCTACGAATTGGAACGCTGCGGGCTCGTTCCGCCAGAGCCACCCCGGTGATGTGATCAGCATCACCGACTGTTGAAGGTTTGAATATTTCGATTCAGTAACACCGAATTGATTGACCACGATGTACTCGAAGACGATTCACCTAACCTGAATCACCCCCAGGGGTGAAGACGGCGTCGCTCGCAGACTGGGACGTAACGGTCCACCTATTTGTCACAGCTGAACCTGTGACATAAAGTCCAGCGAGCGCAGTGTGACTTGGAAGAGGTCCGCTGCCGACCCGAACTCGTTCGGGCTGGCAGAAAAGCCTGTTCCCCGACGGAATCCGCCGGAACCACTCCACCGAGTGGGTTCCGCAGACGAAGAGAGAGAGCAGTATCCATGCGTTTTGCCAGAAAGAGGCTGACCCAGCGCCTCAAGCACCGAGCGTTGGCCATCGGTGCCGCAGCACTTGTGCTCCCCCTTGCTGCAGGTGTTGCCGGTAGTGCTGTCGCCTCTGCTGCGCCCGCGCACACTGCTCCCAGCCACACCGCTCCCTCGGGCGGATACGACGAGCTGTGGGTGCCCTCCTCGATGGGCAACATCAAGGTCCAGGTCCAGTGGGCCGCACGCGGCGGAAACGCTGCTCTCTACCTCCTCGACGGCCTGCGTGCGCGTAACGACGCCAACGCGTGGAGCTTCGAGACCAACGCGATGGACCAGTACAAGAACGACAACATCACCCTCGTGATGCCCGTCGGTGGCGAGTCCAGCTTCTACAGCGACTGGTACGCACCGTCGAACTTCAACGGTCAGCAGATCACGTACAAGTGGGAAACGTTCCTCACGCAGGAACTCCCCAACTTCCTCGCGAACTACGGCGTTTCGCCCACCAACAACGCGGTTCTCGGTCTCTCGATGGGCGGCAGCGCTGCTCTGACGCTGGCTGCGTACCACCGTGACCAGTTCAAGTTCGCCGGCTCGCTCTCGGGTTACCTGAACATCTCGGCTCCCGGCATGCGCGAAGCAATCCGCGTCGCAATGCTCGATGCCGGTCGCTTCAACGTCGACTCCATGTGGGGACCGCCGTGGAGCCCGTCCTGGCTGCGCAACGACCCGTTCGTCTTCGCACCGCGTCTGCAGGGCCTGTCGATGTACATCTCGTCGGCAAGCGGCCTGCCCGGTGAATACGACCACCCGCGCGCACCGATCGACTACTACAACACGGCCAACGGCATGGGCCTCGAAGCTCTCGCTCTGGTCAACACCCGTGCATTCCAGATTCGCATGAACTCGCTGGGTATCCCGGCCACCTACAGCTTCCCGTCCAACGGCACGCACTCGTGGCCGTACTGGTCGGCAGAGCTGTGGAAGGCTCGCGGCCAGATCCTCGACACCATGAACGCTTGGTGATCGTGCGCGATCCCGTGACCTAGTCACTTCACCAGTGCCGTTCCGGACTCCCTCGAAGGAGAACCGGGACGGCACTTGTGTATTCAGGTGCTGCACAAGCGCCCGATGTCAGTAACAATTGCACCACCAGTAACAGCGCGGCTACCCCAAGCGGGGATCGTTTGCGTGTAGAAATAGTTTCAACGGGGGTCTGGCTGCTCAGGCGGCCACACGATCGACGCGCGGACCGACTGTAAGGAAAGAGAGTGAGCTCATGCGAGTAGGCCTTGCCACGGAGGACCGTCGCCGGTCCCGGGCAACCTTCCGGACAAAGGTCGTCGGCGCACTGGCAGCGATGCTGGTTCTGCCGATCGCCGCGGGCTTGACCACGGCCGGAACGGCGGCAGCCGCGCCGGCACCTGCTCAGGCCGCACCGGCCGCCACCCAGAACCCCACCGGTGCAGCGGTCACGAAGGTCGACTGGCTCAGCGAGCGTCGCGTCGCGCTGTGGGTGAACTCTCCCGCGATGGGCGCCCCGATTCAGGTGCAGATCCTGTTGGCCCGCGATTGGAACGTCAATCCGTCGGCCAGCTTCCCCTCGGTCTGGATGCTCGACGGTCTTCGCGCGACCGACAACGAGAACGCCTGGACCTACGAGACCGACGCCGAGTCCTTCTATGCGGACAAGAACGTCAACGTCATCCTCCCGGTCGGCGGTCAGTCCAGCTTCTACTCCGACTGGCTACAGCCCGACAACGGCAAGAACTACCAGTGGGAGACGTTCCTGACCAAGGAACTGCCCCCCATCCTCGAAAAGGACTGGCGGACCACGCAGACACGCGGTGTCGTCGGACTGTCGATGGGTGGCACGTCCGCGATGTTCCTCACGGCGCGCAACCCCGGCTTCTTCAAGTTCGCCGCTTCGCTCTCCGGCATCCTCACCACCACCTCGCTCGGAATGCCTCAGGCAATCCAGTTCGCGATGACCGACGCCGGTGGATACAACTCCGCCGCGATGTGGGGACCCCCGTCCAACCCGCAGTGGGCCGCACATGATCCGTACGCGCTCGCCGAGAAGCTCAAGGGCGTCAGCCTGTACGTCTCGAGCGGTAGCGGTACGACCGGCCCCTACGACCAGCCGTCGGGAATTCCCGGTGTCAGCACCAACTACGCAGGTATGGGCCTCGAGATTCTCGCTCGCCTGACTTCGCAGACTTTCGCGACCAAGCTCAACCAGCTCGGTATCCCCGCACAGGTCAACTACCGCCCGTCCGGAACCCACTCGTGGCCGTACTGGCAGTTCGAGCTTCATCAGCTGTGGCCGCAGTTGGCCAACGCCATCGGCGTCGAGGTCGAAAAGCCGGCTTGCGGCACTTCGGGTGAGATCGGTGCGACGGCCGCAGCCAACGGCTGGATCGGCGACTGCATCACCCCCGAGTACAGCGTCGCGGGTGGCCTGGCACAGGACTTCCGCAACGGTCGCATCTACTTCACCAGTGGAACGGGCGCCCAGCCTGTCGCCGGTCGTATCGCCGGCGCGTACATGAACACCGGAGCAGCGGCCGGCCCGCTCGGCTTCCCGCGTACCCCGGAACTCGGTACCCCCGACGGACGCGGACGCTTCAACCACTTCCAGAACGGCTCCATCTACTGGACCCCGCAGACCGGCGCTCACCCCGTCAGCGGCGACATCCTCACCGAGTGGTCCGCACAGGGATGGGAAGGCGGCCCGCTCGGCTACCCGACTGCCGACGAGATCGCGACCCCCGGCAAGCCCGGCAAGGTTCAGGGATTCGAGATCGGCGCGATGTACAGCAGCGCCAACGGAACTCATGCCGTTCTCGGAATGATCATGGGCAAGTACGGCGAACTCGGTTGGGAAAACGGCTGGCTCGGATTCCCGAAGTCGAACGAGGTTCCGATCAAGGACAACGGACGCTTCACCGAGTTCGAGGGCGGCAACATCTACTGGAGCCCCGGCACCGGTGCATGGTCCGTCGAGAACGGCCCGCTGTTCGACGGTTGGAAGAGCGTCGACTACGAAGGCGGCCGCCTCGGATTCCCGATCAGTGACAAGTTCGACATTCCCGGTGGTGTCCAGCAGAACTTCCAGTTCGGCTACATCACGGTGATCGGTGACAAGACAGAAGTTCACTAACTCACAGTGGTGCACGACGGGCGGGCCCGATCACGGATCGGTGCCCGCCCGCGTGCGTTGCGTAACCTGTTGATGGACTTTCGACTGAAGGCAAGGACGGACATTGATGTCGCTTTTCTCGGGTAACCGAAACACTTGTGCACGCGCGATCGCGGTCGGCGCCTTGGCGCTCGCCACGGGTGGCGCACTGGTCGCGTGCGGTAGTGACGACTCCACTGCAACCTCCAATCCGGTCACCACGACGTCCGCTGCGGCTTCGTCCTCGAGCGGTTCGGCGTCCGCGTCCGCCTCTGCGACCACGACGGCGTCGGCTGCGCCCACCAGTCCGGGAGCAGCGGCCACCGCGCCGCCGGAGCAGCCGCAGAGCATCGAAGGCTTCCCGGGTCCCACAGTCGTCGAGGTCAGTCCCGAGGCTCAGAAGTTCCTCGACGGACTGAAGGCGAAGGGCATCACCCCGGCCGGTGACGGAAGCATCGCCGTCAACACAGCCAATTACATCTGTGCTGCCGGTCCTCAGACCGACGACGAGGTCCTGACCTTCGTGACTGCCTTCGTCGGCCAGGAAGCGTCGGCGGAAGGCAAGCAGATCACTCCCGAGCAGGCAGGTGCGAACGCTCAGATCTACGTCGACGTCGCCAACGCCACCTACTGCAAGTAGGCGCGGGTCATGGCGAGGTCTGGAAAGCGTCGTGGGTGCCTGATCCCGCTGCTGATCATTCTTGTGGTCGCAGCGGTCGTGATCGGCGGTTGGTACATCCTGGCCGGGCGGGTGCCTTCGCCGACTCCGATCCCGCCGAGTCCGGAGCCGCCGGTGTCTCAGCCGGCCAGTTGCCCCGATGTCCAGGTAGTAGCCATACCGGGTACGTGGGAGTCGAGTGCTGCCGACGACCCGTACAACCCGACGGCCAACCCGGCGTCGCTGATGCTGAACGTGACCCGTCCTCTGCAGGAGCAGTTCGATACTTCGAGGGCCGACGTCTACACCGTTCCGTACGTCGCACAGTTTTCGAATCCGGTTGCGATCCCGCCGGACGGACAGCAGTCCTACAACAACAGTCGGGCGGCGGGAACTGCTGCCACTAACGACTTTCTGATGAAGCGGCACGCCGAGTGCCCGCTCACGAGCTACGTCCTGACCGGATTTTCCCAGGGGGCGGTGATCGCGGGTGACGTTGCCGCGAGCATCGGTGACGGTACCGGTGCGGTACCGGCCGATCTGGTTCTGGGCGTCGGCTTGATTGCCGACGGTCGACGCGATCCGGCGTTCGGGAACACCGTTGGCCCGAGCGTTGCCGGTGTGGGTGCCGAGCTGTCACTGAACGGGCTGAAACTTCCCGGTCTCACGATGACCGGCCCGAGGCCCGGCGGGTTCGGTGACCTCAACGATCGGACCTATCAGATCTGCGCGCCCAGTGACGGTATCTGCGACGCTCCGGCCGCCGCTCTCAATCCGACCAACTGGCTGAGTTCGGCGCCGCGCCTGCTCGAGTACTACAACAACCCTGTGCACGCGATGTACAACTCCTTCCAAGTCGATCCGAACGGCACGACGGCCACCCAATGGATGGCACAGTGGGCTGCGGAGAAGATCGACGCCGCGCCGACGCCGCCCCACAGTTGAGTCACCGCCGCACTGTTGATTCGTCACAATCGGGCGTCTCGGGAGTTCGCTCGCGGGTAATCTGCTCGTTTGGTCCCGGTAGAGTGCTGCACGGTCCGGGGGCTTCCTCTACAGTGCTGTCACGTAAGTGACTGGCGAGTAGGTTCGATTTGTCCGGTTTCGAAGTCCGAGTACGACGTACGTGTCCATCACAGGAGAATCGTTATATGAGTTCCACCCACGGCAGCGATGCCCTACGCAAATTCCGGTTTGCGGCCGGTGGCGAGGGCAACGCCGAAGAGGGTGGTGCGCGACGCTTCGTCAAGCTTGCGCAGAAGGCCGAGGAACTCGGCTACGACTCGTTCATGATTCCGGATCACCTGGGTAATCAGGTCGGCCCGATCGCTGCTCTGGGAGCGCTCGCGGTGGCCACCGACAAGATTCGTCTCGGCACTGCCGTGTTGGCCAACGGCTTCCGTCATCCTGCTGTGCTCGCGAAGGACGCGGCGACCATCGACGTACTGTCCGGTGGTCGACTCGAACTCGGTATCGGCGCAGGCTGGATGAAGGAAGAGTTCGACAAGGGCGGTATCGCCTACGAAAGCCCCGGCGTTCGAATCGAGAAACTCGAGGAGTCTCTGCAGATTCTCGACACACTGCTGCGCGGGCAGGAATGCACTTTCGAAGGCAAGCACTATCAGGTGCGTGGTCTCAAGGGCAGCCCGCGACCGCGGCAGGGCCCGCGGCCGCCGATCATCGTCGGTGGCGGCGGACCGAAGATGCTCGCTCTCGCCGCGAAGTACGCGGACATCATCTCGGTCGCCACACCGACCAACCGTGACGGGCGACTTCTGCTCTCCGGAATCACGATGGAAAAGACCATCGAACGTGTCGAGCGCATCCGCGAAGCTGCCGGCGAGCGTTTCGATGAGATCGAACTCAACTGGACCATCACCATGATCATGATCACCGACGACCGAGAGCAGGCTGCCGAGATGGCAATCGCCGCTCTGGACCAAGGTTTTCCGCCGAACATCGAAGTGGATCGTAAGCTGAGCGTGGAGGAGTTGCTGAACTCTCCATACCTGGCTGTGGGCACTTTCGAGGAGATCGCAGACCAGATTCGACTGGTCCGCGAGAAGACGTCGATGTCGTATGTGGGGGTCTTCCCGACGCAGATGGAAGCGTTCGCCCCGATCATCCCGTTACTGGCGGGCGAGTAGGCCGGAGAATACGGACGATGCGAATCTGTAACATATCGATGGTTTGGGATCGATGAAGTGATTCAGGTGAGTTGCGCACAAAGTGCGATTCGATTGATCGAAGATGGACCCGAGAGAGCGAAGGAAGTCTGGGGCGCAGGCATGAAGGACAGTGCTTGTGTGATCGCTTCGGAGGAGATGGAATGAACGCGCTGTTCGATGGCTTTCTCGACGAGAAGGGCCAGATTCGCCTGCAACCAGGCTTCACGCTGGTCGACTACGTCGAGCAACACTCGCGTGTCAACGCGGACGAGCTCGCGTATCGGTACATCGATTACTCACGCGAACGTGACGGTGAAGCCCTGGAGCTGACCTGGGAGCAGTTCGGTGTGCGTCTGCGCGCTGTTGCGGCCCGTCTGCAGCAGGTCACCAAGCGTGGCGACCGTGTCGCGATTCTTGCTCCGCAGGGGCTCGACTACGTCATTTCGTTCTTCGCCGCCATCCAGGCCGGTTCCATCGCCGTGCCGCTCTTCGATCCGGACGAGCCCGGGCACACCGACCGTCTTCACGCTGTTCTCGGTGACTGCAAGCCGACTGCGATTCTGACTGCCGCATCGTCGGCGGCCGGTGTTCGTCAGTTGTTCCGCTCGCTTCCCGCTGCCGAGCGTCCGCGCATCATCGCCGTCGACGCGATTCCCGACACCGTCGGTGAGATGTGGGTTCGTCCCGACATCGAACTCGACGACATCGCGTACCTGCAGTACACCTCCGGTTCGACCCGAGTTCCCGCCGGCGTGGAGATCACCCACCGCGCTGTCGGAACGAACGCGCTCCAGATGGTCGACTCGATCGAACTCAACGAGGACTCACGCGGCGTCACGTGGCTGCCGCTGTTCCACGACATGGGCCTGCTGACGGTCATCCTGCCTGCTCTGGGCGGCAAGTACATCACCATCATGAGCCCGCGCGCTTTCGTGCAGCGGCCGTACCGGTGGATCAAGGAACTGGCTGCGGTCTCCGACGGCGCCGGCACCTTCGCTGCCGCTCCCAACTTCGCTTTCGAGCACGCTGCCGCGCGCGGCCTGCCGAAGGACGGCGAGACCCTCGACCTGAGCAACGTCATCGGACTGATCAATGGCAGTGAGCCGGTCACGACGTCGTCGATGCGCAAGTTCAACGACGCTTTTGCTCAGTACGGTCTGCCCAAGACTGCGATCAAGCCGTCGTACGGCATGGCCGAAGCGACGCTCTTCGTCTCCTCGACCAAGCATTCCGACGAGGCCAAGGTCATCTACGTCGACCGCACGGAACTCAACAAGGGCCGCATGGTCATCGTCGACCAGTACTCCGAGAACGCCATCGCGCAGGTCTCCTGTGGGTACGTCTCGCGCAGTCAGTGGGCGGCGATCGTCGATCCCGAGACGCTGACCGAGGTCCCCGACAATCACGTCGGTGAAATCTGGTTGCACGGCGAGAACATCGGCATCGGCTACTGGGGACGCCCCGACGAGACGGCGGAGACCTTCCACAACAAGCTGGACAACCGGCTGAGCGAAGACAGTCACACCGAGGGCACGCCCGCGGATGCCAACTGGATGCGTACCGGCGACTTCGGCGTCTACGTCGACGGTGAGCTGTACATCACCGGTCGCGTCAAGGACCTCGTGATCGTCGACGGCCGCAATCATTACCCGCAGGATCTCGAGGCTTCGGCTCAGGAAGCCAGCCCCGCCTTGCGCCCAGGCTTCATCGCTGCGTTTGCCGTGCCGGCCAACCAGCTGCCCTCCGTCGTGTTCTCCAACACGCATTCGGGTCTGAAGTTCGACGACGACGATTCCTCGGAGCAGTTGGTCATCGTGGCCGAGCGTGCTCCCGGCGCAGGCAAGGCTGATCCGCAGCCGATCGCGGACACCGTGCGTGCGGCGATTTCTTCCCGTCACGGCGTTACAGCCCGAGACATCCTGCTCGTTCCTGCCGGTTCGATTCCGCGAACGTCCAGCGGCAAGATCGCTCGCCGCGCATGTAAGGCGAGCTATATCGAGGGAACGCTGCGAGGCGGCTATCAGCAGACCGCATTCCCCGATAGCGTTTGAGGAGCAGTCCCTTCATGATCGGTGGCTTGGTGAGTTGATGGTTGAACAAGATGGTGCGCAGAGCAAAGACGTCGTGAGCGAGATGAGTGTCGCGCAGCTGCGGGAGTGGCTTCGCAATTGGATCGCCAACGCGACCGGTCAGCCGGTCGGGGCGATCACGGACGATCGCCCGATGGAAGAGTTCGGGCTCGCCTCGCGAGACGCAGTCGCTCTGAGCGGAGACATCGAGGATCTGCTCGGCGTCACGCTGACCGCCACGGTTGCCTATCAACACCCCACCATCGCTTCGCTGGCGACTCGGATCATCGAAGGTGAGCCCGAGGCGCCGGAGGAGACCGTCGACGCGTCGTACTACGTCTCAGGCGGCGCGACGGACGCGCACGACATCGCCATCGTCGGACTGTCCACACGATTCCCCGGTGCCGGGCACACGCCTTCGGACATGTGGGAAATGCTGGCGGCCGGACGCGACGGCATCAGCGACCTCCCCGAGGACCGCTGGGCCGAGTTCATGTCGGATCCCGCCATCAAGGCCGCGGTCGAGAACGCCAACACCAAGGGTGGGTACCTCGACGACGTCAAGGGCTTCGACGCCGAGTTCTTCGCGATGTCTCCGCTCGAGGTCGTCAACGTCGATCCGCAGCAGCGCCTCGCGCTCGAGCTCGCGTGGGAAGCGCTCGAGCACGCGCGCATTCCGGCAAGTGGGCTCAAGGGCAAGCAGGTCGGTGTTTTCATCGGCAGTTCCGCCAACGACTACCAGCTGCTCGCGGTCAGCGATCCGACGACGGCGCACCCGTATGCGCTGACCGGAACGTCGACGGCCATCGTCGCTAACCGTGTCTCGTACTTCTTCGACTTCCGTGGACCGTCCATCGCTCTGGACACCGCATGCTCGTCGTCGTTGGTTGCCGTTCACGAGGCTGTGCGTTCGCTGCGTAGTGGTGATTCCAACATCGCGCTGGCCGGTGGCGTCAACATGCTGCTGGCCCCTCCCGGAACCCTCGGTTTCGACCAGACCGGGATGCTCGCTCCCGACGGCAAACTGCGTGCCTTCTCCGCACAGGCTCAGGGAATCGTTCGCAGCGAGGGCGGCGGACTCGTCGTGCTCAAGCGTCTCGAAGACGCCGAGCGTGACGGCGATTCCATCCTCGCGGTGATCGCCGGATCCGCGATCAATCAGGACGGCCGTTCCAACGGTCTGCTCGCACCCAATCCCGATGCCCAGGCCGACGTGCTGCGGTTCGCGTACCGCGACGCCGGCATCCTGCCGACCACCGTCGACTACATCGAGGCACACGGGACGGGTACCGATCTCGGTGATCCGATCGAGGCCGACGCGCTCAGCCGTGTCGTCGGTCGTGGCCGTGACGACGACAAGCCGGCACTGCTCGGTAGTGCGAAGACCAACTTCGGGCACCTGGAGGCAGCGGCAGGCGCCGCGGGCCTGATCAAGGTCGTTCTGGCGATGCAGGAAAACAAGATTCCCGCGACGATCAACTACCTGGGTCCGAACCCGCACATCGACTTCGAGAAGGCACACCTGCAGGTGACGCCCGAGGCCACCGATTGGCCGCGCTACACCGGCAAAGCCGTCGCCGGTGTTTCCGGTTTCGGTTTCGGTGGAACCAACGCGCACGTCGTCGTCAAGGAATACGTGCCTGCCGAGACGGTAGTGGATGCCCCTGTCGTCGATGCACCTGTGGAAGACGAGAGCACCGTTGTGCTGGCCGTGTCCGGCGCGCTGCCGTCGCGTCGTCGTCGCGCAGCCGCTGATCTGGCCGACTGGCTCGAAACCGAAGAGGGAAGCAAGACGCCCCTCGCCGACGTCGCCCGCACACTTGCGCGTCGCAACCACGGCCGCTCGCGTGCCGCTGTTCTGGCGAAGACGCGGTCCGAGGCCATCAGCTCGCTGCGCGCCGTCGCCGCGGGCAAGCCCGCCCAGGGGGTCTTCTCGGCCGACTCGCCGTCGCCCAAGGGCGCGGTGTGGGTGTTCTCGGGCTTCGGCTCGCAGCACCGCAAGATGGCCAAGCAGCTCTACACGGAGAACTCGGCTTTCAAGGCAGCCGTCGACGAGGTCGACGCGCTGATCCAGGACGAGGCCGGTTACTCGATGGTCGAGATGTTCCTCGACGATGCAATCGAGTACAACGTCGAGACCGCACAGGTGGGAATCTTCACCATCCAGGTCGGTCTTGCCGCGTTGCTGCGTCACCACGGCGCCGAGGCGGAAGCCGTGGTTCCGCACTCGATGGGTGAGGCCGCTGCTGCGTACGTTTCCGGTGGTCTGAACCTGGAAGACGCTGTCCGCGTGATCTGTTCACGTTCACGGCTGATGGGTGAGGCCGAGGGCGCGCTCGTCGGCGACGACATCCGTCTGATGGCACTGCTCGAGTACAGCGCATCCGAGATCGAGGCGTTGCTGCCCACGTACCCCAAGCTCGAGGTCTGCGTCTACGCGGCTCCGACGCACACGGTGATCGGTGGACCGCAGCCGGACATCGAGGCGATCGTCGCGGCCGCCGAGGCTGACGGCAAGATGGCGCGTGTCCTGCAGACCAAGGGTGCCAGCCATACTTCGCAGGTAGATCCGTTGCTCGGTGAGCTTGCCGCGGAGTTGGCCGGTATCGAGCCGACGACGTTGAAACTCGGTGTCTACTCGTCCGTCGACAAGGACACCTTCTACCGTCCCGGCCACGAGCCGATCCATCAAGAGGCCTACTGGGTCAAGGGTCTTCGCCACAGCGTGTACTTCACCAACGCGGTGCGCGGTGCGGTTGCCCACGGCCACACCACCTTCGTCGAGCTCGCACCCAACCCGGTGACGCTGATGTCGGTGGCGGCTACCGCTTTCGATTCGGGTCTGCACGACATGGAGCTCATCCAGACGCTCAAGCGTAAGGAAGACGAGTCCGCGGGTGTGCTTGCCGCTCTCGCGCAGCTGTACGTCCACGGTCATGCCGTGAACCTCGAGTCTCTGCTTCCCGCAGGCGATTTCGCTTCGGTGCCGCGCACCGCATTCGTGCGTAAGCCGTACTGGCTCGACATTCGCGTCAGTGCCGGCGGCTCGGCTCGCGTTCCCGGTTCGCACGTCGCTCTGCCCGACGGCCGTCACGTGTGGGAGGTCGACGCCTCCGCCGTCACCGACCTGGCGGTGCTCGTGACTGCCGCTGCCGGACAGGTTCTTTCGGACGTCGCTCTGACGGCTGCGGTTCCCCACGGTGAGCTGGCCGGTGCTGCGACCCTGACGACAACTCTCAACCCGCACCCGGGTGGAGCGTCGGTGCAGGTGCACGCTCGTGAGGGCGCTACGTTCCGTTTGCTGTTCGACGCCGTCGTCACGTCCGGTGAGCCGCTTCCCGAGCTGGTCGTCAGTGCGCCGGTCAAGACCAGTGCGCCGATGGAAACCCTGGCCGAGGTCGTCGAAGACGCCGGAGACAAGTGGGATCCGAACGGTTCGCAGAGCCTCGACGACCGCCTCAAGATCGTCGTTGCCGAGTCGATGGGGTACTCGCCGGAAGATCTTCCGGCCGAGGTTCCGCTGATCGAACTGGGCCTCGACTCGCTCATGGCGATGCGTATCAAGAACCGCGTCGAGTACGAGTTCGACATTCCGCAACTCCAGCTCCAGGCAGTCAAGGACGCGAGCCTCAACGAGGTCAACAAGTACCTGCGCTACGCGATCGACAATCGCGAAGAGGTTCAGGCGATGGCCGACAAGCAGGCCGCGGAGAAGCTGGCGGCCGATGCTGCTGACGAGGACGCTGCTCCCGCCGAGGTGTCGGTGGAACTGCCGGCGACTGCTCCGGTTGCTGCCGCGCCTGCCGATCCCTCCCGTGCCGGAACTGCCGACGACGCCGGCTCCGACGTTCCGCCGCGAGATGCGGCCGAGCGCTTGACGTTTGCGACGTGGGCCGTCGTCACCGGGAAGTCGGCCAAGGGCATCTTCAACGATCTGCCGATCGTCGGTGACGAGGTCGCCGAGAAGCTGGCAGCTCGGCTTTCCGAGCGTGCGGGCGGCGAGATCACTCTCGACGACGTGCTCGACTCCACCACCATCGAAGAACTCGCGGACGTCGTTCGCCAGTACCTCGAGGACGACGGCAAGATCGACGGACTCGTTCGTACGCTGCGTGCTCGTCCCGAAGGCTCCACGGCCGTACCGGTATTCGTCTTCCATGCTGCCGGTGGTTCGACGGTGACGTACGAGCCTTTGCTCAAGCGCCTGCCCGCCGGCACGCCGATGTACGGGTTCGAGCGGGTCGAAGGCTCGATCGAAACCCGCGCTGCGGCCTACGTTCCGCTGCTTCGTGAGATCCAGGGTGACGGGCCGTACGTGCTGTGCGGCTGGTCGTTCGGCGGCGTGATGTCGTATGCGGTCGCGAAGTTGCTGCGTGAGCAGGGCGCTGACGTGCGTGTGGTCGGACTTCTCGACACCGTCATGGCCGGCGAGGTCGTGCCGGACACGGAGGCGGAACGACGCAAGCGGTGGGAGCGCTACGGCAAGTTCGCCAAGCGCACCTACAACCTGGATGTGCCGCTGCCGCTCGATGTTCTGGCTTCCACCGAAGCCGACGAGGATCAGATCCAGATCTTGATGGACATGATCAAGATGAGCGGCGCCAAGATTCCCGGCGGCATCATCGAGCATCAGCGGACGTCGTGGTTGGACAATCGCGCCATCCAGACGGCCGAGTTCAGCAGCTACGACGGCGACGTCGTGCTCTACATGGCCGACAAGTACCACGACGAGCTGATGACGCTCGAGCCTGCATTCAAGACTCGCAAGGCGGATGGTGGCTGGGGCGACTACGTGAAGAACCTCGAGGTCGTCTACATCGGCGGGGACCACCTGCAGATCGTCGACGAGCCGTACATCGCGAAGGTTGCGGCAGACCTCACCACCAAGCTGGCCCAGATCGAGACAGCTCAGACCAAAGCAGCGGAAACCGGAGTTCAGAAGTGACGACAACCACCGCGGAGAAGCTCGCTGAACTCCGCGAAAAGTTGGAGAAGGCAAAGGAACCCGGCTCGGCTCGGGCCATTGCCAAGCGCGATGCAGCAGGGCACAGTACGCCGCGCCAGCGCATCGACATGTTGCTCGACCCCGGTAGCTTCATCGAGATCGGCGCCCTGGTGAAGATGGCGGGCGAGGGCAACCCGTACAGCGACGGCGTCATGACCGGTCACGGAACCGTCGACGGGCGTCCGGTTGCCGTGTTCGCGCACGATCAGACGGTGTTCGGCGGTGCCGCCGGAGAGATGTTCGGCCGTAAGGTCGCGGCTGTCAACGACTTTGCACTGAAGGTGGGCTGCCCGGTCGTCGGTATCAACGATTCCGGTGGAGCCCGTATCCAGGACGCCGTTTCCTCGTTGGCCTGGTACGCCAACATGGGTTCACGTCAGGAGCCGCTGTCGGGCCTGTGCCCGCAGATCTCGGTCATCCTCGGCAAGTGCGCCGGCGGTGCCGTGTACGCCCCGATCAACACCGATGTCGTGGTCGCGACCGAAGAGTCGTACATGTTCGTCACCGGACCCGACGTCATCAAGTCGGTCACCGGCGAAGAGGTCAGCCTCGAGGACCTGGGCGGAGCGCGTAAGCAGGCGGAGTACGGAAACATCCATCACGTCGCTCCCGACGAGAAGGCTGCCTTCGACTGGGTGCGTGAGTACCTGAGCTTCATGCCGTCCTCGTGCCAGGAGAAGGCTCCGCTGATCAACCCGGGTCTCGAACCCGAGATTACCGAGTCGGATCTCGAACTCGATGCCTTCATGCCGGATGCCGACAACGCCGGCTACGACATGCACGACATCATTCTCCGGATCTTCGACGACGGAACCTTCCACGAAATCGGAGCCCAGGTCGCGCACAACGTGATCACCGGGTTCTCCCGCGTCGACGGACTGCCCGTCGGTGTCGTGGCCAACCAGCCCACCTACCTCAGTGGCGCCCTCGACGCGGACAGCTCCGACAAGGCCGCACATTTCGTGCGCCTGTGCGACGCTTTCAACATCCCGCTCGTGTTCGTCGTCGACACACCGGGCTTCCTTCCCGGCGTCGATCAGGAAAAGGTCGGCGTCATCAAGCGCGGCGGACGTTTCCTGTTCTCGTACATCGAAGCCACCGTGCCGAAGGTGACCGTGGTGGTCCGTAAGGCGTACGGCGGCGGTTACGCCGTCATGGGCTGCAAGCAGCTCGGTGCCGACATCAACCTCGCGTGGCCGACCGCACGTATCGCCGTGATGGGCGCCGAGGGTGCCGTCAACATCATGGGACGTCGTCAGCTCGCCGAGGCGGGCGAGAATGCTCCCGCAGTGCGTGCGCAGCTGATCAACTTCTACAACGAGTTCGTCGCGACCCCGTACATCGCGGCCGAGCGCGGATACATCGACGCGGTGATCGAGCCTTCGCAGACGCGTCTCGAAATCCGCAAGGCTCTGAAGTTGCTCAAGGACAAGACGATCTTCAAGAACCCGCGCAAGCACAACTTGATGCCGCTCTAATTCCGGCTGTCACCGAGAGCGTCGAACTGGCGGCGTAGCGCTTCTATCGCCGCCAGGACGGCGGGCCTCTCGCTGTCGGTCCGCCAGGCGAGGTAGATGTCTCGCCCCAACGGCGGAACCGTGTCGAGCATTCGAACACCTTCCGGCGGTACAACTCTCGCCAGTCGCGGAATCAAAGCGACGGCGAGTCCCTGAGCGACGAATTCGACCTGGGTGGGAAACTCGGCGACCTCGTACTCGATTCGAGGGTCGAACCCCTGCGCACGCAGGGTCCTGACGGTGAAGGTGTGAAAATCCGTTCCCCGCGTCCACGTCGCCCAGGCATGCTCGGACAGCTCGCTCAGTGCGACAACCTTGTTCTCCGCCAGCGGATGTGATGCCGGGAGTGCAAGTAGCGCCACGTCGTCGTACACGGGTGTGAAGGAGAGTCCGTCGGGAAGTTCGACGGGCAGAGTGCTCCAGCTGTCTACCACCACGACGTCGAGGTCGCGGCGAATCAGTGCGGGGAGCAGTTCTTCGGATTCGCCTTCGTTGAAGGTGATTTCGAGCTGGGGGTGTGCGTGCCTGATCTCGGCGATGGCTCGCGGCAGCACCGTCCTGCTGGGGGAGACCAGGGCGCCGATACGGACGCGGCCCGTCACTTCGCTCTGCAGCGACGCGATTTCCGCCTCGGCCTGAGCAAGCGTCGAGAGAACCTCTGCGGTTCGGCGCGCGAGGATCCGGCCCGCTTCGGTGAGTCGCACACCGCGGCCCTGTGGTTCGAGGAGCGGAACACCGACCTCGCGCTCGAGTTTGTTCAACTGCTGCGAAATGCCGGACGGTGTGACATGCAAGGTGCGGGCGGCTGCCGCCACTGATCCGTTCTCGGCGACAGCGTGCAGGGCGCGAAGTCTTTCGAGATTCAACACGGTAGTAATACTACTGAATATACGGTCTGAATATTTGCTTGTGCTGAATAGTTAGCGGCAGGAACATTGTCGAGTGACTACTCTGACCTCCGCGACTGCGCAGACACCGACACCCACCCGAACTCCTCGGGGGCGCATCGACCCTCGACTGCTTGTCGTGGGAGGCGCAGCTGCGATCTCGATCAGTTCGCTCCTCATCAAGCTGGCCGATGTCGGGCCTTCGACGGCAGTCTTCTTCCGTTGCTTCCTGGCTTTGCCGCCGCTGTTGTGGTTGGCGTGGCGGGAGTACCGCCGGGTGGGCAAGCCGAGCAGGCGGGCAGTCGTTCTGCAGGTGCTGGGCGGTCTGCTGCTCGGACTTGATTTCGCGTTGTGGTCGCAGTCGATTCTCATGATCGGCGCGGGTATGGCGAGCGTCGTCGTGAACGTGCAGGTGATCGTGGTGCCCACACTGTCCTGGTTGGTGTTCGGCAACAAGGTTCCGATGCGCTTCGTCTTTGCCCTGCCGTTCATGTTCACGGGAATCGCCTTGGCGGGCGGCGTGTTCGGGGGCGGGGGCACTGGCGACGAACTCCTGTGGGGAACGGCGCTCTCGCTCGTCTCCGGAATCGCCTACGGCGGCTACATCTTCGTGGTCGGCCGGACGGGCGAGGCGGATCGGGCAGCGAGCCAGGTGTTGATCTCGACGACGTCCGCGGGCATCGCCGGCTCCGTGATCGGATCACTGTGGGGCCGGATCGATTTCGTCCCGGGTTGGGAAGCGTTCGGCTGGCTCGCGGCACTGGCGCTGGTGGGCCAGGTGTTCGGCTGGATGCTGATGGGACACTCGCTCCCTCGGCTTCCCGCCGAGGTGGGCGCGACGCTCCTGCTCATGCAACCGGTGCTCGCCGTACTGCTGGCGGTTGTGCTGCTCGGCGAACGGCCAGGCCTTGGGCAACTACTCGGGTGCGTCGTCGTTGTCGGAGCGGTCTCGGCCGTCTCCGTACGTCGCACCCGAGCAGTCACCCGAGTAGGCGGCGCAGGCTAGTGCACCCGCATCTCGCCGGGCATCCACATGCCCGAGCGGGTTGCGGTGCCCGTCTCCACCTCTGCCGGAACAGCATTCGGGAAGTACCGGTCGTACCGCTCGAGTGATCCCCAGTCCCGCGCCCAGTCGTCCTTCAGGTACGTCGGAACCGTCGTCGCACCGGCGAGGACCTCGGTGAACCCGAGTGGGCCACCGTTGTCCGCGGACTGCCAGGTGTCGGTGGAGCTGACGGCCAGGGGACGGTCCGGGAGGATGCGGAAGTTCGGCATCTCGGCCACACCGTTCTGATGTGTGAACGGACGTTGGCACGGGAACTGAAGGCCGACAGCCCAGTCCAGGAGGACCGGCTGCTCGTTGCCGATGTACGAGTTCAGTGACTCGAGCTTCGGCACGCGCGGCGGCGTGAATGCCATCCACTGATCGCCTGTGAGGTTGGGATCGAACGCGACCACTCGAACGGCGTCGGCGTCCGGCGCGAGTTCGTCGATGGGGATGCGGACGTTGCGCCACGACGGCGCGGGCCCGATGTCCCGCGGCATGTACGAACCTTGAACCTGCACGGTTCCGTCGGGCTGAGTTTTTCCGTACTCGACCAGCAGCGACTGGCCGTACGTGATCGCACCGGTGTTGTCGACGGACCACACGCGGCCCGCCACGGACATGACCACCAGCGGTGATTCTTCACTGCGAGTGGGCAATCCGTACCAACTCGAGATGAGGGAAGCAGGTTCCTGCACGCCGGGCTGGTAGCTGCCCATGACCGGCGTCTTCGACGGATCGAGGCCGAAGGGGAGTTTGGCCGTGCTGCCGTTGACGCCGATGTTGCCGGTGCCGCCGCTGGTTCCGGCGCCGGAACCGGTGGCGAAGCTGGGGCCGACACTCTGGGTGTCGGTATTGCCCATGCCCTGCTTGACTTCGATGTAATCCGCAGTCAGATCGCTCGGAACCCCATTGGGGGAGAAGCCCTTCGAATCAACTCCGGACAACGGATCCTCGGCGTTGAATCCGGGAGCGGTGAGCGGCCGTAGATTCCCGGAATTGACGTCGGTCTCGACCAGAACGTCCTCGGCCATGCCGCAGGTCTTGCCCGCGAGTGCCTCGATGTTGCTTCGGCCCAGCGAGTACGCCGGGTACTGCGACACCGTTCCCTTGAGCAGCGAGAGCACCTCGAACAGGACCATCAGACCGGCGATCACGGTGAGCGGAGCGGCCGCGAACTTGCGAATTCGTCTGCCCTTGGCCGTGTTCGGCTTCTCGGGCGGAGCTGCGAATCCCTCACGCAGGTACTGCCAGGCGGCAAAGGCCAAGGCGAGAGCAAAGAGCGCGAGGAACAGTGTGTTGGATTCACGGCCGTCGTAGGAGATGGTCTTGTCGAACCACGGCACGCCGTAACTCGAGACGTACCAGTAGCCGTTGATACCGGCGAACGTCAACGCCAGCATCAGGAGCAGTCCGGCCACGAACACCGATCGGTTACGACGTGAGCGCAGGGCTGACGCGGACACGGCGACGGCGGTCAGCGCGGCGAGAGAACCGGCGATGCCCGCGTACGCACCGAAGTGGTGAGTCCACTTGGTGGGGTTGAACATCATCAGGAACATCGTGCCGAAGACGACGCCGACCAGGCGCCACGACGGACCGGTTGCCGCGCCGGGGACGCGGCCGCGGCGCAACAACACGAAGAGCGTCGTGAAGAGGCACAGGATCATCGTCAAGAACGCGAAGCGTCGGGCAACCGAGCCGTCGACGGTCTGGACGAAGAGGTAGTAGTAGCGCAGGAAGTCCTGGTACCACTCGAGATTGGGGCCGATGATCGTTCGGACGCGCGTGGCTTCCATGACGCCGGCAAAGGTCTGATCGGCGAAGATGACCACCAGCACGATGGTTCCGGCAGCGGCGATCGGAGCGAGAAGCGGCAGTGTGCCGACCAGTCGGTGACGCTTGACGACGATGCGCACCAATGGGCGCACACCGGCGAGAAGAGCTGCGATACACATCAATCCGGTGGGCGCGGCGGCAAGAGTGAAGGCACCGATCAAGATTGCGGTGGCCGCGGGAAGCAGGCGTCCGGTGGCGATGGCGCGCTCGATGGAGCACCAGGTGAGCAGTGCGCCGAGAGCCACGATGGGCTCGGGGCGAAGACCGTTGTTGTATGCCAGCCAGAAGGACAGGAACACCAGCCCGCCGGTCCACAGGGCGACGTTGCTCCGGCGAACCGCCCGGCCGAGACGCGGGACGACCTCGCGGCTGATGACCATCCAGCAGAGGATTCCGGCGAGCAGAGCGGGCAGGCGCATGAACGGGCTCGCGGTCGAGATCTTCGCCATCACGGCCAGCACTTCGTAGTACCAACCGAACGGAGCCTCGGGAACGCCGAACCAACGGAAGTAGTTGGCCATGTATCCCGCGTCCGGCGAGACTCGGGCCATGGTGAGGAGATAACCGTCGTCGGCGGTGTTCGCGCCGATGAAGTGCCAGACGACCAGTGTGCCGACCACAACTCCGTCGATGCCGGAGAACTTCCACCAGCGTGCAGGCAGGAAGCGTCGGTGCTTGCGGCCGTCGGTGCCGTCGAGGCGGGCCAGGGCGATCAGCGCGACGATGGTCGAGAGGACGGCCACGATCATCGCGACCAGCTTCACGACGCTGGGGCTCGACGAGAATCGTGAATCGATCGTCATCGAGAAGCCGAGGCCGTCGGGGGCAGCGCCGTCGGGCAGGTCGCTGAAGACACCGACCACCTGTGGGCGGAAGTCGCCGTCGAGCTGGCCACGAATCGGGTTGCCGTCGGGATAGTTCAGGCCGACGAACTCTGCGGCGGTCCGATTGACGTCCGAGCTGAACGCGATGGCTCCGCAGCGACTCGACTCGACGTCCTCGCGCGCCGCCGAAGCGACCACGACATTGCGATCGAGCACGTCGACACTGGTCGCGGACACGCGGACGAACATCGAGGAGAGTGCGGCGCCGTCGCCCTGAGCAGGCGCTGTCGACATGAGGATGCCGCCACCCTCGGGGAGCGAGCTGACCGCGGTGCAGGGGATCGACGCGTTGACGTCGATGGGAACCTGCGCCATCAGAGGTGCCTCGACGTCGCCGATCACGCCGTTCTGTGGCCAGTTGACCGTGGCCGTCGTCTGCACGACAGGAAGCAACGGAGTTGCCAGTGCGAGCACGAAGCCGAGCAAGCCGGCGATGATCGCGACCCATCGAGTGCGATGGAAACGCTCGCGGGCATCCTGACCAGCAGGAGGCGGCGAACTCGAAGTCTGAGGTGAAGCTGTCACGGCGTCGGGCACGGCTACCGATGGTATGTCAGGGCTGAGCGTGGACCTACCGTGCCCGGGTGGTTGGTAGGTCCACGCGTAACAGTTACGACTGGTAACGAATCGGGCCCGGTGTCCAGGTGCCCGACCGGGTCTCGGTGGTGACGTTCATCTGCGCGGGAACCGCGTCCGAATCGAGCGGTGTGTACTGCTCGAGCGAACCCCAGTCCCGATCCCAGTCGTTGTCCAGATAGGTGGGCAACGCTCTGGCCGAGAGCAGTTCGCTGGTCCAACCGAGTGGTCCGCCACCGTAGTGGTCCTGCCAGGCGTTGGTGGACTCTGCGCCGATGCGGTCGGGCAGGATGCGCCACTCGGGGATCTCGGCGACGCCGTACAGATGATCGACCGGACGTTGGCATGGGAAGGCCAGACCGACGGCCCAGTCCATCAGGACCGGATCGGTGGATCCGACGACATCCTGCAGCGTGCGCATCGTCGGCACTCGCGGCGGTGTGACCGCCAGCCACTGGTCCGCACTGATGTCGGTGTCACTGGCCACCAGACGCACGGTGTCGGCGTCGGCCGGCAGCTGATCCATCGGAACGCGCAGGTTGCGCCACGACGGCGACGGGCCGATGTCGATCGGATCGACTCGTCCCAGCGCATCGACGCTTCCGTCGGCCTGCTTCTTGCCGTACTCGACCTGCAGTACCGCGCCGGGGGTGACGATGCCGTCGGAATTGACGTAGCGAATACGTCCCGCAGCCGCGACGGTGAGGAGCGGTGCGGCGTCGTTGCGCTCGGGTAGTGAGTACCAACCGGTGGTCAGCGACGCGTTCTGGGGTGCTCCGTAGCTGCCGAGCACCGGCGTCTTTGCGGGATCGAGCCCGAACGGGAGCGCGACGCTGCTGCCGTTGACGCCCGCCGTGGACTGCGAGCCGCCGGCAGTTCCGGATCCGGTTCCGGGCGTGGTGGTGGTGCCGGACTGAGATGTGGTCGTGTCGAGGCTGTTTGCACTACCTGCCGTCGAGTCTTCGGCATCGGCCGTGAGATCGCCTGCGACCCCGTCCGGGGAGAATCCGGTCGATTCGCTCGCGCCGAATGCACCGGCGCCGGCGAGATCGGTGGGCCTGTCGACCAATTGCAGAACGCCGGCGTTCGGATCGGACTCGACGAGTACCTCGCCTGCGAGACCGCAGCTGCCACCGAAGACCGATTCGATGTTGGACTTGCCGATCGAATACGCCGGGTACTGCGCGACTGCTCCCTTGAGTAGGGACAGCACCTCGAAGAGCACGACAGTTCCCGCTGCGATGGTCAACGGTGACGGGGCGAGGAGGCGAAGGCGCCTTGTCTTCTCGACGCTGTCCGTCTTCTCGACGCCGTCTTCTGTGCCGTTTCGCTCGCGCGGCTCCATGACGTGGTACCAGGCTGCCAGCAGCAGCGCGAGGATGGTGAGACCGAGGAAGGCCGTCGAGAATCCCTTGCCGGCGATTGACGGCGGCTTGTCCCACCACGGGACGCCGTAACTCGAGACGTACCACCAGCCGTTGGAACTCGTGAACGCCACAGCGAGGATGAACAGGATGCCGGCGGCGAACAGCGCGCGGTTTCGTTTGGAACGCATGCTCGACGCACTCACGCCGACGGCAGCGAGCACGGCCACCGTGGCGGCCAGCCCGGCGTACACGCCGAAGTGGTGAGTCCACTTCGTCGGGGTGAACTGCATCAGGAGCAGCGATGCGAACACGATGCCGAGGATTCGGCGCGACGGTCCGATCGCGGTGCCGGGGATCCGGCCCTTGCGCAAAATCATCATCACGCAGAAGACGAGTCCGACGATCATGACGAACATGCCGAAGCGGCGCGCCAGTGAACCGTCGGGGGAGATGGTCATCAGTGCGTCCCACCGCAACCGTTCCTCGAACCACGGAACGTTCGGTCCGACTGCGGTTCGCACCCTGGTGGATTCGAGAACTGTCGCGAGGGTTTGATCTGCGAAGACGGCGACGAGCACCACGGTTCCGGCCGCGAGGATCGGCATGATCTGGGACAGGAAGCCGACGCGCTTGCCGCGGGCGATCAGGATCTGCAGGATCGGCCGGGCGCCGGCGATCAACGCGCCGATCGCGATCAGGCCCGAAGGCCCGGCGGCCAACGAGAATGCGGCGATCAGCACCGCCATCGCGGCGGGCAACAGACGTCCGGTGGCGATGGCGCGTTCGATGGAGCACCACGTGAGCAGAGCGCCGAGGGCGATGATGGGCTCGGGACGCAGGCCGTTGTTGTACGGCAACCAGAAGGCGAGGAACACGAGCCCGCCGGTCCAGATGGCAACCTTGTTGCGGCGCACCGCAACACCGAGTCGCGGTATCACCTCGCGGCTGATGACCATCCAGCACAGAATGCCGGCGATCAACGCGGGCAGGCGCATCCACATGCTCGCGGTGCTGACCTTCGCGAACAGAGCCAGCACGTCGTAATACCAACCGAAGGGCGCTTCGGGGACGCCGAACCAACGGAAGTAGTTCGCCATGTACCCGGAGTGCTCCGAGACTCTGGCCATGCCGAGCAGGTAGCCGTCGTCGGAAGTGTTGGCGCCGAACACATGCCAGAGCGCCAGCGTGCCGATAACCAGGGCGTCGATGCCGGTGAACTTCCACCACCGTGCCGGTAGGAACCGCCGCGCACGACGGCCGTCGACGCCGTCGATCCGGTGCAGTGCGTACAGCGAGACGATGGTCGAGAGTGCCGCGACGATCATCGCGAACAGTTTGAGAAGTGTGGGGCTGGACGAGAACCGGGAGTCGACGTCCATGTGGGCGGACAGTCCGGCGGGGGCTGCGCCCTGCAGGTCGGTGAAGATGCCGACCACCTGTGGGCGGTAGTCGCCGGTCAAGGTGGCGCCGACGCCGTCGATTCCGGTGACGGCTGCGACGGTCTGCTCGGAGTTGGTCGTGATGGTGAGCGCGGTGCATCCGCTCAGTTGATCGAGCGGGGCCGAGATCAGCACCGAATCGCGGGTGAGTGCTTCGAGGCGGTCGGCCGTGGTGCGGACGGTGAGGCCGCGAGCGTTTCGGTCCGGCGCACCGTTCGGCATGGTCGAGAGCAGTGTGCCGCCGCGCTCGCCCAATTGGCCGAAGGTCGAACACGGGATGCTGATGTCCAGCGATGTGGGCGAGTAGGAGATCAGCGGCGACGAGACGCTGTTGACGGTCCCACCCTGCGGCCAGTCGATGCTCGCGGCTTCCTGCTTGACGGGCAGGAAGGGCGTCGCGAGTGCAAGTAGCAAGCCCAGAAGGCCGGTGACTATCGCGATGAGTCGTGCCGTCCGGACTCTCTGGGAATCCGATTCTCGGGGAGCATCGGGGCCAGTGGGCACGGGTTTCGGGGGCACTACTACTTCAGACGGCACAAGGAACGATGTTAGGCGAGTGCGGGCCCGCACATCCTGAGAGAACTACTCAGGATGCAACTTCCTGTTCGGATTGTGGTGTTTCAAGTGTTCGGGCGATGGTGTCGAGTGAAATACCCAACACTTCCGCGACCGCGCTGATGGTGAAGAAGGCGGGTGTCGCGATGCGTCCGGTTTCGATCTTGCGCAGAGTTTCGACCGAGATCCCGGCGTCGAGCGCTATTTGAACCATGCTTCGGTCCCCCCGCGCAGATCGCAGGAGTTCACCCAGTCGTAGTCCTCGTTCGAGTTCTTCCGCCGTCAGCGGCACGCGCACCATGTGCTTATAGTAATACCGGTATAGTTATTCGACAAGGAAGGTGTTCGAGATGGTCGAAATCAAGACCGCAGGCGAAATCGAGGCGATGGCGGCGGCGGGAAGTATCACGGCGCAGGCTCTGGCTGCGGCGCGTGCGGCGGCGAACGTCGGGGTGACGTTGCTCGAGCTGGACGCCGTTGCCGCGGAGGTTATCTCGGCGGCCGGTGCCTCGGCGCTGTTCTTGAACTACCGGCCGGCAACGGCACCGACACCGTTCCCCGGCGCCATTTGTGCGAGTGTGAACGATGCCGTGGTGCACGGTATCCCGAATGGGTACCGACTCCGTGACGGTGATCTGGTCAGCATCGACTGCGGTGCGAGACTCGACGGTTGGTGTGGTGACTCCGCCATCAGCTTCACCGTCGGGCAGGGGAGCAGTGAGGATCAGGCACTGATCGACGCGACCGACGAGGCACTTGCCCGTGGCATTGCCGCCGCTCAGCCCGGAAACCGATTGGGCGACATCGGTGCCGCGATCGGACAGTACGCGCGCGGACGCGGGTACGGCATGCTGGCCGATCACGGTGGGCACGGCATCGGCCGCGAGATGCACGAAGGGCCGGACGTGCCCAACGAAGGTCGAGCAGGCAAAGGCTTCCGGCTGCGGCCCGGCCTGGTCATCGCCATCGAACCGATGCTCATCGCCGACGGAACCGACGACTACCGGCACGACGCCGACGGGTGGACCCTCCGTACCGTTTCGGGCGCCAGGGCTGCGCACAGTGAGCACACGGTCGCGATCACCGAAGACGGTCCGGTGATCATGACCCGCTGATCAACCCTGCAGTTGGCTAGCTCTGGTTCGAGGTCTTGCCGCTCACGAGGTCTCGTACGTCCCACACCCACACGTCGTCGACGCGCTTGGCGTCGAAGCCGACCAGCTCGTCGACCGTGTGGCGCAGGGCGTCGTCGCCGGAGAATCGGGGAAGCACCAGGACGTCGGCGTGCCAGTACCGCAGGTCGGTCAGCGCGTTGGCTCTGGTGCCCACGTCGATCAACGGAACCTTGCCGGTTTGTTTGGCATTGACCAGCAGGGTCGAGGTGGGCCGGGACTCGGCGCCGTAGATTCCGGCGCGGGTCTTCGAATCCGGGCCGACGAAGTACCCGCCGGCGATGGGGAAGCCGAAGTCGGCGTCGACCTGCCAGCTCAGTGCGCGGGCGTCTTCGGCGCTCGCGACGGGGACCGTCACCAAGGTGCCGTCGCTGACGTAGTTCTCCCACGAGCCGCTGGTGATGAATGCTGGGGTCGCAGATCGCTGATCGGCGTCGATGGGCGTCGGGATGAGGGGAATCATCGCGACGGCGAGCGCCACCAGCCAGACACCGGCCGCCGTGCGGCGCGGTCCACGAAGTTCGACGAAAGCGCGGTAGGTGCCGAGGGTGAGCAGCAGTCCGATCGCCGGAATCGCGCCCATGGCGAATCGGGATTCGAGCACCGATTCGAACAACGGCAAGTCGGCAAGGAGTTTCCACGGCAGGGTGATGCCGGTCTTGTCACCGTCGATGGTCAGTTCTGACCCGAGTGAGAGCACACCCATGACGACGATCACGGCGGCCGCAGCGCGGGTCAGGCGGATGCGCCACAACCACACCGTTGCACCGAGAAGCAGGAGCACCAACGGCCAGCCGAAGTACGCGTTCTCCTCGGTCGGGTTCATCCGGAACTCCGCGCCCTCGGGATCGCCCGCGACCGATTCGGTCGGGAACGTGGTGAGTGCAGCGGTGTCGTTGCCGGCCTGACCGTGTGAGACGCCGTCGTAGCTCGCCGGGCCGAAGAACTGCGACCACAGCGGCACCGCGGTGATCAGGAGTGTGACTGCGCCGCCGATCACGAGGCCGGGCATCGCGCGCTTGATCGCCTGGCGGGACTTGGCCAGGTCGGGCAGGGCGTAGGCGGCGCCGAACACCATGGCTGACATCGTGAAGATGAGGAGCGGCTCTTCGCCGAGGAAGATCTGCCACGCGACGAGTAGGCCGAGAACGATTCCGTCGCGAACCGGACGCTTGCCGTTCGAGATGCGTACTACCTGCAAGAAGATGAAAGGGAGTACGAAGAAAGCGACGAAGTTCGGATGACCGTTGGCGTGCGAGATCATGGCGGGCGCGAATCCGCAGAACCCCGCTCCGACGGCGGCGGCGATCTTGGAGCGGACGGAGACACCGGTCAGTACGTGCCGCGAGAATGCCCAGTACCAAGCGATGGCAGTGCCGCCGAGGCCGGCGGTCAGCCCGATCGCATACGTGGCCGTCGGTCCGAAGATCAGCGTGATCGGGGCCAGCGGGATGCTGATGCCGAACATCGCGGTGTTGGCCATCAGGTTCACACCGAGCGGGTAATTCTGCAGGTCACTGAACAGCGGGCTGCGGAACTGGGCGAGCGCGTGGGCGGTGTCGGCGAAGAACCATTCCCACATCGCCTGATCGCGTCCTGCGTTGAAGAGGTAGCCGGACTGAAGATCGCTCCACAGGTTCGACATCACGTAGATCGCCGCAACGGTGAACGTCGCCATGATCGCGAGGTCCACAAGACGCCCACGCTGGATGACCGAGCGCCGCACTGCTGAACGGACTCGCCCTGGACGTGCTTCTTCGAGCAGTTGGACGTCGGGCAAGGTCTCGGTCATGCAGTCGGTGCCTTTCGGTTCTGGCGCCCATCCCTGAAGTGGCAGTTCTCAGAAGTTCGGGGTGGCCTATTTAGGTCTCGATTCGATAACTTCCACTGTCAGAGTAACGAACAAAACGGTTCGCGTCCGCGAGCGGGCGTAGTCAGCGGGACAAACCGGTCCGCCCGACTTGTCCGGAAAGTAATGTTTTCGTGCACCGTTTGACGGGTTCGTGACCGGGGTATCGCAACAAGGATCTTGCTCGCGTTGGTTCAGGCAGCCCCGACGAATCCCATCCTCGACGAACTCGACAAGCTCTACGAGCACCGCACCACGATGGAGACACGCGAGTCGGTCAAGAAATCGCGATCGCCAACGCCGAAGAACGACTCAACGACACCCTCGATCAAACCGGAAAAGACGCTGGTCTGAGCTTCGAGGAGAGCGGCGGCGACTACCTGTTCATCGACGAAGCGCACATGTACAAGAACCTGCGCCGGCAATCGAACGTCGACGAGCTGGCCTGCGCCAAGGGCGCCGATCAGGCCTGGACCTGTCGATGAAGCTGCACTACCTGCGCGGTGTGCGCCGCGCCGAAGCCGTCGAAGCCGGTATCCCCGAGGACAACTACGTCGAACGAGTCGCGACCTTCGCCACCGGCACCCCGGTGGCGAACAGTCTCGGCGAGCTGTGGGTGATGACGAACTACCTGCGCCCGGATCTGCTCGAAGCTGCCGGCGTTGCCGCACTCGACTCGTGGGGCGCGACATTCACCGACACGGTCGAGAGCGTCGAACTGAACTCGAGCGGCAGCAAACTCGTTCCCAAGACCAGGGTCGGAGAATTCACCAACGTCGGTGACCTTGTCGCCATGACCAGCGTGTTCACCGACGTCGTCATGCGCGATCAAGTGCAGGTGACCCTTCCGGTCCTCGACGACGGGCAGCGCACCGTCATCTCCTTCGAGCCCAGCCAGGAAGTGCGGGACTTCATCACCGACCTCGGTCACCGCGCCAGCGCCGCCGACCGCCGACGCCCCGACATCGACAATTCCCTCAAGATCGCGAGCGACGGCCGCAACGTCACCCTCGACCCGAGGACCGCACACCTGGACGCACCCGAGACCGGCGGCCGAGCACGCATACTCGCAGATCAGATCCTCGAGGTCCGCAAAGACACCAAGGACAACGTCTACCTCGACAATCTAGGAAACGACTCACCCCTCCGCGGAGGACTACAGATCGTCTTCTGCGACCGCTCGACCCCGAAAGCCAAAAGCCGAGCGTGGAACATCTACACCGGAGTCAAGGACGAACTCGTCGTCGCCGGCATGGACCCCGAAGCCATCCGGTTCATCCACGACTACGCGAAAGCATCGGAAAAGGCGAAGCTCTACGCGGACTGCCGAAACGGCCGCGTCGCCGTCGTCTTCGGCTCCACCGAAAAGATGGGAACCGGCGCCAACATCCAGCCACGCGCCGTCGCCCTGCACCATATCGACGTGCCCTGGCGACCCGCTGACCTCGAACAACGAGAAGGCCGCATCATCCGACAGGGCAACCAGAACAAACGCGTCCAAATCTTCGCGTACGTCGCCGAACGCACCTTCGACACCTTCATGTGGCAGACCGTGCAACGCAAAGCGCACTTCATCGAGCAGCTCAAACGTGCAGACCGCACTGTGCGCCGAGTCGAGGACCTGGGCGGGGACGACCTCGCCAAGAACGCAGCAGCGATCAAAGCGATCGCTACCGGAGATCCCCGCTACATGCGCCAAGTCAAGCTCGACGGCGCTGTCGCCGACCTACAGGCCGACGCCGATGCCCACTTCGCGGCAGCTCGAAGCCGTGAACGCGAACTCGGAGCCCTCACCACCGCCATACCCGGACACAAGCAGGCAATCGTGGCACTGACCGCGGCCGTACCCGCAGTCGAGGCACACTTGGCGGCCGAGGGATTCTCGATGACCATCGCCGGCCAAACCTTCACCAAACGCCCCGAGGCATCGAAAGCGCTGGTTCATCACCTGCGAGAGACCTACGGTCACCTCAAAGGGGCAGGGCTCGACAAGGTCGTCACCGTCGCAACCCAGGGTGGCCTCGAAATCGAGGTCCGCCGGTCCATGGCCGATGCCGCGCTCTACGTCGGTGCGAAAGGGCTACCGCTCTCGACGAGAGTCATTCCCCAAGAAGACATGTACGTCAGCGTACGAGCGAACACCACCATGACCGAAGAAGAACGCGAAGGAGCGTTCGGCCATCTCGCGAGCGGCATCATGAGCCGCGTCGAACGCATGGTCGCCGAAGTACCCGACAAACTCGACTCCCGCACCTGGCAACTCGACACGGCCACCGCCCGACTCGAAGAACTGCAGAAGCAGTCCAGCGAGGACTTCCCCCGAAGCGCGGAACTCAAGTCGATGTACGCCGAGCTCTACGACCTCCAACGCCAGCTCCGAGAGGAAGAAAACAGCCCCGAAGCGATCGCCCGCCGAGCTGAACTGCAAGAGCGTCTCGAATACAAAGGGCGAGAACCCGGTTGGTCGCTCATGCTCAACGCGACACCGGCACTGGTCGAACAACTCGAATGCGTCGATGCCGACGAGGTCCGAGCGATCATGGCTCGCCGAGAAGCCGAAGTAGCCATGGAACGCAGTCGCCTGGCAGCAGCGGCGGAATCTGCAACTGTCTCCGAGCCTTCCACCGAACAAGACCCGACACCGGTTGCGGCAGAGCCTCAAACATCAAAACCCGGCAACGCCGATCCAGATATCGCGGAGGCAGCTGAGTCGTCTCCGGAACCGGATTCGCCGTCAAACGAGGCTCCTCCCACCGTGATCGACCTCGCGCACCCGACATCGATACGGGACATGCTCAACCGGCGACGATCGTCACCAGACCGGCCCAACCCCGCCCGTCCGTCGACTGATCCATCTGTCGAACACGACCATGGCCAAGAGCTGTAAGGGTCGTGCGTACCCATGTAGAGAATTGGGTGCGCGCAATGAAAATTATTGCAGTACATTCGATTTGAATCAGTCAGCGCGAATTGGAGACACATGGCCATCAGGACAGTCCGCATACACTTGAACGAACAGATCATCGGACTCAACCGTCATCTCAACTTCGAGGATCTCGACGAGTTGGGCGACGTCGGCAAAGAACTGTCGGAGGGGTTTCTGAAAACCGAGAAGGCTGCGGCGCCGGCCGAAGGGTACGTCGAGGCCATCAAGTCGGCGCTCACCATTTTGAAGCGTCCGCCGACCTACACGTACATCGACCTGGACCTTCAGCTCGATGTCAAAGACAATGACGTGGATGACGTACTCCGGAAGTCGGTCTTCGGAGTTATTGCGCCGGGGTGGGTTCGCATCAAAGTTCGGGGCTATCGCGGTCACCAAGCGGTCACCAATACGGTGAGGCAACTTAAGTTGGCAGCGGGCCTCGTCAAAGACGGGTACAACCTCGGACTTGGCGACACTGCATCTGAACTTTCCTCGCTCGAGGAGTCGGACTACGCGGAAATGCTCGAAGACAAGGTGTTCGACATCCCGGAACGGTTGGTCAGCTCCGTGGAACGACGTCCGATCAAGAAAGAAGAGAAATAGCCGCAGCGGCCAACACCTCGCCGCGATCAATTCTGTGCACGTGTCAGATCCTCTCCGCTGACTCCGCGGGCACGGGCGATCACAACGGCCAAACGGCACCGGCGGCGAACGGCGTTCCGTTCGTCGTCGGTCAGCCTGCTCTCACCGGCAATGCGTTCCTGTTCGTACGCATCCCGAAGATTTTTCAGTGCTTGAGCTTTCGTCAGGTCGAGTACCGCCGGCGGGAGTTCGATCTCATGTTCACCGTCGTAGATCAAGCACCACTCGTATACCTCGTCCAAGCGTTTCTGCGATCCCCACCCGTTGCTCACCACCAGGTCGGTGGACTCCCCGTCAGTGGAGGGAATGGGCGCGGCCGTCGACGGCAGTGCCGCGAGACGCCCGACCGTCGCCTTACTCGAATCGAGCATGGAGGCAGTCTCCCGGATGGAAACACCGCTCGCGAGCAGCACTTTGATTGCCTGCATCAGCACGACATCGCTCGCTTCCTTCGCCTGGCGGGCGGCCTGCTTCGAGGTCGACACTGCTTCGGAAGCGGCTTTGAACAGCTGATTCATACCGCAACCTTACCCAAAGACGGGACGCGCGGGATCATTGAAAGCCCGGCACGTCCCATATGTAGGACGCTATGGGCTAATATTGGGACATGAAAGGTAACGGACCTGATCAACTCGACCTGTTCGACCTTCCCTCCGACGCCGATCCGGCACTCGAAGAGTTCCTCGCAGACGCCGAGACCATTCCCGCTGCGTGCGTGTGCGACAAACACGTGGGACGCATCATCTGGCTGAACAGAGCCTGCCGGATCCAGAACTGGTGCACCGAAGACGACGGCTACACCGGCCGTGCAGTCCGCATCGAAGCAATTGCCCTCGACGACAACAGCTCTCACATAGGACGTTTCCTACTGGGCAGACCGCATTCCGTAGGTCACGGAAACACCCTGATTCTCAAGCGAGAAGAACAGTGAACAACGCGGGGGCCATTCCGCCCGCACACTTACAACGGAACCCACATCTGTCGTAGGTGTGCCGCACAATGAGCCAACACACTCATACACAGTGCGGGGGAACGAACATGAGCATCCTGATTATCGGCGTAGTGGTCCTGGTGGCCTGGAAAATCGGATCATTCGTCGCCAGATTCCTCGGCGGCCTGCTCATCATTCTCACCATCGCAGGCCTCATCTGGGGTGGCCCCCACTTCGGGGAGATGAACGCACCGTTGGCTCTGGCAGTCGGGCTGGGCCTGTGGCTGTTCGGACACTGGTTGTTCGCGGTCAAGCGCAAAGGATGGCGCAGCTCGCTCGCTCTTCGAGTTTTCAGCCTCCCCATCTTGCGCCTTCTCGCACCCGTTCCCACCAACCACGTCTCAGCCCAGCCTGCCTGGGTCGACTGAGAGTCGTCGACGGTCAGGCCGACGTCCACCGTGGACATGAGTTCGTCAGGCGCAACTCGCGACTAGCCTGCCGGTTAACACCGGCGTTGGGACTCAGGAGTGGCGCAACCGGCGATGGTTGCGCAGTCCAAGAAGCGTCATTCGGGGGCCTACTCGGACTCCGACCTGGACAAACCACCAAAAAAGAAGGTATTCGCAGGGTTGGAATCCTGTGAATACCTTCCGTCACAATCCACTTGGTTGGGAGCCCGTATGGTCGCGTCAGAGACGGTGCATATGGGCTTGGTCCCATCCTGGCCTCAGTCGTTTCCGAGTTTGGACCTCGGGACAGATACCCAGCTGTGACACAGGCTTTGCCTGCTAAGGGCAATTTACCATGTGGTAGCAAGAATGCCGTGGAACCGCGGTAGCCGGGTCTGTCGGAGACAGATCCGCGCTCCCCGGTAAGGCACTACACCTACGACTTTGCCTTGTTGATTGCGGATTAAGTGGCACCTATCTGCGCTGCTTCGGGCGGCACCCATGGTGGCGGTTGCCGAAATTGTTTGGCGATCCGATACACGTTTCGCCGAACGGTTCGGTAGGTGACGAGGTCCTCGGATTCGTCCACGTGCACCGTGAGAACTCCACGTTCCGTTAGCTCTGCAAGACCTCGTTTGCGGCTCGACCGTGAGATCCCGTAACGGTCATTGAAGTAGCTCGCTGATATGAAGAACTCGGGGTCGTCACTCCTGGTCAACGCAAGGGCACAGAGATACATGGCCACGCCGGCGCCCGACAGGTTCGCGGCCAGACCTTCGGTCCAAAATGTACGCGGAACGGATAAGTAGGGCTCACTGTTGTAGGGAGGCTCGTAGAGGACAGGTTGTCCCGCGACCACAGGACGCGACTCGTTGTGCAGCACGATCGCTGTCTTGGGGCCGACAGTGTGCAGATCCAAGAGACCACGGTCGGCCAACTCGTGCAGGGCGTCTCTCACTGCTCGGGCACCGTCCCCTCTCGGGTCGTCGCTTCTGCCGATTAACCCAGCCCAGTAGGCGGCGACCCGAGTGGTTGTGTACGGCGGGCGAGCTGTTACCCAGATCAAGGAGATCAATAGTGTGATTCTGAGGGCGCCGCCCTGGCCCCCTGATGACCCGCGAGTCCGTAAAAGGCTCGTCAACGGTGTATGTGCAGTACTGCCCGCTTCGCGCTCCACGAATGAACGCCGCAATGGGCACGCGTCGCGTTTGACTCTGCTCGCAAGAGGTTCAACCACCGTCTCAGGCCTTTCCCTGTGGGACCCGGTCCGCTATCGTGGCGTTATACGCAGTACTGACGCGACTAGAGGAAGTTCCTCTATAGGGGTTCTGTTAAGGCTATCAAATTGGTCCTGTAAAGGCATTGTATCGGGTCCAGATTTTGTCGGCGACGTCCATGAGTCCCATTGACGATTGTGATCCCCCTGCCCCGGCGGCTGCTGAGATTCCTGGACGGGAATGAACGAATCCGTCATGGATGTTATGGTTATTGCAAGCAAGGCATCGGCCCTCCTAGTCTGACTCGGACAGCCGGTCTGGCCCCTGGTGTAGCTGCGGCAGCCAGGGGTTGCTTCATTTCTGGGGAAGAACTCTCAGGTCAAGCCGTCATAACGTGTAGTCCCTCTTTGACGATGTCGTACATCCCATCGTCGCCAACCGCGATGGACCTGCGGACCGCAGAGGACACCACATCAGGCAGCCATAAAAGGCGATCATCGTTGGGTGACGCTTGGACTAGCCGAGATACACGCGGAATGGCACCCTCGCTGCGTAAGTCTGAGAAGGTTCGAGCATCAATTTTGAGCAATGCGGAGGTGTTCCTCCGCTCCATGACTATGAGATTTACAGGGGCACACACCCCTTCGACGCCCGAGGTGAGCGCAATCGCCAAGCTGCGAAAGCATCCACGGCGGGCGCCCTCGAGTGTGCTGTCGGAGCGCTCAACCGAGACCTTCTTGGCAATCAAAATTGGTTCCACCCCCTCGATCAGATACCTCAGCATCGCCTTGGCGCGAGCTCGACCATCCGGAGTCCTCAAGGCTTCGCTCGTATGCCAGTAAGTGCTCCCCGCGATATCGAGCAGTTCCTTGCGCATCGACTCCATGTCATCCGCCTTCACTATCACCGCAGTGAAGAGATAAAACGGCTGCTCGGGCCGTTCGAAACCCCGATATGCCTCATCAAGAAATGCCACAGGCTGACCTGGGAATTGGTGATAAATATTCTCGATGAACTGCGTGATCGATCTCGGCATCGAGCATTCCTTCCGTGCCTCGCATTCGGCAACGCGAGGCGCGTCACGTTGAGCATCCTATCAGTACGTATGTGTAATTCTATAACTGTTTTGTATGGAAAACAGAACAGTTCTGTGCAACCCCAAGAGTCGGGCAAATTAACCGGTTATTAGAACAAAAATGTTTGATAAGGTCGCCCTTGTGAACATCCCACAGCATGGCTCCTTTGGTACATATGACCCGATAAAGGTTGCGCGAATGCTCCTTCCTGACGTTGCTGCAGCTGCCGAGAAGATGAGCCGGCGCTTCGACTCCACTCACGAAGATCATCCAAATGATGAAGCGCTGCAAATCAAAACTGCGCTCGAAGAGCTGCGTAAGGTGCAGGAATCCGCCGCTTGGGCCACTCGAATGCTTGTGGAGCTTACGGGCCTAGCCCGACGTGAGAACAAGAAGTGGCCCAGTCAGCGAAAGATGGTTGAGGCCAGCGGAGTGTCGCTAGCAAGTATTCACGAATGGATCCATCACCCCGCACCGTTTATCGGTGAAGAAAGAGGGCCCGGGACCTTGGCCAAGCCAGGTCAAACTCGGCACAGGTTCGCAGCGGGAGGGGGTGGTCGCGACACTGACGACGCTGACGGGGACGAATACTGACGCCGTCCACATTGTTCTGCGCACTTTGTCAGTTTCAGAACCGGACTGCACGGCGGTCCGAGAGGTGCTGTGCCTCAGCCGGTCTGGTCGAGGTTGCGATACAGGGTTGATCGGGCAACCCCGAGGGTTTCGGCAATGGCGGTCATCGAGACGCCGGCGCCTTTCATCTTGCGCGCGATTGCCTTCTGTTTGTCATCGAGTACGGGCGGTCGGCCGCCGGTGCGTCCTTGCCTTTTGGCTGCTTCCAGACCTGCAAAGGTTCTCTCTCTCTCTCTCAGGAGGTTTCGCTCGAATTCGGCGAGCGCTCCGAAGATGGTGAAGATCAGCCGGCCACCGGAAGTGGTGGTGTTGATTTCTTCGGTGAGTGAGGTGAACCCGACGCCGATCGATTCGAGGTGGGCAACTGTTTCCAGCAAGTGGGGAAGGCTTCGCCCGAGGCGGTCCAAACGCCACACGGCCAGAGTGTCGCCGGGTCGAAGATGCTCGATAACTGCGGCCAGCTGCGGGCGATCGTCTTTGGAGCCGGATGCGACGTCCGTCCAAATCTTGTAACAGCCCGCGGCCGTCAGAGCGTCCGTCTGCAGAGTTGGGTTCTGATCGGCGGTCGAGACCCTGGCGTACCCCAAAAGTGTGCTCACAAGGGCACAGTGTCGCAGAACTCAACGACACGAAGTATTGAGAGACAGTTGGTTTTCGGACGGGTTTCGGGACACTCAACGATTCGATAACGAAAGGTCGACCGAGCCTCCCGATGTGAGTCCGGCAGTGTCCGAGAAACGAACGAATGAGAGACGACCCGAAGTGGTGCATAACTATGCAGTGGGCGGCTCAGCGGCGGTCGGTGTCAGAACTGCGCTCAATGCATGCGATCCAGACGTCCGCGGAGATCCTGCGCTTGTTTATAGAACATCGAGCCTGGCCGAATATTTGGAGGTTGATATCGTGAATCCTCCGAAAGGCGTCACGGGTTACATTGTCGCAGCTCTATTTCGGAGGACGCTCACGGTGGATCGCAATCTTGAACGCTTCACTTGATGCGCGGCCGCAACCTGTGGCGATCAAGGTCAAGGCAGCTGCAACGGTTCCATAGATCCGTTTCAGCCCGCGGCGTATTCGCATCCCATTCATTATGCGCCTTCTTTTGGTTAGATCCGGTGAAGCAGCATTCCATAGGGCAACGCCAAAAACTGACGCAGAATTCCTTCACAGCAGTGGTACCCAACCAAGTACGGCGATTCAGACTCCATAATCCGTCTGTCGCGCACCCGCCAATCGGCTGATTGCTGCGGTGTGTTCAATCAGAAATTAGTGGAATTAGAGTTAGTTGTGTTTCCGATTCCATTTTCTCGAGTATTTTTCCACTCCAATCAAAACCTGCCGGAGGATAAATCGGTCCGATGGTTCTATCCACCAGAACGGGGAAGCTCCGCCGTTCCCTGGGATGTTCGTCTGAGGCTTCAACTTTATAGGCGTATTTGCAGAGCTCGGGTCCGAGTACCGCGCGGGCCCAGCCTTCTGCTTCGTCATCGGGGAGCGAAACTGATTTCCCGTTCTTGTATCCGATGACTAGTGCCTGGAAAATCAGTAGCATATCTGGGTTTTCAACATTCTGGTTCCGGCCGGCGTTGCTGAAAGCGAATTCGAATCGGACAGAAGTGTCCGGGAGTGTGATCGCTGGCCGGAGTCGATCACCTTTTTCTTGTTCGAAATCAGCTCGTCGATCGTGCTGTTTGCCGGTGTCGATGACGTACGCAATTTCGTCATGCCGCTCCTTCAGTTCGCTCGCGTAGCGTTCACGAACCAGCTCGGCTACATCTTCGGCGGCAAGCGGCGGAGTCACTGACATGCCCTTACTGTATGTGTTCTGGCGGACTCCCACGGGAAGATGAGGGCCCGCCAGAACACGACCCGTCAGACGGTGTCAGGCGAAGTGGTCATCCAGGAACGAGTTGACGAAGCTCGGGCACTTGTAATCCCATGCTGCGTCGAATCCGTCGCAGTAGACGGTTTGTACGCCTACTCGCCTTTCTGCCTCCTCGGCGGAGGTAGGATTGCCAGCGGGCGCGTCGTAGTAGACCGCCTTCTCTTCGAGGTTGGCGGCGCCTATCATATCGAACCTCATGTATTCGCCGCAGATCTCGACACCGTTGTAAACGAGGTCACAATTGACACCTTCCACCTCTCGGTAGAAGTTCACGCCGTCATCGTGGTTCGCGAAGATATCGTCTGTTGCCCCCGTCGCATCCCCGACAGCGTCAATGGAGAAGTTGTTGGGTGCGAATATCCACGCGATCAAGTTGATGTCCGTGACTCCATGTTTGTGGTAGGCCTTGTCGTAACCAAAACCTTCTCCCGGCTTGCCGGTATATCGGTTAGTCTCATCGGGATCCCAGTACCCTCTCCTGAGGGCGATTCCGCCGACAGCAGTCTCGGAGGTGAAGAGGATTTCAGAAGTGTCGTAGACATTGGGGTCTGGTGGTGTGGCCGTGGATGTCGTGTAGTTCGCGGCGACCAGAAAAAGACTGAGCAGAAGGAGCGTTCCTAGCTTTCTCATTTCGTTCTCCGGTTCCTAGTTTCCCATTGTTTTCTCTGACATCACCACAAGTCGTCCATCGTCGATTTTCAGACCGATGAATCCCTTCTGAAATTCTTGGCGTACGGAAAAATCTCCACCGGGGGACAAATTGACGGCAGCCTTCGTTGGGTACCCGAGTTTTCCTGCCTGGGCGCCGAGGTATTCGAACGCCATGTTGAATTTCTTGGAGAGTTGCCAGGCGCCGATGACGGGGTAGGAGTAGATAGCGCTTCCGTCTTCGAATTTCGCGGCGTGGCCGATCCCGTCCGCCAACACATACTCATCGCCAGTGGGGTAACCCATCACGCCGTCCTCACGACCGAATTGGAACCATCGGTCACGTACTGCCCCGTACAAGACGCGTGCACCGGTGGGTGTCGACCATGTGATGGTGCCGTTGACGAAGTTGTTGTAGCGGCCGTTGTTCTTGGTGACCGCGATTTCGTCGGAGCTGGGGTAGCCCAGGGCTCCGGAATGCGCTCCGAGAGTGTTGTATTTGTCGCGGATGGGTCCGTTCTTGATCGCCGAACCGACAGCGTTCTGGAAGGCGACGTAAATCGCGCCGTTCTGGAACTCCTGACGGCGGCCAGCGCCGTCGGTGTGCACGATTTCATCAGTGGTCGGGTATCCGAGCCACCCCGTCTCGTAACCGTGGACGCCCCATCGGTTGAGGATGCTGTTCACCACCGGGTGCGCGCCACCGGCGGCAGACCAGTAGATCGGCCCGTTCATGAAGGTGGTGAACTTGCCGTGCCCGTCGGGGGAGGTCAGTTCGTCCGATGTCGGCCACAGCAGAAAGCTGAACTGGGCACCGAGTGAGTTGTACTTGTCGCGGATCGCGCCGCACACCCACTTGTCCGAGGGCCAGTATTGCTGGCAGCCCGGACCGGGAGCAGGACCTCGCGCGACGGCACTTTGTCGCTGCTGAAGTTCGTACTCACGGGTCTCCGCCTGATCGGCTTCTTCCTTGGTGAAGCCTTCCGGAAGTTCCTCACGATCGGAACGCATCTTCCCGGGAACGATCGTCTCGTTCGGGTTTTCGGTCGGCAGTCCTGTGTACGGGATCTTCTTCCCGGCCGGTGCTTCCTGCGGGGCTGAGGAGGTTGTCGCCGTCTCGGAAGAGGGGGCAGATGTCGTGGTGGCGGGCGCACTCGTTGCAGCGGGCGTCTTTTGTGCCGGCGCGGAAGATGGCGGCGGTGCGGGTTTGTTGTCGTTACCGGCCGGTGCACACGGCGCCGACGTTGCAGTTGGAGTGGTGGTGCTCGTCGGCGTGGAGGTTGTGGTTGTCGTCGAGGTGACGGGATCACACGGCTCTGACCGCGACGGTGTGCTGTTTCCTGGCGAATTGCCAGGTTGGGCCATGCTGGCCGCGACAGGCGTCGACACCAGGAATAGTGCGGCCGTCGAGATCGCGAGAGCGCGCGTGAGTGTTTTTCTTCGGCGTGTGAAATGTGGAGCAGACTTCAAGGCCATCTGTTACCCCTCATCTACCTGGCAGTTCGGCGCAGCACTGGTTGCTCCGCTCTGGGCCTGCCGGATCGAATCGCCACCGGCACAACGAATCTGGGAGTTTCCCGCGGCTTTCGTTTCGCGGTGGCGATCGCTGCTCACGGTAAAGAGCTACTCATCAGTTTCACAGGAATCGTTCATATCGATTCGGTAACAGACCAGTCTGCTTTGTTTAAAGTGCAGGTGGGTGCGTTTCGGTCGAGAAAAGTTAGTACTTTTGGCGGGTGCTGAATCCGCGGGGCACTTGGTCCTATATGCGGCATTAGTCCGAATTGGTTTCCCTGCAATACTTCTGAGACTTTTGCTGTAGAGGTGTTGGGTGACGACCCTGGATGTCATCATCTTTCGATGCATAGGCGGCATCGGCGAATCCCGGCCCGATGACGATTGTGGTGCTGTTGGATCAGGCGCTTGCGGCGGCGAGGAATCGTAGGAAGACGAGGTAAGCGGGCGGCGCTACGTTCAGTGACTCTGCTCCGACGGCGACTGCCACACAACGTCGATCCGCAGACAAGTCCAAAGCAGCGGATCCGCTCAGCTCATACGCTCGGACAGCTGGTCGTAGAACTCGGCGACCATCGTGTCTGCACCGCTCTTCATCAACTCGGCCCCGCCGAAGCGGTAGACCTCATAACCGGAGAGCCTGAGCCGGCGATCTTCGGCGACCATCTCGCTATAGAGGGCCGGGCTCGCGGTATCGCCGTTCGCGTAGTGCTGCTTCCCATCGACCTCAAGGACCACGCGATGCCTGCTGGAGAACAAGATGAGGAAGTCCATCCGCTGCCTCGCCAGAGGACTGCCGCTCTCGCCGGCGGCACGCCGAGTCAGCTGCGTCGAGGGGTCGTAGTGCAGGTAGACCTGCGGGATCAGTGCGGGGATGTTGAAGTGACCGCCCTTGTAACGCCTCGCGTAGGTGTCGAAGACGAGGAGCTCAACAGGGTTGCCGCCCAGGGAATTCCTCAGGCGATTGTGCAGGTCCCTACCGACATCGCGGGCTGAAACCGTGTCCGCAATGCCCTGCCGTGCACGCCACCAGTCGATGAGATTGCTGAACGTCAAGCCGTCGGCGGGGATCGGCTGGTCGTAGACGAGGCAGAATTCGCCGTTCCGGACAATCTCGATGTCGTTGTTGACGGCGTCACGGAGCACAAGCTCGGGCTTGGGTCCGTTCGCGGCGAAGATCAGGTTCTTCGCTGGCGTGCCAACGCCTCCGCCCCGGTCGTATTCGTTGAGCAGGGCGGTCAGGTCATCGAGAAGAATGCCGGTGACCTCGAGCTCAGCCACGATGCGCCGCGCCAAGGCTACGAGGTGAGGGAGGTCCCAGCCTGCGGTGTACGTCTTGATGACATCGCGTTTGGAGTAGTCGGCATGGCTTGGTTGCTGGTCAGGATTCGGCCATTGCAGCTTCAGTTCCTCCGCGAACACCGTCTCAAGGTCCGATCGCGTGTAGGTATGAATGAGCGCTTCCTCGATAGCGCTCCGGAAGGTGCGTGACGACACTTTGCTCGGTGCCTTCGGGGAGTCCGCGACAATCGCGTCGAAGAAGCTGGGTCTGCTCACGGCCCCATTGTTCCCGATTGGTTCAGCCGTACGTGCCAAGTGAACTACGGAAAAAATGCCAAAGAGTTCCGCCAGTCACACGCCGAACCTCCCGATGTGAGTTCGACAGTGTCCAGTAATCGATCGATTGATGGACGTGCGTGTTCGAGCGGCGTTTCCGGTGGTTTGGGTGACCAGTAGTCGTCACGACGAGATGACGGGTGATATCGCTGTCCTGCGCCGGCTCGCATGAGATGTGTTTGCCTGGCTGGGAGATTTCGTCGTAGCAGCCCCCGCGGCGCACAATATCGAAATGACAACAGCGGGAGCGCCGTCCGGCGATTCACCAGTAGATGACGCTGCGGTTTCCTCTTCCTCACCTGCATTGCAGGGGCCGAAGATCGGTTTTCTGGCGGGTACCGCGCTCGCGGCTGTGAGTATCGCGTTGTTTATCGTCTCGGGTTTCGCGATTCTCTCCGGCGATTCAGGGGTTGCGCAGCCTGTCGCAACAGTCCTCGGTGGTGTTGGTGTTCTTGGCGCCGGTCTACTCACTTTCCGATCAGCGCACAACACTCGGATCAGTGCTGAGAAGACCGCCGCAGACCAGCTTGCGCATGCAGCAACGGAGCTAGAACACGCACGGAGCGTCGCAGCGGAGGAGAAGGCGAGGCATGAAAAGCTGTTCGAGGATCAGAGACAACAGGCCGAACTCAGTCGGGTTGAGCAAGCGAAGACCTTCGAACGCACCTATCAACGAGAAGTGATTCGGGACTTACGATCTCGCTACACGACTTGTGCCGAACAGTTGGCTCACGAATCCGCCGCGATCCGCCTCGCTGGCGTTTACGCATTAGCATCCCTCGCCGACGACTGGCAGCAGCAGAACGAACGTGATGAGAAGCAAGTAGTGATCGATTTGCTCCGCGCATACTTACGCACCCCCAACACCCACACGCCTGTCCTAGTTGCCGCGGAACTTCCGGATACCGGTGAGCTGGAAGTACGCAGAACTATCCTCCTCACGTTGCACAAACGGTCAACTACGGAGAGTTCGGAAGCGAAGAGCTGGAAAGGTTTCGACTGCACAGCCACCAATGCGGACCTGTCCAACGCTGACCTGTCGTCCTCAGACCTGACCGCCGCGAACCTCAGCACGGTGAACCTGTCCGGTGCGAACCTGAGCCACGCGAGACTAGCCGACGCGGACCTGACGAGCGCGGACCTGGCCGGTACGAATCTGAACTTCGCGAACCTGACCGGCGCGAACTTGAGTTACACGACGCTAAAAGGTGCCGACCTATTTTTCGCAATTCTGACCGGCGCGAACCTTACGTATGCGGATGCAACCAGCGCAGACCTGACCTACACGAGCCTAACCGAGGCAGACCTGACCGAGGTAGACCTGACCGAGGCGAAGCTGTCCGACGCGGACCTGACCAAGGCGAACCTAACGCGCGCGACTCTGGACAAGGCAGTTGCAACTGACGCAAAACTGCCCGAGGCAAACCTAACTCGCGCCACGCTCAAGGGGGCGGTCCTAACTGATGCCGATCTGACCAAAGCAACGCTGGTTGGCGCAGCCTTGATGAACGCCAATCTCTCTGGAGCGAACCTTTCTGGAGCAAACCTGCACGTGGCGAACCTGACAGACGCAACTCTTGATGGGGCAACAATGTTCAACATTTATTGCACACCTGCCACAATCTGGCCTGAAGAAGTTGATCACCCGGTTTCACGTGAGCGACCGTAGCTATAGGGAGAGCTATAGAGAGTGCGCCCTCGGCTTCGAGTGACCGCTCACTTCGTGCGCGTCGCGAGCATCGGCAACCTCAAGGATTTGCTCATGTTCTCTTCGGCAGCGTCGGTCATTTGGTTCCTTTTGCGGGGGGCGACGAGCTTGAGATCAGCTTCGTGATCTCGTCGAGCGCGGTCGTCACCCTGTGCACGAGTTGCTGGAACTGTTTGTCCGGAGACAGCGATCCCCAGCCTTCACCAGCGATAGCTGCGTCATACTTCGATCCCTTCAGATGGGCCGACCCCGTGGACCTCATGGTCTGGAGCAAGCGAAGCGGTCCACACAGTTCGTCGGTATCGCCACCAAGGCCACCAATCCATGCCTGTAGGCAGTTCAAAGAGGCTTCCGACTTGCCCGCATCGGCCAGTTTCCGCAAGACCTTGACGTCCAGAGCGTCCACAACCCCTTTGGTCAGCACGACGATGCTTAGATCGCGCTGACTTGCTGAACTGTTAGTGCACAACGACAGCCCGTCGAATTCCTGCTGGTCGTGCTCACCCAACTGTCGATAAAGCTCGACACCGCGCGCGGTGACGACGGCCGCGTTGAGTTTCGCGCGTGCGCGACGCAGATTCCCGACGTCGGGGCGCGGATCTTCGACATCCCACTGGTTGAGTACATCGCGGCGCCACCGGATGTTGGTGACACCTCCTCGGGGCACAACGTTGTGCACGAGCCAGTGTTCGCGTTCTGACTCGGGAAGCTGGCGTTTGATGTCGCCGAGCCAGAGTTGTACGAGCCCTGCATCGTTAATGTCTAGGTCGAGACCCCACAAGTCGAGGCACCAGAGGCGGGTGCGACTGAGTACGTATGTTGCTGTGTCCTCGCGGTACCGCGTGAGGACGTCGGTGTCGAAGTACACCGGAGTCAAGAAGTTCGGCTCTCCTGGTTTGGAGTGTTCGAGGTAGGGGACGTCGCATGTCCAGCGAACGACCTCACCCGTTGAGGGGTCCGTGCCGATGATGAATTCCTGGAACTGCTCGGGGCGGAGCTTGTCGTCGGGACCTTCACCAACGCGATCGAAAGGCCGGATGACGTGCTTTCCGTGTACGTCTGCGAAGAAACTCTTGCCCTCGACCCCGCTCATCGGTGTAGCGCAGTAGTCGATGATCGCTGTATCTGACCTGAGTTCGAGATCGATGCGGTCCACGTCATCCAGGTTTGCCCACACCGTGTGGCGATGTTGCACGATCAGGCTCATACCTCGGGCTGCGAGATAGCGCCGGAGGTACACCGCGTCCACCTGCACGTCGTATCCGTCGTCGTCGAAACGGTAAGTCTGCACAACGTCGTGACGGCGTCCGGCATTATCGATTCGTATCCAGTGTCCGTCGTCCGTTTGTATCAATCGGAGCCACCACAGGAACGATGGGGTTAGCTCGATTGTGCGTTGTACGAAGCCTTGATGGTATCGAGCCTGCGCGAAGAAATGCATCGTGTACTCGTCGTTCCAGCTGGTGGAAAGGCCTTCCTCGAAACGTGGGTTCCGCCCCGTCGAGTTCCACGATGACCCGAGGTCATCGAGGCTCCAGTCCGGATGAGACAAGATCTTGGGCACATCGGCGCTGTCTACGAGAACGCATGTGAGCGTGCTGTGCGGATTGCCGGGTTCGCCCGACCGCAGGATCGAGACCCATCCTGTGGGATCCGGCCGTAACAACCTCAAATATGGAACTAGCTTCAGCGGTTCAGGCAGCTCTTCGTAGCGTTTGAGATCATTCGAATCTGGGTTCGTCCACACCTGTGAATCTTAGGGGGGCGATGGCCACGTCGGCGTGGCCATCGCCTAAGAAGCGTTCAGTTTTGACTGCGGGCCGGGCATCTCTGCCAGCCCGGTCTCCACGCTTAGGTCTGCTAAAAGACGATTCGTACAACAAAAACAAAATTGACAATCGCCACCAGCAGGAATAGCAGCGCCCAGCCGTCCGACCGCGTGAGCAGCTGCTTCTCCGCGTGGTCAGCGCATCGAATGAAAATGCCTCGACGAATGCGCCGACACGGCCGATTCGTCGTTTCGGTGGTCACACCGCACCTGGACCCGAACCATGCACTGCACAGGGCAGGGAGAGCAATCGCCAGGGTCGCGCACACGTAGACCCAGACAGCGCGATGATCCTGGTTGGACAGAAACGCAAGCAGGATTAGAAGTGCGGCGTCGGAGCCGAGAACACCACCCGCGGCTTGGTACGTGTAGTCGGCGCTCGTGCGCGGCCGCGAGGATGGTCGCGTGGAAACACCTGGTGACCGCGAAGACCATGGGTCCACTGCAATATTGGACGAGGGGCGCTGATGCGAACGGCCGCTGTAGGCGCAGCGGCCACCGCGACTATGACTTCTAGTGGGGCATCTCGAGTCGAACTCGCACATGCGCGCACGTTAACAGCGCCTGCCGACAGGTGATTACGAACTTGTACCGCAGCCGCGCCAATTTCTCAGGAAGCTTGCGCCCCTTGGCGTTCAGCGGTCTCCCGCGTCGTCACACGCGCCAACATCTGCTCCATCTGCGGCCACCCCAACGGCAACGACACGCCTTGCATTCTGACGCGGGTATTCCACTCCGGAGCGAATGCATCCCACAGGACTCGGACAGCGGGGGCCAAGACATCGCGCTCGATCGCAACGACAGTCTCTCTGTCCCAAAGCGACTCCCCGTCAACAGAATCCGGCTCGCCGAACACCGAGGTCAACCGGTCAGGTGCGTAACCGAGTGCAATCAAATCCGAGGCACTGAAATGCTCGCTGCTCACAAAACCCCCACATCCCGACAACCTTCAACGACCACACCATCCTGCCGCACCAGACCACACAACCGCAGTAGCCGAATTTTCCCTGAGGATGTCGGACCCCCGAACTATCCTTGCAATCGCGACGAGCACCAGGTCGCCACACTGACCAGACCGAAGCGAAAGCTGACGTCCTGACCTGCAAGAAGCCCTTGCGGATCGGTCAAGTGTGGCGACCTGGTGCTCTTTCGTGCGCAGCTTCGTCACTCTTCGATACGGCGTTGATCGAACTTGTGTTCGAGTATCCTGGGTGTGCGGGAAGTACGCGCGGATCCAGGAAAGCGGGGCGACGATGAACCAACAGCCCCACTCATCAGCAACAACAGTGCTGACCAAGGCGGAAAAGCTCGAACAGCTACGCCGCAAGATGGCCTCGATCCCTGCTCGCTCGGACGGCACCGAACCAGCGACACCCTCGGTGATGCTCCGCCCGGTCGACGAGCGCGAGCCGACCCCGATCGTGGCCACCGCGCAATCGACCCTCCGGATGCTTCCCGTTCCGGAGCCGATCGGTGACCTACTTCCACGCGGAGGACTCGCACGAGGCACCGTCGTCAGCGTCTCCGGAGCGAATTCCGTCCTCATCGGTCTGCTTGCTTCCGTCACCGCCGACGGCGGGCACGCTGCAGTGATCGGAATGCCCACTCTGGGACTCCTTGCAGCGACGGAACAAGGTGCGGATTTGTCACGTATCGCGCTTGTCCCCGAGCCTCGGGAGAGTGCGGTCGAGGTGGTGGCAATCCTGCTTGACGGCATTGACCTGGTGATACTCGGGCTTTCCGGCGCGGCCGTCACACCGTCGCGGCGCGAGCAGTCGTCGCCAGAGCGAGGTCCAAGGGCAATGTTCTCGTGGTCACTCAAGGGCAATGGGACGGCCCGGATCTGCGCATCGAATCGAGGGTCGCCGGGTACAGCGGCTTGACTGCGGGGCGCGGGCGGGTGACTTCCGTCCAGCTCGACGTCGCGGCCCTGGGCAAGGGATTCCAACGACGCACAGGACGGATGGAGATCCGCGAAGAGGCAGGCGTGTCAGTGTGGCGGGCAATCGCACCGACCGTCGACGCCGCACACGAGCCTGCCCCGCTGAAGAAGGCACTGTGATCAACACCGATCATTGGAACGAGTGCTGGCCGGATCACCCTGTGATCAGGACATTCGAGCCAGCGAGGCCGGTGAAAGTCGACATCGGTCGGGCGCTGCCACTCGGGCGAGGGGGCGCATCACGGGCCGATCATGTGAGTATGCGGGTGAAAACGTCCGCGCTGTACATGTCCGGATACCTCGACGGCGCTCTCAAATTCTGGGCAAGGATGCACGACGGTCAATGGTTGGCTTGTAGACACGGTTTGAAGTTGACCATTGACCGGCAGTCGTGGGTTATTCGAGCTGGTTCAAGATCCCGAGCAGTGAACGCCACGATCAGGGCACCACGCACCACCACAAGCCATGCCGAGTCACCACACCTCCGGCCATTCCGGTTCATGTGCACATCTATTGCCGTGCCGACGAACCGACCAGAGAAGTATCCGCGGGCCTAAACGTCACACGAGGTGGTTTGTACGTCAGGTTGTGTAGTCCGCGTTGATGCGGATGTATCCCTCGGTCAGGTCGCATCCGTATACGGTCCATCCGGCTTGCCCAATTCCGAGGTCGACATTGATCGCTACCTCGTCGCCGGCAAGATGATTGCGCACGGGGGCGAGGTCAGTGACAGCACTGCTGGCGGGATACACGACGTGATCTCCGAAGCCGACCTGAACCTTAGCGGGATCAATGGTGCGTTCGTCCTGACATTTTCCGATCGCCATGACGATCCTCCCCCAGTTGGGGTCTTCTCCGTGCACCATGGTCTTGACCAACGGCGAATTGACGATCGTCTTCGCCACAGTTCGAGCTTGCGATTCGGTGATCGCGCCGGTCACAGTAACTTCGATCAGTTTGGAAGCGCCTTCCCCGTCGCGAGCAATCATCTTCACGAGGTCCGTGCATACCTCGGTAAGCATTTCGCGGAACAGGTCCAGATCGACAGGTCCTGCCGCTCCGTTGGCGAAAATGGCCGCGGTGTCGCTGGTCGAAGTGTCCGTGTCGATAGATACCGAGTTGTAAGTCCGCTGAACCACGTCGCGAAATACGTCGTCGAGATCCTGCGCAGGCACCTCTGCATCGGTGTAGATGAACGAGAGCATCGTCGCCATGTCCGGTTCAATCATGCCGACGCCTTTGGCGATACCGAGAATTGTCGCTTCACCAACCCTTCTGGAGGACACTTTCTCACTGGTATCGGTGGTCATGATGGCTCGCGCGATTGCTGGCACGTCAAGGGGTGACCCTGTGGTCGGGAGGGCGCCGAATCGGGTCCGAATCGTGTCCATCGGGTACTGAACCCCGATGACACCGGTCGACGCGATGATCAGTTCCTCCGAGGAGACACCCGCGAGCAGTGCGGCACGCTCTCGCACTTCGAGAGCATTGCGCAGCCCCTCGTCCCCAGTGGCGACATTGGCGTTCTTCGCCAAGACCACATGCCCCCGCGCGGTGCGGGCGGCAGCTACCGGACGGCTCACCGTGACGCAGGGACCAGCGAATAACGAGCGGGTGAACACTGTCGCCGTCGTGCAAGGCAGTGTCGATACGACCATCGCGAAATCATCACGATCTGCGGGTGCCAAGCCCAGATTCGCTGTCCACGACTCGAATCCGAGTGGTATCCCGACCTCGATCATTTCTACTCCCACTTTCAAGACCCCCTTCGTTCAACAATCACTACGTCGCCCGTGCCCACGCCATGAGCGCTTGACGGTTCGGTTTACCGACTGCGGTTGTGGGCCAGTCTGACACGTAGTAGACCTGCGTTGATTCATCGAGCCCGGCAATTAATATGTCCACCTTCGCCTTCACGCTCGTGGAAACCAATTCGGACCGTGCGAGCCGACAGATGACAGTGGTCAGCTGATGGGGGCTGACTGAAGGAGAGAAGACGACGACCTCCTCAATACCATCGACCGATGTGATGGTGTCGACATAGTCGCTGGCAGAACGCACGTTGTCACTGCTGTCGATCCAGACGTCGTCACTTCGCCCCAACACTGCGATGGTGCCATCGGCGTCGACCCGAACTGCGTCTCCGCTGGCATACCATCCCTGAGAGAAAGCGGTTGCCGTTCGCTCAGTGTCCGCCCAGTATCCGGTAGCCAAATGCCTTCGCCGAAAACATGGTTCGCCAATCTGGTGTCGAGCGAAGTCGATGCCGGGGACTGGACGGATCTCCATCTCCACACCCTGCATCGGTGTCAGTGCTGGGCGGATCTGTACATGTGGGCTCAGGTCGGCGCACATGATGCCAGCTTCCGTGGCTCCGTACAGCCGCTTGAGCATCACCCCACACCGGTCGAATAGTTCCTGCGCTGCACCAGCCGATAGCAAAGCTCCGCCGGTCAGAGCGGTGATCAAATGCGCGCCGATCTGCGGCGAGGCATCGGGCAGGGAGGAGATAGCCTCGTAGTGGGCGGGAAGTGCACTCATGTAGGTAGCACGGTGGTCTGTCAGGCGCTCAAGCGTCTTCGTCGGGTCGAATCTCCCCGATACATGCACCATCGAAGAGCGGGCGCAGAACGCCGCCAGCAGGTGAACGTCGACGCCGTGGGCGAAATCGAGTGGATGAACATTCAAGACAACGTCTCGATCGCGCAGTCCCACTTCGCTCGCCCAGGTAGTTCGATCTGCCAGTAAGTCGGCTTCCGTCCAGTACACCCACTTGGGTTCTCCGCTCGAACCAGAGGTTTCCAGGATTCGACCTCGAAGGTGCTGCGTAGGAGCAGTTGTCGAGTTTTTGTCCGTCGCGCAGGCGATCACTGCGCGATCGAGGTCGATGACGGAACGCACTGACGAGCTGATGTCCTCAGGGATCGTCTCGGCGGTGATGGCGTGCCACGGATCGCCGATGTCATCGAGTCGTTGCCACGTCGACTCGGGCCGCCGAGACGAAATGTGTACGCCGCCGGCCGCCATGACGGCGATCAACACAGCGGCGTGGTCGAAAGCTGACTCTACGAAGTCGACGGCAACGACCTCGCCCTCGTTGATCAAGGGATCGAGGACAACAAACCACCGAGACGCCGCGTGCACCAGGTGTCCGTAGGTGTACGTCTCGTCTCCTTGAAGGAGCGCGACAGAGGTGGGATCGGCGTTGTTGGCGAGTTCGGTGAGAAACCCTGACTCCGGCGTCCTAGACATTGACTTGTCCTCGGTAAAGATGGCGTCGTCCGCCTGGTGCAATTGCCGTGCGCCCGTGCAGAACTTGTTGGTTGTCCAACACGAGAATGTCGCCCTGACGCCACTGGTGGGTGTAGAAGCTGTCGAGACTTCTCAGGTATTCGTTCAGAGCCATGAACGAGGGCGTACTCGCCTCCACGGTTTTCCCCGGCAGCCGAACTTGCCATCCGCTGTGCATGCGTTCTGTGAAGGGCATCGCAATGTTCAATCGAGTGCCGTTTTCACTGGTCTTCGTTGTGGCGGGGATCGAGATCCACCGGTTGGCGATGTCGGGAAAATGGGAGGTATCAGTGACGTAGTACTCCCATTCCACCCCTAGTAGTGCGCGAATCGCTGGTGGCGCGTTGTCGAGTGCGTCGGTCTGTTTACACATTTCCGTACACCCCGAACCGGGCGGCTGATCGATCCGATGACAGTAGAGGACGATGTACTTCGGTGAGGCATTGACCAAGGTCCCGTCGGTGTGCAAGGGAAGGGGGCTTTGTCCCGTCACGATCCTGTCGGGTTGAGGGCTCGCGTCAAGATCGAGTAGACCGGCCGTTCCCGTACCGAAGCGATGACTGGACAGATCTCCGATGGCCGTCACGATCGCGGCGAAATCGTCGCGGGTCAAATCGAGCCCTTCGGCAAGGGCGTAACCCTGCTCCGAAGCACGTAGCGCCAAGGACTTACCCAGATTTTCCGGCGAGGCAGAACCAGAAGCCGTGAGAATTGGCCCCATCACCGGGCTCGCTCCATCACCTGAGCAGCGTTGCGCATCAGGTGTTCCCAGGTGCGGGCGCAATGTTCTTCCAGAGATTGCCCGATATGTCGTTCGAGCCCCCGGACAAGGCCGGAACCTTCGTGAATTGCCACTTTTTTGCCGTAAGCATTAGCTTCAGGGAGACGATGACTCGCCAGCCGGCGCAAATAGTACTTGTCGATTCCTTCAGCTTCCTTCATCACGGAGGGGACCGATAGCTGCGTGTAAATCATGTGAGGACTCCAATAGGGGTGGAAAATCCGCGACCCGGTGCTCCGCTCGGCAGTGCACATCAGTCCTGAAGCGCTAGCCGATCGGATGCGTTCGCCGATGTCCGAACTCGTAGTCGCCATACCGACATCACTACGGGCATTGAGTAGGTCGCTTCCGAGGCCGGTGACGAGGTCCGCATCGACCGCGGCGGCAGATTCGAAGGCAAGGGTGATGAGTACGTGTATCGCAATCGTTTCTGCGTCCGCGGTCTGGAGGAGACGCATACACCGTGGTATCGCGGCCACCAACTCGTCTGCGGTGACGTCGACGATGTCCACAGGGATGCCTACGTGGTTGGCCGTACGCGTCGCGCCCTCGATTTCATCGCCCCACGGAGTACGAACGGTCAGTGCCACGACGTCCGCCTGCTGCTCCCACAAATGTGAGGCCAGCAGCCCCGAGTCCACACCGCCAGACAAGAGCAACCGGAGAGGGCGGCGCCGGGCGACGATCTGACAGGTTTCGTATCTCAAAGCGGTATCGACCCCCGCCACTGCATGTTCCAGCGCGGCGATGGACTGGATCATTTCCGGTGGACGTCCTGGAGGATCTTTCGGCAGAAGATCCCACTCGTCGTTGCGTACAGCGACAATATCGCCGGGAGAAATAACTGTGACATCGGCGGATGCGAATTCAGGGAAGGCGACGGCCGCCAACACATCATTGGTGAGGATCCACTCCGATGATGATCGAGCGAGAAGGAAAAGTCGCCATTCCCCGTAGGGAGGAGCTACGAAGGCCAGGCGGCCAGGCGGTGCGATACCGGGTATACCGAACGCGGTGATGTTCCCGTACACATCGGTGCGGCCGTGTTGACCGCGCACGATGAAACTGTCGACGGGTTCGGTCACTGATTTGCTCCGATGACGGAGCGCATCTTTTGTTGGGCTGCGTCGCCGGAGGCAAAGCCTGCCCGGTGTCCCGAGATTGCCTGAATGCGGGCCTCCTCCATCGCCAGAAGGAGCTCATGGTTACTGAACGACTTGGTTCGAATGAACGGGACTTGCTGGTACGCCGCGAAACTCACTGCACGGTCGATGCCGACTCGAAGCGGAGTCGACGTACCGGGCTCGACCAACTCGTCAACCAACCCGTCTGCCAGAGCCTCTGGCCCTACCCAGGCATCGCATCCGATGATCATGCGGTTGGCGACGTGCGGAGATACCCGGGAACGAAGCAGCGGGACACCCAAAATGCACGAGATACCGAGTTTGAGTTCCGGCATTCGCAAGTCGGCGCTCACGGTAGCTACACGCCAGTCCGCGCACAACGCCAACTGCAGGCCGATACCAATACAAAAGCCGTCGATGACAACCACAGTCGGTTTCGGAAACGACAGGACGCTGCGGTACATGTCGACACAAGCGTCGATCCATCGACTGACTTCACTGCCACCGGTGAAGGTGCTGACTTCGTTGAAATCACCACCGACCCCGAACGATCGCCCGTCACCGGCATGCAGGACAAGAGCCTTCACGTTCGAGTCTTCCGCCAAGGTATTGAGCTGCTCAGCTAAATTCAGCATCTTCCCCGTTGGAAAGGTGTTGTGGCCATCACCGTCGAACTCGAGCACCGCGATGCCGTCGTCGAGGTAAGTGCGCCCGCCGCCACCTGAGAGGGTGTTTCGAGCCGATGTATTCGTATCCATTTTCGTCCATCCCCTGTATCTTTTGTTCTTCTCTGGGCCGGTGCGATGCATGAGAAGCGTGTCTATGCGAATGCGCTGGCTACCACGTACAGGCCGATCGCCGTGATGATCAGGCCCATCGTCTGGAATATGCGCCGGCGGAGAGTCGCGTCAGTAAGTTGCTTGGCCATGAACGATGCTCCTACCGCGAGTAAGCCCAGCCACGCGAATGCCACTGCGGCATCGATGACTCCCAGCGAAAGGACAGCTTTCGCGGTGAGCGGGGCGGCGTATTGGGGTGCGATGAGGAGAAAGAACAGACCCACCTTCGGATTGAGGATGCATGAGATCAACCCTTGGGTGAATGCCCGTGCAGCGGGCAAGTCCCGTATCGATGATGTGCTCGAATCGATGTCGAGGTCAGCGTCGTCGCGGTGCAGAAATTCACGCGTCCCGAGGTAGATCAGATAGAGGCCACCTGCGACATGCAAAACTGTTGTCGCGGAGGAGTTGTGGGCAAGGAAATTCGCTACCCCCACCGCCACAAGTGCCGCCCAGGCGATCGACCCGATCGCAGATCCCGCTGCCGCCAAGAACCCCAAAATGCGGCGTTCGAGAGCAAGTTTGATCACCAGCAGCGAATCGGGCCCGGGTGAGATCGACAGGACAAGGCACAGCAGAGCGAAGCTCGCGATGTCGCCGATCTGCATTCTCAGCCTCCTGTGGTGATTCCGATATTCTGGGCGTAGTCGCGGACTTCCACGCGCGCTGCCGCCAGATCGGACATCATCAATGCGGGCATGACGGCATCGACGTAGTCGGCCATCGCCGCCTCCCTGTCGAGAATGTCGCGACCTGCCCACTTCTGGGCGATCGTGTTGTGACGGTGCCGATCGGGCAAACTCAGACCGAGTTCACCCGCCACGGCTTCAGCCTGATCAGGGTGTATCAGTTGCTGGTAATCCTTCGAGCCAGGCTCTGGAGATAGAACCTCCACATCGAGCGAGGCGATCGATCCTGCCCCGGAATCGAGCAGGCTTTTCATCGAATCAACATTCTCCCGCAACAGGTCCGGCGTCATTCCGAGATGCCCGATGACGAACCCGACTTTCAAGATCAGATCGTGATTTTTGGCGGCCTCAAGAGCTTTCACGTTGTGTTCGAACATCGTCTCGGCACGAAACGCCGAGTACCGGTCTGAGGAGGGAGCCAGTGGTTTACGCATCGCCTGCAAGGAGATCGCAGTACCTGCATCGAGTCCGACCATCAACTGGCGGATGTTGAGTGCGCGCAAAGTTTCGGCGTTGCGTTCGTTCGACAACCCGTCCGAGCGGGCGTAGCCGACCATGACCGGGCGATCGTCCTCATGCCGATCAGACCACCACTTCGGGGCGCTCTCACGCATGTCAGCGAGCAACCGTCCGAAGGTCAACGGCAACTCGTCCGCGGTCAGGTACAGGTAGTCGAATCCATGTGCATCTGCATGTTGAATCACCTCCCACGCAGATTGTGGTGTCGCGACTGAGTTACGCCACATGCCGCCGTATTGAATCGAGCAGAAACTGCACGCGTCGTTGCGCGCGAATTTGATGCAACCACGTGCAAACTCAACGGGCGTACCTGATCGGACAGTACGGCCGGTCAAGTTCTTGAAGGTCGGAGCAACTCGGCGATCGAAATTATCCCGATACAGTGCGGAATGATCGAAATGCCGATCCACGAAACCGTAATCGATTTCAGTGAAGATGGATTCCTCGACCTGGGGATTTTGTTGAATGGCTCCGCTTTTGCGGTAAATCAAGCCAGGATAATGTTCAAGGTTTCCGACATCACGTCGGGACAACGCACCGATGAAGGACCGGAAACTCCCGATAACCTCATTCCCGATGAACGCGTAGTCGATGAGATCGGGCTGTGAATGCATGCATTCCAGGGGGAGCGCAGTCAAATGATCGTTTCCGAATATCGCCACAATTTTAGGGTTAGCTTTCTTTGCCCTGGCGACCAGGTGTAATCCAGCTTCGTACGTTGCAGTCAACGCGCTGACACATATTGCCAGCGTTTCGGTTGCCCGTTCCTCGATGAATTCGGCCACAGCTGCCCAATCCATCACCGTCCCATCGAGATACACCGGCTCCACGTCTGGAATGCCTGAAATCGAAGATGCCAAAGTCAGGATCCCGAGGTTGGGGAAATCGGACCAATCCGTGTGCTCCTCCGGCCTTGTGACCGTACAGGACGCCCCATCGAGCACCGTATTCGAATTAGGTGGACTCACCACAACAACAAACAAGAGAGCTACCCCCCGTGCCTCATCAATGAAAGTAGATTTGTGATCTACCCGACATGTTCACTCAGTGCCGATGGTAAGCGAATAAGAGGGATGACGCATTTTTTAACCCCTCCAAAGCCGACCAAACGACAAACAGACCGCAATATTCAAGACAAAAAGTGCATCTCGGACATTCTTTCTTTCCTTACCGGTAATTTCACGCTCACGCGTGACCCCAATTGCCCGCACGACCGGGCTCGGCAGCGGCCTTCTCACCGCGATCCTCCCGCGATCGGAGCCGCGCACCGTGTCAACCAAACATGGAGGTAGTGATCGAGATCGATCCTCGAGACGCCGCGACCAGCGGTCCGCTCGGATGTAATGATTCGCCGCCGCTGAAGGTGGATGACTCGCTGCCTTGAAGTGATGCGACATGCTCCCATTCGGCTTCGGCGGGTAGTCGTTTGCCTGCCCAAGTCGCAAAGGCATCGGCTTCGTAGTGGCTGACATGCACGACCGGCCGTTCGGGGTCGACAGGATAAGTGCCATCAAGGGAGTGCGCGAGCCAGATCCCTTCTTGCCGAGTCCAGACCCTTCGGCTTGGCGACGGGTGCAGCAGCCACAGCAACGGGAGCTTCCGCAGCCGGTGCAAGCAGCGCCTTTTGCTTCCGAAGCCTTGGCGGTGCCCTTCATCGGCGCCTTTTGCTTCCGGAGCCTTGGCGGTGCCCTTCATCGGCAGATAGAGATGCAGCTGCGCGGTTCCTGAGAGGAGGGGGCTCGCTCCCCAGAGAACGAGAATGGCCCGTAAGGAAAGCGATAAAGCTCTGTGTCCGCGACCGCCACGGTCGCTGAATTCTCGTCTGGCCACACGGAATAAATCGGCACCAGTCATTGACCGGCGGTACACAAGTTGCCCGGGGTAACCGTGTACGTCACCGATGCAGGCGGAACCAACAGCGTCGAAATCGACATGCTCGTCACTGCGGACGCCATCGCCGAAGCGCCGGCCATCTAGACCTGGATCCTCCCGAACGCACGAAAAGGGCCGGTGAGCAATGCGCTCACCGGCCCTGCACGTACGAACTCGACCTATGTCACCAGTTCTGGAGGATGTAGATGTTGTTGTTCCAGATCGCAGGATCGGTGAGCGAGAAGGAGATTTCACCTCGGTGGGACGCTGTTTCCTCGACCAACTGATCGATGCTGGCGTAGACGTACTGGCCGTCGCCCTTGTAGATCGAGCCTTCGCCGAGGGCGATGCTCCAGTAGTCGTTCGGAACAACCTCGAGGAAATCCGCGGCATTGGTGTCGGCGATGAATTGAGTTTCGTTGGGATCGAATCGAATGCCGACATACCCGTTGCCGGAGTACGGGGTTGCGGCAGAAGCGGCACCCGCCCCGAGGAGAGCGACAGCACCGGCTGCGACCGGTACCAACAGCGCAGCTACAGCCATACGTGAACGGGACATGGAAACCTCCTGTGACGCGAAGGCTGCATCGGCCGCAACCAACTTTGATGTAACTGACGGTATCGCAAAAATTGGTAACCGAACATTTGCGACAAGATGACCTCGATCACGTTCGAGCGGAGGAGAAGTGCCCCCGAGGGTTGCACTAGTACGAATTAACTAGGTCAAATGTCACAGGTGTGGCGAAAATCCACTATGCAACCGCGCGATCCTGCTGGGTAGGCTGCTCTCCAGTGAATGCTGGGCACTCAATCCGGCCGGTCGGGTCAACCTCATCCGGCGATGACACCTATTGTCGAGGTCCTGCGGAATATGCGCGCCGATGGCTGCGTGAAAAGTGCCTCTGAACTGCAGAAACAAAAGTGTGTACCCCCCTTTACTTGAATCGTGTAGGGGGGTACAATTATTCTTATGACGAAGCGAACGGAACTTCTCAAAGAGATACGAGCATTCGCCAAGGATGCGGGGCTCGAGATCGATGAGACCGAGGGCGGAAATCACACCAAAGTGGTGGTCGGAGGACGGCGCACCGTTGTTGCCCGGCACTCGGAAATTCCCGAGTTGACCGCCAAGGCAATTCGCAAGCAGCTCGGGATGACCGAGGCACGGAAGGGGAAGAAATGAAGGTCACAGCACACGCAGTCCGATCCGGAGGCTGGTGGTCGGTGGACGTTCCCGAGGTCGACGGGCTGTTCACCCAGGCCCGGCGTCTCGATCAAATCCCGGCGATGGTCGCAGACGCAGGAGAGTTGCTCACCGACATTCCTGCAGCCGAGTTCGAGGTCACCCTCGACTACGACTTCGATCCGGCCGCACGCCGCGGGATCGAGGAAGTCAAGCAGCTCAACGCAGCCGCTCAACGAGCGGTCGACGAAGCCTCGCGCCAGTCGCGTGCAGTCGTTCACGACCTGCGGCAGCGCGGTCTGTCCGTCCGCGAAATCGGCGTCATGCTGGGCATCACCCCCTCGCGGGTCTCGCAGCTCGGCAAGGACAAGGCCACGGCCTGAACCATCCGTGTGCGGCGTAGCTCGAACACCGGGCGCGCCGCACGTCACCGCGCCTGGCGATGCCAACGATCACAGTGCGTCGGGTCAGTGGCACGTCGATGTCGACAAGATTGCGGAATCTCTTGACCGCGATTCGGCTCAGTTTTACAGAGGCACTGTAGCCACAACTCGGGCATTTCCGGCTGACCAGGTCCGGCACGACTACCTGGTACCTGTGTCGCGCTCCGCGCGGCGTCAGGGAAGGACAACCTGGCACGGTTCGGCGTCGGAAAGGTTGGTCGGGTTCATGGGTACGGCACTTGAGGTCGTCGAGGCGTTCGAACCTGACGAACCTCGGCCCGGTGAACACCTGCGTGCAGGCACTCGGTGATGAGATCGACTATCTGTGAGAGGAACCCGCGCGGTCGGTTCGGCGCTAGAGCTGGGAGAAGCGACCGGCGTGGCAGCTACGGTCCGAGTCGCCAGGCCAGCCGAAGGCGTGGCCGGAGCTGAAATTGTGGGCTGGTGGCGGTTGTAGTCGACCAGTTGCTGCAGGTACCGCAGTAACTGCCTCATCTGATCGCGCCGGTTGCGCTTGAATGGCATAGTGTGCGGATCGCTCGGCGCTGCGGCACATCCGAGTTCCGGGCGAATCTCGCTGATGCACAACTGAATCCATCCGTTTGTCAGGATCGAAGGCTGTTTGATGTGGAAGCCCACCACGCCGCCGGGTGACATCGCCTCATGTGGTCCGACTGTCCGTGCCAGCAAGTCGCTGCGCTCGATCACCAAATGCTGATCAGTGATGGACGGCTCCACTGTGCCACTTCCAACTAGACAAATCGACCTACCGGAATCTGTGACGGGAGGGTGAGGATATAGGAGCCGTGCGACAACCGATTCATATACCCGACGCGCATTTACCCGCTGTACCAGCGCGGGACAGGCCAGGCCGGCGCGGATTCGACATCAGCCCACCGACTACGCGGGCTGACCGCGCGTAATAACAAGTGCAAAGCAGCTTCGGTGTCCAGTCGTTTCACCTTCTCATCGTCGAGTTCAATCTGAGGAGGCCGTGGCGGAACCGCGATGTGCGCTGCTATACCGTCACCAGGGCGTTCGAACGTAGTCTTGGCTGCAGCCCCTACCAATTCAGTATTGATGCTGTGAGTTTCCGAGTTGGCGAGCCGGTAGGGTCCACGATGCCGAAGACCAGGCCTGAGCATCACCAGGACGCGATATGGGTTGACCGGATAGAGCACTACAGCGCTCATCAACGCACCTACAGAATATTTCCTGGTCAGCGGTGGTCCAGACACAAAAATGACCGGGTCATCGCATGTGATGACGGGAGAAGCGGTGCGGAATAGCGCCCATTCGCGTTGGTAGAGAGAATCGGCGATAACGTTGCGGACATCCTTAATCATCAGATCCAGGACTTCCTGTTTCGGATCAGCGTGCCGATTCCGCATGGACTGCTCGATCTCGGCAATGCTCAACCGCGGGTTCATTTTTCTCAGAAACATCCGCTTCGCCGCATCCGGGCCGTTGACCAATAGAAGGGAGCGTTGACGATTGCTGGGAGTCCGAGTGACCTGAAGTCCGAGGAATACCGACAAATCTCGCTTCAACGCGTCATCTGAAACTAGCCCAGAGCCCCATGCCTCCAGCTCGTCCAGTCGGTCTGCACAGTCGGACTCTATGCGGCCGAGATGGGTTTCGAGCCACTTGAGCGGTAGGTCCATCGAACTGTCGGCAGGAGGGAGACTGTAGAAGTTGTTCTGGTACGCAACTTCTTTCGGAGGCTGCGGCCGATGAACCTGGCGTGTATTGACCTGTGTGGGCTGTACCTTCCCGTCCAGCGCCCATCTACGCAAATACATCTGCGGCACGTAGTGATGTTTCCGGCCCTTCTCATTCACGGCCAATTGCTGTGACTCCGCGACGAATTTCTCTGACAGCCATTCGTGCTCGAAACTCATCATCTCGATCAGCTTCATCAGATCAGGAACCATGAGGCGGAGCGTACGTGCCAGGTCCGACGCTAGCTCCACCGTCTCTCCAGCCTTGCTTGGTCACGCTGACTGACTTGAATGTTCGATGCAACGGCAACGCAGACCACGCCATCGACTGGCCGTTCCCTGCAGGCAGTCGACCCCTCGGTGGCACCTGCGGGGTCCGAAGGACTCGGCGATAGCTTCGCATGATGGGTCATATTCAACCTCAATCGCTCAGCGGAGGCTGCATCCTTGGCCTGTTCTGTTCATCGATCCGCGACGACGGCACGTTGTTCGATAGGGCGGAATTCGTCTGCGTGGGACAAACCGGTCCGCCCGACTTGTCCGGAAAGTAATGTTTTCGTGCACCGTTTGACGGGTTCGTGACCGGGGTATCGCAACAAGGATCTTGCTCGCGTTTGTTCAGGCAGCCCCGACGAATCCCATCCTCGACGAAGAGTTGGAACCTACGTCCGGGGCCTATACCGGATGGGATGGTGCTTGTGCATGTCGAAGACAGCAGTTCGTAGTAGCGCAGTAGGAGCAGTGGCCCTGTTGGCCGTTGTCCTGGGGGGTGGGACGGCGTCGGCAGGCGTCGACAACACCAGTTCGATCACCGACGTCAAAGGAAATCGGATAGAGGTCTATCAGGCTGATACCGCTATCCACGTCTTTCCACCTCTCGACAGCTCACCGCTGAGTGTCGAGTTCTTCCACGACGGGGTTGCCGGCGTGAAGATCGACGGCCCGGATGCAGCAAGTTTCACCGGAACGAAGCTGACGATCGGTTATCAGATCGGTTACCCGATCGCGTTGACCGGCGCGACGGTCGTTCTCAACAGTCCCGGTCTCGACTGGGCGATCGACAGTGGCACCGACATCGGCATCGGACTCATCCCAGACCCGGCACTGGGCGTGGACTTCACGAATCACGTCATTCTCGGCGGGGACATCATTCCGTCGCAGGAACTTGACGTCGATCTGGCGCCCGGCGGAATCACCGACGTCGCGCTGCTCGAGGATCAGACATTCGACGGTCCCGAGGCCGCTGTCCGTCTATCCGGAGTTCACGGTTATGTACAGGGAGCAATCGGTCCGGTGACCATCAGGCCGTACGCGAAGGCTGTCACGTCGAATGGCGATACCGTCGTCACTTACGGTGTACCGCAGAGGCTTTAGCGAAAGCGGATGCTCCCCCCGTCACGCTGCAACAGCGTGATGGTGGGAGTTTTCCGCGTTCCGTGTGGTCGAATCGGCGCCACGAATCGGCGAAGCGTCCGCCCAGTGGGCACTACGGGAAACACTGACGAGTTTCGCGACCAACCGTGCCGCGATCCACACGAGGTACACGGCGGTGATCAGAAGCAGAAGTGCCCAGTCGTGCGCGAAGAATCCGACTATCCCGCCGATCGTGAACGCGAGGGCGACGAAGACGACCCGTCCGCCCACGTCGGTCTCGACCAGATACTCGGGTTCGATCGGATCGTCGGGTTCACTCGATTCATCGACGTCCTCGGATGACTCAGCCCTGGACTTCTCGTGGTGTTCGGTGGGGATCTCGAGTAGCTCGCCCCATTCGAGCACCGCAACAGTGTGCGCGGTGTCGGTCGGGATCGCGCGGTAGTCGCGGGACTCGGACACGTCGATGAGAGCCCTTGCCAGAGTGAGTACTTCGATGCGATTGCGAATCGCGACGCTCAACACTTCATGGAAAGCCTGTTCGCGCCCGAACGGTTTGCCGCGCGCAATGACCAGAACATGCTCTGCGGAATCGAGAACTGCACGATGCGGTACAAGCTCGCGGCTTTGCGCAACGAGTTCGCTCACTGTCATCACCTACCCCGCCGGTGGTTGATGCGGCCGTTTGCTCGACTGCGCTTGGAGGGGCTGAGTACCCCGGCAGTTTCGGAAACAAACTCGCCGGACAGCGTGTCAGATTTGCGCAGCCGGGGCCGAGAGTGCTCCGAGGCAACTTTCGATCAGGTCGGCAACGATCACGTGAGCACGTTCGCGGCTGTCGACGCGGCCTTCCCACGTGGCAAAAGTGACGACGGTGAGCACGGTCAGAGTTCCCGCCCGAAGTTCGGCGATCTCTGCCGGTAACGAGGACGCAGCGACTATCCGCCGCTGAACTTCGCGGAAACTCTCGGCCTGCATGTGGTCACGGATAGTCGACGACATCGCCGGGTCGAAGATCGACTGCACCAGGAACCGCGCGTACAACGTGCCCTCGCGGTAGATGGTCTGTTCCGCCAACGGCAGGACGAGAGCCTCGACGAGGGCACGCATCGTCGGTGGATTCGCGTCGAGATCGATCGTGTCGAGCAACTCACGACGACGCTCACCGGCAGGTCGCATTCTGGACTCGACGACGGCCGCCAGCAAACCTTCACGTGACCCGAAGTGATACTGCGCAGCCGATTTGTTGGCCTGCCCGGCTTCGGTCTGAACATCACGAAGAGTCAGAGCGGCCAGACCTCGCTCGGCAACCAGACGCTCGGCTGCATCGATCATCGCCGCTCGGGCATCGGTTCGGGGCACGGTATGAAGTTAGGGGTGCGTCGGGGTCGCGTCAACGACCCCGACGGTAAGCCTTTTGTGACGTATCTCCTGGTTAGATTGCGTCAGAGCGGGTAACGACCACAAACGGCCCCTGCTCGGTCACGGTGAAACGAGGATCGTCGAACAGTTCCTTGGGGAACGTGACCGTGTAGCGGCGGACGTTCGGGTCGTTGGGGTAGACGTCCTCTGCCAACCGCAGCGTGTACCCGTCGGCGCCCTGGCGGAAGACGAAGGCGTCGGGGCTGCGCCACGGCGCCGAGTCCAGCGCAGCTATCAGTTCGTCAGGCGTCTTCAGTTCCGACCACTGCTCGATCAGCGCAGCGCGCGCACGGAAATCGGCGAGCGGGTTCGCGTAGTGCGACGTCAGTCCTTGAAAGCCGAAGTACGGGTAGAAGCTCAGGAAGCCGATGTCGGCAGTGAGGACCACCGTGTCATGGGGTTCGCGTCCCAACTGCTCGCGAATGATCCGGTCGATGTCGGCGTAATTGGCTTCGGCACCCGGGGGTCGCTTGTCCCCGCGCTCGCCGTTGCCGTCGGTATCGCTGTATGCCACAGCGATATCCGGCGCCAGCACCTGCGGGATGTTCTGCGCGAAGGCGATGGCTCCGATGACACCGAGTGCAACCAGTACCGCTTTGACGCGGGGATTTTCGCTGGTGGCCAGGACGATCCAGCCGGCGAACTCGAAGAAACCGAACACGCCGGCGGCGGCAAGGAGTCCGATCAGTACCGGCTCCAGTCGGAAACCGAGGAGCGTACTGCCGGCAACGGTGAACGTCATGGACAACAGTGCCCACAGGTACACGGCGATGACGCCGATACCGAGTGCTCGGGCGCGGCGGGAGAACAGGAACCGCGAAATCAGCCAGATCGTGCCGAGTAGGCACAGTCCACCGACAAGGGTGAAGCTCAGCATCGGGAAGGGCAGCACCGCACCGGAATCGGGGAGGTAGTGCATTGCGGTGCCGGACTCTGCGGTGGCACCGGAGAGTGCCTTCAGCAGGTACGGCGTCCAGACGGTCAGAGCCACCAGGCCGGAGATCACCGCGATCACGGCGAGCCTGACGAGGGGTCCCAGTGCGGCTTTCCACGTGTTCTGGGCGCGTGCGGCAAGTACTGCGGCAACCAAGGCCATCAGAGTCACTGCGAACGCGGCGAATCCGAGATAGAGCGTGTAGACCGTTGCGGCGAGACCGAGGAACAGGCCCGTCCCGAGTATTGCGCCGGCTCCGGCAAATCGAGATGCCCCCGGCCGGTCCAATGCGCCCCACGCGAGGATCAGCACCGGCGGGATCAGGAGGTTGATGACGGCGCCGTACGCCTCGGGGGAGTTGTACGCCAACACGACGGCAGTGACGGCCAATGCCGCGACGACGGCCCAATCGCGTCGAATCAGCTTGGTCCACAACACGAGTGCAACGACGGCGACGACAGCCAACGAGCCGATCGCATAAGGCTTGAAGGCTTCCCAGCCGTCCATTCCCAGCAGGTTCGCGACGCGTCCACCGATCCAGAACCAGCCGGCCGGGTAGAACGGCGGCAGATCCACGTACGTCATGTCCTGCAGCGCAGCAGAATCCGTCAGCCGGGTCAGGTACTCGGTGCGGAACTGCTGATCGACCGAGACCCCGTGCAGATACAGACTCGTCGCGGCCAGGGGAAGTCCGAGCGTCGTGGTGACGAAGCCGGAGAGCCCGGCCCACGAGAGGAGTTTTGCGACCCGCTCGGCCTTGCGGGCGCGGAACATCAGAACCGCAACACCGACCACTGCGATGCAGAGCACCTGCAGCACCGTCGTGACTGCCTGCGTGACATTGGAAGAGGTGAACGCCGGCCACTGCACTCGGCCGAAAGCAAAGAGCCCGACAGCGGCTACAACAGCGGCGACCAGCGCTCCGAGGGCCATTTCCACCACCGTCGCCGCGGCATTACGCCACGGCGACGGGGTCGAAAGGTCTGTACTCGGAGCAGTTGTTGTTTCTGGCACGGGAGGAGCTTAAACCGGCAACTTCCGGAAGATCGGGCGCGGCACGTGGCGAAGACCCATCATGACGAAGCGCCACGGGCCGGGAGTCCAGACGATTTCCTTGCCCTTGTCCGAGGCGGCAACAGCGAGCTTCGCGACGATGTCCTTGTTGACCGTCAGCGGAGCTTCCTTGACGTGGGCACTGAACTGCGTGCGCACCATGCCGGGGCGAACGACGGTGACCTGCGGTCCGAATTCCGCGAGAGCCTCGCCGAGTCCGAGGTAGAAACCGTCGAGGCCCGCCTTGGTGGATCCGTAGACGAAGTTGGCACGCTTGACGCGCTCGCCGGCAACCGACGACATCGCGATGATCTTGCCGAAGCCCTGAGCCTTCATCTTCTCGCCGAGAAGAACACCGACCGAGACGGAAGCGGTGTAGTTGACGTTTGCCACCAGAACGGCCTTGCGCTGGTTCTGCCACAGCTCTTCGGAGTCACCGTCCAGTGCGAAGGCGACGATGGCGACGTCGACGTCACCGTTCGAGAACGCCTGGTCGATCACCTTCGGGTGCGATTCGAAATCAACGGCGTCGAAGTCGATGAGCTCCACCGAGGTGGCACCCTTCGCTTCGAGCTGCTTGACCGCAGCTTCGCGTCCCGGATCGCCAGGGAGTGCCGCCAGAACGACGCGGAGCGGCGCCTTCTTCAGGTATTCCTCACAGATGGCGAGGCCGATCTCGGAGGTTCCACCGAGAAGCAAAACGGTTTGCGGGTTACCTACAGCGTTGATCACAGTTCCAGCCTTCTGGACATATCGGAGGCGAAAACGCCTGTGGGGTCGTACTTGCGGCGCGTCGCGATCCACTCGTCGATGCGCGGGTACATGGCGTGGAAGGTTTCCGCGGACGTCCGCGAGTCCTTGGCCGTGTACAGGCGTCCGCCGAATTCGAGGACACGCTTGTCGAGTTCGGTGACGAACTCGTTCAGGCCCGGCTTGATGCGGAAGTCGACGCAGATGTTCCAGCCCGGGATCGGGAAGCTCAGCGGCGCCTGATTGCCTTCGCCGAAGAGCTTGAACACGTTGAGGAACGAGTAGTGCCCGCTGCGCTGGATGTCGACGATGATCTTCTTGAACTCGTCGACGGCCTCCGGCGGAACCACGAACTGGTACTGCAGGAATCCGTTGGATCCGTACGCCCGGTTCCACTCACCGAACATGTCGAGCGGGTGGTAGAACTGCGTCAGATTCTGGACCTTGCCGCGGTACTTGCCGGACTTGCGGAACCAGACCTCACCGATCGCGGTGAAGTTGAACTTGTTGGCCAGCCCGTTCGGGAAGACGTCGGGGAACGTCAGCAACTGCGGTGCGTCGAAGGCGAGCGGGTTCTTCTGCAGCTTGGCCGGAAGCTGGTCGAGCTTCGCCAATGACCCGCGCGAGACTGCCGCCCGGCCGAGCTTCGGGGGCGCGGAAATCGCGTCGAACCAGGCGCTCGAATACTCGTAGTTGGCCTCGCTGCCGTCGCTGTGCAGCGCGATGGTCTCGTCGAGGCTGTTGGTGACGTCGCCGTCGGCGATGAAGTACGCCGTCTCGGTCGGTGTCATCTTGATGGTTGCCCGCAAGATGATGCCCGTCAGGCCCATGCCGCCGATCGTGGCCCAGAACAGTGCGGCCTTCGGGTCGTTGCGCCCGCCCTTGGGGGTGAGCGTGCGAACCTTGCCGTCGGCCGTCAGCAGATCCAACGACACGACGTGGTTGCCGAAGCTGCCCGCGCTGTGGTGGTTCTTGCCGTGGATATCCGAGCCGATGGCGCCGCCGATCGTGACCTGACGAGTACCCGGCAGGACCGGAACCCACAGGCCGAACGGCAGAGCAGCCTTCATCAGCTGATCCAGATTCACGCCGGCGTCGACGTCCACCAGAGCGGTGTCGCGATCGATGCGGTGAATGCGGCTGAGGGCATTCATGTCGATGACCAGGCCGCCGGCGTTCTGCGCTGGGTCACCGTACGAGCGGCCGAGGCCGCGCGCGATGACGCCGCGTCGCAGATGCGAGGGCTTGGAATCGTTCTGTTCCGCAACCTGGGCGACCGCGTTCGCGATCACTTCCACGTCGGGGGTGGACAGCACCTGTGCAGTGGTGGCGGCGGTGCGTCCCCAACCGGTGAGGGTGCGGGCTTGGGTGTGGAGAGCCGGCTGCGGCGTCTCTTCTGCTGTCGTGGACATCAAGGTAGAGGTTACCTGGGAGTAGTGCCGACGGCTCCGACTCGAGTGGTTACTCTCGTCGTCGTGCCCGAAACACCTGCAAGTCACCAGCACGAACCCCACGTCCCGCTGCCCGTCGAGATTCCTGTCACGACGGACATCGCCGACGACGCGTTGGACCTGAAAACGCAGATCGTCCGGTTCGTCGCGACGGGTGGGCTGTCGGCGGTCGTGGACTACGGGCTGTATGTGCTGCTCCTCGCGTTGGGGTTGCCGCGCGTCGCCGCAAAATCGCTGAGCTTCGTTGCGGGCACCACGACGGCGTACCTCATCAATCGTCGGTGGACGTTCAAGGCCGAGCCTTCTCGCGCCCGCTTCATCGCTGTAGTCGCGCTGTACGCGGTCACTTTTGCGGTTCAGGTCGGACTCAACGAACTGATGGTCCATGTCTTCGACGAGCATTGGTGGCGGACACCGCTGGCCTTCGTCATCGCGCAGGGCACCGCGACGGTCATCAACTTCATCGTTCAGCGGGCAGTGATCTTCAAGATCAAGTAACGGTTCGGGGTGGATTAGCGCATTCGTCCGGTTTCTCGAGAGAGAATCGAGCCCATGATCATCGTTCTCGATTCTTCGGCCCTGACCAGGGGCGCACGGTTCGACACTGCCATCGCCGACGCTCGCGCACTCGGACACCGCGTCGTCGTGCCGCGATTGGTCGTCCTCGAGGTTGCGAGTCGCTACCGCGAGGAATCGGCGGAGATGATCGCGGCCCTGAGCGTCCAGGCGCGCATGTACGACCGACTGGGGTTGCGGCGCGACCTCACGAGGTTCGTCGACGCGGCTCACGACAAGGCCGACGGCTACGTCGACGACGTGATCGAAGACCTCGTGGCGATCGGCGTCGAAGTGGTCGATCCAGTCGACGTTTCGCATCTCGAGGTGGCCGAGAGGGCGATCTCGCTGCGTCGGCCCTATACCGACAAGAAGAAGCGAGACGGATATCCGGCGACGCTGAACTGGCTGACCGTGCTCGATCTCGCCGACCGCAACCCGGGCGTCGACGTCATCTGGGTGAGCTCCGACGCACGGGCATACGGCGACGGCGAAGACGGGGTCTGGCACGGCGATCTCGCGCGTGAGCTGGCGTCGCGCGGTCTGGAGTATCGGGTCCGCTGGGCGTCGGACATCCCGGTGATCGACGGACCGGTGCAGGTGGAGCAAGTGGCGGAGGTCGAGGAAGCCGCTGAGGTCGCGCCCGAGGCCCCGGTTGCTCAGGGCTTCGTGGAGCCGGAAGCGGTGGTTCCAGCCGAGGTTCCCGAACCCGCGGCACCTGCAGCAGCCCCCGCCCCCAAGCCTGTTCAGCGCGCAGCGCGGACGAGAGTTGCGCCGCAGCGCATCGAACCCGCCCCGAAAGCTCAGTCCGGTGGACTGCGCGGTCTGGGCAAGGTCATCGGCGGGCGGAAACGAAAGGTCACGATCGTCGACGATCTCGACGAAGTCGACCTCTTCGGTGCCTGATCGCTTCTAATCTGGACAGATGTCTCTGTTGCCGACAGTCAGTCGAAGGACCGGAACTCGATACGGCAGGCCGAGTATCGAATCGCAGGTCCTCTACAACGCGTGCCGATGGATGCTTCGGCCCGTGGTCGGGATCGCGCCGCTGACGCCTGGCGCCATGCGCCGCGCCGCAGTGCTGGACTCGGCCGCGGGTGTACGCATTCCGTCCGGGATCGATCGGGAAGCGATTCGCTTTCCAGGTTTCGACGGTGAACTCGTGCGGACGGCAGGCTCGACGGCTGATCTGCGCGACGGTGTTGTTCTCTACCTGCACGGCGGCGGGTTCATGTGCTGCGGGCTAAACACGCATCGGCCGGTCGTTGCAAGCATCGCCAAGCGAACCGGCCTTCCGGTCCTGCACATCGCATATCGACAGTTGCCGAGCACGAGCATCAGCGGGTCCGTCGACGACTGTCTCGATGCATACCGGTGGCTCCTCGAACAGGGAGCCTTGCCGGAAAAGGTTGTCTTCGTTGGCGATTCGGCCGGAGGCTTTCTGGTCTTCGCGACGGCACTTGCAGCTGTTTCCGCGGGGCTCGAGGTTCCGGCCGGTCTTGTCGGGCTCTCACCTCTCCTCGATCTCGATTGCACCACCAAATCAGTCCACGCCAACGCTCGACGCGACGTGATCGCCCCGGTGTCGGCATTGATGGCGATCGGAAAGCTTGGCGGACAGACGAACTCACCCGTCGACGGCGATCTGGCCGCTCTGCCGCCGTCGTTGCTGATCGCCGCCGAATCCGAGGTGCTCAGAGTCGATTCGGAGGTGATGGCGCAACGGCTCGCCGCCGCGGGGGTGCCGTGCTCGCTGCAGATCTGGAACGGCCAGGTTCACGCGTTTCCCGCCGTCTGGCCTGGCTTGCCGGAGAGCCGGGCTGCGCTACGTGACGTTGCCAGGTTCATTCGCGCCAGGCTGGATGCGGTCCCGCCCCAGGTCGCGGGCGAAAGTTGTTCGGGAAGTTGAACTTCCGGTCCGGTTAGGGATTCTCGTGTCCTGACGTTGTGGTAGGTGCCATCGCGCGGGCATAGATCGATTCGAGCTCGGTTACTGCTGAACGTCGATCGACGTTGTCGGGATCGAGGCGATGTTGGAGGTTGATCCCGAGAGTGCCGGCCAGAAGGGTGACGGCAACCAACTCCGGATTGGCGACCGGGGTGTCGATCGAACGCAGGTAGTCCGCGTACAGCGTTCGCATTGCGACGTACTGCTCTGCGTAGGTCTCGCGGATGGTGGACCCGGGAATCACGGCTTCGATCAAGATGGTCGAGAAAATTCGTGCCTCGGGGTATGACATCAGTACGAAGTTGGCTTCGATCAATGCTTCGATTCCAGTCGCCGAGGATGATGCCAACTCTGCGCGTAGCTTTTCCATGCCCCACCGGAATGCGTCCTCGACGACGGCTCGTAGAAGCCCGTCTTTCGATCCGAAGTGCCAGGCCACAGACCCTCGGCTGATGCCGGATCTTTCCGCCACGGCTTGTACGGACATGGCGGCCGACCCGCCTTCCGCAGCCAGTTCGGCCGCGGCCTTCACCAGTCGCCGTCTGGTTTCCTCGGAAATCTCCTGCTTGCGTGTCGACGCCATTCGGTGTTCCTGCCTTCTTTCGTTCTCGAGTGCAGCCAATTCCGGCACGCGGTGACGTCGACGTGCCCGTCGGGGCCGAGACCTGCGCACCGGCACTCATGCTACGAGGCCGGTCATCGGACGGCCGTATTCCTCTCGCGACACCCTCTTGCCTATGTTGATCGTCCAGTTCTATGCTGAGCGTCCAATAACTTAACGGAAATGGGCGGACATGGAACTCATCGATCTGACTAGAACTCTCGATCCGGCCGATCGGGAACTGCTCCCCGAGGGTTTGAAGGCACTGGCTTCCGTCGTTGCCCCCTCGGTGGCCTACTCGCACCCCGCAGGTGCCGGACGCGACGAGTTCGCGGCAGCACTGCAGTGCGGAGTTCATGATCTTCCGGACGGTGAGGGGTGGGGATCGGAGATGTTGAGTGAGTTCAACAGCCATCTGGGCACACACGTCGACGCGCCGTTGCACTACGGATCAACCTCAGAGGGTAAGCCTTCTCGCACGATCACAGACATCGCGTTGGATGAATTATTCTGCGAGACAGTGGTGCTCGACCTGCGCGGCCGGTGCGAGGCGAATCAGCCGATCTCGGTGGACGCGCTGAAAGCTGCCCTGGCGGAAAACGGTGCGTCCGTTCCCCAGGGTGGTGCCGTGTTGCTCCGTACCGGACAAGAGAGCTTCACCTTGGCCGATCCAGGGTTCTTTCAGTATCCAGGGATGAGTCGCGAAGGCACGCTGTTTCTCGCCGAGCAAGGCGCGAAGGTGCTGGGCACCGACGCTGCCGGCTGGGACTTGAGCTTTGCAGTCATGGCGCAGAAATTTCGTGACACCGGCGACAACTCGGTTCTCTGGGACGGGCACCGGGCAGGGCGCGAACGTGAAGTATTCATCGTTCAGCAGCTGTCGAACCTCGCCGCGCTTCCGCCCTCGGGATTTCACGTGGCGTTTTTCCCGATCAAGCTTGCGCGAGCCAGCGCTGCCCCGGCTCGTGTGGTCGCGTTCGTCTGAGCAGAATTCCCGCCTCACTTAACGAACAATTCAGTGAAAGGTATTGATTCACAGTGAAACTTGCGACCGTCGAATACGAAAAGACCCAGCAGACGGCTCTGGTGACGGGCAGCGGCGAGCAACTGTTGTTACTCGAGCGAGCTCATCATGATGTGACGGGAAAACCGGCTCCAGAACTGGAAACCATGCAAACCATCATCGAAGGTGGTCCGGCGGCACGGGAGATCCTGGATCGGCTTGCAGACGAGCAGCCGGCAAGTGCAATCGTCGACGCGGGTGATGTGCGCTGGATGTCGCCGCTTCCTCAGCCGGTCCAGATCCGAGACTTCGGCTGCTTCATGGATCACTTCCGCAACGCTCGCGCCCGAATTCAAGGGGTCGCACTCGAGGACGTCGAACTGCCGAAGATCCAGTTGGAGCGCCCGCTGTATTACATAGCGAACCGATTGGCGGTGACCGGACACGAATCCGACGTCGTGTGGCCCGAGTACTCGAGCCTGCGCGATTACGAACTCGAATTCGCCTGTGTGCTGGGGCGCGGTGGAACCGACATCTCACGCGCGGATGCCTCTGCGCATATCTTCGGTTACACCATCTTCAACGATTTCAGCGCCCGCGATACTCAGCTCGAGGAGATCTCCACCGGACTCGGTCTCAGTAAGAGCAAGGACTTTTCGAACGCGAATGTCCTCGGCCCCTGGATCGTGACGGCCGACGAAGTCGGTGACCCCTACCAACTCGAGATGACCGCGAGAATCAACGGAGACGAGGTGAGCCGAGGAACCAGCGCCGACATGGACCATCGTTTCGAGGACGTGATTTCGTTCGCCTCGACTTCCACGCGGCTGTACCCGGGTGAAGTCTTCTGTTCCGGCACCGTGCCGAGTGGATGCGGCTTGGAACACGGGCGGTTCCTCGAACCGGGAGACGTAGTCGAACTCGAGGTCGCCGGCCTCGGTGTATTGAGGAATCGAGTGGTGGCGTGAGCGGCGAAGTCATGGTTCTCGGTGTCGGCGCGACTCCCTTCGGGCGGCACGCGGATACCTCGGCCTCGGAATTGGCGGGGCGTGCGGCGATCGATGCCGTCGAAGACGCGGGCCTGACCCGCGGTGACGTCGGTGCAGTCTTCTACGCGACCGTCAGTCAGAAGGCGATCGACCGGCAGCACATGATCCCAGGCCAGATTGCCTTGAGGCCTTACGGTTTCGGTGGAGTCCCGGTCGTCAATGTCGAAAATGCCTGCGCCGGCGGGGCAACGGCACTCTGGCTGGCGATCGCCCACGTTCGCGCCGGTCTGTCCGAGGTCGCATTGGCGGTCGGGGTGGACAAGCTGGTGTGCTCGGATCCGGCTCGAAGTCTGGAGGTGTTCGACGGTGCGCTCGACGTTGCGCATCGCGACGAGACGCTCGCCGGCCTCGCTTCCCTCTCCGCTCCGGTGCCGGGTGAACTCGGATCGCAGGGTGAGCGTTCGGTGTTCATGGAGATCTACGCTTCTCTTGCTCGGGCGCACATGGAGAGATTCGGAACGACCGAGTTCGAACTCGCGTCCGTAGCAGCCAAAAATCATGCGCATTCCGTGCACAATCCGCGGTCGCACTTTCGCAAACCCTTCACTGTCGACGAGGTGCTTGCCGCGAGGCGAGTCGCGTGGCCTCTGACCGTTCCGATGTGCTCGCCCGTCAGTGACGGTGCAGCGGCGGTCGTTGTGACCACTGCAGACTTTGCGCGAAGGCATGATTCCTCTCGGCGGGCGGCGCGGGTACTCGGTTGCAGCTTGGTGTCAGGCACGGATCGGGCCGCAGATGACGTGGAGAGTCACATCGGTCGCCGAGCGGCAGTGAGCGCATACGAGGAAGCCGGAGTCGGGCCAGGCGATGTGGATGTGGCAGAGGTCCACGACGCCACGGCCTTCGGTGAAGTACAGCAGGTCGAGAATTTGGGGTTCTGCCCGATCGGTGAGGGCGGCGCGTGGTCGGCGTCCGGTGCGAGTTCATTGGGAGGAGTGCGTCCGGTCAATCCGTCAGGTGGGCTCGAATCCCGTGGTCATCCGGTCTCGGCAACGGGACTGGCGCAGGTCTTCGAACTTGTCACGCAGTTGCGTGGACGAGCAGCGCGGCGACAGGTTCCCGGGGCTCGAATCGCGGTCGCAGAGAACGGCGGAGGTCTCTACGGCATCGAGGAAGCCGTCGCCGCGGTCACGATCTTGGGAGGGCCACGATGAACGCGGACATGATGAACGATGAACCGATGGCGCCAGGCTTGCACGAGCAAGCGGGATATGCGGATCTGATTCTGTCGGCGCTGCGACGCCGACCAGACCACATCGCGTTTCGATTCACGGATCGGAACGGTGATCGGGCCGAGCTGACATATCGGCAGACCGCGGAACAGATCGAGCGGATTGCAGGTGTCCTCGGTAGCCTCGCTCTGCCGGACGGAGGCGGGGTAGCCCTGCTTGCGGGTCCGTGTCCTGAAGCATTCACGGTCATGGCCGCGGCGTGTCTGGCGGGCGTGCGCTACACGGCACTCCATCCGCTCGCGACCGAAGAGAACGACAGGATGGTGCTGAAAGACAGTGGTACCGATCTCCTGTTGGTTGCCGACGGACAGTTCCAGGCGCGCGCCGAAGCGGCGCAGACTCGAGTGATGTCACTGTCAGCCCTCGAATCGGCGTGTGAATTGGCCACGGCGGGAACAGGTTCAGGCTTCGGCGGTCAGGGTCGAGCTTTGTATCTCTTCTACACCGGTGGAACTACCGGTGAGCCGAAAGGCGTCATGCTCAGGGACCGATCCTTGGTCGCCAATGCCTGGGCCTGCACCACATGGGAGTGGCCGGCTGATACCACCATGCTGCTCACTACGCCGATGTCTCATGCTGCCGGTCTGCTCGTCGCACCCGGTCTGCTGCGAGGTGCAAGCTTCGAGTTGCACAGGTCGTTCGACCCGGACAAGGTTGTCGACGCAATCGAAAATGACGGAGTCACAGCTACATTCGTCGTTCCTACGATGCTCTACGCCTTGCTCGACCATCCACGTCTGTCGGATGCGAATCTGTCCGGGCTGAACTGGATGCTTTACGGTGCTGCACCCATCGACCCCACCAGGCTCGCGCAGGCAGGGGCGGTGTTCGGGCCGATCCTCAGCCAGCACTACGGTCAGGCCGAAGCCCCGAATGCGTTGACGGTGCTCGATACACGTGAGCACACGGACGATCCCGCAGTTCTGGGGAGTTGTGGGCGCGCGATGCCAGGTGTCGAAGTGGTGTTGTTCGACGAGCAGGGAAACGAGACCGCGACGGGTGTACCCGGCGAGCTTTGTGTGCGAGGTCCGCTCGTGATGGACGGCTATTGGAACAAACCTGAACAAACCGCTGCAGCGCTCGCGAATGGGTGGTTGCACACCGGCGACGTTGCTCGGATCGACGAAACTGGGCTCATCTCGATCGTCGACCGCATCAAGGACACGATCATCAGTGGTGGATTCAACGTCTACCCGCGCGAAGTCGAGGACTCGCTCGGACATCATCCCGCAGTGGCCGCCTGTGCAGTATTCGGTGTCCCCGATCCTCAATGGGGAGAAGCGGTTACCGCGGCAGTCGTAGTGAAGACGGGATGGTCGGTCACGCCCGAGCAGCTCATCGCACACGTGAGATCACACAAGGGCCCGATCTGGGCGCCCAAGGAGATTTCAATTCTGGAAGCGTTGCCGCTCACTGCCTTGGGGAAGGTCGACAAGAAGGCACTCCGAGGCGCTTCACAGACCTAGAGACGCGACAACTGCACGTGCGAGGGCGTCGGCAGATCCGGGGGCGAAGGGCAGAAAGAGTTCGGGCTCGATCAATTCCACTTCCATGAGTAGTGGTTGATCCACCGGCCCCACGACGTCCACCCGCGCATAAAGCAATTCGCCGGGACCGCAGGGGGCTGCGGCCAGCGCCGCGTCGGCCACCGCGAGTTCGGCGGTGGACGGTTCGTGGACGTGGTTGGTTCCGCCGTGGAACTCCTGCACACGGAAATCGTTGGTGGCCGGGATCTTCCGGACGGCATGGGAGTAGCGCCCACCGAGGTGGATGATCGAGCGCTCACCGTCGACGACGTCCGAGATGAAGGGCTGAACCAATGCGTCGTTACCGCCGTCGAGGATCGAGCTGAGGTGAGTGCGGGCCTGCGCGGACCCCGCGGCAAACTTTCCCACTCCGACAGCGCCGGCTGACACCGCAGGCTTGACGATGACGTCGGCACTCTCGAACGAAGGGAGGGTGAGTGTTTCGCTCCTTCCGGGGGTGATCACCGCAGTGGGGACGATGGGGACGCCGGCCGCGGCAAGTTCGGTCAGGTATCCCTTGTGGGCGTTCCACTTCACGATCGAGAGCGGATTGGCGATCGGGGCGGTCAGCTGAGCGAGAACGGCAAGAAATTCGTCGAGGCGCTGGGTGTAGTCCCAGGTCGAGCGGATCAGAACCAGGTCGGCGTCGATGTCGTGGAGGGACGGACTCGACCACGGCGCCATTGTCGACGCAACGCCGTAGGTGGTGAGAGCTTCCATGACGAGTTTGCTTTCGACATCCGCCTCGCGGGCGGCGCCGTCACAGGTGAGCAGGAGAACCGTGGTCATGCCACGATGCTTTCACGGCTGGCGCATTGTCCGACTAGCGAGGTGGCCCCTCGTCGAGGACCAGGGAACCGGTCCCGGGTTGTCCCGTTGCGTCCACCCACGTCACTGCGACGGTGTCGCCGGGGCGGTGCGAGCTCATCGCCGCATTGAGATCGGCCGACGACGCGATCCGGCTGCCGCCGAACTCCGTGATGACCGCACCTTTGGTGAGCCCCACCCGCTCGGCCGGCGAATCGAAGCTCACGGCAACAACTTCGGCGCCGGCCGGCATGTCTGCGTGGTCCTTCACCGCGACACCGAGCACGGGCGTCGGTCCCACGCGCACGGTTTCGGAGGAGCGGCCACCGAGTACCTGATCGACGATCGGTAGTGCCGTGTCGATCGGTATCGCGTAGGACTGAGGCGCCGGCGAGGTTTCGGTGCGGTCGGTGACGGCGTTGCCCGCGCTGCTGACGCCGATCAGTTCGCCCACGGCGTTGACCAGCGGGCCACCGGAATCGCCTGGCCGGATGTCCGCGTCCACCTCGATGAGGCCTTTCAACTGGTTTCGCGATCCGTCGGACGCGTTGCGGGTGTTGACGGTGACACCGAGGTTGGTGATGACGCCGGGAGCTGGGACGGGTACGCCGCCACCTTCGGCATTTCCGATTGCGGTGACGGCGTCCCCGCGAGCGGCTTCCGCGGACTTCCCGACCACTGCCACCGGCAGATCGGTGGCGCCCGCGAGGCGCAGGACGGCAAGGTCGCTGACGCTGTCGTACCCGAGGATCTCGGCGTCGTAGATCAACCCGTTGGACATGCTGACGGCGGTGACGTCCGAGGCTCCGCTGATGACGTGGTGATTCGTGAGCACCACCCCGTCAGGGGAGAGCACGATCCCGGTCCCGGCAGTCGTGGTGAATCCGGCCGGCGCCGTGATGGTGACGATGGTGGGGACCACCCGGGCCGAGAGCTCTTCCGGAGTGAGTGGAACAACGGGCGCGGGTGGGGTGGTCGTGATGACTGTGACGGGGGCGGACTCGATCGTGCCTGGAGTCAGGGGCGGTGCGACCAGCGCGAGACCGCCGAGGCCGGCTGCGAGAACGACGGCCGTCCACAGGCCGCGTCTGCTCGCGCGTTTGGTCATCCAGCCGTCCGTCCCGCCGGTCGTCACCCCATCGAGTGTGAAAGGTGAAGATTACCGATTCGGCGATTCTTCGGCCACAAAACCGGGCAACAGACCGTCTGTGCGGAGCGTCGTCAGGGACGGTGCAGCAGCGTCCTTTGCGGAGAGTTCGTAGGTCAGGGGCTTGCCCTGACGATCCGTCTTCGGCCAGTCGATCGCGAGTTCCGGATCGAAGGGATCGAGGTCGCGGTCCAGATGGGGGGAGTATTCGATGCTGCAGAGGTACATCACTGTCGATCCGTCTTCGAGTGAAAGGATCGCGTGGCCGAGGCCTTCCACCAGGAATACTGCTCGTCGATCGACGTCGTCGATCACCACCGCATCCCACTCGCCGAAGGTCGGTGATCCGACGCGCAGGTCTACGACGACGTCGAGGAAGGCACCTTTGACGCAGGTGATGTACTTCGCCTGTCCGGGCGGATTGTCGGTGAAGTGGATCCCGCGGAGGCTGCCGGCTTCGGAAACCGAGCAGTTGGCCTGAGCGAGGTCGAGAGTGCGGCCGGTCGCGGCGGTGAAGGTGGAGCTTTTGAACCATTCGAGAAAGACGCCGCGATGGTCGCCGAACTGCTTCGGCGTGATCTCCCAGGCTCCGGCGATTTTCAGTGGACGAATTTCCACGTCACCATTCCTTGCCGTGCTCGAGCAGTTCGAGTAGGTAGTTGCCGTAGCCGGATTTGCCCAATGCTTCTGCCTGAGTGCGCAATTGGTCGGAGTTGATGAATCCCTGACGCCACGCGACCTCTTCAGGTGAACCGATCTTGAGGCCTTGGCGGTGTTCGATGGTCCGCACGTAGTTCGCTGCCTCGAGCAGGGAATCGGGTGTGCCGGTGTCGAGCCACGCGGTTCCGCGAGGGAGGACGTCGACAGAAAGTTTGCCAGCTTCGAGATAGTGCTGATTGATGTCGCTGATTTCGTATTCACCACGCGCAGAGGGCTTCAGAGTGCGTGCGATGTCCACGACGTCACTGTCGTAGAAGTAGAGACCGGGGACGGCGTAATTGGATTTCGGTGACGTCGGTTTTTCCTCGATGGACACCGCCCGACCCGAGTCGTCGAATTCGACAACACCGTAGGCGGTCGGATTCGATACCCAGTAAGCGAACACGGCGCCACCGTCGATATCGGAGAAACGCCTGAGTTGGGTTCCGAGGCCGGGGCCGTAGAAGATGTTGTCGCCGAGGACGAGCGCCACGGACTCGGATCCGATGTGATCCGCGCCGAGGGTGAATGCCGTTGCAAGGCCATTGGGTTCGTGCTGGATCGCGTACGTGAGGTTCACGCCGAATTGTGAGCCGTCGCCGAGCACTCGACGGAATTGCTCCGCATCGTGCGGAGTCGTGATGATCAAGATGTCGCGAATATCGGCGAGCATGAGAGTGGAGAGCGGGTAGTAGATCATCGGCTTGTCGTAAACAGGCAAGAGTTGCTTGCTCACTCCGAGGGTGATCGGGTGCAACCGCGACCCGGTGCCACCGGCCAGAATGATTCCGCGCATGCGTGCAGTGTCCTGCACTCCTGCCTGCCGACGCAAACGGGACACTGCGAATTCGGCCGCTAAAGTGGGAGTTCGTTCGATGAGTCTGAGGAGATGAAGTGCGACTACTGGTCACCGGGGGTGCCGGCTTCATCGGTGCCAATTTCGTTCATCAGACGGTGTCGACTCGTCCCGACGTGGAAGTCACGGTTCTCGACGCTCTGACCTACGCCGGAAATCGCCAGTCCCTTGCGTCCGTCGAGGACCGGATCACGTTTGTTCACGGCAATGTTGCCGACGAGCCTCTGGTCGACGATCTTGTCTCGCGTTCCGACGCAGTCGTGCACTTTGCTGCCGAAAGCCACAACGACAATTCCCTCGCCGATCCGGAACCGTTCCTGCGGACCAACGTCATGGGGACGTTCTCGCTCCTGCAGGCAGTGCGTTCGCACGGGGTCCGCTATCACCACATTTCCACCGACGAGGTGTACGGCGACCTCGAACTGGATGATCCGACGAGGTTCACGGAGACGACACCGTACAACCCGTCGAGTCCGTACTCGGCGTCGAAGGCATCGAGTGATCTGTTCGTGCGCGCCTGGGTGCGGTCGTTCGGGATCGCGGCGACCATCTCCAACTGCTCCAACAATTACGGCCCGTATCAGCATGTGGAGAAGTTCATCCCGCGCCAGATCACGAACCTGATCGACGGGGTACGTCCTCGGTTGTACGGCGAGGGCCGCAACGTCCGCGACTGGATTCACGTCGAGGATCACAACCGTGCAGTCTGGGACGTCCTGGACCGAGGCAAGTCCGGCGAGACGTATCTGATCGGCGCCGACGGTGAAACCGACAACCGAACGGTGATCGCGGCCCTGCTCGAAATCTTCGGACGCAAGCCGGACGATTTCGACTTCGTCACCGACCGCCCCGGTCACGATCTGCGGTATGCGATCGATTCGACGCGACTGCAGCAGGAACTTGGGTGGAAGCCGCAGTACCGCGATTTCCGAAGCGGTCTGGAAGCCACCGTCGAGTGGTACCGCGACAACGAACAGTGGTGGCGTCCGCAGAAGGCCGGCGTCGAGACACAGTATTCCGCGTCCGAGAAAGTGGTCTGACCGAACGTCAGGCTTTGGTGGGGTCCGGCACCCGGGAACGCTCGTGCACGAGTGCGTTGCGTAGGCCCCGTGATCCCGACAGCGCAGCCACGACGCCGGCAAAGACTTCACAGAGGGTGAAGAGCAGCCTCGACGCCAGTGCGAGGCCGAGCGCGACGCCGGCATCCATGAACGGTGAAAGCGCTGCGACGATGACGGCTTCGCGGACACCGATTCCGGACGGGACGACGAACACGAGGACGCCCGCGCACATACCGAGGGCGAGGGCGCCGATGCATTGGACGAGCCCACGGATTTCGAAGCCGGCCGAACTCGACGCGAGCAGCCACAGCTGGATGCCGTAGAGCACCCAGCTGGCTGCGCACCAGCCCAATGCGAGAGCGATCTTGTGCATCGTGAGCGGCTTGTGCAGCGGCGTGCGGCGGAGCAGTTTCAGCGCGAGGTTCACCAGGCGGGTGAGCACCGGAGGGTAGGCGCAGACCAATGCGATCGGCACCAGGATGATCACGCCGACCGCTGCCGCGGTGCTGACCTCGAACAGGGCAGGTAGACCGAAAAGACCGACGACCAGCGCCGAAGTTGTACTCAAACCGACCGTGACCAGCACAGCGACGAAGCCTGCTGCCCGAGACACACCGGCGCGCCGGACCAGTTCCGTTTGCAGAACGAAAGCCCAGACACTGCCGGGGAGGTACTTGCCGAGTTGGCCGACCAGATAGGCGCGAGCGGCGTCGAACGCCGGGATGGGTTGTTCGAGGGCACCGAGTGCGTGTTGCCATGCCCGCACTGCGGCACCCATGCCGAGGAAGATGAACACCGACGAGGCGGCAAGCGTCCACCAGTTCAGCTCGGTGATCGTGTTCTTGACCTCGGACCACTGGGACTTCACTGCGAAGACGATCGCAACCACGATCGCGAGAGTGACGAGAACCTTGAACCCGTTGACGAGAAGACCACGCAGAGCGTTCGGCTGTGCGGCCGGTTCGACGTCTTCGACCGGTTGTTCAGATTCGGGAGAGGTACTCACGCGCCTGCATCCCGCCCGTTCGTCATTTCGCAGACGATACCAACCAGAATTTGCCTCGCTAAACCACGAGCGGTTTGTCGGCGCGTTCCCGCCACCAGGTGAAGGCTTCCGAGAGCGAGTCCGGAATGGCCGGTGACGTGCCGAAGCTGCCCGCGGCGTACACGGCTTCGATCGCGGAAATATCCGCGTCCGCGATACCTGAACGGCTCATTCCGATCCGGTTCACACCGTGCAGTGACACCGGGTTGCCGAATGCTTTCGAGAAGGGTGGAACGTCCTTGACCACGACGGTTCCCAGCCCGATCATGGATCCGGAGCCGATGACGCGTCGTTGGTGCGCGACAGTGTGCATGCCCAGATTGACGCCGTCTCCGACGCTGACGTGCCCGGCAAGCGTCGTACCGGATGACACGACGCATCGGTTACCGATCTGCACGTCGTGCTCGATTCCCACTCTGTTCATCACGAAGCAGTCTTCGCCGATTTCGGTTCGGCGTTCGCTTCCCTGATGGACGGTACTCAGTTCGCGAATCGTCGTTCGATCGCCGATTCGAATTCCCAGACCGGCGCTGACGGACCACGACGTCGGGTGCAGCGCCCCAAGGATCTCGGGGGGAGCTCCCAAGACCGCTCCTGCGCCGATCCAGCAGTCGTCGCCGATCTCGAGTGGGCCGGTCAGCACGGCGTTCGGTCCGACCGTGACCCCTGCCCCGATCAGTACGTCGGCGCCGATCACGGCGGTCGGATGGATGTGGCAGTCGGCTCGTTCAGACATGCGGGTTCCGGAATCCTCTCGAAGTATCGAATCGCGTTTCGATACGCTTCCTGGGTTGTCGGGGTATTTCGTTCCGACGACGGTCGGATGAATCTATCGGAGGTAACTCAGTGATCGCGATATCCAGTATCTCGTTCGGGGAAGAAGTCGAGCGCGAGGTGCTGGACACTCTGCGATCGGGAATCGTCGCGCAGGGACCCAAGGTGAAGCGACTCGAGGACGAGTTCGCGGCGCTGGTGGGCACGCGACACGCGGTGGCGGTGAACAACGGCACTACGGCGTTGATCGCGGCTCTCCAGGTCCAGGATCTTCAGCCAGGTGACGAGGTTCTGACGACGCCGTTCACGTTCGTGGCCACGCTCAATGCGATTCTCGAGGCAGGCGCGACGGCGCGGTTCGCCGATATCTCCGAGTCCGATTTCAACATCGACCCGGCAGTTGCTGCCGATCGAATCGGTGACCGCACGAAGGTTCTGATGCCGGTTCATCTGTACGGACAGTCGGCGGACATGGGCGCCTTGATGCCACTGGCATCGAAGAATGGTCTGACTGTCGTCGAGGACGCCGCTCAGGCCCACGGAGCGACGTTCGACGGGCGAGGCGCGGGCAGTTTCGGTGTGGGTTGCTTCTCGTTCTACGCAACGAAGAACCTCACGACCGCCGAGGGCGGAATGATCACGACCGACGACGACGCGATCGCCGATCGACTTCGGGTTCTGCGGAACCAGGGCATGCGGGCGCGCTACCAGTACGAGATGGTCGGCCAGAACTACCGGATGACCGACCTCCAGGCGAGCTTGGCTCTGCCCCAGATGGCGACGTACATGCAGCAGGTCGAGGCGCGCCGCCGGAATGCGGAGGCGTTGCGTGTCGGCCTGAAGGATGTCGAAGGACTGATCCTGCCGAGCGAACTGTCCGGTCGCGGACATGTCTGGCATCAGTTCACCTTGCTGCTGGCCGAGGATGCAGCGGTCACTCGCGACCAGTTGAGTGAGCGTCTGGCTGCGAAGGACATCGGTAGCGGCATCTACTACCCGAAGGCCGTCTACGACTACGAGTGCTACCGCGAGCATCCGCGCGTCGTCATCGACGAGACGCCGGTGGCCACTTCGGTGGCGTCGCGGTGCCTGAGCATCCCTGTCCACGCTGCGTTGTCCGTCGGCGACGTCGATCAGATCGTTGCCGCAGTACGCGGCGCCATGGAGGCCTGAAAATGACTGCTAGCAAGCCACGTATCGCCCTTGTCGGATCCGGTCAGATGGGCTCGTTGCATGCGCGGGTCATCGCGCAGTCGGCACTGTGTGAGTTGGATCTGCTGATCGAGCCGCGGGAGGAGCAGGGCAAAGCTGTTGCTGCGCGGTTCGATACGCGTTGGGCTGCAGATTTCGACTCGCTCGACGGTATCGACGCCGTGGTGATCGCCGCGGCTACGCCGGCGCACTACGAGTTGGCCGGGCGGGTTCTCGATCTGGGTAAGCCTGTCCTGGTGGAGAAGCCGTTGGCGGCGACGTACGAGCAGAGCGTCGACTTGGTCGATCGTTCACGCGCGGCCGGTGTTCCCCTGATGTGTGGACTGCTCGAACGCTTCAATCCTGCTGTCCGCACTGCCCGCGAGTTCTCCGGCGATGTCTGGCAGGTGAACGGTATCCGCCACTCTCCGTTCGTTTCCCGCATTCCGACGGGTGTCGCGACGGACCTGCTGATTCACGATATCGACCTCGCCATCGGATTCGCCGGTTCGGAACCCAGTTTGGCAAAAGGGGAGTTCGGCTACTTCCATCCGACGTCCGTGCAGAACCGGTCGGAGGATTGCGCCGACGCCGTATTGCGCTTCGGATCAGGGGCTGTTGCAACGATTTCCGCGAGCCGAATCAGTCAGCGCAAGATCCGCCAGCTGTCGTTGCTCGAGGCCGATCGACTCATCGAGATCGATCTCTTGCGTCGTGACATCACGATCTACCGGCACATCGACGACAACATGCCTACCGATCGAGACGGCTACCAGCAGCAGACGGTCATCGAAATTCCGACGATCCGTTACAGCGAGGAACCGCTTGCCGCGCAGCTGACGCATTTTCTCGGATTGGTGCAGGGCACCGGTGATGCCGACGGTGAGCGGGCGTCGATTCTGCCCGCTCACCGCGCGGTTCACGAGGTGACGGAATCTGCGCTGGCTGCAGCGTTGTCGTCCTGACCGCTGCGTCGGCGTCGGAAGGCCCACGCTCCTTGAGACAGTGCCAGCAGTAGTCCGACGCCGGCGGCAGTCCAACCGAAAGTGCTGCCGGGCGGACTGAATTCGATGGTGAGGGTAGACCCGGACGCGGCACTCGGCGGTAGATCGACCTGCAACAACCCGCCGGGGCTCGCCTTCGTTTCGACCGTCTGACCATCTACGGTCGCGCTCCAACCAGGCCAGGCCAGCAGTGCGAATGTGACCGTGCCCGACCCGGTGTACTCGACGGTTTCCCTGGTGTCCGTAGCGGCGGCATCGCCACGCACGTCGAGACCAGGCGTCGTTGCGGATACGCGGCCGTCGGGCCACTGATGCTCGGTGGTGCGATGGCCGACCGTGACCACCCGATCCGGCGACACCTTCCAGTCGCCCTCGGGTAAGGCGTCGAGAGCGCGTTTTCCGCCGTACGGTCCGGAATTCTGAACCACGACGGTATCGATACGCATCGCGTCCAGCCAGGACACACCCGTTCCCGGTGATTCGGCGAGCAGTCGTTCGACGCCGTCCGGACACTGGACGCCGCCGTAGTAGTTCAAGCACAGCGCTTGGACGAAATCGTTGTAGCTGATTCCGGCGTAGCTGTTGACGGCATTGACACCGGCGGGCTGCCAGGCGTTGCCGAACAGGAGGTCACCCCACTGCCCGGTTTCGTTGTCCGGCGGGATGTTGACGGGGTCGGCGATCGCGAAAGTTGTTCCCTGGTAACGGTCCTCGAACTTGGACTCCAGGAATGCCACCTGCCTGGGGAACTTCCACGGTGTCACGTTGTAGTTTCCGGTGAACCAGAAATTGGTCTGAGCGCTGAGCACGACGACGATGCCGACAGCGAGTGCACCGGCGAGGTAGCGGGGCTTTCGGTAGGCCACGACCAACGCGAAGACGGTGAGAACCACGGTGATTATCAGTGATGCCGAGTGAATACCGATGTCTTCCGGGACATTCGACCAGGCAAGGTAGAACTGAAGTGCCAACAATCCCGCGGTGATGATTGCTCTCGCCTGGATACGGTCACGATGCAGTCCGGCAGAGAGGGCGACCGCCGTGACCACGATGGCGGGCAGTTGACCGTACTCGAGCAGTCGCGCGGGCCAACGGAAAAGCCAGAGATTCGACGGTCCGAGAAGTAGTACGACGTAGATTCCGCCGAAGACGAACAGCGAGACGCTGTGGCGGCCCAACTTCTTCAGTGACTTCCATTGAATCCACGGTGCGAGCGGTATGAGGAACCAGGCGAGGTACACCAGCGGAATCGTCATGGCAGGCGAAGCGAAAGCGGTGACGTACGGCTGGTTCGACGGACCGGAGAGGTTGAGCAGGTCACCGAGATCGGGTCGAAGCGAACCGTCGTTCGCGATTCCGGACTGAGTACGTACCGACACGCCGGTGGTGAAGAGCAACGGTAGGTACACGATCAGCGACATCATGATGATCGCTGCCGCGCTGATCATCAGTGATTTGATGCTGCCTGCGCGTTTGATTGCGATGCATTCCGCTATGACAGCGAGGTAGACGACTGCGACACCGACAGCGCCGTACGGGTTGCCGGTTGTCATCGCCAGATAGCCGAAAACGATCGGCACCAGGGGGTTCACTCGACCGAGGGCGCTGGCGCGGGTAGACCACCAGACGTGGGGGATCCAGGCGAAGGCGATCAGCCCGGATGCCCAACTGGAGGCGTCGAAATAGAGCGTGTAGCCGGCGAACGGCATGGCAAATCCGGCGATGAAAGCCATCGACCGATTGGCGCCGTACTGACGAGCAACCAGATAGACGCCCACCGCGAGTATCGCCATGAACTGCATCTTGACCAGGGTGATTCCGATTCCCAGGTTCGGAATGAGTGCAATGGCAACCGAATCCAGAAGGATCACGGGATTGTATGTCCCGTAAAGGGCTTCGGCTGTGACATTGCCGCCCGCCCACAATTCGGGGATGAGCGTCGGCCATGAACCGGACAGGATTCGCTCGCCGATCGTGTGCCAACCGGGCGTGAAAGCTGCTGCGCTGTCGTCCCAGTAGTAGAACCACCGATTGGAGATCAGTGGGATGGCGGCGACGATCGACACCAGAGCGGCGAGAAGAATCGGCGGCACCACGCGTTGTGCGAGCGGTAAGTCAGATTTCACGATGTGCTTTCGTCTTCGAGTCGATGGCTGTTGTTCGGAGCCTGGGTCGTGCTCTCATTTTCTCGGAGCCTGGGCTGCGCCTTGTTTCTCGGAGCGTAGTATTCCGACGAGTTCGAACTGCAGTCGGGGAAGTAAGGAGATCGGGACGTGGCGACATCGCGGACGGAACCCGTTCGTGGGGAATCAGCTACGCCGGAACTCTCGGTGATCATCCCCGCATACAACTCAGGCGAGGTGCTGGAGTCGACGGTGCGTCAATTCGCCGAGTACTTCACCAGCCGCCCGGCCGAGAGCACCGGTCAGGTCGAGATCATCGTCGTGGAGAACGGTTCGACGGACAACACTGCCGACGTGTGTGCTGCTCTGGCGGCTTCCTGGTCGTGGCCGGGAGTGACTTTCCATCCGATGAGCAGCGACAAAGGAATGGGTGCGGCGCTTCGCGCCGGGACACTTGCTTCTCGTGGACGCCGCGTGTTGCTCACCGCGGACGACCTTCCGTTCGGTTTCGGTGACATCGAAGGGGCCGACCGTGTGATGGCGGATCTAGGGTCCGTCCCGCCGGTGGTCATCGGTTCGAAGGCTCATTCGGACTCAGAGGTGGAACGTGGCCTTCTGCGTTCGGTGATGACGGGTGGATTCGCGACGCTACGACGGGTGGTGCTGGGCACCCGCACGGGCGACCCCCAGGGGACCTTCATCGTCGACGGCGTTCTGCTGCGTCGAATCGCACCCTCGTTGACCGAGCGTGGTTTTCTTTTCACCACCGAATTGGACTACGCGCTCGAATTGGCTGGAGTACGTCCGGTCGAGGTCCCGATCCGCCTCAGCGAGGATCATCTGGCGCATGCGAGCCGTATCTCGCCCAAGGACGTGATCCAGATGGCGAAGGGTTTGTTGTCGCTTCGTCGGCGAAAGACCGAGCTGCGCTCCGCCGCTGCTGTGAGCAATCGCGAGGCGTAGTCGCGGGTAATCGCGGGTAGACCTGGTGTGACTCGGTGCCCGGGGCGCCGAGGTGCGGATTCGCGATACCCTGCGGGGCGTGGATACCGTGAACACGACCGATGACCAGTCCGATTCCGGAGTCGAGTTGATCGAACGCAGCGCGACGTCGGATCGACTGCTGGCGCAGCGGACGTTGTTCACCGGAACCTCGCCCGTCGCCAGTGACGAACTGTATGCGGTGACCAAGGTCGGCATGTCGACGCGATCGCGGTTCGAATTGCGACTTCAGCCGGGGGCAATCGCACACACCAACACCTTCTTCGGCCGATTTCCGGCCAGCTACTGGCAGCGCTGGACCAACGTCACCGAGGTCACTGTGACCGCGCATGTCGTGGCCGATACCGCTTGCCGCATCCAGATCCAGGCCTCGGACATCGGTGGCCACCGTCGCATCGTGACGAACGTCGTCGTGACCGGCGACGAGCGAGTGTCCATGACCGCTCCGCTCGATACCTTCGTCGACGGCGGTGCGCTGTGGCTGCAGTTCGAAGCGCAGGGTGGCGGTGCAGTGGTCGACGACGTGGAATGGACCGTCGTCTCCCCGGAGTCGATTCGCCCGGTAGCCGTCGCGATCTGCACGTTCAATCGCGCGGACGACTGTGCGCGCACGGTCGAGGCCCTCGCATCCGACGAGCGTGTACTCGCGTTGCTCGACGCTCTGTACGTCGTCGACCAGGGAACGGATCCGGTCGAGAGCCGTGAGCTGTTCCAGGAAGTGTCGAAGAAGTTCGGTTCGCGGTTGCAGTATCTGCGGCAGGCGAACCTGGGTGGTGCGGGTGGATTCACCCGAGGCCTCTACGAGGCTTCGGCGGCCGGTCCGCACGCTGACGTGATCTTGATGGACGACGACATTCTCTGCGAACCCGAATCGGTTCTTCGGCTGAGTGCGTTCGCGAACATGACGACGGAACCGGCTTTGATCGGCGCCCAGATGCTGTTCCTGTTCAACCCCGACTACCTGCTGGCTTCGGGTGAACGAGTGGATCTTGGCACGCTTCAGCGTGGTGTACCGACCGATGAGCACGGTGTTCGCAACCGAAGTGTGCTCGAGAAACTGCCGGAACGTCGCGTGGATGCCGAATACAACGGCTGGTGGTCTTGCCTGATTCCTGCTGAAGCCATCGAGCGGGTCGGCTTGCCACTGCCGGTCTTCTTCCAGTGGGACGACGTCGAGTACAGCTTGCGGGCCGGGCGGGCCGGGATTCCCACCATCACGTTGCCGTCGGCTGCTGTGTGGCATGCGGACTTCTATTGGAAGGACGTCGACGGTTTCGCGCACTACTTCAGTACGCGCAACGGTCTGATCACCGCTGCGCTGGACCCAGGGTTTGCACCCAAAACCCTCGCGAAGCAGCTCTCCCGGGATATTTCGCACTCGATCGTGGGTTTGCAGTACGGCCTTGCACACACGCAACTCCGGGCGATCGAGGGATTCCTCGAGGGGCCGGCAGGTTTGGCGGACGGTGGGCAGAAGGCGCTTGCCGCGATCAACCAGGAACGTAAGCGCTTCCCCGAGACTGTGACCCGCCCGGCGTCGGAGCTGCCGGGCAGGCTGCCGATCCGTCGCGTTGCGCCCAGCCCGAAACCCGGTTTGTGGACAGACCTCGTTCTGGCGAAACGCGCTGTGATGCAGGCTCGCAATCACCTCGAGCGAGGTCCGGTGGCGATTTCGTACGAGGACGCGCAGTGGTGGCACGTCGGACGTTTCGATCACGTCTTCGTCACCGATGCTTCGCAGGGAGGCGTGCGTGAACGCCGCTTCGACAGCGAGAAGGCCGCCGAGATGAGCGGCCGCCTCGCCGGCGTCATGAAGAGGTTCCTCGCCGAAGCACCAAGTGTGGCTGAAGCATTCGCTCGCGAGTTCCCGCAGCTCACGAGCCGGGAGAACTGGGCTCGACTGTACGAGAAGTGAGCCTCAACGCACTATCTTGGCGATGACCTGCTCGTTGTCGACGGTGTACCCGAGGTATTCGAACGAGATGCCGGTGCGTGTGACGAACTCCGTCCACGCCCGGTACTCGTGCTGCTGCCACCCGGGATAGTTGAAGAACTCGTCGAAGACGACGATCGACCCGGGGACCAGTCGGTCGCCGAGCAGATCGAGCACGGTCTTGGTGGACGAGTAAAGGTCGGCGTCGAGGTGCAGGAACGCAACGGGGCCGGATTCGTCGTTCAGGAACGAGGGCAAAGTGTCCTCGAAGAGGCCCGGAACCAATTGCGCTCCAGGCACTTCGGGGATGGATTCCTGAGCGAACTCGCCCACCGGGAACCCGGTGCGCCACGTTTCCGGAAGGCCGGAGAACACGTCGAAACCTGCGACGGTCCCTTCACGTTCGGTGAATGCTTCCGCGACGATCCTGAGTGTGGTTCCGCTGGCAACGCCGAATTCGAGTGCCATTCCGGGGATTTCGATCAAGCCCAGTGCATGGCGCAGCGTGTCGTGCGGGTGGCCGAATGTCTCCGCGACTCGAAGGTGCTCGAGGATGAACTCGGCCGTCGACGCCGTCGCTTCCAGGTCCACGGCGTAGGCCAGATCCCGACGCTGACGAAACTCCAGCTCGTCGATCCTGGACCGGAGGCCCGCGATGTCACCGCGGGCCTCGGCCAGTTCGTCACGTGAGAGAGCCAGCGCGTCGAGGATCTGTTGCGTGCGGTCTGCGTTGTGCCGGTCGGCGGCCTCGACCACCTCGGATACCGCACGCTGAAGCTTGGTCCTGGCGCTGGAACGGAACTGCTCGAACATGGCAACCTCTCGTCGGGATCACCCCCATGCTGCCAGGCTTTCTACGCTACCGGTCCCGACCGCGGTAGTGACTCTTGAGCTGTCGGGAGATCACCTTGATCTCCCGCGTCCTCTCTGCCTGCAGACGAGCATCGCTTCGCGCGGCGTTCCACGCGTTCTCTCGCTGTAGTTTCCGGTAACTCGCGAGTCTCCGCTCGTCGATATCACCGCGCCCGAGTGCGCTCAGGACCGCGCATCCCGGCTCGGAGTTGTGTGCACAGTCGGAGAACCGGCACTCTGCAATCAGCTCCTCGATCTCGGGGAACGTCTTGTCGATTCCCTCCGCCGCGTTCCACATGCCAACCCCTCGCAGGCCAGGTGTGTCGATCAACGTCCGGCCGCCGGAGAAGGGGATCAGTTCTCGCGTGACGGTGGTGTGGCGTCCCTTTCCGTCGCCGGTTCTAACGCGGCCGGTTTCGAGTCGATCGGCACCTGTGGTGTCCGCGAGGAGTGCGTTCGCGAGCGTCGACTTACCGGCGCCGGATGGACCGAGTATCGCCACGGTGCCGTCCAGAACTGCATCGAGTACATCCATTCCTTCGTTGGTCTCGGCACTGACGGCCAGCACTGTTGCGCCGGGCGCGATGGCGCAGACTTGGGTGAGAGTGTCGGAGATATAGTGAGCTGCATCGGATTTGGTGAGTGCGACGACAGGTGTTGCGCCGCTCTCCCAGGTGAGTGCGAGTAGCCGCTCGATGCGGCCGAGGTCTACGTCGCCGTCCGAAGCCGTGGCGATGACGACTGTGTCTACGTTCGCAGCCAGAATCTGGCCTTCTGATTTTCCGGATGACGAGGAGCGGACGATGCTGCTCGTTCGGGGGAGTATCGAAGTGACCGTGTGCATCTCGGGTTCGCGGGAGTCCGGTATCTCAGCGACGGTCACCCAGTCGCCCGTGCAGAGCGGATCGCCGCCGCTGAGCGCGCGAACTGTGCCTCCGGCGACGGCCACGTCGCACCGGCCGCGGTCGACACGAAGAACGCGCCCGGGTGCGGAGTCCGGTGGGGCGAGGGTAGTGAATGTGTTCGAGAGTGTTGCGTTCCAACCGTATTCGGTCAGGCGCGTGTTGTTTTCCGACATGGTGATTGTGTCCTCGAGTACGAAGAAATGTGAATGTTGACGGCGCTGAAACTGCGGAACACGACAGTCATCAATACTCACTCCTCGTACATCTCGGGACGCACCATGCGTCGGATCAGAATCGTCTCAGCCGCGGTCGCGACTGTGCAACTGATTTAAAAGAGATCGGCCAACTGATTCAACTCGGGACGACTGGCTCAACTCGGGCGTGCGAACTTCTCTTCCCGGCCGAGTTTGCGCAGTCGCATCCACTCGCGCAGTCCTGCCGGATCGCGACGGGTGATCAGGAAGTACCAGCCGAACCGAACCCATTCCTGCGGAAGCAGTTTCCGCATTCCCGGCTGGGAGAGGATGTATCCACGGTTGCGGTACGTGAAGTAGCGCTTCGTGTCGTTGTCGGGGTACTGCGTGTGCATGCGACCGCCGAGGATCGGCTTGAACTCGTCCGCGCCGTTGGGGTGGACGTAAGCAGTTTGCAGGCAGGTACCGAACTTCAGGCCGGAGCGGACGAGGCGACGGTGTACCTCGACCTCGTCGCCGCGGACGAACAGGCGTAGATCCGGAACTCCGACGGCATCGATCGCGTCGGCTGTGAACAGTGCGCCGTTGAAGAGAGACGCGATCCCTGGCAGGAGATCCTCGTCGCCGAGCTCGGAACGCAACCGGCGCCACGACGTGCCGCGGCGCAGTGGGAACGCGAGGCGGCCGGGGTTGTCGATGTCGCAGACGACGGGGGAGACCTCGGCCAGGCCGTTCCGAATTGCACAGTCGAGCAGTGTTTCCAGGACTTCGGGTCCCTCCGGGCGGCCGTCGTCGTCGGCGAGCCAGACGCGGTCGGCACCGAGCGAAAGTGCGTAGAGAATGCCCAGAGCAAATCCTCCGGCACCGCCGAGGTTGTGCTGAGAACCGATGTAACTGGTCGGAAGTGGAGCGTTGTCGACGAGCTGTTTCACATCGGCTTCGTCGGCATTGTCGACGACAACCAGGTGATCGAGCGGCCGCGACTGAGTGCTGAGGACCTTCAAGGATTCGGCCAGCAGTTCACGACGCTTGTGCGTGACAACCACCCCGATGATTTTCTCGGGTGCGCTCACGGGGTGTTTTCCCGTTCCATTTCCTTGATGACGTGCCGTACGTGTTCGGCGGCATCGTCACCTTCGTAAGCGCGCACGACATCTTCGATGTCGCCTTGCATGCGGATCTGTCCGTGGTCGATCCACATGGCGCTGTTGCACAGCTGGGCGAGGAATTCGTTGGAGTGGCTGGCGAACACCAGGATGCCGGAGCGTTCCACCAGCTTCTGCAGCCGGATGCGAGCCTTCTTCATGAATTCCGCGTCGACGGCACCGATGCCCTCGTCGAGAAGCAGGATCTCGGGATCGATGCTGGTGACGACGCCCATGGCAACGCGCACGCGCATGCCGGTGGAGTAGGTGCGCAACGGCATCGAGAGGTATTCACCGAGCTCGGTGAATTCGGCGATCTCGTCCATCTTCGCGAGCATCTGCTTGCGGGTCTGACCGAGGAACAGGCCGCGGATGATGATGTTCTCGTACCCGGAGATTTCCGGGTCCATGCCGACGCCGAGATCGAAGACTGGTGCGACGCGCCCGCGAATGCTGGCGGATCCCCGGGTGGGTTCGTAGATTCCGGAGAGCAGGCGCAGCAGGGTGGATTTGCCGGCGCCGTTGTGGCCGACGAGCCCGATGCGGTCGCCTTCCTTGAGCGTCATCGTGATGTCGCGGAGCGCTTCGACGACGACGACATCGGAGTCGTTGCGGCCGATGGACCCTCCGGCTTTGCCGAGGAAGGCCTTCTTGAGCGAGCGGGATTTCGCGTCGAAGATCGGGAAGTCGACGCACGCGTTCTGCGTGTGGATGCTGACTGGCTGACTCATGTGTTTCCTCTAGACCCAGTAGGGCACGCGTGCCCGGTACTTGCGGAGTGCCAGAATCGCGACGGCCCAGCCGACGACGGTGAAGGCGATGACGATGTACCAGTGGTATGCCTGCTGGTCGGCTCCGATGAGTGGTGCTCGGATGATCTCGAGGTAGTGGTACAGCGGGTTGAGCTCGGCGAGTCGGACTCGTTCCATGGCTTGCCCGCCCTGGTCCTTGAGTGCCTGAGTGGTCCACATGATCGGCGTCAGCACGAACAGCAGCAGGGTGAGGCTGCCGAGGATGGGGGCGATGTCGCGGTACCGGGTGGAGAAGATTCCGAAGACGATCGAGACCCACAGCGTGTTCGCGACGATCAACACGAATGCCGGTATTGCAGCGAGAGCTGTCCAGCTCATGTTCTGCCAGATACTGAACGCGAACAGCAGAACTATGTAGATCGCGAAGTTGTGCGCGAAGAACAGCACCTGTCGCCAGACCAGGCGATACACATGCACACTCAACGCCGACGGCAACTGCTTGATCAGGCCCTCGTTGGCGATGAAGACCTCGGAGCCTTCGAGGATGCTTGCACTGATCAGGTTCCACACGATCAGCCCGACCGTGACGTACGGCAGGAACTCCTTGAGCGGAATGTTCAGCAGCGCGGAGTACAGAAGACCCATCGCGGCGGCCTGAACGCCGGTGGCGATCGTGATCCAGAACGGTCCGATCACCGACCGGCGGTAGCGCTGTTTGATGTCCTGCCAGCCGAGGCTGAGCCACAACTCACGCTGATTCAGACCGTCGCGAAGGTCTTTGAACGCACGACGGAACGTCTGGGAGTCGGACACGGGCGCAGGTGCGTCCGGCGTCTCGGATTCGATTGCGGATGCTGACACGGAGGTCGAGCCTACCGGCCTGGCGTCGGCGCCGGATTTCCCGCGGACTTCGTGGTGGTCCGGGTTACAGATACTGGCCGGTTCCCGGGCTCTGTTGGTCCGGATGCGCAGGCGAATGCGGAGCCCCGATGCTCATGCCGGGAGGCAGTGCGCCCTGACGCATTTGTTCGAGCTGAGCGCGTGCTGCCATCTGCTGGGCGAACAGTGCGGTCTGAATTCCGTGGAACAGTCCTTCGAGCCAGCCGACGAGTTGGGCCTGCGCGATTCGCAGTTCGGCGTCGGAGGGAATGGAGTCGTCGGTGAACGGGAGGCTCAGTCGCTCGAGTTCTTCTCGGAGTTCGGGTGCCAGGCCCTGTTCGAGTTCTCGGATGGACGACGTGTGGATGTCCTTGAGGCGCTTACGGCTGGCGTCGTCGAGCGGCGCGGCGCGCACTTCTTCCAAGAGTTGTTTGATCATCGTGCCGATTCGCATGACCTTGGCCGGCTGCTCGACCATCTCGGCGACGGACTCGGCTTCTGTTTCCGCGCCTTCGGTGGTGCCGGAGGTGGCGGCTTCTGCCTCGGCAGTCGGCATCGCGACGGGTCGACCGTCGGGTCCGATAACGAGTACCTGCTCTTTGTCGGGGTTCGTCATGCTTCCATCTTGTCGTGTGTGGGCGACAAACGCCGCTTAACCCCCGAAAAGTTAGCTATCGAATAACTGTACTGGCGGGTAATTGGGTGACTGCCTTCGACTAAGCGGGCGTCTGCACCTAGAGTGTCGAGCATGGCTTACGACGTTGCCCGCGTACGGGGGTTGATTCCCTCACTCGGTGACGGCTGGATCCACCTCGATCCGCAGGCCGGAATGCAGATCCCGGACGCCGTCTCGCGGACGGTCTCCACCGCGTTCCGTGCCTCTGCATCTTCTTCCTCCGGTCGCCACGTCTCGAACCGTCGTAGTGCTGCCATTCTCGAGAGTGCGCGCACCGCTGTCGCCGATCTGGTCGGCGGAGACCCTGCGGGAGTCGTTCTCGGATCAGACCGAGCGGTGTTGTTGGCTTGGCTCGCCGAGTCGCTGAGTTCGCGGTTGGGCCTCGGAACCGGTCTGGTGCTCTCGCGCCTCGACGAAGAGGCGAACGTCGCGCCCTGGCTCCGTGTGGCCAGTCGTTACGGCGCTCAGGTGCGATGGGCCGAAGTCGAAATCGAAACGTGCGAGCTCCCGAGTTGGCAGTTCAATGAACTCATCACCTCGACTACTCGCTTGGTGGCCCTGACGGCCGCGTCGCCGATCGTCGGTTCGGCTCCGAACGTCCGTGCCGCAGCTGATCGTCTGCACGAATTCGGTGGGCTGATGGTGGTCGATGCCGTCGGTGCAGCGCCATATGCGCATGTGAACATGGCTGATCTCGGAGCGGATATCGTTGCCGTCAGTGCACCGTCGTGGGGCGGTCCGCAGGTGGGCGCGCTCGTCTTCCGTGATCCCGGACTGCTCGACCGAATTCCGGCCGTGTCCCTCAATCCGTATGCACGTGGCGCCGAGCGACTCGAGGTGGGCGGTCATCAGTTCGCGCTGCTGTCCGGTCTCACGTCGTCGATCGATTTCCTCGCGGGCTTGGACGAATCGGCAACGGGAACCAGGCGTGAGCGCCTCGAAACCTCGATCAGCTCGCTGCAGGACTACCAGGACGGTCTGTTCGATCACCTCATGCGTTCTCTCGCAGCCCTGCCCAACGTCATGGTGATCGGCGGCGCACCCACGCGGGTGCCGACGCTCAGCTTCACCCTCGAGGGGATGGCGGCAGACAAGGTCGCGGCGCACCTGGCCGACAAGCGCATCGCGACGGTCAGCGGTACGCACGGTGGTTCCAGGCTGCTCGACGCACTCGGTGTCAACGACGAAGGCGGTGCCGTCACCGTCGGCCTCGCGCCGTACACGACTCGGTACGAGATCAATCAGCTGGTCGCCGAACTCGGCGCCCTGGGCTGATCGACCCCGCTCGGCTCACGTGACGGTGAGGATGACCTTGCCTACGGTTTCCGGCGAATCCAGCAATTTATGGGCTAATGGTGCCTCGGCGATCGGAAGTTCGGTCGACACGATCGGTTGAACCGATCCGTCGGCGATCAACGGCCACAACTTCGCACGGACGTCGGCGACGATGTCCGCTTTACCTCCGGGGCCGGTGAGCGGACGCCCGCGCAGGCCCGTCGACGTGATGTTTCCGCGCTTTCCCATCAGCTTGGCGATGTCGATTTCGCCCTTGCGGCCACCCTGCATTCCGATGATCACGACGTGGCCGTCCATGGCGAGTGCGTCGACGTTGCGTCCGAGGTACGACGCTCCCATGTTGTCCAGAACCACGTCCGCGCCGTGGTTGTCGGTGGCTTCGGCGAGTGATGCTACGAAGTCGCTGTCGCGATAGTTGATGAGAATATCCGCGCCCAATTCGCGGCAGCGGTTCAATTTGTCCTCCGAACCCGCGGTAACTGCGACGCGGGCGCCGAGGGCTTTGCCGACCTGGATGGCGTGGGTGCCGATTCCGCCGCCACCGCCATGGACGAGGAGGACCTGTCCGCGTCGTAAGCCGCCGCGCATCACGACGTTGGACCACACCGTGCACGCAACTTCCGGCAGAGACGCTGCGACACGGAGATCGACGCCAGCGGGAACCGGGAGAAGTTGTGTTGCCGGGACCGCAACCTTCTCGGCATAGCCACCGCCGGCCAGCAATGCGCAGACTTCGTCGCCGACGGACCAACCGGTGACGTCTTCGCCGAGTTCGGTGATCACACCCGAGCATTCGAGGCCGAGGATGTCACTCGCGCCGGGCGGCGGCGGGTAGAAGCCTTGACGTTGGAGCAGGTCGGCGCGGTTGACGGCGGTCGCGGCGACCTCGACGAGTACGTGCCCGCGAGGTAGTTCAGGATCGGGCTGCTGCGCCCATTTCATGACCTCGGGACCGCCGGGCTGATCGATCGTTATGGCGTACATGGATACGACGCTAGCGAATCTCCCCGCTGACGGGTGTTTTGCCGCTACCGTCGCGGACGTGACTTACTTCGGGAACATGCAGAACGAGATCTATCTGACGGGACTGAGCGGCGCGAAGCCGGCATTGCCGATGACTGCGGCGGGCTTGGAAGATGCCGCGCGCGAGCAACTCTCACCGGAGGCTTTCGGGTACATCGCCGGTAGCGCGTCGACCGAACGGACCGCGGTGTCGAATCTGCGGGCGTTCGACAAGCATGCGATCGTGCCGCGGATGTTGCGGGGGACTGCGGCGCCCGACGCGCGCGATCTGAGCGTCGAGGTGTTGGGGACGCGGTTGGCTGCACCGATCCTGACGGCTCCGGTGGGCGTGCTCGGCTTGGTCCACGACGACGCCGAGGTTGCGGTCGGTTCGGTCACTGCCGAGTTGGGGATCGGATCGATTCTCTCGACGGCGGCGTCTTCGACCATCGAAGACGTAGCGGCGGCCTCGGGCGATAACTGGTGGTACCAGCTGTACTGGCCGGCCGACGACGAGCTTGCCGAGTCGTTTGTCCGTCGGGCCGAGACGGCGGGCGCGAAGGCAATCGTCCTGACTGCCGACACTCCCGGTATGGGTTGGCGTCCAAGGGATCTCGAACTCGGTCACCTCCCGTTCCTGCAGGCGAAGGGTATTGCCAACTATCTGTCGGATCCGGTGTTCCGCGCAAAACTGGCCACACCTCCCGAGGAGAGTGCAGAAGCCCTGCAGATCGCGGTTCTGACGTGGGTGTCGTTGTTCGGCAATCACGCGGTGCGGATCGCGGATATCGCGAAACTTCGCCATTGGACGACACTTCCGATCGCGGTGAAGGGAATTGTCCATCCCGACGACGCACGTGAGGCCGTTGCGGCCGGCGCCAACGGCATTGTCGTGAGCAACCATGGTGGGCGTCAGGTCGACGGGTCGATTTCGGCGCTCGACGCTCTCGGTCCCGTCGCTGATGCGGTGGGGCATGAGGTGGACATCCTGATGGACTCCGGAATTCGTTGTGGCGCAGACGTAATCAAGGCTCTGGCCTTGGGTGCCGATGCAGTGCTGTACGGGAGGCCGTGGGTGTACGGGTTGGGATTGGCCGGAGCGGACGGAGTGCGTCATGCATTGCGCAGTCTCCTGGCAGACCTGGATCTCACCATGGGGCTGGCGGGGCTGGCATCGGTCGCCGAAATCGATTCCTCGATCCTCATGTCCAATTCGTGACTTTAGGGTGAGTCTTACTGTGACGGGCGGACACAGGTCTAAACTTGGAACCTGTGACAGCTGAAGCGACAACCGAGGAGACATCGCAGGCGGCGCACGGTGAGACACCGTGGCTGACGCCATGCGAGATGCGTGCATGGCGCGGTTACATGGACGGTAATCAGCGCCTCATGGAGGTTCTCAACCGCGAACTGCAGGATTCACACGACCTGTCGTTGGCCGATTACCGCATTTTGGTCATGCTCTCGGAGTCAGCTGACGGGTCGTTGCGGATGAGTGACCTGGCAGACGGCGTGCTGTCTTCGCGGAGCCGCCTGACGCACCAGATCAGGCGGATGGAATCTCAGGGCATCGTCGTGCGCGACACTTGCGTCGAAGATGGTCGCGGCGTGCTCGCGCGGATCACGGAAGAGGGTAGGCGTCGCCTCGCCGAGGCGGCACCTACTCACGTGGCCGGGGTTCGGAACAATCTGGTCGATCTGCTGACTCCCCAGGAACTGGACGTGCTGGCAGACGTCTTCGAGAAGGTCGACAAAGCCATCGGCGAGCGCTGACGTCGGAGCCGTTTTCGCGGTCCGCGGGAACACCCGATAGGATCGCCCACGGAAGCGTGGCAGAGCGGCCGAATGCACTCGCCTTGAAAGCGAGCGTGGCGTTAAACCCACCGGGGGTTCAAATCCCTCCGCTTCCGCCAAAGCAAAGGCTCGGACCTCGGACTTCGGTCCAGGTCAGAGCCTTTACTGTTTTCGGAGTCACACTGCTCGGGTAGTGGGCATCAGAACCGCACGGTGAATACCACGTGGCGACGCTCTCGGTCCGCGCGCTGGAAAAAGTCCGCCACTTCCTGAAGCCAGCCCCAGGCGTACCCGCGCTCGTCGGAGCCGTACTCCGGGTTGCGGTCGTCGAGTGGCATCGCGTCGTAGCGCAGGCCGAACTCGGATTCGGTGATTTCCGCCAGGTACGAGGAGACTTCGGCGACCCGATCGGGTGCCAGGTAGGTGACGAGTTGGTCGTCGGTGTCGGTGTTGAGGTCGTCGTCCCCCAAGATCACGCCGTAGGCCGGCCAGTTCTCGGACACGCGCTCGTACCCCGTGCTGGAGAGGGCGCACAGGATCGGATCCCACGCCTTGTCCGTGTCGCACGAGAACTCGGATCGGCCCGTCTCCTCGATGTCCTCGACCACTGCGCCGAGTTTGTCGTCGTCGCCGCGTGCGTCCAGAAGTTCCGCTGCCACGCTGTCTGACAGCGCGAAATGCACCCCAAGTTCCATGGCGTGATGCTAACGGCTGACCTTGCCGGCGTCCCCGTCCTCACTACAAGGCGAATCGACTTAGGTAACGATCCTGCTCTACCTACCGCCGAAGCTACCCATCGTGCGCTAGCTGTCATACATACTGCATCGGTGATTCCGACAAAACGGACCGGCCTTTCTGCTGTATCGCTGGTGATCCTCGCTGTCGCGGGGTTGCTGGTCGCAGCCCCTGCCAGCAGCGCCGCGCCGCCGCCTGACTGGAAATACACAATGGTGGCGTTCAGCAACGCCAGCGACCGTGACATGGATGTCTACGAGTCGGCCGACGGCACCGGCTTTCAGCTCGTCCAGCAGTCGGCGTACAGGCCGCCGTCTGGGCTCGTGCGTGATCCGAGCATCTTCCGGAACACGGACGGGCTGTACTACCTCACCTACACGACGGGTGGTGGGGCGAATATCGGTTTCGCACGCAGCAGCGACCGCATCAATTGGACACCGCTGGGGAACTATCCGGTTCCGTTTTGCTGCGCGTTGATGCCTGGAACGGGAGATGGCACCGGTTCTGCGAGCCCGCCGGGCTTCTCGGGTTCGGCCGGTTTCAGCGACGGACCGTCGCTGTCACCATTCGTCACCAAGGCCTGGGCGCCTGAATGGTTTGTGGACGGCGATCGTGTCAACGTCATCCTGTCGATGTCGACCGGTGGAGGATTTGTGCCGTATCTGATGACGGCGTTGGAACCGTCGCTCCGGTTGTGGAGCCCGCCTGTTCCGCTCGCCGGGATCGGTGCGGACCACATCGACACCACCGTGGTCAAAGTCGGATCGACCTATCATGCGTTCACCAAGAACGAGACGAAGAAGGTCGTCGAGCATGCGGTCGCTCCTTCGGTGACGGGACCTTATTCGTTTGTCCCGCCAGGGAATTGGGGTTCGCTTGTCGAAGGTCCGGCCGTGGTTCAGTTGCCGAGCGGCGACTGGCGGATCTATCTCGACGCCTATACCGAAGGAAAGTATCTCTACTCCGACAGCACGGACGGGCTGAACACCTGGTCTCCTGTGCAAGAGGTTCCTGGGGTGTCCGGGACTGCACGGCATCTCGGCATCATGAGAGAACCGGCATAACTTTCGACCCCGAGTTGGTAAGGCTCTGATCAAGGACTCCGGTCTTGGTCAGAGCCTTTTCTCGTACTTGCGTACTACTTGTGTGCGTCGCCTGCGCGAATCAGTGATTGACAAGCTAACGATGCGATGCCGTTGGGTCCGACGAGTTCGCGCCGACCACGAAGTGAGTATCTCCGCGTGGGCTGTGCAGAGTTGCGCTCCCAGGCCCCGCTCGGGCGCCGTACTTCACGATTGATTGCCAAGTAATGCCTGTTAGTTTCATATTCAAGTACGCGCACTGGCTTGATGCCCGCACTTTCGGTCTTCAACTGCTCTGAGGCCCGCGAAATGCGGATTCAATTCGATTTGCCGCACTGTTTCTGAGTGATCTTCTCGTCCGTAAACCGTGACCTTGCTCATAGTGGGACCTAGGTCCTTTTCGCTGCTGATAAGCCTGTCGATATATATCTGTTACCGAAAGTTCACCCTAAATCCAGGATGGGGGAGATGGCGCGCTGGCGGGCAAACAGGACGATTGGTACCGTCCGGTAACTAATTCAGTTAGTTGTCGGCTACCGCTCTGGTTGCTGTGTCACGTGGAGGAGCAGTTCATGTCGATCGAATCGCAAAACGGCGTATCCCATCGTCGATCGAGGGCCGCGGTAGGGCTCGCGGCGTGTGCGGTTGCCGCGCTGTCGTCTGGTGTGGTCTTCGCAGGGAGTGCATCGGCAACGCCGACGGCGTTGGCGGACAAATTCGCGAGCACTGTCACCGATGACGGTTGGTCGTTGGATCTTGCCGCCACGAAACTGTCGGCGAACCCGGTGCCGAACCTGGCGACGACGGCGTTCACCCGTGAGGGGTTTGTGTCGGCGAAGGTGACCGGCACGATTGGTGGTGCGGGCGATTCGGCGGTGAAGACCGGTTATGTCGAGCAGGGATTGCAGATCGGCTGCCAGATCGATGTTTCCTCCGGACTTGGCTTGGGGCTTGGTTTTTCGCTCGGCCCGTCTGTCGGTGTGAGTATTTCGGGTGTCCCGTCGGCGAACGTGGGTGTGAATGCGTCGGTGAATCCGAGTATTCAGTCGACGATTGCGCCGGGCACGATCACGACGATTCCGTTGGGGAAGAAGGATCTCGAGTCGTCGAAGGCGTCGATCACGGCAGAGAACGTGCACGTGAAGGTTGATGCGTGCATGGGGCCGGTGACGATTCGCTCGTATGCGCAACTCTCGGTGTCGACGGCGACGTCGGACAACACGTTGTTCGTGTACTCCGATCCCACCTGGCTCTGACCCGCGCAGCCGTCGTCAGCGCTGCTGGCGACTATTCCCGATCCGCCCAGTCCAGGGGTGGTTACTCATCACGCCCACAAAGGAGAAATCATGAAGATTCGTACCTTGGCCACTGCCGGAACCCTCACCGCAGGTATCGCCCTGATCGGTGTTCTCGGCGCCGGCGCGGCATCTGCTGCAACTCCGATCGTCGAACCTGAGCAGGGTCGGATCGGTCTGTCGCTCTCGAATGCGGAAACCGCGGCGTTGGCGGCGAGCCCGATCCCGGACGCCATCTCCGACATCGTTCCAGGCTCGCAGCGGTGGATTGAGCTCGCACCGGGCTCGGCGCTCACCGTCGGCCCCGATGGCAAGCTCAGCGCCCCCGACCGCGTAGTGATAGGCGAAGCCGCTGCCCATCCTGGTGGCTACGTCGATGTCTACCTGGCTGATCCGAACAACCCGGCCAACGCCGGGTACGTCACCCTGACCTACCAGTACTGGAACTGATACCGCGCCCAGCACCGGCGACCCGTTTTCCCCGCTCTCCCTTCCTGTTTGGAGTTCCAGCCATGACCGTCAACAACGCCGAACGCCGCAGTGTCCAGTCGGAATCCACTGCCGTCGATAGTAAAGACGTTGCAGACGTTGATGACTGGGATCCGGACAGTGAACTCAGTCCACTCTCCAAGGCTGTGATCGCTACGGCAGTTGGACTGGGGTTGCTGATCGCGGCATTCGCGGTGATCGGGAAGCTCGCCGGCTGGGCGAACGACTACGGGACGATCCTGGTTTACCTGGCGTTCTTCTTGTGGATGTCGATCTCCGGACGGTTGTTCTGGTGGGGCGCAGACAAACTCATCGCGCTACTCCGAACGAAGAAGAGTGACAATCGTGGTGCGCACCGGTGAAGTCCGGTAGACGACTTCGCCGGACTCTCGCGGGAGTGCTCGCCGCCGGGGCGCTGTTGACCGGAGCGGCCGGAGCGATCGGTGCGGGAATTGCACTCTCCGCCGCTCCGGCGAACGCGACGCCGGAAGAAGACTGCGCGGCGGTGCGAGCACGTGATCATCAGATCTACCTGAATCTCATTGCGTCGCTGCCACCTGGCGCACCCATCCCGCCAGAGATCATCAACCCGTGCCTGAGCGCGCCGTCCACGACGTCGACAGCTGCGCCGACGACCACCGTCGGGCTCCCCGGTGCGCAAGCTCCAGGCGTTGGCCCGAATGTCGGGGCCAATGCTCCGACGAACTTTCCCACCTACAACGGCACCCCCATCGTCCCTGTGCCGACGATCGAGGTTCCGCCCATTGCTTCCGAGTCCCCGGCCTCGGAAACTGGTGTCGGTGCATTCCCCAATGCATCGGCATCAGCGGTTCCCTCACCCACACCCACCCCGGGTGAGGGAACCACCACCGATCGTGGTCCCGGACCGATCCCCGCGGATTCGGATTCGAATATCGCACCGGCCCAAACGGTTCCGGATCCGGCAGCAGATGTTTCCACCGCCGGGGAGGACTCGGGCCGTGACCGGTATCTCGAACTCGCCCTGATCGGCGCTGCAGCGTTCACCGCTGCGGGTATCGGAGTGCGCGGGCGGCCGGGACCTTTCAGCCCCCGCACGCCCGAATCAGTACTCTCCCAGGCGGTCGGGACTGTCGCGTCGCCGTTGACTGCGTACGCACCTGGCGGGCAGTCCTCGTTGCGGGTGTTCGATCCGATCACCGGCGGAAGCCGGTTCTTCTTCCTGATCCACGACGAAACGTCGTCGCACGAATCCGTGATTCCGGTGACGGTGCCGCCCGGCGGTCACATGAGTGTCAACCCCGATGGCACGGTCACCGTCTTCGACGCCGACGGGAATCCGGTCTCGACAATCGATGCCCCGTGGGCGTACGACGCCAACGGCACTCCTGTTCCGACGCACTACGAGATCCGGGACGGGCAACTCGTCCAGGTCGTCGACACCGCAGGCATCGAGAACCTGCTGTACCCGATCCTCGCCGACCCGGAGCTGACACCGGAAGAACGTGCTGCGCTCGAAGCGCAGGCGAACTTCATCGGCCCGATGACCCCGGAGGGCGAACAAGCCCGCAGGGACGCACAAAACGTCCTCGCCGCCAACCCCCCGGAGCCGGCAGATTCAGGCCTCGAGCAGCTCATGGTCGGTGACCCCAACCACGAGGTCTCCGAACCACCGATCACCGACACAGGAACCGGAAACCCCGTCGGCGACGCAATACTCGCCAATCAAACCCAGGAGCCGATCACTTCGAACATCGGCGGGCACGACTACACCACAGAACCTGCGGACCCGGCAGATTCAGACCTCGGCCATCTCATGTCCGGTGACCCTAACTCCGAGGTCTCCGAACCACCGATCACCGAAACAGGAACCGGAAACCCCGTCGGCGACGCAATACTCGCCGACCAAACCCAGGAGCCGATCACTTCGAACATCGGCGGGCAGGACTACACCACCGAACCCGCTGTCAGCGACGTCTCGTTCACGGACGAAAACGGAACCAACTGGTCCGGCACACCTTCGAAGGTGCCGAACGTGTGGAGCTGGACGTACACCGACGCGCAGGGAGAAGAGCACGACCTGCAGGTCACCTACGACGAGCAGGGACGCCCCTACCAGGTTTTCGACCATTCCAACTCGGAACTGTCCTTGTACGATTGGAGCACCGGCGAACCAGTTCGGATAGGCGACGCGCAGCATCTGGACCCCGGTGTCGCTTTCGATCAGCCCTACACCGACGAGATCATGAGCTTCGTCGTCCCACCGCTGCGCGGGGCCCGTCTGGCCGTCGGCGCGATCCGGGCCGAAGACCTGATCGTCTCGAACCGGACAACACCCACCCGGCCCCCGGTTACTTCACCATCGACCCCTGCTCAAAACATTCCCCGGCCGGGCACACTGCCACCGCGCGGCATACCCGTCATCGACGGCACAGTTCCACCTGCCGAACATGACCACCCCACGATCCCTTCCGTGAATGAACCTGCACGCCCGGATCCCACGATTCCGGAACCCTCGCAACCCACTTCGCCCGGCGATCCCGACCGCGGCCAGTGGGAACCATCCACGCCGGGGGAGATCGGTGATCCAGGGCCGAACCTGACACCAGGAATTTCTACCCCGAATGTTCCCTCGCCAGGTCAGGTCGAGGAACCGAGTGCGCCGACTCTGCCCGATGTCGGGCAGGTGCCGGTGAATCCGGACGCTCCCGGCGCTCCGCAGCAACCCGGACTACCGGAATTCGACCCCTTCGCCACCGATCCGAGCACCATTCCGAGCCCTGGCGTCATCGAGGATCCGACGCAGCGACCCGCGGTCACGATGCCTCCCACACAGCCTGACAGCCCGGAGGGACCAGGGGTTGAACAGGATCCGTTGTGGTGGATGCCGTTCGCACGAGAAAAACCACCGCAACTCGCACCCGGCGAAACACCGCCGGACATCGTGGAGGTCGAAGGAGTCGGCCCGTTGGATCTGCGTACGTTGCAGTCCCGGATCATCGGTGATCGGGATAGCACCGATGTCGGGGTATGGGGTGATGCAGGCGAAGGTCTCCGGTACGACGCCGCTCTGAGGCTGAGGCCTTCTCGGGTATTTCAGGAACTCGTCACGCTGGTGGACGGGCAGTTCGCGTTCATCTTGCCATTCGATGCCGGGAAGAACGGTGAGCTCAAGTTCGACGGCTGGTTCCCGGACCTGAACGTCATCGTCGACGCGAAACACATCTACGAGTTCATCTTCGACCGCCGGACCGGTGAACCGGTCACGGAAGGATTCGGGCGCCGTGTTTGGCGGGAAGATTGGCCCAAGACCGCTCAGGCGCAGCTCGCTGCCCTCGCGCAAGCCGGCATGAACGCGGAGCTCGTCTGGGTGATGCTCAACGAGCAATACGCTGAACTCGCCAGAGCAGGCTTCAGGTTGGCGAATGTCGTCGGTGTGACGGTGGAGACTATTACACAATGGTTGGAAAGGACGGGGCGATGAGCATAGTCGGGCGATGGCCGACAGTGGCCGGGTATTGGGGCACGCGGGTGCAGTCGAGTCAGGAGGTGGCGCAGACGATGCGGGCTTTCCTCGACGATCTGGAAGCGATCGACCCGGAGTTGGCGTTGCCGTGGGTCTCGACTGCCGAGTTCGACAAGGTGCCAGCCGATGTCAGTGTGGACGGGTTGGTGCGAATTTTCGAGCATTCCCGCTCGAAGGAGATGGGATATTCGGATACCCCGGGGCCGGGCTACGATGTCGATTTGTCGGCGGAGGACGGGAGCCTCCGGGCGATCAGCGCCTGGGTCGGTGGGCTGGAAACCAGTGCCCCGAACAGTGTCCGGGTGTCGTTGCCGACGGAGAAGCAGCCCGCAGACAGTATCCGGCGGTTGCTCGACCCGGACATCGGAGACGCGATCATGAAAGTGATCGTCAAGCATTGGGAACCGGATCGAGCTCGGTGGAGCATCGGCGACTACTACGACCTGCAGAACCCCGCGAAAGGCGAGGTCGAGGTGGGATGGGAGACGTACTTCCATTCCGGAATCACACTCGATCGCAGCATGCTGCCCCAATCTGCGGTGGTAGAGGAACTGCCCACTGGCACGTTGATCCGGTTGGGAGACAAGCCCATGCACGTCGATGCCGCCGACATCGTGGCAGTACGCGCAGCATTCGGGTACTCAGTGTAAGGCGCCGCTTGTCCGCCGATAACTCATGTCGCGACGCACAGTCGGACGGAGATGATTACGCAATGGCTGGAAAGGGCGGGCGATGAGCTTTTTCGGGCGGCGGCCGACGGTAGCCGGATATTGGGGCACGCGGGTGCAGTCGAGTCAGGAGGTGGCGCAGACGATGCGGGCCTTCCTCGACGATCTGGAAGCGATCGACCCGGGGTTGGCGTTGCCGTGGGTCTCGACTGCCGAGTTCGACAAAGTGCCAGCAGATCTCAGCGTGGACGGGTTGGTGCGAATCTTCGAGCATTCCCGCTCGAAGGAGATGGGGTATTCGGACACCCCGGGACCGGGCTACGACGTCGACTTGTCACCCGAAGACGGGACCGCGCGGCGGATCATCGCCAGGGTCGGCGGGCTGGAAACCAGTGCCCCCAACAGTGTCCGGGTGTCGTTGCCGACGGAGAAGGATGTTCCCCCCGAATTGCGACGGTTGCTCGAACCGGATGTCGGGGACGCGATCATGAAAGTGATCGTCAAGCATTGGGAACCGGATCGGGCTCGGTGGAGCATCGGCGACTACCTCGATCTGCAACCGCGAGTTAGAGGTCAGATCCAGGTGGGATGGGAAACGTACTTCCATTCCGGAGTTACGTTCGATCGCAGCGCGCTGCCCCAATCTGCGGCGGTAGAGGAGCTGCCCACTGGCACGTTGATTCGGTTGGGGGACAAGCCAATGGAGGTCGATGCCGCCGACATCGTGGCGGTGCGGGCGGCGTTGGGTTACCCGGTGTAGCGCCAGAGACTGTTCCGATTGGTCGATCGTCTTCGAGCAGGAGTGACGTTGTCTGCTTCATCTTTACGTCGCGATCCGGCGTCCGGGTTGACCGTGAAAGTCATGGCGCGGAAGGGGCCGCCGGAAGCCGAATCGGTCACCGCAGTGCTGGCAGCGCGGTCACTGCAGTTCCTTCGAAAGCTTGACCCAGTCTTTGACGTCGACATGTATCGCTCCGTGAGGAATGACCTTCCCGACGGCGTTACGGTCGAGCAGGCTCTGGCATTGAATGGTGGGCGGATCCTCACGCCTCAGGCAGAAGGCCTCCTCGAGGCCGCAATGATCGAGAGCAGAAAGTCTCCTGATGCCGCAGGCGGGATTTACCCACTCTCATTCGGGCATCAACTCAGGTTGTTCACCGACAACGGAAACATCGAAATTCTCATCGGATTCGGGGGTACGGCAGGAGCAGGTTCCTTACTTTGCACCTTCATCTGGCCGTACCCAGGGGGCTTCGCCGATGAATCTCTGATCTCACTGTCATTGAAACTCGTCCAGGGTATGGCCGATATCTGGGACGCTCCCACGGCCGTGCTCTACCGGGATGCGGAGCTCACACCTCAGTACAACGTGCCCGGCGACGCAACGGTGGGCAGTTGCACCTACTTCGGCCCTGAGATGCCGATCAACGAAACGCGGATCCCACCCACTGTCGAAGCTTTTCCGTACAAGAGAAGGAACGATCGTCATCCAGCGTGATCCACGCGCCCCGTTGGTTGCCGACGATATCCGAAGCATCCGTGCAGCGGCCGGCCGGCCGACCGAACGACCGGAGGTTCGCCTACCGAAAGGCTCGCGCCGGCTGTGACACCAGAAGTTACGGCCAAGCTCACGTCCGCAGGTGATGGTGTTCTTAAGAACAAGCTGCTCAGATAATGGAGGATGCGTTCGACGAGGTCATCGGGATGGAGAACATCAACATCATCGTATTTGGAGGGGAGTGAAAGTGCCTACGTCATCACTGCGCCGCAATCCTACGGTGGGCTTGACAGTGAAGGTCATTCCACGAAAGGGTGCGCCTGAAAGCGAGGCCGTCACGGCCGCGCTCGTTGCACGTTCGCTACGATTGCTTCGCGACATCGATCCTGTCTTCGACGTAGACTTGTACCAAACAGTAGGCGATGCCCTCCCCGACGGTGCCGGAGTCGAGCAAGCCTTGGCGTCGAATATCCGTCAGATCCTTGTACCTCCGACGGAAAAATCGATCGAAGCCGCATTGATCGAGCGCAGACGATCCCCCGATGCCACCGGCGGTATGTATCCCCTCTCATTGGGACGACATATGACCCTGTATTCACCCGCTGGAGACGTCAAAGTCGTTGTCAGTTTCGGGGGCACCTCAGGGTCCGGCGCATTCGCATGTGCCTTTGCCGACGAATCACTGATTTCGCTGGCATCGAAGCTCGTACAGGGACTAGCCGACATCTGGGACTCGCGTGTCACCGTACTCTACCGCCGAACCGAATCATCGCCTCAGCGCAACGTACCGGGTGACGCGATCGTGGGCAGTTGCACCTACTTCGGTCCTGAGTTGCCGATCGAGGAAACGCAGCTCCCGCCCAGCGTGGAGGCATTTCCCTACCAGGACGGCACAATCGTCATCCAGAAGAATCTGTCCACGCCGTTAACCGTCGAGGACATCCGAAGCATCCGCGCAGCAGCAGGACTGCCGACCGAACGACCGGAGATTCCTCTACCCAAAGGTTTCAGACGGCTGTGAGCCCTACGTTGGGCGCACTCGGGGCTGCCTGCAGGTAGGGATGGCGCGGACCGACCAGCCTGCCCGCAATTACCGCGCCGCGATCCCGATCCGGCTACGCACCAGCTGATCGACGCTCCGGGTGGAGTGCCACCGCGCGGCATACCCGCCATCGACGGCACAGTTCCACCTGCCGAGCATGATCAACCCTCTGTTCCGTCCGTGAATGAACCTGCACGCCCGGATCCCGCGATTCCGGAACCCTCGCAACCCACTTTCCCGGCGATCCCGATCGTGGCGAGTGGCAATCACTCTCGCCCGGTGGGATTGGCGATCCGGGGTCGAACCCGAGACCCGAGAACTCCACCCCGGAGGCTCCCTCGCCAGGTCGCGCCGAGGAACCGAGTGTGGCGACTCTGCCTGATGTCGGTCAGGTGCCGGTGAATCCGGATGCCCCCGGCGCTCCGCAGCAACCCGGACCACAACTGTTCAATGACAATGATTTGCTGATCAGGACTATGACGATTACAGAGTGGCTGGAAAGGAAAGGTCGATGAATTCGGATCGTGGCGCGACAGTGATCGGGTATTGGGGCCCTCGGACGCAACCGGTAGAAGGCATTGCAGCGGAGGTGTTCTCGTTTCTTCATAGTCTGAGGAACATCGATCCAGCACTTGGACAAGCTTGGGTGTTTTCGCCCGAGACTGCCTCCGAGTCGACCGATCTAAGCGTGGAAGGCCTAGCGAAAATCCTCCGGGCAGCGAAGGATGTCGAAGGGCAATCCGTTGCTGCCTTCGACCTCGGCTACATCGTGAGTTTGTTGCACCCGGACAGATATCAGTTCTTGAGAATCCAATTCTCTCTCGGCCGGAATGTTCCGAGGGTTCCGAATCTCGTCAACGTCACCCTCCCTCCGGAGAAAGAAGCAATTGGGGAGGCATCGCGGTTGCTAACCGCAGGCGTCGGTGACGCCATCATGAAAGCGATCATCGAACAGTGGTCTCCAGACAAAGCCCGTTGGGGAACGCCGGTATACCAGAAAGCCCAAGGGAAAAAGGCTGGAGAGGTGGAAGTCGGGTGGGAGACATACATTCGGTCCGGGATCGATCTCGATCACAGCAAACTGCCCGTCGTCGCCGCACTGGAGGAACTCCCCAACGGAACGCTGATTCGGTTGGGCGAGAAACCGTTAGACGTCGATATTGCCGACATCCTGGCGGTGCGGGAAGCACTGGGTTACCCGGTCTAAGACGCCGCGTGACCGCCGACCCTTGCTCATGTCGCGACACGTAGTCGGACGGGGACTATTACGCAGTGGTTGGAAAGGACGGGGCGGTGAGCATGTTCGGGCGGCGGCCGACTTTAGCCGGATATTGGGGGACACGGGTGCAGTCGAGTCAGGAAGTGGCGCAGACGATGCTGGCCTTCCTCGACGATCTGGAAGCGATCGACCCGGGGTTGGCGTTGTCGTGGGTCTCGACTGCCGAGTTCGACAAGGTGCCAGCAGATCTCAGTGTGGACGGGTTGGTGCGTATCTTCGAGCATTTCCGCTCGAAGGAGATGGGGTATTCGGACACCCCGGGACCGGGCTACGACATCGACTTGTCGCCCGAGGACGGGACCGCGCGCCGGGTCGGTGCCTGGGTCGGCGGGCTGGAAACCAGTGCTCCCAACAGTGTCCTGGTGTCGTTGCCGACGGAGACGCAGCTCACCGACAGTACCCGGCGGTTGCTCGACCCGGATATCGGAGACGCGATCATGAGAGTGATCGTCAAGCATTGGGAACCGGAGCGAGCCCGGTGGAGCATCGGAGACTACCGGCACCTTCAGAAGCGGTCGAAAGGTGAGGTCGAGGTGGGATGGGAAACATACTTCCATTCCGGAGTTAGGTTCGATCGCAGCGCGCTGCCCCAATCTGCGGTGGTAGAGGAGTTGTCCACTGGCACGTTGATTCGGTTGGGGGACAAGCCAATGGAGGTCGCTGCCGCCGACATCGTGGCGGTGCGGGCGGCGTTGGATTACCCGGTGTAGGCCACGCAATGGGTCCGGAGTTCACCATTGCATCAGACGTCGAGAAATGCGTTAACCGGATGGCCTGCTTCGCCTTTCGATAGTATTGCCAGATGGCACCCCGAACCGACTTGCTCGCGTGGCTCCTCGACTCGGATCCAGCGATTCGGTGGCAGGTGGAGCGCGATCTGTTGAACGAAGCGCCCACTGTGTGGGCGGCGACGCGCGCGTCGATCGCCACCAAAGGATTTGGTGCACGCCTGCTTTCATTACAGGATCGAGACGGCCAATGGGCGGGTGGGGCGTTCTTCCCGGCAGAATTCGACTTCGCGGGAACTGAAGCAGCAGAACAAAGTTCGCAACCCTGGACGGCAACAACATGGACGCTCAACTCATTGCGTGAGTGGGGCCTCGACGCCAGTGTTCTGTGGGAGCGTCGTACCGCAGAACTGCTCGCGGAAAACTGTCGCTGGGAGTACGAGGGCCGGCCGTACTGGGACGGTGAGGTCGATTGCTGCATCAACGCCTGGACGGTGGCAAACGGTGTGTGGCTCGATGTTCGCGTTGATGAACTGGCTGATTGGTTTGTGCGGCATCAACTTCCGGATGGTGGGTGGAACTGCGAGTGGATCGAAGGTTCGACGCGATCGTCGTTTCATTCGACGCTCAATTCACTCAAAGGGCTTCTCGCGTACGAGATCGCGACCGGGGGAACGGATGAGACGCGCGCGGCTCGGCGATCCGGTGAGGAGCACTTGTTGCAGCGCGGTCTGTTCCGGCGACTCTCGACCTGCGAACCGGTGGGGCCCTGGGTCGGCCGGTTTGCGTACCCGTTCCGGTGGCGTTACAACGTGCTCAACGCAGCCGACTACTTCCGCGAAGCGTCGTTGTCGTATGGAAATGAGCCTGATCCGCGAATGGCGGACGCGATCGAGATGATCCGGGCCGCTCGAGCCCCGGATGGGACGTGGCTCCAGGCCGGTCGCCAACCGGGGCGGGTGTGGTTCGAGGTCGACACAAAGGCGGGGGAGCCGTCGAAATGGCTGACTTTGTCCGGCATCCGAGTGCTCGCCTGGTGGGATCAATCTTCTCCTCTAAGTTCTGCATAACAAAAGAGTTACAGTGAAAGTTATTTCACCTTTAAAGGTTATCGAAAGGTGATCTTCGACTTTCCAGTCGAAATATCCAGTTCGGATGAAGAACATGTTAACGACAGGATTGCCCTCAGTGTGGTGAAGGTTAATCATCTGAACAGGTGAGAAGATGTTCGGTGAAATTACCTACCCGATTGGATAGGCGGGTCACCGACGTTGGTAATCAAACAGGGCACTCGCAGCTGTCTTGGTTAGGGAGCTAAGTCCCGAGCTGGAAACGGCATTTCTGCTCCGAAACCGTCGCTCACCTGCGGCTACGTTCCCCATTTTGCAAGACTTAAACCACTTTCGGCGAGAATTAGTCCCGCAATTGTAGGTTGTGAAGCGTCCGCAATGTTTAGGCAAAGTCCCATCTTTTCCCAGAACAATGCTCTACTAAACGTGAAAACCGGATGTTCCCCCGATTTTGCTGAGAAGGTGCAACTATGGGGCGTAGCGTAACTGTCGCAGCGAACCGGAACATCGCGAATTGCTGCTTTAACCAATGGCTTTGTTCAAGTCCGAATAATGCTCGGAGGTCGTCGATGTCGATGGAAATGGTGTTAGCCGAAGCAGTGATAGACAGTGGGGACACGGCGTGGGTGCTGATCTCCGCTGGCCTGGTTCTCTTCATGGTTCCCGGACTCGCCTTCTTCTACGCCGGTCTGGTGCGTGGTAGCAGTGCGCTCGTCATGTTGCAGCAGAACCTCGTCCCACTCGGTCTCGTCTCGATTACCTGGGTCGTGTTCGGATACAGCTTCGCGTTCAGTGGAGACTGGGGTTCCGGCTTCCTCGGTGACCTCAGATTGTTCGGCTTGCAGGACATACACACTGCCGCCGCCCCGGGCTTCCACCTGATCGAAGGTGCAGTCGCGGTACCGACTCTGGCGTTCGTGGTCTATCAGATGATGTTCGCGATCATCACGCCCGCGCTGATCACCGGTGCGACCGCAAACCGGCTCAAGCCCTTGGGCTGGGCCGTTCTGCTCGTGCTGTGGTCGATCATCGTCTACCCCCCGATTGCGCACTGGCTCTTCAATCCCGAAGGCTGGTTGGCGCTCCGCGGAGCCCAGGACTGGGCCGGCGGAATTGTCGTCCACGCATCCGCCGGCGCCGCCGCCCTGGCAATCTTGCTGGTGGTCGGCAAACGTCCGGGATGGCCCAACGCCGAGGCAGTCCCGCACTCGGTGCCTCTGGCGTTGATCGGCGCCGGCATCCTGTGGTTCGGCTGGTTCGGATTTAACGCAGGCGACGGATTGGCCGCCGATGGTGTTGCGGCACAAGCCTTGATGAACACTCACATCGCCGCAGCGGGCGGCATGGTCGTCTGGCTCGTCATCGAAAGGTATACGGAGGGCAAGGCCACGGCGATCGGTGGAATCACCGGCGCGGTAGCCGGTCTCGCGACCGTCACCCCCTGCGCCGGCTTCGTCAGCACCTTCTCCGCGTTGGCGATCGGCGCGCTTGCCGGACTGGTCTGCCACTTCGCGCTCGCGCTCAAGTCGATCTTCAAGTTCGACGACGCGCTCGACGTCATCGCGGTCCACTTCATCGGCGGCATCCTCGGTTCACTCCTTCTCGGTTTGTTCGGCGAAAAGGCGATCAATTCGATCGGCCGCGACGGACTCTTCTTCGGCGGCGGCGCAGGACTACTCGGCGAGCAGGCGTTGGCGTTGATCGTCGTCATCGCTTTCTCGTTCGTGGTGACCTGGCTGATCGCCACGGGCCTCGAGAAGACCATCGGTCTCAAGCTGGCTCCGAAAGACCAGGTGGACATCGACCGTCGTCAGCAAGGCATGGACGCGTACCGCTACAACGCCGCATTCGTCGACGCCGGTGGTGCGCCGCAGACCAGCGGGTTCGACTCGGGGGTCCTGGTCGAGGGGGCAAAACTTGTTCCGAACCTCGGCGCCCCGAAGCACGAACTCATCACCGCGGTATTGCAGACCATCGAGTCCGAGAAGCTACGGGAGGCGCTGCTGGCTGCCGGAGCGGAGTCGATAGTCGTATCGGAAGCGCATGTCTCCGCGAGTGACTCGGCCTCGCTCAAGTTCCGCGGACAACGCAACGACGTCGTGTTCACCGAGCGGTTGCGTGTCGAGGTGCTGGTCGCCTCGGAACATGCCCAGGCGGTTCTGGACGCGATCAACGAGTACTCGGGCGGCAGGAGGAGCGGTTTCGTCCAGCAGGCGGCCGAACCTCTCACCGAAGCGGCGGAACAGGGGAGCTGACATGTATTCGACGACAGGGAGTTACCGCATCATCGACAAGGAGCGTTCGGAATGCATCTGACACCGCGAGAACTCGACAAGCTGACAATTCTCATGTTGGCGGATGTCGCACTGAGGCGAAAGGCAAAGGGGCTCAAACTCAATCATCCGGAGTCCGTCGCAGTCATCACTGCAGCCGCTCTGGAGGGAGCTCGGGAGGGCAAGACTCTCGAGGAGGTCATGGCCGACGCATCACACGCCTTGACGGTCGACGATGTGATGGAAGGTGTCGCGGAGATGATTCCGCGCGTGCAGGTCGAGGCGGTGTTCCTCGACGGTAGCCGGCTCGTCACCGTGCACTCTCCGATCCAGTAGCCCGACCGAGATGTCAGGAGCACTCCAAGATGGCAAGCAAATCGACGAAGAAGGATTCCGGCGGCGAGAAGAAGGTACCGGTCGGCGGATACGTGTTGCGGGACGAGCCGATCGAACTCAACGAGGGCCGTCCACGTTTGAAGTTGCGAGTCCGAAACACCGGTGATCGTCCCATCCAGGTGGGTTCGCACTACCACTTCATGGAAGTCAATCGCGCGTTGTCCTTCGATCGTGAACAGTCCTTCGGCTGGCGCCTCGATATTCCAGCGGGCACGGCGGTCAGATTCGAGCCGGGCGACGAGAAGGAAGTGACGTTGGTGCCGTTCGGCGGCAAGCAACGGGTTCAAGGCTTCAACGGACTTGTCGACGGTTGGGCGCCGACCCACGCCGACTACCGCCCTCGGCTTCCCGGAGCCGTCCAGCGTGCCGAAGAACTCGGCTTTCTGTCCGAACCTCAAACCGACTGATTCTCGTTCACGGCGGACGAAGGAGAGCAACACCCATGACAAGCATTTCGAGACAAGAGTATTCAGGTCTGTTCGGGGTCACCACGGGTGACCAGATCAGACTGGGCAATACCGACCTGTACATCGAGGTCGAGGAAGATCTTCGAACCATCGGCGACGAGTCGATCTACGGCGGCGGCAAGACGCTGCGCGACGGCATGGGCCAGGATCCGGAGTCGTGCAGCATCGACGGTGCCCTCGACCTCGTGATCACCAACGTGGTTATCGTCGATGCAACCATCGGCGTCGTCAAGGCAGACGTGGGAATCAAGGACGGGAAGATCGTCGGCTGGGGCAAGGCGGGAAACTCCAGCACGATGGAAGGCGTCACTCCGGGGCTGACGACCGGTCCGGCGACCGACGCGATCTCCGGTGAGCAGATGATTCTCACTGCCGCCGGCATCGATCCACACGTGCACCTCGTGTCACCGCAGCAGGCGTATCACGCGCTCAGTGGGGGAGTGACCACGCTGATCGGTGGCGGCATCGGCCCGACCGACGGAACCAACGGCACCACCATCACTTCCGGCATCTGGAACATGGAGATGATGCTCAAGGCCAACGAGGGTTTGCCGGTCAACGTCTGCATGCTGGGCAAGGGCAACTCGTCCGGGCATCAGTCCCTGGTCGAACAGATCAAGGCCGGTGCGGCCGGTCTGAAGGTCCACGAGGACTGGGGCGCAACCCCGGCCACGATTCGTGAGTCTCTGCGGGTGGCAGACGAAATGGATGTTCAGGTCGCCATTCACACGGATACGCTCAACGAGGCGGGCTACGTCGAGGACACCATCGCGGCGTTCGAAGGACGCACGATTCACACCTATCACAGCGAGGGCGCGGGTGGCGGCCACGCACCCGACATTCTGCGGGTGACGGGAGAGGACAACGTACTTCCGGCGTCGACCAACCCGACGTTGCCGTACGGCATCAACACTCAGGCCGAACTCTTCGACATGATCATGGTCTGTCACAACCTCAATCCCAAAGTGCCCTCGGATGTTTCTTTTGCCGAGTCCCGCGTTCGCGCCGAGACGATCGGTGCCGAGAACGTACTGCAGGACATGGGCGTCATCTCGATGTTCTCGAGTGACTCACAGGCGATGGGCCGCGTCGGAGAAAACTGGCTACGCGCGATCCAAACAGCGGACTGCATGAAGCGGTCCCGCGGGAAGCTGCCCGAGGATTCGCCGACGCACGACAACTTCCGCGTGTTGCGTTACGTCGCGAAGGTCACGATCAATCCCGCGTTGACGTTCGGTCTTTCGCATGTGGTCGGGTCGATCGGTGTCGGGAAGATGGCGGATCTTGTTCTCTGGGAGCCTGCATTCTTCGGTGCGAAGCCGAAGACGATCATCAAGAACGGTCTGATCAGCTGGCACGCCATGGGAGATCCGAATGCGTCGCTCCCGACACCACAACCGGTGATCTACCGGCCGATGTTCGGTGGATTCGGTAAGGCGTTGCCGCAGAGTTCGGTCTCGTTCGTCTCGCGAGCGGCACTCGACGACGGCATCAAGGACCGGCTCGGTCTCGAACGTCAGGTTGTTGCTGTCGAGGGAACCAGAACAGTCACCAAGCGTGATCTGGTTCGCAACTCGGCCACTCCGGAAATCAAGGTGGACCCGGAGACCTTCGCGGTGACTGCGGACGGCGTCCACGCATACGTCGAACCTGCCGAATCCATTCGCTTGAACCAACTTTACTTCTTCAGTTAGGGGTCTCCTGTGTCGGGAACAATCACACACACGCACGGCGCCGATGCGACGCCACACACGCACGGCGAGATGACCGCGCCGAGCGGAAAGCCGACGCGGATCGACGCGCTGCTCGGGAAGGAGACCGACGAGGAGTGGGTCGGTCGACTCGACAATGCGGTAGTCGACGTCTTGTCGCTCGATCAGTGGGAAGCGCAGAAGAGTCGGCTACGACGCACCACGATCGGTGGCCGTGAATTGGCCGTCTCGCTCGATCGGGGTATTCAGTTGCAGGACGGCGACATTCTGCTGTGGGACGAGCCGGCGAACACCGTCGTCGTGGCCAGGATCAACCTCAAGGACGTGTTGGAGATCGACCTGAGCGCACTGGTCGACGTCACGCCCGAGAAGATGATTCAGACGTGCCTGGAGTTGGGACATGCCGTGGGTAACCAGCACTGGCCTGCCGTGGTGAAGGGAATGAAGGTCTACGTTCCGTTGACGGTCGACAAGGCGGTCATGGGCTCGGTGATGCGGACACATGCTTTCGAGGGCATCGAGTACACCTTCATCCCGGGTGCCGAGGTCATTCCCTACATCGCTCCACACGAGGCACGCCGTTTGTTCGGTGCGGCCGCGCGTGAGGGCGAGGGGCATACCCATGACCCTCTCGTCTGAGGGATCCGGGCTCAGCATCAACCGCGCGATGAGGATGATGCAGTTTTCCGATTCCATGTTCCCGGTCGGTTCCTTCTCGTTCTCCAACGGTTTGGAATCGGCCGTGGCGCAGGGAATTGTCACGGACGGTCCGTCGCTGCGGGAGTTCGTACTCTCGGCGGCGCATCAGGGGGCGACGTGCGACGGTATCGCCGTACTCGCAGCGCACCGGGGTGCGGCAGCCGGTGACTTCTCGGCGATCCTCGCCGCCGATCATGCAGTGATCGAACGCAAGCTCAACGAAGAAGCACGCACGATGAGTACCCGGATGGGTAAGAAGTTGGCCGAACTCGGCGGGCGCTTGGCCGGTGAGACCCTGTTCAACAAGTGGTTGGCCGCGATCGCATCGGGGGAGACGCCGGGTACCTACCCCGTCGGCCTCGGAATTGCTTTCGCGGAGATGGGTTCTCCGGAGGAGGACGCTTTCACGGTCAATCAGTACGGTGTCGCGATGACGTTGCTCGGCGCTGCCCTTCGCATCGTCCGAGTAGATCACCTTGCAACACAGGAGATTCTGTTCGAGGTCAATCAGACTGCCGGCCATGAGTACGCCGCAGTGCGTGACTACGGACTCGACGACATGTCCAATTTCGCCCCGATGATCGACATTCTGGCTGCGGTGCACGTCAAGGCGCACGTCCGAATGTTCATGAACTAGAAGGAGAACGATGAAGAAGACAACGCGCATCGGAATCGGCGGACCCGTGGGTTCGGGTAAGACCGCGCTCATCGAGGCGATCACACCGGAGTTCATCAAGCGGGGCACCAGCGTTCTGATCATCACCAACGACGTGGTCACCACCGAAGATGCCAAGCATGTGCGCAAGGCTCTCAAAGGTGTTCTCGTGGAGGAACGTATCGTCGGCGTGGAGACGGGAGCCTGCCCACACACCGCCGTCCGCGAAGACCCGAGTATGAATCTCGCGGCCGTCGAGGACATGGAGAAGACGTTCCCGGACACCGACGTGGTCTTCATCGAAAGTGGTGGCGACAACCTCACACTGACGTTCAGCCCTGCTTTGGTCGACTTCTTCATCTACGTCATCGACGTAGCCGCAGGCGACAAGATTCCGCGCAAGAACGGTCCGGGAATCTCGCAGTCCGACATCCTGGTCATCAACAAGACCGATCTCGCACCGTACGTCAACGCAGATCTCGGAGTCATGGATCGCGACTCCAAGGGAATGCGGGGAGACAAGCCGTTCGTCTTCACCAATTGCATGACAGGGGAAGGCATCAAGGACGTGGTGGACCTGATCGTGCACGGAGTCCTCTTCGACGAAGAGGAAGTGGGAGCGAGCGCACCGTGAGCGCACCGCCCGTCCCGGGAGCATCGCGAGCGCTCCCGGGGCCGATCCCGACCATCCCGGAACTCGACCAGTACCAGGATCAACCGAAGCAGGCCCCAGCCGGCAAGGTCGGGAAGACCGGCGTTCTCGAGATGCGATTTGTCGACCGTGGCGACAAGACGATTCTGCGGGACATGTACCGCAAGACACCGCTGCTGGTTCAGCAGGCGCTGTACTGGGACGAAGCGTTGCCGACCATGCCGTGCGTCTACATGATTTCCACGTCCGGCAGTGTGTTGCAAGGCGATCGACTGTTCCTCACCATCGAGATGGAGCCGGGTTCCCTCGCGCACGTGACCACTCAGTCGGCCACGAAGGTCCACCGGATGGATGCCAATCACGCGTCGCAACTCCAGAAAGTGGTGCTCGCGGAGAATTCGTATCTCGAACTGATGCCGGGGGTGACGATTCCGCACCGCAACGCGAGGTACTACGCGCGCACCGACATCACGGTGGATCCGACTGCAACGCTTTTGTTCTCGGAGATCGTCATGCCAGGTCGTAAGTACCACGACGGCGGAGAGATGTTCGTCTACGACCTGTACTCCACAATGATCAAGGCGGAGCGTCCGGACGGGGAGAACCTCTTCACCGAGAAGCTGGTGATTGAACCGGCACGTTTTCCCGTGCGATACGGCGGAATCATGGGCGATCACGACGTGTTCGGCAATGTCATCTTGTTGACACCGAAGGAGCATGCCGACGCGATTCTCGAAGAGGTAGTTCCGGGCCGTGACGGCAAGGTCGTTTCCGGAGCGAGTCGGCTACCGAACGACGCCGGTCTCATCTTCAAAGTCCTCGGTCCGGAGAGCGAACCCGTCAAGGCAAAGGTTCGTGATTTCTGGGCTCTGGTGCGAAAGGCAGTTCTGGACACCACCATTCCGCCCGTCCCGCTCTGGGGATGACGCGGATCGCCGGAGAAGGATCGAGGGACGTGCGATGACCACCATCACCAAACCGTGGGACGACGTCGCGGACAAGAACGTCGTGCTCAGATTCATCGACACGAATCTCAAAGGCTCCGGGCAAGTGATGTTTCAGGGCAATGCGCTGACCGGCCTGCTGTTTCTGGTCGGCATCTTCTGGGGCGCGACAGCCGCGGACACGATCACCGTCGCGATCGGTGCCGTGGTGGGTCTGGTGGTATCCACCGTCACCGGCATGATGCTGCATTCTGACGACGATTCGATGCGTATCGGCCTGTACGGATACAACGGAATTCTTGTGGGAGCTGCCTTTCCGACATTCCTTGCCGGTGGCGTGATGCTGTGGATCTACCTCGTGGTGGGAGCCGCTGCGTCGACCATCGCGTTCCTGGCTGTTGCCAATGTCTTCAAGACGTGGGGCGTACCGGCGCTGACATTTCCGTTCAACCTCGTCAACTGGTTCTTTCTCCTCGCGGCATTCCAGTTCTTGCGGATCGAAACGTCGGACCTCAGCGCGGGCCAGTTTCCGCAACACATCGGGGACGCGTCGGTTCATGCCGACATCACGTTCAGCTTCCTGTGGGACACGCTGTTCCGCAACGTCTCCCAGATCTTTCTGATCAACAACACCGTCACCGGCATCATCTTCGTGATCGCGCTGCTGGTCGCGTCACGCTGGGCGGCGTTGTTCGCGCTCATCGGTTCCGCGATAGCGATGGGTGCGGTGCTGGCGCTGGGTGCCAACACCGTAGACGTCGGCAACGGTCTTTACGGGCTCAGTTCGGTGCTGACGGCAATCGCTCTGGGGTCGGTGTTCTACAACCCGTCGTGGCGTGTGTTCGTCTACACCGTCTTCGGCGTGCTGGTGACTGTTGTCATCCACGGCACGCTGGTATCGGCCTTCGCCCCGATCGGCCTGCCCGCCGGGACGGGCCCGTTCGTCTTCGCTACATGGCTGTTCCTGCTGCCGAAGAAGAAATTCGTTCCCATCCAGCACGACACCATCGAGGGCGGAGCGGCCGAGGGCAAGGATTCGATCGCGAAGGCGAACGGATAGGGATCGAACGACAGAAGTGCCGAGATCGTTCCGCTATGGCACCCTCGCGAACCGGTATCGCTCGAGTATTGTCTGGCCTCCGGTAGTCGGGCATGGTCGAAGCATGACCGTGCAGGTAGTTGTGATGGGTGTGGCCGGTGCTGGAAAGAGCACCGTGGCAGTAGGTCTCGCCACGTCTCTCGGAGCAGACTTCGTCGACGGTGACGATCTGCATCCCGAGTCCAATGTCGCCAAGATGCGTTCGGGGACACCGTTGACCGACGAAGATCGCGTGCCGTGGCTCGACGCGATCGCGGCCTGGTTGTCCGGGCGTGCCGATGCGGGACGCACGGGCGTCGTTGCCTGTTCGGCTCTGCGGAAGGACTATCGGGACCGGTTGCGCCCGGACGGTCTCGACGTGCAGTTCGTCCACCTGGCCGGTGAATTCGAGACGATCTCCGCTCGTATGCGTTCCCGCGCCGGGCACTTCATGCCGGAGAGTCTGCTCCTCTCCCAGTTCGACGCTCTCGAACCGCTTACGGACGACGAGCGTGGCGTCACGCTGAATGTCCTCTCCAAACCGAGCACACTGGTGGGTGAGGCAGTCGATTACATCCATACATCTCAAAGGAGCGTCACAGCGTGAGTAGCACCGCAAGCCCCGGCCAGTTCGACATTTCCGGGAAGGTCGCGCTGGTGACGGGTTCGAGCCGAGGCATCGGCTCGGCGCTCGCGACTGGTCTCGCCGAGGCCGGCGCGGTAGTGGTGCTCAACAGCCGAAATGTCGACGTGCTCGAAGCTGAGCGTCGACGCATCGCCGACGCGACCGGTGCAACGGTGCACGCATTCGCATTCGACGTCACCGATTCGGCTGCCGTCCGAGACGCGGCGACACGCGTCGAGGCGGAGGTCGGCCCGGTCGAGATCGTTGTCAACAACACCGGCGTGCAACACCGTGCCCCGCTTCTCGAGTTCGGCGACGACGACTTCCGGCGTGTCATGGACACCAACCTGACCAGTGCGTTCTACGTCGGACGTGAATTCGCCCGAGCCATGGTCGAGCGCGGACACGGGAAGATCGTCAACATCTGTTCGGTGCAGAGCGAACTCGGCCGAGCAGGTATCGCACCGTATGCGGCCAGTAAGGGTGGGCTGAAGATGCTCACCCGCGGAATGTGCGCCGACTGGGCACCCTTCGGTTTGCAGATCAACGCGATCGCACCGGGATACTTCGACACCGAACTGACCTCTGCGCTGGTCAACGATCCGGAGTTCACCGCGTGGCTCGCCAAGCGGACGCCCGCCGGACGCTGGGGCCGTACCGAGGAGCTGATCGGGTCGCTACTGTTCTTGGCATCCCGGGCTTCGGATTTCGTCAACGGTCAGATCCTCTACGTGGACGGCGGAATGACAGCCGTCGTCTGATTGTCCGCTGTTAGATCGTCCGCTACTCGAACAGAAAGCACCCACATGACAGACGCCAGCGCCCCTCGCATCCACCTCGGTCCCGTCGAGGATCCTCACGTCGCCGACGGAATACGCCGAGCCGGTGGAGTTCTCGTTCCACTGGCAGACGCCGAGGGCGTCGTGTGGGTACACGGGCCGGAGACGTTCCCGTCGTCGCTACCCGATTCGGTTCGCTGGGTGCAGTTGCCGTTCGCCGGCATCGAGCCCTGGTTCGACGCCGGGGTGATCGACGACAAGCGGGTCTGGACGTCTGCTGCCGGAGCGTACGCGGGCAATGTTGCCGAACATACGATGATGCTTCTCCTCGCCGGAGTTCGTTCTCTCCCCGAACAATTGGCGGCGCAGTCGTGGCGCAAGGAAGAGTTCGACCCGCGGGTGGGCACTTTGCAGGGCTCGACAGTGGCGATCATCGGTTGCGGCGGAATCGGCCGTGCGTTGATCCCGTACCTCGCCGCGTCCAAAGTCAAGGTCATCGCGATCACCCGCTCCGGGACCCCTGTCGAGGGTGCTTCCGAAACGCTCTCGGCCGACCGCACCGGCGAAATCTGGTCCAAGGCAGATCACTTCGTGATCGCAGCACCGTCGACATCGGCGACGCGGCATCTGGTCGGCAAGGCCGAACTGGACCAGATGTCGGAGTCGAGCTGGATCGTGAACATCGCGCGTGGAACCCTCGTCGACACGGACGCATTGGTCGACGCACTGGAAGCCGGTTCAATCGGCGGGGCGGCACTGGACGTCACCGATCCCGAGCCGTTGCCGGACGGGCATCGGTTGTGGAAGCTGCCCAACGCGATCATCACTCCACACGTCGCCAACCCGGCTACGACGCTCACCCGCGTCCTGGCAGATCACGTTGCAGCCAACGTCGCCCGATTTGCCGCAGGTGAGGACCTCGCCGCCGTGATCGATCCGTCGGCGGGCTACTGACCGCTCGCGTTGGTTCCCTTCACATAATCGGCAACGACGGTGCGCAGAACATCGCGCACCGCCTCGGCCGGTTTGGAGAGGGGCTGATTGGCCGGGGTGCCAAGGGAGACATGCACTTCGATGCCCGGCTCGATGCGTCGTAGCTCGAGGGCTTCGACGTCCATGACCCTGCGGGCCACCGACCACGGCAGAACCGTCGCGCCCAATCCGGTGCGTACGGCCTCGGACAGCGTCATCACCGATTCCACTTCGGCCACGACGTTCGGTTGCTGCTCTGCACGGTCGAAAGCCTGCTCCACCACCTTGCGAATGGTGTGCATCCGACCCGGAAGCAGCAGCGGCAGTTCGGCGATCTCGGGCAGGGAAATGTCGGATCCCGATTCGCCTGCCAGTCCGGTACCGAACGGCGCGACCACCACCAGTTCCTCGGTAAGCAAGCGTTCGAATGTCACACCCTTGATCGGGCCCGCGTCGTACAACAACGCCAGATCCATGCGACCGGTCATCATCGCTTCGCTGAGCACACCACCGAAGTTCTCGTTGATGTGCAACAAGATATTCGGGTGCTGCTCGCGTACACGGGCCAAGAGCGGCAACGCAATTGCCGTCGCGGTGCTGTACGGGGCGAGGCCGACCGAGACGCCACCCGCCAGCGCCCGTCCGACCACGGACACCTCGGCCTGAGCACTCTCCACCTGACGCAGAATCACCTGAGCATGCCGATAGAGTGCGTGCCCCGCATCGGTCGGCTCGACACCCTGTTTGCTGCGGATCAGAAGTTGCTGACCGAACTGCGTTTCCAGCGACGTCATCTGTTGACTCAGGGCGGGTTGTGCGATGTGCAGGATGTCGGCGGCTCGGGTGATGCTGCCGGCATCGACAATTCGTACGAACGAGTAGAGCCTTCTCGTGTCCATGCTGTGCAAACTACCAGCTCAACGGACATATCGAATTCCGATCACCCCAACGCGAAACGGTATTAACAACCCTTTGGCGTTCCTGAGTAGCGTCCCAGAAACACCGAAGTCGACACACAGAACTTCGACAGTCGGACCAACCACGGGCAACGGCGCCCGTACGAACAAGTAAACGAACCGGAAGGACCGAAATGGCAACCAGCATCGATCTTGTCGCCGATCTCGGCGAAGGTTTCGGCACGTGGACCATGGGCGCCGACGATGCTCTGCTCGACACGCTGACTTCGGCCAACATCGCTTGCGGATTCCATGCAGGCGATCCACGAACCATGGATGCCACCGTGCAGGGGTGCGTATCGCGCGGTATCGGCATCGGCGCGCATCCGAGTTTTCCGGACCTCGCCGGATTCGGACGTCGCGCGATGGCTCTCAGTGAGAACGAGGTCCGAACCGACGTGCTGTTCCAACTCGGCGCCCTTCACGCCTTTGCGGTCGCGAACGGAACGTCGTTGTCGCACATCGCTCCCCACGGCAAGCTCGGGAATCTTGTTGCCGTACGCCAGGATTACGCGCGCGCCGTCGTCGATGCGGTCGCGGCCTTCGATCCGTCGTTGATCGTGCTCGCCCAGGACGGGGCGTTGGCCGACGAGGCGACTGCCCGCGGATTGAGCGTCGGCATCGTCGGAATCGCGGATCGCGCATACAACTCCGACGGAACTCTCGTGCCCCGCAGCGAGCCGGGAGCGGTGATTCACGACGTCGACGTTCTGGTCGAGCGGACCGTTCGGATGGTGGTCGAGGAAGTCGTAGAAGCTGTGGACGGCACGTTGATCCCGGTTGTCGCCGATACGGTCCTCGTACACGGTGACAACCCCGGTGCCGTCGCGAACGCGAAGGCGATTCGCGCCGCGCTCGAGGCCGCCGGTGTCACCATTGCGCCGCTGACCCGGGTCGTGGCGTCACGGCGGGCCCGTGATGTCGGGTGTTCCGCGTGAAGACCTACGTCGCTGACTGCGGTGACGCCGCCGTTCGTGTCAGTGTCAGCGGCGGGACCGCCGAGCAGAACTGGAACACCGTTCGATCGATCGCTGCACGTTTCGATCTCGGTGCCGACGGCATCGTCAGCGTCATCCCGACATACGACGCCCTGCTGGTCGAGTTCGACAACCTCCTCACCGACCACGACGCCGTCCGCGGCCTGGTTCGCGAAGCAACGACTATCCCCCGACCGCTGGAAGGTGAACCTAGGACGTTCGAGATCCCCGTCGTCTACGGGGGCGAACACGGCCCGGACCTGGGTGAGACAGCGCGGTTCCTCGGCGTCACCGAAGCCGAAGTGGTGCGCCTTCACTCCGCAGCCCCGTTGGTCATGCGTTGCTACGGCTCACCCGGCGGCGCCCCGATGCTCGACGGCCCGGCGTTCGGCCTTCCCATCCCGCGCCGATCGAGCCCGCGACCGCACGTCGCGGCCGGTTCCGTTGCGGTGGCCGGACGTCAGGCAGTCGTTTCGGCCAGGCCTGCGCCCGGCGGTTGGGCAGTGATCGGCCGGACCCCGCTCATCTTGGTCGATCCGGCGTCGGAGCAGATTTCTGCCTACCGCCCGGGCGATCTGTTCGTCTTCCGTGCGATCGACGCCGATCGCTGGGACGAATTCGACGGACGCTCGCTCCTGCCCGTAGGGAGCGAACCCCATGGCTGAGACAGTCACCGTCCTGACTCCGGGAATCAGCTCCGTCCAGGACCTGGGGCGTGGATCGGCGTCGCAGTTCGGTCAGGCGACGGGCGGCGCAGCCGACCAGATCAGCGCGGAGATCGCCAACGCGTTGGTGGGTAGTAGGCGCGAGGCCCCGCTACTGGAGTTGACGGCCCTCGACTTTTCCGCGTCGGCGTCCACGGATCTGCTGATCGCCGTCACGGGCGCACCGGCAACGGTGACCGTCGACGGACATCGGCAACCGCAGTGGGAACCGATCGTCTGGCGCGCCGGTCAGCGGCTTGCCGTCACCGGAATCCACGACGGTTTGCGCGTCTACGTCGCCGTCCACGGAGAGCTGACGGCCGACTATCTCCTGGGGAGCTGCGCTCCCGACCAGGTCCTCGGATTCGGCCGTCACTTGACCGCGGGGGAGACGCTGGTCGTCGACACCGACTGCCCGCCGATCGACCACCCGGTTTTCCGACTACCGCTGTTCCGGCTGCTGCCGGACCGACCGTCCTTCGGCAACGTGTGGACGCTCGACGTGACCGACGGCCCCGACATCGACGACTTCGGTGAGAGTGCAGCCGCGCTGTTCGGCACCGAATTCGTAGTAGGCGATCAGAGCAATCACATCGGGCTGCGGCTGGCACCGGTCGATCAACAGCCGCTCCCACAGCGCACCAGCACCGGCGAGGTCCTCTCGCGCGGCGTCCCCATCGGCGCCGTCGAAGTACCCGCAGGCAACGAACTTCTGGTCTTGCATCGAGGTAGAGGCGTCACCGCCGGCTATCCGGTGCTGGCCGTCGTCACCACCGTTTCACTTTCACAGCTGGGACAGGCCCGACCCGGGCACCGCGTCCGATTCCGGAACTGCAACGTCGCAACGGCGGTTGCAGAGCACCGCGAACAGCAGCACCGCATCGCCTTGCTGAGGCGGCGTGTGGAGAACGTATTCACCACCCTCCGGATACCTCTTCACACCTCGGAAGCCCGAGTACCGAGCCACGTCGGCACCACACGCCCCGCGAGCGCTCCGCGCCGCGCGTCTATTTTGGAGACAGCATGACCAACACCATCGAAGCGGTAGACGGCCAGGTAGCCGACCCGCGCAAGGTTCGAAAAGTCGTCGCAGCGGGCTGCGTCGGCATCTTCGTCGAGCTCTACGACAACGGTGTCTTCGCGTTCATGGCGACGGCACTGGCCATTGTGTTCTTCGACGTGTCGAAGTCGAGCGACGCGCTGATGCTGGTGTTCGCCGGCTACGCGGTCTCGTTCTTCGTTCGGCCCCTCGGCGCGGTGGTCTGCGGCATCCTCGGCGACCGGATCGGTCGACAGAAGATGTTGGTGTTCGTCATCATGCTGATCAGCGTGGCGACCGCCGGTATCGGCTTGCTGCCCACCTACGCGGCCATCGGTATCGCGGCACCGGCACTGCTGATCTTCCTGCGGATCGTGCAGGGATTCTCCGTCGGTGGTGAAGCGGCCGGCGCCATGACGTTCCTCGCCGAACACGCCCCGGAAGGCAAGCGCGGCTTGATCACGAGCTACGCGCAGATCGCGTCGTTCCTGGCCCTGCTGACCGGAACGATGATCGCGTTCGCCATGTCGCCGTGGCTCAACGCCGAAGCGATCAACGGCGGCGGACTCGCATCGTGGGCGTGGCGCATCCCGTTCCTCATGGCCATTCCGATGGGAATCATCGGCTGGTACATCCGTCGCGCGATCTCCGATACCCCGAACTTCGAGCGGCTCAAGGAATCCGGCGGTTTGTCGCGCAATCCGCTCAAGGAAGCGTTCTCCACTCCCGAGCACCGCCGCGCCATGATCCTCGCCCTGTTCATCCCCCTGATGAACGGTTCCGGCTACTACGTTCTGTTCTCGTACATGCCCACGTTCCTCAAAGGCGATCAGATCGGATTCTCCACCGGGACGGCGCTTCTCGTCACCGCATCCAGCCTGGTCGCGATCTGCTTCGCGATCCCGTTCATGGGTGCTCTCTCCGACCGGATCGGTCGCAAGAAGGTCATCGCCGGTGCTGCTGCAGCAATGGCGATCGGAGCGATCCCCTGCTACGCCATGATCGTGACCGGCAACGTCGGACTCGCCGTGCTCGGTGCCTGCCTCATGGCAGTGATCTTCGCCGGGCACACAGCCGTCATCCATATTCTGATCGTCGAACTGTTTCCCACGCGGGTTCGCTACTCCGCCTACGGCTTGGGCTACAACATCTCGTCCGCACTCTTCGGAGGTACCGCGCCGTTGTTGATGACCTGGTTGATCCCCGAATTCGGTATCTACGTTCCCGCCTTCTACGCGGTCATCACCGCAATCGGCACGCTGATCGCGGTCAGCACCATCACCGATCGCGCCCACGTTCCGCTTCGCGACACTCTGTGACTTCTCGCGTGAGTCACTCCTGATCCGGCCCGGTAGTCGCCTGCAGTCCGCGGCGGCTGCCGGGTCATACCAATTTCTTCCTGTAGGAGCACACAAATGCCTTTCTCCGATTACCGCACAGCACTCGTCACCGGCGCCAACACCGGAATGGGTGCCGCCGTCACCGAGATGTTCACCAAGCGTGGACTCACCGTCTACGGAGTCGCCCGCAATGCCGACAAGCTCGCTGAGGTTGCCGATCGAACCGGAATGATCCCGCTGCCCGTGGACATCACCGACACTGCCGCGCTCGCCGAAGCTGTTGGCGGACTGGAGATCGACATCCTCGTCAACAACGCCGGGGTGTCCGCGACCGGGAACATTCTCGACGCCGAAGAGGCGTCGGTGGACGCGATGGTGGACGTGAATCTTCGTGCCGTCCTGCACCTCTGCCGCATTCTGCTACCGGGAATGGTGGAGCGCGATCTCGGCCACGTCGTCAACATCAGTTCCATCGCCGGCCTGTACAACTTCTACGGCCACACTGCGTACCACGCGACCAAGGCTGCGGTGCACCAGATTTCGCGCCAGCTGCGAAACGACTGCATCGGCAAGCGGATTCGAGTGACCGAGATCTGCCCCGGCCGGGTCGAGACCGAGATCTTCGGCCGAAACCTCGGCGGCACGCCCGAGGCCATGCAAGAAGCATGGGAGACCTTCTACGAGGGCTACGAATCCATCACCACCAAGGACATCGCGGATACCATCGAGTTCGCGATCGACGCTCCCGGCCACGTCAACCTGGGTCTCATCGAGGTGCTCCCCACCTTCCAGGTGCCCGGTGGCCTCGACTTCATCCGTCGCAACGACTGAGAGAGCGCATCATGAGTTTTGTACTACCGGAAACGACGCTCGGAGTGGTGGCCCATGCGGCCGGTGACCTGCGGGTCGAGCACGTCGCGTTGACTGCGCCGACCGCTGAGCAGGCAGTGGTCGAGATCGCCTACGGCGGTGTGTGTGGATCAGATCTGCACTACTGGACGCACGGTGCGGCGGGGGAGTCGATTCTGAAGGCACCGATGCTGCTCGGTCACGAGGTGGTCGGCACGGTCGTGACGGCCGCGGCCGACGGAACGGGGCCGGTAGTTGGAACTTCCGTAGCCGTACACCCCGCAACGCCCGGTGGGACCACCCCGCGGTTTCCGAGCGATCGGCCCAACCTTTCACCCTGCTGCACATACCTGGGAAGTGCAGCGCAGTACCCGCACACCGAGGGGGCATTCGTGAAATACGCAGTGCTCCCGACACGCATGCTCCGGACACTGCCCGAGGGGCTGGACCTGCGGACAGCGTCGGTAGCGGAACCGGCAAGCGTTGCCTGGCACGCTGTCTCGCGAGCGGGAGACGTACGCGGAAAGAAAGCGCTGGTCGTCGGGTGCGGACCCATCGGGGCGCTGGTCGTGGCCGTGCTCAAACGAGCAGGCGCGCAGTCGATCACCGCGGTCGACATGCACGACGTTCCACTGCAGATCGCGTCGACGCTCGGTGCGGATCGAGTTCTGAAGGCCACCGACGTCGACGCCGTCGCTTCAGCCGATGCCGACGTGGTCGTCGAGTGCACCGGCAATCATCGCGGGCTCGAATCCGCTATCCGCGGGGCGACGCGCGGTGGACGGGTGGTCATGCTCGGGCTTCTTCCGTCCGGACCTCAACCGGTACACATCTCGCTGGCGATCACGCGAGAGTTGGAGTTGGTGGGTTCATTCCGCTTCAACGACGAAATCGACGAGGTGCTTATCGCCCTTGCCGACGGTTCGCTTGCTGTCGATGCTGTCCTCACACACGAATATCCGGTCGAGGAAGCTGTGGAAGCCTTCGCGGTGGCCAAGGATGCTTCGGTGTCGGGGAAGGTGCTGTTACGGTTCTGAGGCCTTCGACCCTGTGCGCCTTTATTAACCGCGGGCGGTTAATAAAGGCGCACAGCAGGTTATTCGACCACCAAGCCCTTGGCTTCCAGCAGGGCAGTCAGATTGCTTACCTCGAGCGGAGTTTCGCCCCGCTTGTAACGTTCGATGTACCCGGCTTCGGCTTCGTCACGGGCGCGTGAGAGTTCGATGGCCTCGGCAACCTCCTCGCGGCGGACCACGACAACACCGTCGCAGTCACCCTTGACGACGTCGCCGGGGTAGACGACCTGATCGCCGAAAACCAGGGGATGGTTGATCGGCCCGAGTGATTCCTTGACAGTTCCCTCGATGTACACGTGCTTGGAGAAGACGGGGAATCCGAGTTCGCGGATTTCCCGGGTGTCGCGCACTCCGCCGTCGGTGACCAGCGCGGTAATGCCGCGTGCGACACAGGCATTGGCCAGAACATCGCCGAACTGGCCGGCGGCTTGATCGCCTGAAGAGACGATCAGAACGTCGCCCGGCTGAGCGTAGCTGATCGCAACCTGCAGCATGAGGTTGTCGCGAGGATGGCATTTGACAGTGAAAGCGGAGCCGCAGAACTTCATGTCGCGGTCGATCGGCTTGATCGCCGGATGCAGCGAACCCTTGCGACCCTGCGCCTCGTGAATCGTGGCCGCGGAGAACGTCCCCAGTTCGGCTATCAGGTCCTTGTCAGCGCGGTCGATCTTGGTCTTGACGTGAATCATCTTGTACTCCAGAAGGTATGGAAGATCAGGAAAGGCGTTCGACTGCAGCGGCGATCTGTGCCGCGGCCTTTTCGAGGACAGCCTTGGAGGCGGCGAAGGAGATGCGGAAGTACGGCGAAGCGCCGTATGCCGAACCCTGAATAGTGGCAACCGACGCCTCGTCGAGGAGATAGAGGACCAGATCCTGGTCGGACTCGATCACGGTGCCGCCCGGGGTCTGCTTGCCGATCAAGGCGGCGCAGTTGACGAACAGGTAGAACGCACCCTGCGGCACGACGGGCTCGAGCCCCGGGACAGCACCGAGGAGGCGAGTCGAGAGGTCGCGTCGAAGTCGGTAGCTCCGTACGGATTCGGTGAGGAAACTCTGGTCGCCGGTGAGGGCTTCCACGGCTGCCGCCTGGCTGATCGAGGACGGGCAGGAAGAACTCTGACCCTGCAGTTTGTTGATGGCGCCGATCAATCCGGAATTTCCGAGTCCGTATCCGAGTCGCCACCCCGTCATGGCATGAGACTTGGAGACACCGTTGGTGACCAGCACTTGATCACGAAGGTGCGGGGCGACCTCGAGCAGACTCGTGATAGGAGCGTCGCCGAAGTTGATCTCGTCGTAGATCTCGTCGACCAACACACTGACATGGGGATTGGCCTCGATCACCTCGGCGATGGCCTGCAACTGCTCGCGCGTGTACACCGATCCGGTGGGGTTGCCCGGGGCATTGAGGATGACCCACTTGGTGTTCGGAGTGATCGCGTCGGCGAGAGCATGGGGAGTGAGAAGGAAGTTGTCGGACTCCTCGCACTGAACGATCACCGGAGTTCCGTCGTGAGCGAGGACCATATCCGGGTACGAAACCCAGTAAGGAGCGGGAACGATGACCTCGACGCCGGCTTCGACCGTCGCCATGAGAGCGAGGAAGATGACCTGCTTCGCTCCGCCGCCGACGGTGATCTGGTTGTCCGCGTACTGGATTCCGGTCCGCGAAGCCGCGCGTGTTGCGATTGCCTCGCGTAGTGCCGGGATGCCGTTGACTGCCGTGTACTTGGTTTGGCCGGTGTTGATCGCCGTGATCGCCGCCGACTTGATGTTGTCGGGTGTGTCGAAATCGGGCTCACCGACCGTCAGGTCGAGTATTTCGCGACCCTGGGCCTTCAGCTCGCGCACTCGTTGTGCGGCAGCCACACTCGGCGACTCCCTGATTCTGTCGACGCGCGCAGCCGGAACGAATGTCGCCATGATGGTCTGCTCCTGGGTCCGGGGTGAGCGTGGATTCCCGTCGTCGACGAGCCACAATTCTCACTCGGTGATCCGTTCGACCATAGGGTCCTACCAGGGCATCTGACCAAGACCGAACCGTTGTGGCCCGATAAGCAAACGTGATGGAGCGGTGACGGAATCAGACCGACAGAACGCGCAGGTCCTCGAGACCGTCCACGACGGGAACTCGCCACGACGCAAGCTCTTCCGGTCCCTGCTCGTCCCACAGTTCGAACAGTTCCGAATCGGTCGATGCGATGGTGCGCTCGACCATCTCGATCAGCCAGGTGAGCCGCTCGCTGGTCAGGGTCGAGGTGAAGGAATCGAGATCGAGGTCTTGGGTGGCAGGGTCGCGTTTGCGATCGGCGCGCACGATCAACACCAATTCGAGCAAGGCGACGGCGATTTGGCCGCCGTCCACCTCGAGGTAGTCGTCCTCGAATGCCCACTCCACCGATTCGAAGGTGAAGTCACCGTGTCCGATGGACGCGATCAAATCCCCTGCACCGTCGTTCTCGAACGGTCCCGATCGCCACGCGCCCACTGTCTACTCTTTTCCGATTGCCGTGTCAGCGCGCTTCGAGCGCGATCTTCGCTCCGAATCCTAGAAGAACTGTTCCGGTTATGCGCTCGAGTGCCTGTCGCACTCGGGGCTTCTCGAAGGTGCTACGCGCCCGCGAGAGAAGGACCACGTAGCCACTGAGCCACACGATGGTGATGGCTGCATGGATGAGCACCAGCAGCGCAAGCGATGGTCCCGTCGGCCATCCGGCCGGAACCAACTGAGGCAGCAGTCCGGTGTAGAAGACGGCGATCTTGGGGTTGAGCAGGTTGGTGGTAAAGCCCGTCTTCCATGTCCCGGCCTTCGGCGCGCGCGGGGCGTCGGCATTGTGTTGCATCCGTGAGGTCCGGCTCTCCCACAGTGCTCGCACACCGAGATAGATCAAGTAGGCAGCACCGGCGAGCTTGACCACGGTGTACGCCTCGGCCGACGCGGCCAGGATCGCCGAAAGCCCGAGGACAGTCAGCAGACCCCACACCAGAAGGCCCGAGACGATGCCGGCCGCTACCCGGAAACCGGCGGATCTGCCCGCGCCGAGAGCTGCCTGCGTCACGACGGCCATGTCCGGCCCCGGGACCAGAGTCAGTAGGGCGAGCACGGCTGTGGCGGCGAGCAGAGCGGTCAGCATGCAACAAGTATGAAGTCGGGGTGGGGAGCGAAGTCGGGCGGTGGTGTCGTGCCTGTGAACAAAGAGTGGCGCCGCGGTGTGAACTGCATGGACACGCCCGGAAACCGGCGTCTCGAGAGCACAGTTCGACAAAGTTATGCACACTGTGGGGAAACGGAACGATGCAGGTAGAAGGAATACCTCTGTTGTAATTCATCCTTTTGTCCACAGGTTATGCACAACTGGGAAGTGGATGTGAATGAAGTTATCCACACCTGTGTGTGCATCGGTGGAGAACTGTCCAACTCCATTGGATACCCGCGAGTAATAAATCCCAACCAGTGGGTTGACCCCGGGACGTTCGTCCTGTCCAATCGAGGGTTAGCGGTAGTCGTGCGATGCTCAGGGGGCGCTTGACGGATGCGGAGATTTGGGTTTGTCGGGATAGTGTTGGTCGTGCTCGCGCTTGTCGTGGGCGCAGTAGCGTATGCCGATCCGGCGCCTGAAAACCCACCCGGAGATCTGGCCGGTCAGACCGGTGCTCACATCAATCGCATCGAGCAATTGTCGCCCACTCGCAGTGCCGTGTTCGTCGAGTCGCCGGCCATGCGACGCGAGGTGCAAGTGCAAGTTCTGCATCCAGTGACCAGTGCCGGTTCGCGTCCGTCCTTCTACCTGCTCGACGGAGTAAGTGCCGGTTCGGAATCCGGGTACTCCGAGAGCACCTGGACCCAGAAGACCGACATCGAAACGTTTTTCGCCGACAAAAACGTCAACGTCGTTCTCCCCGTGGGCGGTACCGGCAGTTTCTACACCAACTGGAAGAACGACGATCCGAACCTCGGTGTGAACAAGTGGGAATCGTTTCTCGCTGAAGAGCTTCCGGCGTTGATCGATTCTGCGTTCTCCGGAAACGGGACGAATGTGGTCGGTGGGGTGTCCATGGGTGCGCTCGGCGCGGCCAACCTCATCACGCATCACCCGAAGCTCTACACCGGATTAGCCTCGTACAGCGGCTGTCTCGACAACTCCGAGTCGTCTTCGCAGGATTCCGTGCGGCTGACCGTGGCCAGTAAGGCAGGCGACGCCACCAACATGTGGGGCCCGGCATCGGACCCCGACTGGCAAAAGCATGACCCGTCCACCAACGCGGAAACGCTGCGTGGGAAGACGATCTACGTTTCTTCCGGCACGGGCGCGCCCGGAGAGTACGACAACGTCTTCACGCCGAGTGGACTGCAGACTGCCATCGAAGGCGGACCGCTCGAGGCGCTTGCCAACACGTGTACACAACTGTTCGAAGCGAGGTTGGGGGAGTTGTCGATTCCCGCAGTGTTCGCGTATCGAAACGACGGCACCCATTCATGGCCGTACTGGCAAGACGCGCTTCACGATTCCTGGCCGACAGTGAAGACCGCCCTGGGAATGTGAACTGGACTGCGAGCTGAGAACTACTCGGCCAGTGCCAGTTCGAGCAACTGGAGGGCGCCGTCACGGGTCTGCGCAGCCGCGATGAACCCCGCCTTGTGGCAGAACACCGAACCGTCGACGCCCGTCTCGGCAGCAAGGTCCGAGCCGTTCAGGCCGCGCCACGGCTCCGGCAACAGCTTTCGTGAACCGAACTTGGAGTCCGCAGGCTTGACCGTCTGAATCGACCAGCCGCCGTTGGTGTTCGGGAAGATGGTGAACAGAAGTTCCGGCTGGGCCGACGCGGCGCGGCCGTGGGGAACGAAGCGTTCCAGCACGACGAAGCGCGGATCCGACGCTTTCTCGTAGGTCTTGGTGAACTCGCGCTCGGCTGCAGCGTCGCCGGCGTACTTGGCGCGCAGGCGAATCAAGACCTGAGTTGCGAGAACCACGGCCAGCTCGAACTGGGTGTCGAACTCCTCGTCGGTGGACGAGATCGGGTTGAACAGGTCCAGCACCGAGGACAGATCAAAAGGCTTGGTGCCGTAGTCGTTGAGGGTGTAGATCTCCTGGCCGTTGTCGACGGCGTCGATGCCCTCGACCAGACGACTGTCGATTCGGCGAAAAACGGAGGCGTCGCCTTCACAGAACTGCAGGCCGTATTCCTGCCAGAGCAGACCGAAGGCGGAGTACAGGATGCCGTTGCTGCGCTCGCCGGCATCGCGCTGATGATGGTCGAAGCGACCCTCGGCCGGGTTGTAGCGACCGCCGACGTCGAGCACGATGTCCGCGCTGTCGAGGACGGACTCGTCACGGCTGCGAACGACGGTGGCGTCGGGGTACAGCTGCTTGAGCAGCGATACGCCGAAGACGTCGTCTGCATGGAACTTGCCGTTATGGGTCGCGATGATCACCCGTCGAGACTAGGCAATCGAGCGCGGGGATGCCTATTCAGCCGACGGTGTGGATGCGATCGGTGGCAGGTGGCGAGACCGGGGACCCGGCTGCGAACAGGGCAGTCAAGGCGTCGAGGTCGTTGCCCGCACCGGTCATCTGGGTGGAGTTCTTCAGTGCGGTGAAGCCGTCCCCGCCCTCGGCGAGGAACTTGTTCACCACGACGCTGTAGACGCCGTCGGGGGCGATGTCCTGCCCGTTCAAGCGCATTTCCGAGATTCGCGAGCCCGGCGCTGCTCGCCGGTCCATGGCGTAGGTGAAGCCCGCGGACGGGGAGAGGATGCGCTCGGTAGCGGTGCCGTCGAGGTCGATCTGGAATTGCTGTTCGAGAGCGTCCTTCAACACCGCTCCTGTGACGGAGAGCACCTCGAGGCTGTTGCCGAAGGGTTGAACACCGTAGGCCTGGCGGTAGGTGACCTGGCCGGCAGTGCCGAAGTCCAAGTCCTCGCGCATGCCGCCCGGGTTCGTCAACGCGAGTTGAGCGCCTCGTGTCGATCCGGCTGCGAGTTGAGCGTCGGCGACCAGGTTGCCGAGTGTCGATTCACCGCTGGGGACGCGGTCCCGTGTCAGATCGGCGGTGATGGTCCCCACCGGTCGCTGAGCGCTTTCCGACGCCTCCGACCAGGCTCGGTCCGCGAGAGCCTGAATATCGGGATCCGGCGAAATATCGTGTGTCACTATCTGATTGAAAGCGGACGTCTGATCGCGAACGACCTCGCGGGTGTTGCGATCGATGGTGACGTCTGCGACGGACACGATCCGGCCGTGCGAAGCGCCCTGCATGACGACTCTGGGATTGCCTGCGGGATCAGGGAATTCGCAGTTGTACTGCTGGTGGCTGTCGGCGGTGAAGATGACGTCGACCTTCGGTGAGGCACGCAACGCAATGTCGCGGGCCGGCCCGGACTCGACGTTGCAATCGTTGGGCCCACCTTCGACGGCCGGTTCGTCCCCACGGTGCAGGAGGACGGTGATGGCTTTGACGCCGAAGAAGTCGAGGACGTCGGCGGTGCGGTTGATCGCTTCGACCTCGTCGCCGAACTGCAGATCGGCGATCCCGCCGGGCGTGACGATCTGCGACGTGTTGGCGGGGGAAATCGCGATGACTCCGAGCGGAATGCCGTCGACCATGTTCACGGTGAAGGGCAGCGTGGCCGGAGTGCCGTTGGTGTACGTCATGTTCGCGGCCATCAGGGGGAAGTTGGCGCCGTCGAAGGACGGGCTGAACGTGCATGCATCGACGGCGGAGCAGCCGCCGGACTGCATGCGACGGAACTCGGCGAGTCCCTTGTCCAGCTCATGATTACCGATCGCGGAAGCGTCGATCTTCATCCGGTTCAGCAGTTCGACCGTCGGCTCGTCGTTGAACATCGCCGATTCCAATGCCGACGATCCCCAGTTGTCACCGACCGAGTACAGCAGCGAGTTGGTGGCCTGACTGCGAAGCTGTGTCACGTAGGCCGCGAGGTACGCCGCGCCACCGGCCGGGGTCAGTGAGCCGTCGGCCTGCCTGATCTCGCTGCGAACACCTTCCGGCGGGCGGAGACTGCCGTGCAGATCGTTGAACGCCAACAGGCGTACCGACACCGTGTCCTGGGACTGGGCGGTGGCGACACCGCTCAGGGAGGTCGCGGTGGTGGCGAGAAGGGTTGTCGCGAGCACGGCACACGTTCGTGTCATGCGTCGCGTCATGCGTCGTGCTCCCTCACTCGGACCGGCTTCGAACCTCCCTGAGTGTGCCCGTCTGCCGAAACGAATTCCAGTCCTCGGCGTAACAGTTATGTATCGAGTGTCACGCGGTCACGCCGATGCCGGCTGCCCGCTTCGCGACGTCGGTGTTCGCGAAAGCGAGGAACGCATCGTTCTCGTGCGGATCGCCGATCGTCATCCGGACGCCCTCGGTGCCGTACTGACGGATCAGAATGCCCGCTTCGGTACTCGCCTCGGCGAAACCGGGGGAGAGCTCTCCGAGAGGGAGGTAGACGAAGTTCGCCGACGACTCGGGGACGGTGTAGCCGGCTTCGATCAGCGCGGTTCGAACTCGCGTCCGCTCGGCGATGACGCCCTCGGTGCGGGCAAGCAGTTCGTCTGCTGCAGTCAGAGAAGCGATTGCGGCGGCCTGCGCGACAGCGCTCACGGTGAAGGGGGTGTGCACCTTGCCGAGGGCCACGATGATTTCCGGATCCGCGACCGCGTAACCCACGCGGATTCCTGCGAGGCCGTACGCCTTCGAGAAGGTGCGCAGAACAACCACGTTGGGGCGGCTGCGGAACAGTTCGATGCCGTCGGCGTCCGAGCGTGAGTATTCGAAGTACGCCTCGTCGAGCGCTACGACGACGTGTGCCGGGACAGCGTCGAGGAAGCTTTCGAGCTCCGCCTTCGACAGCGCATTGCCGGTCGGGTTGTTGGGGTTGCAGACGAAGATCAACCGCGTGCGATCGGTGATCGCGGCCAGCATCGCATCGAGGTCGTGGCCGAAGTCCTCGGTCAGCGGAACCTTCACCGAGACGGCGTGGCCGACCTGGGTGACCACGGGGTACGCCTCGAACGATCGCCACGCGTAGATGACCTCGTCCCCCTGATCGCACGTGATCTGCACGAGTTCCTGGCACAGCGTCACGGAGCCACAACCAGCGGCGACGTTGGCCGGCTTAACCTTCAGGAACGCGGCCAGCGCCTCGATGAGTGCAACAGCGGCATTGTCCGGGTAACGGTTGGCATTGGCGACTGCGTCGGCGACGGCGTCACGCACACCGGGCAACGGCCCCACGGTCGTTTCGTTGCTCGCCAGTTTGATCGCACCCGGGAAATTGCGTCCGGGAACGTAGGCGGGGATAGAGGCGAGGTCGGGGCGAATGTGTGCGGTCACGAGTCGATTATGCGCGCACCGATGTGGTGCGTTGCGGCCGTCTGCGTGTCAGAGTTAGAAGATGTCGGAAATCTTCCGGGCCACGGCGTATCTGCGCGGAGCCGAAGGGGAGGTCGCCACGGCTGTTCCACTGACGGTGGTGGAGCCGGACGGCCCGACGCGAGGCGGAATCGTCGTCTTGCACGAAGCCCGGCAGTTCAGCCCGGCTCTGCTCAATCTGATGTGCTCACTGGCCGGCGAAGGGTGGGTGAGCGTCGCACCTCACCTGTTCCATCGCGAACCCGAACACATGCAGGGCGAGGTGTTCGGTGACAACCTCTTCGCCGACTTCGACGCGACCCTCGATTGGCTCGTCGGCCGTGAAGTTCTCGCAGACACCATCGGGGTGCTCGGATTCGACGACGCCGGAACCGCTGCGATGCTCGTGGCCACCAGCCGTCCCGTCGGCGCCGCGGTGAGTGTCGCCGCCCGGGGAATCGTCGAAGCGCTGTCGGTGGATGCTCAGGCGCTCGTCGACGCGGCCACTTCCTTGCAGGCACCGTGGTTGGCGCTGTACGGCGAGGACGATCCCAGCACGCCTCGCGAACACGTGACTCTGCTCCGGGAAGCGACCGCGAAGGCCGACGTCGCGACGCTGGTAGTCAGTTACGCCGGACTGGCTCACCGGGCCGACGAGCCGCCACAGCTGTCCGAGGACGCCGACCTCGACGACCCGGATTCGGCCTCGATCATCGAAGCTCAGACCCGGATCTTCGACTGGTTCGACAGTCACCTGCGGTAAGTCGGCAAAACAAGGCGCTGACCACACGTTTTGCCTTTGGTGGCGAAGGGTGTGTAATCTTTCGATCCGGCGGTCCGAAAGGATCGGAACCCCCAGGGAGGCGTGCCAGAGCGGCCGAATGGGACTCACTGCTAATGAGTTGTCCCTTTTACGAGGGACCGGAGGTTCAAATCCTCTCGCCTCCGCCAAGCCGGTGATTTTGACCGGCGGGTTAGAAATGATAGAAATTACGACGGCAGGATACGCAAGACCTGCTGGACAACAGAACATGCGCCCGTAGCTCAACGGATAGAGCACTTGACTACGGATCAAGAGGTTAGGGGTTCGAATCCCTTCGGGCGCACAAGAAAGAAGGTCACAGACTCCCGGTCTGTGGCCTTCTTTTGTTGTGGCACATTCGTAATTTCTGAATGTGTGTGACGTCACCTCGGCGAATTTCGGGCGGTGATCCTCGCGATCGTAGGAACCGACAACCGATCCCCGCGACCTATGCTTTCTCCGAAGCGGCCGCGCGAACCGAGGAGAACCCGTTGGAGACCGTCGACAGTCGGACGCTCCCGGTCTACTCGGCCGGGGCGGTCGAGGTGCCCTTTGTCATCGCGGGCATGGACGAGCTCGTTTCCCGCGAGACCCGGTGGGAGGCGCACTCGCACCCGACCCACGAGTTGTTGTGGAACGAGCGGGGAGCGTCGAGCGCCACGGTGGGGTCACGAACCTGGACGATCACACCGACGGTCGGCCTGTGGATGCCTGCCGGTGTCCTGCACTCGGCGATCGCACCCGCCGGCACCTGGTATCGGGCCGCTCAGCTCGACATCGCGTCAGTTCCTTCTCTGTCCGACGTGCCGGTGGCGATCGAGGTCACTCCGCTGCTGCGGAATCTCCTCGAGCGACTGGCAGACGATTCACTCGGAACCTCCTCCCGCTCGCTCACGGAGCAGATGGTGATCGACGTGCTGGCACCGTCGCCGAACGAGTTGCTGGTTCTGGTGCCGGACTCGGCGCTTCTGAAACCCATCGTCGACGCGATCGGTGACGATCCGAGTGACATGCGCACGCTGTCCGACTGGGCAAGGCTGCTCGGCGTCAGCCCGCGAACCATCACCCGGGTATTTCGGTCGGAGACCGGGATGAGTTTCGGACAGTGGGTCTCGGCGGTGCGGGCCCAACGGGCCGTGACCCTTCTTGCGCACGGCTTGGATCTGCAAGAGGTTGCCGAGCGGGTGGGATACCACTCGACCAGTGCGTTCGGGGCTGCTTTTCGACGCACCACAGGGGCTACACCAGGGATGTTCCGGGCCAGCTGATGGCCATCTCAGCCTGACTCGATCGCTACACAGAGTGTCCCAAACACGCGATTGCGCCACAATGCTCTCCCGTATACGGTTTAGGCAAACCTCACCTAAGTGCCTTTTCGAGCCGGGTTGAGGGCCGTACCCCTACTCGAGAGAGTTCTGTTTTCATGCGTTCAAAACGCTTCTTGGCGGTGGCCGCAGCAGCGGTCGCAGTTGCACTCGGTATGACAGCCTGCAGTTCCGACTCCTCGGACACCGCCGACGGCGGCAGCACCGGAGGCGGATCCAGTTCCTTCCCGGTCACGATCGAGCACGCTTTCGGAACGACGACGATCGACGCCAAGCCGGAGCGAGTCGCCACCGTCGCCTGGGCCAATCATGAAGTGCCCCTTGCTCTCGGCGTGGTTCCCGTTGGAATGGCGGCGGCGACGTTCGGCGACGACAACGGCAACGGCATGCTGCCGTGGGTCGAGGAAAAGCTCGACGAACTCGGCGCGAAGCCGCCGGTGCTCTTCGACGAGACCGACGGCATCGACTTCGAAGCCGTCTCCGATACGAACCCTGACGTCATTCTTGCCGCGTATTCCGTTCTGACGCAGGAGGATTACGACACTCTCAGTGAGATCGCCCCGGTCGTGGCATATCCGGAGGGCCCGTGGGCAACCTCGTGGCGTGACGTCATCAAGTTCAACAGCATGGGCCTCGGCATGGAAACCGAAGGGCAGGAACTGATCTCCACCATCGAAAAGGAGATCGCCGACGAGGTTTCCTCGCATCCGCAGCTTGCCGGCAAGGCAACCATGTTCCTGACTCACGTCGACACCGCTGATCTGAGTCAGGTCAGCTTCTACACCGCGAACGACACGCGCGCCGCGTTCTTCGAGGACCTCGGGCTTTCTACGCCGAAGAGCGTTGCCGACGCCTCGACGGGTGGTGAGTTCTCGAAGAAGGTCAGTGCCGAGCGTGTGGACGTCTTCGACGACGTCGAACTGATCGTCACCTACGGTGACCAGGCGCTTGTCGACGCACTCAAGGCTGACCCGCTGCTCTCGCAGATGCCTGCCGTCGCCAACAACTCGATCGTGTTCCTCAATGGAACCGGGCCGATGGGAACGGCGGCCAACCCGACTCCACTCGCAATTTCGTGGGTACTCGGCGACTACGTCGATCTGCTCGCCGGGGCTGCTGGAAAGTCGGAGTGACTGTAACCTCGCAGGATTCGACGTCGGGCGCCAGCGATACGCGACGCCCGACGTTCGGCAATTCGTTGTGGCTGATCGCCCTTCTCGTTGTCCTCGCGGTGCTCATGTGTACATCTATCGTCGTCGGCTCGCGTGAAGTCGACTGGTCCGACATCGTCGCCGCACTGGGCGGTTCCACCGACAACATCGGCCAGGGTGCGATCGCGAAGCGCATTCCTCGGACGGTGCTCGCGATAATCGTGGGAGCTGCGCTCGGGCTAGCCGGCGCAGTGATGCAGGGGATAACCCGAAACCCGTTGGCAGATCCCGGAATCCTGGGCGTCAACATGGGCGCTTCACTCGCGGTGGTGATCGGAATGGCGTGGTTCGGGCTGTGGACTCAGACCAGCATGATCTGGGTGGCGATACTCGGCGCTGCCGCCGCGGCATTGTTCGTCTACGTAGTCGGCTCACTCGGGCGAGGTGGAGCCACGCCACTCAAGTTGGCTCTCGCCGGGGCCGCAACATCGGCTGCGTTTGCTTCGTTCATCACTGCGATCATGCTGCCGCGAAACGATATTGCCGGCAACATTCGTTCGTGGCAGATCGGCGGCGTCGGTGGTGCGAGTTTCGAGGTGATCCGGCAGGGTCTGCCTTTCCTCATTGTCGGCTTCGTGATCTGTCTGCTGTCAGCGCGCAGTCTCAACTCTCTTGCGCTCGGCGACGAGGTTGCATCAGGGCTCGGTGAACGTGTTGCGGTGGTCCGGGCAGTGTCAGCGCTCGGTGCAGTGCTGCTCTGCGGTGCAGCCACTGCGATTGCCGGACCGATCGGCTTCGTCGGTTTGGTTGTCCCGCACCTGTGCCGATTGTTGATCGGCATCGACAACCGTTGGCTACTACCGTTTTCTGCGCTGACAGGGGCCGGCCTTCTCGTCGCCGCCGACATTCTCGGACGAATTGTCGCGCGGCCGAGCGAAATCGACGTCGGCATCATCACCGCGCTCATCGGAGCGCCCTTTTTCATCTACATCGTCCGCCGTCAGAAAATACGTGAGCTGTGACCACCACATTCGTTACTCCCGAAGTCGAGGTCGACGCAGTCGGAGCAAGCCGTATCCGGCGAGGTAGACGACGCCGCATCGTGATTGCCGTGCTGGCGGTCCTCGTTATCGTCTCGTTCGCGGTCACTCTGATGGTGGGAAAAACCTTCTACCCGCCGTCAGCTGTGCTTCGTGTCGTGTTGGGGGAGAACGTACCCGGCGCCTCGTTCACCGTCGGCCGCCTCCGTCTGCCTCGCGCTGTCCTCGCTGTGGTCGCCGGAATCTGTTTCGGCTTGGGCGGCATCACGTTCCAGACGATGTTGCGTAACCCGCTCGCGAGCCCCGACATCATCGGAATCAGCTCCGGGGCAAGCGCTGCAGCAGCTTTCGCGATCATCTCGCTTTCACTCGGCGGCTCGCAGGTCTCGATCTTCGCCATCGCGGTCGGTCTGGGCGTCGCAGTGTTGATCTACGTTCTCTCCTTCCGGGACGGTGTAGCAGGCACTCGGCTGATTCTGATCGGTATCGGCATCGCCGCGATGCTCGACAGCGTCACCGCCTACCTGCTCAGTACTGCCGCCGCGTGGGATCTGCAGGAGACGATGCGTTGGCTCACCGGCAGTCTCAACGGTGCCAACTGGGGTTCCGCTGTCCCCGTGCTCCTGGCGTTGGTTGTCCTCGGACCGGTGCTCTTGAGTCAATCGCGCAATCTTTCGACCATCCAGCTCGGTGACGACGCAGCACAAGCACTCGGCGTCAGAGTGGAACGCACGCGCATTCTGGCGATCGTTGCGGCCGTCGGACTCATCGCCTTTGCCACTGCCGCTGCCGGGCCCATCGCCTTCGTCGCATTTCTCTCCGGCCCCATTGCCGCCCGCATCGTTGGTCCCGGAGCGTCGCTGTTGATCCCGTCGGCGCTGGTCGGAGCGCTGCTGGTGCTCGTTGCCGATTTCTGCGGGCAGTACGCCTTCGGCACCCGCTACCCCGTTGGTGTGGTGACCGGCGCGCTGGGAGCGCCGTATCTCGTCTACCTCATCATTCGCTCCAACCGAACGGGAGGTTCGCTGTGACCGAATCCCATACTCTGACTGTCGAAAACCTCGAACTCGGTTACGGAGGGCGGACCGTAGTCGAATCGCTCGACCTCGCCGTGCCGCCGGGAAAGATCACGACCATCGTGGGCGCCAACGCGTGCGGTAAATCGACGCTGCTGCGGTCGATGTCGCGGCTACTCAGTCCCCGAAGCGGTCATGTTCTGTTGGACGGCAAGGATGTTCATCGCCTGCCCGCGAAGAAGCTCGCTCGCACGCTCGGTCTGCTGCCGCAGTCACCGATCGCACCGGAAGGGATAGTCGTCGCCGATCTCGTCGGGCGAGGTCGGCATCCACATCAGCGGGTGCTGTCGAGGTGGAGTCGCGAGGATGACGCAGCTGTCGCCGAAGCGCTTGCGGCAACGGACACAACTGGATTGGCCGAACGATCGGTGGACGAGCTTTCCGGTGGTCAGCGCCAACGTGTGTGGATTGCGATGGCGCTCGCCCAGCAAACCGATCTGCTTTTACTCGACGAACCGACCACCTTCTTGGACGTGAGCCACCAGGTGGAGGTCTTGGACCTGCTTACCGACCTGAACCGGACCCGGGGTACAACGATTGTCATGGTTCTGCACGATCTCAACCTCGCTGCCCGCTACGCCGATCACCTCGTCGCCATGGCAGAACGCCGGGTCTATGCTGCGGGTGATCCTGCCGAGGTGCTCACCAGCGACAACGTCCGCACCGTGTTCGGTCTCGAGAGCCGAATCATCCCCGATCCCCTCTCGGGTAAGCCGTTGGTGTTGCCGCTGGGGCGCCACCACGTCCTCGACGACGTGTTGACGTGACGGCGTCGAATGTCCCGAGCGGGCGGATCCAATCCGTGGAACAACTCAATGCGATTCTCGGACAGCCCCATCCGACGATCATGGAGAAGCACACCGCCTACACGACTCCGTTGATCCGTGAATTCATCGAGCAGGCACGGTTTTTTGTGCTCGCGACGTCCGATGCGGCCGGAAATTGCGATTGCTCGCCGCGTGGAGACTTGGTCAGTCAGGTTCTGTTTCCCGACGAGAAGACGCTGGTGCTTCCGGATCGTCCGGGCAACCGGCGCGCTGACTCGTACCGGAACATGATCGAGAATCCTCACGTGGGGATCCTCTTTCTCGCGCCCGGCCACGACGAGATCGTGCGCGTCAACGGCACGGCGACCCTCTCGACAGATGCTGATCTGTTGGAGTCGATGGCGATGAACGGCAAGCCGGCGCAGCTTGCGGTGATCGTGAAGATCGACGAGGCGTATCTCCATTGCGCGAGAGCGATTCTGCGGGCCAAGCTGTGGGATCCGTCGACGTGGCCTACTCCCGAGGACGTACCGAGTCTGCGCGACATGATGGCCGAGCAGCACACCCTCCAGGTCGAGGATCTCGAACCGGCTCGGCAGGAGGCGTACCGCAAGTACCTGTACTGACCTCAGCCCGTTGGCCTTTCGCAGAAGAACGGTCCCCACCAGCTGATCGTCAACTGGTGGAGACCGCCGTACTTACTGTTCGGGCTCTTACTGAAGCGAAATCGTGGCTCCGCCGGAGAACATCGAGTCGTGGACCTCGATCTCCTTGGGAGTGGCACTGGTCGGGATGTCGAAGACAATGGTGGTCTTCCGCGTGATGCCGGGGTTTATGTCGCCGCCGATCGCGGTTTCGGCGTCGATATTGATCGCTGCCATCGTGTTGTTGGTGAACTCGCGACCTTCGGTGTCGATCAAGGTCTGATTAGATCCGAAGTAGGCCTGAGGCTTGTCGAAAGTGTTCGTGATCTCGACGTGAACGAGTACGAACTGTCCCTCAGCTTGCTCTTGCAAGTAGGGATTGTCGCCGATCGTCGTGAGGCCGGTCTCGATACCCGTCACGACGAAACCGAACTTTCCGTCCCGCACTTCCTCGCCGATTCCGGGATTTGAAGACTTCGTTTCCTTGGGAGCTTCGGCCGGAGCAACTGCGGCTACGGAGGCACCGTCGGCCGCGGCTTGCGTGGTTGTGGGGGCCGTGGCGGTTTCGTTTTTATCCTTGTCACCGCCGCTGGTCGCAATTGCGACCACCACGAAGAATGCCACGATGCCTCCGACGACCCATGGCCACTTCTTCTTTTTCGCCGGTGCAGGCGGCGGTGACTGAAATCCACCGGCCGGCTGGGCGTACTGGCCCGGGAACGGCGCGCCGGACTGATCTGGATAAGGCTGTCCATAAGGTTGCTGAGCGGCCGGTTGCTGTCCGTATGGCTGCTGGGGTTGCTGCCCGTACGGCTGCTGAGGCTGCTGGCCATATGGCTGGTTAGGGTCCTGCGGGGGTTGTGTCATGGCCGTTCCTTCACGTGGGATTGCTCACGAATTACTCGGTGAGCATTCGATACTTCTACCAGACTGACCGGTCGCAATGTGTGCGGAGTGGTCGGTTTTGTCCGACAATGATCCGTGCCTTCAATTGCCTCATCGCTGTTCTGGATTGCGCTGATCGCGGCCGTCGCGCCGATAGTCGCGGGCTTGATCCCACGTCGGCTCGTTCCCGAAGTGGTGTTGCTGCTTGTCGCGGGCGCAATGGTCGGGCCGTTCGCCCTCAACATCGCAGCTGACAGCGAAGCGATCGGGATCTTGCGCGAACTCGGCCTCGGCATGCTGTTTCTCCTCGCCGGTTACGAGATCGACCGACAGGAACTCAGTGGCCGGGGTGGCCGTCGTGCGCTCTACACGTGGCTGTTCTGCCTCGCGCTGGCGTTCACGGTGGTCGCGCTGCTGGGCATGAGGAACGTGATTTCCGCCGAAGCCGCTGTTGCCATCGCGATGACGTCGACCGCTCTGGGCACGCTGCTGCCGATCCTCAAGGACAACAAACTCCTCGACACACGCTTGGGCAAGACCGTCCTCAACCACGGGGCCGTCGGCGAACTCGGGCCGGTCGTCGCGATGGCGGTGCTGCTGAGCGCCCGTGGTGCCGTCCTGTCGCTGATCGTCCTTGCCGTCTTCGCCTTCATCGCTGTCATCGTGGCGGTGCTGCCCGGCAAGCTGATTCACGAAGGCTCGTGGACACATCGGCTGGTGCGGGCAGGGGCGGACACCACGGCGCAGACGACGGTCCGCCTCACCGTTCTGTTGTTGGTCAGCCTCGGAGTGTTGTCGGCCGTGTTCTCACTCGACGTCATTCTCGGTGCGTTTGCCGCCGGCTTCATCCTGCGGCGACTGATGCCAGAGGGCGACGAGCGCCTCGAGATCAAGCTCGACGGGATCGCCTTCGGGTTCCTCATCCCGATCTTCTTCATCACGTCGGGGATGGCGATCGACGTCTCGGCGGTCGCCGCCAGTCCCGGCATACTGATCGCGTTTCTGATCCTGATCGTCGTCGTCCGCGGCGTGCCGGTGTTCTTCGTGACCAAGTTCGAGAAGGTCGAGCCGCCCTTCACCACGCGCGAAAGTGCGCAGGTCGCGTTGTACGGAGCGACCGGCCTACCGATGATCGTGGCGGTCACGGGCGCTGCCGTCGACGCGCATCAGATGTCTTCGGACAACGCGTCGATTCTTGTCGCGGCGGGTGCGATCACGGTTCTGCTGCTGCCGATGATTGCCACTCTGTTGACGAAGAAAGAGAAAGTGTCCTGATTCAGAGATCCAACTGCTCGTCGAGCCAGTCGAACATCCGCTGATCCGTCAGACGCCTCGCCATGGGCTGACAGTGGAAGTTCGCACCCTCGGCCGCGGTGAAGGGAACCACCGTCGTCGGTCCGCCGGAGAGGGCGGCAAGCCGCTTGGATTGTCCAGGCCAGAACTGCTCGCCTTCCGGATCGGTGATGAGCAGGGGAGTGGAGATCGAACCGGCGACGTGTTCGAGGTGATACTTCCGAACGGCGGTGAGAGTGTCGTAGTAGCCACCGGCGAGGTACGGACGCGCACGGAAACGCCAGATCCGGGCGGTGTCCTTCGAGAACTTCATTCCAAGCCCAATCGCCATGTCGCGATCGAACGCCTCCGACTTCTCCTCGTCGAGTAGCTTCTGCATGTTCTTGGGGATATGGGCGAGCCACGACGCGGCCACGTCCACAACTCCCGGATCGGCGATCGCCGCCGCGATCCGATGCTCGAATGCCAAAGACTGCGGCACCCAGTAACCGCCCTGGCTGATCCCGTACATCGCCAGCTTCGACGCATCGACGTCCGGCCGGTCCACGAGATAGTCGACGACAGGCGTGATGACGGCTTCCCAGTCGTGACGGAACGGGATGTTGCGCTCGAAGAGCATCGACTGCTGGCCGGGACCGTCGAACATCAACACGTTGTAGCCCCGCTCGAGTGCCCCGGCACCGCCGCTGCCCCACAGCCCGCTGATCGGGCCGTCGCTACCGTTCACCATGATCAACGTCGGCCGTCGCACGTCGCCGGGTGGCCGGAAGAAGTACCCGGGCAGGTAGGTGTCCTCGTAGGGAATTCGGACGCGTTCGACGGGTTGGGCGGTGGTGTCGACGAAGCGGTCCCACGCCTGTCGGTGACGTTTGAAGGTGGGGACCAGCACGGAGTCGTCACTGAGACCGTCGACGGCGTTGATCGCCACACCGAAGTACGACGCCGCCCTCAGGTACGCGTTGGACGCGCTTCGCGAATGCCCGGCCTCGGCTGCCTCGTCGGCCTGTCCGAATACCCGTGTGCCGAGATCGAACCAGGCCTCGTACCAGCCCTCGAGGTCCTTCTCGCCGACATGTGCGATGGCCGAGAGCACTTCGCCGGTGTCTGCCGCGCCGTAGGTGGCTTGTCCGAGGACGACTCGAAGCTCGAAGTCGAAGGATTCGTTTCGATAGAAACCAGCGGTGAACGCCTGGTGTGGGTGGGCGAAGAACGACGACGCGAGAGACATGGGCACACCTTCGCTAGTTCGGGGCAGCCATTTTCAGTTGTACCTCCAGGATCGCCCGAATCGCTTGCCGGAAAACCTTGTCAGCGTGGTGACGCTGTACCCCACGTGGACAACGGCTTCGACATCGCAAATGCCAGGGTGCACAACCACAACGACATTCCCAGCACCTGCGCACGTTGCGCGATACCCAGTCCGAGATTACCGCCGCCGGAGACTTCGATGCTGTTGGTCGTCAACATCCACACCGTCGCAAGGGAAGTCAGGATCAAAATGGTCAGACCCGTCGTCCGCAAAGAAGGGTGCTCGCGATACCTGAACGCTCCCACGGTGAATGCGATCATCGCGGTGAAGATCGCGAAGACCGCAACGCTGCTCGTCAACGCGTGAACATGGTGGAGTTGCGGAAGCAGACCGTCGGGTGCGCTCGACGGGCAGCCCTCACCCGAGCATTCGAGGGGGAACGACGCGTCGGCGATGGTCGCGATGCCGAACACCGCCAGCGCAATCCAGCCGGTGACGTAGAGCCTCCGCCGGGGCGTGATCAGCAGGCCCAGCGCTCCGGAGATCAACATCAAGATCGCGGACAGTACGTCGGCATTGCCGAAGACATCGCGGTATTTCTGGTTCTCGGCATCGAGTTCGCTGAGGAACGATGTCACCGGATCGAGGCCGGTGTCCAGGAAGAATTCGAGAATCCACGACGAGTAGACGATTCCGCCCAGAGCCAGCGCAGCCACCAAACCCCACCGCGCAACGTTGCGTTCCTTCACGAAATCGAGCTTACGGACCGAGCAGGGCTTTCTGGACGCGTTCGGCTGCTACCAGCGGATCTTCGTGCTCCCAGATGCGGATGACGGTCCAACCCTGCTCTGCCAGACGTGCATCGGTGTCGCGGTCACGAACCACGTTGGCGGCCAACTTGTCCGTCCACCACTGCGCGTTGTTCTTGGGAAACGTCGCGTGCTGCGGGCAACTGTGCCAGAAGCATCCGTCCACGAACACCGCGACTTTGCGGCGCGGAAACACCAGATCAGCACGTCGGCGAACACCTTTGACAGGCGCTCGGTCCACGAAGTACCGGAGTCCGCGCCGATGAAGCTCGCGTCGAAGTGCGATCTCGGGTTTGGTGTCGCGCCGACGCTGAGCGCTCATCCGAGCACTGGTGGCAGGATCCGTCGCAGGCACCGTGGTTCCCTCAGCCGTCGGAATCGTCGCTGTCTTCGGGATCGGACCAGGTGGGCGCAAACCTGTTGCGACGCTCTACTTCACCGTGCACGACGGTCACGAAGTCGGTGAACGAGAGCGTCTGACTCTCGGTGGGGCGTCCGTTGCGCGGCGGCGGTTCGTCGACGTCGAAGAACCGGACTGCGCCATCGGGTTCGTAGAGACCGATGTAGACCTTCTCGAAGAGGTCGTAGCGGGTGTCCTCGGCGCCGAGATCCACCCAGGCTTTTCCTGGAACGCCGACCACCGCGCGCTTGCCCCGGCCCGAACGCTTCGAGAGCGTCGTGACGTGGTGTGCAAAAGAGGATTTGCCGGTGTCGCTGGTCTTGGTCGGGTCGCCGTCGTCGCATGTGGCGTACGGCTCGAACATGACGGCGACCAACACGCTGTACGGCTGACGCTGATGCAGAACCATTGCCTCGCCACGCAATTCGTGGTCGTTGCGGACGATGTTCTTGGTCCAGCGTCCCAGCTTGCCGCTGCGGGGACTGTAGTCCTGGAAGTTGTACGTCTTGATGGAGACGCAGAGGATCAGGCCGAGAGTGGGGTCGAGTGCCTTGACGTCCAGGCGCTTTCGGCCCTTGGCGACATCAACGGTTGCCTCCTGGCCTTCGCCGGACGCTGTGGGGGTGATGTTGGGATACAGCGGACGCAGAGCGTCGGCCACCGTCTGTGCCAGTTGATTGGACAGTCGCTGGGCGTAGTTCTTCTTCTCGCCGCGATCGGCGTCGGCCGGGGGCTTGTCGCCCGCGAGTTGCAGTGCGCTCCAAAGAGGTTCGTGTTCCGGCTCGGAAAACAGTGTTTCAGGTTCGGGGAACAGCGATTCCGTCATGCTGCGGCCTCGGGGTAGCCGCCCATCCGCTCGAGGTGGCTTTCGACGTCCTCGATGAAACCGGGGATGAACCGAAGATTGCCCATGCGTGCGCGCTTGAGGAAACCGGCCGTGGCCCGCGCCGACAGCAACCGAGTGTCTTCGAGGAAACCGCTCAGATCTTCGTAGTCGTACTGGACCGGCCAGGTCGAGGTATGAACGCGGAAGGCCTGGCGGTTACGACCCCAGGCCGCGCTCGGCCATGCGTCGCCTGGTTCGAGCGGAGTCTCGCCGGCGTCGTCGTATGCGATGGGATCGTTCAACCGGCCACCGACCCACGACGCCATCCGCACGCTCACGGCATTGCCGACGAGCTTCCATCGGTGGCTGTGGCGAAGGCCGGGAACCTCGACGGACGGCAGCGTCCAGTCCGGATCGAAACCCTGCAGGCGCTCGGCGTCGACGAGACCGGGAGTGACGATCTCTCCGGACGGCAACCGGACCGCCGGTTGGCTGGGGATGCCGACGGACGATCCGCCCTTGAGCGTCGGCACGGCGTTGACGGCCCATCCGAGACCACGAGTGCCTTCGGTCCAGTAGAAGCCGCAGGGGTAGTCAGCGGGATCGCCGCCCAAGCGCTCGCCGGCGTCCTGGCCGAACAGGATTTCGCGAGGATCGTCCGTGCGCGAGGCGAGCATGATGACGCGCTGGCGACGCTGGGGAAGTCCGAAGGCACGGGCGTCGACCACCCGGTATGCCCAGGTGTATCCGAGGTCTTCGAGGGCGTCGGTGATGTGCCGCATGGCAGCGCCCTTGCCGAGTTGCAGCATGAACGGAACGTTCTCGATCAATAGCCAGCGCGGGCCCTTCTTGCGCTTGACCAGACGGAACACCTCGTCCACCAGGCCTGAGCGCGCGCCGGTGATGCCTGCCGTCTTGCCTGCTTGAGAGAGGTCCTGGCAGGGGAAACCGGCGGCCACCAATTCGATGTCACTGGGCAGCGCGCGCAGTTTGGTGACGTCACCGTGCAGCGGCACGTCGGCGAATCGCGAACGGAGAACTGCCTGGGCGCCCGGATCGATTTCACACAGCAGTTCGGTGTTCCACCCATGTTCCGATAGCCCCAACTCGAGCCCACCGATACCGGCAAACAAACCCACCATGCTCCGCGACGACGTCACAGCACCCTTCCTCACGAACCGACCTAGAAGCACGGTACTCGAGAACTCCGACACCGTTTGCCAACTATTCGGTCCGCGGCGTGCTCCTTGCGGGAGAACCGTTGTGAAACGGCTAACACCGGACTCCACGGAAGCCGATCGAGTCCCGAAAAGGTCCCTGATCGGAGCAATAACCCGAACCAGCGGTGCTCCACGCCCGTCCGTCCATTACCGTGGTCGGGTGAGCATCCAACCTTCCGGTGACGCGTCCTGGCCCGCGGTATTGACCTGGCAGGCCCACAACGCTCCTCGAATGGAGTCTGTTCGTGTGCAGCTGAACGGAAATCGCATCAAGGCTTCGGGCCGGATCATCGGTGGAGCCTGCAGCGAGCACCCGGCATTCAGCGCGTCATACGACCTGGTCACCGACGAGGCCGGCATCACCCGCCGGTTGTCCGTGCGGACCGCCCTGGCTGCCGGTGAGCGTCAGATGTCGATCAGCCGGGACGAAGAAGGCACCTGGATGGTCGAGAACGGCGCGAGTCATCAGCGCTCGGCGTTCGATGGCGCACTCGACGTCGACGTGATCCTCAGCCCGTTCTTCAACACGCTGCCCATCCGCCGCGTCGGGTTGCAGAACGACATCGAAGACGTCGAAGTTCCGGTCGTCTACGTCAACCTTCTCGACCTGCGCGTCGAGGGCGCAACCATCACGTACAGCAGCGGTACCGACGGAATCAGTGTGTTGTCCCCGGTCTCCAGTTCGACGCTGTCCGTCGACACCGAGGGCTTCGTCCTCGACTACCCCGGACTGGCCACCCGCATCTAGGTTTCGGATCGGCGGATGACGCCGCCGCGTCGACCGGCGTCCCGCATCCGCTGGGGCCAGTCGGGTTCTCCGACCTGGACGTCCTCGATGTCCCAACGCTCGTGCGACTCGTACGCGCTACGCGCAGCGAACCCCGCGTCCACCAATCGGGCCGTCGAGCCGTTGTCCAGCAGATCGGTACGTGCACCCTGCAAAAGGTCGAGCGCTTCGTCCAGCGCGATCAGCAGGGCGTCGCGGTTGCCCTCGCACATCGCCCGCACCAGGCCGGGTGCGCTTCCGGCTACGCGAGTGCCGTCGCGAAATGATCCGGCAGCCAGCCCGAGTGCCAGTTCGCCACCGGCAGCTCCCGTGATCGCGAGTGTTTCCGCCAGCAGGTGAGGCAGGTGCGAGATACGTGCGACTGCTCGATCGTGCTCGAGGGATTCGGCCGGCACGACCACCGAGCCGCAATCGAGCGCGAGTTCGGCGACCTGCGACCACACCTGCGCGTCGACGCCGTCGTCGGTGGCCACTACCCACACCGCGTCGACGAACAGATCGGCATCCCCGACCGCCCAACCCGAAGCAGACGTCCCGGTCATCGGATGACCGCCCACGAACTTGGCGCTCAGACCAGCCCGTTCGACGGCGGCCTTCACCTCACCCTTGACGCTGACGACGTCGGTGATCGGGTTGTTCGGCGCGTGCGCGGCGACGGCCTCCAACGTGGCGTCGACGGCCGGCATGGGCACGGCGATCACGATGACGGCACCGCTCTCGTTCGCCCTGCGCAGTGTGGCAACCAGGTCGGTGTCGGCGTCGAAACCGTCGGCTCGGGCCGCGTCGGCGGACTCGCTGGAACGGTTGTACCCCCACGCCTGACGGCCGGATCGGACGGCCGCTCGAAGGAGCGAACCGCCGATCAATCCGAGGCCGAGAACGCAGACTGGTGGGGCGGAATCGATCGCAGACACGAGTTCAGGTTGGCACATCGATGCTCGGACTTCACTCACTGGCACCAGGCGGGCTACCGTTGCGCCATGGGTGCACAGCGCGCGGGTAACAAGAGCGCCTCTTCGAACCAGTCGGAGGAGCTTGAAGGCTTCGGTGTCGCGGTGGTCCGTGAAGAGGGGCGTTGGACGGTCAAGGCACTGACGCCCGACGCGTTGACCTCGCTCTCGGCCGCCGAAACGCAGCTGCGTGAGCTGCGAAGTTCGGGTGCCGTGTTCGGCCTTCTCGACGTCGACGACGAGTTCTTCATCGTGCTTCGTCCGGCGCCGTCGGGCACGCAGTTGCTGATTTCCGACGCCACCGCCGCCATCGACTACGACATCGCTGCAGACGTCCTCGACGCCTTGCACATCGAGATCCCCGACATCGACCCGGACGACCTCGACGATGTCGAGCCCTGGGAAGAGGGCGATCTGTCCGTGCTGGCCGATCTGGGCCTGCCGGAACCCGTGCTCGCTGTCATCGCGGCCGAGACCGATCTCTATCCAGACGAGCAGTTGGGGATGATCGCGCAGCGACTCGGGTTCGCGTCCGAGTTCGGCGCAGCGCTCGACAAGCTCCCGCGCTAGATGACTCTCGCTGACGATCAGCGCATGATCCGTGCGGCCATCGTGGCCGCACGCTCCGCCTCCGACGCGGACGTTCCGGTCGGTGCCGTGCTGTTCGACGCGGACGGCGTCGAAGTGGCTCGTGCCGCGAACGCCCGGGAAGCGTCGTCCGATCCGACCGCGCACGCCGAAATCCTCGCGTTGCGTGCTGCCGCGAAAATCTACGGCGACGGCTGGCGTCTGGAAGGCGCGACGCTGGCCGTGACCCTCGAGCCATGCACGATGTGTGCGGGCGCTCTGGTCCTCGCCCGGGTTTCGCGGGTCGTTTTCGGGGCGTGGGAGCCGAAAACCGGAGCCGTCGGATCATTATGGGACGTAGTTCGAGATAAAAGATTGACCTATCGGCCGCAGGTGCGCGGCGGGGTCCTGGAGGACGAATGCGCTGGGCTTTTGGAAGATTTCTTCCGCGAGCAGCGAGCCTGAAATCGGTATTCCCCAGCGAGAGTGATCGCACACTCGGGTAGCCGGATCCGGCAATCGAGGGCAAGGTGGAGGCAGATGCCGTCAGGGCATCGGCGGATCGTCGGAAGGCGATTCGTTCGCGTTCACAGAGGAGTACTCATGGGAATCGCAGACAAGGCTCAGAACAAGGCCGAAGACCTCGGGGGCAAGGCCAAGGAAGCTGCTGGCAGCGCTACCGGTGACCGGGACCTCGAAAACGAAGGCAAGGGCGACCAGGTGAAATCGGCCGTCAAGGATGCAGGCGAGAAGGTCAAGGACGCCGCGTCCAGCATCAAGGACAAGCTCACGTAATACCGCTCCACCTGGCGATTTCAGCCACGGGCACTCCATCCGGTAAAGTCACCAACGGTGGCGTGTCCGAGCGGCCTAAGGAGCACGCCTCGAAAGCGTGTGACGGGTAACCCCCGTCCGAGGGTTCAAATCCCTCCGCCACCGCCAAAGCTCCCCACCTGTTCACGCAGGTGGGGAGCTTTTTTGTGCCTGGACCTGGACTGGATCAAGAAACAATTGAGCAGAAATCTGCCATTCGGACGAAAGTGGCCCCCGGCCTCGGCGGAGGTCGGGGGCCACAACTGAGTCTTACAGGGGAGTGGTCGCCCCAGTCGCGGTGTAAAACCCGTTCATCGACACAACCCACTCGCTCCACGATTGGATCGTTGTCGTTCTCCTGGGACCTGTTTCTGATGGGCGACCGACGTGTCCTGCGTGATCGATGCGATTACCAGTAAGAATTCACGTACTACTGATCGTCAGCGAGTTCTCTCAGTTTCTTGCGAGACACTTTGCCGGCGGCCGATCGCGGAAACTCATCGACGAAGATGTATTCGCGCGGTCGTTTGAACCCGGCGATCTGCTCACGTACGTGCTGGTCCAGCGCAACGCGAAGGCCGTCGTCGTCGCTGAATCCTGGCGCCAACTGGACGACTGCCACCACTTTCTGGCCCCACTCCGGATCGGACACCCCGATGACACCGACATCTGCGACGCCGGGATGTCCGAGCAGTGCACCCTCGACCTCCGCCGGGTAGACGTTCACACCGCCGGTGAGAATAAGATCCGCGCGGCGATCCAGGACGTACAGGTAGCCGTCGTCGTCGATGCGTCCGACGTCTCCCGACGTGGCGAATTCACCCCAATGCGCGGCAGCGGATTTCTCCGGGTCACCCAAGTACTCGAACGGGCCGGACTTGAAATAGATGGTGCCCTCTTCGCCTGGACCCGCCTGTTCTCCGCCCAGCGCTCGAAGCACGACTGCGTCGGGATTCGGCCGTCCGACAGTTCCCGGATGTTCGAGCCACTCTGCCGAGGAGCACGTGCACACTTGCCCCTCCGTGGAGCCGAGATATTCCCACAGAATCGGTCCGACCCAATCGATCATGGCGTACTTGGTCGCTGGAGGACACGGAGCACCGGCATGGAGGATGGCCTGCAAACTCGAGACGTCGGCGCTGTCTCGAAGGTCGGCCGGCAGATCGAGAAGCCGTTGAAAGTGGGTGGGAACCATATGCGTGGACGTGATGGCGCTTTCGCCGATTGCTCGAAGCACAGCCTCGGCATTGAAACCCGGTAAGATGTACAGCGTATGTCCGGCATGCAACAGGAAAAGTGAATTACCGCCTGGGGCAGCGTGATACACGGGAGAGCACACTAGATGACGCCCAGGCTTCCCCGGCGGGATTCCCACCTTCGACAGATGTTGAACAGCCATTTCGAGCGAACTCTCGGGCGTCGCATCCGACAGCGGGCGACGTACACCCTTCGGTCGTCCCGTCGTGCCGGACGTGTACATCATGAGCGAACCGAGCGACCGTGTGGCGGGAGTGTCGTTCGAGACGCCGGTGAAGGACTCGTAGCTGGACCAGTTGGCCGGGGCGCTGCCGATAACCACGCGGTGCTGCGCGGCGTCTTCCACTCTGCCGACGACCTTGTCAGCGAGTTCTGCGTGCACGACGAGAACGGACGCCTGGGAATCGCGAACGATGTACTCGACTTCAGGCCCGGCCAGATGCGTGTTGATCGGAACGAAATACAGACCACTTTGCGTGCATGCCAGGGCAATTTCGTAGTACTCCGCCCCGTTCAACAGCAACCCTGCGACTACGTCGCCTTTACCCAAACCCAGTTCGGTGAATTTGTTGCTGAGCTGGTTGACCTTGCTGATGAGCTCGCCGAAAGTTTTTGTCTTGCCGTCTATTACGATCGCGGGCCGGGTCGGATCGTGCCGGCCCAGTAGCCAGGCACCCAGCGTCGAGGGACTAGGTGGTTGTTGGTGATCCTCGCGTTCGCTGTTGACCACGGTAGACATGAGTGTCCTCTTTCTGAAGAGATTTCGGGGACTGGGTCGGCTGGCCGCCTCGCTGTATCCCGCTGTCGAGGGATCGTCACTGACGATCGGGAGGGGAGACCGCTACTGACGCGAAGGTCCGGCGATCACCTGTAGCTCGGTGAAACCGTGTAGGCCCCACGGGCCGTTTTCCACTCCGACGCCGCTGTGCTTGTGCCCGCCGAAGGGGAGGTGGGGGCGGACGCCTCCACCATGCATGTTGATCGAGACCTGCCCGGCATCGATTTGCGGTGCGATTCTGGCGGCGTGATCGGCGTCCCCCGACCATACGGATGCAGTGAGCCCGTACTCACTTCGGTTGGCGCGAAGGATTGCGTCGTCTTCGTCGCGGAACGAGACGACAGGGAGCACAGGGCCGAATTGCTCCTCGTCGACGATCCGCATTCCGTCGTGCACCTGGTCGAGGATGGTCGGCTGATGGAAATAGCCGTCCCGGTCGATGGGTTTGCCGCCGGCGGTGGCCCGTGCACCATTGCTCACGGCGTCCGCGACCAAATCTTTGACTCGCTCGTACTGTGGTTTGTTGTTGATGGGCCCGAGCACCGCTCCGTCGACGGTGCCCTCGTCGACCTTGACGGATCTCGCAATTTCACTGAGCGCCTCGACCAGTCGGGGCTGGATACTTTCGTGTGCGTACACGCGCTTGACTGCGAGGCAGATCTGGCCGTTGTTGGTGAAGGCGCTTTGGAAGAGGCTGGGGGCGATTGCATCCACGTCCACGTCCCCGAGAATGATGGCCGGATCGTTTCCACCGAGTTCCAGAGTGACACGCTTGAGGTCGTCGGCAGCCCCGAGTGCAACCTTTCGCCCGACCGCGGTTGATCCGGTGAAGCTGACTTTCCGCGGGACGGGGTGTGAAACCATTGTTGCGCCAAGAGGATCAGGCCCGGTGACCACGTTCAGTACACCATCGGGGAAGGTGCCACGGAGAATTCGGGCGAGCGCAAGTGTTGCCAGCGGAGTGTACGGCGAGGGTTTGACGACGATGGTGTTGCCTGCACGTAGCGCCGGAGCAATCTTCCACATAGCGAGCGTGATCGGTACGTTCCATGGGGTGATGGCACTGACAACACCAAGCGGTCGGCGGACGACTTCCTCGAAGCCTTGTGCATCGTCTCGGATAATCTGGCGGGGAACATCGAGGTCGGCGTAGTAGCGCAGCCACATTGCCGCCAGATTGAATTCCAACGTCGAGTCGGCCAGCGGTTTGCCCTGCTCGAAGGTCAGGATCGGGGCGAGTTCGGCGGTCCGACTCTCGATGACGTCTGCTGCTCGGCGCAAAGCGTCACGACGATATTCGTCGTCGATCCGCCACGACAGGTATGCGTTCTGTGCCGCGTCGAACACCTCGTCGAGCTGATCCGGTGTGACGGATGGAGCCTGTGCGAATACCTCGCCTGTTGCGGGGTTGATCACACCGAATGTGCCGGTGGTGAGAAGGTCGCGTCCGTTCGACGTTGCTGCAGCAGTCAAATACAGCGAATCTGTTGAGGTCATTTCGATCCCATTTCGTGGTCAGTGTTGTGCCGGTGTCAATACCGGCTTGATGGCCTTGCCGGAGATCGAATCGTCCACAGCCTCGTTGATCTGTTCGAGTGGGTAGGTCTGGATGAGCTTGTCGAAGGGGAACCATCCGCGCTGCCACAGATCGATGAGCTGGGGGAGAATGATCTGTGGAACCGAACTCCCTTCCAGGGCATACGTAACGGACTTGCCGGCCAGCTCCGACGGGGTAACCTCGAGCTTCCCTGATCCGCCGCCCACCAACACAGCTTTGCCCGGCATGTCGAGGACATTGACTGCGGTTGTGATCACGGAGGTCACCGAGGTCGTCTCGAAGGAGAAGTCGAGTCCGCGTCCGCCGTTCTTGATCGCTTCGACGAGGTCAGGTGCGTCGCCGCGGACGGTGCGCGTAGCGCCGATGTCCATCGCCGTTTCGAGTCGCGAGTCCACCAGATCGACGACGACGATGTCGCGGGCACCTGCAGCCTTGGCAGCCATGACTGCCGCGAGGCCGACACCCCCCGCCCCGAACACCGCAATGCTCTGTCCAGCAGCCAGTTTCATCTCGTTCAGAACCGAACCGGCGCCAGTCTGTAGGCCGCAGCCGAGTGGGCCGAGAAGCTCGAGTGGCAGCGCTTTGTCCACTACGACCAGATTGCGCTCGGTTGCGATAGCGTGCGTGGCGAAGGAGGACTGCCCGAACCATCGGTTCGCCAGCGGGAGGCCGTTCCGATCGATCGCGCTCGTGCTGAGGTCCGCGCGGCGGCCTGTCGTATTGCGAGCAAAGAACTCGTCGCAGTAGGACGGTATTCCGGCTCGGCAGTTACGGCAGCGGCCGCAGGAATCGAAGCTGATCAGTACATGGTCGCCAACCTCGATACCTCTGACCGAGCTACCGACTTCCTCGACGATGCCAGAACCTTCGTGACCGAGAATCAGCGGCCCCATCTGCGCAATGTATTCGGGATTGCGCATCAGAAGGTCGGTGTGGCACATCCCCGCACCGATTACCTTCACGAGAAGTTCGTCCGATGCCAACGGTCCGAGCGTCACCTCCTCGAGTTCGAACTTGCCGTCGCCGTCGCGCAGAACGGCGGCAATTGCGTTGGTGGTCATGATTTCTTCTCCGTTGGGTCGAGGAGCTCGAGCGCATCTGCATACGTGCCCTTGTTGGCGATGATGCGGCGCAACTTCATGATCTTGCGTTGTTCATTCAAGGTGGCGGCGCCGACCAGACGGTCACCCGAGCGGTACAGCGCCACGAATTTATCGGCCTCTGGATCGCCAGAGGCGAAGACAACTTCGTCGGCGACTGCGGTGCCGACGAATTGGATGCGGCTGTCATACCAGTCGCTCCAGAAGTAGGGGACGGTCTGGTAAGGCTTGGCATTCTCTGGCGTGACAGCATTGACAGCTGCCTGGTTCGCCTGGTCAGCAGCATTCGTCCAGTTCTCCAGCCGGACCGGCAGTCCGTCGAATGCCGGGTTGGGCCAGTGGACCACATCGCCTGCGGCGTAGACGCCTTCGAGTGAGGTTCGAAGGAATTCGTCTGCTATTACCCCGCCGTCTACTGGATGGAGCTCGATGCCGGAATCCGCCAGCCACCCGGTTGCGGGAGCTGCTCCCACGCCGACGACGACCAGTTCAGCGGGCAGTGAAGTGCCGGTACTGAGCCGGACGGCCTCGACGTGGGTGGTGCCGATCAGCTCTTCGACCTGGACGTCGCACAAGAGCGGAATTCCATTGCGTTCGTGCAGCTTTGCGAGTGCCTGGCCGACAGTCTCACCGACTGCGCGGACGAGTGGAATTGGAGCAGCTTCGACGATCGTCACGTCTGCGCCTCGGTCTCGGGCGGACGACGCGAGCTCGGACCCGATGAATCCAGCGCCAACTATCACGAGCTTTGTTCCGGGGAAGAGTCTTTCGCGGAGCGCGAGTGCATCATCGATCGTGCGGAGCGCGATAACGCCGTCCAAATCCGGAGTGTTGGGCAACGAGCGTGGTGACGCGCCTGTCGCAATGATCAGCTTCTCGTAGGGAATCCAATCGCTGTCTCCGACTCGCACACGGTGTGATGTCGGATCGAGTTGTGTCGCCGGCGCCCCGAGTAGAAGTTTCACATCGAGGGCGGCGAGTTCCTCGGTGGTCGTGTGAAAGTCGATCTCAGCGCCGTCCTTCAGGAATTGCTTGCTCAGGGGCGGTCGGTCGTAGGGAAGATGGAATTCGTCGCCGACCAGAGTGATCGGTCCTTCGTACCCCGCCTGCCGGGCAGACTCCGCGGCCCGCAGACCGGCCAGAGACGCTCCGACGACAACGAGTCCCGCACCGTGATCGATATCTGGTGCGCTCACGATCAGGTCTCGTCGAGGGTGAGCGCTTTGGCGGGGCACGATCGAACAGCCTCCCGGACAAGGTTTTTGTCGTCGTCATCGACCAACTCCTTGTGCAGAATCAGCGATCCGTCGTCGGCTACCTCGAAATAGTCCTCGGATACGGATTCGCAGATTCCGATTCCTGTGCACCGACCGCGATCGACAATGATCTTCATAGCGTCGTTCCTGTTCTCTACTGTCTTTACTGGGGTTTGTTACACGCGGACCGGGAGGCGCTTGATCCCGTTGATGAACTCGCTGTAGAGGTACACCGGCTCCCCGACCTCCATGCGCGGTAGTTTGGTCAGAATCTGTGAGTACAGCGCTCGCAGTTGAGCTTTGGCGACCATATGGCCGAGACAGTAGTGGATTCCGCCACCGCCGAAGGCAACATGGTTGTTGTTGGGGCTGCGCTGTAGGTCGAACCGGTGCGGATCGTCGAAGGTGTCCTCGTCACGGTTTCCCGAGCAGTAGAACAAGACGACCTTGTCGCCTCTGTTGACGAGGGTCCCGCTCAACTCGATGTCCGAGGTGGCAGTGCGTGCAAATTCCTGGACGGGAGAGGTGTGGCGAATGAACTCCTCGATCGACTGGGCGATACGTCCGTCGAAGTCCTCCGTCAGCCATCGCTTCTGGTCCGGGTTCCGATCCAGTGACATGGCAGTGTGGCTGGTGGTCTGTTTCGTTGTGTCGTTGCCGGCAACACTGAGTAGGAGCATCATCGAACCGATTTCGAGCTCGGAGAGCGGTTTGCCGTCGAATTCGGTGTTGGCCATGGCTGTAGCGATATCGTCAGCCGGGTTCTCGCGACGGAAATTGACCAGGTCGTTGCCGATCTCCGACAAGATCGCGATCTGCTGCATCGTAAACTCTGTCGGGGTCAACCCCTCGGGGAGCACCTCGGGGTCGGCGGCACCGACCAGGTTGTCGCCGGCCTTCGCGAAGTCTTGAACCAGGCTCTCCGGGACGCCGACAAGGTCGGCGATAGTGAGCATCGGTAGCTTCGAGGCGACTTCGGAAACGAAGTCGAATTCGCCTGCGCCGACTACCCGGCCGACGATCTGCTCGGCGCGTTCTTCGATCTTGTCCCGCAGACGCTTGACAGCTTTCGGTGTGAAACCAGAGCTGATGATTTGGCGATACCTGGTGTGATCGGGCGGATCCATCATCACGAAGTTCGGGGCGCCGTACAGTTCTGGATCGTTCGGCGCGAATCCCACCCCCCGCCACTTGTGCGGATCGGAGCTGAATAGCTCGTGGTTCTGGCTGACGAACGAGATGTCCGCACTTTTCACGATGGCCCAGAATCCGGGTTCGCCGTGGTCGGGCTTGAAATGGGGGCGGTCCATCGGCTTGTGCCAACTCAACGGCGCATTCTCGCGCAGCCACGCGAATGTCTTGTCCCGCTCGACAAATGGTTTACTCCAGAACTCGACGCTGGTGAGGTCGATGTGTGGTGCTGTCAGCGGGTGCTCGGTGGATGGAAGTGAGGTGGTCATGCAGGTACCTTTCTGTTGCTCCCCCAGGGATGGGCTGTTCGGTCGAGGATCTACTCTTCGTTGGGGTATTGCGTTCGGCGAGAGGAAGATTCCCGCTTACGGACGCTGATTCGAGAGCACCAAACTGCCTGCGGCACCGAAGTAGAACCCGACGCCCTGGACAAAACTGATTTCGACTCCGGGAACCTGCTCGCACGCCTCACCGCGTAGTTGGCGCACCGCCTCCTGTATGGCGAACATCCCGTACATGCCGGTATGGGTGTACGACATGCCGCCGCCGTTGGTGTTCATCGGAAGTCGGCCGCCCTTTGACGTATGCCCCTCGGCGACAAAGTCTCCCGATTCGCCGTAACCGACAAAACCGAGATCCTCGAGCATGTAGAGCGGGACGTGGGCGAATGCGTCGTACGCCATCAGATGGTCGACGTCGTCGTGGGTGATCCCAGCGGTGGCGAACGCTTCGGCACCGGCGAGACGGAATGCTCTGAAGGATGCAGGATCCTGCATCTGCGAAACCATCGGGGCTTCTGCGGATTCACCGGACCCGAGTAGGTATATGTGCCGGTCGGATCCCGGCATGTCTGCCGCTCGTTCGGCACTGGTCAGGATCACTGCGCCACCGCCGTCGGTCAGAACACAACACATGTCCCGGGTAAACGGATACGCCACGCGAGGACCGGCCAGCACTTCGTCCACCGTCGTCGGCTTACGGCGGAAAGCCCGGGGATTGTCGAGCGCCCAGTTGCGCTGCGAAACAACCAGTTCAGCCATGTGTTCGATGGTCATTCCACGCTCGTGCAGGAAGCGCAGTGCCGGAAGTGTAAAGGTCGTATACGGCATGGTTGCGCCGTAAACAGTCTCGAACTGACCGCTCATGGAGTTCAAACTCCGCGGATACGGTGGGGCGCCGACTTGGGACCTGCCGGACTCTCCGTGCGTCACGAGCACAACGTCGGCGGCACCCGAAGCGATGGCAGCCGCGGCGTGACGCACGTGCAGCATGAAACTGCATCCGCCGACGCCGGTGCCGTCCAGCCAGCGAGGGGTGATGCCCAGGTGATGGGAGACATCGAGGGAAAGCAGTCCGGTGGTGGCGACGCCGTCGATGTCCGCGGGTGTGAGGCCGGCGTCGGCCATTGCGTTGCGGGCAGCGTTGGCATGTAGATCCAGGACAGACGTGTCGGGCAGTACGCCGATTTCCGTGGTCTCAGCCGCGCCGACGATCGCGATGTCTCCGTTGTGCATCGATGTCATCGGGCAGACTCCTGTACCGGCGTGAACACGGGGAGCTTCATGTCCCCTCGTGCGATGAACATGACTTCGAGTTGTTGGTCGAGCTCGAGGTACTCAGGGTCGGCCTCCACTCCGACCACATTGCTCATCAGGTGCGGGCCCTCCTCGAGTTCGACCAGTGCGACGACGATGGGTGTCGCGGGGTCGAAGGGTGGAGTCGGTCGATAGTTGATCACGTAGGACAACAGTCGGCCTCGGCCACTGACGGGTGTCCACTCCACGTTGTCGGAGTTGCAGTTCGGGCAGAAAGGTCGCGGATAAAAGTAGTGCTGTGTGCACTCCAGGCAATGTTGAATGGTGAGTTCCTCCCGCTGCGCGCCCTCCCAATAGGGGGCGGTGGCAGGGGTCGGCACCGGTACAGGCCCTGTCAAGGGACAGTCCTCTCGTCGTGTGAATCTGTGATGGATCATCAAGTCTCTCAACGGAATACGCCCGCCAAGTCGGGTGAATGAAACGCGTTCCGCGAGTGCGCTTCTGCGGAATACCATCCGTTCCGCTTCTGCGAAGCGGATTCAGTTCAGGACCCTTTGCTTAAACGGAACGCGTTTCGTAACGATCAGAGTGATCCAGTTCATCGTGTATGTCAAGGTCTGTCGGGAAATTCCGTTAGTTCGGCCGACTGCTTCGAATCGAAGGGCTTGCCAATCGCATACGTAACGTGTTCTCTTTAGACGGAGTGGGTTGTCGGACAACGTTTTCGGATACCGTTTCGCGATACGCGACACTTACCGTCCGGTAACCCCGCTCCACTCCTGCACGTGCCTATTCGGATGAAATCGAGGTTCTACATGCCGATCGACAGCTCACTCGTCGGACTCACCGGCAAGCCTGTCTGGAAGAGTTGGACGTCGAAAGACGCGTTGCTGTACGCCCTGGGTGTCGGTGCGGGTCAGCCTGACCCGCTCGACGAGCTGGAGTTCACCACCGAGAACAGTGAGAACATCCCCCAGAAGGTTCTTCCCACATTTGCGAACGTGGCGTTCTACGGCGACGGCGACGGCGACGGCGACGGCTTCACGCTGCCCGATGATGTGGACTACAGCAAGCTGCTGCATGCATATCAAGCGTTCAGTTTGTCTGGCCCGCTCCCGACAGACGGCCGCGTTGAAACCACCCGCACGATCACCGGCGTGTACGACAAGGGTTCAGGTGCCTTGCTCACGACGGAAACCGTCGCCCGCGACTCTGTCGGTCAGATCGTGGGAACCATCGAGTCCGGGTCGTTCTTCCGAGGTTACGGAGGGTTCGGCGGCGAGCGCGGGCCTTCAACTACCTGGGAACTACCGGCCTACAAGCCGGATCACGTTGTCACATACACAACTCGGGCGGACCAGGCGTTGCTGTACCGACTGAGCGGTGACCGTAATCCTTTGCATACGGACCCGACATTCAGCGCACGCGGCGGGTTTTCCACGCCCATCCTGCACGGTATGTGCACCTACGGTTACGTCGGTCGGGCTCTCCTGCACGCTGCGGCCGATTCGGATCCGACGCGCTTCACGGGGATGTCGGGACGGTTCACCAAGCCACTGTTGCCCGGACAGGCAATCACTACCTCGATCTGGGTTGCCGGTGGAGCTGTTCGGTTCCGGACAGTCGATGACATCGGCGACGTGGTCATCGACCACGGCACCGCCACAATTCGCTGACGGCACTGCCGTAATCCACTGACACTCAACCCGTTACATACTCGCCACGATGGTGTTCGTGGCATGAACAAAGGAAAGATTCATGGGTTCACTCGAAGGTCGCGTAGCGATCGTGACCGGAGGCGGCCGAGGCATCGGTGCGTCGATCAGCAGAATGTTCGCTGCCGAAGGTGCAAAACTGGTCATCAACGATCTCGGTTCGTCGCCGGACGGTCAGGGCGGGGATCAGGGCCCGGCGCGTGACGTCGCTACCGAAATCGTGGCAAATGGCGGTCAGGCCATTGCCGACGGCGGCGACATCGCAGACGTTGCGACCGGTCAACGCCTTGTCGATCTTGCGCTGGAGCATTACGGCAAGCTGGATGTTCTCGTCAACGTGGCAGGCATTCTCCGAGACAAGATGATTTTCAACCTTCCGGAAGAAGACTGGGATGCAGTCATTCGAGTGCATCTGCGTGGCCACTTCAGCACCATCAAGCCGGCGGCGGCGTACTGGCGTTCGCAGAAAAACCCCGACGGCCACTACCGCATCATCAACTTCACCTCCGATTCCGCGTTGCAGGGTTCGCCCGGGCAGCCGAACTATGCCGCTGCCAAGATGGGGATTATCGGTTTGACTGCGTCGACGGCCAATGCGCTCGGGCGATACGGCGTGACGGCCAATGCGATCGCTCCGGGTGCCGTCACGCGTCTGACGCAGACCGTGCCGGACGAGAAGCGGATGGGGGACGGCATCGACGAATCCGTCTCGCCGGACAACATCGCGCCCATCGTCACCTACCTTGCCGGTACGAGTTCCGATTGGTTGTCGGGCCGCACTATCGGCGCGATGGGCTACGAGGTGAAACTGTGGAATAACCCGGAAGTAGTGTCCACGGTCGCCTCGGATGGACCGTGGAACCTCGACGACCTGACCGCCAAGGTCGAGAAGGACTTCCGTCCGTTGGCTGACGGTCTGCACCCGTCCATCTTCATGGGTCAGCTTCCGTCCTGATTCGTAAATGCCTGATTAACGGATGGGACTGATCCGAGTGCCTCAGTTGGTGCCGGTGCAGGGGCGTTATCGTGGAGGCAGATGACGCGTCGGCGTCAGTCTCGGAGCATGATGGGGGACAGACTGGATGTCCGCAGTGAAGGTGAACGGCCGCACCGCTGAGGCCAAGGCATTCCGTGTCGAGCGAGTCGTGAAGGCCACCCGCGAGTTGGCATCCGCGGGCGGTTACGAAGCTGTGCAGATGCGGGAGGTCGCTCGAGTTGCCCAGACTGCCCTCTCGACGCTCTACAAGTACTACGCGTCCAAAGACGATCTCATCACGGTAGCCGTTCGGTCGGAACTGGACTCCCTGGCTGAGGATTTTCTCCGCCGTCCGTCGAGACAGCGGACGGCGGAGGGGCGCGCAGGAGAAGTCTTCGTGCGGGCGTTCCAGGGGATGGTCCGAGATCCTGGGTTTGCACACGCTGCGATGTGCGCGCACCAAACGCTACGTGAGTACACCCCCGACCGGGATGAGCTCCGGGTAAGTAGCAACGAGATAACGCCTTGGGCCACCCCCTTCGGCTACATTGCCGTCACTCAAGCGTGGGGGGCGGATCACCGATGCACTCCGATGCAGTCCCGCACACTCGGCATGTTGGAGACCTTGTGGAGTGCCAGCGTTGTCGGGTGGCTGAACGGGGACACGTCGGTCGACGAGGTGAAACGGCGCCTTCGACTGGCGGCGAAGCTCTTGCTCGGCGCGAATTCTGTCGGCTCGAAAGTCAATGCGGAAGAAGAAGACTGAGGCGATCGTGCTCGAACCCGACGGTCTTCACGAGCGTCGCGTTATCCACTCCGCAGCCGCAGCGTCGATGTCCTGCTGCAACTTCTCGAAGAAGGACGGCGTCGGGGTAGGTACCAAGTCTGCGGCCGTTGTCAGTGATCGGCCGAGGGCGATTCGCCGCTCGAGCAATTCCTCGTCCGTCAGGAGCGTCAGATCCGGCATCGCGGTCCCCCTTGTCCGGTGCGATTTCTGTCGGGGCAGACCGTGCGCATCGGGATCGATGCATGATTCGATGCGCACGGCCGAGGCATTCCAGGCTGGGGGCCGGAATGCAAAATCTACTTTACCAAATGATTACCAATTGCTGTGGATAGCATGTCGCGCTCGGTTACCGCGGAGTGCTTTCACAGCGTTCTCCCAGGTGTTAAGTCCTGACAATCGTTGAAGCTGCAACTATCGTCGAAAGTATGAAAAAGATCTGGTGGATAGGCGGAGCAGTAGTTGTGGTCGTACTCGCCCTGCTTGTGGGGCCGTGGGCGTACGGGAAATTCATCGCCGAAGACGATGCGCCGGCGGCCGTGGTGTCCACACAGGGGGCCGAGGCGGCGTCCGGATCGATCGACGGGCAGTGGACCGTCGTCCCCGGGCAAGGGGACAACCAGACCGCAGCCGGGTACACCGTCCACGAGATTCTCAACGGATCGAGTGTGACCGTCGTCGGAACCACCGGCGAGGTGAGCGGAAGCGCGGTCGTCGAGGGTGAGAAGCTCACGGCCGGTGAAGTGACTGTGCAGGTGGCGAGTATCAAGACCGACTCGGACCGGCGCGACGGCCAGTTCACGGGCAACGTGATGGACACCAGTACCTACCCGACGGCGACGTTCACGATCGACTCCCCGGTGGATCTGTCGGCCGTGCCGACCGATGGAACAACGGCAACGGTCACGGTGTCAGGAACCTTGACTCTCAAAGGGCAGTCCAAGCCGGTATCGGTCGACATGACCGTGCTGCATTCGGGCGATTCGTTGATCGCCTCGGGCTCGATTCCGGTCACCTGGACCGATTTCGGCGTCGAACCCCCGTCTCTCGGCTTTGTCACCGTCGACGGCAGCGGGTCGGTGGACTTCCTGGTCTCGCTCGCCTCGAGCTGAATTACGTCCACCCGATTCGCACTGCTTCGGGACGGGCAGGGAAGATTAAGGACATGACCTTCCCTTCTTGTTGTCCGTTCCGAAGGCAGCGCGCGAATCGTTCCCGGACGGAATGAACGAGTGATGCCCAGGTGGAGGCCCTTCCGGGCTGGTGAAGACCCCGACCCACGTTTCACTCTCGCCAACGAACGGACATATCTGGCCTGGATTCGCACCGCGACGGCCTTTGTCGCGTCAGGCGTCGGACTCGAGGCCTTCGGCGGCGACATCCTCAACCCGACGGTTCGCGCCGGCTTGGCCGCATTGCTGCTCGTCGGCGGCGCTCTGATCGCCATCACTTCTTTCATCCACTGGATCAGTGCCGAGCGCGCGCTGCGTGCCGAGCGCTCGTTGCCGGTGCCGCTGATGGCGCCGGTGGTCGGCATCGTGCTGGTGATCTGCGCGACCGTCCTGGTGGTCGAGGTCGTGAACTGATTGACCGCGCTGGAACCTTCGGAAGGACTCACGCCGCCGGACCGGGGCCTGCAGTCCGAGCGCACATCCCTCTCGTGGGTGCGGACGAGTCTGTCGATACTCGGCTTGTCGGCGGCCTGCTTGAGATGGCTGCCGCCGTTCGGGTCGGTGGCCTTGATCGGTCCGTCCGTCGCGGCGGTGCTCGTTGTTGTAGTGACGGTCTACGAACGTCGGGCGCGACCCAGGCGGTTGGCTCAGTTTTCAGTCGAAAAGGCAACGCCTGCTCTGGGTATGGGCGCAGCTCTCGCGCTGGGCCTTCTGTTGCTCAGTGCGACGGGGCTGTGGATTCTGTTGAAGTGACCTCGGCTTTGGGTGCCCAGCCGGGCGGGCCGAACACGTAGCCGGCTCGCTGCCGCCACGAGGTCGACGCCTTCCAGTCGCGAGCGATGGCAGCGTACTCCCGCGTTTGGAGCTTCCAGATGTTGTACGTTCCGACCGGCGTCGTGAGTCCGTAGGTGGGCCTGTGGGTTTCGGCCGCGAACGTGCCGAACATCCGGTCCCAGACGATGAGGATCCCGGCGTAGTTGCGGTCGAGGTACTCGGCGTCGGAACCGTGATGGACTCGGTGATGCGAAGGCGTGTTGAAGACGAATTCGACAGGACGCCAGAGTTTTCCGACTCGCTCGGTATGGACGAAGAATTGGTAGACGAGGCTGACGGAGAAGCCGACGAACACCATCCACGGCGGGATGCCGAGGAACGGTAACGGCAGCCACATGATGATCTCGCCGCTGTTGTTCCACTTCTGCCGTAGCGCGGTACTGAAATTGAAGTACTCACTCGAATGATGAGCTTGATGTGTCGCCCAGATGACTCGAACCCGGTGTGCGATGCGGTGATACGCGTAGTAGAGGACGTCGATTCCGAGAAGCAGGATCACCCAGGTGTACCAGGCTGTCGGCGACAGATGCCACGGTGCGAGATACACCCAGATTGCCGAATAGCCGATCAGTGCCAGTACTTTCCAAAATGTGCTCGTGGCGATGGACACCAAGCCGAGGAGGACGCTGGTCCGGGCGTCGGCGCTACGGTATCCGCCCTGCGCCGGCCGCGCACGTCCGTCGGCGTCGCTCGGATGGTCATCGAGTGCTCGGGCGGCGAACCACTCGATGCCGAGGAAGATGACAAACGCAGGGATTGCGAGAGTGACCGGGTCATGGAGTGGTTCGAGAAGTGACCGCCATGACTCGAGAAGCGTTTCCCACATGCGATTTGTCCTGTTCTTTTGCTTCGTTCGTTACATCATGCACGAATATGTAACGTCAAGGAACCCTTTTGGAGCAAGAATCTGGCGGGTTTGTTGCGACTTTTCATAGAACAATGGTAGGAATTGCCGGTGCATATCACCGCGAAGGTGGACTACGCCGTGCGGACTCTGGTCGAGCTTGCGGCAGTCGGTCCAGACCCGGCCAAAGCCGAGTTTCTCGCCAAATCCCAGGTCATACCTCACAAGTTCCTGGAAGCGGTGCTCTCGGACTTACGGCGCGGCGGCCTGGTCAACAGTCGTCGAGGCCCGGACGGTGGATACTGGCTCGCCCGATCCGCAGACGAGATCACGATTGCTGACGTCATCCGCGCCGTCGAAGGACCGCTTGCGTCGATACGGGGTCAGCGCCCCGAGGACGTCGACTACGGGGGGCCGGCAACGCCACTCAAAGAGGTGTGGATCGCAGTGCGCGTCAACCTTCGCGCCGTGCTCGAAAACGTCACGCTCACCGACGTCGCGGGTGGCGAGTTACCCGAGTTCGTTCACGAACTGACTGCAGACCCCGGGGCGTGGAATCGTCGCTGAAACGGCGCGGTTTCACGCTGTTCGTCGTGGCGTTCACACTGTCCGTCGGGGGCGTGAAACAGTTGTCGGCGCAGTGTTCGCGGCGTTGCCGCCCGCAGATTTCGCGTCGTACATCAGATGATCGGCCGCGATTATTGCCCGGGAGAACTCGTTGTAGTCGAACTCCTCTTGATGTGGGACGAACGGTAGCGTCGCTGCTCCGACGCTGACCGTGGCCAGTGGGCGGTCGGAGGCGTTCACCACTGCTTTGGGCAGTGTTGCGATTCGCTTGCGCAATCCGTACGGGGTGCCGATCATCACGACGGTGAATTCCTCGCCGCCCGTGCGTGCGGCGTAACCGAAACCGTTCACATGCTCCTGCAGGCGCGTTCCGGTCCGGCTGATGACGGCGTCTCCGACTTCGTGGCCGAACGTGTCGTTCACCGCCTTGAACTTGTCGATGTCCACGACGGCAACAGCGATGTCGGCACGATTTGCCGACGCGACCGACCAGATGTGTTCCGACATGTCCCACAGACCCCGTCGGTTCAGCAGGCCGGTGAGCGCGTCCACTTTGGATCCCGTTGCACGCGAGAGTAACTGGCGCCAGGTGAACTGAATTGTCGCCGGAATGAAGATCACGGCGCACAGTACGACGTCGGTACGCGCAAGCACGCTGGTCGCCGAGTACTCGCCGTTCGTCAGGCCGAGCACGGTCAGGGCGAGGACAAACGTCGTGGCAAAGGCGAGGTGGAAGGCCAGCCATCGATAGTCGAGGAAATAGGTGAAGTAGGCGCCGGTGGCGACGAAGAGCACCGCGCCGAACAGTGCGGCGTTATGGCTGGTGAACGTGATGAGTATCGAGGCGGTTCCGAGATCTGCCCACAGTCCGTAGAGCTCGAGTGTGCGTGCCCCTCTGATTCGGCCCACGAACCAGAGAAAGGTGGGAATCAAGTTGATCGTCGCGATGCCGATGACCCACGCTCGTGCAAACGGTCCGTCGGGGCCCTCGGTGCTGAAGAGAAACAGGTAGGCCACGAGCGAGAAATTGAGTGAGCAGAATCCGATGGTGAGATGAACGAGACGTAGGACCGTGCCTCTTCCGGTCTTCGATCCCCACAGCATGACCGAGGACGAAACCGGCCAGGTGTGCAGGAGCGGATCCATCAGATTCCTTCGCCGAACTCGTTTGGTTAATGAAGAGCAAAGTATGTCAGCCTCTGTTGCTTTACGCGTCAACTCGGGTTGGAGTTTCATGCGGGGCGTCACCGGCAACAACTACTGACGTGTTCGTTGGGGCGTAGGGCGAGCAAAGGTGTGAGCCAGGCCTCGAGAATTCGAGCGGTGTGTTCGAACGCACAATTTTGCAGATCTCTGCAAAGTTGCAGAGGTCTGCAAGTTCGGTACGGTGGTGGAGTGATAACCGAGCCAAGCCTTCGCGACCGCAAGAAGGCAGCAACCCGTACCGCACTCAGTGACGCGGCGGCACGACTGGCTCGCGCTCTCGGGATCGAATGCGTCACCGCTGATGCGATCGCCTCCGAGGCGGGGGTGTCGACGAGGACATTCCACAACTACTTCTCCAGCAAGGAGGAGGCGGTTCTGGCGAGTTTCGAGGAAACAGTGGCTCTGTGGATCGAGGCGCTTGCAGCCCGGCCCGCGGATGAGCCCATCCTCGACGTGCTCGAGGATCTCGTGGTCGAAATCGTGAGCGATTCCGGCTCGAGCGTGAAGGAAAAAGTAAACATCTGGATGTTGTCGGATTCGAGTCCTGCTCTCTATCGGGATGCGGCCGACATGCATCAGCGGATCAACCGTGCAGTCACTCGGGCATTGGCCGAACGCACCGGCACGGACGCCGAACGGGACCTGTATCCGACCCTCCTCCTGGGGGTGGTGGCCGGGGCTTGTAAGTCGGTGATCGACATCTGGTCTGGTGGAAAGTCGGAGGCTTCCAGTCCGGAAGAGTTGGTCCACGACGCTTTTCGGCAAATCCGTGCGGGATTGCCTGCGCCGCCACCTCGCCCCTGAGACCCACTCGTAATACCTGTCCACGTACACGCACCGAAACAGCAAGGAGCCCGTCGTGGCCACCTATCTCTATCGGATCGGCAAGTTCGCCTATCGGCGAAAAGGCGCGGTCCTCAGCGTTTGGCTGATAATCCTGGTCCTGATGGGCGTCGGGGCAGCCACCCTGTCCGGCCCCACCAAGGATTCGTTCTCCATTCCGGGTACGCCGGCGCAGCAGGCGCAGGACCTGATGGCTGAGCGTTTTCCCGATGCTCCCAATCCGATGGATTCGCTGAGCGCCCGATACGTCGTACAGGCACCGGCAGGTACGACGCTGGCGGATCCGGCGAACGTCAAGGCCATGGACGACATGCTCGCGAGTATTCGCGGCATCGACAAGGTCGCCGACTCCGCCAAGGTGGACCCGGCAACTGCCACTCCGGAGCAGGCCGCGAAGGCGTTGGTCAATCCGGTTGCCGGCAACGACTCCATGGTTGCGATGTTCAAAGAGAAGGCCGCTGCAGCGGGAACTTCCGAGGCGCAGGCTGTTGACGACGCGCGGGCGTTGTCGCCGCTCAGTGCCGACGGCACAGTCGGGTATGTCGAGGTTCCGTTCAGCGGTGACTTCGCCGATCTCGATCAGGCGTTGCGTGATTCGATCAACTCCGCAGCCGATGTCGGACGGTCCGAAGGGCTCAACGTCCAGGTCAGTGGTTCGGCCGCCCAGGAAGCAGAAATGCCCGGTGGTGTCACCGAGCTGATCGGTATCGCCGTCGCCGCTGTCGTTCTGGCCATCACGTTCGGTTCGCTTGTGGCCGCAGGGCTTCCGCTTCTCACGGCGATCATCGGTATCGCGATCGGCAGCCTCGGAATCACGGTCGCCACCGGATTCATGGATCTGAGTTCCATGACTCCGACGCTGGCGATCATGATCGGTCTGGCAGTGGCGATCGACTACTCGCTGTTCATCATGTCCAGATTCAGGCATGAGCTCACGCTCACCGACAATCGTGCCGAAGCGGCGGGCCGCGCTGTCGGAACTGCCGGTTCCGCAGTGGTATTCGCTGGATTGACGGTCATCATCGCGCTGGTCGCGTTGCGCGTCGTCGGCATCCCGTTCCTTTCGGATATGGGTGCGGCAGCCGCCTTCACGGTTCTGATCGCGGTTCTGATCGCCCTGACTTTGCTGCCCGCGATTCTGGGTATGTTCGGGCGCAAGGCTTTTGCCGGCAAGATTCCCTTCCTCAGCAAGCGTGCAGAGGAGTCCGAGGACGAGGATTCGGGCAAGCCGAAGTTGGCCCTGCGCTTCATCAGCGCAGTCGTGCGTCGTCCGCTCGTACCGCTGATCGGTGGTGTAGTCCTTCTGGGCGCATTGGCCCTGCCCGCAACGGGATTGAGCCTGGCATTGCCGTCGGAGGCCACCGGTGACCCGGCGACGAGTGCGCGTCAGGCATACGACCTGATCGACGAGGGCTTCGGTGACGGTCGAAACGGGCCGCTCATTGCGGTCGTCGACGCCAAGGGTGCCAGCGTCCCGGCAGGGGAGGCCTTCGCGGAGGTCGTCTCGACCATCTCGAGTTTCAGTGACGTCCAGAACGCACAGGTCGTCGGGGTCAACGCGGCCGGCGACACCGCGCAGGTGCTGATCACCCCGAAGAGTGGTCCGACCGATCCGGCGACCATGGATCTGGTGTCCAGCCTTCGTGGAGCCGAAGGTGGACTCAACGATTCGATCGGCGTCAGCTACGGCATCACCGGCCAGACCGCACTCGAAGGTGACGTCTCGGACACGCTGAAGGATGCATTGGTGCCCTACCTCGCGGTAGTGGTGGGCCTCGCATTCATCTTGTTGCTCTTGGTGTTCCGCTCGATCCTGGTCCCGCTGACGGCGACGCTCGGCTTCCTGCTCAGCGTGCTCGCGACATTCGGTGCCACGGTGGCGATCTTCCAGCACGGTTGGTTGGGCATCATCTCGAACCCGCAACCGCTCGTGAGTTTCATGCCGATCTTCCTGATCGGTGTGGTGTTCGGACTGGCGATGGACTACCAGGTGTTCCTCGTGACGCGTATGCGTGAGGAGTACGTCCACGGCGCGACGGCGAAGGAGGCCGTGACCATCGGCTTCAACCACGGTGCCCGGGTGGTCAGTGCGGCCGCGGTCATCATGATCTCCGTGTTCGGTGCCTTCATCGCAGAACCGAACTCGTTCATCAAGTCGATCGGATTCGCGCTCGCGGCGGCGGTGTTCTTCGACGCCTTCATCGTGCGCATGGTCATCATCCCGTCCGTCATGGCGCTGCTCGGCGACAAGGCGTGGTGGTTGCCGAAGTGGCTGGACAAGATCCTGCCGAACGTCGACATCGAGGGTGAGAAGCTCAGCAAGGCCCTCCGCGACGAGAAGGAAGCGGAACTGCAGTCCGCATCTGCTTGATCTCTGCTGTGCGCCTTTATTAACCCCCCGCGGTTAATAAAGGCGCACAGCTGTTTTTGCGTATCGAAATATCCAGCGGCACATGTCGGCCAGGATTGGTAACCTTCGCTCACTATGCTGATCAGGCTGCTGCGCACTTATCTGACGCCGTACCGGGGTGAACTCACGGGCGTTGTCGTCCTGCAGTTTATTTCGACTATGGCGGCCCTTTACCTTCCGAGTCTCAATGCCGACATCATCGACAATGGTGTGACCAAAGGCGACACCGGCTACATCCTCTCCACCGGCGGGATGATGCTCATGGTCACGCTGACGCAGATCCTCTGCTCGGTGGGTGCCGTCTTCTTCGGTGCGCGAGTAGCCATGGGCGTCGGACGCGACCTGCGAGCGTCGGTGCTGCATCAGGTCGGGACGTTCTCGGCCAGGGAAGTCGGCCACTTCGGCGCGCCTTCGCTGATCACCCGAAACACCAACGACGTCCAGCAAGTTCAGATGATGGTCGTGATGAGTTGCACCATCCTCGTCATGGCGCCGATCATGTGCGTCGGCGGCATCATCATGGCTCTGCGGCAGGACCTGAATCTGTCCTGGATCCTCGGCGTCAGCGTCCCTCTCCTCGTGATCTCGATGGGTTTCCTGATCGCCCGGATGGTGCCCGGTTTCCGGGTCATGCAAGGCCGTCTCGACGCCGTCAACCGTGTTCTTCGCGAACAGATCACGGGCATCCGGGTTGTCCGAGCATTCGTGCGGGAACCGTACGAGGTCGAGCGTTTCGGCGACGCCAACCGCGAACTGACGGAGACGGCACTCGGCGTCGGCCGCCTCATGGCACTGATGTTCCCGCTCGTGATGCTGATCAGCAACGTCACCAGCGTCGCGGTCATCTGGTTCGGTGGCCATCAGATCAACGAGGGCTCGATGCAGATCGGCTCGCTCACCGCCATGCTCAGCTACATCATGCAGATCCTGATGGCCGTCATGATGGCCACCTTCATGGCGGTGATGCTGCCGCGTGCGTCGGTGTGCGCCGAACGTATCTCCGAGGTGCTCGACACGGATTCGTCGGTGATCCCGCCCGAGAATCCGATCCGAGAGCTGAAGGACCCGGGCGTCGTCGAACTTCGTGGCGCTCAGTTCCAGTTCCCCGGAGCTGAGGAACCCGTGTTGCGCGACATCACCTTTCGTGCCGAGCCCGGAAAGACGACCGCGATCATCGGCGGCACCGGATCGGGAAAGACCACTCTGCTCAACCTGATTCCGCGATTGATCGATTCCACCTCCGGATCGGTATCGGTGGGAGGAGTCGACGTCCGCGACATCGACACGGAGTTGCTCTGCTCGGTGATCGGTCTGGTTCCGCAGAAGCCCTATCTGTTCTCCGGCACCGTCGCCACCAATCTTCGCTACGGAAACCCCGAAGCTACCGACGAATGGCTGTGGGAGTGCCTCGAAATCGCCCAAGCTGCCGACTTCGTCCGTGCCATGCCCGAAGGCCTGGACACACCGGTGGCACAAGGCGGTACGACGGTATCGGGTGGTCAACGTCAGAGACTCGCCATCGCCCGAGCGTTGGTGCGTAAGCCGCAGATCTATCTGTTCGACGATTCCTTCTCGGCACTCGACCTCACTACTGATGCGAGGCTGCGTGCGGCGCTGCGGCCGGTCACGCAAGACGCCTGCATCGTCGTTGTCGCGCAGCGTATCTCCACCATCGTCGAGGCCGATCAGATCATCGTGCTCGACGACGGCGCCATCGTGGGGATCGGCACGCACGACGAACTCGTGGTCAGTTGTCCCACTTACGGCGAAATCGTCGCCTCTCAGCTAGCCGTACAGGACGCATCATGAGCAATCGACCGACTTCCTCGCCTCCAATCGGCCCGCCCGGCGGCGGCGATCCCACCAAGAAGGCCATGAACTTCGGCCCTTCGCTCAAGCGTCTCCTCGGTCGCTTGAGTCCGGACAAGCCGATCGTCGTCCTGATCTTCGCTTTGGTGACGGCAAGCGTCGTACTTTCCTCGATCGCTCCGAAGATCCTGGGAAACGCCACCAACCTGATCTTCGACGGCATCGTCAGCAAACAACTCCAGCCGGGGACGACCAAGGAACAGGCTGTCGAAGGATTGCGCGCTTCGGGGCAGGGTCAGCTCGCCGACATGGTGTCCGGCATGGCCGTTGTGCCCGGAACCGGAATCGATTTCGACGCCGTCGGCAAGGTCTTGATGATCGTGCTGCTGTTGTTCGTCTGCGCGTCGCTGTTCAGTTGGCTGCAGGCGTATCTGCTCAACATCGTGGTGCAACGGACCGTGCGCCGTCTGCGTGAGGACGTCGAGCAGAAGATCCATCGACTTCCCCTGCGGTACTTCGATACCCACGCCCGCGGCGACGTTCTCTCGCGCGTGACCAATGACATCGACAACGTCGCGCAGAGCCTGCAGCAGACGCTCAGCCAGCTGGTCATGTCGGTGATGACCGTCCTGGGCATTCTCGTGATGATGCTGTGGATCTCGCCGTTGCTCGCCCTGATCGCGGTGGCAACCGTTCCGCTGTCGATCATGGTCACGGCGTTCATCGCGAAGCGTTCACAGAAGCACTTCGTGGCGCAGTGGAAGAGCACTGGCGGCATTAACGCACAGGTCGAAGAAGCGTTCAGCGGCCACGAGTTGGTCAAGGTGTTCGGCCGCCAGCAGGAGGTCGAGGAGCGCTTCCGCAAGCAGAACGAGGATCTGTACGAGTCGAGCTTCAAGGCACAGTTCATCTCCGGTCTGGTCATGCCGGCCGTGATGTTCCTCGGCAACCTCAACTACGTTGCCATCGCAGTGGTGGGCGGCATGCGCGTCGCATCCGGAACGATGACGCTCGGCGACGTGCAGGCGTTCATTCAGTACTCGCGGCAGTTCACCCAGCCGCTCACGCAGATCGCGTCGATGACCAACCTGCTGCAGTCCGGCGTCGCTTCGGCCGAGCGGGTCTTTGCGCTGCTCGATCAAGACGAGCAGTCGGAGGATCCGAGGGGCGCGAAGTCGCCCACGGTCGACAAGGGCCGCGTCAAGTTCGAGAACGTCACCTTCAGTTACAAACCGGAACAGCCGCTGATCGAGGACCTGTCCCTGACCGCCGAGCCGGGTCAGATGGTTGCGATCGTCGGACCCACCGGAGCAGGCAAGACCACCCTCGTCAATCTCATCCTGCGGTTCTACGAACTCAATTCCGGCCGAATCACTTTGGACGGCATCGATATAGCCGACATGACGCGAGACGATCTGCGCTCACGCATCGGCATGGTTCTGCAGGACGCGTGGCTGTTCGGTGGAACCATCCGTGAGAACATCGCGTACGGCAAGCCCGGTGCCACCGACGAGGAGATCCGTCGCGCGGCAGAGATGAGCTACGTCGACAAGTTCGTGCACTCCTTGCCCGAGGGCTACGACACGGTCATCGACGAGGAAGGCAGCAACGTCAGTGCCGGTGAGAAGCAGCTCATCACCATCGCCCGCGCCTTCATCTCGCAGCCGTCCATCCTGATCCTCGACGAGGCGACCAGTTCGGTGGATACACGTACCGAACTGTTGGTCCAAAGCGCCACCGCGGTTCTACGCAACGACCGCACCAGCTTTGTCATCGCGCACCGTCTTTCGACAATTCGTGATGCGAACCTGATCGTGGTGATGGAGGAAGGCCGGATCGTGGAGCAGGGGAGCCATGAGGCGCTGCTCGAATCCCGCGGCGCGTACTTCCGTCTGTACAACAGCCAATTCGTGGGCGCGGAGATCTAATGCCTCAGTAGACTGGAGCAGACTTGGTCCGCTGGGTGGACCACATTCTGTGTACTGGAGGCGCTCGGCGATGCATTCGTTGCTGGGGAAAGCGCGCCTCATACTCGATTCCTTCGATGCGGATTCGGGAGCACTTTCGCTCACCGAGCTTGCGAACCGGAGTGGCGTTGCGAAGGCGACGGTGCATCGAATAGCCGGTGAACTGGTGTCTCTCGGTCTACTCGAACGGGTCGGCACTAAGTACAGGTTGGGGTTACGGCTCTTCGAACTGGGGCAGTTGGTTCCTCGTCAACGGATTCTGCGCGAGGTGTCCTTGACGTATGTGCAGGATCTTCACGCGGCGACCCGGGAGACGGTTCACCTCGCGATTCGCGACGGCCTCGATGTTCTGTACATCGACAAGATCTCCGGTCATCACGGGGTGGACCTGCCGTCGCGGGTGGCCGGCCGGCTGCCGATGTATGCGACGGCAACCGGCAAAGCGATACTCGCGTACTCACCGAATTCCGTTTTTCGAGCGGTGACAGGCAACGGATTTGTCGAGTTCACCGATCGGACGGTGAACTCGGAAGACGGGTTGCGTAGGCAACTCGACGCTGTTCGTTCGCAGCAGTTGGCGGTCGAGACCGAAGAGGTTCGCCTGGGAACATCGAGTATCGCTGCCCCGATCTTCGGTGGACACGGTGAAGCAGTTGCCGCGATCGGTGTGTCGAGTCCGCGGTATCGAATGGATACCGAGCGTTTTGCCGAACCGTTGCGCGCGGCGGCCGACGGGATCAGCCGGAAGGTATCGGTTCTCGAACGCTCGGCATAACCGTTCTATCGACGTACGCAGAGCAGCGCGATCACGCCGAGAACGGAAGCCCCGGTCATGGAGATGGCCACGGCAAGACTGGTGTTGCCGAGAAGACCGACGATGGGCGCAACAACAGCGGCAGCGCCGAACTGCGCAAATCCGATCAGCGCGGCTGCTGAGCCTGCGGCTTCTCCGTGGCGGGACAGTGCAACTGCCGGTGCATTGGGCATGACAAAACCCGTTGCGCAGAGCATCAGCAGGATGGGGACGGCAAACCCGACGAATCCCCACGAGTCGGTGGCGGCAACAACAACAAATGCAGCGCCGACGGCGCTACTGCCCCACATCGCCCAGATCGTGATGGAATTCGGCGACCACCGGCCGAGAAGCACGACGTTGAGCTGGGACGAACCGATCAGAACGACGGCGCCGCCGGCAAAGGCAAATCCGTACGCTGTGGCGCTCAGTCCGAACTGTTCCTGCATCACGTAGGACGACGCGGCGATGTACGACCACAAAACGCCGCGGCCGAGACCGCACACGAGCACCAACACCATGAAGTGGGCATCACGTCCGAGCGCAATGTAGTTTCGCGCGATGGCGCCGATGCCCTTGCCCGACCGATTCTCGGGTGGAAGTGTCTCCGGAAGCGATACCGCCGCGAGCGCGATCATGGCGATGCCCAGGACGAAGAGAGCGAGAAAGACTCCGCGCCATTGTGTTACGGACATCAGTGCCCCACCGGTGGAGGGAGCCAGGATGGGCGCTACGCCCATGACCAACATCAGTCGCGAAAGTACAACCGCCGCATCGTGTCCGGTGAAGAGATCACGAACGATTGCCATCGCGATCACGCCGGTCGCGGCGGCGCCAAAACCTTGAAGGGTCCGCAGCGCGGTGAGGACTTCGATGGACGGAGCAAAAAAGCAGGCCAACGACGCGCCGACGTGAATTACTGTGCCCACGAGCAGGGGACGTCGACGCCCGTAGATGTCGGACAGTGGGCCGATGAGCAACTGGCCGAAAGCCAGACCCAGCAGGGTGCCCGTCAGGGTCAACTGAACCATCGTGTCCGACGTGCTGAATTCCTGCGTGATCTGCGGCAGCGCAGGAAGATACATGTCGACGGTGAACGGCCCGAGGGCGGTGAGAATTCCGAGAAGCAGTACCAATCGGATCCGTGCACCGCCCGTCGGGGCGATCACAGTTCGTTCAGTTGTGCTGTTGGTCAAGGAAACCCGAAACTACACTGTAGTAGTCGTATGGTCGCTCTTCCTGAAGATGATGCGACGCCTTGTCCATGATGTAGAGATGGCCGTGGGGAATCATCCGCGCCAGCATGAGCGGGTAGTCCGGGGTGAGGAACGCGTCGTGCATACCCCAGGCGAAGAGCGTCGGCGCCTGGATCTGGCCGAGTTCAGCTGTGAGATCCTGCCAATCTCCACGAGGTGAGTCCGCCGAGGCAGCCAGGGCCATTTCTTCGGGGTCGAGACTTTGCTCGTATCGCATCTGGAGGGTTTCGGCGGGCAACTTCGATCCGTCGAACCATTCGAGGCCGGTGATCAAGGTGCGGAGTTTTTCGAGGGTGGGGCCGGTGCCGCCGTAGTAGACGTCGCGGGCGTTGCGGCCACGACGGCCGTCCTCGGGGAGCGGCGCGAGTGGTCCGTAGAAGACGGGCATGCTGCCCGTGATTACCAGGGAACGAACGCGTTCCGGGTACTTTGCCGCAAGATTGAGCGCTATGGTGCCGCCCCAGGAGTTGCAGACAAAGTCTGCGCGTTCGATTCCGAGCTCGTCGAGCAGGGCAACCATCTTGGCGGCGTGGAAGTCCCACATGGGGCCGGTGATGGTGCACTTGTCGGACCGACCGTATTGCAGGAGATCAACGAGAATCGCTCGTCGATCCGAGGCGAAGAGCGGTGCCACCGGCCCGAAGTCGGACCACGCAGTGCAGCCGGGGCCGCCTCCGTGCAGGAAAATCGTGGGGTCGCCCTCGCCGAGGTCGTAGTAATGGAATGTGACGCCATCTGCTTTGGCGTACAAGCTCTTCGGTTGATCAGCCATGGCTATACCTGACCTCGAGGTGAGCGGTATGGGAAGCATTGCGGTCCGGCAGGCGAACCCGGTTCGTGGCTGTGAGACTTCCGAATGCCTAGCGTGCTGGCATGAGAACAGAACTCGAGCACGCGCGTGATCGCGCGGAGGCGATGATCGGTAAGCGGGAAACGCGAGAGTTGGGAACGGTGCGTCCAGCGGAGTCGGTTGCGTTTGCGGTTGCCGCCGCCGAGACGGACTCCCGGTTTCTCGACCCGGAGCACCCGGCATTTGCCGTCCATCCGATGTATCCGCCTTCGCTTTTGCGAGGACCGCAAGGCGGCTCCGATCGAGAGTACCGAGCAGATGGCATGTTTCGTGACGAAGTGCCGGGCACAGACGGTATCGACGTGCGCTTGATGGCGGGCGGGCAGAGTGTGACGTTTTTGCGACCCGCCCCGTTAGGTGAGGATGTCGTCGTAGGGCGAGTACTCGATACCGTGACGACCAAGGGCCGGGCTCCGGACGAGTTTCTGCTGCTCTCGGTCACCAAGACTTACCGGGGTGCGCAGTCCGGCGCATTTGCCGAGGTCGTCGAGAAGTTCATCGTCCGATGACCGAAACGGTGGTGGTGGGCACGCCGATCGAATCGGTGACCTTGGTCTGCGATCCGATTCGGATCCTTCGATTCGGGGCGTCGACGCACAATTCGCACCGTATTCACTACGACGCCTCCTATGCGCAGACGGAGGGGTTGTCCGCACCGGTGGTCATGGCCCAGTTGCAGGGCACGCTGTTCTTTCGTGCCGCGTCACACTTTGCCGGTGGATACGAAGGAGTTGTGTCCGTCTCCTGGCAGAATCGTGCGCCCGCGCCCGTCGGAGCCACGCTCGAGGTGTCGGGTGAAGTGTCCCAAATCGACAGTGACCAACTGACTTTGGCGTTGCGGGAGCATTCGGACGATGGTGTGCTGTGTGCTGTCGGAACCGCTGTGGTGGTCCGGGTCTGCTGAGCGAACCGAATCCGTTGGCGTAGACCGCAATCTCACCCAAGATCTGTTTCATTCAAACGTTCAGTGTCGAGAGGACTTCACATGACTGGTGTCGAGGCGTCGGAAGCCACGTTCGCGCTGCCCGAGCGGCCACGAGCGGCCGGTCGGCAGGATTGGACGGCATGGCCGGGTTACAACGCAGCCGGCAGCGGATACCGCGGTTACTGGTACCCGGTCACGTGGTCGAACCACATCACCAAAGACCCCAAGAGCTACACCATCTGTGGTGAAAAACTGGCGATCATCCGCGACGCCGGCAAGGCATATGCCTTGCACGATCGCTGCCCGCACCGCGGCGTTCCGCTGTCCGAGGGCGATCAGCAGTTCCCGGGAACCGTCAGCTGCCCGTACCACGGCTGGACGTACCGGCTCACCGACGGCAAGCTGGCCGCGGTCATCACAGACGGTCCGGATTCCAAGATCTGCGGCAAGCTGAACGTCCAGACCTATGCGATCGAGGAGCGACTGGGTCTAGTGTGGGTGTACATCCCGATCGCCAACGAGCCGGCGCCGTCCATCGACGACCAGTTGCCGCGTGAGCTGGTGGAGAACAAGGGCATCGTCGGTGGTCGTATTCAGCCCCGAGAAGGTAACTGGCGCTTCGCATGTGAGAACGGTTTCGACGAGGGACATGCGAAGTATCTGCACCGCACCGCATTGTGGCGTCTGTTCAAGCCGATGCCGACGTGGAACATCACGAGTATCGTTCCGGAGGGACGCTGGATCTACCGGGTGCAGGAAGAGGTGTACTGGGAGGCGGAGTTCCCGGGCGTGGGAACCTGGACGAACAAGCGGTGGTGGAAGAAGAAGCCGGACGAGACCCAGATTTCGCAGATCGGAAACGTCGGCGCCGGTCTGGACGTCAATCCTGTGATCGCAGCTCAGAACTTCCCCGGTTTTGCTTCACTGTCCATGCCGGGTGTCCTGCGCATCGCGTACCCCAAGTTCATTCACTACGAGTTCTACGTCCCGGTGGACGAAGACAACCACAAGTACGTCGGCCTCATGGTCAACTTCGTCTCCGGCGCAGCAAAATTGGGCTTCTACGCCAAGTACCTCGGCGCGATCCGCTGGCTGTTCCACGGTCAGTTCTCGGGTCAGGATGCGTGGATGGTCGAGGTCACCGATGCGCCGCCGGAGAAGCTGTACCGACCGGACGTGTCGCTGACAACGTGGCGAAATCTGGCAGAGGAAGAGTACGCCGAGAAGATCGCCGACGCGGCCAAGCACACCCCCAAGGCGCCGGTCAGGCCCACCCGAGAGCGCCGGACGCCAACGCCCCGCCCGGCCCCTGTCGCCGACGCTCAGATTCCCACCGGCACCAGCGAATAGGAGAGATACATGTTCAAGATTCTGACGGCTGTCGCTATCGGTGCCGCTGTTGCAGTGGCAGTCCCAAAGCTGTGGCAGCTGGCCGGCGAGCGCAGCAATACTCAGGTACATCAGGTCAATCCATGACCACTGCGAGGGCCGACGCTCTCGCAGGGCTAGGCGACGAGCGCCGGGAATGGGTCGAGCGAGCCTACGCCCATGTCGATCGTGCGCGATTGCGGGATCTCGCCACTTCGGTGGTGAACATTCCCAGTCCGACGGGTGACGAAGCACCGCTGGCCCGCCACATCACGGCGGTCTTGGCAGCGTCGGGCATCGAGGCCCACACAATGGATCTCGATGATCGACAAGCGAACTCGTGGGGAAGGCTCCGCGGTGCCGGGTCCGGACCGGATCTGTTGCTGTATGCGCCGATCGACACCGTCACGACGGGCGATCCGGCGGAAGACCTGCCGTGGGTGGGAAACGAGTTGCGAGCGGATCTGACGCCGCACGCTCAGTTCGACGAGAACTACGTGATCGGATTGGGTGCGTCGAACCCCAAAGGCCACGCCGTCTGCATCGTCGCGGCGGCCGAAGCAATTGCCGCAGCGGGTATTCCGCTCCGCGGTGACTTGGTACTCGGATTCGGCGCCGGCGGTATGCCGACCAATGCCCGCCCGGGCGTCGGAAACCCCCGACGCAACACCGGCCAGGGCGTCGGCTGCTCGTTCCTCCTGGAACAGGGAGTGTGGGCGGACTGTGCGCTGATCGCCAAGCCCGGCTGGACGGTTTCCTGGGAAGAAGTGGGCCTGGCCTGGTTCGAGATCACGGTGCACGGTCTGCACACCTACGTCGGCTCGCGCCACCGGTTGCCGTACCGCAACGCGATTACCGCCGCCGGCGAGGTGGTCGCCAAGTTGGAGGAATGGTTCCCGAAGTACTCGGCGGCGCATCAGGACGGTTTGGTTGCGCCTCAGGGGATCGTTGCCAACATCCGCGGCGGGTGGGAGCGAACAGCGTCGTTCACCCCCGAGCAGGTGCGCCTTACCGTTGATCTGCGGCTCAACCCGCGGACGACGCCCACCGCGGCCAAGCGTGAGCTCAAAGCCGTCGTGGCGGAGATCGCACAATCGCTGGATCTGCAGATCGACGTCGAACAGGTTCTTGCCATCCCCGGTGAGGGTTCCGACCCTCGAATGTGGTTGCGCCGCGCCGCGGTCGACGCGTGGGAAGCTGCCGAAGGGAAGCCGCATCAGGACTTCTTCGACGCCAGTGGGGCCACTGACGCAAACATCCTGCGCAGCCGCGGCATCCCGACGATTCGGGTGGGTATGCCCAAGGTGGTCGACGCACCGTTCGAGGTGGACTTCGCGATGGGGATGAACACTGTGGATCTGGCTGCGGCGGAGAGATTTACGAAGTATCTGATCCGAGTGGCCCTAGACACCGTCACCCGCTCGCTCGAGGAAGTAGGAATCGACTGATGGCGAAAATAGTTCTGGGTATCGGTGCCTCCCACAGCACCTTGATGAACACCCATTGGGAAGAGACGACGCACAAGGCGGAGGCCGAACGCTTCCGGGACGCACTGTATCTGAGCCGGGAGAAGATCGCGGCGTCGAAACCCGATGTCGTCTTGATTCTAGGCTCCAACCACTTTCGCGGTTTTTGGCTGGATCTGATTCCGGCGTTCACTCTCGGCGTCGGAGAGTGCATTTCCAGTGGTGAGTCAGGAACACCCAAGGGGCCGCAACGGGTCGATGTGGACTTCGCCAGGCACCTTGCAAACGAGCTGATCGAAGGTGGCCGGTTCGATCTTGCCTACTCGGCGCGATTGCAGATCGATCATGGGCAGTCTCACGCGATTCAGTACGTTCTCGACGGAATCGACGTTCCGATAGTTCCGTTGGTGGTCAACGTATTCGCGCCGCCTCTCCCGACGTTCAAGCGATGTGAGGAATTGGCGAAGGCCCTGCGGGATGCCGTTGCGTCGTATCCGGCGGATACCCGCGTCGTGGTGATCGCGTCCGGCGGATTGTCTCATCGGCTGCCCTGGCCTGACTGGCGTGATCCGCACGGTGAGGACGAGGATTTCATGGTTCGAGCCTGGCTGGACGGCCGGGAGAACTGGTCCGACTACGACGTCCGGCGACGCCAGATCATCCGCGCGGCCGATGCCGCGATCACTCCGGAGTTCGATGACCGAATTCTTGATCTGTTTGCCAGCGGCAAGGCAAGTGAGCTTGCCGAGTTCACGACGCAGCAGATCGAAGACGAGGCGGGCAACGGTGCGCAGGAGCTGCGGACCTGGCTCATGATGGCCGCGATGCTCGACTACATTCCGGGCGAACGCCTTGCCTACGAAGCGATTCCCGAGTGGCTCACCGGTATGGGTGTCACGATTCTCGATCCAGCTGGAACAGCCAGCGCAACAACATAATCTGCACCTTCAGTAAAGGAAGTTTCTCTGATGACAATCTGGAACGAACTTGCCGGGCTCGATTTCGAGTTGACGGCCGTCGACGCCGGCGGTGTGCCCACGCGCTCTCTGCAGGCAGGATTCGGTGACGAGGCCGTGATCTTCCTGCACGGCACCAGCGGGCACCTCGAGGCATTTGCACGCAATATTGCACCGCACGCCGAGTCTTACCGGGTTCACGCGATCGACATGCTTGGCCATGGTTACACCGGCAAGCCTGACTACCCGTACGAGATTCCGCGTTACGTCGAGCATTTGGTGAACTACCTCGACGCGGTCGGACTGGACCGTGTGCACTTGGTGGGTGAAAGCCTCGGTGGTTGGGTCGCTGCCTACCTGGCCAGCGAGCAGCCCGAACGTGTTCTGTCGCTGCAGTTGCTGGCAGCAGGTGGAACAGTCGCGAACCCGGTAGTCATGGAGCGCATAAAGACGTCGACCGCGAAGGCCGTCCAGAGCGACGATATCGAATTGACCCGCGCACGTATGCAGTTGCTCATGCACGATCCCGCCGATGCAACCGAGGAATTGGTTCAGGCTCGTCACCGGATCTACCATCAGCCTGATTTTGTCGCCAACATCCACAACCTTCTCTCCCTGCAGGAGATGGAGGTTCGCCAGCGGAACCTGCTGCGTCCGGATCGAATGGCACTCATCAAGGCGCCCACTCTTGTGGTCTGGGGCCAGGAAAATCCGTTCGGTGATGTTCCGGAAGCGAAGAAGATGGCCGAGGATATTCCGGGCGCTCAGCTCGAACTCTACTCGGAGTGCGGTCACTGGCCGCAGCACGAGCAGGCAGCGAAGTACAACCCGCTGAGCCTCGAGTTCTTGGCAAAGGCGTCAGCCGGCGCGAAGGCATCTATCTGAGAAGTTCCTGCCAAATATACTGCTGCGTAATGGAGCCGGCCTCTCGATCGGGAGGCCGGCTCCCGCCTTGTCGAAGGTAAAGTCATCGTCTTACCGCGAAGGAGTTCTCGTGAAGAAAGTACTTCTGCTGACGGCCGACGCCGACAACGGGCTCGGTACCGCAATCCGTGACGCCGTCGGAGGTGAGGCGGAGGTAGTTCGATTGTCTGAGCGCACCACGGGGGCGCTCCGTGCGGAGTTGCCGACGTGCGACGTCGTGGTGGGGGACTGGAGTGGTGATCTGCCACTGGGCAAGGAGGAAGCAGAGCTCGGCCGGAATGTGCTCCTCGTCCAACAGCCCGGTGCCGGAACCAATTTCATCGATGTGGAAGCCTGGCGCGCCGCCGGAGTTCCGGTCGCGAATACTCCCGGCGCAAACGCGAATTCGGTTGCGGAGTGGGCAGTGCTGGCGGCAGGTGCGTTGTGCCGCTCCGTGTTCTGGGCGCACAACGAGGTTACCGATGGGCGCTGGCCACAGGAATCCATCCTGTCGCGCGATTGCCGCGATCTGGCGCAGTGCCGGGTCGGCGTCGTAGGTGTCGGTTCGATCGGCCGCCGGTGTGCAGAATTGTTTGCCGCCTTCGGTTGCGACGTCTACGTCACCGCGCGTTCGAGACCGCGTGACACTGTGGCTGCGACGTTTGTGTCGCTCGACGAGTTACTGCCTCTCGCGGATGTGCTGGTGCTGGCCGTCCCGCTTACGGAATCAACTCGGGGACTGATCAATTCCCGTCGAATTGCGCAGTTGCCCACCGGAGCGATCGTGGTCAATGTGGCGCGCGGCGCTGTCGTCGACGACGCGGCATTGGCGCGTGCCTTGCGTTCCAGGCATGTCGGCGGCGCTGCCCTCGACGTGTTCGACGTTGAACCACTACCGATTTCGAGCCCGCTTCGTGGATTCGATTCGACCCTCCTGAGCCCGCACGTCGCCGGTGGCAGCGCCGGAGCGCGTGCGTCGATCTACTCGATGACGGCGCAGAATGTCGCCAGTGCGCTGCGCTCGCAGACAATTCGGTGGACATTGTGATTCGGTGGACATTGTGATCGAGGGCAGTGTTACCGCAGTATTTCGGTCTGCACGTTCCTCCAGGTGCAGTGTTTCGCCGAGGTAAGTTCCTGTCCCCGGTCCGCACGGTGGACCCGGTTGGTTCTCGGGTGTAGGTACACACAGCTAGGTTTGCTCTCCACGACCCGCAACTGCGGCACAGATCACAAACAAAGGTGTGAGTAGATGGCCTCGCTGTCAAAGTTTGGAAGGACTGCTCTTGTTTCGGCTGCGCTGCTGCTGACCGTTGCAACCGGCGCATGCAGCCGCCCGGCGACGCAAAGCACAGCTGATTCCGCCGGAAGTGGACCACTGCGTATCGCAGTCGGAATCGATGCTTCCTACGCTCCGTTCTTCGTGGCGGAACAGGAAGGCATGTTCGACGCCGCCGGTCTGGACGTCGAACTCGTCCAGTTCGGTCGTGGTGGCGAGGCCGTCGACGCACTCTCGACCGGCCAGGTCCAGATCGCCGGTAGCTCCGATACGACAACGATCGCCCAGTTGCGTCAGAATCCGTCGTTGCGTGCGATGTACGCGTACGAGGCGTCGGGTGACTACATCAAGGTCGTGCTGCGCAACGGTGTCGACTCACCGGCTGCGATCAAGAAGATGGGCATCGTCCCGGGTCTCAGCCAGATTTCGACGGACAAGTACCTTGCTGCCAACTCCATTGCCCCCGGTTCGGTCGAGATGATCTCGGCGACCCCGACGGACATGCCCGCACTGCTAAGCCGCGGCGACATCGACGGGTTTGTCCTGTGGGAGCCGTGGCCGGCCACGGCCCTGGATCAGGGAACCGGCCACGTGGTGGCAGTAACCGGAGACTACGGCTGGTTCTATCATCATTGGGCGATCACGACGGCTCCGTGGCTGTCGGCCAACGAAGAGACAGCGCGAACCGTCGCGAAGGTGCTCGACGAGGCAACGCGCAAGGTCGAGTCCGATCCGGGCGTGGCAGCGTCCGCGACCAAGGCGGCTGTGAATGTCAGCGAGGATCAGACTATTGCCGCCGTGGACGAGATCGACTTCGCCGTGGTGAATCTCGAAGCTGCGGATGTCGAGTCGGCGCAGTCGATCGTAGATTTCTACAAGTCGATCGGTGTTCTCAGCGAACAGCCGGATCTCGAATCGGCAATGCTTCTGGATTGGTACAAGGATGGTGCACAGTGAGTATCGCAACAAGTAATTCGGCGTCCAGCTCGACAAATAGCGCGGGGGCAGGTGGTCCTGGCAAAAAGAACACCGGTGTTGCCATCGACGTGCTCGACCTCGGAATCAGCTTCGGCGCAGCGGAGATCGTCGCCGGAATCGACATGCACGTGCAGCCAGGTGAATTCGTCTGTCTGCTCGGTCCGAGCGGCTGCGGCAAGTCGACGTTGCTGTCGTCCATGGCCGGCTTCGTGGAACCAAGTGCCGGCGAGATCGTGTGCGACGGAGATGTCGTCGAAGGTAGTAACCGTCACGCCGGCATGGTGTTTCAGAGCTCCGAAGCGTTGTTCGAATGGATGACCGTGAGCCAGAACGTGGCCTACGGCCCCAGGATGCGTGGAGCGAACCGCAGCGAGCAGGCCGGTATCGCGGCCGAGTACCTCGCGATGGTCGGTTTGCCTCACGCGGGTGCAAAGTTCCCCTCGCAGCTGTCCGGCGGTATGCGGCAACGCGTTCAGATCGCGCGAGTTCTTGCCAACCAGCCGTCGTTGGTTCTCATGGACGAGCCGTTCGGTGCGTTGGACGCTCAGACTCGTCAGGTTCTGCAGACCGAACTCGACCGTATCTGGCGGCACACCCGCTGCACCGTGGTATTCGTGACTCACGATATCGACGAGGCGCTGACGTTGGCTGACCGTGTGATCGTGATGTCGGCCGGCCCGCGAGCCCGGATCAAGAGCGTCTACGAAGTCAATGCGGCTCGCCCGCGAGACCGCAACGATCCCGAGGTGATCGAGCTCTACGAGAAGCTGCGGGACGACATTCGGGCAGAAGTGGTTGCGTCGCTGCGGAACCAAGGCATTGAGGAGGACGAGCTGTGACGGCTGTAGTGACCGGTGGTTCAGCCGGTGTGAGAACAGCGAAGGTGGCGCAGACAAAGAAGCGTTCGTCGGCGCGGCGATCCAAGATTGTCAAAGCGACGCTGATGTATGCAGCCTCAGCGGCAATCGGTTTGGGCATCTGGTCGTTCTTGGCGTGGTGGTACGGGCCGACCACCATTGCATCACCGGCCGAGGTATGGTCGGCGGCACAGGAACTGTGGGAGAGCGGCGTTCTGTGGTCGTCGATTACCGCGTCGGGCCAGCGAATTCTCATCGGCTGGTTCCTGGGTGTCGTGATCGGTGCTCCCGTCGGAATTCTGATGGGCCGCATTGCCATCGTGCGACAGCTCCTCGATCCGTACATCGAGTTCTTCCGGTTCATTCCGCCTATTGCGTTTGTCACTCTCGCCGTTGTCTGGTTCGGCATCGGTGAGACGTCGAAGGTTGTTCTGATCTTCTACACCTCGGTATTCATCGTCACGGTCAGCACGATTGCCGCGACCGTTGCGATCAGCGAGAACAAACTGCAGGCAGCGGCGAATCTTGGTGCCAACAAGCTTCAGATCATGAAGACAGTGGTCTTGCCCTCGTCGATCCCCGGCATAGTCACCGGCGCTCGCCTGGCGATGGGCAACAGCTTCCTCACCATCGTGTCGGCGGAGATCGTCGCCGCCGATCAGGGTATCGGTTCGATGATCTGGCAGGCTCGAAACTACGGCCGGATCGACTGGACGTTTGTCGGCATCATCGTCCTGGGCATCATGGGTTTCATCTTCGACCGGATCCTCCGCATTCTGTCCTCGCGGTACCTCGCCCGTTACGGCGTCAAATAGTCAGGAGCGCAGCATGAATCACCCGCTGAGCATTGCCGAGCAGGCCGGAATTCCGGGACCGCCAGAGTTCGCCGACGTCGAGAGTGAGCGGCGTCGACGCAAGACCGCCGTCATCGGCGGGTATCGGATCCTGTCGAAATTCGGTTTGGACGAGGGAATCTCGGGACATATCACCGCTCGAGACCCGGAAGATTCGCAGACTTTCTGGACTGCGCCGTTCGGGCGGCACTTCTCCCAGGTTCTGCCGGAGGAACTGCTGCATGTGGCGTCGGACGGCACGGTCATTTCCGGAAACGGACCGCTCAACCGAGCGGCGTTTGTCATCCACAGCAAGGTTCACGAGGCTCGTTCCGACGTCATCGGAGCTGTTCACGCTCACGGTTTGAACGGTAAGGCGTTCTCCTCGCTGCACACCCGACTCGCACCGATCACTCAAGACGCGTGCGCCTTTCACGAGGATCACTCGATCTACGAGGAATATCACGGGGTGGCGCTGGACGAAGAGGAGGGGATCCGCATCGCGGATGCCCTCGGATCGAACAAGGCCGTGATCCTCACCAACCACGGCCATCTGACCGTCGGAACGTCCGTGGAGAGCGCAGTGTGGTGGTATGTGTCGATGGAGCGGTCGATGCAGGCGGAGTTGACGGCGCGAGCCGCCGGTGATCCCGTTGTCCTGCACGAGAAGATCGCGGCGCAGACCCACGAGGCAGTCGGCACCGAGAAGGTGGGGTGGTTTGCGTACTCGACCATCATCCAGAAGATCGCAGCAGACGAACCCGAGGTATTCGCGTACTGAATTCTTGCGAGCATGGGGCTCGTCGACCGAGAGGTCGGCGGGCCCTTTTCGTGTTGTCCCGCAACTGTTACCGAGGTCTGTTGAGCGGACCGGTTTCATTTGCGGGAGTCCGGCGGCGCAATACCGTATCGAGTGTGAAAACAACGTCTCCCACGGCGACCGACAACGAGATCGGCGTCGATATTCTGATCATTGGTGCCGGCCCCGCCGGGCTATACGGCGCGTACTACGCAGGCTTCCGCGGCCTCTCGGTTGCCGTGATCGATGCCCTTGTGGAACCGGGGGGACAGGTCAGTGCGATGTACCCGGAGAAGGCGATCCTCGACATCGCAGGATTCCCTTCGGTCAAGGGACGCAACCTCATCGAGGGTTTGATGGCGCAGGCCGCCCCGTTCGATCCGGTATACCTACTGGGCATGCAGGCTCGTGAGCTGTCGCATGACGACGACGGCCGGGTGCGGATCATCACCAGCGCGGGCCAGGTAGTGGTGGCCGGCGCGGTTGTCATCACCGGCGGCATCGGAACCTTCACCCCGCGTCCGTTGGCGAAGGGTTTGGAGTTCATGGATCGGGGGCTGAGTTACTTCGTCCCGGATTTGTCGGCGCACACCGGGAAAGATGTTGTCATCGTCGGTGGTGGCGACAGCGCATTCGACTGGGCCGTGCACCTGGAACCGATTGCCAAGTCCGTCACCCTGGTTCACCGGCGAGATCGTTTCCGCGCGCACAAGTCCACAGTTGCCAAGGTGCGGGAAAGCAGTGTCCAGGTTCTCGTCAACGCCGATGTCTCGGCGGTACGTGGAAATGGGTGGATCGGCGAGGTCGACATCACCTACAAACAAGACATGAGCACGTCCACCCTGCCAGCGCAATCCGTCATCGCGGCATTGGGATTCACGGCCGACCTCGGTCCGATGATGGAGTGGGGAATCGAGATCGAAAATCGCCACATCGCGGTGAATACACGGATGGAGACGAATGTTTCGCGTGTGTATGCCGCCGGGGACATCACGGATTATCCCGGCAAGGTCCGGTTGATCGCCGTCGGTTTCGGTGAAGCCGCGACTGCGGTGAACAACGCTGCGGCAGCGCTGGATCCGGAAGCGGAGATCTTCCCCGGACACTCCACCGAACAGGAGGGTTAGGCCATGGCATTTGTCATCGGTGAAGCATGCATCGACTACACGGACCGATCGTGCATGGAAGAATGCCCCGTGGATTGCATCTACGAGGGTGATCGCAAGCTCTACATCAACCCGAACGAATGCATCGACTGCGGCGCTTGCGAATTGGCTTGCCCAGTGGAGGCGATCACCGTCGACCGGAAAGCAGACCCGGATTTCAAGGAAGACAACAAGCGCTTCTTCCTCGAGATCTTGCCTACACGTAGCGAGCCTGTCGGAAATCCGGGTGGTTCGGCAAAGATCGACATCGTCGGCGTCGATACTCCGATGGTTTCGGCGTTCTGATGACTGGCGGCCTGCAACTCGGATACGTGGATTCGTCCTTCGGGCAATTGCATTACGCGCAACAAGGTTCGGGTGATGCGATTCTCCTGCTTCATCAGGCGCCCCGTTCGTGGGACGAGTTCCGCGAGCTCATTCCACTCCTTGCCGACGACTTCCTCGTTGTCGCGATGGACATGCCGGGGTACGGCAACAGTGCTCCGGTGCCCGGCCCGCAGACCATCGAGACCTATGCGCGAGGCGCGTGGGAATTGCTCGACACCCTGGGCGTCGATCGAGTGACGGTCATCGGCCACCACACCGGTGCGGCAGTGGCGCTCGAGATGGCGGCATCACGACCCGAGAGGGTGCACGCTGCCGTGCTCTCGTCGTGTCCGTGGACCGACTGCAGCTATCGCGAGGGGCACTCGGGACCCGGTGGGATCGATTGCGTCGACCGAGCCGCAGACGGTAGCCATCTCACCAGGCTGTGGGCGATGCGTCGCCCCTACTACCCGGAACCAGGCACCGCGCTACTCGACAGGTTCATCCGGGACGCGCTTGCCTACCGAGTTGATCCGGCGGAGGGCCACAAAGCCTGTGCCCGCTACGTCATGGAGACGAGGATCGGTTCGGTGACTGCCCCGGTTCTGCTGATCGGAGCGCAGAAGGATCCCTTCTCGATGCCCAACCTGGGCCCCTTGCAGACGAACCTGACAGGTGCGGCGGTCGTGGAAACGGCAATCGTCGAATCCGGGACGGTGGCTCTCATCGAAGAGCACGCCCCCCAGATCGCCGAAGCCGTCCGCGTGTTTCTAGAGAATTACGCAGGTAGACGCCCGGTGTAAACTCTGCGAGACGGGTTCACTGAGCGGACCGTGTGGCGTGCGTCTCACCGCACAGTCGCCATAGTCTCAGTATCGAAGCACCTGCACCCAGCGAGGACCCCGACCGATTTCGGTCGCTGTGGCACTCGGTCTCGGCAGGCTGTCACAGATCGTTCAGGAGGACACTCATGGCCGCTCCACAACAATCCGTCGGGTTCGGATCGGTACTACCCATCGCGTCGGAAACGACCGCTGCATCGCAACCTGCAGGTGAACTGTCCTCGGTCCTGGGCAAGTCTCGAATGATCTTGGATGCTTTCGACACGGACCACAGCGATTTGTCTCTGACGGAGCTCACTCGGAGGAGCGGGGTCGCGAAAGCCACGGTTCACCGGTTGGCCGGTGAATTGGTCGAGTGGGGATTGCTCGAGCGCGCGGGTACCAAGTACAGGCTGGGCCTGCGTTTGTTCGAGCTGGGCCAATTGGTGCCACGTCAGCGGATTCTCAGGGATGCAGCCCTTCCGTATATGGAGGACCTTCTGTTGGCGACGCAGGAGACCGTTCATTTTGCGGTTCGTGACGGCATCGACGTTCTCTACATCGAGAAGATCATCGGGCATCGCGGGCTCAATCAGCAGTCGCGGGTAGCCGGTCGGCTCCCTTTGTACTGCACTGCGACTGGCAAGATCATTCTTGCCTTCTCTCCGCAGTCGGTTTTCGACGAGGTTGTCGAGCAGGGTTTCACCGCATTGACCAGCCGAACGACGATGTCCGTCAGCGTGCTGCGCCAACAACTCGAGCGAATGCGCAAGGAACAACTCGCAGTGGAAGTCGAGGAGACGCGGCTCGGATACATGAGTGTTGCCGTACCCGTGTTCAGTGGGCCGCGCACCCTGGCGGGTGCGCTGTCGGTGACTGCTCCGACGGCTCGGCTCAACGTCAGCCGGATCACCGGCGCACTGCGAACTGCAGGCGTCGGGATCACTCGAAAGCTCCATGCCATGAAATGCACACATTCACCCAGCGACCCGCTCGCTCTACGCACCATCTGCAGCCCGGTGATGTGCTCTTTCAACGGTTGCGGTAAGTAGGGCGCACCTAGCGACGTGCGCGGAACTCGCTCTTCTCGCAGTCCCAGGTCTGCGAGCCGACGCCCCGAGCCCGTAGCACTGCTTTCTGGACCTTTCCGGTCTCTGTGAGTGGCAACGACTCTACGACGTCGATATACCGGGGAAGGGCGAAATACGGAAGATGAATCTGGGAAAAATCCAGAATCGAGGTGGGGTCGAAATCTCTTCCGGGGCGCAGGATCACGGTTGCCATGACGTCGTCTTCGGCCAGGTCCGACGGTACCGGGAAGACCGCAACCTGACTGACCGAAGGGTGTAGCGCCAGGACTGCTTCCACCTCGGCGCCGGAAATGTTCTCACCTCGACGTCGAATGACATCCTTGATTCGATCGACAAATCGGAACCATCCGCCCTCCTCGCGAATCACCCTGTCTCCGGTGTGAATCCAGCTTCCCGGCTCGGGGATAGGGTCGCCCAGATATCCCTGTGAACAGGCGCCTGCCACCGTGGTGCGGACTACCAGTTCGCCGGGCTCTCCGTCGGCCACAGCGGTACCGTTGTCGACGACGACGGCCTCGTAGCCGCTCATCACCATACCCATGTACCCGGCTCGTCGGTTTCCTGGGAGCGTGCCGATCACGAGATTGGTTTCAGTACTTCCGAATCCGTCCACAAGTTCCACACCGAATCTCTGTGCAAACGGTTCGATCAGATGTGTAGGGGTTGCCGGGGCAAGCGCTACGCGGACGCTGTGCTCTCGATCCTGTGACGACGGGTCAGCGTTCATCAGCATGGCAACCATCGCGCCCAGGAGATAGTCGACAGTCGCGCCGATCCGGCGAACCTCGTGCCAATGATTCCGGACCGAAAAATGTTGACCCAGTACAAAAGTCGACCCTGACCAGAGGGACTGAACAAATGTATTGAGCGCATTCGTGTGAAAGAGCGGCAAGCAGTTGTAGAGGACGTCATCCGCGGTGAGCCCCAGTGAGGCGCTGACGCCTTTGCCCCACTGCAGGAACTGCGCGTGCGGGCATCGGACGCCTCGGGGCAGACCGGTGGTGCCGGAGGTGAAGAGTATCGCGGCTAGGTCGAGCGGATCGAGGGTCTCGGGCTCGCAGCCCGGATGCGAACCGGCAGTGGGGACGTATTGTTCACCCATAACCCACACGGTACCGTCGAATCCGGTTACAGCGACCGAGTATTCGGGTGAAACCAGGATCCGTTGTACGCCGGCCTGTTCGAGTGCACTGGCAACACTGTCGGCTCGGAGGGCCGTATTGAGCGGGACGACAACCGCACCGATCCACGCGCATCCGAGAACAAGGTCTGCCAGTTCGATCCTGTTGCCGGACAGTGCCGCCACGCGCTCCCCACGGCTGACGCCGTGATTACGGAGATCCGCCCCCATCGACGCTGCACGATGCCGCAGTTCGCGGTAGGTGACCGTGATCCCGTCGACGACGAGGGCCGGGTGCTCGGGGCGCTCCACGGCTCGCTTCCGGATCAACTCCGGAAGCGAACGCGGAACGGCATGTGTGTCGCGGGGCATGAACGACTCCTTGCCGATAACTCGTAAGACGGGAACTATCCCTGTCAGGGTACGACGACGGCCCGTCCGGAAACCTTGCCCTCGCCCATCAATTGCAGTGCAGTTGCGATGTCATCGAGCGGAAATTCCTGTACCGCAACGGAAATCTTGCCCTCGACAAGGAGCCGAATCATCTCCGGTGCCAGTTCGGCTTGGCGGGCTGTCTTGCGAATCATATTGACGGGCAGAATTCGGACGTCGCTGAGCAGCCAGTTCGGCAAGTCGAGGGTGAGGCTCTTGCCCAACGTGTACCCGATCAGTGCCGCGCGCCCACCGGGGACAACACTTGCCAGAAGGTGCGGCAAGCCGTCACCCCCAAGTGTGTCGATTACCGCGTCGACGCTGGGTTCGGAACCCAGCACGCCGGCAAGTTCGTCGCCCTGTCCGACGACAGGGCACACGCCCTCTGGAAGCAGCACAGCCTGATCCGCGCGCGGGACGACACCGATCACCTCGGACGCTCCGGCAAGCAGGGCAAACTGCGCTGCCATCGATCCGACTGCCCCCGACGCCCCGGCGACGACAACTCGTTCGCCCGGAGCGACGGCTGCTACGTCATTGACGGCAACGTAGCCGGTTGTGCTGGGCAAGAAAAAGGTTGCCGCGACGGCCGGTGAAAGCGCGGGATCGAACGGCGTGAATGCCTTGTCCGCTGCCACCAGATACTCGGCCCAACAGCCGTTCTTGAACAGGCCGACTCCGCCACCTCGGACGAGAAGGCGCGTCCCAGGCTCGTAAGTGTCGGATTCGATTACCGTCGCAGCACCATCGGTTCCGCCGATATGCGGCAGATTCGGCTTGACTCCGAAGTTTCCGCTCGCGACGGTGATGTCGAGATGACCGAGCGCAGCAGCGTCGATCCGTACCAAGGTCTGGCCCGTTTCGCGTGCGGGAATATCGACGTCGTCGATGACCGGTGAGGTGCCGAACTGATGAAGTCGGGCCGCGCGCATGGTGTCTCCTTGAATCGATCTGTGAAAGGTGTTGAGGAATAAGAGTGCGGTCAGGACAGAATCGCCTGGTCGCGGAGCCGTGCGATCAGTTTGTCGTCGTAGTCGAGAACGGACTTCAGAACGTCGTCGGTGTCGGCACCCAGTACCGGCGCAGCGCGTCGGATCGAGCCGGGTTCGGAGTTACGGCGAACCGGGATGCCCTCGTGGAGGAAGGTGCCTGCGAGTGGATGTTCCTGCGGGGAATAGAAGTTGCGTTCCCGTAAGTGCGAATCGCGGTCGATCAGGTCGCGCCCGTCCTGGATGGTTCCAGCCGCGACACCTGCCGATTGCAGGCGCTCCATGACGGTCTCGGGAGGCAGAGTCCGGGTCCAGTCGGCGATCGCGTCGTCGATACGCTCCTGGTCAGCTCTGCGGTTCTCCGCACTCGTGAAGTCAGGATTATCGATCCATTTCTCCGCTCCGATGATGCGACACAATGTATTCCACTCCGTTGTGTTGCGAATGGCAATCGAACACCACTGGTCGCTGCCGAGGCACGGGTACACGCCATGCGGTGCGAGTTCGGGATGGCTGTTGCCGATCGGCTCGGGAGACTGCGACCGGGCAGCGCGGAGAACGCTGGTACCCATGTGTGCCGCCATGGCTTCGAGTTGGGACAGATCGATGTGCTGACCCCGACCTGTACGGTCGCGGTAGTCGAGGGCCGCCAGCACCGCGACTGCTGCTTGCAGTCCGGCGACTATGTCGCCGTGTCCGTAGATGACTCCGACGACGTCGTCGGAGTTCCAGCCGGTGAGCGAGGTCAATCCGGTACTTGCAGAAACGATGTCGGCATAGGACACCCAGTCCTTGCGAGGACCCGTGTGGCCCATGCCGGACATCGACACGTAGATGATGTCCGGGTTGAGTTCTCGCAGTTGCTCGTAGCCGAGCCCCATTTTGTCCATGACCGACGAGCTGAAATTCTCGACCACGACGTCCGAGTTCTCGATCAGGTCCCGCAGAACCGAAAGACCTTCGGTGGATCGGGTGTCGAGTGTGATGCTGCGCTTGTTGCGGTTGACATCGTTGAAGTATCCGCTGGTGTTCGGATTGTCATGGGGACCGCGAGACAGATGCATGAACGGTGCAAAGCGTGTGGGGTCAGGCCGCCCGTTCGACTCGACCTTGATTACCTCGGCTCCGTGATCGGCCAGGATTCTGGTGCCGTACGGCCCCGCGAGTACCCACGTCAGATCGAGCACGCGGATACCTTCGAGGCTGAGGGTGGAATCGTCACTATCGCCCAATATTTCGTGCACGGGCGCACATGGATTGGCGTGCAAGAGATCTTGATGCTGACCCAGCCTGGCAGCCTCGAGTTTGCCGATGCGTCGGCCTTCCGGGAACGCGAAGCCGAATCCGAGATCACGGTATGTGCCGTGGTCGCCGGTCACGTCGGTGAAGAAGTCTCGATCGTTGAGTTGTGGGTTGAGCAACAGTTCGTCGGGCCGATCTACCGCGGCCCAAGGCAATTTGCGTGATTGCGCGCTGACCGCGAATTCTTCCTTCGGCCACTTCGAGATGAAGGTCGACAGAACGTCGAAGATGTGTTCCTGGTGTGTCTTGCGGTAGACCGCATCGGACCACTGGGGTTGATCGAGGTCGCCCTGCGCGTCGTTCTCGATCAACCATGCAAGCATCCCGTCCCACATGCGGGGGCTGCCGCCGAGTCCACCACCGACATAACCGTCGGCGGCCGGAAACAATCCGTGCGGAACGAGCGGATGCACCCGGCCCGGACGTGGCGGCACACGGTCCTCGTGAATGTAGGCGAGAGTGCCCGCTTCCAAGGCGGCGGCAACACATTCTTGAGCGCTGATTTCCAGCAACGCGCTCTGGCCTCTGGCTCGCGAACGCAAGCCGAGAAGAGCACCGATTGCGGCATTGATTCCGGCGAGTTGTTCAGCCTGGAGTTCAGGGAGCAGGAGTGGAGGGCGATCGGGGTCACCGACTTGAGCCATCATTCCGCCGAGTGCCGCCACGGTGAGGTTTGTTGCCTGCCAATCCCTTCGAGGACCCGATGTGCCGAACGGTGTGACTCGGACGTGCACGAAGGGGTTTCGACTGTTTGTCGGAGTCCCGGTCGCGCTGCCGTCGAGCAGGATGTCAGTACCGCGAAGAAGTGTGTCGAAGGCGAGACGATCATCGTCGTTGTCGAGATCGAGGACCACCGACTTCTTGCCTGCGTGCCAGTGCAGGTACGAATCTCCTTGGGACTCGACGCGGCTGGGGTCACCGGTCGGTGGTTCCACCAGAACGACTTCGAAGCCCAGGCCGACGAGGATGCGCCCGGCGAATCGCGTGAACGGACTGGAAATCTCTACAACCCGCACCGGGGAATGCACCACAACTACTCCGTTTCAATCCGAGATGAGGCCGAACCGACTGTTGTCGAACGTAGTTCTAGGGGCCGGTCGGCGACATGGTTACGGTCTGCCCACCGGACCCGCTCTCACTCGCGTTCAGGTGGCGTTCTGCTCGAACCATCCCGAGAGGAGGACGGCAGACGGATCGATGTCCGCGGAGATCTTGCCCTGCGCACGGAAGAACGCAACAAGTTCGTTCGCTCGCTCCACATCATCATCGGTGAATCCGCGCCCGCCGAAATCGATTTGGGTCACCCGGTCTGCCGCCTCGGTGGGGTCCATTTGGATGGACGCGGCAATCGCGGTCGCAGCGCGGGCGGGATCGGAGTTCACGATTGCCGATGCCTCGGAGATCACCTTGAACACCTTCCCCGCGGTCTCTTCGTTCGCGGACAGCCAATTATCAGAAGCGATGATCCACTGCGCATACTTGGCGCCGAAATCGCCGGTCGTGGCAACAACGCGTCCGCCTGTATTCACGCTCTGTGTCACCCAGGGGTCGAAGGAGAGAAAACCGTCGATGTCGCCGCGCGCCAACAAGGCGGGTTGTTCGGGCGGACTCGTACTCACAAGCGTGACCGTCGCGGGATCGATGCCGAGGCTGGCGAGGTACTGGTTCGTGAAGTAGAGACCGATACCGGGGAAGACACCCAGGGTCTTTATCGATTTCGGTTCGACGCCGTTTCGCAGAACTACCTGGAAGTACCGGTCGGATTCCTGGAACACGCCCAACGCCCTCAGGCTCGGATTGGCAGCCATGACGGAAAGCGCCGTCGAGTCGGCATTGCCGGATAATTCCGAGGTTCCGGCTACGACGTTCTGTGCGCCGGCCGCTCCACCCTCCGTCTGGATGACCTGGACGTCGAGGCCTGCGGCCTGGAACATGCCCTCGCGGTCTGCCAGGAAAATCGGGGCGTACGACGGGTCCACTCCCACAGCGATCCGTACCAGGCCACCGCTTTCCGCGGAGTTGTCGGTCGCGGGGCGAGTGCAGCCGCTGACAGCGATCGAGAGGGCTGCGAGGGCAGCGACCGTGCCCACCCACTTGTTCTGAAATCTGTTGAGCATGATGACCTCTCGGTAAAGGTGGAGTTTTCAGCGGCCAGTGAAGGAGGGGGGCCGCTTGTCGAGGAAGGACTGAAGGCCCTCGGCAGCATCGTCCGTCTTGATCAGTTCGAGCACGGCGTCGAACTCGAGGTCCAACGCTTGATCTAGTGGCAACGAAATTCCTTCTTCAACAATGCGTTTGATCATTCCGATGGTGGCCGTGGGCTTCGCTGCGAGTTCGTGAGCAAGGTCGGCGCAATGTGTATCGAGCTCGTCGTCCGCAACGACAGTGTCGACCAGGCCGATGTCACATGCACGCTCGGCACTGAGTCGTTTGCCCTCGATCATGAGCACTTTGGCTCGGTGTGTACCGACCAGCCGTGGAAGCCGTTGACTGCCACCCGCACCTGGAAAGAGACCCAGACCGATCTCGGGGAAGCCGATGGTCGCGGACTGCGCCATGACCCGGAAGTCGCAGGCCAAGGTCAATTCTGCCCCGCCGCCGAGTGCGTGTCCGTTGATCTTCGCGATAACAGGTTTTGGTGCCTTCTCGAGGATCCGTTGTACTTCGACCCACGGGCGCATCGCTCGCTGAGTCTCTTCGGTCAAGTTACGCATCACCGTGATGTCCGCGCCGGCGACGAAGAAGCGGCCCGTACCCGTGATGACGATGGCACGGACGCTTTGATCCGACGCGAGTGTCGGCAGTAAATCCAGAAGCTCGGCGATGAGGCTGGGATTGAATGCGTTGGCGGGAGGTTTGTCGATGACGACGGTGGCAATCGAGTCTGTGACGTCGACGGTGACGAAGTTGTAGGTCTGTCTCGTCAAGTGAGCTCCTGTCAGCGGGATGGCGGTGTACACCGGTCGAGCCGGAGGTGTGCCCAGGGAAGTATGTAGCGGCACTCTCAGACCGCGATACCGCTCGGGTCCGTTCAGTAGACCGATGCCGACCAGTGATCGCGCGGGACGTTTTTCTTGCTGTGATCATGGCGGTACTCAGCGCTGTGACAGGATTGAACCCGTGACTTCTGCAGTACCGACACCGCCCGAGCCCGTCGTCGACAAGCGTCCCGAGTCGATCTTCACGATGGGGACCAGGCTCGAGGACCGACTCGGACGAACCGGCACCATCCACACACCGCACGGCGATATCGCGACGCCGTCGTTCGTGGCCGTCGGAACCAAGGCCACGGTCAAGGCTGTGTTGCCCGAGTCCATGAAGGAACTCGGTGCGCAGTCGTTGCTCGCCAACGCGTACCACCTGTACCTGCAGCCGGGACCCGACATCGTCGACGAGGCCGGCGGGCTGGGCAAGTTCATGAACTGGGACGGGCCCACCTTCACCGACAGTGGCGGCTTCCAGGTCATGTCGCTGGGCGTCGGATTCAAGAAGGTGCTCGCGATGGAGGCCGTCGGCGTGCAGTCCGACGACGTCATCGCGAAGGGCAAAGAGCGCCTCGCGACGGTCGACGACGAGGGTGTGACGTTCAAATCGCACCTCGACGGCAGCAAGCATCGCTTCACCCCCGAGGTGTCGATGCAGATTCAGCATCAGCTCGGCGCCGACATCATGTTCGCGTTCGACGAGCTCACCACGTTGCTCAACACCCGCGGCTATCAGGAGCGATCGGTCGAGCGCACGCAGGCGTGGGCGATTCGCTGCATCAACGAGCACGAGAAGCTCACCGCTGAACGCGCCGACAAGCCCTACCAGGCGCTTTTCGGTGTCATCCAAGGTGCGCAGTACGAGGATCTGCGTCGTCAGGCCTGCCGTGGCCTCGAATCGATCGAAGGCGAGAACGGATACGGCTTCGACGGTTACGGCATCGGTGGTGCCTTGGAGAAGCAGAACCTCGGAACGATCGTGCGCTGGTGCAACGAGGAACTACCCGAGAACAAGCCACGTCACATGCTCGGTATCAGTGAACCGGACGACTTCTTCGTCGCAATCGAGAACGGTGCGGACACTTTCGACTGCGTCAATCCGTCGCGTGTTGCTCGCAATGCAGCGATCTACGTCCGCTCCGGCCGGTTCAACATCAACACCAGCCGTTTCCGTCGTGACTTCACACCTATCGACGACGAGTGCGACTGCTACACCTGCGCCAACTACACCCGCGCGTACATCCACCATCTGTTCAAGGCGAAGGAAATGCTCGCGTCGACACTCTGCACCATCCACAACGAGCGATTCACCGTGAAGCTGGTCGACGACATCCGAGCCAGCATCGAAGGCGGCTACTTCCACGACTTCAAGTCGGACATGCTCGGAAAGTTCTACGCGGCGAAGACGCCTGCACCTCAGGCGTAGGTCGGTTCGCGCTTCTTCACGTAAGCGATGACGCGGTAGGTGATCGGCATGACCAGCACCTCGACAAGCGTCTTCCACAGGAAGCCGACCAGCACGTAGTTGATGAAGTCTTCCCAGGTGCTGATGCCGATGACACCGGCCGCGATGGAACAGAAGATGAGGGTGTCGGCGAATTCGCCGACGACGGTCGAGCCGATCAGGCGCGCCCACAGGTGCTTCTCCTGCATACGCTTCTTCATCATCACCAGGACCAGTGAGTTCAACAGCTGGCCGACGAGGTAGGCGGCCAAGCCTGCGACCAGTAGCCGAGGAATGACGCCGACCACGGTCTCGAGGGCAGCCTGGTTCTCGTAGAACTCCGCTGACGGGAGTTGCACTGCAATCCAGAAGCACGCAGCGGCAAGAATCAGTGCGCCGAAGCCCAGGTAGATCGCGCGTCGGGTCGCCTTGAAGCCGTAGACCTCGCTGAGCACGTCACCGAGGACGTAGGCGAGCGGGAACAAGAAGAATCCACCATCGGTGATGATGGGCAGAATCTGTAAGGGACCGAGCGAGAAGTCGGAATCCGCAAAGAAGGCGACCCCCTTGGTCGCCGCCACGTTCGAGATCAGCAGCGTTGCGGTGAAGAGCGCGACGATTGTCGGGTAATAACCCCGGCTGACGTGCGCAAATTTGGTTTCTTGGGTCGATTCGTCTTGCTGATCCTGAGCTGTCACGTCCGTCATCCAAGCACCACAAGGCGCTCGGATGCGAGTTGGCGACCGTCCAGTTGCGCAGAACACACCGAAGGCCCTGCGGTTTCACGTGGAACCGCAGGGCCTTCGAGGTATGTGAACGAACTGATCAGGCAGCTACCGGACCGCCGGTCAGTACGCGATATGCGTAGGTACTGGCGATCAGCGCGACGGGCGCCGTCACCAGTAGTCCGATTCCACACAGCAGTGCACCGACGATGTTGATACCGATCAGAGCGAGCGCCAGCAGGATCAAGGTTCCGACGTTCGACGAGGTCAACGCATAGCTCGACTTGATGCCGGAAATCGCATCCTGGTTCTTGTCCACGATGAAGGTCAGCGTGTAGTAGAGCAGGAACGCCGCGATGATGCCGGGAATTATGCAGAGAGCCAAACCGACGTAGGTAGCTACGGCTACAAGGAAACCGCCGAGGACAACCGCACCGATGTTGGTGAATTGGAAGAAGGTGCCGAAGGCCGGCTTGATTCCGTCCAATTCGCTCAATGCTCCACGAAGGAATGCGGCTTGGATGATGTAGCCGACGACTGCAGTGACCAATCCGCCAACGATCGACAGCGCGTTGAACTCGGTGTTGGTGTAGTCGAAGCCGTTGAACGCGCCCTGGATCAGTCCGGCGATCACAAACGCGATGAGCGAGATCCCGATCCAGACGAGCGCATTGTCTTTGAATTTGTTCCAGCCGTACGAAATTGCTGCACCCACGGAAAGCTGGGGGCCGCCAAAACCTGCGCCGTAGTCATTCGGAGGCGGAGGCGGGAAGTTGCCACCACCGGGAGGAGGCGGGTACCCGCCGGGCGGCGGGTAATTGCCACCTTGAGGTGGAGGCGGGTAGCTACCGCCCTGTGGAGGTCCGGCCGGAGGGGGATAGCTCCCTGGAGGGGGTGCTCCCTGCTGGCCGTACGGATCCTGGGGTGGGAATTGCTTCCCATCCTCTGGGTTCTGGTTGGGGTCGTGCCCACCGGTTGTCATATTCCTACCTAGCCCTTGACTACCTGAGTTCCACCAGCGAGCTCGTCATGCTTGCCCTGCTTGGTGGGGCTGTTGTTGATGGTGACTGCGATGACGATGTACGCAACCAGCGCGAGGATTCCGCCGATGATCGGAATGATCGAGAGCAAAGTGAAAGCGTTGCGAATCGCAGACTGCTGGACTGAGGGGCGAGGTGCGCCGCCCGGACCGTGTACTGAAAGGCCCAGAATCATCTTTCCCAAAGTCCGACCCTGCGTTACTTCCATTGCGATGAAGTACGCGAAGGTCAGAATTCCCGAGAACAGCCCCGAGACCAGAATCAAGCTGTCGGAGTCACTGACCAACAGAGCCAGAATCGCGGCGATGATGCCGACGATGATGCCGTCGATGATGCGGGCACCGAGTCGAATCCACAGATCGCCCGGCTGAGCGCCCGAAGGCAGCCGGTTTCCTCCGCCGTACGCACCTTGGTCGTTGAACTGCGGAGGAGGCGGGAAGTTTCCGCCCTGGGGTGGCGGTGGGTATCCACCGGGCGGCGGGTAGTTGCCACCCTGAGGAGGCGGGAAGTTTCCGCCCTGCGGAGGTGGGTAGCTTCCGCCCTGCGGGGGGCCGGCGGGAGGCGGGTAACTTCCGGGAGGAGGTGTTCCCTGCTGGCCATATGGATCCTGGGGTGGGAATTGCTTCCCGCCTTCTGGATTCTGGTTGGGGTCGTACCCGCCGGTTGTCATGTGTTCCCCTCAGTCGTAAATATCGCGCTCGAGTGTGACAGTGGATATGACCCTACTGGGATCAAAGAGCGATGTGGATGACATCTGCTCACTTGGATTCGGAGGTCACCTGTGGTTTAGGCTGCGTTGTATGACGAGTTCCGGGGGCAACAGCGACGATTCTTCGAGCGATTACCAGGCAAAACCTGGATACGGAGAATTTCCGAGCCTGCCTTCTGAGGGGTACGGCGTGTCCCCGTCCGAAACGCAGTCTTCACCTGAAATTCCCGGATATACCACTCCCAACGAGCAGTACCCGGGTTACCCACCGCCGTCGTACAACCCCACCGGCAATACGCCTGAGCCGGGTGGAATTGGTGAACCAAACCCATATCTGCCGCCGCAGACCTTCAATCCACCTAATCAATACCCGGCCAATCAATATCAGCAACCCGGACAATATGGACAGGCTCAGTACGGTCAGCCGCCGAACCCGTACGGTCAACCGAATCAATTCGCGGGCGGGTACGCACCGCCGATGCGGCCGGTCGGTACCAATGGTCTGGCAATTGCATCGCTGGTTGTGTCGCTTGCGGGCGGTTGCTTTTACAGTCTCGGCGGAATCGTCGGGATTATTCTGGGAATTGTCGCGCTCAACCAGATCAAGCAGACAGGTCAAGAGGGACGCGGTCTTGCGATTGCCGGAATTGCGGTCGGAGCGACTTTCTTGGCGATCTTTGCCGTGATTCTTGTGGTCGCACTCATAGCAAGTGCATCGTCGCCGTACTGAAGTGGCGCTGTACTGAAGTGCGCAGCGCTCACACGGGCGTGACGATGGATGACGCGGGGAGCGGCTTCCCGAAGTAATAGCCCTGGCCCATATCGCAGCCGGCTCTCGAGACGTTGGCTGCGTGTTCGGCGGTTTCGACGCCCTCTGCGATCGAATCAAGCCCGAGCTTGCGGGCGATGTCGGCGATGGACTCCATGACCATGAAGGCGCGATCTCCAGCACGACCCGCTGCGCTGACGGCCCACGTCAACGATTGGTCGATCTTGAGAATGTCGAGCGGCAATTCCGACAACGCGGAGAACGACGCGAAGCCCGCCCCGAAATCATCGAGGGCAATTCGAATTCCTTCGTTGTGCAGGATGTGAAGAGTGTCCGCGGCATGCCTACCTACGACGCCGAGTTCGGTGACTTCGACGATGATTCTGCTCAGTGGCGTTTCTGAACTGTCGAGTGCTCCGAGGATCTCGTGAGCGGCGTGCGGCGTCGCGAGTTGGCGAGGCGAAAAGTTGACCGCAACCATCATGTGCTCAGGCCACGACGCTGTTTGGGCGCAAATCATATCCAGAGCTTGTAATCCGATGGGAATGATGAGTCCGGAAGATTCGGCGGAGCGCATGAAATCTTGAGGCTCGATCAACCCTCGGAGTGGATGGCGCCACCGCAGAAGTGCTTCGTAGCTGATAATTGCTGACGAGTTCAGATTGACCTGGGGTTGATACAACACCTCGAATTGATGGTCGTCGAGTGCCTCGCGAAGCTCGCGGACCATGCGTATTCCTTTTCGTCCTGAGTCGCCCGTGCCGCACGTGCGTGTCAGCGTGGATGCTGCAAGTGGGTACTGCGGTCGGATTCCAGGTTCAGATCCGGGGCGTGGTTTTGCAGGGACCACTCGCCCTCAATTGCCTTCGCCAGTCTCGACCGTACTTCACTATTTGGAAATTGCCAACGAATAGCTATTGCGGACCGCTTTGTCATATCGGACAATCGAGCTTTTGTCCCGACAAGGCGCTGATTGATACTTCACTTACCTTGCCGGGAAAATCCACGGGGTCCGGGGGATCTTGCGAGAGTCGAATCGATCCGCCAATAGCGGAGGCGTGACAACTTCGCCGGGTTCGGCGAGACCGATGCTCGACGCGATCATCGTCAGAACCTGTTCGGCACTGCGTCCGGCTTCGAGTTGATCTGCCAGCGTCACTGCGCCATCGCGCTTCGCGAGTCGTTTGCCTTCACTGTTCAACGCGAGAGGAACGTGAGCGTACGACGGTGGTTCGATGTCGAGCAGTTGGGCAAGGTACGCCTGACGCGGCGCCGAGGTGAGGAGGTCGTCGCCGCGGACGACTTGATCGATGTTCTGGGCGCCGTCGTCGACGACTACGGCGAGGTTGTAGGCGGGTACTCCGTCTCCGCGGAGCAGGACGACGTCGTCGACTTGCCTCGTCACCTCGCCGAACAGTTCGTCGTGCACGGTGAATGAATCGATATCTGCCCGAAGTCTCAGAGCCGGGGATCGGCCGCTTGCCGACCTGTCGGTGCGTTCGGCCTCCGACAGGTTTCGGCACGTGCCAGGGTAGGCGCCATCGGGAGCATGGGGAGCGGACGGCGCCTGCAGGATCTCCTTGCGTGTGCAGAAGCAAGGGTAGGTCAGGTCGCGCTCGCGCAACCGGTCGATAGCCTTGTGGTACAAGGGAAGACGGTGTGACTGTAGGACGACCGGGCCGTCCCACGTAAGGCCGAGCCTGCGCAGATCGTCGAGTTGTCGTTCCATCGCGCCGGGGCGGACACGGTCGAGATCCTCGACGCGAATGAGGAAATCGCGCCCGCTGGTGCGGGCGAACAGCCAGGCCAGAAGGGCGGTACGGAGGTTTCCCAGATGGAGATCACCGGACGGACTCGGCGCGAAGCGCCCTGCTCCTGCCACGTCAGCTGGCGAGCACGACGGAGGTGGGCAGATTCTCGGCGTCGTGCAGGGTGAGGCGGATCTGGGATTCCAAAGCGTGATCGAGGTACTGCGGTGGATACATGGCGGGGCTTCCGAGTGCGTCGAGTGCCAAACCGTTGACGGTTGAAAGTAGAAGTGCCGCTCTGGTTTCAGCTTCCGGAGTGCCGATTCCGATCAAGACGGTCGAGATGCCGGTGCGGATCGTGAACAGAGTTGTCCGGCGGATCTCGGAGAGTGACTCACTGGTTGCGGCGCGCACGGCAAAGGCGGCGAGCACATGTGCCTCGCGCGTACGTTGCTCGTCGAGGGGCAACAGTTGCGAGAGCGCTTGGAACAGGGAGGCATGTGGGTCCGCGTCGGCGGACGACTCGGCCAGTCGCGTCAACAATCGATCGACGAGGGTTCGCAGTGCGAACGCGAACATCTCGTCCTTGGTCGGGAAGTGATGTTGCACTGCGCCGATCGAGACGCCCGCCCGTTTTGCGACCTCGCGAACGCTGGCATTTTCCAGTCCGGATTCCGCGGCGACGTCGAACAATGCCGCCGCAAGCAGGTCTGGACTCGTGGAGGATTTTCGGCGTTCCGGCATACCGCGACATTACCTGTGTATGGAAGTAATGCCCACGTCAGGGGTGCTTTTTCAGGCCTTCCGGCCCAGGAAGGCAAGGAGTTTCGTTGCTTTGTCAGCGTTGTCCGGAACCGGAATTTCAGGGCCACACACACCTCTCATGCGGATCGACTCGCCGAGGCCCGCTGCGATCTCCGAGACCCACTCCACGTCCGTGTCGCGCATCGTCGTATCGGTGCCCGTTGCGGCTGCGAGGTCCCAACCGTGGATGACCAGATCGAAGCACAGGAAGCCCTCGACCGTGGCCCCGAGGTTGGTCCGGCCGAAGTGCCCGTCGTACTCGAGGGTGGACTTCGACGGATCGTCGAGAATGGCCTGCATCGAATCGCGGACGGCCGCCCAGGCTGCTGACGGGTCGTCGTCGACCGACGGACCGGGTGCCAGTTCCAGGCCGACTACCTTGACCATGTCTCGTTCGCTGTCGAGTACGTGTCTCACGACGTCGCGAGCGGTCCAGCCTTCGCAGGGGGAATTGTCGTCCCATCGATCGGCGGGTACGGCGTCGATCCGCGCCGTGAATCCGGCGGCAAGATCCCGATAACGCTGGGCGGGGGAGATCTCTGTTGAAGTCATGACGTCAATCCTTCTCCACAGCGGCGCGTCGTGATTGATTATTTCGGACATTCACTCGATCTCCGGGGCCTCCGCCCAGATGTCCATCGGTACGACACCGGCGCTCTTACCTTCGTCATCGAGAAGGCGGCCCACTCTTTTCATCGATCGCAGCACCACCGATCTGTTCAGCACCACCAGACCCGGCGCCTCTTGGGCAAGTTGTACCTCGGTAATGGGGGTTTCACGCAGGGAATGAGCGGCGATCGCGAGCAGTGTGTTGGCGCGGCCGCCGGATATACGCATACACACCCGTGTCCCCGGCACTCGTTCCACCAGCGCACGAATCGTCGACCGGTCCGTGGGATCGACATATCCCCACACCCAGGTGACGAGGGGCCAACCGGACAGCGGTAGCGAGACGTCGCAGCGGAACACGATTTGGTTGCGTGAGGTGAGTTCGGCAAGTCGCCGCCTGACCGTACTTTCGCTGAGTCCGGTGCCGACGGTGAGCTCGGCAATCGAGGATCGACCGTCCTCGCCCAGTTTCAATATCAATTGGCGATCGACGGCGTCGAACGTCTTCCCGTGATGGCGCTGATCCGTCGGCGCATATTTGTAACGCACAGGCCGGTCTGTCATGACCGTTCGCTGAGTGGCATCGAGTACCTGCAATTTCCAGTCGTCTCCGATCGCGAAGACCTCGGTGACGAGGTGTGCACGCGAACTGACGATTCCGGGTACCGACGCGAGCGACCGAAGCAGGAAGCGCGACAGGAAAGCCATGTCTCTGACCTCGACGAGAAGAGTCAAGTCGCCTGGGCCGCTTGTGTGTTCGACGCTCAGAACGTGCGGCCAGCGGGCAAGTCGTTCCGCGATCGTCAAGGCGTACGAAGTCGTGCAGTCGACTTCGACGAAAGCCAGACACGATTCCGGACGGCCGTGGCCGGTTGCCCGCGCGGAGACCCAGGCGGTGCCGGAGTCCTGTAGCCGCTGCCAGCGGCGTGCGACGGTGACCGGATCGACTTTGAGTGCGTCACCTACCGTGCGCCACGACGCTCGCGGGTCGAGCTGCAGGCAATTGATCAGGGCGAGGTCTATGTCGTCGAGTACGGCGGAATCCTGCGTTTCTTCGATCATCGTGCAAGTATCGTGCATCTTCACTGTGTCTGGGATCACTTCATTCATGCTCGAAGGCAGAACGCGGTGGCGAGAGTCACCGCGTTCCTGCTGGGAGAGGAGAACCCTGATGCCGTCCACCACGTTGTCCACCGTTCCGACCGAGAGAACCCTCGATTGGGTGCAGCGCCTCATCGAGATAGATACGACAAGTTCCGTGAGCAATCGACCGTTGATCGATCTTCTCGCTGCAGAACTGCGTCGCCACGGGGTCGAGCCGATACTTGTTTCCGACGACGAGGGGACGAAGCTCAATCTGTTGGCCACGTTCACCCCTCCTGACGGAAGTACTGCCGGTGGTGTGATGTTTTCCGGTCACACAGACGTTGTGCCGGTCGACGGTCAGGATTGGAGTAGCGACCCTTTCACTCCTGACATTCGCGACGGAAGTCTGTACGGGCGCGGCACGTGCGACATGAAGTCGTTCATCGGGATCGTCGTCGCGGCGATCCCCGACATCGTTGCTCGGCCGCTGGCTAAGCCGATTCACTTTGCCTTCTCCTACGACGAAGAAGTCGGCTGCATCGGTGCAGCCGGGTTGGTCGAAGAGGTTGTTGCGCGGAACCTGCGCCCCGACGTGTGCGTCGTCGGAGAGCCGTCGGAGATGCGCGTCATTCGCGCACACAAGTCGATGAATGTCATACGTGTTGATCTGCATGGTGTTTCGGCGCACTCGTCGCTCACTCCGCAAGGAGTCAATGCAATCGAATACGGTGCCGAGTTGATTCGATTCGTCAGAAACCGTGCCGACGAACTCCGGGCGTCCGGCCCGTACGACGACGCATTCGACGTGGCCTGGACGACGTGTTCGGTCAATCTCGTGTCCGGCGGAATAGCAGTGAACACAGTGCCCGAGGATTGCTCCATCACTTTCGAGTTCAGGAGCATCAGCACAGCCGGCGCCGCAGATCTGCTCGAACGCTTTGCCGCCGAGACGAATCGGATCGAGAACCTGATGCAGGAAGAAAACCCGTCGGCCTCCGTGACGATGCACGTCTCGGCCTCGGTTCCTCCTTTGGAGACGGATGCGAATGCTTCGGCGGCCGCACTGGTCGAACAATGGGGTGGCCTGCCCTCGGACGAAAAGGTCGCGTACGCCACCGAGGCCGGGATGTTCGCGAGCATCGGTATCCCCACCGTCGTGTGCGGGCCGGGAAGTATCGCCCAAGCGCATGCACCCGACGAGTACGTGACACTTGACCAGTTGGCACAGTGCGAGCAGTTCGTTCGGAGCGTCATCGCTCACGCCCGCGCCTGATCCACCCTCACCCCTAAGGAAAACCATGTCCACGGCAACTACGCCAACCTCCGGAACTGTCACCCCGGAGCGCCTGGCCGCTGCTCGCAAGGCGGTGATCAGCAGCTCACTCGGCGCTGCGCTCGAATGGTTCGACGTCATCGTCTACGCGTCATTCGCAGTGGTCATCGCCCATAACTTCTTTCCCGGCGGCGACAACACACTCGGCCTGATACTGACGTTCGCGACGTTCGCGATCTCGTACGTCATCCGCCCGCTCGGCGGGATGGTTCTCGGCAGCTACGCAGATCGTCGCGGGCGCAAGAATGCCCTGACGTTGACGATGATGCTCATGATGATCGGCACCCTCATCATGGCTGTGGCGCCGACGACCTCGATGATCGGGCCGTGGGCCGGCGTCGTCATCCTGGTTTCGCGACTCATTCAAGGGTTCTCTGCCGGCGGCGAATTCGGCACTGCCACAACCTTCCTCGTGGAAACAGCGCCCCACAAGAAGGCGTTCTATTCTTCCTGGCAGGTCGCCAGTCAGGGCGCCTCGGTTTTCCTGGCATCGTTGTTCGGATATATGCTCAACACCCATCTTTCGCATGAAGCGCTCTACTCGTGGGGCTGGCGCGTTCCGTTCTTCTTCGGCATCATCGTCGGGCCGGTCGGCCTCTACATCCGTGCCAAGCTCGATGAAACGGACGATTTCAAGACGAGCGTTCCGGAGAAGGCTCCGCTGAAGACGACGCTGACCAGGCATCTCGGCCGGGTGCTGACTGGTGCCGCAGTAGTGGGCGTCGCGACTATCTCGATCTACCTCATCTTGTACATGCCGACGTTTGCCGTGAAGAACCTCGGAGTTTCCGCCTCTGCCGGCTATCTCGGCGGCATCGTCGCCGGACTGGTCACCTTGATCACCGTGCCGTTGATCGGGCATCTTGCAGACCGGGTCGGACCTGCGAGAGTTATGACCTGGGCCTCCGTTGCGGCAATCGTCTTGGCCTGGCCGCTATTCAAATTGATGGTCGATCACCCGTCGACTCTGACGCTCGTCCTGGTTGTTTCGGTCCTGGGTGTCATCATGGCGTTTGCCTTCGGTCCCTTGCCCGCCCTGATGAGTTCGCTGTTCCCGGCGGAGATCCGGGCTACCGGAATGTCTTTGTCGTACAACCTCGGCGTGACCTTGCTCGGCGGAATCGCGCCGTTGGTCTTGACCTGGTTGATCAGTACAACAGGCTCGCTCGACGCTCCGAGCTACTACTACATGACCGTCGCAGTGCTCTCCCTCGGCGGTCTGTGGTCTGCCAGGACGCTTTTCAGCCAGAAGTGACGGCGGGGGAGCGCGGAAGCGATTACGCGACCGCGTCTCCCTCTGCTAGCGCAACGACGGTATCCGACCCATGCCAGTCGGGGGCTTGAGTTCGGAGTAGAGCTGCCGGGGTCAGTGAAGAGATTCGGCGGCATTCACGAGTCAAGTGGGCCTGATCGCTGAATCCGCAGTGCGCTGCGGATTCAGCGAGTCCCAGCGCGGGTCGACTGCGAGCGAGCGCCATGAAGCGCTGGAGGCGCAGGATCGAGCGCAGCGTTGCCGGGCCGTATCCGAAGGCGTCGTTGCATCGACGTTGGAGTTGGCGCGAAGTCAGTGCCGCCGCGTCGGCGAGAGAGCTGACACTCCACGAATGTTCGGACAGTGCGGTGCGAACGTGGTTGATCACCGGATCGTGCCGGAAACTCGAACTTGCCCAACTCCGGACAGCGCTCTCGAGAATGGCGACCTGTTCGTGGTCTTCGGAATTCTCCAAGCGGTTCAACAGTATTCGTTCGGTGCGTGCGTCGGTTACATCGCTGAGATCGGCGCGAGAATCCCGAAGCTCGGACGCCGAGGTTCGCAACATGGGCGATGCCGATCCCGGGCGGAATCGAACACCCACGGAGCGTGTTCCGGGCGGAAGAGTAAATGACCACGCAGCGGTTTCGGGGCCACAGACGCGTATGCCGACGCCACGTATCCACAGCACGTCCATGCAGGCATCGGGCACGAGGAGGTGTTCACCTTCTGCACACGCCGTCCAGCCGCACACCAGGATGTCGGAGAGATCCGAGGCGACCGATTGTGGTGTGTACCAACCCATGAGAACAGCCTATCGAGGGGCACCGACACGAAGGCGATTTCAGTCGACCGGGCCGAAGCGGTATCCGAACCCCCGGATGGTTTTGATGTATTTCGGTTTCGCGGGATTGGATTCGAGTTTGGATCGCAGACTGAGAATGGTCGCGTCGACCACACGCGTCTTTTCGTGATCGGAACCCCAGACGTTCCGGATCAGGTGATCACGTGAGTACACGCGCCCAGGCTCGGTCGACAGTTCCAGGAGTACCCGCCATTCGGTCCGGCTGAGAACCAGCAGCTTTCCACCCATCGTCGCCGTCATCGCACGTCGATCGAGGAGCAGGTCACCGTGACGTTGGTGCTTGCCGGGGGCGGGATGTGCGGTTTCACGAAGGATCGCCGTGACCCGAAGATCGAGCGCGTGAGAATCGATCGGGTTCAGTACAAAGTCCGAAACAGCGCCATGTGGTGCTTCGTCGATGTCCTCGTGGGTGTCCACCAACATCATGATCGGCATCGAACTGCGCAAGCGGATCTGTCGTGCAATCTCGTAGCCGTCGATGTCCGGTAACAGGAGATCGATCACGGCGATATCGAAACTGTCGGTGTCGAGGTCGTCCAATAGGCGGCGCCCGGTGCGGACGAGCTGTGTTTGATGACCGAAATGAACTAATTCGGTCCCGAGTGTCCGGGCAAGCTCCGAACGGTCGGTAGCTGCAAGTATCAAGCTCACGTGAAATCCTCCCCCCGAAGGTGTTACTAGTCGTAACAGCGTGCATTGTGGCAGATCATCTATCGCATGGCCACAAGAAGGTGGCTGATCGAAAGTTACGGGGATCGGGGGCGTTCGTCGCTAGACTTCTTTCATGGGCACTCTGTTCGCGTTGACGCTGCCAGGCTTGCTCGTGCTGCTGGTCCTGTTTGCATTCGCGGAGACTCTCTGGAACCGGCTCACCGGTGGTCGGGCACTGCCGTGGACTCGGGGACGCACGACTCGTCCTGTCTCGGCAGCAGGCTTCGAGGAGGTTGCTGCCCTGTTTCAGGGCTCCAAGCATCATGAATTCGAGCAACGGCAGAGTGCATTGATGCATCGTGAGGACGGAACCGACGGTGATCCGCCGTGGGTGTCGATCGATCCGGAAGCCAACAAGGTCGTTCTTCGTCGACGGAGTTGACAGTCGGCGGAGTTGACCGTCGCCAGGCTCAGGCCCAGTGGCCGGGGCGGGTAAGCGAATCGGGAAGCGTGGTAGCCGAATCGCCGATCGCCGCGTTGATCTGGAATTGAGTGAGAAAGATACTGCCGCGGAGTTTTGCGCCGCGAATGTCGGTGCCGCGTAAGTCTGCACCGATCAGATCGGCCCGATCGAGATCGCAGCCGCGCAGGTCTGCCCCGATCAGATAACTGCCGCGAAAGTTGGCCCCACGCAGGTCGGAACCACGGAATCTGGCGCCGATGAGGTCTGCGCCTCGGTGGTCGAGTTTGCGCCCCTTCTTGCCCGAGACCTGTGAGCGCACAAGGTCACTCGTCTGCAAGAGCAGTGTGTTCACTGCCGCCCGGTGTGCCGAGACGTCGACGGCTCGAATTTGCGAAGGCGTGCCGTTGGTCAGGCTTTCCGTCTCTGCCAGTGCCGCGTCGAGTTCCTTCCGAATCGAGTGGGTCTGCTTCAGGGAGCGGGCTTCGGTGAGATACCAGAGCAGTTCGTGCAACTGGCGTACGACAGGGAAGGTTTCGAACATGTCTGACGCGGTCTCCGGGGCATCTCGCCAACTGATGCCGTCGTAGGTATGCTGTGAAACCTTCTGTCCCGCACCGAAACATTCGTACACTGTGCAACCGGTGAAGCCCTTCTTTCGCAATCCAGTGTGAATGCCGCAACGGAAATCCTGCTGCAGGTTCTTGCAGGGGTCGCCTGCATTCTTGTTGGTCGCGAAGTCGGAGGACTTGGAAAAGGGGAGTGCGACACAGCACAGGCCGAAGCAATTGCTGCAATCCGCGAGCAGATTGGTCTGGCCGGCAATCACGCGCACTCCTGATTGTTGGGGTGGACGGAAAGTGTGTCTTCGGGTTCGTGAGTCTGTCAAACGAAATTGCGTGTTTCGACAGTAAGAAGCCGAGCGACGCCGAGGTCGTATCCCGCGCATATTGCGGGGTACCAATCCGGCAGGCGTGAGTCCGGACCACGCTCGTGAAGTAGGTCGAAAATCGGATGGATGGCCCAGCTTGCTGCAACCAGTCGCCGTGCGGATCTCGACGGCAGGATAAGTGCGCCGACGAAGACCGCAAAAGTGGCGGCCACTGCACTCCATTCGCGAGTGGGGATGGAGACGTCGACCGTGTGCCTCAGCCGGGCTTGTCCCTGTCGAGCCACGGGATAAACGGCCGCCGCAACCATGAGGCCGACGGCGTACGACGACGTTCGGTTGCGAGGCATCCACTTTTTCAGGGGCGCGTCGACAAAAGCGCTCAACGCAAGGCCTGTGCCTCCTGCGATGAGGCGGCCAGTTGTCGAGGGAAGCATTCGGCGACAGTATCGCGGCTCGGCGACGCTTCGCGGCAAAGAAAAAGTCCCCGACCAAAACTGGTCGGGGACTTCCCTGGCGGAGGATAGGGGATTTGAACCCCTGAGGGCGTTAACCCAACCCGCGTTCCAGGCGAGCGCCATAGGCCACTAGGCGAATCCTCCGTGGAGCAGCATACCCAATTGCGGGCGTGAAGCGTTAAACGGGTGCCTGAGCTGCGAAGAACCAGTGGATCGCGGGGTTTGCATCTCCGCCCCGGTAGGTGGTGTGCAGCGGCCGACGAAAGCCGTCTACACTGTTCATTGGATCCCGCGCGGCGCGCATCCTGTGAACTCCCCCAGGGCCGGAAGGCAGCAAGGGTCAACGGGCTCTGCCGGGTGCGCGGGGTCCTCTATTTTTTTCACATACCCGACCCCGCCTCGTCGGTGAAAGGCCGCTCCGGATGCCTATCCAAACCCAGATCGGGTTGATGAGCCATGAAGAACTCACCTCCGAGCATGAGAGCCAGAGCGCGAAGTACACGCAGCTCCAGGCGCAGAAGCTCGCACTCGATCTGACCCGCGGTAAGCCTTCCCCGGAACAACTCGACCTTTCCGCAGAGCTGCTGACGCTGCCCGGCGACGGTGATTTCCGTGACGGAAGCGGCACCGACTGCCGCAACTACGGCGGACTCACCGGTCTGCCGGAACTGCGCGCCATCTTCGGTGAGCTGTTGGGTATCCCCGTTGCGAACCTTCTCGCCGGAAACAATGCGAGCCTCGAGATCATGCACGACAACGTCGTGTTCTCACTGCTTCACGGCACACCTGATTCGGCGCGGCCGTGGGCACAGGAAGAGAAGATCAAGTTCCTCTGCCCCGCACCGGGCTACGACCGCCACTTCGCGATCACCGAGTCCCTCGGTATCGAGATGATCGCGGTGCCGATGAATCACGACGGCCCCGACGTCGTGAAGATCGCTGAACTCGTCGCGTCAGATCCGCAGATCAAGGGCATGTGGGCGGTTCCGGTCTACGCGAACCCCACCGGTGCCGTGTACTCCGAAGAAATTGTCCGGACGCTCGCGTCGATGCCCACGGCTGCGCCCGATTTCCGCCTGTACTGGGACAACGCCTACGCCGTGCATCCGCTTGTCGGCGAGACTGCGCCGTCCTACGACATTCTCTCGATGGCTGCCGAGGCCGGACACCCCAACCGTCCGCTCGTGTTCGCGTCGACGTCCAAGATCACTTTTGCCGGCGCGGGTGTGAGCTTCTTCGGTGGCTCGGCGGAGAACCTTGCCTGGTACCAGAAGTTCCTGGGTAAGAAGAGCATCGGACCGGACAAGGTCAATCAGCTTCGCCACCTGCGTTTCTTCGGCAATGCCGACGGCGTTCGTGCGCACATGGAGAAGCATCGCGCGTTCCTGGCGCCCAAGTTCGAGCTCGTACTGCGAATCCTCGAGGATCGTCTCGGTGCGTCGAAGGTCGCGTCCTGGACCGAGCCGAAGGGCGGATACTTCATCAGCCTCGACGTGGTCGACGGCACGGCCAAGCGGGTCATCGAACTGGCGAAGAACGCGGGTATCGCGCTCACTGCGGCCGGTTCTGCTTTCCCGTACAGCACGGATCCGGACGACCGGAACATCCGGTTGGCCCCGAGTTTCCCGTCCACGGCTGAACTCGAAGTTGCCATGGACGGCGTGGCTACGTGTGTCCTGCTGGCTGCCACCGAATCGCGTCTCTCCGAGATCTGAGTTCTCGAAGCGGCGTGCCCGGTCGGTACTTTTCGGTCTTGTCTTGTACCGTTCGGAGCATCAATTCCCGACATAGGGTGTAAATCCCGGAGGTTGTAGTGACGGGCGCGATCAACGCTTCGGATGGGCCTTCTTTCGAGGCGCACACCGCGAATTCAGAGTCGGTCATCGAAGCTGACATTCCGCGTCGCAGTCTTCGTGTCGGTGTTCTCGGATTCTCTGTGCTCGGTGTTCTGGCAGTCGCGTCCGTGCTGATGGTTCTGTTCGCCGTGCCGATGAATACGCAGTACTGGGGGATCTTCGAAAACTTCCTCGATCTCGACGTCTACCGCCACGGCGGCAGTGTCGTGGTTCAGGGCCTTCCGCTGTACGACGGTCCGGTTCTGCAGGGAATGATGTTCACGTACACGCCGTTTGCGGCTTTGCTGTTCACGGTGTGGGCGGTGCTCTCGTTCAAACAGGCGATTGTCGTGTGGACAGGTTTGAACATCGCGGCGTTGTTCGCGGTGATCGTGTTGTGCTGGAAGTACCTCGGCTACCGGCTCGACGTGAAGGCCTACGCCGTCAGTGCGTTGGCCACCACGATCTTCCTGTTCATGGAACCGATACGTACGACGCTCTGGCTCGGGCAGATCAACATCTTCCTGCTGCTCCTGATCGTGTGGGACCTCGGTCGGGACGAGAAGAGTCGGCTCCGAGGAATCGGGGCAGGCATCGCCGCCGGCGTGAAGCTCACTCCGGCCTTCTTCTGGGCGTACCTCTTCATCACTCGTCAATGGCGTGCGTTGGTGACGGCCGTCGTGACGTTCGCGGCGACCGTCGCGATCGGCTTCGTCGTGATCTACAACGATGCGTACAAGTACTGGACCGGCACCCTCGTCGACAGCGAACGCGTCGGACCGACGGATGCTCCGAGCAACCAGTCCGTGTCCGGACTGATCGCCCAACTCACTCACACTCCGGAGCCGTCGAAGGCCCTGGTTCTCGTCTTCAGTGCGCTGGCGGTGTGCCTCGGACTCGGAGCGGCGTGGATTGCGCATCGGCACGGTCAGAAATTGCTCGGCCTCACCATGACTGGGTTGACTGCGACCACCGTCTCGCCGTTCTCATGGGGTCATCACTGGGTATGGTTCGTCCCGCTGGTCGTCCTCACCGCGCACTACGCGATGGTGTCGAAGAAGCGTTTGGCGTGGGTAGCGCCGTTCGTGTTCCTGCTCCCGGTCTTGAACTGGTCTCACACCTGGTGGGACCCGTCGGTCATTCCCGGTACGGATCGCTTTGTCGGCATGGGCTTGTTCATGTTCGTGCCGCCCGAATATCTGCGGATTCCGACCGTCGGCGTCTACCTGTGGGTCTTCACGCTTGCCGCGGTCTCGACCTTGGTTCTGTTCGGCTGGAAGAAGTGGAAGATTCCGGCGCCGGATGGGTCGGTGCCGGTCACAACTGCCCCTTGACGTGGCAGTATCGGACTCATGGCACTTCAACTGAACCTTGTCGGTGACCCCGAAGCCGATGCTCTCCTGGCCGAAGACCCGTTGGCGTTGTTGATCGGAATGCTTCTCGATCAACAGGTTCCGATGGAAACGGCCTTCCTCGGTCCGAAGAAGCTGGCGGATCGGCTCAGCGGCATCGACGTCAGGCGAATCGCCGACATGGACACCGACGAGTTCATCGGCATCTGTGCCGAGCCTCCGGCTGTGCACCGATTCCCCAAGTCGATGGGCGAGCGTATCCAGCTCATGTGCCAGTTCATCGTCGAGAATTACGACGGCGACACTGCGGCGATCTGGACGTCGGGAAATCCCGACGGCAAGGAAGTGCTGAAGCGGCTCAAGGCACTGCCCGGATACGGGGATCAGAAGGCCCGGATCTTCCTGGCGTTGCTCGGAAAACAGATCGGCGTCGAGCCGAAGGGTTGGCGTCAAGCGGCCGGCGACTACGGGCTCGAAGGTTCGAGGCGCTCGATTGCAGACGTGGTCGACGAACAGTCCTTGCTCGAGGTCCGTGAGTTCAAGAAGGCTGCAAAGGCAGCAGCGAAGGCCGACAAGAAGTAAGTCGCTTTCAGGGTTTCCGGGGCCCGCTCGCACGCACTACTTTCATCAGGTCGCCTGCGGGGCCCTCGAGCTGACGCGGCGGACGCCACACCGCACGCAGGGATCGGTCGAGCTCCAAGCCTTCGACGGCTACGGCCCGGAGCTCTCCCTTCTTCACCTGATCCTCGACGGCCAGTGTGCTCAGTACCGCCGGACCGACGCCACCGAGCACGCTGGTTCGAATCGCGGCCGAACTACCCAATTCCAACAACGGTGCACCGCGCTCGTGTTCGTGTAACGCCAGGTCGAGAGTTGTTCTCGTTCCCGATCCGGGCTCACGCACCAGCAGCGGTGTCGCTGCCAGTTCGGCGACGGTCAGGGGCTTTCGTCGACGTGCCCATGGATGGTCCGGATGAACGACCACGACCAGCGAGTCACGCGCGACGGTGACGCTGGACAGGGTCTTCGGAGCGGTCGGGCACTCGACGAATCCGAGGTCACACATTCCTACTTCGACGGCTTCGAGTACGCGTGTCGAGTTGTAGACCTGGAGGTGGACGGTGACACCGGGATGCAGCGATCGAAAGACGCCGAGCCAGGCCGGGATCAGATGTTCGGCGACGGTCATGCTGGCGCAGACGGTCAATTCCGCCGATCGTTCGGTCCGCATCCCTTCGGCGACGTCGAGAAGCTGCCTCGAGTTGGCGAGGACGCGGCGCGCCCAGTGGACGATGACGGTCCCCTGCGGAGTCAAGGTTGCCCCCGTCGACTTTCGGTGTATGAGTGGCATCCCGAGCTGCCGCTCGAGGGCTTTGACGGCGCGGCTGGCATTCGGCTGTGCGATGTGAGCCAGACGGCTTGCAGCACTGAGGCTTCCATGATCGTCGATACCGACAAGTAGCTCGAGAGTGGTGAGGTCGGGCCACCTTCTGGTCATGCAGACAGGCTATACCCAGCACCCTTTCCATATCGATCTGATATGCCGTGATGGTAGAAATCGCCCTACCGGGACGATGATGGCTGAAGGACTCTGGATGGGTGAACCGTGATGTGAAGTCCGTGGCCGAGAAACCCGCAGTCGCCCCTTCGTCAGAAGTGCGACGGTGGTCGAACCTCGCCGCATTGACGCCCGGAGTTGCGTTGTGCGCCTTGGGGGCTGCGGTCGCACTGGTAGCCGGTTGGTTCACCTCCGCCGTGAGTCCGCTGCTGATTGCGATTGTCGCGGGTGCGGTGTTGGCGAATACCGTTGCCTTGCCGGCAAAACTCCAACCTGGTCTGGCATTCTCGGCGAAACGACTACTTCGGGTGGGGATCGCTCTGCTCGGGCTGCAATTGATGTTCTCCGACATCATCGGTTTGGGTTGGGGAGTGATCGCGGTTGTGGTGGCTATAGTGTTCCTCGGTATCGCCGGGACCATGTATGCCGGAAAGCTTCTGGGATTGAGTTGGTCGCAGAGGATTCTGATTGCCTGCGGCTTCTCGATCTGTGGCGCTGCCGCTGTGGCTGCGGCAGACGGTGTTGTGAATGCGCGGGAGGAAGAGTTGCTGACCGCCGTAGCGTTGGTGGTGATCTTCGGAACTCTGATGATTCCGACAATCCCATTGTTGGCCAATGCTTTCGGTATGAGCGAGATTGGCGCAGGCATGTGGGCCGGTGGGTCGATCCATGAAGTCGCGCAAGTAGTGGCTTCAGGCAGCGCTCTCGGCGCCACCGCGTTGGGTGTCGCGACCGTCGTGAAACTTGCGCGCGTGTTGATGCTGGCGCCGGTCATGGCGTTTCTGAGTATCCGGCAACGCACGATGGTCGACAACACTGCCACCAAGCGTCCCCCGCTGATTCCGTTGTTCGTTGTGGCATTCATCGGTTGCATGGGTTTGCGCTCCACCGGAATATTGCCGAATGAGTTTCTCGGATTGGCGAAGACTGTGCAGACGGCGCTGTTGGCTGCTGCGATGTTCGCTCTCGGGTTGGGAGTGCGGTTGAGCGTCATTCGTGGCGTGGGTGCCCGACCATTCGTGCTGGCCGCGATTTCCACCGTGTGGGTGGCGACGATCGCCTACGTCGGAGTCGTGCTGGTCAGCTGATCGAGCGTTGAGCCCGCCACGCGCTCGGGCTCATCGAGAACTGAGTGCGAAACCAGCGCGAGAAGCTACCCTGCGTCGAAAACCCCAGGTGTACCGCCACTTCGGTCAAAGAATAGCGAGGGTTGGCGACAAATCGTTCCGCGAGGGTGCTTCGGACCGAATTGAGAACGGCAGTGAACGTATCTCCGGATTCGGCGAGATGGCGGTGCAGTGTCCGCCGGTCGAATCCGAGGCTTCGTGCTACCTGCTCGACCGAGCAGCGGCCGGTCGGAAGCAGAACTTCGATCAATTCCTTGGTGCGGCTGAGTGTGTCGGAGGTTTCCGATGCGGGAAGTGAGTCGAGGAACTGGCGAGCGTACGGCCGGAGCAACTCGTCGGACAGTTGGTTTGCCGCATCCAGGTCGGCGGCGAAGAAAACGATTCCGGTGAATTCGTGATCGAATTCCACGGTGTCGCCGAGGATTCGTCGATGCGTGCTCGTATCTTTCGGGGCATTGTGCGTTAATCCCACGCTGACCGGATGCCATCGAGAACCCAGAAAACTTCGCAGGATCTGCAGCGTCGCGCCGACTGCGAGTTCGACGCTCTGTCTGGTGTCGACCGGCTCGCCGACCTCGAGCGAGATTCGCAGGGTGGCGAGTCCGTTGACCTCGTTCAATCGGATGCGCAATGACTCGTTGTACGTGTGCTCGTATCGCATCAACACGTCGAGTGCGCTCCTGACGTCTGGTTCTTCCCTGATGACCAAGCTGAGGGGACCGAGATTGGACAGTCGACGCAGGCCGGCGAGTAGAAGCCCGAAGTCTTCGTGTCCGGACTCCGCTGCCGATCGCTCCAGGAGCGATGCGATGGAGGCGGCCGGTACCCATTGGTCCGGGTTCGCCAGACTTGCCGGGCTCAGGCCGACACTTCTCATCAGGGCCACAGCGTCGACGTCCACTGTTCGGCACAGGTCGACGTAGCGGTTCAGTGATGCGTAACGGGCGAGTGGCTTCATGGGGCCTCCTTTACTCGATGTCCCGAAATGTTGTGTTGCGTGTCTCGTCAAGTTAAGCATGTGAGCCGGATCTCACATAGTTTTGTTCACATCAGTTCGGCACGACCGCGAAGTCGAGCACCGACTTCTGGAAGTTGTTGCGTACGAATGCAGCTCGACCGCAATCGAGTCGAGTCCGCCCACAGAATTGGAGAGCATCGATGGCAAACGCCATTCGGTTCCACGAGATCGGCACACCGTCCGTCATGCGTTGGGAAGAGATCGAGGTAGGACGACCGGGCGTCGGAGAGGTTCGAGTTCGCCATGAAGCGGTGGGGTTGAACTTCGCCGACACCTACTTTCGAAGCGGCCTCTACCCTGCGCAATTGCCTGCCGGGATGGGCGTTGAGGGTGCCGGCGTGGTCGAAGAGATCGGCGAGGGAGTCGTCGATTTTGCAGTGGGGGACCGCGTGACCTACACCGGCAGTCCGCTGGGTGCGTACGCCACCGAGCGGATCATGGCGTCGTCCGACCTGATCGCGCTTCCCGACGGCATTGCCTTCGACACCGCGGCCGCCATGACCATGCGAGGGTTGACTGCCGCATACCTTCTGCGGCGCATCTACCCGTTGAAAGCGGGGGACACCGTGTTGCTGCATGCTGCGGCCGGTGGTGTCGGACTGATCTTCACCCAGTGGGCAAAACTGTTGGGAATCAAAGTGATCGGCACGGTGTCGAGCGACGAGAAGGCGAGCGTCGCCCGAGCGCACGGGTGCGATGAAGTCGTCATCTACACCCGCGAGGACGTCGTCGCACGTGTCAAGGAGATCACCGGGGGCGTCGGCGTGCCGGTTGTCTACGACAGTATCGGGCAATCCACCTTCGACATCTCACTCGATTGCCTTGCCAGGCGCGGGCTGCTGGTGTGCTTCGGAACGGCCTCCGGACCGACTCCGCCGATTCAGGCAATGCAGTTGGCAGTCAAGGGATCTCTTTTCCTCACACGTCCGGCTCTTGCCGATTACATCGCGGATCCCGAAGAACGTGCCGAACTGGCGGGAGAACTGTTCTCCCACGTCGAGTCCGGGCGAATCAAGATCGAGATCAACCAGCGATACCCCCTCGAAGATGCGGTGCGTGCGCACCACGACATGGAGTCCGGTCGCAGTATCGGTTCCTCCGTCTTCTCCGTCTGAACCGAAACAGCACTTCCCAGAGGAATTGTCATGACCAACACCGCAACGCTGACAGAAAACCTTCCCTCGTCGACGAGTACGATCCGCGTCGAGAAATTGACCTGTTCGATCGGGGCAGAGTTGTCCGGGGTGGATCTCGGCGAGGTCGCGCGAGATGATGCACTCTTTGCCAAAATCAAGGGATTGTTGCTCGAACACAAGGTTCTGTTCTTTCGTGACCAGAACTTCTCCAGAGCCGAGCACGTCGAACTTGCCCAGCGATTCGGTGAACTCGAGGATCATCCGGCCCTGGGCAGCGACCCCGACCACCCAGGTCTGGTCCGCATCTACAAAGACCTGGACAGCCCGCCGGAGCACTTCGAGAATGCGTATCACTGCGACGCCACCTGGCGCGTCAACCCGCCCATGGGATGTGTATTGCGTTGTGTGGAAACACCTCCTGTCGGCGGCGACACGATTTGGGTGAACATGGCACTCGCCTACGAGAATCTGTCGGCGCGGGTCAAGGACCAGATCAAGGATCTGCGTGCCAGGCACAGTATCGAGTCGACCTTCGGCGCTCGGATGCCGATCGATCAGCGACACCAGCTGAAGGAACGCTTTCCCGACGCCGAACACCCCGTGGTACGAACACATCCGGAGACCGGCGAGAAGATTCTCTTCGTCAATTCCTTCGCCACACACCTCGTGAACTATCACACGCCCGAGAACGTCCGCTACGGAATCGATTACGCCCCCGGCGCCGGGAATCTGCTCACCTACCTGGCGAGCCAGGCTCAGATTCCCGAGTACCAGGTTCGGTGGCGCTGGACCGAGAACAGCGTCGCGATCTGGGACAACCGTTCGACACAGCACTACGCGGTGCAGGACTACTGGCCTGCTGTTCGAAAGATGGAGCGCGCCGGAATCGTCGGCGACGCACCGTTCTGATCTCTCTTTTCAGCCCTGAAGAAAATTCATTCACTTGATCGGAGTCACGCTATGCATTTCCACGACGATTCACTGTTCCCCGAAACCCAGGACAAGCTTGTCATCACCGTTGCTCCCTACGGACCGGAATGGGAGCCGGACGATTTTGCGGAAGACCTACCGCTGTCGATGGACGAGCACGTCCAGCAAGCCGTCGACTGCTTCAACGCCGGTGCCACCGTTCTCCACATCCACGTGCGTGAACTCGACGGCAAGGGCTCGAAGCGTCTGTCGAAGTTCAACGAGCTTCTCGGCCGCCTGCGTGAGGCCGTTCCCGAGATGATTCTGCAGGTCGGCGGCTCGATTTCGTTTGCTCCGGAGGGGGAAGGCGCCGATGCGAAGTGGTTGTCCGACGACGTGCGCCACATGCTTGCGGAATTGGAGCCGGCTCCCGATCAGGTGACGATCGCGATCAACACCAGCCAGATGAACATCATGGAACTGATGACCGACGACGACATCGCAGGTACGTCGATGCAACGTCCGGAATTGGCGGACACGTATCGGGAAATGACCGTGCCCGCCGGTCCGGAGTGGGTGGCAGAGCACCTGCGACGGCTGCAGGCCGCCGGAATCCAGCCGCACTTCCAGTTGTCGAGCATTCCGCAGCTCGAAACGGTGGAGCGGTTGATCCGACGCGGCATCTACACCGGCCCGGTCAACCTCACCTGGGTGGCAATCGGCGGCGGCTTCGACGGCCCCAACCCGTACAACATGATGAACTTCGTCCAGCGGGTTCCCGACGGTGCCTGCCTGACGCTGGAAACGCTGATGCGTAGCGTCCTGCCGGTGAACACGATGGCGATCGCGATGGGCCTGCACGCTCGTTGTGGCAACGAGGACACCATCTGGGGCCGCAAGGGCGAGAAGATGACATCGGTGCAGCAGATCGAGCAGTTGGTGCGCATTGCAGGCGAATTGGGCCGTGAGGTGGCGACCGCGAAGGAAGCTCGGGACATCTACCGGATCGGTGAGACGTATGCCGACACCGACGAGACGTTGGCGAAGCTGGGTTATGCACCCAACCGCCGTATCGGCCAGCTGGGATTCACGCAGCACGCCTGAGTTCGCCCCCTCTCGTACAACAGTTCCGGGGGTACGAACTGCATCGGTTTCGTACCCCCGGAGCCCCGTCTACCTCGAGTACTCCTAGGAGAGTCATGGGATTGCAAGCTCCCGCCACGTCACGTGTGGACACCGCGCTCGGAATCGGTGGACGACGAAAGTTCTACCCGTGGATCGTTTTCGCCCTGGCCTTCGGTCTTCTGCTCTCGGACTACATGTCGCGGCAGGTGCTCAGTGCGGTCTTCCCGATACTGAAAGCGGACTGGGATCTTTCCGACTCGCACCTTGCCTCCCTGAGCAGCGTGGTGGCATTGATGGTCGGGCTGTTGACGTTCCCGTTGTCGCTGCTCGCGGACCGCTGGGGCCGCGTCAAGAGCTTGATCTTGATGGCGGTGTTGTGGAGTGTCGCGACGTTGCTGTGCGCAATTGCTCAGACCTACGAGCAGATGTTGGGCGCACGGTTCCTGGTCGGTGTCGGTGAAGCGGCGTACGGCAGTGTGGGTATCGCCGTGGTGCTCAGCGTATTTGCGCCCCGCGTGCACGCAGCTCTTGCCGGTGCCTTCATGGCGGGTGGATCGTTCGGTTCGGTCATCGGTGTGGCAATCGGCGGGTTCATCGCAGTTCAGTTCAGTTGGCGGTGGTCTTTTGCTGCCATGGCGATCTTCGGACTGATCCTGGTTGCACTCTTCCGTGCGCTCGTCACCGAGAAGAAACTCACTGCCTATGCCGTCGAGGCCGCTCCGGATGCTGCCGGGGAAGTGGCGAGACACGACGGTTTCCGGGCGCCGGTGTCATCGCTGTTCACCAATCCGGCCGTGTTGTTCGCCTACATCGGTGGCGGTCTCCAGATGTTCACCGCCGCTGTACTTCTGGCGTGGTTGCCGAGCTTCTTCAATCGCTACTACGATTTGGCCCCGGACAAGGCCGGCGTCACGGCTTCCGTGTTCGTCCTCCTGGTCGGGAGCGGGATGGTGGTCTGCGGTTTCATCACAGACAGATTCAGCCGCGACGATTCGGCGCGGAAATGGACCACCGCCATCGTCTATTGCGCCATCTCATTGGTTACGCTGAGCATCGGGCTCCGGTTGGGCACGGGGACAGCGCAACTCGTGTTGCTCGGTATCGGTGCGTTCTTCTCCGCCGGTTCGTCGGGGCCGACAGCGGCGATGGTCGCGAACCTCACCCATCATTCGATTCGAGCGTCGGCTATGGGCACGCTCACCGTTGCCAACAACCTTCTGGGACTGGCTCTCGGTCCCTTCGTGGTCGGCATTCTCGCCGACCACCTGGGCCTCCTCGGCGCGCTCCAGCTTTCACCCTTCGTCTATGTCGTCGCGGCCCTCGCACTGATTGCGGGCAAGCGAGCCTACCCGGCGGGAATGAGGCGGCTGGCGACATTGCAGAAGGGGCCCGAAAGCCTCGGCGCCACTGAAGTAACAGACGTTCGGAGTTCATGATGAATGAATCAACCACGGTAGTAATGGTTCCCGGTCTGCGGGATCATGTCGAGGATCATTGGCAGACTCACCTCGCGCGCAGGCTCGACAACGTTCTGACGGTTCCTCCCCTCGAGACCGACAAGCTCAGCCGCGATGCAAGGGTTGCGGCGTTGGACGAGGTGCTGACAAGTGTTGGCGGGCCGGTGGTCCTTATCGCGCACAGCGCCGGAGTCATGACCGTTGCTCACTGGGCGAGGGAGCACCATAGAGAAGTTGCCGGCGCACTTCTGGTCACGCCGGCGGATCTCGAACTTCCGCTGCCCGAGTCCTATCCGTCGCTCGAGGAGCTCGACCGGAACGGGTGGCTACCGATACCGCGTCAGCGTCTGCCTTTTCCGAGCACGGTCGCGGCGAGCCGGAACGATCCGCTCGCCGGATATCGCCGAGTAGTGGGTTTGGCTGAAGGATGGGGGAGTCGGTTGCTCGATCTGGGTGATGTCGGACATCTCAATCCGGCATCCGGATACGGGTATTGGCCGCGGGCGGAATCGATGGTGGGGGAACTGCTCGAGTCGGTGTCGCTAGTCGATTCCATGGAGCAGGAGGACCACAGTCATGCTTGACCTTGCGACTCTGCTGGAAGACTCGGCCCGGCGATACCCGGAACGGGATGCGCTGGTACTCGGGAAAGCGAGGCTGACGTATGCGCAGTTCGACGCCTACTCGAATCACATTGCCCATCTGCTCGTCTCGCGGGGTGTCGAGCCAGGTGACAAGGTGGCGTTGTCCTGCCCGAACGTCCTCGAGTTCCCGATCGTCTACTACGGCATTCTCAAGGCCGGCGGCGTCGTCGTTCCTCTGAACATTCTGCTCAAGGGACGCGAAATCGCCTATCACCTGGCTGATTCGGAAGCGAAGCTGTACTTCTGTTTCGAGGGAAGTCCCGAATTGCCGATCGCCGAGTACGCCATCGCCGGGTTCGAGCAGAGCGAGAGATGTTCGTCCTTGATCGTGATCAGTGCCGAGTCGGGTGCACCGTCGTCGATCCTCGGAGTCGAGACACTAGGCGAAGCACTGGCATCCGTGTCCGGCACGGAAACGCCTGCAGCCGCGGTTGTTCGTGAACCGACGGATACCGCGGTCATTCTCTACACCAGCGGCACGACCGGAAAGCCCAAGGGCGCCGAACTCACTCACTCCAACATGGTCTTGAACGCACTGTCGACCAACCGGTTGTTCGAGAGCGTTCCGTCCAGGCATGAGCGATATCTCCTGACCTTGCCGTTGTTCCACTCGTTCGGCCAGACAGTGACCATGAATGCGGGAATCTGCGTCGGTGCCACCTTGGTGTTGATGCCGCGCTTCGATGCGACCGCGGCACTCGAGATCATGGAACGCGAAAAGATCTCGGTCTTCGCGGGCGTCCCGACCATGTACTGGGGACTGCTCGGCGTGCTGGACGAGGTAGTGGAATTCGGGGTGGATGTCGAGACCGTTGCACAGAACATGCGGTGCGCGATCTCCGGTGGCGCAGCGCTTCCCGTCGAAATCTTGACACAGTTCAAGGAACGCTTCGGTGTTCAGATTCTCGAAGGATACGGCTTGTCCGAGACCTCTCCGCTGGCCTTGTTCAGTGACCCCGAGAGTGACCCCCGGCCCGGTTCGATCGGCGTGCCGATCTGGGGTGTCGAAGCGAGGCTTGTCGATGACTCTTGGCACACGATCACCGGCCCCGATGAAGTGGGCGAGTTGGCCATTCGCGGGCACAACGTCATGAAGGGCTATTTCAACCGACCCGAGGCGACGGCGGAAGTCATGTGCGACGGATGGTTTCGCACCGGGGATTTGGCGCGGGTCGATACCGACGGAAATTACTACATCGTCGATCGTGCGAAGGACATGATCGTGCGGGGCGGATTCAACGTCTACCCACGCGAAATCGAAGAGGTTCTGCTCACTCACCCAGCCGTCTCACTCGTCGCTGTCGTCGGGGTGCCGGACACGAGCCTCGGCGAAGAAGTTGTCGCGTTCGTGATCCGAGAGCCGAGTGAAGAGATCTCCGAATCGGATCTCGTGGAATGGTCGCGGGAACAGATGGCCGCCTACAAATATCCGCGCCGCATCGAGTTCGTGGCGTCGCTGCCGATGACGGCAACCGGAAAGATTCTCAAACGCGAACTGAATCAAGAATTTTCGATGGCCGAAGGAGATCGATGACTGACGTTCGAGCAAGTGAAGCATTTCCCGTCACCCAGGCCATGAAGGATTCGGGTGGCTGGAATCCGTTGTGGGACGGCCTTTCGGAGCTGGATCCCGAGTGGACCGAGCTGTACATGACGACAGCAATGCAGCCCTGGAACAGTGGGGTGCTGTCACCTCAGGTGATCCAGTTGCTGTGCATAGCCGTCGATGCGGCGAGCACACACATGTACGCGCCCGGCGTACGACGCCATATTCGCGCCGCGCTCGACATGGGAGTGACCCCGAAGGAGATTCTCGAGGTGCTGAAACTGACCACCGTCGTCGGGATTCATTCCTGCAATGTCGGCGTTCCGATCCTGATGGAGGAAATCGCGAACCGGTGAAGGCGGTCAGTCCCGCTCGCGGTTCTCCCGTTCCTCACGCTGACGCTGGAGGAACGGGCTGGGGTTCTGTCCACCGATCGGACCGTGGCCGAGGACTCCGTGCTCGTAGGCCGACTCCGCGTGCAGTGCAACGTCGATTCCGCGGGCCTCGTCTTCACGCGAAATACGGAAGCCGAAGGTCTTGTCGATGAGCTTTCCGAGACCGTAGGTCACACCGAAGGCATAGAGCGCGACCACGACGACACCGACGAACTGCTTGCCCAACTGCGCGAATCCACCGCCGAAGAACAAACCTTCCGGACCGCCCGTCATCACGGCCGTCGCGAGGAGTCCGATCAGCAACGAGCCGACGATTCCACCGACGAGGTGCACGCCGACGACGTCGAGGGAGTCGTCGTAGCCGAGCTTGTGCTTCCATCCCACGGCGTACGAGCAGACGATGCCGGCGATCAGACCGATGACGAGCGCACCGAACATGTTCACCGTTCCGCACGACGGGGTGATCGCGACCAGACCGGCGACGACGCCCGAAGCTGCGCCGAATGTGGTGGGGTGTCCGTCACGGTTCTGCTCGACGAACAGCCAGCCGAGTAGTCCGGTGCAGCCGGCGACGAGGGTATTGAGGAAGATCTGCGAGGCCATACCGTCGGCCGCAAGTGCCGACCCGGCGTTGAAGCCGAACCAACCGAACCAGAGCAGGCCGACACCGAGCAGGACGAACGGCAGATTGTGCGGACGCATCGACTCGGCCTTGAAACCCATCCGCTGGCCGAGGACCAGCGCCAATGCCAGGCCAGACGCTCCGGACACGATTTCGACCACGAGGCCACCGGCGTAGTCGAGTGCGCCCATCTGGGCGAGCCATCCCTGCGGATTCCACACCCAGTGAGCGACGGGGACATAGACGAGCAAGGACCAGATGGGGACGAAGATCATCCAAGCGGAGAACTTCGCGCGGTCGGCGATCGCACCACTGATGAGTGCTGCAGTAAGGATTGCGAACGTCAATTGGAAGGTTGCGAACAACACTTCCGGAACGTTCCCGTGCACGGTCGACGGGTCGATGCCCGCCATGCCGATGTGCTCGAGTCCGCCGATGATGCCACCGTGATCGTCGCCGAACACGAGGCTGTAGCCCACGAACAACCACGCAACCGTGACGAGTGCGATGGAGACGAAGCTCATCATGATCATGTTGAGTACGCCCGTCGAGCGGACCATGCCGCCGTAGAACAGCGCGAGTCCTGGCGTCATCAGAAGTACCAGTGCAGTACTGACGAGCAACCAGGCAGTTGCTCCGGCATCGATGGTGGCGGGCACAGTTCTCTCCTCACGCACGCGGACCAGCCCGCGTGCACGGAACCCACGATGAGTGCGCGCGGTTTCCTCCGCACTGCGATTGTGTTGCGAACATGTTTCGGGAGAAGTCGACGGTGCACCCGCACCGGACCACCTGTCGTGGGTCGCCGGTAGTCTTTGCGCGTGGCCCTGTACCGGAAGTATCGACCCGCGTCCTTCGCCGAGGTGGTGGGGCAGGAGCATGTCACCGCACCGCTCAGCACGGCCCTCGACACCGGACGCATCAACCATGCCTACCTGTTTTCCGGCCCGCGCGGCTGTGGAAAGACGTCGTCGGCGCGAATCCTGGCGCGTTCGCTGAACTGTGAGCAGGGACCGACGTCGACGCCGTGCGACGTGTGCGACTCGTGCGTTTCGCTGGGCCCGGGCGGCACAGGCAACCTGGACGTGACGGAACTCGACGCCGCAAGTCACGGCGGCGTCGACGACACCCGAGAACTCCGAGACAAGGCGTTCCACGCACCCGCCGCTTCTCGCTACCGCGTCTTCATCATCGACGAGGCACACATGGTGACGGCGGCGGGCTTCAACGCGCTGCTCAAGATCGTCGAAGAGCCGCCGGAGCACCTCATCTTCATCTTTGCGACGACGGAACCGGAGAAGGTTCTCCCGACCATTCGTTCGCGTACACACCACTATCCGTTCCGCCTGTTGGCGCCGTCGACCATGCGCGGTCTCCTGGAAAAGATATGCGCCCAGGAAGGGGTACCGGTCGAGCCCGCTGTGTACCCGCTGGTCATCAAGGCTGGCGGCGGTTCGCCTCGTGACTCGTTGAGTGTCCTCGATCAGCTGCTCGCGGGAGCCGGCGAAGAAGGCGTCACGTATCCGCGAGCGCTCTCTCTTCTCGGGGTCACCGACGTCGCGCTCATCGACGAAGCAGTCGACGCTCTCTCCGCCAGTGACGGTGCCGCCTTGTTCGGCACTGTCGATCGCGTGATGGACGCCGGTCACGACCCACGCAGATTCGCGCTCGATCTCCTCGAACGTCTGCGTGATCTGATCTTGATGCAGGCCGTCACCGACGCCAGCGAACGCGGGTTGGTCGACGCGCCAGAGGCCGAGCTGGTCACGATGCGTGAGCAGATTCAACGGGTTGGTCCCGCCACGCTCACCCGCTTCGCCGAAACCGTCCACGCTGGTCTCAGCGAAATGCGAGGGGCAACGGCGCCGCGGCTGCTGCTCGAAGTGATGTGCGCGAGAATGCTGCTCCCTTCGGCCTCCGACACCGAGTCGGCCGTGTTGCAGCGGCTCGAGCGCCTGGAACAAGGTATTCCGGCTGCTGGAGTCTCGGCTGCCGCCGCCCCTCGCGCGGCAGCAGCGCCGGCATCGACCGTGCCGCCGCTCGAACCGGAGATTGCTTCCAAGTTCCAACGGCCCTCGCAACGCAAGGCCGAGTCTGAGGCACGGCCGGAACCAGCGGCACCTGCGCCAGCGGCGACGCCGCCGGTTGTGGAGGCTCCTGTCGTCGAACCTCCGGTAGCGGCAGTTCCCGTCGTCGAGCCTCCCACGGTCGAGATCGTCGATCCGCCAGTTGCCGAAGCTCCAGTGGTTGAAGCTCCGGCTGCCGAGGCTCCAATAGTTGAAGCTCCAGGAGTTGAACCACCGGTTCCTGCTCCGGCCGAAGCGGAAGATCCCATCGGACTCTCGGAGCCGGAACCGGACTACGAGCCCGAGTACGAGGAGCCGGCGGCTGCAGAAGCTGCGCCGGTCTCGGCAGGCCCCACAGTCGAGACTCTCCGTGAATCGTGGAACACCTTGCGCAACAAGGTCGGTGAACGAAACAAGGTTCTTCCGGCCATGCTGTCCGCGGCGACGGTTCACGATGTGCGTGGACATGTCGTGGTCATCGCTCACGGCTCGCCGGTCCTGGGTGCTCGTGTGACACAGCCGCACAACGCGGCGGTCATCTGCGAGGTCCTTGCCGAGATGTTCGGTGGCACTTGGCAAGTCGAGTATCAAGAAGGTGCACCTACGGCGCCGGCAGCGTCGAGTGCTCCCAAGTCGTCCGAAGCTCCGAGCCGCCCTGCCGCTGCGCCGCGATTCTCTCGCCCCAGCCAGGAGCGCGCAGCGCAGCAGCCCAAGGCTCCGCAGCCCCAGCGCGGGGATTCGGACGACATTCCGCCGCCTGAGGCTCCTGACTATCCGGAAGACCCTGGACCGGCCCCTGCTCCGGAGGTCGACTACGAGGCAACTCCTCCGCCTGCAACGCCGGAGGACGAGGACGAGATGTTCGCGGAGGCTGCTGAGCCCGCTGATCCGACTGCCAGACGTGATCCCGAGGATGTTGCAAAGGAACTCCTCAAGGACGTCCTCGGAGCTCGCCGCCTCGAAAGCTGAGTTGCCCCCTTGGCCTGTGTGCGTGAAACAGCTGTCGGAATGTCGCAGCACCACTGTGTGATCGAATTGTTATAAGTGCCGTTCCCTTGTGCGCGCACGTGCCGAAAGCGCACCTGCTCGGCCCGGCAAAGCTGAATTGTGTGTGGCCGGTTTGCTGGCACATTCGTTCGCTCAGTTCCGGTGTAACGAAATGCCGATCCGGACGATGGTCGCCGAAGAATATCTGGAATTTCTCGTAGTCTGATCGACATTCGAGTGCCGCTGTTAATTCTCTGTGTGTCACGAATGCCAGATTGAAAGTTGCCGGATGTTTGTTTTGCGGTGATCGACCAATTTGGGACATTCGGCGAATTGGCCACATATTCGGCATTGTGCCATTTCAGAGAGTGCTCAACTAACTATTTGCCGATCTCGAGTAGATGATCGCCGTGACGCCGGGTTCCGGTACGTATGTTCAAACCCGCCGTTGACCGGCCATGAAGCAAATAAGTAACTTCAAGTTACAGCTAACTATGGATTGCTGAAAAATTGCCGCGTTTCGTTCACGGTACTGAGCGACCTTTGTTATTTGTTTATGCCTTGAGGTGAATCTGCGTTTTACACGCCGATGAATGCGTGGTTAGTCTTCGGTCGATTGAGTCTCCCGTGGATGCGCGTGAAAATAGGAAGTGTAAGATGACTGAAGATTCAACTAATCCCGCGATCGCGATAGTCGGGATGAGCATGTGGTCTCCCGGAGCCCATGATCTGCAAGGATTTTGGGAGAACGTCCTCGCGCGTCGGATGCAATTCCGAAAGTTTCCCGAGTCACGGATGTCCCTCGACGACTACTGGAGCGCGAGCCCTGACGACGTCGACAAGACATACGCCGACCGCGGCGCGTTCATGGATGGTTTCGAATTCGACTGGGTCGGTCGCCGGATACCGGAGCGGACCTTCAAGTCGACAGATCTCACGCACTGGTTGGCCCTGGAAACAGCACTCGGGGCTTTGACGGACGCGGGGTACAGCCGAGGATCGGTGCCCACCGGACGCAGCGCCGCAATCGTCGGCAACTCCCTCACCGGTGAAGAATCCCGGATGTGGTCGATGCGTTTGCGGTGGCCTTACGTCAAGCGCGCACTCGCTGTGGCAGCCGAAGCACGCCAGTTGGACCCTTCTGTCGTCGATGCTCTCGCCGAAACGATGGAAGAGGTCTACAAAGGCCCATTGGTGGAGCCGAGTGAAGACACCCTGGCCGGGATGTTGTCGAACACGATTGCAGGCCGGATCTGCAATTACCTCGATTTCAACGGCGGCGGGTACGTCGTGGACGGTGCGTGCGCGTCCGGAATGCTCGCGGTGGCGACTGCCGCCGAAAAGCTGGCGTCCGGCGCGGCCGACTTCGTCTTGGCCGGTGGAGTCGACGTCAGCCTGGATCCTTTGGAACTGGTGGGATTCGCCCGTTTGGGTGCACTGACCCGTGGCGACATGAACGTGTACGACGCAAGCCGAAGCGGATTCATCCCGGGTGAAGGTTGCGGATTCGTGGCCTTGAAACGACTCGAGGACGCCAGGGCGGACGGCGACTACGTGTACGCGACGATTCGCGGCTGGGGCATCTCCACCGATGGCAAGGGTGGAATTACCAAGCCCCGCGCCGAAACTCAGGCCGAAATGATTCGTCGCGCATATTCGGGAGCGGGATTCGCGGCCGGCGAGGTTGCCTTTGTCGAAGGACACGGAACTGGTACTCCCGTCGGGGACCCTGTCGAATTGGCCGGCGTCCAGCAGGCCGCGCAGACGGACGGGCCCGTCGAGGCTCGCAGCATCGGCATGACGTCGCTGAAGTCGCTGATCGGGCACACGAAGGCGGCGTCGGGCATCCTTGCGCTGATCAAGGCGACCATGGCCGTCAATCAACGAATCCTTCCGCCGCTCGCCGGTTGCACCGACCCGAACCCGGCGTTCGCAACCGAAGCACCGGCACTCTTTCCGCTTGTCAACGGCGAGATCAGAGATCCGTCGGAGAAGATGCGTGCCGGTGCGCAAGCCATGGGTTTCGGCGGTATCAACTGCCATGTCGCGATCGAATCGGCTGATGCACCGTCCAGCAAGCTGACACCCTCGCGGGACGTCCGCACGATGATGGCGTCGTACCAGGACACCGAGGTATTTGTTCTCTCTGCGGATTCGGCCGTGGACTTGGCGACGCGAGCGCGCGATGTCGCAGATCTGGCAGTTCCGTTGAGTGTTGCCGAACTGCTGGACTTTTCGGCGAAGCTCTCGCGAGTGATCTCGCCGACGGCACCCTTCCGCGCTGCAGTGGTGGCTGGTCGTCCCGCGCAGTTGGCCGAACGTATGCGTCAGCTAGCCGTGATCTGCGAGAACTCCGCTCCCGCTTCCGGCCAGGTGAAGGTCGTGAGCAACGAGATCTCGATCTCGAACAACGTCCGCCACGACATCGGATTCCTGTTTCCTGGACAGGGATCCCAACAACTCGAGATGGCTCGTGTGCTGATCGAGCGCTTCGAGTGGGGACGCGAACTGGCGGCCAAGGCGGACGGCTGGTTGGAGGGAGTCGGAGCGGAGGCGATCACGCCGCGGATTCTGCGGAACCCGGTCAAGAGCGCTGACGCTGCGGAATTGGCGAAGTGGAAGCTGGACCTCGCCCAGACGCAGTTCACCCAGCCCGCCGTCGCCTTGGCTTCGCTGCTCTGGTTCGAGTACCTCCGACGATTGGGTGTCGCACCCAGTGCCGTCGCCGGCCACAGTCTCGGGGAGTTGACAGCACTCTACGCAGCAGGAGCTTACGACCAGAAGACGCTGATCACCTTGGCTGCGGCGAAGGGCGCGGCCATGTCGGTCAGTGGTGGTGGAAACGGCGCAATGGCGAGCCTGGCCTGTGACCGATCGGCGGCCGAGGCGATCATCGCGGAAGCAAAGGGTTACGCGACCGTCGCGAATCTGAATACGCCTACGCAGAATGTGGTTTCGGGAACCAAGGATGCAGTCGACGCTGTGGTTGCCATCGCGAAGGCGCGCGGAGTGTCGGCTCAGGCGCTTGCCGTGTCGAATGCTTTCCACTCCGAGATGATGAACGAGGCCGAGCGGGAGCTCAAGTCCACTGCGCCCGTTGACGAGCAAGTCGATTCGTTGACTTGCACCGTGTATTCCTGCGTCGAAGGGGAACGCGTGCAGACGCCACTGGCACTTCGCGAATTGGTCACCAAACAGGTTGTCTCACCGGTCGACTGGGTCAAGACGGTACGTGGGATCTCGCAGGAGGTGGACCTGCTCGTCGAGGTCGGACCCGGCCGTGTGCTGACCGGGCTCACCAAGGCGATCAATGGGACCGACGGCGTGCGCTGCTTCCCCGTTGCGTCCAAGTCCGGACGTGACGAGGACTTCAACGTCGCGCTGGCAGCGATGTACGTACACGGCGCTCAGGTCCGCTGGAACGAACTTTTCGACGGCCGGTTCGTGCGTGAATTCGTTCCTGCCGATCAGAAGGTGTTCATCGAGAACCTGGCCGAGGCGAAGCTGTCGGTTACATCTGCTCCCGAACCGCTCGAACCGGGTACGTCCGGCGGGGATCCGGCTGCGGCGCTGGCCGATTACCTGAGCCGGCGCGGGACCTTCCTCGTCGACGTGATTCGTGCCGACGTGGGCGGTGGGGTGAGTGCTCCTTCATCTCCGATCCCGCAGGCCGTCACCAACGGGCACGAATCTGCAGCAGTGAAAGCTACTACGCCCGCTCCGGTTCCGGTCGTGGAAGTGCCGGCTGTCGTGGGTGCGACGTCCGTGGAAGGTGAGTTGATCAGGATCCTCGCCGACACCACGGGGTTCCCCGCCGAGTCGATCACGACGGATCTGCGTCTGCTCGATGATCTCAATCTCGACTCGATCAGTGCGGCAGAGGCCATTTCGAAGGTTGCGCACCAGTTCGAGGTTGTCGACCTCGACCCTGCCGAGTTGGCCAATGCCACCATCGGAGAAGCAGCATCGCTGATTCTTGCGGCATCACCGAATCCCGGCTCTGCCGTTCCGGCAACGCGTTCGGTGCAGTCCGACGTATCGCGAATACTGCTCGAGGTAATCGCGGAGGACACCGGATTTCCGGTGGAGTCTCTCGACGTCGATCTCCACCTTCTGGACGACCTGAACATGGACTCGATCAAGGCCGCGGATGCAATCGCGACGGTGGCAACACGATTGGGTGTTCAGGGCGACCTGGATCCGGCCGAACTCGTGAACGTCAGCCTGGGTGAACTGATCGAAGTGCTCGATCGGTCCGCGAAGGAGAAGTCGGGGCAGCAGCAGCCGGCTGCGCGAGCGCTGCCGGCGAAGGCGAAGGGTATGTCAGCCGACAGCTTCACCTGGGTTCGCGATTACACCCTGGAAAAGGTTCGGAGGGAGACAGCATTGCACGGAGTCCGAGACCTCACGGACACGACGTTTGTCGTCATCGGCGACGACACCGGTTTGGTCGGAAGGTTGGAATCCGAACTTCGAGGTCGTGGTGCTCGGGTCGACATTCGCACATTCTCCGACAGTGCTCCTGCGCATGCGTACCACGTGGTTGCCGTAATGCCGCGCGTGACAGATGATTCCGTCACCGAAATCGGTTTGCGCCGTGGGATCGAACACATGTACAAGATCGTTCCGGCGCAGCAAAGGGGCGGCGCGCGAACCACATTGGCAGTGGTCCAGTTCATCGATGTCGAGTTGGGCAATCCAGCGCCCGTGCCGAGTGCGGCGGCTTTTGCCGCTTCGGTGCATCACGAGCGCCCCGAGTTGGATGTACGCGTCATAGGATTCGACGGCTCGACTGCGGACGCGGAGGTGGCAGCCACCGTCGTCTCTGAGTTGGATTCGGTTGCACCCTATGTGTTTGCGACGTACGACGCAGAGATGGGACGCACGGCACTGCAACCGAAGGTTCTCACCTCGAGCGACTACACCGTCCGCGAGAGCGGGTTGGGAAGTTCGGATGTCGTGGTCGTGACCGGTGGCGCGAAAGGCATCATGGCCCAATGTGCTCTGGCCCTCGGTCGAAAGACCGGCGCCGAACTGGTGCTGATCGGAAGCTCTCAGCGACAAGCGGGTGACGAAATCGCCTCCACTCTTGCGGACTTCACGTCTGCCGGTTTGAGCGCTCACTACTATCGCTGCAACGTCACGGATGCCGCGGCGGTGGCCGGCATCGTCGCCCGGATCGAGGTCGAGGTGGGGCCGATCACCGGGTTCGTCCACGGTGCGGGAGCGAATGTTCCGCGGCGGTTCGAGAGAGTCGACAGCGCTGCGGCTTTCACGGAGGTTGCACCTAAGGTCCTGGGCGCAGCCAACTTCGTCGAAGCGCTCGCTGATCGTGACTTGAAGCTGTTCGTGGGCTTCTCCTCCATCATCGGATTCACAGGTATGCCCGGAAACAGTTGGTATGCATACGGAAACGAGCTTCTCGACGACATGGTCGCGCGGTATGCCGCCGGTCACCCGAGGACTCGGACGTTCTCGCTCGCGTACAGCGTGTGGGGAGAGACCGGAATGGGCGCCCGCATGGGCAGTGTCAACCACCTCGCGAAGATGGGTGTCATGCCGATTTCGACGTCTGCGGGAGTGGATCATTTCCTTCGCCTGGTCGACAGCGGACCCGAGGCGAGTCGTATCGTCGTGACCAGTCGACTCGGCGGTCTCGACACCTGGGCGCCGGCAGCACCGGCTCTGCCGGCGGTGTCGCGATACATCGACCAAGTGGTGACATTCGAGCCGCAGGTAGAACTGGTGACCCGGACGACGTTGTCCACCTCGGCGGATCCCTTTGTCCTCGATCATGTCTGGAAGGGATCGGCGCTGCTTCCGACGGTGTTCGGTCTCGAGGCGATGTCGCAGGCAGCGGCCTATGTCACCGGACGCGTGACCCTGGGCCGCGTCCGCATCGACGACATCAAACTGGATCGACCGATCGTCGTCGACACGGTCGAGGGCACCGGAGTCGAGATCAAGGCAAGCGTCGTGGAGCAGGATCGTGATGCCGCAGGAACGCGGGTGCATGTCACGATCGGCACCGAACGGACCGGATACGGGCGGCCCCATTTCTCGGCCGACTTCATCTTCGGGCTGGACGAAACGCTGCCGGAGTTCGAGAAGGAGTTGCCGCGACCGGTGCTCGACATCGATCCGTTGGACGACCTCTACTCGTGGTTGCTGTTCCAGGAGGGCGATTTCCGCCGACTCGAAGAGATCTCGAGCCTCGATTCCGAGCACATCCTCTTCAGCACCATTTCGCGGGCCGACCGTAAGCAGCACCTCCTCGGTGATCCTTACTTCCTCGATTCCCTGCTCCAATCGGGCCAGATCATGGTTCCGCGGGAGATCTGCCTTCCGGTCAACATTGCGCGGATCGACATGTACGACGGACGATTCGAGGCTCGTTCGTTCACTGCGTACGCCTACGACAAGGTGCAGACAGAGACCCACATGCAAGCCGACGTGGCGGTGGTGAAGGACGGACGAGTGGTGATGCAGCTCGAGGGATATCGCTCCCAGATTCTCTCCCACGACGAAAGCCGTCCTACGGCTGAGGAAATCGCGGACCCGACTGCGCGCGATGCACAGATCATTCTCGATAAGCTCGCGCAACACAGCCGGGCGTTGGGCGTGAAGAGCCCGCGGGTTGTGGTCGCGCATACCCCGGGGATTCACGAGTTGACCAAGTCGGAACGCCACGAGCAGGAGAAACCGATCGCCGAGGCGGCCGTGAACATTCATCTCGATGAGGATGCGGTGATCAAATGAGCAATGCCTTTGCCATCGAATGGCAAGAAACCGGAAAGCCCGTCGTTGTCGGTGACGTTCCACCCTCTGTGGATGTCTCGCTCTCGCACGACGGCAGTAAGTCACTCAGTTCGGCCGGCGACTGGCCTCAGGGGTGCGACATCGAACCGATTCGTTCCCGGACCGTCGTGCAGTGGAAGGCGCTTCTGGGGTCGGCACGGATTCCGCTGCTCGACGAGTTGATCGCAGGCGGCGAATCACTCGATCGTGCGGGAACCAGGTTGTGGGCGGCGGCCGAGGCGATCCGGAAGGCCACGGGGCAGATGTCGGTTTCTCTGGCGATGGGCGCCAGAGAGGACGACGCAGTGACCTTCCGCGGCGGCGCAGAGGCAAGCGTGGTGGTTCTGACCTTTCCAGCTCTGTTGACGGACAACGAGGAGCGGATTCTCGCGTTCGTGACTCATGAGGAGGATGCGGAAGAACCGGCGCAGGACTCGGCACCGCAGTTCGACTCCGGCCCGTTGTCGGCGAATTCTCTCGCGCAGTTCGATCCGATGGCGTACGGCTCCGACGTGCATGTGGTGGCCCGAAGCGGCTATCCGGCGGTGTCGATCCGATTCCCCGTCGGGTTCCGGGACGCGTGCAACGTCGGTGGATCAGTGGGGTTCGCGAGCTTCGCGCTGTGGTTGGGCGCTTTGCGGGAGAGGGGAACCGGACCGATCTCGAAGCAGATCGTGGAGGACATGGCGACGGGTCGTTGGGGGATGGTGACCAACAACTCCGAGGTGTTCATCGATGCGAACCTGTACACCGACGACATCGTCGAGGGGACGATCTGGATCACCGAGCTCACCGGTCCGGACCGGGCAACCACCAATCTGCATGTGGAATGGTGCCGGGTCGACGGTGAGACGCGCACTCATATCGGGTGGAGTGCGATGCAGACGACGTGGGTGGAAATCCTTTCCCACGGTGTGGTGGCGGCACGGCCGATGCCGCAGTATTTCCACGATTTCATCGAGCCGATGACGATTCCGACGGGGGCGAAGAACATCGCTGTCCCCACAGAACCGACGGACGTCGATCGTGGTTCCTTGATCCGCTCGGCTCCGATGGTGCCGCGCAATCCGTACCTGCTCGAATCCGAGGTGTTCTCGACGACGTTGCAGGACGGAAATGTCGTGGGCAACATCTACTTCGGCAACTATTACATCTGGCAGTCGAGGGTTCGGGACAAATTCCTCGTCCGTTCTCAGCGTGAAGCCATGGCGGCAAGAGGTGCTCTCGGGGAACTGCGTTGTGTGCACACAAGGGTGGAGCATCTGCGCGAGGTCATGCCGTTCGACGACGTCCTGGTCACGATGTCCTTGGCTGCCCTCTACGAGCGGGGGATCGACCTCGAGTTCGAGTACTTCAAGGTCAATCCGGACGGATCACGGGAGAAGCTCGCGATCGCTCGGCACAGAACTGTCTGGACGGTGCCGGGCGCTCCGGGAGAACTGGAAATCTCTCCGCCGTCGAAACTTCCACAGTCACTGATCGATTCGGTGCTGGAGGCGATCGACGGAAAGTAGACGGGGGTTTTCCGAGATCGAAGTGGAGAGACGGGTTGCGTTTTCCTTGCCGGAGAACGCAACCCGTTTCGATGGGGAGGGGTATGTATGGGTATCGGGGTTTCGAGAAGGTCGGTTCTGAAGGGGTCGGTAGTCGGCACGGCGGCGGTTGCATGGGGTGCAAAGGCACGTGCTGTTCCGTCCGGGAGTGCGGACGTCGAGTCACCGTTGATTTTTCATTCGCCGGAGTTCGAGCCGTTCTGTGACGAACTGCCCTCGTTGTCGACGCTTTCCGGAAACAAGATCACGCTGACAGCGCAAGTCGGGCAACATGCTTTTCATCGGGATTTTCCATCGTCCCCAGCATTGTCGTACCGCAGCGGAGAGACCGGTGGCGGTTATCTGGGCCCGACCGTCGAGGCGTATTCCGGCGAGCCGATCATGTTGACGTTCGAGAACGATCTGACCGGACATCCGTTGGCCGCGGACATGGATATGACGCTGCACGGAATGCAGGCCGACTTCCGCGCGAACCCGCCGACGTCGTTGCACTTGCACGGAGGAGTCACTTCACCCGAGAGCGACGGCCACCCGGAGCTGCTCGTGATGCCGGGACAGGCTGCGATGCATCACTTTTCGCACGGTCAGGAAGCCGCGCACCTCTGGTATCACGATCACGCGATGGGCATCACCCGGCTCAACGTCTACGCCGGTCTGATCGGCAACTATTTGATCAGGGATGAATTCGACACCGGCAAGCTGGGAAACCCGTTGGGGTTGCCGGCCGAGGAATTCGAGATCCCATTGATCCTGCAGGAGAAGATCTTCACACCGACCGGCGCCCAGAACGGCCGATCCACCATCTTGATCCCGGAAGGATCGTGGGAAGGCGGAGCCGTGGGCGACGTCGGCTTGGTCAACGGCAAGGTGTGGCCGGAACTGGCTGTGGCTCGGGGCCTTTACCGTTTCCGGATCGTCAATGCGTCGTCGGCAAGTGTGTGGAATCTTCACTTCTCGAACATGATGACGTTCTGGGTCATCGGTAACGACGCCGGAATGCTCGACGCGCCCGTCGCGGTCAATGCCTTCCGCTGCGCACCGGGGGAGCGGTACGACCTCCTCGTCGATTTCACCGGACTGTCGGAGGGATCGACGGTGGAGCTTCGCAACGACGAGGCGCCCCCGCTACCCGCTGCTGTCATCGGTGAAGTGACGATGCCGCTGTTCTGCCGGTTCCGCGGCGACTCCAGGCGCGGATTCACCGGTGGTGTTCCGTCGCAGCTGCGCGGTGGACGCCGGCAACGTGACGTTCTCGCCCCGTTGGAGCAACCGACGGTAATTCGCACGGTGACGGTCAGCCAGCAACTGGAACTGCGGAATCCACCGGCTCAGATGACTCTGAACAACCTGACGTTCAGCACCACCGACGTCGAGAGGCCGCGGCAAGGCACCGTCGAGCAGTGGAACATCGTCAACACCACGCCTGACCCGCATCCGATACACCTGCACCTGGTGAATTTCCGGATTCTCGGCAGAACGCCGATGCGGACGTTGGAGTACCTGATCCGTCATCCCCAGCCGACGATCGGCAACAAGTGGACTCCGTCTCCCGACGGGTTCGAGGCGGGGCCGATGATCTCGCCGGCGCCGTGGGAAGCAGGGATGAAGGACACCGTCAGGGTGGACGGTGGCACGGTCACGCGGATCATCGTGCGATTCCCCACCGCAGACGAGTTGGGTTTCGATCCCGACGCGATGTTCGATCGACTACCGAAGGCTGTCATGACGGGCGGTGCGATGACGGGCGGTGCGATGACGGGCGGCGATCAGGCGCATCAGGGAAACGGGCACCACGGTATGAGTGACCCTGGTCGACTCCAGGGGTACGTGTGGCACTGCCACCTGCTCGATCACGAAGATCACGACATGATGTTGCCCTATCGCATCGTGCCGTGAGCGCTTCCGAAGACGCTCGTGAAATGAACAGGAGCGGGCAGGCGCACGCACGTCGGATCACCTCGGTCACCTAGCAGGATCGCTTCGGTCCTTCCCATGAATTTGGAACACGTTCTACAGTGAAAGGGCTGAGGTCTGTACCTCGGCCATGCGCCACCACCGAAGGCGGCGCGGACGATCTGCAGACCGGTTCGACGAATTACACGGAAGGAACACCTCACAGTGACCACAGAGGCATTCATTTATGAAGCCATCCGTACCCCGCGAGGCCGCGGCAAGAAGACCGGGTCGTTGCACTCGGTCAAGCCGATCTCGCTGGTCACGGGTCTGATCCAGGAACTGCGCGTGCGCTTTCCCGACCTCGACGAGGATCGGATCTCCGACCTCATCCTGGGCGTCGTCACCCCCGTTGGCGATCAGGGAATGGACATCGCCCGCGTTGCAGTCAACGATGCTGGACTGCCCGACACGGTCGGTGGCGTTCAGCTCAACCGTTTCTGCGCTTCCGGCCTCGAAGCCGTGAACATGGCTGCTCAGAAGGTTCGGTCCGGCTGGGACGAACTGGTGATCGCCGGTGGCGTCGAGTCGATGTCCCGCGTTCCGATGGGATCCGACGGTGGACCGTGGGCGCTCGACCCCGCCACCAACTACGACAACTACTTCGTGCCGCAGGGCGTCGGCGCAGACCTCATCGCCACCATCGAGGGCTTCTCGCGTGACGACGTCGACGCTTACGCCGTGCGCTCGCAGGACCTCGCCGCCAAGGCGTGGACCGGCGGATACTTCGCCAAGTCGGTAGTGCCGGTCAAGGACATCAACGGCATCACCATCCTCGACAACGACGAGCACATGCGTCCGGGCACCACGGCAGAGAACCTCGCCGGCTTGGCTCCCGCGTTCGGTGTGATCGGTGAAATCGGCGGATTCGACGCCGTATCGCTGCAGAAGTACCACTGGGTCGAGAAGATCAACCACGTTCACCACGGTGGCAACAGCTCGGGAATCGTCGACGGCGCTGCCCTCGTGCTCGTCGGTAGCGAGCAGGCCGGCAAGGACATGGGTCTGACGCCGCGCGCTCGCGTCGTCGCCACCGCCACCAGCGGCGCCGACTCCACCATCATGCTCACCGGCCCGACGCCGGCGTCGAAGAAGGTTCTGGCAGCTGCCGGCCTGACGGTCGACGACATCGACCTCTTCGAGATCAACGAGGCATTCGCTTCCGTCGTCCTGAAGTTCCAGAAGGACCTGAACATTCCGGACGAGAAGCTCAACGTCAACGGTGGCGCGATCGCCATGGGTCACCCGCTCGGTGCCACCGGCGCGATGATCACCGGAACGATGGTCGACGAGCTCGAGCGTCGTGGCGGCAAGCGCGCCCTCATCACCCTGTGCATCGGCGGCGGTATGGGCGTTGCCACCATCATCGAGCGCGTCTGACGCGGCGTCCGTCCTTCCAACGAGGCTTACCAGGAGTCAAGCAAAGTGACTGATCAGAACATCATCAACTGGGACCAGGACGCCGACGGCATCGTCGTGCTCACCATCAACGATCCCAACCAGGGCGCAAACACCATGAACGACGCGTACATCGCGTCGATGAAGGCCACCGTCGACCGTCTGGTCGCCGAGAAGGACTCCATCACCGGTGCCGTCATCACCTCCGGCAAGAAGACCTTCTTCGCCGGTGGCGACCTCAAGAACATGATCAAGGTCGGACCCGAGCAGGCCGAGGAGATCTACAACCACAGCGTCGAGATCAAGGCTGACCTGCGTCGCCTCGAAACTCTCGGCAAGCCGGTAGTCGCCGCGATCAACGGCGCGGCACTCGGTGGTGGCCTCGAGATCGCTCTCGCGACCCACCATCGCATCGCGGCAGACGTCAAGGGCGTCAAGATCGGCCTGCCCGAGGTCACCCTCGGCCTGCTGCCGGGTGGCGGTGGCGTCGTGCGCACCGTGCGGATGCTCGGTCTGCAGAACGCGCTCATGGGCGTCCTGCTCCAGGGACAGCAGCGCGGACCCGTTCAGGCCAAGGAAGTCGGCCTCATCGACGAGGTCGTCGGCTCGGTGGAGGAACTGGTTCCGGCTGCGAAGGCATGGATCAAGGCCAACCCCGAAGGCGGCGTTCAGCCGTGGGATGTCAAGGGCTACAAGATCCCTGGCGGAACCCCGTCCACCCCGGCATTCGCTGCCAACCTTCCGGCGTTCCCCGCGAACCTGCGCAAGCAGCTCAAGGGTGCTCCGATGCCGGCTCCGCGCGCCATCATGGCTGCAGCCGTCGAAGGCTCGCAGGTCGACATCGACAATGCGCTGCTCATCGAGGCTCGCTACTTCACCTCGCTGGTGACCGGCCGCGTCGCGAAGAACATGATTCAGGCGTTCTTCTTCGACCTGCAGTCGATCAACGGCGGCGGTTCACGTCCGGCAGGCATCGAGAAGTCCACCATCAAGAAGGTCGGCGTCCTCGGCGCAGGCATGATGGGCGCGGGCATCGCGTACGTCTCCGCGAAGGCCGGCTTCGACGTCGTCCTCAAGGACGTCACCATCGAGGCCGCCAACAAGGGTAAGGCGTACTCCGAAGGCATTGAGGCCAAGGCACTCTCGCGCGGCAAGACCACGCAGGAGAAGTCCGACGCACTCCTCGCCAAGATCACCCCGACGGCTGACCCGGCCGATTTCGCCGGCGTCGACTTCGTCATCGAAGCCGTCTTCGAGAGCCAGGAACTCAAGCACAAGGTGTTCCAGGAGATCGAGGACATCGTCGATCCCAAGGCGCTGCTGGGCTCGAACACCTCGACGCTGCCCATCACGGGTCTCGCCACCGGCGTGAAGCGTCAGGAAGACTTCATCGGCATCCACTTCTTCTCGCCCGTCGACAAGATGCCGCTGGTGGAGATCATCCGCGGTGAGAAGACCTCCGACGAGACTCTGGCTCGCGTGTTCGACTACGTCCAGGCGATCCGTAAGACGCCGATCGTGGTCAACGACTCGCGTGGCTTCTTCACCTCGCGTGTCATCGGAACCTTCATCAACGAGGCCATCGGCATGCTCGCCGAGGGCGTCGAGCCTGCCACCATCGAGCAGGCCGGCATGCAGGCTGGTTACCCGGCTGCGCCGCTTCAGCTTTCGGATGAGCTCAACCTCACCCTCATGCAGAAGATCCGCAAGGAATCTGCCGACGCCGCCAAGGCCGAAGGCAAGGAACTGCCGGCAGATCCGGCCGGCGAGGTCATCAACACCCTCGTCGAGAAGTTCGATCGTAAGGGCAAGCTCGGTGGAGCGGGCTTCTACGATTACGCAGAGGGCAAGCGCACCGGCCTGTGGTCCGGACTCCGCGAGAACTTCAACTCCGGAACCTCCGACGCCCCGATCCAGGACCTCATCGACCGCATGCTGTTCATCGAGGCGATCGAGACGCAGAAGTGCTTCGACGAGAACGTCCTGATCACCACGGCGGACGCCAACATCGGCTCCATCATGGGCATCGGATTCCCGGCCTGGACCGGTGGCGTTCACCAGTTCATCGTCGGTTACGAGGGCGGCACAGCCGGCTTCGTCGCTCGCGCAAAGGAACTCGCTGCGCAGTACGGCCCGCGGTTCACCCCGCCGGCGTCGCTGGAGGCATAACCCCCGTGCGCGGTTAGGGAGTCTCAGCACTTCCTAACCGCGCACAGCTTTATCCACAGGTTGGTTTTTTCGGCGAAATCCGTCTGTATGTTTTTGCAGGCTCGGCGTATGCCTTCACATACAGAAATCGATGAACTGCAGACAGTCGTCGATGCTCAGCACGGACTGGTCAGTCACACCCAACTTCACGCCATCGGATTTCCTCGCTCCCGCGTGAAACAACGAGTCGAGGTCGGGCGCTGGCAAACTGTTCTTCACGGCGTCTACTCCGTCACCACGGGCCCATTGACCAGGCATGCAGTACTCGAGGCCGCGCTCCTGTACGGCGGCGGTTCGTCGATGCTCAGCCATCACACTGCCGCTGAGGAATGGTCGATGCGTCGGCCGGACAGCACTGCGCCAGTACATATCACCGTTCCGTACGGGAAGTCTGCGATCTCTCAGGCTGCCACTTTCGTTCGTGGCCTCGGCGTCGAACGGCATCCGTCACCCCTGATCGGCACCGTCCTCCATCCTGGCGTCGTGGTCCACCGTTCGAGGGCTCATCGTCACATCGGTGTCGACGCGCAGATGCCGCGAACCAGCAAGGCTGATACGGCTCTCGATCTGGCCGTCGCAGAACCGACTCCGCGCGAGGCCTATGTCTGCCTCATCACCACAGTCACCAACGGCCGCATCCGTTTGACGGACATCCGTCGACGCATGGAGGAGCGCTCACCCCGTAGATACCGGAAGGCCCTCGACAGTGCAGTGAAGCTGTTGGCAGACGGGGTGCAATCGACTCTCGAATATCACTATGCGGTGGATGTGGAGCAGGCACACGGGTTGCCGTCGGCCAGACGCCAATTACCGGTTCGCGTCGACGGTCGCACGCTGTACGAGGATTGCGATTACAGCGAAGTGGGTGTGCCGTTGACAGTTCGTCTCGACGGTCGGTGGGCGCATTCCATGGCCGAGGTGGCATTCCGTGATCGTCGCCGTGACAATGCGGCAGAGCTGGCAGGTCGTCCGCGGTTGGTCTACGGATTCGACGAGGTGGTGAAGACCCCGTGCGAGGTTGCGCGCGAGGTGGAGATGGTCTTGCGGCGGGGAGGTTGGGAGAGAACGGGGGAGAACCCCTGCAGGGCCTGTGAGTGGTTAAGGAGTGCAGAGACTCCTTAACCACTCACAGGGAGCGGAGCTCCCTAGGCCTTCCACCACGGGCGAAGCGGCACATGCGCCTCACCCTTGGGTCCGAGCTTGACGGCCAGAACCTGGTGCAGCTGAACGACATTGCGCTCGAATCCGAGGCGAGAGCCGGCCATGTACAGGCCCCAGACGCGTGCGGTTCCCTCGCCGACCTCGGCGACGCAGGCGTCCCAGTTGTCGACGAGGTTCTGGCACCATCCGGCGAGTGTCAGTGCGTAGTGCTCGCGCAGGTTCTCCTCGTGCCGCACCTCGAGGCCGACGTTCTGGATCTCGGAGATGATGCGACCCGATCCGGTGAGCTCCCCGTCGGGGAAGACGTACCGGTCGATGAATCCGCCTGCCTTGGCGCTGCTTCGGTTGTCCGGACGGGTGATGCAGTGGTTGAGCAGACGCCCACCCTCACGCAGCTTGCCCTTGAGGAACTCGAAGTACGCCGGGTAGTTTCCGACGCCGATGTGTTCGGTCAGGCCGATGGACGATACTGCGTCGAAGCCGGTCTCGGCTACGTCGCGGTAGTCGGAGAAACGGACCTGGGCGAGATCGGCGAGGCCCTCGTCCTCGATGGCCTTCTGTGCCCAATCTGCTTGCTCGCGTGAGAGAGTCACGCCGATCACCTTGACGCCGCGCCGGGCGGCGTAGCGGACCATCGAGCCCCAGCCGCAACCGATGTCGAGAAGTCGGTCACCCTTCTGGAGTCCGAGCTTCTCGAACACCAGACGGTACTTGTTCTCCTGGGCTTCTTCGAGGGTCTGCTCCGCATTGTCGTAGGCGGCGCAGGTGTACGTCATGGACGGGCCGAGTACGTACTCGTAGAAGGTGTTGGAGACGTCGTAGTGGTGGTGAATGACTTCGGCGTCACGAGTCTTGGAGTGACGCAGGCCTTCTGCAACGCGACGCCAGCGAGGAAGGTGTTCCTGGGGCGGCGGAGCGATGGGCCGCAACAGATCCCAGCCCAGTGAGCGGGTGATGCTGGCGAGGGTCAGCGCCGACGGGCGCTTGAGGTGGAGTTCGTCACCCATGATGCGCAGAATCTCGTACGGATCACCGGGGTGAACACCCTCGGCTTCGAGATCGCCGGAGACGTACGCGCGGGCCATGCCGAGATCGCCGGGCGCCGTTGCGAGATAAGTGGTTCCGCGAGTCGACTTGAGATGCAGTCCGTAGTCGGCATCTTCGGGGCCGGCGGTGCTGCCGTCGTACGCGGTGAATCGAAGCGGCAGCATGCCGTCGGAAAGCGTCTCGAGAATCTCTGCGATAGAGAGCTTGTCCTGGCTTTTGGAGTCTTTGAACGTGGTCATTTACGTTGCACCGCCTTAGAGAATAGATCCAATAAACGGGATTTCGGGTCGTAGCGTTCCTTGAGTCCGATGTACCGGTCGCCGCCGTAGTACAGCTCCTCGAAGTCTTCCCTCGAGTAGTAGGAGTCGGAGTAGAGCGATTTGTGTCCGTCGAAATCGCTGACCTTTTCTTCGATCAGTCGATTTGCTGCCCCCTCGCGCTCACCGGGAACGATCGGCACCGAAGACCAGAAGCCGATGTTGACGTAGGTGCGCTTGGGTTCGAGGGGGTAGAGGGGCCACGGCCGCGATGCGGAGGCAGCGGCCGGGCTGGGCTCACGTAGGCGCAACGGGCACAACCACAGTGGTTCGATCGGGATTTCCTCGAGGAACCACGAGACGAAGTCCGCGGTTCGTTCGATGGGTACCTCGACGTCCTGGACGACGCGTTCGCGCGGGGGCTTGCCCTTGCGCTTTTCGAGGCGATCTCCGATGTCGTACTTGTGGTCGAGGGCGATCAGCTTCCAGTAGAAGCTGCTGCGCAGGTACTGCTTGGGCCAGAAGCGTCGAATCTTCGGGTTCTGTGCACCGAAAGCCCGTGAGCACCAGAACCAGTCGGTGTCCCAGCGCCACAGGTAGTCCCGAATGGTCAAGCGATCCGTCTTGGGCTGGGTGAGCGACGAGTGTTGGATCGACCGGTAGAAGATGTCCTGATCGGTGTAGTCGCTGACCGGGCCTTCCTCGTCGGTCTGCACGCCGAGGGTGAGGTAGCTCTCGGAATCGGTGAAGACCACCCCGTCGAGATAGTCGACGGCAATTCCGTCGTACTCGCGCTCGGTGACGATGCGGTCCATCGTTTCTTCGAGCTTCTTCAGCGAATCGAAGCGCACGTGACGCAAGGCGACGTACTTCTTCACAGGCTCGAGTGCGATCTTCAATCGCGTCGAATAGCCAAGGGTGCCGTAGGAATTGGGGAAACCGAAGAACAACTCGGCGTGTTCACCGTCCGGTGTTGCGGTGATGATCTCGCCGCTTCCGGTCAGCACGTCGATCTCGAGTACAGACTCGTGCGGCAGGCCGTTGCGGAAGGAGGTGGACTCGATGCCCAGGCCTGTCACCGCACCGCCCAGGGTGATGGTCTTGAGCTGAGGCACGACCAACGGCGCCAGCCCGTAGGGCAGCGTCGCGTCGACGAGGTCCTCGTACGTGCACATGCCGGCGACGTCGGCTGTGCGCGCCTGCGCATCGACGGCGATGACACCGGCCAGACCGCTGACGTCGAGGCCGGGGGCCGACGTCTTGGCGCGAGCGCGGAACAAATTGGATGTCTTCTTTGCCAGGCGTACAGAAGCATCGGCGGGAATGGCGCGGTATGACGCGAGTAGGCGTTCGACGCCTTCTCTGTGCTGCTCGAACCCCATTTCACGCGCAGCATCGGAACCCGGGCCTTGCTTTGTCCGGATTCGATCTAACTTCTGAACTACCCCATTGAACGAGAGAGTCACACCCTGACGCTATCGGTAGTTGCGTGTGCAAGCTATCTGGAGGGGTCTTAATGCCCGAATTTGATCGAGTTGTTGCAAACGAACTCGGTAAATGCGCCGAGTGGTGAACCAGCTCACACGGAATGGGTAGATGGTCGAGATACCCGGGCGCAGCAGGCAGTATGGAAAGGAATATCTGCGCAGTTCGAGGTGCGGATTCGGGTAGTCAATCGCGGTATCGAGCCGCGTTGGTCGAGCAAGGAGACGTAGGGCATATGGGTCAGGTCAATGCAATGAGTTCGATAGTCGTCACAGCAGCACCCGACAAGGTGCTCGCGGCGCTCTCGGACTACGAGACGGTTCGCCCGCGAATCCTGTCCGAGCAGTACCTCGACTACAAGGTCGTCGAAGGCGGCCAGGGTGACGGCACCGTCGCGCAGTGGACGCTGAAGGCGACGGAAAAGCGCTCGCGCAACGTCAAGGCCACCGTGACGGTCGACGGCAACGTCATCACCGAGAAGGACGCGAACTCCAGTCTCGTCACCACCTGGACCGTTGCCCCCAACGGCACCGGAACGACGGTGACGACGCTCACCCAGTGGCAGGGTGCCACCGGTATCGGTGGTTTCTTCGAGCGCACCTTCGCTCCGAAGGGTTTGCAGCGTATCCAGGCCCAGGTCCTCGAGAACCTCAAGCGCGAACTCGTCTGACTGATCCTGCATCACCGAGATGGCGTCGTACCTTCACCGGTACGGCGCCTTCTTTCATGGGCCGGTAATGATCCGCCCCAATTCGGTGAGTGCGGGGTTTCCGCTTTCCCAGTAATCGCTGTGAACTCCGAACCCAGGCTCTCCGGGTGATCCGGTGAATACCTGCGCGCCGAATTCCGGGTCCGAGGGGTCGAACCCGTGGATTCCGAGGATCTTGGGGATCAATTGGACCGGATCCCAGAAGGCCGTCGTCGAATGAACATGGCGCGCCACCTCGGCCGCGTCGACGCGGTCCAGGCTCAGTTCGTTCACGCGCTCGGCATCGACGCCCGGGCTGGCGACGAAAACCAGTTCGTCGACGTCGAGGGAAGCGCCACGGGTAGTCGCAGCACCGACGACGGTGCTGCCGTAGGAATGACCGATCACCACGTTGTGCGACGGCGGACCGTCGTGTGAGGCGCGTAGCCCGTTTTGAAAACTGTCCAGCCTCGGCGCCGCGGAGTTGGCGTAGAGATCCGAGGCTGCGTCGGGAATGCCTGGGGGAGCGTCGTATCCGGACCACAGGATCACTGATGTGGCTTCCGTTGGTACCGTCCCGACGGCCGCGTCGTACATGGCCTTGGTTCGTTGCAGATCGCCGCCGACGCCGGATAACCCGGAGCCGGTTCCGGGAACCAGTGTTGCGACGTTGTCGGCGGCATCGGGATTACCGACTGCCACGACGGCGTGCCCATCCGTGACCGAGAGAAGGAACGTGTCCGGTCGAAGTTCGCCGTGCACGGCCGCATATCCCGCGGCTACCGTTCGATCCGGCAACCGCTCGAGCACAGTGAGGTACCGCCGGTTGTAGTAGTCCCGGTCGAGAGCGGGAAGGCCGTCGAGGCTACCGATGGACGGATCCCACCTCGCCAACGCGTCTTTCTCGCCGGGGCTCAGTGTTTCCCACAGTCGGTGTAGTTCTGCGGGTGTCCCGGGGAGTGTCGACCTCCCGTCGAGAATGTCGACGACTGTGCGGCCCAGAGAATCAGGCTGACTACCCAGGAGTGATCCGATCTCCCGGAATGCCTCACCCAGAGCAGTCGCGGCCCGGTTGTCTTGGTCGTCGATCAACGTCAACGCAGTGGAGATCTTCTGCTGAAAAATCTGTGCAGCCGTGGCGTTTTCGGAATCCTGCATGACGTCGGCCACATTCCACGGCTGCTTCGGCGCGGGTGCCGATACAGCCCCACTGTCTGACACCGTCAAGCCGTGTTCGAGCGTCGCCTCCTCGACGAGATCCAGAACTGATTTTCGCGCGGCACCAATCGTATTGGCCGCTCCGCCATACAGATCCGCAACTACGCGAACCGCGATCGACAGCCGAGACAAGGAAAGCGAGATGCCAGACCACAGCACTGCCGCCGCGCTCGACGCTTGTCCCTGCCAGAATTCACGGACGGCGTCGACGCTGCGTCCGGCGTCATTGCCGAGAACTGCGATCTGCCGGTCGATTTCGATCAGTTCCGAAGCGCTTGTGCGCAATTTCTCCGGTGACCACGCGCGAAGCTGAGAAACGGTGGGCCGCATCAGTAGGCTCCGCGCAGTTCGGACACCACTTCTGCCTCGGCAGCGTCGTACAGAACTGCTGCGGCAGCGGTTCCCGACGCCATCAGTCCCAACTGCGTAGCCAGGTGCCGGTACGCGTCGGCGATGACGCCTGCATTCCCGATCGACACAGCCGTGACGGCGGACGAGTTCAGGGCCGCCGAGGCTTCGAAGATCGGGCCGGCAGAATCGATCCCCGAGATCTGATCCGCAATTCGAGACAGATCAGCCGAAAGTTGCTGCAACGCAGCGATGTCTACCTGAAGTATCGACCCCATGGCAGAACCGTATCCAGGTGAGCGGGCTACCGGGGCTGTGACGACCTTCCTGTGGACAAGCGGGATTTCTCCACAGAAGCGTGGTCAGGGGGTTGTCAGGAAGGCGGTGACTCCGCTGGTGACGGCGGCTGCATACTCCTGCTGACCGTCCGGGCTCGTCATGCGCGCTGCCTCGTCGGCATTTCGCATGTTGCCGAGTTCGACCAGAATCGACGGCCGCTGCGACAGGTTGAGGCCAGTGAGGTCGGCGCGTGGTGCCAGCCCGTCGTCACCGATGTAGGTCGACGGGGTGAGTCCGGCCGTGACGAGTGAGTCGCGCATGGTTTCGGCGAAAGCCACGGACGGGCCGGCCTGAACCGTGTTCAGCGGGGGAGCGGAGTAGCAGACGTGGAAGCCCTCGGCGCCAGCTGCTGCGCCATCCGCGTGAATGCTCACCACGACGTCGGCGCCGGAGGAATTGGCCGCTTCGGCGCGTGCGTCGACGCATGATCCGACGCTGACGTCATCGGGTCGACTCAGGACGACTGTGGCGCCTCGGCCTTCGAGTTCGCTCTTGACCAGGCTCGCGACTTCCCAGTTGAAGGTGTGCTCGGGGAACCCGGCATCGGTGTTGGTGCCGGTGGTCTGGCAGTTCTTGGTGCCGCCGCGGCCCGTGGGGACCTGGGTATTGATGCTGTCGTCGTTCGCCCCGCTGTGCCCGGGATCGAGGAAGACGACCTTGCCGGTGAGCGCAGCGGGGACGTCAGCGGCGACAGTGCTGAGCGGAGACACCTCGACCGAGGTCGTGGCCTCGGCAGTCTCAGTCGGAATCGTGCACGCAGCGCTCAGAAGCCCGGCCCCGACCACGGCAATCAGGGCAGTGGAGCGGAACACACGTGATGCCATGTTTGACCTACCTGACGGTTTTACGGTGTCTGACTGGTTCCGGCGCACCCGCTCACGGTAGCGCGCACCGACTACGCTGGTGGGGATAACTCTGTAGAAAGGACCGCTCGTGCAACCAGGTGGAGCACCCGACATGTCTGCTCTGTTGGCTCAGGCTCAGCAGATGCAGCAGCAATTGATGGCGGCGCAGCAGGAAATGGCTCAGGCCGAAGTGACCGGTCAGGCCGGTGGCGGACTGGTTGTCGCCACGGTCAAGGGCACCGGCGAGGTTGTCGGTCTGCAGATCGACCCCAAGGTCGTCGACCCCGAAGACGTCGAGACGCTGCAGGATCTGGTGATCGGCGCGATCGAGGACGCTTCGCGCAAGGCACAGGAAGTCGCTGCTGAGAAGCTCGGCCCGTTGGCCGGCGGACTCGGCGGAGGCCTTCCCGGTCTCCCCGGCTTCTAGAAACGAGAACGCGTGTACGAAGGTCCGGTTCAGGATCTGATCGACGAACTCGGGAAGCTTCCCGGAGTCGGGCCGAAGAGCGCTCAACGCATCGCTTTTCACCTGCTTTCCGTGGAGCCTCCCGAGATCGACCGTTTGAAGAATGCATTGCAGCGCATCCGTGACGGGGTTCAGTTCTGCACGGTGTGCGGAACTGTGTCCGATCAGGAGAAGTGCCGCATCTGCGCCGACGCACGTCGCGACCGCACGGTGATCTGCGTCGTAGAGGAGCCGAAGGACGTCCAGGCTGTCGAGCGCACCCGGGAGTTCAAGGGTCGCTATCACGTGCTCGGTGGTGCGCTCAATCCGCTCTCGGGGATCGGGCCGGACCAGTTGCGCATCCGGGAGTTGTTGGCTCGCATCGCAAATCAGGAGGACGGTGTCGACGTGTCCGAGGTCATCATCGCCACCGACCCCAATACCGAGGGCGAGGCGACAGCTACGTATCTCGTTCGCATGATGCGAGACATCCCGGGGCTGACGGTGTCTCGGTTGGCTTCGGGCCTTCCGATGGGTGGCGATCTCGAATTTGCCGACGAGTTGACGTTGGGTCGGGCATTGTCCGGCCGTCGTGAATTGTCGCGGAACGCTTGATGAGCGGCACGGGGCAAGGTCAGCAAGTGCGTCGTACGTCCGAGCAGACCCGTGCGGAGATCATCGCGTCGGCCGGGAAAGCGTTTGCGACTCGGCCGTACCGCGAGATCACGCTCAAGGACATTGCCGAAGACGCGGGAGTCAGCGCTCCGCTGATCATCAAGTACTTCGGATCCAAAGAGCAGTTGTACGACGAGTTGGTCGACTTCCGCGCGGCGGCGATAACGGTATTCGACGCACCGAACGACTCGCTGGGCGAACGCATGGTCTCTTTGTTCACCAAGCCGCTGGAGTCGTACAAGCCGTTGTCCATGAGCTTGTTGTTCATGAGCGGTGTCAGCGAAGAGAGCAACCGCAAGCTGCGCGAGAACTATTCGACGCAGATGATCGACACTCTCGCCGCTCGCCTGTCCGGCCCAGACGCCAGATTGCGCGCGGAACTGGCGATGTCGATGGTGGTCGGAGTGGCGATCATGCGCCGACGGATGATGGCCGGCCATGCCACCGGCACCCAGGACGAGGTGGTTGCCCTGTACGCACCACTTGTCCAAAAGCTCCTCGACGGGTGAGCGGCGTCACAATTCTTGCTTGGTAAATATCCGTTCACCTAATGTAGGTGAACGGATATTTACCTAGTTGGAACAGGCGGTGTGGGGTGACGACGCTCGACCGTCCACCGGGCACACCAGCAATCCCCACCCTCGATACGAGTCCGGTGCTGCCGCGCTCCCGCTTCCTGTTTCCCATCGTTGTCGCCGCCGCCGTGTTCCAGGCAGTTCTGCAGACCGTCATCGTTCCGCTGCTGCCGGAGTTGCCTCACTTCACGGGTGCCGGGCGCACGGCCGTGTCGTGGTTGGTGACCGTCACGCTGCTGGTCGGCGCCGTGGTCACTCCCATCTTCGGCCGGCTCGCAGACATGTTCGGCAAGAAGAAGATGCTTCTCGTCGCTTTCTCGATGATGACTCTCGGCTCGATGTTGTGTGCACTGTCCTCGGACATCGCGGTCCTCATCTTCGCGAGAGCGTTGCAAGGGGCCGGGTCGGCAGTCATCCCCATCGGAATCTCCATGCTGCGCGACGAGTTGCCACGCAACAAGGTCAACGGCGCGGTGGCCATGATGAGTTCGACGCTCGGCGTCGGAACAGCTTTGGGTATACCGTTTTCCGCGATGATCGCGCAGTATTCGAACTGGCACGTCCTGTTCTGGGTAACCACCGCCATCGGACTTTCGGTGACTCTTGCTGCGGTGCTGTTCATTCGAGAGTCGGAGCCGAATCCGTCGGGAAGATTCGACGGCATCGGGGCTGCCGGTTTGAGTGCCGCGATGATCGCGCTCCTGGTACCGATCACCCAGGGATCGAGTTGGGGATGGACCAGCGGAGCGGTGATCTCCATGCTGGCCGCGTCGGCGGTGCTGTTCACGCTCTGGGTAATTCAACAGCGGCGCAACGTCAATCCGTTGGTCGACGTCCGTGCTCTCGTCAAGCGTGCGGTGTTGATCCCGCATCTGGCGGCTCTGCTGGTCGGGTTCGCCTTCTTCGGGAACACGCTGATCACCACGCAGCTGCTGCAAGGGATGAAGGGGCCGGGCGCCGGGTACGGCCTGTCGATCATCGCGGCGGCGCTGTGTCAGATTCCGGCCAGTATCGCGATGGTGCTGTTCTCGCCGGTCGCGGTGCGAATCACCGACCGCTTCGGTTCACGAACTGCGATGTTGACCGGTGCCGTGTTCCTCGCCGGAGGGTACGGGATTCACGCAGTTGCAGGTAAGCCGCTGTGGGGAGTGGTTGCGGCGCTGGGCATCACGGCAGTCGGGACTGCAATCGTGTACAGCACGCTCTCGCTGCTGATTCTGGTTGCCGTGCCGCGTCAGCGACTGGCGGCAGCCAACGGGGTGAACTCACTTCTGCGGACGTCCGGAAGCACGATCTGCAGCGCGACGGTGGCAACCATCCTCGCGGCATTCGTGATCAGCGGTTCGGAACATTCCACGTCGTGGACTGGATTCTCCGTCGCCTACCTGGTGTGCGCGGGTTGCGCGGTGGTCGTATTCGCAGTGTCGATCCTGTTGCCGCAGGGGCGAACCCCGAAACACATTGATCTGCCGGATCTCGTCAGGCGACCCTGAATCCCGAGAGGAAGAGCGTGATCATCAGATCCGCGAACTCTTCGGTGGTGTACTTCTGGCGGTCCGGCCAATGCGTTGTCGACCACAGGGTGTCGCGTACCGATCGATAGAAAATCTCCGGGGCCACGTCTTTGCGGAAGATTCCCTGATCGACACCTTCGGCAATCGCTTTCATCCAATGCTCGCGGACCTGGCGGGAAGGCCCGTCGACGGATTGCAGGAGATCGTTGTCGCGTAGGTAGGCCCGATCGTTCTGGTAGATCGCCGTCGGGTGGGGGTGCAGTTCGATGACGATCAGCGTCTCGCGGATCAGGCCGCGTAGGACGTCCTCGGGGCCGTTCGCCGTCTGCTCCACCTGATCGAAGCGGAGTTGAATGTCGGTGATGAAGCCGCGCATGAGCTCGGCAACTATCGCATTCTTCGACTTGAAGTAGTGGTAAAGGCTGCCCGAGAACACTCCGGCGGCGTCGCCGATCTCGCGAACGGTCGTGGTGGCGACACCCTTCCTGGCGAACAACTCGGCTGAGCTCTCCAGGATCTTCTCCCGACGATCTGGTGATGCCACTGAAATCTCCACTGGTTGTCGGTCCTGCTCAGGGCAGGGTTTCGCGGGTGCCGGGCTGCCGGCGTCGAACGTAGCGCAATCCTGCCTGATAGCTCCGGCTCGAACCAATTCGTCGGTGAGATCGCGTGTTTCCACTTCCGGATTCCTATGCTAGCTTCAGAATCAAGCGCTTGCTCAACTTTCGTTCACGGAGGATTTCAGTGCAGAGCCTGCAGACGCAATTTCCGAATTTCATCGGCGCAGAGGCCGAACCGGCCCGGGTCGCCCGCTATGCGGTCAACGAGGCGATGATCCGCAACTGGGTCGAGGCGCACGACGACCGCAACCCGATCTACGTCGACGCCGAGGCCGCCCGCAGTACCGGCCGTCGAGACGTCGTCTGTCCGCCCGCCATGATTTCGACCTGGGTGATGGCGGGTTACCGACGTTATCGGCAGGTCCAGCAACTTCGCGCCGACGGAGCCTCCGAGGACTTCGCGTATTCACGACTGCTGGCGTTGTTGGACGAGGCCGGATACACGTCCGTTGTCGCGACCAACGTCGAGCAGGAGTATTTCGCGGAGCTGAGCCCCGGAGATCACGTCACCGCGCATTTCACCATCGAAGCGATCTCGCCGTTCAAACAGACTGCCCTCGGTCACGGGTGCTTCATCACTCTGTTCAAGAAGTACGTCGACCAGGACGGAAAGACGTTGGTCGAAGAGCGCTTTCGATTGCTCAGGTTCAAACCAGATGCCCAGCCCGATACCCGGCTCGATGCCCAGGAGGTAATCGCATGAGCGAGACCGGCTCCCGCAACACTGCTGTACCGAGACTTACCGTCACCGACGACAACGATTTCTTCTTCTCCGCCGCACAAGAGGGTCGCCTCGAGATCCAACGGTGCGCGGATTGCAAGACGCTGCGCCACCCACCCGCGCCCGCCTGCCCGGAATGCCGCTCGTTCAGTTGGGACACAGTCGAATCCACGCGTCGATGCACGTTGCACAGCTTCACAGTCATCCATCACCCGAAGGATCCTGCCTTCGAGTACCCGCTCGCCGTCGGGCTCGTCGACCTCGAAGAAGGCACGCGACTGGTTGCCGACATCGCGGGGATCGATCACGAGGAACTCGAATTCGGCATGGAACTCGAAGTGGCGTTCTCCGAGCACGCTCACGGCGAGATGCTGCCGCAACTGAGGCGACGGGGATCGGTGCAATGACGAATCTTTTTGATTACGAAGTGGGTTCGGCCCTCCCCAGCCTCGAACTGCCGTTGGACCGAACGCTCATCGTCGCCACCGCGATCTCTTCGCAGGATTTCGAGGACGTGCATCACGATCCGGGTAAGGCACAGGGTCGCGGAACTCCCGACATCTTCATGAGCATCAACACCACCAACGGACTCATCGACCGCTATATCACCGACTGGTCCGGCCCGGGATCGCGAATCGTCAAAACATCACTACGGCTTGGTGTTCCGAACTTCCCCGGAGACACAATGACATTCACCGGCAAGGTCACCGCCGCAGACGGTCGGGCGCTCACCGTGACGGTTCTCGGGCAGAACGCGCGCGGAACACACGTGACGGCCGACGTGACTCTCGAACCGGTGGAAAGGGTAATCGCATGACACGAGGATTTTCGAGGCAAGCCGCCATCGCCGGGATCGGCGCCACCGAGTTCTCCAAGAACTCCGGCCGCAGTGAATGGCAGTTGGCGTGCGAATCCGTGATCGCCGCGCTCGACGACGCTCACATCGAGGCAGAAGAGGTGAACGGATTTGCGCTGTTCACCATGGAGAACAACCCCGAGATTGCGGTCGCACGCGCCCTCGGGATCCCGGAACTGACGTTCTTCAGTCGTATTCCACACGGTGGCGGCGGTGCCTGCGCACCGGTTCAACAAGCAGCGCTTGCCGTCGCCAGTGGTGTCGCCGACGTCGTGGTCGTCTACCGTGCCTTCAACGAAAGATCAGGTCACCGATTCGGCGCCGGGCCACCGCCCTTTGCGTACAACGCGTCGACGGACCAGGAGTATCGGAACTGGATCAACCCGTACGGGCTTCTGACCCCGGCGCAGCAGGAAGCCTTCCTGGCCAAGCTGTACATGCACAAGTACGGGGCAACCAGCGCCGACTTCGGTCAGATCTCGGTTCTCTCACGCAAGCACGCCGCGAACAACCCCAAGGCCTGGTTCTACGAACGCCCGATCACTATCGAGGACCATCAGAACTCACGCATGATCGCCGACCCCATCCGCCTGCTCGACTGCTGCCAGGAAAGTGACGGCGGACAGGCGCTGGTCATCGTCAGTGCGGAGCGCGCCCGCGACCTGCCGCACAAACCGGCGATCATCAGCGGTGCTGCGCAAGGCGTAGGTCCGCAACAGATCTCGATGAGCAGCTACTACCGCGACGACATCGACAGCATGCCGGAAGTCGAAGTCGTGGCGCGCCAACTGTGGGACCAGGCCGGTATCGGTCCGGACGACATCGATGCCGCAATTCTCTACGACGCTTTCACCCCGATGGTCCTGCTTCAACTCGAGGAGTACGGATTCTGCGGTCGGGGCGAGGCCAAAGACTTCATCGCCGACGGCAATCTCGAGTTGGACGGTCGCCTGCCGATCAACACCCACGGCGGTCAACTCGGTGAGGGATACATCCACGGCGTCAACGGTATTGCCGAAGGTGTTCGCCTGATCCGCGGCACCTCCACCAACCAACCCACCAAAACTCTGGACAACGTGCTCGTGACCGGCGGCTCTCCCGTCCCGCACAGTGCGCTCGTCCTCTCGGCAGATCGCTGAATCTGCCGCCTATTCGAGAAAGCAGGAACAAGATGAGCGAGCGGATCACCTACGCCAGGGCCACCCACGGCGAGGAAGAAATACAGGCGGTTGTCGACGTCTTGCGCAGCGGGCATCAAGGATTGCGCATCGGCAAGAACGTCTTCGAGATGGAAGAACGCATCGCGGCCTTGGCAGGCAAGAAGTTCGGCGTCATGTGCAACTCGGGATCCTCGGGTTTGTACTTGGCAGTCGAGCTGCTCGGGCTGCCTGCCGGAAGCGAGATCATCACGTCGCCGCTGACGTTCTCCACCGACATCGCACCGATCGTTCGTGCCGGTCTGGTGCCGGTGTTCGTGGACGTGGAACCCAACACGTTCAACGTAGACGTCACCAAGATCGAAGCCATGGTCACCGAGAAGACCGGTGCCATACTGATGCCGAACCTGGCCGGCAACTGCCCGGACTGGGACGTCATCCGCGACATCGCAGATCGACACGGACTCAAGGTGATCGAGGATTCGTGTGACGCGATCGGCGCCACGCTCCGCGGCACTCCTACCGGCTCTCGGGCCGACATCGTCGTCACCAGTTTCTCGATGGCACACATCATCACGTGCGCGGGAACCGGCGGAATGGTGTGCGTCGACAACGAAGCCAGCCGAGACAAGGCTCTTCTGCTTCGCCGTTGGGGCCGTCGTAGCGAGCCGAACCTGTTCGGCAGCAACAAGTCCGGTCGAGTCTTCCGTGAAGAACTCGACGGCGTCGACTACGACAACGATTTCATTTTCGAGCTCATGTCGTGGAACTTCGAGCCCTCCGAACTCGGCGCAGCCTACGGCGTGGTGCAGCTCGACAAGCTGGAAGAGAACTACAAGACGCGCAAGGCCACCTTTGCGGCCTTCACAGCGGCATATGGTGCTCACCCCGAATTCTTCACGACGCCGGTAGAACTCGACGGTCTCGATACCGCATGGCTGTGCTACCCGGTGATGATCAACGAGAACGCACCCTTCACGCGTAGTGACCTGCAGGAGGCCATCGAGGCCGACGGTATCGACACACGAACTGTGTGGAGCGGCAATGTCACTCGTCACCCGATGATGAACAACATCGAGTTCCGTCAGCCGGCCGAGGGTCTGCCGGAAGCCGACGCGGTCTTTGCCCGCGGCATGACACTCGGTATGAGCCACGGCCTGCGTGACGACGAAGTTGCTCGGATTGCGGAGAGCATCAATCGCTTCGCTTCGAAGTTCAAATAGCATGACGAGGCGCTTTGACGGCCGCCGAGCGCTTGTCACCGGTTCCAGCCGCGGAATCGGTGCGGGCGTAGCAGAGCGACTGGCAGCTGAGGGTGCCGACGTCGCCCTTGTGGCTCGGACACTCGGCACGCATGCAACCCTGCCGGGCAGTCTCGAAGAGACTGCGGCTCGAATTGCCAAGTACGGAAACAGAGTCGAGATAGTTGTCGCAGATCTGACGGACGAGCAGCAGCGCGACACCGTTGTGCCCCTGGCGATCGAGAAGCTCGGCGGGACGATCGACATCCTGGTGAACAACGCGGCAGCGGCGATCTATCAGCCGCTGTCGGATTACCCACTGCGGCGACGACGTCTGATGTTCGAGGCGAATGTCCATGCACCGCTCGATCTGATGCAAGCCGTGGTGCCGGGGATGGTGGCAAACGGATACGGCTGGATCGTGAACGTGTCCAGTGGCACCGTCAAACCGTGGCATGGCCCGCCTTTCACGTGGGTCGAACCGGGAACTGCCATGACCGTGTACGGCGCCTCCAAAGCGGCGCTCAACAGGATGAGCAACGGCATGGGCGTGGAACTCTACGGCCAGGGGGTTCGCGTCAACACGGTTCAACCGCGGGCAGCGGTGCTCAGTGAGGGCGCAAGAGTCCTGGTCGGTGAGACTATCCGGCCGGATCAGGTCGAATCTATGGAACAAATGGTGGAGGCGGTCACAGCGTTGTGCGATTGCGACACCGAGTTCACCGCTCGATCGTGCGTCAGCTTGGACCTGATCGACGAGTGGTCCCTGACCGTGCGTGGTCTGGACGGAACGGCACTACGAACCGAGGAGTTGGCATGAAGCCCGTCATCGTGGACGCAGCACGAACGCCGTTCGGCAAGCGTGAGGGTTGGCTGTCCGGAGTCCACGCGGCGGAACTGTTGGGTTATGCGCAGAAGGGCGTGCTGGATCGGGTCGGCGTGGATCCTGACGCGGTCGACCAGGTCATCGGTGGCTGTGTGACGCCTCTCGGTGAGCAGTTCGGCAACGTCGTGCGTACGTCCTGGATGCATGCGGGCCTTCCGTTGAAAGCGGGCTGCACCACGATCGACGCGCAGTGCGGCACAGCGCAGCAGTCTGTGCAGTTGATCGCCGGGCAAATTGCCATCGGTGCAGTCGAGGTGGGGGTGGCGTGCGGAGTCGAGCTGATGTCCCGAGCTCCGTTGACGTACAAGGTGGGTACGGGCCTGGGGACACCCCGGCCCGAGTCGTGGTCACTCGATACCGTCGACCAGTACACCGCTGCCGATCGGATTGCGGTCAAGCGCGGTTTCAGCCGCGAGGATCTCGACGCCTTCGGGTTGCGCTCGCAGCAGCGAGCCGCAGCAGCCTGGGAGGCAGGACGCTTCGACTCGCACATCATCGACGTGGTCGCTCCGGGCTCCGACGTTCCGGTTCACCGGGATCAGGGACTGCGCGAATCGAGCCTCGAAGGACTCGCGAAACTGCGCACCGTCCAAGAGGGCGGATTGCACACCGCTGGAACGTCTTCGCAGGTCTCGGACGGTGCGAGTGCGGCTCTGCTGATGTCCGAGGATCGAGCCAAGGCTCTCGGCGTGCGGCCGCGGGCAAAGATGCTGGCGCAGTGCGTCATCGGCGGGGACACCGAGTTCATGCTCGACGGTCCCGTCGACGCGGCGAATATCGTGCTCGGACGCACCGGTCTGACGATCGACGACATCGATCTGTTCGAGGTCAACGAGGCATTTGCTTCGGTACCGATGTCGTTCGCAAAGGTTCACGGCGTCGATCCCGAATTGCTGAACGTCAACGGTGGCGCAATTGCACTGGGCCATCCAGCCGGTGCAACCGGAATCAGGCTGTTGGCCAATGTCATCGACGAATTGGAGCGCCGGGACAAGTCCATCGCCCTGATCGCGATCTGCGCGTCCGCCGCAACCACCTGCCTGATTCTCGAACGCATCTGACCAGAACCGAAGATTGAGGAACCTGCCATGGCACTACCCCTGCTCGAAGATCACCGTGACCTGGCGGAAGCGGTAGCCGCATTCGCGAACCGCTTCGGCGGAATCGCCGATACGCGGAGCAACGTCAAGCGGTACGCTGCCGGTGATCGGCCGGACTCGTGGGATGGGTTGGTCCGTCAGGGCCTGCACGCAGTGCACCTGCCGGAGCAGTACGGCGGTGACGGGGCGGGTCTTGCCGAACTTGCAGTGGTAGTCGAGCAATTGGGTGACGCGCTCTATCCGGGACCGTACGTTCCGACGGTCATCGCGAGTGGGATTCTCGCGACAGCCGCCGGATCGGTTGCGGAAACAATGCTGACCGAATTGGCTACCGGTGCAACCGGAGCAGTCTGTACCGGCGCGGGGTTGCGTGCCGCTCGCGGCGATGCGGGGTGGACAGTGAGCGGTTCTGGCGACCCAGCTCTTGGTCTGCCCGGAGCCGATGTTGTTCTCGTACGGGCGAACAGCGCAGACGGCGATTTGTGGTTCCGGCTCGGACCGTCGACTTCCGCTGCGGTGGCGATCGAGGACGGGGTGGATCTGACACGGTCGATCGGGACCCTGACGTTGACCGAATACCAGGTCGACGACGGGCTGATCGTCGACGGCCTCCAGGCGCACCGAGTCGAACTGATCGCCAACACGGTGTTGGCTGCGGAGGCGAGCGGTATCGCCGGTTGGGCGCTACGCACCGCGGTCGACTATGTGAAGTCCCGGCAGCAGTTCGGCCGTCCGGTCGGAAGCTTCCAGGCAGTTCAGCACAAGGCGGCCATGATGCTGGTCCGCTCCGAGATTGCCTGTGCCGCAGCGTGGGATGCGGCTCGGTCCGAGGATCACGACGAGGATCAGCAGAAACTCGTCTCTGCTCAAGCTGCGTTGGCGGCTTTGCCCGTCGGCATCGAGAACGCCCTCGAATGTGTGACTTTGCTCGGCGGAATCGGATTCACCTGGGAGCACGACGCGCATCTGTACTGGCGACGGGCGATCAGTATTGCCGCGGTAGCAGGATCCGAGGTCAAGTGGGCACACACCTTGGGGGACCGGTCTGCTGATTCGGCCCGCGACTTCTCCTTTGTCGACCCGGAGATGCTGCCGGAACTGCGGGGGCAGGTTCGCCGGGTTCTGGACGAGGTCGCGCTGCTGCCTGACGACGGAACCACCAGCGCGAGTTGGGCCCCGGCCAAAGGTAGTGCTCGACGGGCGCGATTTGCCGAAGCCAAACTGGTTGCCCCGCACTATCGGGCGCCGTACGGGCTGGGAGCGGGACCGAGGGAACAGGCTGTCATCGCACATGAATTCGCGATGCGAGGTTGGGCTCAGCCGTCCACGGTGATCGGGGAATGGGTGCTGCCCACGATCCTCGAACATGGTAACGCCGAACAGCAGGACAGGTTCGTCGAGCCTTCTCTGCGAGCCGACATCATCTGGTGCCAGCTCTTCAGCGAGCCGGGCGCGGGATCAGACCTTGCCGGTCTGAGTACGAAAGCGCGGAAAGTCGAAGGTGGCTGGGTCTTGTCGGGGCAGAAAGTGTGGAACTCGGGTGCGCACGAGGCAGATTGGGGAGTATGCCTGGCACGCTCCGACGCCGACGCTCCGAAACACCGTGGGCTGTCGTACTTCCTGGTCGACATGACCTCGAAGGGCATCGACGTACGTCCGCTCAAACAATCCACCGGAAAGTCGGAGTTCAACGAGGTATTCCTCGACGACGTGTTCGTGCCGGACGACTGCCTGGTCGCGGAACCGGGGCAGGGTTGGAAGTTGGCTGCGACCACACTGTCCAACGAGCGCCTGAGTATGGGCAGCACACTGCACCACGGTTCGAGCGATCAATTCCGCCAGGTGATAGCCGAGGCGAGCCACGACTGCCCCCGCGAGGAGGCGGTGGAAGGCCTCGGCCGCAGTATCTCTCGCGAACTGGCGCTGTCCGCGATGAATCTGCGGGGGGTATCGGCGCGACTGGCGGGTCAGGAACCGGGTGCCGAGATCAGTGTCTCGAAGGTGTACAACGCCCTGGCGCAACGTGAGGGCTCGCGGGATCTGTTGCGACTGCTCGGACCGCGCGCTGCCGTTGTCGATCCGGCAGCGAATTACGCGATAGACCACATCGGACTGCCCTCGATTCTGTTCGGCGGCGGAACCGTCGAAATTCAACTCAACGTCATCGCGCAGCGCGTACTCGGCCTGCCGCGTTCGTAGATCTTAGGAGCTTCACCATGTATCTGGATTTGTCGGAGGAGTCGAAGACTCTGCGCAAGGAATTGCGCGCGTACTTCGCCGAAATCATCAACGAGGAAGATCGCCACGCGTTGGTCGATCAGACCGAAGGCGGACCCGTCTTCGATCGCATCCTGCGCCGGATGGGCAAGGACGGCTGGTTGGGCTTGGGGTGGCCGGAGGAATTCGGCGGACGGGGTGAGGACCCCGAGGCTCTGTACGTGTTCTACGACGAGGTGATTCGCGCCAACGCACCGCTGTCGCTGGTCACGCTGAACACCGTTGGTCCAGCCTTGATCAAGCACGGAACGCAGGCGCAGAAGGACTTCTTCCTCCGCCCGATCCTCGCCGGCGAGTTGATCTTTGCCATCGGCTACACCGAACCGAATGCGGGCACCGATCTCGCGGCACTCGAAACTCGCGCCCGCATCGAGGGCGACGAACTGGTCATCAATGGCAACAAGATCTTCACCAGTGCCGGTGTGTTTGCCGACTGGGTCTGGCTGGCCGTTCGTACCGATCCGGATGCGCCGACGCATCAGGGCATTTCCGTGGTCCTGGTGCCGACGAACTCCCCGGGGTTCTCGGTCACCGAAATTCACACCGTGGGCGGAATCAGTACTTCGGCAACCTATTACGAAGATGTTCGGGTCCCGATCACCAATGTCGTCGGTGAGCTCAATCAGGGGTGGAAGCTCATCACCAACCAGCTCAACCACGAACGTGTCGCCCTGGCAGCACGCGGAGGCATCGCCAACGAGCTCTACGCCGAGGTGGTCGAGTGGGCGAAGACAGAACCCGCGGGTGACGGCTACGTCTACGACATCGGCTGGGTACGTGAGAAATTGGCGGAGGTCTACGCGCTGCTCAGTGCTGCTGATCTGATGAACCTGCGGCTGGTGGCGGACGTCGCCGCCAACACCTTGGGCGGTGGGGATTCGGCCGCCGCCAAGATCTTCGGTACAGAAGCCGTCGTCAGTGCGTACGGCATGCTGCAGGAAGTGCTGGGCGCCAAGGGCTTGCTGCGCCCCGGCACACCCGGAGCAGTACTCGAAGGGCGAGTCGAGAACCTGGGTCGCCGTGCCCAGAACAACACCTTCGGCGGCGGTACCAACGAAGTGATGCGTGAAATTGTCGCAGCCAAGTGCCTGGGTATGACGCTCGCTGCGCGTCGCCGGCCCGCTGCACAGAACGAAAAGAGCTGACATGGAATTCGAATTCGACGACAATCTGTCCGCCGTGCGGGATCTGAGTGAATCGATCTTCTCGGCGAAGTCCGGAGTGGACCGACTGCGGGAAGTGGAGGGCGCCGGCGGTTTCGACGCCGAACTGTGGAAGCTCCTCGCCGACTCCGACGTCCTGGGGATTGCTCTGCCAGAGGAGGTCGGGGGAGCGGGACTCGGAATGCTCGGGCTCGCCGCCGTTCTCGAACAACAGGGCCGACGCGTTGCTCAGGTTCCGTTGTGGTCGGTAGTTGCAACGGCGGCGCTACCGATTGCCGAGTTCGGCAGCACGGAGCAGAAAGCGTCGTGGCTTCCGGGACTGCTCGACGGCTCGGTGATCGTCACCGGTGCCTTCGACACCGGCTACAACGCCGAGACGGCGGTTCGCGCCGAGCCCGCCGCGGACGGCTGGGTACTGTCCGGACGTGTCGACTCCGTCCCGGCGGCCGAGTTCGCTGCCGCACTGGTGCTTCCGGTGACGATGCCGGACGGCAGTGTCACCGTCATGATCGTGCCGACGGACCGGGACGCGCTGGTGCGTACACCGCTTCAGGTGACGAACCGCGAGAACAACAGCGCTGTGCAGTTCGAGGGGGTTGCGGTTACTACAGCTGACGCACTTCCCGCCGACGGCGCGGTGGTTCGAGACTGGACGTTGCGGCGAGCACGGGTGGCGCTGGCGGCCCTGGCCACCGGCGTTTGCGAGGAAGCGCTGGCGATGACGGCGAAATACACCTCCGAGCGAGTGCAATTCGGTCGTCCCCTCTCGACCAACCAGGCAGTTGCCGTCCGGGCCGCCGACGCGTACCTCGACACCGAGAGCACAAGGTTGACCACGCACCGTGCTGCCTGGCTGATGGACAGCGGAGTCGAGAGTGAAGCGGAAGCAGCTGCGCTGGTCGCCAAATGGTGGGCGTCGCGCGGTGGCCTGCGCGTGGTCCACGCGACCCAGCACATGCACGGCGGAATCGGCGCTGATGTCGACTACCCGATTCACCGCTATTTCCTGTGGGGACGGCAGATCGCCTTCACCTTGGGGAGCGCGGGGGCGATAGGCGCCGAACTCGCCGATCAGTTGGAGATCCGAGCCCAGATCGGCGCGTCGGCGTGAATATCTGAGACGACAGGTTCCAGTGACGGGCAGCGCGTCGGCAATCGTCGCGCTACTCTGCCCTTCGTGAATCGCACCAGTTCGTTCATCAGGCCGTTGGTTCCGCGGGATCCGCACGAGCCGCATCGGGTGGCGACGCCGCTCGAGCTGCTCACCGACCTCTGCTTCGTCGTGGCGGTCGCTCAAGCGGCGACCGGTCTGCACCACGCGATCAGCGAAGGGCACGCAGCTTCGGGCGTCGGACACTTCGCGATGGCGTTCTTCGCGATCTGGTGGACGTGGCTGAACTTCACGTGGTTCACCTCGGCGTACGACAACGACGACGGAATCGCCCGGCTGCTGACCATCTTCCAGATCCTCGGATCGCTGGTCCTTGCAGCCGGCATCGTTCGCTTCTTCAACGACGACGCCCTGCTCATCATCGTCGGCTACGTCATCATGCGAATAGCCCTGGTCATCCAATGGCTCAGGGTGTCGCGGAACGACCCCGAACATGCGCTCACGGCTCGTCGATACGCTCTCGGGATCGTCTTGGTCCAGATCGGTTGGATCGGTTTCTACTTCGTGCCGTCCGCCATTTACGTCCCGACATTCCTGGTGTTGGTTCTGTGCGAATTCGCGGTACCGATCTGGTCGGAAAAGCCGGGCATGACACCGTGGCACCCGCATCACATCGCAGAGCGGTACTCGTTGTTCTTCATCATCGTTCTGGGCGAGACGATCCTCTCGACCACCATCGCGATTCAGGACGCCGTGGACGGTGAGCATCCGGCAGCGCAGGTCACCTACGTCGTGATCGGCGGCATTCTGATTGTCTTCAGCCTGTGGTGGCTCTACTTCCAACGCAATGCAGGCGAAGTGATCGGCGGTGACAACGTCTCACCCTTCGTCTGGGGGTTCGGTCACTACTTCATCTTCGCCGCCGCTGCCGCCATCGGTGCGGGGTTGGCCTCGCGTGTCGACTTCTGGACTCACCACGGTGACGGCAGCGCGCTGGTGACGGGTGCTGCGGTCACCATTCCGGTCGCGGTCATCCTTGCAGCGTTGTGGTTCATCCACATTCGACTGCACGACTCCTCGGTACGCACCCTCGCACCGTTCTCGGTAGCGATAGTCGTCGTGCTCGGCGGCACCTACACCGCGGTGCCCGAACTTGTCGCGGGACTGGCTTGCGCCGCGCTGTTGGCCGTGGAACTTATTCTGACCGAGGGTAAATCGGAAACCGTCTGAGCTGGCTCAGCGAATCGCGAGTCGCTCCTTGCGGAGCTTGTCGACCTCGGGCAGGTGCAGGGGTTCGAGCTCGTCGACGCCCAAGGCCCGCATGAGCAGGAGGTCCGCGAGTTCCGGGTTACGCGCCAAAGCGGGTCCGTGCATGTACGTCCCGATCACCGAACCCTGCACGACGCCTTCGAATCCGTCACCGACGCCGTTTCCGACGCCGTGGGTGACTCGCGCGAACCCAGAGGCTGAGCTGCCCAGAGTTGTTCCGCCGCGGTGATTCTCGAAACCCGAGAGAGGAGCGGTGAGCCCGTCGATCAACGGTTTGGTGATGACCTCGCCGATGGAACGCTTCTCCTGCGGAGAGGTCGTGACGTCGAGCATCGAGACACCTTCGACGCGTTCGCCACTGGAGGTTTCGTACCAGTTGCCGAGCACTTGAATGGCAGCGCAGATCGCCAGAACCGGTGCACCACGCTCGGCGGCGCGTTGCAGGCCAGGGTATTTCGCGAGGTGACGTGTCGCGAGTCGCTGAGCGGAATCCTCGGCGCCACCCAACGTGTACACGTCGAGTGAATCGGGGACCGGATCGCTCAAGGTGATGTCCACGATCTCGGCGTCGTAGCCGCGCATCCGTAGGCGCTGACGCAGGATCAGGGCATTGCCGCCGTCGCCGTAGGTGCCCATGACGTCGGGGAGTACCAATCCGATGCGAATTGTCGAGTCAGACATTGCGAGACTCCTTCGCGATGGCGGTGTTGAGATCACGGAAGGCCGTGTAGTTCGCCAGTACCTCCACACGTCCGGGAGGGCAGGAAGCGATGGCGCGCAACGGATCCGGATCGAGGGTGTGCTCGACGCCTGCGTACGTGAGGCGAACGGCGAGATCGGTTCCGCGTTCGCCGGCGGCCACTACCTTGACGCCTTCGAAGTGTTCGAACTTCACGTCCCACAGCCAGGAGAGGTCCTCGCCGTCCGGCACCTGACCGTTCACCGCGATGACCAGGCCGTCCACCGTGGGATCGATCATCGACAGTGCTTCCTGCCAACCGGCCGGATTCTTCGCGAGCAGCATGTGAACGGAGTGCGGTCCGACCTCGACTGTGCTGTACCGGCCGGCGACTTCCTGGACCGTCGACGCGGCGGCAACTGCCCCGACCGGATCTGCGCCCAAAGCCGCCGCTGCCGCTACGGCCTGAGCGGCGTTACCGCGGTTGGCTTTTCCGGGGAGAGTCAACGTCATCGGAATCTTCAGGCCGTCGGGGCCGTAAAGATTGTCGTCGTCGAGCCACCAGGTCGGCTCGGGCCGCGCGAAGTCGGAACCGGTACTGCGCCAGTGCTTTCCCTCCCACACGATGGGTTCGCCGGTCCGCGGGCAGCTGACGGAATCGCCGGCCCAGCCGCCGCCGGCAGCAACCCACACGACGTTGGTGGCGTCGTATGCCACGGAGGTGACCAGTACGTCATCGCAGTTGGCGACGATCACCGCGTTCGGATGAGCATTGACGCACGCGCGGAGCTTCCGCTCGATCATGTTGATCTCGCCGACCCGGTCGAGCTGATCGCGGCTGAGATTCAGCAGCACGATCACTTCCGGGTTCACGGCGTCGGCTACGTGGGGGACGTGCAGTTCGTCGACCTCGAGTGCTGCCAGCGTCGCGTCCGTACGCGCGGCCAGAGCGGCCACGATCCCGGCATCCATGTTGGCGCCGTCGGCCTGCGTGGCGACGTCACCGAGCGTCGCGAGCGCTGCGGCGGTCATACGCGTGGTCGTCGACTTGCCGTTGGTGCCTGTGACCACGACGGTGCGCTTGCCGCGTCCGAGTTGAGTCATGAGCGTCGGGTCGATCTTGAGGGCGATCAACCCGCCGATCATCGAACCCTTGCCGCGCCCGGCCTTCTGCGATGCCCAAGATGCTGCTGCGGCAGCTCGCATGGCGAGCTTTCCGCGCGCTGTGATCGATAGTCCAGTTCCCACGGCCCGAGTTTGGCACAGGGCGTCGTCAGACGCCGAGTCGCGCCGGTGGTGAGGCTGCAGGTGTGTCCGAGAAAACAGTGCCGGCGGGTTTGCGCCTCATCTGCGCGGCACTCGCTCCGGCAATCACGATGACTGCCCCGACCAGTGACAACGGGCTCGGATCCTCGTGCAGGAACAACCAGGACGCGCCGATACCCACAACCGGCACCAGCAAGGAGAGCGGAGCCACCATGCCGGCGGGATAGCGGCCCATGAGCATCGTCCAGAGCCCGGATCCGGCGATGGTGCCGAGCAGAATTATGTAGGCCAACCCGACCAATGACGGCCAGGCGTCGGCGCTGAACGCGGTGCCGAGTGCGTGCCAGCCGACAGTGGGGCCTTCGACCACCGCTGACAGGGCGAGCATCGGCAACGGCGGGATGACGCACATCCACAGCATCAAGCGCATCGGTGCGGGCTCACCGACGGTGTTCGCCGCGGCCAAGCGGCTGCCGAGATTGCCGAACGCCCAGGACAGGCCGCCGAGGAGCGTGAGGATCACGGGCAGCAGTGCCGCGTGGTGTGAACGGTCCCAGCCGATCAAGGACATCCCGGCAACGGCAACGGCGATCCCGGAGACCTGCCAGACGCTGAGCTTCTCGCGGAGCAGAAACGCGCCGAGGACGACGGTGAACGGCGCTGACGACTGCAGAACCAGTGATGCAAGACCCGTCGGCATCCCCGAATGCATCGCCCAGAAGAGGAAGACGAACTGGCCGAATCCGAAACCGAATCCGTAGAGCAGCAGCCAACGGAGCGGTACCTGCGGACGCGGCACGAAGACGACCACCGGAATTGCGATGATCAGAAACCTGAGCGCAGCGAAGAAGAACGGTGGGAAATGATCCAGGCCGACACGAATGGCCAGGAAGTTCAGACCCCACAAGACGATCACGGTCAGGCCGAGGAGACGGTCGCGGGGAGTCATGACGTTAATCGTGAGCCGTACAAAGCATCAGAACAAGCGAATATAGATGCACTATCCATGTAGTTTTGCTACATGGATGCAGGGCGCTGCAAAGAAGCTGGTCACTAGATGGACGCCACACGTTTGCGAATCCTCCGCGAGCTCGCCGATCGAGGAACTGTCGGTGCCACTGCTCTCGCTCTGTCGATGACGCCGTCAGCGGTCTCGCAACAACTCAAGATCCTCGGACGAGAAGCGGGGGTCTCGCTCCTCGAACCGGACGGGCGCACGCTGCGCCTCACCGACGCGGGTCGAGCGCTGGTGCTCCGCGCCGACGACGTGGTGGCGGCGCTCGACCGGGCAGCAGCGGAGATGGCGTCGTACCGAGGCTCACCGCGCGGCAAGGTGCGAGTCGCGTTCTTTCCTTCCGGTGCGGCACTCCTGCTGCCCGGTGTCCTGACGGCGCTGAAGAACTCGGACGTGGACCTCGACGCCTACGACGTCGACAAACCGGCGTCGGCCGTCCCTGGGCTGTTGGCCGATCACGATGTGATCCTCACTCACCGTGACGAACGCGGAGCCGAGACGTCGTTTCCCCGGGTCAGCGTGCAACCGCTGATGCGTGAACCGATCGATCTGGTACTGCGGCCTGATCATCCACTCGCCGAGCAGGATTCGGTTCGGTTGGAACAATTGGCCGACGAGAACTGGATCAGCGTGCGCGGCGGGTTTCCGGTCGACGACGTTCTGTTGTCGGTTGCGTCCGTTACCGGCGTCCAGCCTCGCGTCGCTCATCGGATAAACGATTTCCGCGTCATCGAAGAACTGGTGGCGGCCGGTCACGGCGTGGCTTTGATGCCGCGTTACGCCATCACGCATCCCGGAGTGTCGAGGAAACCGGTGGCGGGAGTGCGCGCTGCCCGCGTTTATGAATTGGCAACTCGGTTACATGCCAACCGCAGTCCGGCTGTCGGAGTGGTTCTCGACGCTTTTCGCGACGTCGCGCGTGCTGTTGGTGAATGAAGGGCTGTTGGTGATGGAGGGCTGTTGGTGAATGAACGGCTGTTGGTGAATGAACACAAAACGGGAGCGACACGATTAGTGTCGCTCCCGCTTCGGTAGTGCAATCCTCACGGATTAGTGAGGGCCGCTTAGTGAGGGCCGGTATCAGGCGAGAGCCTTGGCCTTCAGTGCTGCGAATTCTTCTTCGCTGATGGTTCCGGCGTCGAGAAGGGCCTTTGCATCTGCGATGGATTCGGCCGGGGACTTTCCGGCAACCTCACGGATGTAGCTGTCCTGTGCGTTCTTGACCTGCTGCGCAGCCTCGAGGGACCGCTGTGCCATTCCGTCGCTGCGAACGATCAGGTAGACGAGCGAGGTGAGCAGCGGAATGAAGAACAGGAAGACGATCCAGATTGCCTTCACCCATCCGGAGGTCTTGTGATCGCGGAACAGGTCGGTGATGATCGAGAAGAGCAGGATCAGGTACGCGATGAACGCGAAGCTGATGATGATCAGCCAGAGGAAGTCCCAAAAGGAATCCATTGTCGAGCTCCATTTCACAAGTCGGATTTGTCTGAGCTGACTATCTCACGCGCACGTGGCGTCTGCATCATCCTCGATGGGTGAATTCTTTTTGTTAACTTCGCTAACCGACTCTTTCGGGACCAATGTCATGTGGAATCGAAATCATGAAGCGATAGTCTTCAGCGCCCTGAAAACGACCCTGGTCTCACCCGAAAATCGGGTGAGACCAGGGTTTGTTCAGAAGCAGGGTTTATCAGGCGTTGAGTGTCAGCTGGCGCGGTTCACTGCCGAGACCACGGCACGCAGCGAAGCTGTCGTGATCGACGTGGCGATACCCACACCCCAGACGACGGTGCTCTGACCGTCCGGGCCGGTCACGGCGCACTCGACGTAGGCCGCGGCCTGGGCGTCGTCACCGGCGGACATCGCGTGCTCGGAGTAGTCGAGGACACGGACGTCGAAGTTGATGCTTCCCAGCGCGTCGACGAAGGCAGCGAGCGGGCCGTTACCGGTACCCGAGATCTCCTGCTCCTTGCCGTTCACCTTGACGATCGCGGTGATCGCGTCGGTGCCGCCGTCTTCCTCGGACGCGGTGACCTTCTGCTTCATGCGCTCGAGCGGGGTGATGGGAGCGAGGTACTCCTCGTGGAATACGTCCCACATTTCCTTCGGCGAGACCTCGCCGCCCTCGCCGTCGGTGATCTTCTGGACCGACTGCGAGAACTCGACCTGCAGACGACGCGGCAGCACCAGACCGTGATCGGCCTTCATGATGTACGCGACGCCGCCCTTGCCGGACTGCGAGTTCACGCGGATGACTGCCTCGTAGCTGCGGCCGACGTCCTTCGGGTCGATCGGCAGGTAGGGGACCTGCCAGAGAATGTCGTCGACGTCGGAGTCCTGGCTGTCGGCGTCGACCTTCATGGCGTCGAGGCCCTTGTTGATCGCGTCCTGGTGGCTGCCGGAGAACGCGGTGTAGACCAGGTCGCCGCCGTACGGATGACGCTCGTGGACGGGCAGCTGGTTGCAGTACTCGACCGTGCGACGGATCTCGTCGATGTTCGAGAAATCGATCTGCGGGTCGACGCCGCGCGTGAACATGTTCAGAGCGAGGGTCACCAGGCAGACGTTGCCGGTGCGCTCGCCGTTGCCGAACAGGCAGCCTTCGATGCGGTCTGCGCCGGCCTGGTAGCCCAGTTCGGCTGCAGCGACGCCGGTGCCGCGGTCGTTGTGGGGGTGCAGCGACAGGATGACCGAATCGCGGCGAGCCAGGTTGCGGTGCATCCACTCGATGGAGTCGGCGTACACGTTGGGTGTTGCCATCTCGACGGTGGCGGGCAGGTTCAGAATGACCGGGTTGGCAGGCGTCGCACCCAGGGTTTCGGTGACGGCGTCACATACTTCCTTGGCGTACTCGAGCTCGGTACCGGTGTAGGACTCGGGCGAGTACTCCCAGCGCCAGTTGGTGTCCGGGTACTTCTTCGACTCGGCCAGGACCAGTTCGGCGGCGTCGGTGGCGATCTTCTTGATCGTGTCCTTGTCGGCGCGGAACACGACGCGGCGCTGCAGGATCGAGGTGGAGTTGTAGAAGTGCACGATCGCGTTCTCGGCACCTTCACACGCCTCGAAGGTTCGCTTGATCAGTTCGGGACGCGACTGCGTCAGCACCTGGATGGTGACGTCGGACGGGATCGCGCCGTCTTCGATGATCTCGCGAACGAAATCGAAGTCCGTCTGGCTCGCGGACGGGAAGCCGACCTCGATCTCCTTGTAGCCCATGCGAACCAGGAGATCGAACATGCGACGCTTGCGTGCCGGGCTCATCGGATCGATCAGTGCCTGGTTGCCGTCGCGCAGGTCAACGGCACACCACTGCGGTGCTCGGTCGATGATCTTGTCCGGCCAGGTGCGGTCGGGCAGCGTGACCGTCTCGACCTCTTCGGCGAACGGGCGGTAGCGGAACGTCGGCATCGACGAGTTCTTCTGCGTGTTCCACGCAGGCTGGTCGGAAGGTGCCGGCTTCGTGGGCGGGGTGATGGTGCGAGTGCCGGTGGTGAATGCGTCAGCGGGGGACATGGGTGTGATCTCCAGGATTGTGGACCCGGCCTGTTGACCTGTTGGTCAAGACCATAAGTCCGGAAGGCTTGGTCGACCGGCGCACAAAAACCCCGCGGCGGGAGGCCAGTCTGGATCAGACCCCGTCGCGGCAACCAAGAAGGAGTGCGCGCTGCATGCAGAGCACTCTACTCCTGGATTTCGGGAGAAATCGGTGGGGTTCGCCCTCATGTCCAATTTGTCGCCGAATTGTGCTGCCGTTTCGGCCCCGAAAATGGTGGACTGTCGTCCATGGATCCCCGAATCGCCGTGGCGAGCACGTACCTCGACGCGCTCCGCAGTCACGATGGCAGTTCCGTACCGCTGGCTCCGGACGCGGTACGTCACGAGGTCGGGTTGAAGACCGGGTTTTCGGGGAATCATTTGCGGCGCAGCCTTTCCGGAGGTCCTCAGTATCGCGTGATCCGCGACATTCGTGAGGTGGAGTGGACGGTCGACGGGGACGACCTGACGGCTGACTACCTCCTTGACGCCGGGTTGTTCGGGCGGAACCTGATGACCGTTCGGGTTACCGAGACCTTCCGGATACCCGCTGACGATCACCGCATTCACCACATCACCGCGAAGATTCGACCGGCGCGCGCCAAGCACACGTGATGCGCTCGATCCGCTGGATCGTCTGTTCACTGCTGATCGTTCTCGCTGGTCTCGGTTCTGCCGGCTCGGTGCTCGCGCTGTTCGTCCACGCCCAGGTGAACGACACCGACAGCTACGTCGAGACGGTTGCCCCGTTGGCCGCCGACCCCGCTGTCCAATCGGCGGTCGTCGACCGGCTGACCGAGGAATTGACGCAGCGGTTGGACAGATTTCCGCGGGTGGTGACGAGACAAGCCGAGAGACTCGTTCGCGAGGCCGCTCAGTCGTTGGTCTCGAGCGATCAGTTCGCGACGCTCTGGACCGCGGCCAACCGACAGGCTCACGCGCAACTTGCCGCGATGGTGACCGGCCGAGCCACCGACGGCATCGTTCGCGCCGACGACAGCGGAACGGTCACCCTCTCCCTCGAACCGATCATGACGGAACTGCGGACGAACCTCCGCGATCGCGGATTCACCGTGGTCGATCGCCTCCCGACCTTCGATCCTCAGTTCGAGATCGTGCAATCCGACGAGTTGGTGCGGGCTCAGAACTTCTCGGACACTCTCGACCGAGCAGCGGCCTGGCTGCCGTGGGCTTCGGTGGCCTGCGCGATCGCGGCCGTCGCGGTTGCGCCGGGGCGAAGGCGCGCGCTGTCCCTGGTCGGGCTGGCGACGGCGGTGGCGATGATCGCCCTGTTGGTGGCGCTGGCCGTCGTGCGCCGGGTCTATTTACAGAATTCAGACATACCGTCGTCCGAGGCGGCAGTCGCGGTGTACGACGCGCTGGCAGTTTCCCTGATCAGCAGTATCCGCATGCTTCTCGCCTGCGGAGTTGCCGTCGCGGTGGTCGGTTACGTTGCCGGTGGTTCGCGTTCTGCGACGTTGATGCGAGCGCGGATCTCGCAACTGATCCCGCGCGGATCTGAGGCGAACAGCAGTACGCATCGGGAAGTCCCAGGACCACCTCGGTAAGCTCGACCTCTGGTATCTGTAAACAATTTCGACCTGGAGGTAGAAACGCGTGGCTCTCGTCGTCCAGAAGTACGGCGGATCCTCGGTGGCAACCGCCGAGCGCATCCGACGAGTCGCTGAACGGATCGTCGAGACCAAGAAGGCCGGCAATGATGTCGTCGTCGTGGTGTCAGCGATGGGCGATACCACCGATGAGCTGCTCGATCTGGCTCAGCAGGTGTGCCCTTCCCCGCCGGCCCGTGAAATGGACATGTTGCTGACCTCGGGTGAGCGCATCTCCAACTCCTTGGTAGCGATGGCAATTCACTCCCTCGGCGCCGAAGCTCGTTCGTTCTCGGGCTCACAAGCCGGAGTCATCACGACCGGCAGCCACGGAAACGCCAAGATCATCGACGTCACGCCCGGCCGTGTTCGCACTGCGCTCGACGAAGGCTCGATCGTTCTGGTCGCCGGATTCCAAGGCGTCAGCCAGGACAGCAAGGACATCACGACGCTCGGACGCGGTGGCTCCGACACCACTGCCGTGGCGTTGGCAGCTGCACTCAACGCTGACGTCTGCGAGATCTACACCGACGTCGACGGCGTTTTCTCCGCCGATCCGCGCATCGTCCCCGACGCTCACCGCCTCGAGACGGTTTCCTTCGAGGAAATGCTCGAACTCGCAGCGTGTGGCGCCAAGGTGCTCATGCTCCGGTGCGTCGAGTACGCCCGTCGTTACAACGTGCCTGTGCACGTCCGTTCGTCATACACCACCAAGCCCGGAACAATCGTGTCCGGATCGATGGAGGACATTCCTGTGGAAGAGGCCCTGATCACCGGAGTCGCGCACGATCGCGGCGAAGCCAAGATCACCGTTGTCGGATTGCCGGACACACCGGGACACGCTGCCAAGGTGTTCCGCGCAGTTTCCGATGCCGAGATCAACATCGACATGGTGCTGCAGAACATCTCCAAGGTGGAGACCAACAAGACGGACATCACCTTCACGCTTCCGACGGCCGACGGCCCCCGCGCCGTCGAGATCCTGACCAAGCGCCAGGAAGACATCGGCTTCACCCAGATCTTGTTCGACGACCACATCGGCAAGGTTTCCCTGGTCGGCGCCGGAATGCGGAGCCACCCGGGCGTCACCGCCACGTTCTGCGAGGCGCTGGCCAAGGCAGACATCAACATCGACCTCATCTCGACCTCTGAGATTCGCATCTCAGTGCTGGTCAAGGACACCGAATTGGACGACGCTGTACGTGTCATCCACGACGCTTTCGGGCTCGGTGGCGAAGAAGAAGCAGTAGTACACGCTGGAACGGGACGGTAATTTCTCATGACGACTATCGCTGTTGTCGGTGCGACCGGTCAGGTCGGCATCGTCATGCGCACTTTGCTCGAAGAGCGGAACTTCCCCGCGGACAAGGTGCGGTTCTTCGCGTCTGCACGCTCCGCCGGTAAGAAGCTGCCCTTCCGCGGCGAAGAGATCATCGTCGAGGACGCGGCCGCCACATCGGATGAGGACCTGAAGGGCATCGACATCGCCCTCTTCTCCGCTGGTGCGACGCTCTCGCGCGCCCAGGCTCCGCGCTTCGCTGCTGCCGGAGCAACGGTTGTCGACAACTCTTCGGCATGGCGTAAGGATCCCGAGGTTCCCCTCGTGGTCAGCGAGGTCAACCCGCAGGACACGAAGAACCTGGTCAAGGGCATCATCGCGAACCCCAACTGCACCACCATGGCAGCGATGCCGGTACTCAAGGTTCTGCACGACGAAGCCGGTCTGCAGCGTCTGATCGTCTCCAGCTACCAGGCTGTGTCCGGTAGCGGCATCGCCGGCGTCGAGGAACTCCTCGGCCAGGTGCGCGCCGTTGTCGGTGACGCCGAGAAGCTGGTTCACGACGGTAGTGCCGTCGACTTCCCGGCCCCGAACAACTACGTCGCCCCCATCGCGTTCAACGTTCTGCCGTTGGCCGGTTCGCTGGTCGACGACGGAAGCGGCGAGACCGACGAGGATCAGAAGCTCCGCAACGAGAGCCGCAAGATCCTCGGTCTTCCTGATCTGCTGGTTTCGGGCACGTGCGTGCGCGTTCCCGTCGTGACCGGGCACTCGCTCGCGATCAACGCAGAGTTCGCCAACCCGCTCTCTGTTGCTCGCGCCAAGGAAATCCTCGCCGACGCTCCGGGCGTCGAGCTGGTCGAGGTTCCGACGCCGCTGGCCGCTGCCGGTGGCAACGCGTCGCTGGTCGGTCGTATCCGTCAGGATCCGGGTGTCCCGGGGGGCCGTGGACTCGCGCTCTTCGTTTCGGGTGACAACCTGCGTAAGGGTGCCGCGCTCAACACCATTCAGATTGCCGAGCTGTTGGTCGGCTAGATCTTTCGTTCGGTACCGGCCCCGCACCTAGGTGCGGGGCCGGTGTCGTTTTGCTGGTGGATATCAGTCGAGTTCGGAGATCGTGACCAGGCCGCCGAGGTAGTCTGCATCCGAATACGCTTTGGCGAGAAGCACTCCGAGTTCACCGAGAGCTTCGTTGTCGCCGCCGTACGCAACGAACATGCCGGCTTCGGGATCGGTGCCGAATCGACCTTCCAGATGCGGTGCATCCCGACCCACCACTGCATGGGCCACGGAAGCCCAGTCGTAGCCGGAACCTTCGAAGCCTTCTACCTGCTCGAATACCGCTGCAACCTTGCCGAAGTGCTGGTCGGTGAGCATCAGCGACCAGTTTCCGGGAGACGTTTCGAAAAGCTGCAGCGGTTCGATCGATGGTGATGTCATGCGTGTATTGAAGCAGATCCGACCGACAGGTTTCGGGTCTCTGTCTAACGGCCTACCGACTGTGCGAGAGCCACGGCGAAGCTGGAAAGCCGTTCTCGGGTATAGGTTTCGGGGTCGCTGACCGCCAACCGTCCAAGCATTTCGGCAAACGACATCATGGTGTGTGCGAGGAGAACCGGATCAAGGCCTTCGAGCTTCGGTTCGAGTGCAATCCCGGCACGGGCCAGTTCTTCGGCGCGGGCGAAAACAGCTCCGCGAGAGAGCTTCAACAAGCCGTGATACTCGCTGGGGGCGTTCTCGACAGACGTCAGAATCAGGCGCCAGCGCGTCGGGTTCTCGAGTACGGCGTCGACGAAGGCTCCGACGGTCCCGGTGTACGACGCCGCTGGGCCGAGCTCGCTCAGATCAGTCGGCATGGTTTCGAGCACTTGAGCGATGGCTCGCTCGTGCTCGCGGCGCAGGAGTGCGGCGACGAGATCGGTCCTGGTATCGAAAATCGTGTAGAGGACGGGCTTGCCGACGCCGGCTTCGGCAGCAACTGATTCCATGCTGAGGTTGTGCAGGCCAACACGGCCGGTGACCTCGAATGCTGCGTCGAGGAGCTGTTCACGTCGTTGCTCGGGCGCCATACGAGGGGCGTATTTGCGTCGCGGTGTATCCGTTGCGTCAGCTTGTGACCTGGTCATCGTGTGCCTCACCTCCGCTCCCACCCTAATCTGCCTGCCACTTCCTCGTGAATCATACGCAACCGTTGTATTCGAGGTCTGCAATTGTTACGGTGGCGTTGTATTCGAAGAGGCGGTCAGTGAGGCGCCTCTGCCGAGATCTCTAGGAGAACAACCGCGATGACAGCGCCGACCTCTTCAGTGCCGAATGATCTGTTGCTCCATCCCTCCACATACGATCGGCCGGAATTCGACGCGACCACGCGGAGACTGCTGGGTGCGACCGTCGACTGGTTCGAGGCGCGTGGAAAGAATCGACTTCTGGCCGACTATCACGACAAGATCTTCTACTCCGACTTCCTCGACTTCGCGGCAAAGGAAGGCCTGTTCGCGACTTTCCTGACGCCCGCCCGCGACAGTATCGGTGACTCCGACAAGCGCTGGGATACCAGCCGTATCGCCGCGTTGTCCGAGATCCTCGGTTTCTACGGACTCAACTACTGGTACCCGTGGCAGGTGACCATACTCGGGCTCGGGCCGGTGTGGCAGAGCGACAACGAGACTGCAAGGGCGCGAGCAGCTTCCGCTTTGGCTTCCGGAGGCGTTGCAGCATTCGGATTGTCCGAGAAAGCGCATGGCGCCGACGTCTACTCCACCGACATGGTGTTGACGCCCAACGGCAGCGGCGGGTACCTGGCCAGCGGTTCGAAGTACTACATCGGAAATGGCAACTGCGCCAACACGGTCTCCGTCTTCGGTCGTGTCGACGGAGTGGAGGGTGCCGATCAGTACGTCTTCTTCTACGCCGACTCGGAGCATCCGGCATTCACCGTGGTGAAGAACATCGTTCCGGCGCAGATGTACGTAGCCGAGTTCTCACTCACCGACTATCCCGTTGCAGCAGAAGATATTCTGCATACCGGTGAGGCAGCATTCAGTGCCGCACTCAACACCGTGAACATCGGAAAATTCAATCTCTGCTTCGGCGGAATCGGTATGTCGACGCATGCCTTGTACGAGACGATCACCCACGCGCACAATCGAATCTTGTTCGGCAATCCCGTCACGGCCTTCCCACACGTACGACGTGAATTCGTCGACGCGTACGCGCGCCTGCTGGCGATGAGGCTCTTCTCGGATCGCGCGGTGGACTACTTCCGCACCGCATCGCCCGAGGACCGCCGCTACCTCTTGTTCAACCCCGTCACCAAGATGAAGGTGACAACCGAAGCACAGAAGGTGATCGGACTGCTTTCCGACATCGCTGCGGCAAAGGGCTTCGAGAAGGACAGCTACCTCGCGGTGGCCAAGATGGATGTCGACGGGTTGCCCAAGCTGGAAGGCACCGTCGCAGTCAACCTCGCGCTCATTGCAAAGTTCATGCCGGCGTACCTCTTTGCTCCTGAGTCATTTCCGGCGGTTCCGACGCGCAATGACGCAGCCGACGACGAATTCCTGTTCCGCCAGGGCCCGGCACGGGGGTTGTCGAAGGTTCGATTCGACGACTGGCGAGCGGTGTACGCGAAGTTCGTGGATGTTCCCAACGTCGCGTTGTTCGTCGAGCAGGCAGAAGCGCTCGTGACCCTCCTTGCCGAAGCTGCACCGGATGCGGCGCAGCAGGTCGACTTGGACTTCGGCCTGGCGATTACCGAACTCTTCACTCTCGTCGTCTACGGCCAGTTGATCCTCGAACAAGCTGAGATCGTGGGATTGGACGAGGGACAGCGGAATGGTGGAGTGGTGGATCAGATCTTCGATGTCCTGGTCCGCGACTTCAGTGCTGCAGCGGTTGAGTTGTACGGAAAACCCAGCGCCAGTGACGATCAGCAACGGTTGGCTCTCGCGTCTATTCGCCGCCCAGCGTTTGCGGCCGAGCGATTCGAGTACGTCTGGCAGCAGGTAGTCGCTTTGTCTGGTGCCTACGAAATGAACGGTGTCGGCGAATTGAACGGTGCCTGCGAAACGAACGGGGAGGAATGAAATGTCTGAACTGGCGATGAATCGACCGCGTGAGGATTACGGTTTCTTCGGCCCAGGATCACCCAGCTGGAAGATATGGGCGGCGCCGACAGCACTGATCGGTTTCCAGCGATCAGTGGTGCTCGAGCACTTCGACCCCTTCCTTGCTGCCGCAGTGGCAGATATGAGCGGGATCTACAGCGATCCGGCCGGGCGACTCGACCGAACCTTGGCGTACTTCCTCACCGTCGCCACTGCCGACGGGCGGACGGCACTGGCGTTGTCCGACCATCTCATGACGGTTCATGCTCAGGCCACGGGTATCGAACCGATCACCGGAACTCGTTACAGTGCAAACAATCCGGCGTCACAACTGTGGATCCACGTGACCGGTTGGCATTCGGTGCTCAAGTGCTACGAGATGTACGGGCCGGGCCCTCTCTCCGCCGTCGAAGAGCAGCGGTACTGGGAAGAATGCGTGATCGCTGCCGAACTGCAGACATGCAAAGCGTCCGACGTTCCGCAATCGCGAGATGAGGTACGGGAGTACTTCGCTGAAGTCAGGCCCAGATTGTGTACCTCCGAGCGTGCCAACCGCGCGATGCACTACTTGCTGAGAACACCAAGAGCGCAGGGGAAGACGAAGTTCGCGACATTCAGCCGACTCGTCGCGCCGGCAACTATCGCGACATTGCCCGGCTGGATGCGAACGATGGGTGGGTTCGATCAACCCGCGTTGTTGGACAAGGCGATTGCGCCCGCGGTGCGAACTGCGGTACGAGTGGGTAGTTCGCCGAAAAATATGACCACAGCTTTGAAAGTCATTGCGCCGATGACCGGCAAGGTGTTGGAGCGCCACCTGCGCGACGAGCAACCCCTCGACCCGAGGGTTGTCACCCCGGCCGAGATTCGGGAGCGATTCCCGCGAGGAACCATGGTTCCGCAGGCGGTCTGACGGAATCCACGGCTTTCGGCACCGCATCGAGGTTTTCTTTGATGCGGTGCTCGGCCGTGTTCTGTTGTGCCTGAGGTTCGTCCTCAGGTTTTGAAGGTGGTGTTCGCCGGCCGCGGGTGCCGCTGCGGGTCGATCGAGGGTGGTGGGATGAACCAGGGTTTGTTGTCGACGCCGATCCGGATCTCCCACTTTCCGACGAACC